>Ga0207866_1000025_pt1 | contig 223414 bp, 228 predicted proteins | sample HigsolmetaAR203D_FD_184835 | JGI IMG/M metagenome (GOLD analysis project Ga0207866, IMG submission 184835) | Ionic liquid and high solid enriched microbial communities from the Joint BioEnergy Institute, USA - AR20-3-D (SPAdes) (version 2) ... | reverse complement strand
ATACATGCAAAGCAAGCATACCACAAATTCCATACCCGGAAAAGGCACCTGAACCGGGGCATTTCCAACTTTGCATGGTGACATTTTCTCAGACGAGTTATGGTGACATTTTCACAGACGTTTGACAGCTTCCGCGGCGGCTTTCGCCCGCGAATGGATCCGTTCCAGCGCCTCGATGGTCCGTTCCGTGTATTGCGCAAACTGACTGTTGTATACGGATGGCTCCTTCGGGTTGGCCAGCCGCCCGATCTGTCCCGTGGCCGGATCGATCAGCTTGCTCGTGGCGCCGCAGCCGAGGCCGATGATCGTCTGCATTTCCTCCATGATGATGATGTTGTACAGGCTCTCTTTGCCGGGCAGGGCGTATCCGACGTTTTCCAGGTTGCAGAGGATGTTTTTCTGCCGGTACAAATAGTAGGGCGCATACCCGTTTCTTGCGGCCCACTCTTCCGCGCACCGCATCATCTCCGCCACCTCTTCGCGGTTGGCGACCGGGTATCTGGATCGGTTCCGGGTCATTTCCGACGCCCGCTTGAAGCTCAGGGTGTGGACGGTGACGGATTCCGGCCTGAGCTCCGCCGTCCGCGCCAGCGTCCGCCGGAAATCGTCGGGGGTTTCCCCGGGCAGGCCGATGATCAGGTCCATGTTGATATTGCCGATGCCCTTTTCCCGGGCGAGCCAAAACTTCTCGACCGTCTCCTCCACCGTGTGGTGCCGGCCGATGGCGCGCAGCGTCTCCTGCCTGAACGATTGGGGATTGATGCTGATGCGGCTGATGTTCCATTTGTTCAGCACATCCAGCTTTTCCTCCGTGATCGTGTCGGGCCTGCCCGCTTCCACCGTCACTTCGCGCACGGTGTCCATCGACGGGAACACCCTGTACATGTGGGCATACAGCTCATCCATCTCTTCAGCGGTGATGCTGGTCGGCGTGCCGCCTCCGAAATAAATGGTCGTGATGCGGATGCCCCTCGCTCGGAGCCATTCGCCGATCCGCTCCATTTCGTAATGGAGGCCGCCCAGGAAGGAATCGACGGATCCCTGCCTTCCGCCGATCGCATAGGCCGGGAAGGTGCAGTAGGCGCATTTTGTCGGGCAATAGGGAATGCCGATGTAAATGCTCACCTCGTCCCGCAGATCATACAGATCCGGGAGAGCCTCGAGCTGCCGGTCGACGATCCGCTCCATCAGCGCGAGCTTCGGTTCGGTCACCCGCGTTTCGCGCCGGATCTCAAGCTTCGCCTGCTCGCCCGCGACGCCCCGGATGCGCAGCCTGTGCATCAGCTTCGTCGGCCGGACGCCGGTCAGTATGCCCCAGGGCTGGGACACGCCGGTGAACTTCTCCAGGGCGGCAAGCAGCGCCTGCAGCGCGGCCAGCCGCGCAAGCCTCGCCCGTTCCGCCTCAACGGCTCCGTCCGGGATGTCCAGCCGCGCCGACCCTTCCGTCCGCCGGCCGGTTTCCATCTCCATGACCACGGCTTCCGCCGACGCCGCCCCTTCATCATCCCCGCCGCGCAGGCCAATGGCGAGACAAATCCCGTCCACCCCCCGATCCCCTGGCTGTTCCGGCAGGACGCTCCATTCCGGCGGATCGTAGACAATATCCGGTTCATCAAAAAACAGGCGAATGACGTGTTCCGCCGCCTGCCGATGCTCCATGCGCATTTCCGTGATTCCGATTCGCATTTCGTTTCACACTCCCGGCCGTTTACCTTTCGCGCGCGTTCCCCCAACGCCTGCCCGGCTCCATCCCGCCTGGGCAGCATCCATCCTCCGGGAGCGAATCGCGCGACGCCAGTTCCAATTCCAAACCTTCCCGCACATCCGCCTGCAGGACGCGGCTCAACGGGCTGCAGACGGCTTCCTCCTTGCCCGAACGGTGCATCCAACGGTCGATCCTTTCCTTTTTACCCCTAGGATTCCCCGGATGCGCCGCCCACAAAACCGTTGAACCCGGGAAAAACCCGTGTCACCCGGCCAGGGCGGGCGCGAAGGTTATTTTGCCTTGCTGTCGATGATGAGCGTGACCGGCCCCCAGTTGACCAGGGATACATCCATCATGGCGCCAAACCGCCCGGTTTCCACCCGCAGGCCGTACTCCCTCAGAAAACTGTTGAACCGCTCATAGAGCGGCTCCGCGTGCTCCGGTCTTGCCGCCGCCATGAAGTTGGGCCGCCGGCCCTTGCGGCAGTCGCCGTAAAGGGTGAACTGCGACACGGACAAAACCGCCCCGGCGCATTCCAGCACCGAACGGTTCATTTTGCCGCTTTCATCCTCAAATATGCGCAAATGCGCCACCTTGTCCGCCAGATAGCGCGCGTCTTCCTCGGTGTCGTCGTGGGCGGCGCCGACAAGCACCACCAGCCCGCTTTCAATCTCCCCGACGATCTGCCCATCCACGCGCACGCTGGCCGCCTTGCTTCGTTGAACAACAACTCTCATGCCGCGCACCGCCTGTTCACTGCATGATCCGCTGGACGGAATAAACATCCCTGATCCGCTTGATTTTTTCCACCACCGAGGCCAGATGGTCCTTGTTGCGGATCTGGATCGTCATATGGATGCTGGCGATCCGGTTTTTGTCCGACCGTCCGGAGACGGCGGAAATGATCGTCTTGCTTTCGGACACGACCTGCAGCACCTCGTTGAGCAGGCCTTTGCGGTCATGGCCGGAAATTTCAATGTCCACGTTGTAGTTCGCCTCGCTCTGCTCGTTCCATTCGACCTGGATGAGCCGCTCCATCTCGTCCAGCCGGTCCAGCTGCAAATTGTTGCAGTCGGTGCGGTGGACGGAAACGCCCCGGCCGCGGGTGATATACCCGATAATCTCGTCGCCGGGCACGGGATTGCAGCAGCGGGCGGTCCGGATGAGCAGGTTGTCGATGCCCCTGACGCGGATGCCGTGGGCCGATTTGTCGCTTTTCCGGTCATGTGCGGCCTTGACTTCCTTGACCTCTCCGGTGAGCTGGATCTGCTGCTGGTCCTCCTGGGCCTTGCGCAGCTTTTCCGTCAGGCGGGTGCAGATCTGCGCCGCGGTGATGCCGCCAAAGCCGACGGCGGAGTACATGTCCTCGATGTCCTGAAAATTGAATTTCCGGGCCACCTCGAGGAGCCGCTCCTCGCTCATCACCTCATGGGGATCGAAGCCGATCCGGCGGATTTCCCGCTCGATCGCCTCCCGGCCCTTCTCGATGTTCTCCTCCCGCTTTTCCTTCTTGAACCACTGTCGAATCTTGTTGCGGGCATGGGATGACTGGACGATTTTGAGCCAGTCCTGGCTCGGGCCGTAGGAGTGCTTGGAGGTGAGGATTTCCACGATGTCCCCCGTCTTCAGCTTGTGGTCGAGGGGGACGATCCGGCCGTTCACCTTCGCGCCGATGGTGCGGTTTCCGACCTCGGTGTGGATGCGGTAGGCGAAATCGAGCGGCACGCTCCCGGCGGGCAGCTCGATGACCTCGCCCTTCGGCGTGAAAACATACACGAGGTCGGTGAAAAAGTCCATCTTGAGCGATTCGACAAATTCCGAGGCGTCCTTGATATCCTGCTGCAGCTCCATGATTTCGCGGAAAAAGAACATTTTTTCCGTGAAGCTGTCGCCGGAAACCTGCGCGCCCTCCTTGTACGCCCAGTGGGCGGCCACCCCGTATTCCGCCGTGCGGTGCATATCCCACGTCCGGATCTGCACCTCCAGCGGATCGCCGTCGGGGCCGAGCACCGTCGTGTGCAGGGACTGGTACATGTTCGGCTTCGGCATGGCGATGTAGTCCTTGAACCGCCCCGGCACCGGACGCCAAAGGGTGTGGACGATGCCCAGCGTCGCGTAGCAGTCCTTGATATTGTCCACGATGACCCGGATGGCCAGCAGGTCATAGATCTCGTTGAACTGCTTGTTTTGCGACGTCATTTTCTTGTAGATGCTGTAGATATGTTTCGGGCGGCCCGAAATATCGCCGTTGATGCCCGTTTCCTTCAGCTTCTCGCGGATTTGCGCAATATATTTTTCAATATATTGCTCGCGTTCCGCGCGCTTCTTTTTCATCAGGTTGACGATCCGGTAATAGGCCTGGGGATTGAGATAGCGCAGGGAGATGTCCTCCATCTCCCACTTGATCGCGGAAATCCCGAGCCGGTTGGCGATGGGGCAATAAATTTCCAGCGTCTCCATCGCGATTTTCCGCTGGTTTTCCTCGGACTGGTATTTCAGCGTGCGCATGTTGTGCAGGCGGTCGGCCAGCTTGATCAGGATGACCCGCAGGTCCCGGGCCATGGCGACGAACATTTTGCGGTAGTTTTCGTTCTGCTGCTCTTCCTTCGTCTTGAATCGGATCTTTTCCAGCTTGGTGACCCCGTCCACCAGCCTCGCGCACGATTCCCCGAACCGCTCGCGCACCTCTTCCAGAGGCACGGTCGTATCCTCCACGACATCATGCAGGAGCGCCGCCATGATGGACGTGCAGTCCATCTGCATCTGGACGAGGATGTCCGCGACCGCAAGCGGATGCAGGATGTACGGCTCGCCCGATTTGCGCACCTGTCCCTCGTGGGCCTTGGCGGCAAATTCGTACGCTTCGCGGATGCGCTTGAGGTCCGGTTCTTTTATATAGGATGATGCGTGTTGAATCAATTGGTCGATATCCATTGCCAGTCCCTTTCGCTTGAAGGTGATGATTCAACAATCCGGTTGCCGGGTGCTGTCAGCCGGTCATTCGACATTGATTTCTCATTATTATGCATTTGTTTTCCCCTGTGCGTCAACTGTTCGGGACATTTTCGGGCACGCAAAAACCCCCTGCTTCCAGGCCGGATCGGGATCGCGGAGCGATGCCGGACAGGGGGATTTCGGCGAATGGTCCTTGTTGTCAAATCTCGTATTCCACAAGGGTAAAAATATCGATGCCGGGCAGCTTGTCTCTTCCTTTCAGCGCGGTCAGCTCGATGAGAAAGGCCGCGCCCGCCACCTCGCCGCCCAGTTTGCGGACGAGTTCGACGCAGGCGGAAATCGTCCCTCCGGTGGCCAGCAGGTCGTCGGCGACGAGCACCCGCTGCCCGGGGCGGATGGCGTCGGCATGCATGGCCAGCCGGTCCTGGCCGTATTCCAGGGAATAGCCGACCTCCACAGCTTCCGCCGGCAGCTTGCCGCTCTTGCGGATCGGCACAAACCCGACGCCCAGGGCGTAGGCGAGCGGTCCGCCGATGACGAAGCCCCGCGCCTCCGGTCCGGCGACGAGATCGATGTTCAGATCCTTGACTTTTTCCCGCAGCTCGTCGATGGCCGCCCTGTACGCATCTCCCTGCTTGAGCAGCGTCGTGATGTCCTTGAAACTGATGCCCGGTTGGGGAAACCCTTCAATGACGCGAATGCAGTCCTTGAAATTCACATCTTTTCCTCCATTCTTGATTGTTCACGCGAGGCGCGCGCGGGGCGGCAGCATCCCCCGCAAATATTCCGCCAGCTCCTTCGCTCCGGAACGGATGAGCAGCCGCTCCGCTTCCTGTGCCGCCATCTTCTCGCGATAGGCGCGGGATTGTCCCAGATCCCGTTTCGGCGGATCGTTAGCCAGCGCGACCGCCCGGTCCGTTCTGTCCAGAAATCCAAGCTCGTCAAACACTTCCAGCATCCACCGCAGCGTGTCCCGATCCTGCCCGGTGGCGCGCGCCAGGGCCGCCCACATCCCGGGATCTTCTTCATCGATTCTCCCCGCCTGCCGCAAGCATGCGTACAGTTTCTTGAAATCATCCCGCGCGGGAAGACGGCCTAAGGCGGAGCCGCCGTTGTTGTTGCGGGGAACATCGGCAAACCAGGCGGCGATATGTTCCACCGCCTCGCCCGTCTGCTCCAGCGCCCGCTTCAGAACAGCGACATCGGGCGGCAGCGTGTAGAGCACAATGCCCGACAATCGCCGCCAGGGCGTCTTCCTGGCCGCGTCGTTCAGCGGCTCGAGGCTGCCGTCCGCGGTTGCGCTCCACAGTCCCCAGCTGGCGGGAAAGGCGTTTGACGCCTCGACCGCAGGCCCGATGCCGCCGCAGAGCAGAAGTCCCGTCTCGAGGGAGGCGGGCCAGACCTGATCCCAATGCATGGGTTCCGGTCCCCTTCCCCTCCAGTCATGGACCTGCGGCACGGGGATCCGCAAGTCGCGGATGATGATCTGCGGCTTTCGTCTTCCGTTCCATTCGTTGATCCCGATTTCCCCGACGATATCCACCGGAGAGGTGGCGGAAATGCCCGGTTTCCAGTGGCCGCACTGGAAGGCGATCGCCTCGGCGGCATTCGCTCGCCCGCTTCCGCCGGGGGCGACGGACAGTTTGAGATGCTGTCCGTCCTTTCCCAGCCAGCGAAGATCCACAATTTCCAGTTCGGGCAACAAAAACCGGGGCGTCGGGTTGCCGACCCCGTACGGCTCCAGAGCGGCGAGCTGCTCCAGGAGCCCGAGGCTGATCTCCTCGACGCCGCACTGAATGTCCGCTTCCGTCACAGGAATGTAGTCTTCCGGTTTCAGCGAGCTGCGCGCCAGGGCGCACAGCCTCTCCCGAAGCTCCCCGATCCGGTCGCTCTTCAGCGTCATCCCGGCGGCGGCGGCATGGCCGCCGAACTGTTCCAGCAGGTCGGCGCATGCGGTCAGGGCCTCATGCAGATCAAAGCCGGGGATGGAGCGGGCGGAACCCTTTGCCAGCCCGCTTTCCCCGTCGACAGAGAGAACAACGGCCGGCCGGTAAAACCGCTCCAGGAGGCGGGAAGCGACGATGCCGACCACGCCGACGTTCCAGTCCATGCCTGCGGCGACGATGACCTCGTCGCCCTCCCGCCGCATCGCCTGCTCCAGCGCCTGGTCAAAGATCGTTTCCACCAGTTCCTGCCGCTCCCTGTTCAACTGATCGAGGCGGGCGGCGAGCGGGGCGGCCTCCTCCTCGTCCGTCGCAAGCAGGAGCCGCACCGCCTCATCGGCGCTGTCCAGCCTTCCTCCGGCATTGATGCGGGGGCCGACGGCAAAGGCGATATGCCCGGCGGCCACGCCTTTTTCGTCCACCCGCGCCGCCTTCAGCAGGGCGCGCACTCCCGGGCTTGGCCGCTTCCGCATGCGCTCAAGCCCCATCGTCACGAGCAGCCGGTTTTCCTCCACCAGCGGCATCACATCCGCAATGGTTCCGATGGCCGCAAATTCCGCCAGCTCCTCCGGGACGCGTCCCCACAAGGCGTGGGCCAGCTTGAACGCGACGCCGACGCCCGCCAGCTGCTTGAACGGGTAAGGGCAGCCCGGCTGTTTCGGATTGATGATGGCGAAGGCTTCCGGAAGCTGCTCGGGAGGTTCATGATGGTCTGTCACGATGACGTCCATGCCGAGCTCCCGCGCGAGGGCAATCGGCTCCACCGCGCTGATGCCGTTGTCCACGGTGACGATCAGGCCGACCCCGTCCTCGCGGGCCTTCTCCACGGAATGAAGGTGCAGGCCGTACCCCTCTTCGATCCGGTGGGGAATGGCCCAGTCAAACCGGGCACCCAGTGCGCGGAGCGTGTGGATCATCGTCACGGTGCTGCTCACGCCGTCCGCGTCGTAATCTCCGTAAATGCGGATTTTCTCGTTTCTCTTCACGGCATGGAGAATCCTGTCCACCGCCGGTTCCATGCCCAGGAGCAAATGCGGATCAAGAAAATGATCCGGATGCGGGCGCAAAAACCGTTCCGCCTGCTCCGGATCCGAAATACCCCGAATGAAGAGCAGCTCAGCCACGACCGGATGCACGTTCAATTCCTTTGCCAGGCGCCCCGCCAGCTCATGATCGACAACGGGGCGCTTCCATCTCGTTTTCGGCCGCAGCAATCGAATCCCTCCGTATACCGTTCAATGAAGAATCGTCGGTCTGTCCCCGGGATATCCGGCTCCTCTTCCATAGGGGAACACGGGGTCGTAGGGATTGACGTGCACGAACACATCGAACACGTGATCGAATTCGCCGATCAGCTTCTGCTTCACCCGCTTGGCGATGCTGTGGCCCTCCTGCACAGTGATGCACGGATCGACGCTGATCTTCACGTCCACGATCACATATGGACCAAGTTCCCTGGCCCGCAGCTCATCGACGGCCAGAACCCCGGGCACCTGCCCGGCGGCCTGCACGATTTCGGCCGCGTCCTCCTCATGCATCACATGGTCGATTGCGGAGTGGATCGCATTCATCACCTGCTTGTAGCCGACCCGGATCACCAGCAAGGAAACGAATATCGCGGCGGCCGGATCGAGATAATACAGCCACTCCATCTGCAGGCGCCCGCCCAGCATTGCGCCGCCGACGCCGACGAGCGCCGCGACGGACGCGAACACGTCGGAGCGGTGGTCCCAGGAACTGGCAATGATCGCCAGGCTGTTTGTTTTCTTGCCGATGCGGAACTGAATCCGAAACATCGCTTCCTTGACGACAATGGAAATGATGAGCGCCACCAGCGCGATCCAGCCGGGCGGCTCATCGATGCCGGCGAAGATCGACCGGACGCCGCTCAGCCCGATCTCCAGCCCGACGACCATGAGCAGCACCGACACAATGATGGCGGCGATCGATTCCGCCTTTCCGTGCCCGTACGGGTGATCTTCATCCGGGGGCTTGCGGGAAGCCTTCAGGCCGATGAGCACCGCGATCGAACCGAACACGTCCGACGCCGAATTGACCGCATCGGCAATCAGCGCCTTGGAATTGCCCAATATCCCGATGACCGCCTTCATGACCGCCAGCGCCGCATTGCACGCCAGCCCAAGCCAGATGACGAATTCCCCCTGCCTGTTTCGCTCCACCGTCATGCCCGCACACCCCGGCTATTTCGCGCTTGCGGTTCTCGCGGCGAGACGTTCCTTCTGCATGGCGCGATATTTCAGCGACATCCAGAGAGAGCCCGCGATGAAGATGGACGAGTAGATCCCGACGATGAGCCCGATCAGCATGGCGAGGGAAAACAGCCGGATCGCCGGGCTGCCGAAAATGAGCAGGCAAACCGCGGCAAAGATGACCGTGAGCCCCGTGTTGACCGAGCGGACGAAGGTCTGCCGGATGCTCGTGTTGACAAGCAGCTTCAGGTCGTCGTAGGTTTTCAGTTTCGCGGTCCGCATATTTTCGCGCACCCGGTCGAAGATGACGATCGTGTCGTTGATCGAATACCCGATGATCGTCAGCACCGCGGCGACAAAGGGAAGGTTGACCTCCAGCCGGAAGATGGAAAACATGCCGACGGTGATGAAAGCGTCATGAACGAGGGCGATGATCGCGGCCAGCGCGAATCTCCACTCGAACCGGATGGCGACATACAGCATGATGCCAATGCAGGCGATGCCCACATACAAAATCGTTTTCAGGCCGAACTCCCGGGCCATGCCCGCATCCACCGTATTGACCTCGGCAGAGACGCCGCCTTCGCCGAACCGGTTTTCAAACACCTGAAGAATCCGGTTCCGATCGTCCTCGCTCAGCACGTCCTTGTACCTGACCGTCACCCGGTCCTGTCCGGCGCCGCCGATGGTGGGCGCCCCGGGAGGGACGAACCCTGCTTCTTCAAACAGTTCCAGCGCCTCTTCCTTGGTTGTCGACTGCCCGACGGAAATGTCCATGGTCGTTCCGGAGCTGAAATCGACTCCGAGATTCAGCCCGAAGATGAGCAGGGACAGCAAACCGAGAACACAGACCGCGATCGAGCCGATGAAGCATTTCTTGCGCAGGCCGACGAAGTCGATCTTGTTATAATGCACGGATGTCAGCCTCCTTCACGCCAAAATAGCCCGGCTTGTTCAGCACCTTGGAACGGATCAGCAGATAAAGCAGCAGCCGGGACAAAAAGACGTTGGTGATGAAGCTGACCAGGATGCTGAAGATGAGCGTGATCGAAAATCCCTGGATCGCGCCGGTGCCGACAAAGTACAGCACGAAGGCGGCCAGAATGGTCGTCAGATTGGCGTCCAGAATGGTGACGAAGGATGTTCTCGAGCCGGCCCTGAGCGATGACAGAATGGACTTGCCGCTGCGGATTTCCTCCTTGATTCTCTCATATGTGATGATATTCGCGTCCACCGCCATGCCGATGCCGAGCACGAAGGCGGCGATGCCAGGCAGAGTCAGCGTTGCCTTCATCCAGTAGAACACAAGCAGCAGCATCCATATGTAAATAATCAGGGTTACACTGGCGATGATTCCCGGAGCACGGTAAAAAACGATCATGAACAGCAGGATCGCCGCCGTGCCCACGATGCCGGCGATGATCGTCTGCTGCAGCGACAGCTGTCCGAGGGTGGCTCCGACGGACTGGGAGTACATTTCCGTCAGTTTCACCGGAAGCGCGCCTGCGTTGATCAGCTCCGCCAGTTCCCTGGCCTCCTCCGCCGTGCGCTGGCCGGTGATGATCGCTTCCCCGCCGCTGATCGGGTAGTTGACCACCGGATCGGAGATGAGTTCCTCGTCCATGTAGATGGCCAGCACCTGGCGGGTCAGCCTGGTGGTGATTTCATAAAATTTGTCGGCATCTTTCAACTTGATGGTGACGATGGGCAGATTGGTCGTCGGGTCGTAGCCCAGCGCCGCCCCGCCTTCCTTGAAATCCTCGCCCGTCAGCTCGATTTTGCAGTAATCCGTCGGGCTCGGACAGCCGTCGGAGCTGCGGAACGTGAGCTGAGCAGGCTTCTGCAATATTTTGCGCACCTCCGCCTCATCTGTGACGCCGGCAAGCCTCACCCGGATGCGGTTGTTTCCCTCCGGCAGAATCTCCGGCTCCTCCACCCCCGTCACATTGGCCCGCCTCTCCAGGCTGGCCGCCGCTTCGCGCAGGCTTTGCTGGGTGAGCGCCTGCCCCTCGTTCAGCGGTTCCACCTTGTACAAAATTTCAAATCCGCCCTGCAGGTCGAGCCCGAGGCGAATGTTTTTCACGATTTCGGGCGAAGTGAGCCCGATGGTTGCAAACGAAACAAGCACGATCAGCAAAAATGCCAAAAACCTGCGAACATCCAACAGCGCATTCCCCTTCCTGCCGCATCAATGACACGGTGTTAACTTTATCCATTATAGCTTCCCGAAAAAATGGAGTCAAAAAGCCTGTTTTACAAACCAAGGCCCTTCGGGTCCGCCGGCAATTTGTAAATGGACATCGTCACCCAGTTCATGAAATCCGTCACCTTGAGCGACAAAATGTCGTTGACAACCCGGTGCAGCGCAGGCATGCCGCCTTTTGTGTATTTCGCCTGGACGCATTCCCAGATTTCTTCCCAGGTCACCTGCTCATAACCGAGCAGGTGAAATTCCTCCGCCTTGCTGCGGCACAGCTCTTCCACCGCATGCCGGAGCTCGTCCGTCATGATTTCCAACGGCAGTTCTTCGTTCATTTCCTTTCCTCCCGTCTGATTTTCCCGATTCCCTGTCATGCGTCTTTGTGAGGCAAGCATATATCTTGTACAAGAACAGACTGCGAGACCAAATGAATTGTGGGAGTTGGATGGCGTGAGCAAACAAACGTTCCTCGCCGGCGCGCTGATCCTGATGGCGGCGGGCATGTTCAATCGCGTTCTCGGCTTCGTCCCCCGCATCATGCTTCCGCGCCTGATCGGTCCCGAGGGCGTCGGCCTGTACCAGATGGGTTATCCCCTGCTGATTCTGCTCCTCACCATCATTACCGGGGGCATCCCCCTCGCCGTCTCCAAGCTTGTGGCCGAGGCGGAAACCGAAGGCAGGCGGGATACATCGCGCCATATCCTGCGCATTTCCCTTGCCCTCTCCTTTGCCCTTGGGCTCATGTTCACTGCGATGTGCGCCCTGGCCGCGCGCTGGGTCACCGCCCGCCTGTTTCCCGACGATCGGGTGTACTGGACCTTTCTGGCGATGAGCCCGATCATCGCTGTGGTGAGCGTCTCCGCCGTGCTGCGCGGGTATTTCCAGGGAAAACACAACATGATCCCGACCGCCGCCTCGCAGGTGGCGGAAACCGTCGTGCGCTGCGCGGCCGTGCTTGCCCTGGCCTGGTGGATGCTGCCCAGGGGCGTGGAATTCGCCGCGGCGGGCGCGATGGCCGGTGTGCTCTGCGGAGAACTGGCGGGTCTGACGGTTCTATTATATCAGTTTGCCCGCTCCAGTAAAAACGCTTTCTCGATTGATCCGGCCGATCAAACGGAGCCAAGGGAAGGCCGGAGGCGGGCTAACGCGTTTTCGCGCGGAAGCGGTCTTCGCCGGCTGGCCAACATCTCGATTCCGGTCACCCTGAGCAAGCTGGCGGGATCGGCCTCCTATTTTCTGGAGTCGATCGTGATCGTGCAGAGCCTGGCGGCCATCGGCATCGCGGCGCATGCCGCCACCGCCCAGTACGGCGCCCTGCAGGGAATGGTCATTCCGCTCTTGCTCATGCCGACCGCGCTCACCTTCTCCCTCTCGATCTCCCTCATTCCGGCGCTGTCGGAGGCCGCCGCGAAAGGCGATTCTGCCGCGATCCACCGGCGGCTGAGGCAGTCCCTGCGCCTCGCCCTGCTGGCCGGAGCGCCCTTCGCGGCGGCGATGTGCGTGCTGGCCGAACCGGTCTGCCTGCTTCTGTACCGGCAGGCGGATATGGCCGACATGCTGAAATGGATGGCCCCCATGGCCGTGTTCGTCTATGTACAGGCCCCCCTCCAGGCCGCGCTGCAGGCGCTGGACCGGCCGTCGACGGCGCTGGCCAACACGTTGGCCGGAGCGGCCGTCAAGCTTGCCCTCATCTATGTGCTGGCGGCCAGGCTGGAACTGGGCATCACCGGGGCGATCATCGCCATTTGCGTCAACATGGCGCTCGTCACCGTTCTGCATTATGTGAGCGTGGCGCGCCTGTTGGGCTTCCGGGGCGCACTCGGGGACTTTGCCAAAACGGCCGCGGGAGCGGTCATCATGGCGGCCGTCTGCAAATTTCTGTATGGCTTCGGAGGCGAAGCGGGCATGCTGTCGTCCTTCGCGCTTGCCATGGCAGGGGGCGCCGCCGTATTTGCCGCCGTCATGACCGGAGCGGGAATGCTGACAACAGAAAGCTGGAAAAAACTGTTCCGGCTTCGTCCCACCTTTCGCGCCCGGTGACGGGTCCGGACAGGTTCGATCCGCCGGCGCTACTCCTTTTTGCGGTCGATGAACAGCCGTCCCTTGTGGTCATAGGTGCAGAGGAAAACTTCCTGGATGTTCGAAATGCCCCTTTCTTTCAGGGCATTTCGGAGCCAGAACCGGTTTTTTCCGATTTTTTGCAGGTTTTCCTCCTGCACCTGCCCGTCCATGATGAGCGGAACCGGGAGACCTTCGTAGCGGAAGGGGGGATTTTTATCCTTCGTCTGTTTCTGATCCTGCCCTTGCCCTTTTTCAAAGATGCTCAGTTTTCCCGACGTTTCCAGAATGGCAAATTCCACATCCGCCACGCTCCGGATCCCGTTTTCCCTGAGCTGGACCATCAGGTCGTCCAGATTGTACCTCTGCCTTTTCATTTCCTTCCGGTTGAGTTTTCCGTTTTTGATCAGGATGCTCGGGCGCCCTTCCAGCAGGTCCCTGAACCGCTTGCTGTGCAGCGACATGTGTGCGCTCAGAATCTGGATGCCGACCAGAATCACAACCGGCAGCAGCGATTCCAGCACGGGTTTTTTCACATCCTCTATGACAAACACCGCGATTTCCGCGATCAGGATGGAGATGATCAGGTCAAAGATCGACAGTTTCCCGATTTCCCGCTTCCCCATCAACCTCATGCTGACGAGGATGACGGCATACATGAGCACCGTTCTGAGAGCGATTGTCACAAGCTCCATGGCATCCTCCCGCCCATCGTGCCATTCCTTTGTCCACATTAGTGTGGCCATGGCCGGAGGATCTCACGCGATGCAAGTTGTGGCAGGCTGGTCTAACTTTGCTGGCCTGGCCATACAATGGTCATAGGACGGCTCACGCGCACCCGTCCATCAGGTTGACAAGGAGGCTGATGTTGGCGATGAACCGCATGTCTTCCCCGCTTTTGTCGGGAATTGTGTTCTCGTTCGTGTCGCTGGCCCTGTTCGCTCTGATCGCCTCGTTCCTGCTGGCAGGAACGAACATGGGCGAACATACGCTGGAATGGTCCATTTACGTGATGCATGGCCTTGCGCTCATCATCGGAGGGTTTGTCACGGGAAAGAAAAAAGGCGTCAAAGGCTGGTATTACGGCGGCCTGCTGGGCATCATATACTATGTCATCATTTTGCTGATCGGGTTTTTGGGCTTCGACGCCGCGCTGGGCATTCCCGCCCTCATCCTGCTGGCCGTTTCCTTCGCGAGCGGAGCGCTTGGGGGAATCGTGGGCGTGAATGCACGGAAATGAGCGGGCGCCGGACGACGCCGGCAGGCGGGAAACAGCCACAAAAAAAGCTGCCCCGAATCAACGTCCGGGCAGCTTTTGTTATTTTTATCCTTGATTCTGGCCCTCTCCTTCGGAACTGACGACCAGGTTGACGGCGTTGCGGTCAAAGGTCAGCTTGGTGACGTCATTGACGCGAAGCACCACGATGTCGTCGGTAATTTCCGCGATCGTGCCGTGCAGGCCTCCGATGGTAACCACCTTGTCGCCCCGTTTCAGGTTCATCAGCATCTGGTTGCGCGCCTTTTGCCTCTTTTGCTGAGGCCTGATCAACAGGAAGTAGAAGACCGCGATCATGAGAAGAAAAGGCCAAATCACCCCGAAGATGTTGTTGGCCCCCGCGGCCGCCAAATAAGCGAATTGATCCATGTTCCCACATCCCTTCTAAAATCCTTTTTCGTTTCCGTGGAGCCCATACTGCGCAAAAAATTCGTCCCTGAAATCCAGCAGCCGATCCTCCCGGATCGCCTGCCGAACGTTCCGCATCAGGTTGAGCAAAAAGTACAGGTTATGATAGGTCGTCAACCGGATGCCGAACGTTTCGTCCGCCTTGATCAGATGCCGGATATAGGCTCGGGAATAATTTTTGCAAGTATAGCAATCGCAGTTGGCGTCAAGAGGTCCAAAGTCTCGCGCATATTGGGCGTTGCGCACGACCAGCCGCCCCGTGCTTGTCATCGTCGTGCCGTTGCGGGCGATCCGGGTCGGCAGGACGCAGTCGAACATGTCCACTCCGCGGATTGCGCCCTCGAGAAGGGCGTCCGGGGATCCGACCCCCATCAGGTAGCGCGGCTTGTCCGCCGGCAGAAGCGGAACGGTGGCCTCCAGTATGCGGTACATCGTTTCCTTCGGTTCTCCAACGCTCAATCCTCCAATAGCATACCCCGGGAAATCCATGGAAGTCAACTCCAGGGCGCTCTGCCTGCGCAAATCTTCGAACATTCCTCCCTGGACAATGCCGAACAAAGCCTGATCCTTCGGGCGCCGGTGGCTTTTGAGACACCGCTCGGCCCATCGGGTCGTCCGTTCCGTAGACGCTTTGACATATTCGTATTCGGCGGGATAGGGAGGACATTCGTCGAAGGCCATGGCGATGTCCGAACCGAGGGCGTTCTGGATTTCCATCGCCTTTTCCGGCGACAGAAACAGCTTGTCTCCGTTCAGATGGGAGCGGAACTCCACCCCCTCCTCGGTGATTTTGCGCATATCGCTCAGACTGAACACCTGAAATCCGCCGCTGTCGGTCAGGATCGGGCGGTCCCAGTTCATGAACCGGTGCAGTCCGCCGGCTTCCCGGATCAGCTCATGGCCCGGACGCAAGAACAAATGATATGTATTGCTCAAAATGATCTGCGCGTCCATCTGCTTCAATTCTTCCGGACTCATCGTCTTGACCGTCGCCTGGGTTCCGACGGGCATGAACGCCGGCGTGTCGATGACGCCATGCGGGGTATGCAGACGGCCGAGGCGTGCTCCGGACTGTCTGCACGTTTTGATATGTTCGTAATAGACTGCCATTGTTTCCTCCGTCGTGTTCCGTCAGTAAATAAACATCGCGTCGCCGAAACTGAAAAAGCGGTACCTGCGCTGCACCGCTTCCCGATAGGCGCGCAATACCGCCTCCCGACCCGCCAGCGCGCTGACCATCATGAGCAGAGTCGATTTCGGCAGGTGAAAATTGGTGATGAGCGCGTCCACCATCCGGAAGGTGTACCCGGGATAGATGAACAGATCCGTCCACCCGCTGCAGGGCTGAAGCGGCTCTCCGGGTGCGCGCGCGGCCGCCGATTCCAGCGTCCGTGCGGATGTCGTCCCGACGGCGATGATCCGTCCTCCCCGCTCCCGGACTTCATTGACCATTTCGGCCGTCCGCTCCGGAATCTCGAAATATTCCTCGTGCATCCGGTGTTCCTCCACCCGCTCCACGGCCACCGGCCGGAATGTCCCCAGACCGACATGCAGCGTGACCGGGGCAATCCGCACCCCGCGGGATTCGATCTCCCGCAAATATTCCCGCGTGAAGTGAAGTCCCGCCGTCGGAGCGGCCGCGGAGCCTTCCGCCCTGGCATAGACGGTCTGGTAACGGTTCCTGTCCTCCAGTTTGCTGCGGATATAAGGCGGCAGCGGCATTTGTCCGAGCCGGTCCAGAATCTCCTGGAAAATGCCCTTGTAATGAAACCGGATGATGCGGCCGCCCATTTCCTTTTCCTCCAGCACCTCGGCGGCAAGAGGCGGCTCTTCCCCGCCAAGATCCGCGCCGAACAGCACGCGGGCGCCCGGCTTCAGCCTTTTGGCCGGCCGGGCAAGCACTTCCCAACGATCATCGCCAAGCGATTTCAGAAGCAGCAGTTCCACCTTCGCCCCCGTGCCTTCCTTCGTCCCGATCAATCGGGCGGGGATCACCTTCGTGTCGTTGATGACCAGCACATCCGTTGGCCGCAGCAGATCGGCCAGTTCGGTGAACCGGCGGTGGCCGATCTCCCCCGTGCGTTTGTCAAGGGTCAAAAGCCGCGATCCCGTTCTTTCGGGAAGCGGAGTCTGCGCGATGAGCTCCTCGGGCAATTCGAAATCAAACAAACTGACGTCCATGTTTGCTCCTCTGTTATCGATTGGCAACGCCCTGCGCCGAAGAATCGATTTTGGCCAATGTTGCCCCGTTGTAGTAGTATTGCAGGATCCTGTGATAATCATACCCCATGAACTCGGCCATCTCCTTCGCCCCGTACTGGGACATGCCCACTCCGTGGCCGAAACCATGACCAATAAACCGGTAGGCAGGCTGGAGCGACAGAACCCTCGCCTCGCCATCCGCGTTGACGGCCAGCACATACGCGTCCCGGCTGACGGGAGCCGCCTTCTTCCCGGCGGAGACCGCGTGCAGCGTTCCCGCGCTTCCTTCCGGATAGGCCACGGTTTTTCCGTCCGCGCCGAGCACGGTAAAACGGCCCATCTGCTCGATGTCGAAGCGCGTGCTCGGAATTCCCATCAGCACGGAGCGGTAGGCGTCCGGATAAGAGACGGGCAGTTCGGTGCCGTTCGCCCGAACCGACACCACCCTTCCCGACGGACCGCGCCCGGCGATTTCCAGCGAAGTCAGGGAACCCGTCAGGCGCAGGCCGGTGCGGGCGAGGATCGAGTTCTGCAGCTCCGCTCCGGTGTATGGCCCGTAAATCCAGCTGTACGGATTCGATTCCGGATCCTCGCCGATTTTCACCATCCGGTCGCCCGGTTCCAGTTTCGCAATCGGGGCGTTGGACGTGTTGTCGACAAAGGGCGCCCGGCGCACGTTCACCCCCGAACCGGTGCTTTCCAGAACGGGGAAGCCGGCTTCATTTTTCAGTCCCGTATCCCGGGTGAAATCGGACCGGACGTAGCCGACCGTGCCGTCCTGGAGCACCACCCGGTTCCAGGCGAGCAGCCCTTCCTGAGCATTGTGATCGGGACTCGGCACGGCGGCCGCAAAGGGAACTTCGCTGCCCCAGGCTTCCTCGCCGACCGCCGTCATGCCTCCGGCGTTGGAATAATACAGCGCGTTGATGACACTTCCGTCGCGCACCAGCACTTCTCCGCGGGTTTCCTCCACCGCCCGCAGCACAGCCGCCGTTTCCGTGCCGATTCCCTTGTACACCTGATCATAGGTCGTGTCGGACACGTGGGCGATCCCGTATTTCATTCCGGAACTGAGCGCGTAGGAGCGGGCCGCGACCGCCTGCGCCTTGAGCGCTTCCAACGGCCAGTTTCCTCCCATCTCCCCGCCGACGACCGAAGCCACATACTGTTCCAGCGGCACCTCGTTGATCAGCGCCAGCCTGCCGTTGTACAGGCTGATCTCCATGCTGCCCCGGTAGGAGCGCTCGTACCGTTCACGCACCTGGACCGGAGCGTCCGATGTGACCCAAACCTTCTGCCCGGCGGAAGCGGAAAACAGGTACATGGGCGCGGGAACCTGGGAAGATTCCGAAACTTCCCATCGTTTGACGAGATAGGCCTGACCGGTGTCCGCCGCGGTCAGCTGCAGCTGGGGGAATTGCTGGAGGGCGCTGTTTTTCACGCTGTTCATGCTTGCCTCGTCATGGGCTCCTCCGATCCAGGCGGAATAGACCGGCTGCTGGCCGGATCCGGGCTGCTGGATGGCAAGATGGGCGCTCAATCCCGCCTCGTTGAGCTGCCGGACGAGAGCCTCCGCCTGCCCGGCGTCCGGATAGGAGCCGGCATTCCAGTAGCGGGGTCCTGTGACGCGCCACTGCGCGGCGCTGGAGGCGATTTGGGACTGCAGGACGGATTTCGCGGCCTCCGCCTCCTGCAGCGTCGCGTAGGGACCGGCCGCGGGGACGTAGACGGCGCCGCCCATGCCGGGTTCCCGGAACAGGTGGGCGCCCGCGTTGCCCGATGCCAGAGCCTTCAACCTGGCGTACAGTCCTTTCGCCGCTGCGTAATCCGGCGTGCGGGCCGCCTCCACGTAATACTGGTCGGAGGCAAACTTCGCCCCTCCGGCTTCGCTCAACCAGATCCGGGTTCCGCCGGGATCGCGCGCTCCGATCCTGAGGCCGCCGGAGGCAGCCAGCGTCACCGCGGGCACGGTTCCGCGCGCGTCGATGAACAGCGCGACGCGGATCTCATCCAGTGCCGGCAGCGCCGCCGCAGATGCGCTCCGCACGGAAACGAGCGAGGGGGAGAGCATGACGGCAATGAGGGACAGCCATAGCGCCAGCAGCTTGTATCGGTTCCGTTTCATGATGTGGACAACCGCCTTCCTCCGGTAAGCTTTTCCATGTTGACGTTGCAATGAAATAGACTCGGCGGGCGGCAAAAAGTTGCAGTCAGAACAAGGTTGGCTCCTCATCCGCCTTTCCCGGCGGCTGGATGCCCAGATGGCGGTAGGCCATCTCCGTGACCATTCGCCCCCGCGGCGTGCGCTGCAACAAACCGATCTGCAGCAAATACGGCTCGTACACTTCCTCGATCGTATGGCTTTCCTCGCCGACCATGGCCGCGATCGTGTCAAGGCCGACCGGACCGCCGCGAAACTGCCGGATGATCGTCTCCAGCATCCTGTGATCGATATGGTCAAGCCCGAGAGGATCGACCTGCATCAGTTCCAGGGCATGCTCAGCCAGTTCCTTCGTGATGACGCCGTCGCCGCGCACCTGCGCGAAATCCCGCACGCGTTTGAGCAGCCGGTTGGCGATGCGGGGCGTCCCCCGCGAGCGCAGGCCGATCTCCCGCGCGGCGTCCTCCTCGATGCCGATCTGAAGGATGTCCGCCGCCCGGGTGACGATGATCGCCAGTTCCTCCACGGAATAATACTCCAGCCTGCTGATGACGCCAAACCGGTCGCGAAGCGGCGCGGACAACAGACCCGCCCTCGTCGTCGCTCCGATCAGCGTGAACGGCGGCAGTTCCAGCCGCACGGAACGGGCGCTCGGTCCCTTGCCAATGACGATGTCGAGGGCGAAATCCTCCATCGCAGGGTACAGAACCTCTTCCACAGTCCGGTTCAGGCGGTGAATCTCGTCGATGAACAGCACGTCATGGGCCTGCAGGTTCGTCAGGATCGCCGCAAGATCCCCCGGCCGTTCGATGGCCGGACCGGAGGTGACGCGGATATTGACGCCGAGCTCATTGGCGATGATGTTGGACAGCGTCGTCTTGCCGAGTCCGGGAGGGCCGCTCAGCAGCACATGGTCCAGATGCTCCCTGCGCATTTTGGCCGCTTCGATGAACACCTTCAGGTTTTCCTTGGCCTTCGTTTGCCCGATATATTCCGAAAGGTAGCGAGGGCGAAGGCTCAGTTCCATCGCATGCTCTTCCATCATCAGATTCGCCGACAAAATGCGTTCCTCCATGCCGCCTTCCTCCCGTCAACCCGAATACAGCTCTCTGAGCGCCCGCTTCATGAGCGCTTCGGTCGTCTCGTCGTCCGCCACATGTTCCTTGATCGCGCTCCACGCGCGGTCGAGTTCATGGTCCCTGTAGCCGAGGGCCATCAGCGCCTCCCGCGCCTCCGCCCACGCATCGGGCACGGTGGAAGCGGGGGCCGGCGCGGCGCCCCGGAGCGCCTCCGCGCCTCCCGAACCGGACCATTCGTCCAGCCCGGCCAGCTTGTCCTTCAGGTCGAGGATGATCCGCTGCGCCGTCTTGCGCCCGACGCCGGGCAAACGGGTCAAAAAGCCGGCATCCTCCCTCCGGATCGCCGCAACGAGCGCCGGGGGATCGGATGCGGCCAACACGCCAAGAGCCACCTTCGGCCCGACCCCGCTCACTTCCAGGAGCCGCCGGAACAGCGCCTGCTCTTCACGGGACGAAAAACCGTACAGCAGATGGGCGTCCTCCCGCACGTGATAATGCACATAGACGGTGATGACCGCCTCTTCCCCCGCCCTCCGCTGAAACTCAAGGGGATTGGGGCAGAACACCCGGTATCCGACTCCGCCGACATCGAGCACCACAAAATCGTCGCCAACGAACGCCACCTGGCCGCGCAAAAAGTCAATCATCTTCCGAGCGCTCCGTTCAGCCTGTGCTGGAAGGTGGACGAATGGGCGTGGCAGATGGCGATGGCCAGGGCGTCGGCGGCGTCGTCCGGCTTCGGGATGGAGGGAAGCCCGAGCAGCAGCCGGACCATCTCCTGCACCTGGCGCTTTTCGGCCTGGCCGTAGCCGACGACCGCCTGCTTCACCTGCAGCGGCGTATATTCGGCAAATTCCAGCCCCTGCTGCGCGCCGGCAAGCATGACAACTCCCCGCGCCTGGCCGACGGTGAACGCGGTGGTCACGTTGCGGTTGAAATACAGCTTCTCCACGGCGATGCAGTCGGGACGATATCTTCGGATCAGCTCGGTCAGCGATTCATGGATTTCCATCAGCCGTTTGGCCGCGTCGGTTCCGGCCGGCGTCTCGATCGTGCCGTACTGGACCGGGACGACCTTCGAACCGATCCGGTCCACGAACCCGAACCCGACAATGGCGATGCCCGGGTCAATCCCCAATATTCTCACGATTCTCTCTCCCGTTCCCAATAGCGAACATATGTATGTATTCAATTTTTCATTATAACAGAACGGGGGGCAAAATGATATAGGGCCGTCCGCGGCGAATTCCTCCGGGACGGCCCGTGCCCATGTGTATGTGTTCCTGCGTTCCGCTTGCCGATGACCTTACTCCACGACAGGCTCTTTTTTCGGAATGACAAGCTTGAGCAACGGCGGGGTCACCAGCGTGGACACCACCACGACGATGATCGCCGCGCCGAACACATCGTTGTTGATGATTCCCCGGTCGATGCCGATCATGGCGATGATGAGCCCGACCTCCCCGCGAGCGATCATCCCGCAGCCGACGATGAGGGAGCTGCGAAGGTTGAACCGGGACATGAGCGCTCCGATCCCGCAGCCGACAACCTTTCCGGCGATGGCAACCAGCGTGAGCAGGACGGCAAACAGAAGAATGCCCGGATCCATCTCCCGGAAGTTGGCGATGAGCCCAATATTGAAAAAGAACATCGGCACGAAGAAGGGAAAGCTGAACCCTTCCACCTTGTGAATCAATTCATCCCTGAACGACGTCATTCCGAGCATCAAACCGCACACATAGGATCCGACAATGCCCGCAACCCCGAACAACTCGCCGAGATAGGCAAACAGAAGAGCGGAAATGATCGCCGCGGCCAAGAGCACCTGGGTCACCTGAAGCTGGGAAAGAAACCGGATGAACCTGGGGAGCACAAAATACCCCAATGCGATCGCGATGCCGAAAAAGACAATGATCTTGACGAGCAGAATGGCCAGGGAGGCCATTCCGGACACATCCGCGCCGGTCGTGCCGCCTGCGGTGAAGCCGAGGACGGCGGACAGAACGATGACTCCGAGCACGTCGTCCAGAACCGCCGCGCCAAGAATGGTGACGCCTTCCTTCGATCTCAGTTTGCCCAGTTCCCGCAGGGTCTGCACCGAAATGCTGACGCTGGTGGCGACGAGCAAAGTACCGATAAATACCGCTGTGGTCATCTCATAATCAAACACGAGGGCAAGCCCCATCCCGCCGAGGAACGGCAGCACCACTCCGCCGACCGCCACCATCGTGGACGCAAAGGCGGATTTGGAAAATTCCTTGATGTCCGTCTCCAGACCGGCCAGAAACATGAGCAGAATGACCCCCACTTCGGCCAGTTCCGAGATGAGCGGACTCGGGTGAATGAAATTGATCAGGGAAGGCCCGAGGATGATGCCTGCCAGCAGTTTCCCGAACACGGAGGGTTGTCCCAAGCGAACGCTTACATGCCCGAACAATTTGATGGCCAGCACAATGACGGCCAGCTCCAAAAGGAAGAAATAGCTTTCCGAAGATTCGATTGCCTCCTTGATTGCGCCCAATAAATCCATGTTTCACTCTCCATTCCTCTATGCATCCAAGTAGAATTACAGCATGAATGTGCCCCTCTTGTCAAAAAAACATGATTTCCGTCTTTTTTGACAATTCCCGCAAACGATTCACAGGTTCAAATGATCCCAAAAAAGGAGGCAGCGCGGATGCATGGGGCTGCCTCCTGGTAGGTTTATACGTTTTTGCATGGGCTTCGGTTTCATTTTCAAGAGATTAATGTTCGCTGCTCTCCACCGCAAAATCGGCGAAGGTCGACAGGACGCTGTGGTAGCTGGCGTAATCGGTCACCTTGATTCCCTTGTAGAGCTGCTGGATCGTTTCCCTGGGCAGGCTGCTCTCCAGCCTCTCGATGTCGATCTGGAAAAAGGTGCGCATGACGCGGGCATCTTTCGGATCGCCCGCAAACAGGGAGAAGTTTCCGTCCTCATCGACACCGAAATAGGCGCTTTCCCTGCATTCCGGCGACAGGTCCTCGATGTGCTCCGTCAGGATCGCATCGGAATCGGATATCATGGATACTTCCAGGCTTTGATTGTCCTTCAGCAGCTCCTGGATCTGGCCATAGGTCAACTGGCCCAGCTCTTCCGTTTCTTCCCCGCACACGAACACATTTCTTTTCGTGACGTTGAACAGGGTCAGGCCGCTGTTGGCGTCGATGGCGGAATCCGGATCCCGCATGGAAAAAACGGGGCTGTCCGTCGGGCCGGAACCGGAAAGGATCCACCAGGCCGCCGCCGTCACGCAGGCGAGAAACGGCAAAGCCCATCGTTTCCAGAGCAAACGCCTTTTTCGATTCCTGTGGAAGTATCTCATGGTGCCCCTTCCTCTCATGGACTTTTTTCTTCATTTTGTCCATGAATGGAAGATTTTATTCCGCGGCTCCTGCGGGGTCCCCCCGCGAGGGTCGGCCTGCGCGGGTCAGCCGAGCGGATGCTGAATCCAGGGCTTCACGTTGGATCCGGACTTTGCGCCTGATCGCTTCGTTTGCCGGTTCAGGCTTGCGGTTCTTGCCACAGCGGATTGGTCGCGCCGTGCCGCCGGTTTGGACCGGGCCTTTTTGGCCGTCCTGCCGGCCGCCGCCTTGCTCTTTTGCGGATTTGCCGAGTCCTCCTCCGGATCGTCTCCAGGAAAGAGCTGCGGGGCCGCCTCGTGCAGCTTCGCCTTCGGTTCCTGGGCGGAAGCCGACTGGACGTTGGCCGAAGGCAGCACGCCGGAATAGCCCATCGGAGCGTTCATGCCGGGCATCGTCCATGCGCCCGGATACGGCATCGCCATGTTCGCCGTCATGCCCGGCATCATGTTCGGCGGCATGCTCGGCAGCACATTCGGCAGCGCAGCCGGCAATACATTCGGCGTCATGCCCGGCAGCACATTCGGCAGCGCTCCCGGCAATACATTCGGCGTCATGCCCGGCAGCACGTTCGGCATCATATTGCCCATCACCTGCGCGGGTCCGAAACCGGCCGATTTCACATTCGCCTTTGAACCGCACCCGCAGGGCTTCGCCGGCAGCATCCCGGGAGCGGCCAACGGATAGGCTGCCTGACCGGCGGCAGCCTGCACATTCGCCGTCGGCTGCTGCGCGGCCGACTGGACGTTGGCCGCCGCCGATGGGAAGTTGCCCGCGGCCGACTGGATGTTGGCCGCGGTTGATTGAACGTTGCCGGCGGACGCCTGGATGTTGCTCGCGGACGCCTGCGCGTTGGAAGAAGACGATTCATACGGCATAGCCTGATACTGCAGCATCGCGTTCATTTGCGGATAGGGCATCCCCCAAGGAGCCTGCGGCTGCTGCGCCCCTGCCGCATAAGCTCCGGGCGTAAACTGGCCCGCCTCGTACGCGGCGTTGAGAGCATGCCCGCCCGCTTCCGCATTCGCCGCATCCGACGCCATATTCGGCCAATCGTAGAACGATCCCGCCTCCAGCGCCGGAATGTGCTGCTGCTGGAACAAATCCTTCGCCGGCTGCTTTTCCGGAGGTTTCTGAACCGGCACCACGATCTGGGCCGGCTGCTGGGCCGGCTTTTGAACCGGCTGCTGGACCGGTTTTTGAACCGGCTGCTGGACCTGCTTTTGGACCTGTTGGACCGGCTGCTGAACCTGCTTTTGGACCGGCTGCTGGACCTGCTTTTCCGCCGTCAGCGACTCCTTTTTGTCCTGCTTTGCGTCCTGCTTCGTTTCTTTTTTGATCACGTGCTTTAACACCTGCTTCATGTCCAGTTTGTGATCCTGCTTTTTGTCCTGTTTTTTGTCCTGCGGTTTGGATTCCGCCCGCAGGTCGGCGGCGGCGGACAGGACCGGAATTTTCAGCTTGCTGCCCGGCGCCAGCGTTTCACCCGGCTCCAGCCCGTTCAATCTCAGGAGCGCGCCTTCTTCCACCCCGTATCTTGCGGCAATGGAGGAAATCGTGTCTCCCGGCTTTACAAAATAGATTTTCACATTCGTTCATCTCCTCTTCGATGCCTGGATTTCTACCTACAGTCTATGCAGGAGATGGGCGAATGACATCATCATTCCATGGAAAAAACGCCGCGCCGGCATCCCGGCCCCCCCGACCCGTTGAACGGGCAGCTGTAACGGTCGTAAACGACCGTTACACGGCCAACGCGCCATTGTAACGGACATTTTTGTCCGTTACAGATCAACATCCCGCGAACAATCGCCTGTTTTTCGTTCTGACGGACAAAAATGACCGTTACAGACAATATTTCGCTTCTAACGGACAAAAATGACCGTAAGGATACGGAAGGTCACGGAATGACACAAATAAAAAGCCCGCCGGAGAGACTCCAAAGAGTCCCTCGCCGGCGGGCAGCCTTGCGGCTATGCAGTTACAGTTGCAAGCAAACAAGCAATCAGTCGATCTTTACTCCGTCAATCTCGACGATCTTGCGGAATTCTTCCAGCAGCTTCAGCGTGATCGGGCCGGCTTTCCCCTCGCCGATGACGCGCCCGTCCACCTCGCGGACGGCAATGACCTCCGCGGCGGTGCCGGTCAGAAACACCTCGTCGGCAACGTACACGTCATGCAGGGTGAACGGCTCCTCCTTGAGCGGCAGGCCGAGCTGGCCGCAGATGTCGATGATCGTGTTGCGCGTGATGCCTTCGAGAATGCCGACATAGCTCGGAGGTGTGCGCAGCACGCCGTTTTTCACGATGAAGATGTTGTCGCCGCTTCCTTCCGTCACATACCCCTGGGCGTTGAGCATCAGTGCTTCCCCGACGCCGGCCAGGTTCGCCTGGATTTTGACCAGCACGTTGTTCAGGTAGTTCAGCGACTTGATCTTCGGGTTGATCGCATCCGGGATGTTGCGGCGGGAGGATACGGACACGATTTTCAGCCCGTTCAGATATGCCTCCTCCGGATAAATCGCCAGCTGCTCCACGATGATGATGACGCTGGCCTTCGGCGAACGGCGCGGATCGAGGCCGAGATCTCCGGGGCCGCGGGAGACGACGAGGCGGATGTAGCCGTTGCGCAGCTCGTTCTTGCGGATCGTTTCCACCAGCGCCTGCAGCATCTCTTCCTTGGTGAGCGGGATCTTCAGGTCAATCGATTTCGCCGAATCGTACAGCCGATCCAGATGCTCCTTGCATTTGAAAATGTTCCCGTTGTAGATGCGGATGCCTTCGAAAATGCCGTCACCGTACAGAAACCCGTGGTCATACACGGAGATGACGGCATTTTCCTTTGTCACAAACTCCCCGTTCAGATAAATCCATTGTTGCGCCATGGTCAATTGTGCACCTCCGAATAATATGGGTAGCTTGGATATGAACCGAGCAAACGGACCTGGCAGCCCAGCGCTTCAATTTCTGCCAGAGCCGACTGCAGCAGCACCGATTCCATACTTTCCTCGATATCGATGACAAAATAGTAGCTGCCCAGCTTTTGCTTGGTTGGCCTGGACTCGATGCGTGACAGGTTGAGCTTCCGCCAAGCGAAGGCGGAAAGAACCTGGTGCAGGGCGCCAGGGTAATCCTCCGGAAGCGTCACAACAATGGATGTTTTCTGCATGCTGGACGGATTCAGTTCCAGCGGTGTGGAACCCACCAGCAAAAACCGGGTGTAATTGTTCTGATGATCTGTGATATTTTCCTGCAGCACCGTTAACCCGAACTTCGCGGCGGCGAGCTTCGTGCCGATGGCCGCCCACGGCTCGCCGGGATGGGCCGCGACGATCTTGACCCCTTCGGCGGTGCTGCTGACGTTTTCAAATGTGACATCCGGCAGATGCTGATCGAGAAAGTCGCGGCATTGGGCAATGGCGACGGGGTGGGAATAAATCCGCTTCACGTCCAGTCTCTCGCCTTGTTTCCGCTCCGCGTAGCCGATCAGATTCTGCACGGAAGGGTATACCCACTCCGCGTAAATCGGCAAATCCACCTTGTGGATGAGCCAGTCCAGATGGAGCGAGACAGAACCTTCAATCGTGTTTTCGATCGGAACGACGCTGTAATCGGTTTCCCCTTTCTTCGTGGCCATCAGCACATCGGAGATGAGCCGATAGGGGACAAATTCGCAGTTCTCGTGGTGCTGAAAAAAATATCGGGCCGACTCTTCCGACACGGTGCCTTCCGGGCCCAGATACGCTATTCGTTTCATGCCCGATGTTCTCCTTTAAATCGCTGTACATTAACGATAAATGTACTATTTCTGTCAGGCTGTGTCAATATTTGCGTTCCTTCCGGATCCGGCCTGAGCCGCATCGTGCGGGCCGCGATGCGCTCCTCCCGGAAGGTGTCGATCAGGTACCGCTCCAGCCTTTCCTTGTCCGGGCTTTCCACGTCCAGGAAGGCGATCAGCGTCGGACCGGCGCCGCTCAGCGCCACGCCCAGAGCGCCGTAATCGACGGCTTCGCGCAGGATGCGTTCCATCCCCGGGATGAGCTTCGCCCGGTAAGGCTGGTGCAGCGCGTCCTTCATCGCGTGGCGCAGCATGGCCAGCTCGCCGCTGGCGAACGCCGCCACAAGAAGGGAGGAGTTGCCGATGTTGAACACCGCATCGCGCAGCGGAACCTCGGAGGGCAACACCTGGCGTGCCGTTTCCGTCGGAAGCCGGAATTCGGGGATGACAACCAGCGCCTCCAGATTCGAAGGCGGAGACAGGCGGATGCGTTCGGCGCGATGCCCGTCCCAGCCCGTGACGACCATGCCGCCAAACAGGCTCGCGCCGACATTGTCCGGATGACCTTCCATCCTGGCTGCCAACTGGAACAAATCATCTTCGCCAAGAGGCCGGCCGATCAGCTCGTTCGCCGCCACCAGCCCCCCGACGATGGCCGCCGCGCTGCTGCCGAGGCCGCGGGCCAGAGGAATGTCGCTGTACATGGAGATTTCCAGGTGCGGAACCCGCATCCCGGCTTCCGCAAACACCCGCTGCGCCACCTGGTAGATCAGGTTCGATTCATCGCAGGCGACGCCCTCCAGCTCATCTCCATGCAAGGTGATGCGAGTCTGGTCCGCCTCCCCCATTTCAATCCACGCGTGCAGGCCGAGGGCCATGCCCAGCGAATCGAACCCCGGGCCGAGATTGGCCGTGCTGGCCGGCGAGCGGACCAGAACCTTTGAACCGGCGGCCATCAGAGTTCGCCCCCGGAACCGCCCGGTCCTTCCGTCAGCCGCCCGATGGCCTCCATGACCGCGGCCTCCGTATCCTTCACCACGAGCGGTTCAAAGGCAGCCGTCTTGATCGCGTTGTCCGGGTCCTTCAGTCCGTTGCCGGTCAGCACACAGACGACGGTTTCCCCGCCCTCAAACAGCCCGGCCCTGTGTCGCTTCAGGACGCCGGCGACCGACGCGGCCGATGCCGGCTCGCAGAACACTCCTTCCCGGATCGCCAGCTGCCTGTAGGCATGCAAAATTTCCTCGTCGGTGACATAGTCGATAGCCCCGCCGGATTCCTGGGCCGCGTTGACCGCGCCCTTCCAGCTGGCGGGATTGCCGATGCGGATCGCCGTCGCCACCGTTTCCGGATTGCGGATCGGTTCGCCCCGGACGATGGCCGCCGCCCCTTCCGCTTCAAATCCGATCATTTTCGGCGCCGAAGCGGCCTTGCCCCGCTCGCGGTATTCCTTGAACCCTTTCCAGTAGGCGGTGATGTTGCCGGCGTTGCCGACCGGAATCGCCAGGTACTCCGGCGCGCGTCCAAGCTGGTCGCACACTTCAAAGGCCGCGGTTTTCTGCCCCTCGATCCGGTACGGGTTGACCGAATTGACCAGGGTGATCGGATGTCTGGCGCAGATGTCCCGCACGATTTCCAGCGCCCGGTCGAAGTTGCCCTCGATGGCAATGACCTTCGCGCCGTAGATCATCGCCTGGGCCAGTTTGCCAAGGGCGATGTTCCCGTTCGGAATGAGCACGATGCAGTTCAGCCCGCCGCGCGCCGCGTAGGCCGCCGCCGAAGCCGACGTGTTGCCGGTGGAGGCGCACATGATCGTGTTGCTGCCCTCTTCCATCGCCTTGGCCACGGCCATCACCATCCCCCGGTCCTTGAACGAGCCGGTCGGATTCAGGCCTTCGAACTTCAGGTAGAGCTCCAGTCCCAGCTGCTTCGACAGGGCTTCCGCCTTGATGAGCGGGGTGTTCCCCTCATGCAGGGTGATCAACGGCGTGCGTTCGTTGATCGGCAGGTATTCGCGATATGTTTCCAGCAAGCCCGGATATCTCATGCTTTTCGTTTCTCCTCTACTGATTGGACTGTTCGTCGGATCGATTGCACATCTATCCTTCTACACGATAAACGCTTTTGACGGTTTTCACAATATCCAAATTTTCAAGAATGCCGAGCACCCGGTTCACATTGGCCTTCGCCGCATGATGGGTGATGATGATCAGCTCCGCAAAGGGTTGGTCGTCGTTCGGCTGCTGCAGCACCGACTCGATGCTGACGTCATGTTCGGCGAACACCTGCGCGATTCTGGCCAGCACCCCCGCCCGGTCGTCCACGTGCAGCAGGATGAAGTTTTTGTAGGAAATCTGCTCGTCGGTCTTCAGCTTTTTCTCGTTGTAGGCGAGAACCCCGCTTCGGCCGCTGACGCCCAGCTTCAGGTTCTTGGCCACCGCCACCACGTCCGCCACGACGGAGGTGGCTGTCGGCAGCTCGCCCGCCCCCGGGCCGTAAAACATCGTTTCACCCACCGCTTCCCCGTAAACGTACACGGCGTTGAACACGCCGCTGACGGAGGCGAGCGGATGGGATTTCCGGACAAAGGTCGGCTGGACCGAAATGCTGATCAGGTCATCGGTTCTTTCGGCGATGCCGAGCAGCTTGATTTCATACCCGAGCCTCCGTCCGTATTCGATGTCCTCCGGCGTCACCTGGCTGATGCCGCGCACGTAGACGTCTTCCATCGAGATGTTGGTGCGGAAGCCGAGATTGGACAGGATCGTCATCTTGTAGGCGGCGTCCAGCCCTTCCACATCGGAGGTCGGATCGGCCTCCGCGTAGCCAAGCGCCTGCGCCTCCCGCAGCACGTCTTCGTAGGTCGAGCCCTCCTGGCTCATTTTCGTAAGAATGTAGTTGGTCGTGCCGTTCACAATGCCCATGATCTTGCGGATGCGGTCCGAGGAAAAACCGGACACCAGCGTCCTCAGGATCGGGATGCCCCCGGCGACGCTCGCCTCAAACATGACGTCGCATCGCCGTTCGGCGGCGAGAGCGAGGATTTCGTGTCCGTGCAGCGCCATCAGGTCCTTGTTGGCCGTCACCACCTGCTTTCCGTTCCGGAGCGCCTCCAGCACCAGTTCCTTCGTCTGCGCGACCCCGCCCATCACTTCCACAATAATGTCAATATCCGGATCGTTGATCACTTCCCGCGGATCTTCGGTCAGCTTCGCCCGATCCACGGCGACGCTCCGCTGCTTGTCAGCATGCTTCACCGCGATTTTCACAATGTGCAAGGGCGAGCCGATCTGCCTTTCCAGATCCTCCTGGTGGCCCTCCACAATGCGGACAACTCCCGTCCCGACGGTCCCGAGACCGAGCAGTCCCACTTTTACCGGTTTCATCGCAAGTCCTCCAGTCGTTATTTGCCTGTGTTCTCCATTCCTCGGGGGCTCCCCATTCCGATGGCGCATCATCCGGGTCATCCGTGCCCGATGACCGCCGCCCGTTTGACGCCATCCAGCGTCTTCAGCTCCTCCAGGCATTCCGGGAGCCGCTCTTCCATGGTCGATGTGTCCACCGTAATGACCACGTTGGCCATTCCCTGGAGCGGAATGGTCTGATGGATCGTGAGCACATTTCCATCGTACCCCGCAACCAGCGCCAGCACCTTCGAAAGGACGCCGGACCGGTGCACGAGATCCATGGAAATCGTCACGATCCGCCCGGTTTCCATCCTTTCCCACGGAAACACGCCGTCACGATATTTGTAGAAGGCGCTGCGGCTTAAGCCCACCCGCTCGACCGCCTCGTTGACGGTGCGCGCATCTCCCTGGGCGAGAAGCTGCTTGGCCCGCGCCGTCTTCCATACCGCTTCCGGCAGGATGCTTTCCTTTACCAGATAATATCGTTCGTCCATGGGCAGCATCGGATCGTCCCCCAGTAATAGACAGGTGTTTCCCTATAGAGGACATTATACGCGACCGGCGGCGGCGATGGCAATAGGCAAAGGCGAAAAAGCGCGGGAACCGTCGGAAAAAAAGAAAGAACCGGCTACCTGCTGGCAGCCGGATGTTTGACATAAGCCCTGGCTTTTTCAATTGCCTCGTCTTCCGTGGCGCCCTTCACGTATCGTCCGTTGATGAAGATGAATGCGTATTTCGCGCATGGCCCGCAATACGACCTGCATCCGATCCTGATCTCCGCGTCGGGCGCCAGTTTTTTCAGTTTCGGCACGATCGTCTTCAGCCGGATATGCCTGCACTCGTCGCAGATCCGAATGTCGTTGGCCATCTTGCGCCTTCCTCCCGTTTCCGTGTCCGCACGTGACTTGCGAATGCCCACCCATTGTACCATATCGGAACGCGCGCTTCCACCTGAAACGGCAGGAAACTCCCGGGGATCAGACGATGCGGGACACCGGCCAGGCCACCTGGGTGACATCCACGGGCTGGCCGAGCCACTCCTGCGCGATTTGCCGGAACATGCCCTCATCTCCGCTGCAGAAAAACCGGTGCCGCGGCGCGGCATCGGTTTTGGCCAGCTGCCCGCGGTGGTACAACAGCGCGCTCACTTCCCGGGCCGTTTCTTCCGCGGAATTGATCAGGCTCACCTCGGGACCGGCAATTTCCGAAATCATGTCCTGCAAAAACGGATAGTGGGTGCAGCCGAGAATGAGGCAGTCGATCGGCTGTTCGAGCACCGGCTGGATGGATGCGCGCACGGTTGCCTTCGATTCGGGCGCGTGGTACAACCCCTTTTCCACAAGCGGCACCAGCGCGGGACAAGCCCGGCTGACGATCCGGACATGGGGCGAAAGCTCGTGCAAGGCGCGCTCATAGGCCCGGCTGCGGATGGTGCCCTCCGTTCCGATGACGCCGATCGTCTGGCTGCGGGTCATTTTGATGGCCGCCCTCGCCCCCGGATGGATGACGCCGACGACGGGCACGGGGACCATCGTGCGAATCCGGTCCATGGCCACCGCCGTGGCGGTATTGCATGCGATCACGATCATCTTCGGATGAAACTTCAGCAAAAACGATACGATTTCCTCCGTGAACCGGACGACCTCCTCCGCCCTGCGCGGGCCATAGGGCGCCCGTTCGGTGTCTCCGAAATAAATGATCTGTTCCTTGGGCAGTTGCCTCATGACTTCCTTGACAACCGTGAGTCCCCCGACGCCGGAATCAAGAATGGCGATAGCCTGCTGCTGCACAAAACACCGCTTCCTTTTCCAGTTTTCATGTCACGTAGTTAGCATATGAGCGCCCGAAACAAAACGTACCTGTCCGGCCCGTCCGGCTCACGGCCGACGCATGGCCCGCAGGATCAGGATCTGCATGATCGTAAGCAGAACGAAAGCGGTGAGCGCAAGGAACGGGATCGTGATGAAGCCGAACCAGTTGATGTAGGTTGTGTCGCACGGAATGATGCCGCAGGAATGTCCCACGGTTTTTAGCAAACCGGTTTTCTGCGTCAGGTAATGGAATGAGGACATTCCGATTCCGAGCACGCTCAGCGGAAGGGTGTAAAGCACCTGCCTGTGGTCCCTGCGCACCGCCGCGATGCCGAGCAGGATGACATTCGGATACATCAGAATGCGCTGATACCAGCAGTAGGTGCAGGGGGGATAGCCGACGACGTCGGAAAAATACAGGCTTCCCCCGGTGGCGACCAGCGAGATGAACCAGCATATGTACAGTCCGTTCTCCAGAATGAACTTGTTCCCCTTCAACGGCTCCTCATCCTCTGCGGAAAAATTGCTTGATTCATGGAAAAAAAGGACTTCCCGGGTCCGGATTGGTCCGGCTCCATCCCGGGACAGCCCTTTCCTTCTTCTCCCGCCGCTTCCGGCAAGGCCGGCCGAGGCCGGAACCGAAAGCCATCAGGATTCCTGCGTTTCCGCCGCGGGTTCGTTGGCGGAAGCGGCCTCCTTGCGGCCCTCTCTCAACTGCCTCAGATCCTCGGTAATGGCGTTGGCCAGCTCCCTTGCCTTGCCGGCCAATTCCTGGCTCTTGTGGCTGACCGACTGGGCGAATTCCTGGGTTTTGTGCGCCACATTGTGATACTGTTCCACGATGTCCCCACGCAGTTCGCGGCCCGACTTCGGCGCCAGGAGCAAGGCGGTCAGCGCGCCGACGACAGCGCCGGCAACGGCTCCCAACAGAAAATCCTTTCCGTTCATATTCGCCATCCTCACCACTCTCCCTATGGATTTGTTTCCCCGCCAGGGGACGATTTTCCGGCTCTTTTCGATGCCTTCCACCGCTCATACAGGCCATAAGCCAGGGAAGCGTACCGGATCCAGTCCGGAAGCTTCTGCTCTCCGGTCCGGGCGGCGATCTCCGCGCCCTGAACAACGGATCGAGTCAATGTGGAAGAAACCTGCCTGACCGATGAAGTGACTTCCTCCACCGCCGCGCCGACCTGCTCCACCGACCGGAACAGCGAATCCGCCGCCCTGGCCTTCGCCTGCAAGTCCTCCGCGAGAGCGCCGGTCTTTCGCATGAGATCCACCGATTCCCGGCTGACCTCCTCCAGCCTGAGCTCCGCACGCTGCAGCGTTTCCTGCACCTGCTGCAGGGTTCCCTCCATGCGCTGCATGGTCCTGCGCGCGGCGGTCATCAGCATGATGCCGTATACGGCGAGCACGGCAACTGCCAAAGCAATCAGCGCCACGCTGATTTCAATGATCATTCACCGCCACCTCATTTCCGGATGATGCCGGTCTAGACGTTTGCCCATGGCCTAATACATTATAAGTATATCACAGTTGTCCTGACACAACAAAAATCACGCTTCGATGAGATAGGTGCATCGGCCGTCGCCCCGGGCCATCGATTCCGCCAGGCGCACGTTGGCGTCCAGCAGCCGCGCAAAAGCGTCCCGCTCGCAATCGCATACCTCGCAGGCTCGGGAAGCGACCTTGGCAATCGGGCAGTGGAACTCGTACAGCGCATACCCGCTGCCGCGGGATTCCACTTCCACCATCAGTCCTTCCGCCTGCCGGGCTTCCGCCAGCTGGACGACCCGTTCCCCGAGCGTCTGACCGTTGACCGCGCTGTGATACTGGCGGAAAATCTTGTCCGTCATGCGCTCATAGAAGCGCTCCAGCACCGGCTCCTCGGCCGCCTTCACCTCGGTCAGCAGATCGAGGGCAAACTCCTCATACTTGTTGGGAAACCATTTTTCCGCCAAAGGCGTCAGGTAATACTGGTGAAGAGGTCTGCCCACGGGCTGCCGGGCGATCTTGACTCCGACGTAACCGTCCCTTTCCAGGTTGGTCAAATGCCGCCGGACCGCCATTTCCGTGATGTCCAGCAGTTCGGAGAGCTCATATACGGTCACCGAACCTTTTCGTTTCATCCAGTATAGAATGCGGTGGCGTGTCGACGATTCCCGGTTGTTGTTTTGCATCGATCTCACCCCTTGGATTTGGCGCCGTGGGATGGCGCCGTTTATTTCAATGGCTGGGACTCAATAAACCGATCCACCTGCCGGACGAATTGCGGGAGCCGTTCCGGAAGATGTTCCAGCAGCGGATGGCGCGTATGGCGCCCGAAGGAGTAATACTCCTGGACGAGAGGCTTGCGCAGCGAAACGAGGTCATGCAGATAGCGGGCCAGGTCGTCGTCCACGGCTCCTTCGCCGCGCAGCACTTCGATGATGTCCTCATAGGAACTGGCGTCGCGCATCATGAAGCCGTCGATGAGATCGCTGCCCACATCGGTCACAGCCTCAATGGCCATGTGCATGAGCCTCTCCTGGGCAAGAGAACAGAGCCATCCGTCCTCCCAACGATCCAGAAGCTGCCTCCCGAGGGCGCTCAACTCCTCCATAAACTGCAGCCTTTCCCGGATTCTCGAGTGGTTCACATAATAGACCATGGCGGATCCCTCCAACTGACTGGCTTGTTGTCAACCGCGCCGTTTTTTCTTGATCTTCGCCCACAGGATCACGGTCGGGAAAGTGAGCACGATGACCAGCAGCACCACCATCGCTTCGCGCACATTCGACATGTCCATGTTTGTGTTCACCAGCTTTCGGGTGTGAAGCGTTTTCGAGTTCGTTTCATTATAACATAAATATACCGCTCTTTCACACCTCGGAGAAAAGAGCGGTTGACAAAATCGTTAAGAAAAATCTACAATTTTCGTACATTTTTCTTTCGGATATTTTTCTTCATGCTTATTTCGCAAAAGGGCGCCGCTTTGTTTGCAACAGCGGCGCCGCTTGGTTCGCAACAGCGGCGCCGGATGACCGATGCGGGTTTACACGGACGAAAAATCCGCGTCGGCCAGAATGTCTTTCAGATACGGCTTGCCGGGCAGGTAGTGGATCGATTCGACGAACCGGATCGTTCTTGTCTTGGCCCTCATCACCATGGAGTGGGTGATGACCTTGTTGTGGGACAAATAGCGCACGCCCTTGAGAAAATCGCCGTTGGTGATGCCTGTGGCGGCGAAAATGATGTCGCTGTCGCCGACCAGCTCGTTCATGGACAATATTTTGCTCGGGTCCTTCAGGCCCATGTTCACGCAGCGCTCGTACTGCTGCTCATTCTCCGGCTTCAGGCGGCCCTGCATCTCGCCTCCGAGGCATTTCAGCGCCGCGGCCGCAAGAACCCCTTCCGGCGCGCCGCCCGCTCCGACATACATGTCAATGCCCGATTCCGGAAACGCGGTCGCGATGGCGCCGGCCACATCGCCGTTGGACAGCAGCTTGATGCGCGCTCCGATGCTGCGAAGCAGCTCGATCTCCTGGCGGTGGCGCTCGCGGTCCAGGATCATGACGGTGAAGTCCGACACCTTCTTGTTCAGAATCCTGGCGGCTTCCCGCACAATCTGGTCCAGCGGCTGGTCAAGCGAGAACCGGCCGGCCAGTTCAGGGCCGACGGCCAGCTTGTACATGTACATATCCGGCGCATGGAGCAGCTTGCCCTTCGGAGCCATGGCGATGACCGACAGGGAATTGTCCAGACCCTTGGCCAGGTTTTCCGTTCCTTCCAGCGGGTCGACGGCCACATCGACCTCCATGCCTTCCCCGTTGCCGACCTTTTCACCGATGTAAAGCATCGGCGCCTCATCCATCTCGCCTTCGCCAATGACGATCGTTCCCTTGATGGAAACCGAGTCAAACATCATGCGCATCGCCTTGGTGGCCGCCCCGTCCGCCGCATGTTTGTCGCCGCGTCCCATCCACGGCGCCGAGGCGAGCGCCGCCGTTTCCGTCACCCTGACTACTTCCAGTGACAACTCGCGATCCATACACCACATCTCCCCATCTGTTGCATCCTGTTTCCGATTATAAAACAGTTCTCCGTCGACCGTCTACGAAATTCCGTTGACCATTCAGCGGACCTGCGCCAGCGGAGCCGGTATTTCCGTCTCCCTCGCGGCCAGGCTCCGGATCCACCGGACCTTGACCGGCATTCCGTCCAGCCGGAATTTCCCGTTCCACGGAGGCAGCATGACGCAGATGCGGGCGTCGGAACCATCGCCTTCCAACCGGCAGACCCCCTCCGCCATCCCCGCCTCTCCCGCGGAGAAAACGACCTGGTAGTATCCCGGCGCCGGCAGACGGTAGCCGGGATCAAACCGCACGTCCAAGAGCAGAGCTTCTTCCGGCCGCCGCCGGGCGCGGCCGATCGTCCCCCTGGCCTCATAATGCTCGCCCAGGAAATGGGGGATCTTCTCCACATCCCCCGCAGCCAGCATGTCCCGGATCGCCGTGGAGCTGATCTTCAGCTCGTTGTGATGCACCTTGGCGACCGTCGTGACCCGGAACCGGCCGCCAGCGGTTGTTTCCAGGGTGGACATGTTGCCCAGGCCCCGGTGCCCGAACGTAAAATCGAATCCGGCAACGGCATGCCTGCAGCGCAGCCCGATCAAATACTGCTCGACAAACTCCTCCGGAGAAAGGCGCGCAAACTCCTCCGTAAAGCGGATCACGTACAGCGTTTCCACGCCGAGTTTGGCCATTTTCTCCTGCTTTTCTTCCAGCGGGGTCAAATATTGGAACGGCTTGTCCGCCGGCCGCAGCACCTCCAGCGGATGGGGCGAAAAGGTCAGCGCCGCAAACATGAGATGCTCCGCTTCGGCAGCCTCCCTGGCTGTCTCCAGAATGCGCCGGTGCCCGAGATGAATGCCGTCAAAAAAGCCGAGGGCCAGCGCGCAATCCCTGGCGTTCGCCAGCTGCGCCGGTTGAACCGGATGCTGCAAAAAAACGGTTTGCAATGTCAACACCAGGCCTGTCATCAAGATGTATCAAGCATAAATGAGATCGGTGGCTTTTTCAAGGTTTTGACGCGCCCGGGCGGGGATCACAGAAAAATGAGCACAAGCAATCCGGCGATCCAGCAGTAATAGGAAAAATACCGGAGATTGCCGCGGGCCATGATCCCCATGAACCACCTCAGCGCAAAATACGAGGCGATGAGCGACAGCACAAACGCCGCCGCATACGGCAGGAGCAGCCTGTCCAGTTCCGGATCCCGCGCGAGATCCGCCGCGGACAGCATCATGCTGCCCACGCTGACGGGAATATACAGAAGGAATGAGAACCTTAGCGCCGTCTCCCTCTTGAGACCGACGCCCATCCCCGCCACGATCGTCGCTCCCGACCGGCTGATGCCTGGGATGAGCGCCAGGGCTTGGGCGAGCCCGATGATGACGGCTTCGCGAAGCCGGATGTCCCTGTCCTGTTTGCTCCCCTGAAGCTTTCGGATGAGCCACAGCGCCACGCCGGTGATGAGCAGGGTAATGCCGATTGCCTTCATTCCCTTGAACGCGTTCCCCAGCACGTCTTCGAACAGCGCCCCCGCGACTGCCGCGGGAATCGTGGCCACGACCAGCAGGAGGATGAAACGGAAATCCGGCTTGGCCTCCGGCTCGCGGCGGATCAGATAGAGCCAGCCGTTAAGGGCGATGCGGATCAGGTCCCGTCGGTAGATGACGAGAACGGCGAGCAGGGAAGCGAAATTGACCAGCACTTCGAAGCTGAGCCCTTCGATGTGCAGGCCGAGCAGCCGCTCCGCAATGACCAGATGGCCGCTGGACGACACCGGAATCGGTTCGGTGACGCCCTGGAGCAGGCCGAGAAAGGCGTATTTGACCAGTTCGATCCATTGTTCCGACATGCGATTATTCTCCCAACATTTCTTGGCATGGAATAGGACTATCATAAGACGACGGGAAGCCCCGCGTCAACATGTCCGGCGGGCACCGGCGGCGGGCGCGGCGAGCGCGGCATGAGTGACGGCGCTCGAAAGTGGCCGCGCGGCGAAAGAGGCGGCGTACGTTGTAACGGAAATCAGAGACCTTATCTGCCCGATTTTGGGCCGAAAAAAATTTTAACGGAACTGAGAGACCTTATTTGCCCGGCAAGGAGGCCAAAAACACAGAAAATGGGCGAAATAAGGTCTTCCAGTTCCCTTACATATTTTGAAAACGTTTTCCTTACCGAAATAAGGTCGCTCAGTTCCGTTGGAATTTTCCCGCCTGCCCTGGGCACCACCCAAGGAAAAAAAGCCCGCCAATGGCGGGCCGCAAACCATCCGGTCAGAACGGGAATGCGCGGTATTTGGTCTGCACGGAAACCCATTTGGTGACGGTGAATTCCTCCACGATCCACGGATTCCCGAAACGGCCGATGCCGCTCGCCTTGTTGCCGCCGAACGGGATGACCGTTTCGTCGTTGACGGTCTGGTCGTTGATATGGGTCATGCCGCTGTTGATGCGCACCGCGCAGGCGGTTCCCTTCTCCAGGTCGCTGGTGAAAATCGCCGAGCTCAGGCCGTATTCCGTCCGGTTCGCCAGCTCGATCGCTTCCTCGTCCGAATCGGCCCTGATGATGACCGCTACCGGGGCGAAAATCTCGGTCTGGGCCAGTTTGCTGGAATTGCCCACATCGGTGAATACGAACGGCGTCAAAACGTTGCCGATGCGCTGGCCTTCCAGAATGAGCTTCGCTCCTTCCTTCTTGCCTTCCTCGATCAGCTGGAGCGCCCGGTTGATCTGCTTCTCGTTGATCATCGGCCCGATGACCGTTTCCGGATCAAACGGATCGCCGCACTTCAGCGCCTTCGCCCGTTCCACAAATTTGGACACAAACTCGTCGTATTTGTCCTTGTGGACGATGATCCGGTTGATGATCATGCAGATCTGTCCCTGGTGCACGAATTTGCCGAACACCGCCGCATCCACCGCCCGGTCCACATCGGCGTCGGACAGCACGACGAAGGGGCTGTTGCCGCCCAGTTCCAGGGCAACCCGCTTGAGCAGCCTGCCGGCGATCTCCCCGACATGCCGGCCCACGGCCGTGGAACCCGTGAAGCTGATCAGGCTTGCATCCGGATGGGTGAGCAGATCGTCGCCAATTTCCGGGATGTCGGTCAAAAGCACGTTGAGCACGCCCGGAGGCAGTCCTGCCTCTTCAAACGCCTTGGCGATGATCGATCCCCCGGTCAGGCCCACCTGGATGTCGGGCTTGTGCACCACCGCGTTGCCAAGGGCGATGGCGGGCGCAATCGTTCTCATGGACAGGTTGAAAGGAAAGTTGAACGGAGAGATGGACGTGATGACGCCAAGGGGCAGGCGGTAAATCTTGTTCACCTTGCCCTCAATGCCGGAAGGCACTTCCCGGACCTTGTACAGTTCGTCCGCCATGTTGATGGCGTCGTGCACCTGTTCCATGGTCAGTTGAAACTCGATGTTCGCCTTGAGCAGGGTGCCGCCGGTTTCCCGCACGATGTTGTCGATGATGGCGTCGCGATTGGCCTCCAGATATTCTCCCGCCCTGCGGAGCACGTTCTTTCTCTCTTCCGCCGTCGTCTGAGCCCAGGCGGACTGGGCCGCCTTCGCCGCCTCAAAGGCGTCGGCCACCTGCTGGCGGGTGGCCAGCTTCACTTCCGTGATCGTCTCATTGTTGTACTTGTTGCGAATCGCGAAAACGTTTGCACTTTTGCCTTCGACCCACTCCCCGTTGATCCAGCTGCGGTTCAGATGCGCGAATGCGGACATGTACCGAGACCTCCTTATTGGATCGATAAAAAAACAGAAAAGAAATGATTCTTTGATTAAAATTATACTAACTTTTCAAATTGTGGACAATAATACAGTTTGACATTTAAGACTGAGGAACATTGACAAACTGACGGATATGCTTCACCCGCGCTTCCAGTTCCATATGCCGAACCGCGCCGACGTGGACAAGAGAAGACGCGGCGGCTGAAATGACATGGATCATTTCGGCCCTGATGTACGGATCTTCATTGCGGAAGGCGATCCGTACCCGCTCGGTCATGGACGGCTGCGGAATCGGCCGGGAAAACAGCGCAAATTGCCGAAAATCCCCTTCGTTTTCCAAGAAATCGGAAACCTGCCTTTGCACGGCCAGCGCCCTGGAGCGGGCGGCGAACTTGTCCAGATCGCCGACCTGGAGCGCCGAAGCGGAAGTCACCGCATGCATGCGGATGCTGCCTACGACGGAGGTGCGCCGCATTTGGCTCATTGCGATCACTCCGGGGACAGCGGAACCCACGGGCCGATGATCAGCGATTCCGGCGGCGTGTCAAAAATGGACGAGCAGGAGATCGTTTCCGTGTCGCCGATGAGCAACACCGACGAGCTGGACACGCCGATCACCCGAATCTCCCCGATGTGGATGCCCCTGTTTTCCACATGCATGTTCAGTCCGTATTCGTTCAATCCGGATTCCCCCGTTCCCTTTGGTTTGCTGAAATTTTTTCCAGATGCTGGCGGATGGCCGCGCGAACGTCCTGCTTCACCTTCTCCGCGATCAGCTCCACGGAGATCCCATGTTCGCCATCAAAACCGCGCTCCGGCTGTCCCTCTTCGTCGACCTGCGCCGCATGCCATGGATCCGCCGCTGATGTCGACGCTGACGGCGACGCTGACGGAGCCGCCGGGGACGGATTCACCGCTGCTTTTTTCGTCAAGGACCGTTTTGCCAATGCCCGTTTCACATAATGCTCCACCCGGTCGTGAACCTGGCTCCGCAAGTCCCGAATCATGGCGTCCTTGTAATGCTGGCCAAGGATCAACCGGTATTCCGCTTCATACTGGCGCAGCTCGTCCCAGCAATCCGACGCCAGGTACCGGTCCAGTTCATCCTTGATGTCCTGCATCCCGGCGTAGGTCTCGGGATCGGACAGGACGATGGGCCTGTCCTGTATCAGAAAATCGTCGATCGCCTTTTCGCCCGGAGGGGAGACGCCAATGTGGAGCGTTCCTTCCAGGGATTCGATTTTCAGCTGGTCAAAGCTGTACTCGATCTTCTCCACATGCACGGGCGGGCGCTCCCGGATCGCCTGGACCTCGGACCGGAACTCTTCCTGCAGCTGCCGCAGTCCCCGTTCAAGCTCCGCCAGTTTTTCCGCCTGCCAGCGCATGGCTGCCGCCAACTGATCATACCATGCATGAACAGACTGCAATGGACCACCTCCCGTCGCGCTTCAAGTTGGTTGCCTGCTGCGATTCCTTGCCAGTCAGCCGCTAGTCCTCGGCGGGCAGCGGCAGGGGAACGAGCGGCGAGCCTCCGGGCCCCTCCGGCGAAGACGGCAAGATGGAGGCAGGCGGAACCGGACCCGCCGCTCCCGGCGCAGGACCGGTCAGTTCCGGAGCGGGGCCGGCAAATCCCCCGGTGTTGAACAGCTGCGACAGCCCTTTGATCAGGCCGGCGCTGCCGATCTGCAGGATCGAGGAATTGGCAACCGATCCGACTTCCAGCTTATGGATCGTAATCTGTTGGTGGATGGTCCACTCCATGCTGCCACACCTCCCTGAACCGGTCGTCCGGCGCAAGTTTGGGCGGAAGATTTGGCGCAACATTTGGCGCAAGATTCGGCGCAACATGTGGCGCAGCATTCGGCGCTTCGCCCGCAGCCGGCGCCGCATTCGGCCAAACTCCCGGTCCCGCCGCCGGTCCGGTTCCGCCCGCTCCGCCCGCTGCTCCCTTGGCTTTCTCGACCGGTTTTTTCTCCTGTCCGCCAGGCTTTTTCTCCGGCTTTTCCCCGGGGCACTCCCACGTGTTGGTTGCGCTCATGGTGTTGAACGTGCGGATATGATCTCCCGTATTGAACGATCCGGCGCCCGCGAACGTTTTGGAGGTGCTTTGCGGGTTGAGCTGCACCGCGTCGCCGATATGCACGATGGATCCCGATGAGACGCTGACGATTCGGATCGACCCGACGATGCCCGGCATGCCTTTCCTCCCGCCGTCCAATCTACTCTAGCTTATGAGCGTTGTCCCTCCGATATGAATGTTCTGTTGTCCCGCTCATATACATGTATAGGGGGGATGCGCGATGGAGCAGTCGATGAAGGAAGCCTTCGCCAAACGGCACTGGCAGAGATTCGCGGAATATTTCGGAGACAACTTTCCCTTCTCCGCACAGGCGTCGGTTGGAGACCTGTCGTGGATCGAGCCCTATGTGCAAAACATTTTGCGGCAAACGCTGTCCAGAACCGATGCGAACCGGGTGGAGCCATCGTTCGCGCCTTGGAAATATGAGCTGTTCGACACGATCTCCCATGTCATTATCAAACTGGAAATTCCGGACAAAAACAGGGCGAGAAACACGAGGGTGCTTGCGGGCACGCATCAGGTGCGCCTGGAGGAAGGAACGGGAGTGCGCAGCACGGCCATCCCCCTTCCCGCCGCGATCGTGCCGGAAAGCGGCAGGGCATTTTACAAGGAAGGCGTGCTGCAGATTCAACTGAAAAAGAGGCAGAGGGAAGAAAACCTGCAGGAAATTCGCATCCGGTTTCTGAGTTGACCCGAATCAGAAACCCGAAACAGGAGGATCGGCCATGCCGTCAATCATACTTGCGCCCATCAAAATAACGCAGGTTTCCTCCAGCGCCTCCGTCACCTTCGGAGACGTCTTTGAAATATCGCCGACGAGCACCTCGAAGTCCTACTCCGGCTCCGGCGGCGGCAATACGGGCGATTTCCTGCAGACGAACAACTTCATCAGCTTCACCAATTCGGCGGACCCCGATGTCATCGATTCCATCAACAAGTCGATCGGCGGATAGCGGGTTTGGCCAGGGAGGAGTCATCATTCGGCGCGGAACACCGTGGCGATGCCCTGGCCCCCGGCGATGCACAGGGTGGCCATGCCCCAGGTCAGCCGTCTTTGCCTCAGAGCGTGGATCAGCGTGACGCTGATGCGCGCGCCGCTGTTGCCGATGGCGTGTCCGAGGGCGATGGCGCCTCCGTTCACGTTGACCTTCTCCGGAGGCATGCCGAGCTCTTTCATGACCGCCAACGCCTGCGCCGCAAAGGCCTCATTGAGTTCGATCAGATCCATGTCTTTCATCTCCAGCCCCGCCGCCTTCAGCGCTCTCCGGCTCGCCTCCACCGGACCAAGGCCCATGATCCCGGGATGGATGCCGGAGACTCCGATGGACACGACTTCCGCCAGAGGCTCCAGCCGATATTCCCGAACCAGGCGTTCGGAGGCGATGAGCAGCAGGGAAGCTCCGTCATTGAGCCCGGAGGAGTTGCCGGCCGTCACCGTCCCGCCCGGCTTGAAGGCGGGCTCCAGGCCGGCCAGCTGTTCCAGGCTCGTTTTCCTCGGATGCTCGTCGACGGCGAACGGGAGAGTCCCGCCCTTTCGCTGCGGCACCGGAACGGGAACGATCTCCTCCCGAAAGGCGCCGGAGGAAATGGCGGCGAGCGCCTTCTCCTGGCTTGCCAGGGCGAACCGGTCCTGCTCCTCCCGGCTGATCGTGTAGATTTCCGCCAGCGTTTCCGCCGTCATTCCCATGACCAGCCGCCCGTACTTTTCGACCGGCTGCGAGCCGGGCTGGCTTTCCCGATTCGGATCCAGCAGTTCTCCGTTGCCGGACCCGTAGCCGAACCGCGCCGACCGCAAATAGTAGGGAGCCGTGCTCATGCTCTCCACTCCTCCGGCGACGATGGCTTCCGCGGCGAGGGCGCGAATGGCCAGAAAGGCGTTGTGGATCGCCTGCATGCCGGAGCCGCACTGCCTGTGCACCGTATAGCCCGGCAGCGTTTCGGGATAATCGGCTTTGAGCAGCGCCTTGCGCGCCATGTTGGCGTGATCCTGGGTCTGTTTGGCCTGGCCGATGATGACCTCATCGAGCTGTTCCAACGGAATGAGCCGTTTTTCCCGCAGCCGGCGGAACAGCGGAAGGAGCAGATCGTCCGGCTCCACGTCCTTCAGGGCGCCTCCCAATTTGCCGACCGCGGTCCGTTCGGCGCTCAGGACGTACACCCTGTTCGACATTCCGCCTCATGACCTCCCCCGCTCACGGACACGGACAAATACCGTTCCAGCGCGCTGCGGAGCGGCCCGGGGATTTCCATCGACCGCTGCAGCCTCCGGTTGAACAGGACGACGACGGCGCCGCCGCTGGCGATCCGATCCCCGGTGTTTGCATCGGTGATGTCGTGTTCCAGGGTGACGCTTTTCGTGCCGATGCGGGTCAGCCTTGTGCCGATTCTGAGATGCTGCCGGGCGTATGCCTGGCGGTGATAGTTGCAGTGGGTGGACGCGACGATGAAGCTCATGTCCGGGTCCACTTCCTCCTGGTACCGGTACAGTTCGGCAAACTCGAAAAACCTGATCCGCGCCTCTTCCATGTAAATGTAATAGCTGACATTGTTGACATGGCCGGCGGCGTCCGTCTCGCAAAAACGCACCCGCACGTCGATATCCGGTATCATTGGAACTTCCCCTCCGCGTCAGTTTCTCGGTCCTCCGGCCACATACAGAATCTGGCCGTTCACAAACGAGGAGCGTTCATCGGCAAAAAAAGCCACCGCATGGGCGACGTCCTCGGGCAGCCCGGGCCGTCCGACGGGGATATTGCCGACCGCCAGCTTCGTGAACTCTTCGAAGGACATTCCGACCCTATCCGCCGTGGCGCGGGTCATGTCCGTCTGGATGAAGCCTGGCGCCACCGCATTGACGGTGATGCCGAACGGGCCAAGCTCGATGGCCAGCGTCTTGGTGAATCCCTGGATGCCGGCCTTTGCCGCGGAGTAATTGGCCTGTCCCCGGTTGCCCAGGGCGGAGACGGAGGAAATGTTGATGATGCGGCCGTACCGGTTCTGCACCATGTACGCCTGCGCCGCCCGGCACGCATAGAACGCCCCGTTCAGATGAACGTGCATGACCGTCATCCAGTCATCGTCGGTCATCCGGAACAGCAGGTTGTCCCGGATGACCCCCGCGTTGTTGACCAGAATGTCAAGGCGGCCGAAGGCGTCCGCCGCATCCCGGATGGCCGACTCCACCTGTTCGCGGTCGGTCACGCTGGCCGCGCGGGTCCAGACGGAATACCCCCTGGCCTTCCATTCTCCGGCAGCTTCCGCCAGCGCCGCTTCGTTCAGGTCGATGACCGCCACCTTCGCCCCTTCTTCCGCCAACCGTTCCACAACGGCCTTTCCGATGCCGCGGCTTCCACCGGTCACAAAAGCCGTCCTTCCCGCAAATCTGCCCGTCATTTCGATCATCCCTCCGGATCAGACAAATTGACCCAACCTGACATGTCCCTTGATCAGGTTGCGCGAAATGATCATCCGCTGGATTTCGTCGGTTCCGTCAAAAATTCTCCAAAGTCTCGCTTCCCGGTACCATCTCTCCACGGGGAGTTCCTTCGTATAACCCATGCCGCCGTGAATCTGCAGCACCCGGTCCACGACGCGGTTGCCGACGTTGGAGCCGAACAGCTTGGCCATGGCCGCCAGATGCCGGTTGTCCTCGCCCCGATCCAGCGTGTACGCGGCGTTCAGCACGAGCCAGCGGGCCGCTTCCAGTTCCACCGCCGAATCGGCGATCATCCACTGGATCGCCTGCCGCTCCGCGATGGGATGGCCGAAGGTGACCCGCTGTTTGGCGTATTCGATCGCCATGTTCAGCAGGCGTTCTCCGGCTCCCACCGCCCGCGCCCCGACCACCCACCGGGCGTACCCGATCCATTCCAGTCCGAGCCTGTAGCCGCCGTGCAGCTCGCCAAGAATGTTTTCCTCCGGCACGCGCACGTTTTCAAAGACGAGGCTCGCCGGACGATCCGGACCCATCGTCACAATCGGTTCGGACCTCCAGCCCATCTCCCGGTCGGCGATGAAGCACGTGACCCCGTCTCTGCCGTTCCGCGCGTGGGCTTCCTTGTCGGTGATGGCGATGACCATGACGAAATCGGCTTCGTTGCCTCCGGTGATGAACGTTTTTTCGCCGTTGAGCACCCATTCGTCCCCGTCCTTGACGGCGGTCATCCGGATGTTCCGGGTATCCGACCCGGCGCTCGGCTCGGTCATGGCAAAGCACGAGATCTTTTCGCCGTTGATCGTCGGAATGAGATATTTTTTCTTCTGTTCCTCATTGCCGTAGTACAGGATGTTGTCCGCCCGTCCGCCAAACCGGAACGGCACGAACGTCTTTGCCAGCTCCATTTCAATGAGGGCGGTCATGAAATGGCCGAGGTTGGCTCCTCCGTATTCTTCCGGCGTGTTGATCCCCCAGAAGCCCATCTCCTTCGCCTTCAGCTGAAGTTCCGTCAGTTTTTCCCGGGAAATACCCTCCCGGCCTTCCCTTTCATTGCGCAGCACCTCGTTTTCCAGCGGCATCAGTTCGTTTTCCACGAATCTCCGCACCGTTTGCTGCACCATTCTCTGTTCTTCTGTCAATCTCAGCTCCATGTCCGGTCACCCCTGTCCTTCTTCCTTTCCAGATTTTCGGCCGCCGCATGCGCGCCGCCTCCAAGCCCGCTCGCAGGTCATGCGTGAAATCATGGCAGGGCTTACAAATTTTTGATATGATCATTATTGGACAATTCGAAAAAATCGTCCAATATCCATTCCGTGAGTCGGTGATACCTTCGAGGTATTATTCGGGGAAAGGAGAAAACCGGATGGAGCTGCGCCACATCAGATACTTTCTCGCGGTGGCGGAGGAACTGCACTTTGGCCGCGCGGCCAGCCGCCTCAACATGTCCCAGCCGCCGCTCAGCAGGCAGATCCGGCAGCTGGAGGAGGAAATCGGGGCGCCGCTGTTTGACCGCACGAGGCAAACGGTCCGGCTGACGGAGGCCGGCAAGGCGTTTCTGATGCATGCATACGACATTCTGAAAAAAATCGAGGAAGCCCGGATGGATGCGTTGGCCGCATATGAAGGAAGGAAGGGAACGATTGTCATCAGCTATGCCAGCAGCATGAACGAGGTGCTGATGAACATCATCCTCGCATTTCGAAGAAGGTTTCCGGAAACGGACCTCCGCGTCCAGCAATCCCTGTCCAACGAGATCATCCGCGACCTGAGAGAAGAGCGGATTCATATCGGGGTCATGCCCCCGGTGGAAGAAAGCGGCCTGAAGCACAGGACGATTTCCGTCTCCCCCTTTGGCGTGGTGTTTTCCCGGAACCACCGGTTTGCCACGGAAAAGGCCCCTCTTTCCATTGCGGATCTGAAAGAGGAGCCCTTTGTCCTGTCCTTCCGGAACACCCTGTTCAACAACAATGTCAAGGCCATCTGCCAGCTGGCCGGGTTCACTCCGCAGGTCGCGCAGGAGATGCACGGTTTGTCGGCGATTTTGACCTGCGTCGCTTCCGGAGCGGGCATTTCCATCGTCTCCCGGCTGACGATGGAGCAGCACCAGCATCCGAACCTGATGTTTCGGGAACTGCATCCGAGGATGGTGCAGGAAATCGCGATCATCTGGAGAAAGGAGGAAACGTCCCCCGCGGTGCTGCATTTTCTCGATTTTGCCGAGGCGTGGCTGAAAGAACACGGGATCGGAACGTTCGGGACGATCATTCCGATGCCGGGGGTTCCCGGAGCCATTCCAGCACCAGATGACCTTTCAGCACCGTCTTGTCCGACTGGTTGACCGCCGTCACCGCGAAGGTGAACGTTCGCCCGGCGCGGTTTTCCAGCACCGCCTGCAGGGTGATCCGGTCGCCCAACAACACCATGCCTTGAAAACGGACCGAATATTCCTTGATGAAGGCGCTGTCCAGAAACGGAGTGAACAGCCGCGACAGATTGCCCATCGTCCACATGCCGTGCGCGATGATGCCGGGCAGTCCCGCCAGCCGGGCCTCTTCATCGATGGTATGGATCGGGTTGAAATCGCCGGAAGCGCCCGCGTACCGGATCAAATCCAGCCTTGTGACGGGACCGATGACGACGGGCTCGAGCGCTTCCCCCGCCTTCCATTCCGCCAGCGTTTTCATCGGCTCATCTCCTTTCGCACGGCTTCATTGATGATGATCACCTGCTCGGCTTCGCACACGAGCTCGCCGCTTTCGTCTTCCACCCGTTTGGCCAGCACGGCAAAGCCCATCGTTCCGCTCTTGCCGACCTTTTCATAATAGTCTTTCAGCTCCATGTGGCAGTAGACGGTTTCGCCAACATGGAGCGGCCGGCGGTACCGGAAGGTCTGCTCTCCGTGGATCAGGCCCTTCGGCGGCAGACCGAGATCGGGAATTTGCCCGTAATCAAAGGTCACGGGAAAGGTAACCGGAGCTATCGGTCTGCCATGCGCCGTTGCGGCCGCCGCCTCCTCATCCAGGAAAACCGGGGCGGCGTTTCCGATCGCTTCCGCAAACCGTTGGACCCAACCGGATTCCACCCTGTTTTTCACCCTGCCGGATCTTCGTCCGATCTTGTCCCGCAGCATCGAGTCTCCCCTCTTTCTCTTCCATCTTTCACAAATCCAGGCGGCAAGTTCCGTTTCACGACGTATTTTACAGAACATTCGGAACAATGGGAAATATTTTTGCGGGACAGCTCTGATACCTTTCAGGTCTTATCCAAACCTGCCGCTGATATATTCTTCGGTCCGGCGGCTGACCGGATTGGAAAACATGTCGCTCGTCCGGCCGTACTCCTCCAGCCTGCCGCCCAGGAAAAACGCGGTCTTGTCGGAGATGCGGGCAGCCTGCTGCATGTTGTGCGTGACGATGACAATCGTGTACTCCTTTTTCAGTTCGCTGACCAGTTCCTCGATTTTCATGGTGGAGATCGGGTCCAGGGCGGAGGTCGGCTCATCCATCAGGATCACCTCCGGCTCGATCGCCAGCGTCCGGGCGATGCACAGCCGCTGCTGCTGACCGCCCGACAGGCCCCAGGCGTTGGCGTGCAGCCGGTCCTTCACCTCGTCCCACAGGGCCGCAGCCCGCAGGCTTTTTTCCACGATGTCGTCCAGCAGGGCCTTTTTCCGGATGCCGTGGATTCTCGGTCCAAACGCCACATTTTCATAGATGCTTTTCGGGAACGGATTCGCCTTCTGGAACACCATCCCGATTTTGGTGCGCAGTTCTTCGACGCCGTACGATTTGTGAAAAATGTTTTGTCCCCGAAACAGGATTTCCCCGGAAATATGCACATTGCCGCTCAATTCCACCATGCGGTTCAGCGTCTTGATGAAGGTCGATTTGCCGCATCCCGAAGGGCCGATGATGGCCGTCACCTCGTGCTCCGCAATGTCCATCCGGATGTCGGACAAAGCCTGCTCGTCGCCATACCATACGTTCAGACCTTCGGCCCGGATGACCGTGTTCGTTTCCAACATGACTGTTTTGCCGCACCTCCAGGAAATGTTTTGCCTGATCCATGTCATGCCTGTCAAATCAATATCTCCTTTGAAACCTGTTGCGAATCCAGATGGCTGCGGCGTTCAGGACAAACAGCAAAGCGAGAAGAACGATGATGGATGCCGCGGCCAGGTTCGCGTATTCGGGCGTGAGCACCGCATCCAGCGTCCAGTAGTAGATCTGGACGGGGAGCGCGGTGAAATCGTCCATGAGCGAATCCGGGATGGGCATGATGAGGACGGGAATGCCGAGCACGACCAGAGGCGCCGTTTCCCCGATGGCCCTCGAGATGGCCAGGACAAATCCGGTCATGATGCCCGGCATGGCCGCCGGAAGCACCACCCGCCAGATCGTCTGCCATCGGGTGGCGCCCATGCCGTAAGACGCTTCCCTCAGGTGCCAGGGCACGGCGCGGATCGCCTCCTGGCTGGACACGACAACGATCGGCAGCACGAGGAGAGAAAGGGTCAGCCCTCCGGCCAGGATGCTCGAGCCGAGACCAAAGGCGCGGGAAAACACCGCCAGGCCGAGCAGGCCGAAAATGACCGAGGGAACGCCGGCCAGGTTGGAGATGTTCGTTTCGATCAGGGATTTCAGCCTCCCCTTCGGGGCATATTCCTCCAGCCAGATCGCGGTGGAGATGCCAAGAATCATCGTGGCCGGCGCAACGACGAGCATGAGCAAAAAGGTGCCGGTGATCGCGCCCAGGATGCCTGCCCTGTGCGGGTTGACGGACAGCCTGCCGGTCAGAAACTGCCAATCGAGCCAACCGACGCTTTTGACAGCAATCTGGCCGATCAGCACCGCAAGCACGATCAGCGCGAACAGGGCGGCCAGAAAAAACAGCGCCCGCATCGCCCTGTTCAGGCCGAGCCGGAATCTCGTTCTTGTTTTTGCCGCTTGTCCAAACGTCCATCGGTTCATCGCCTAATACCTCTCCCTGAATGTTTTCGATATGCGCCGGGCCAGCATGTTCATGACAAGCGTGAACACAAACAGGGTCAAACCGACCGCGTACAGGCTGTAATAGCCAACCGTCCCGCTCCCGGCGTCGCCGCTCGTAAATTCGACGATATAAGCGGTCATCGTCTGCATCGATTGGGTCACATCAAAGGTGAACGTCTTCGAACTTCCGCTGGCGATCGTCACAATCATCGTTTCCCCGATCGCCCGGGAAATCGCCAATACAAAGGAGGCGATGATGCCGGACATGGCCGCGGGCATGACCACTTTGAACGCCGCCTCCAGCCTGGTGGATCCAAGCGCCAAAGCCCCGGCGCGCAAAGAGGACGGCACGGAGCTCATGGCGTCCTCCGAAAGGGACGCCACCATCGGGATGATCATGATCCCCATGACAATCCCGGGGCTGAGGGCGTTTTTTGCGCCGAGGTCGGGAATGATCGCGGACAGGAGCGGCGTGACCCAGGAATAGGCAAAAAAACCGTACACAATGGTCGGAATACCGGCCAGCATTTCCATGAGCGGCTTGAAAAGCTTCCGCACCCGTTCTCCCGCGTATTCGCTCAAGTAAACGGCCGTCGCGAGACCGACCGGGATCGCCACCGCCATGGCGATCAGGGAGGTCATCAAGGTGCCGCCCATGAGCGGCAGGATCCCGAAGGAAGGATCCGCGGCGAGGGGAGCCAGTTTCGTGCTTCCGAAAAATTCGAACAACGACACTTCCCGGAAAAACATCGCCGCATCAAAGACGAGGGTCAGCACGATGCCGAGTGTAGTCAGCACCGATACGGATGCCATGAAAAACAAAAGAAGGGGAACGGCCCGTTCGAGCCGCCCTTTTTTGCGGGATCTGTTTTTCTCCACGATCGCCCTGGCGCTGAAAGGTGTTTTCATTGTTTGTGCGCGCCGCCTCTCCTGCATGTTATTTCAACGCATCCAGCTGCTTTTTGTAATTGTCGTAAATCGATTGCGGCAGAGGAGCGAACCCGGTTTCGCCGGCGAATTTCGGCGCAGCTTCCAGGACAAAATAGGCATAATCCAGAACCTGCGGTTTTTGCATGGCGTACCTGGCATTCAGGTAGGTGAACACCGGACGGGTGAACGGGGCATAGGCCAGATCTTCACCGATCGTTTGCCCGGACGGTTCCACCGGACCGCTGCCGAAATCGACTTTGACCGCTGTCAGTTTGTCTTTGTTGGCCACGTAGTACCCGTAACCGAAGAAGGCGATGGCGTATTTGTCTCTGGAGACGAGATCGACCAGGGTCGAATATTCCTGCTGCAGCTCAGCGGTTTTGACCATCTCCTGTTTGCCCAGCAGGTTTTCATGGAAAAACTCGTAGGTTCCATGGTTTTCGTTCGGACCGTAGAATCTGATTTCTTCCGCCGGCCATTCCGGACGGATGTCGGACCATTTCACCCTGTCGTCGGCGGCGTATGTCCCGGAAATGTACATGGAGATGATTTCATTCGCCGTCATTTCCGTCGCCCAATCGTTGTCCTTGTTGATGACCATCGTCAGGCCGTCGTAAGCAAGCTTGAACTCCAGCACGTCTTTGCCCAATTCCAGGCCTTTTTCCTTCAACTGCCCGATTTCTTCCGCCTTGATCGGTCGGGAAGCGTCGGCGAAGTCCAGCTCACCGGGAATGAACTTCCTGAATCCGGCGGAAGATCCTGCCCGACCCACCTGTACGCTGACATCCGGCTGCACGTTGGACATGTACTCTTCAGCGATCAGCGACATGAGCGGATAAACCGTGCCGGAACCGTCGATGATGACCGTGCCGGACAATTTTTCCGGTTGATTGTTGCTGTTTTGCGTACCGCTTTGTTGCGTGCCGGAGCCGCTGTTGTTTGCAGGCTGCTGCGTTTCCGAATTGCCGCTGTTGCCGCTGCCTCCGCATGCGGCTGTAAACAGGATCATACATGCGGCAACAAGGAACGCCCCCGTTGTTTTCCAGGCTTTCAGCATGGTTTGTTTCCTCCCTGGTTTTTGATTGTTTGTTTCTGTCGTTTCCCATTGTACAGGCGCATTGTTATGGTTCTATCAAGCTTTTGTCAACGCAGTGTAAAATTTTTAAGATTCCAGTTGAAATTGCTTTGTTTTCGCGGATCATTTGCCTGTCAGCAGGTTGCGGATGATGGATGCCCATCGTATGTAAAGCGTCGATTTTGCCAATTCGAATCCTCCTGGTTCCAAAAATGGTACTTTATGTTCATGCCCATTATGGCACCGGACTGTTAGTTGGATGTTACCGCAGGGTAAATTTTCATCTTCTCTGAAAAAAGAAAAGCTCCGGCGGTCATTCGGGAACCGTCGGAGCCAAACCATTGTCGGGATCGACATTCGATTTGCGCGCACTGTGCAGTCTTCCCGACTTGCGCAGCGCTTCGCGCAGCAAATATTCGATATGAGCGTTGACACTGCGGAATTCGTCGTTGGCCCATTGTTCCAGCGCGCGGTACAGTTCCGGGTCCAGCCGCAGCGGGAAAGCCTTTTTCGGTGCAGGCATCGCGGACAAATCCTCAGTTGTACAGCGTTCCGGTATTGATCACCGGTGTGGCCGCCCGGTCGGACACCATCGCGACCATCAGGTTGTTCACCATCGCCGCACGCCGTTCATCATCCAGTTCGATGCCCTTTTCCTGCAGCTGATTCAAAGCCATCTCCACCATGCCGACGGCGCCCTCCACCACCTTCTTGCGGGCCGCCACGATGGCCAGGGCCTGCTGCCTCTGCAGCATGGCGCCGGCGATTTCCGGCGAATAGGCCAGATGGGTCAGGCGGGTTTCCAGCACCTCCACACCGGCGACGGTCAGACGGTCCTGCAGCTCCTTGAGCAGCTCCTGCGCCACCTCATCGGCATTGCCCCGGAGAGTAATGCCGCTGTCATCCTCTTCCTTCAGCGTGTCGTACGGATAACGGGCCGCGATGTGGCGGATCGCGGTTTCGCTCTGAATTTCCACAAAGGATTCGTAGTCATCCACATCGAAGACGGCCTTGGCCGTGTCGACGACGCGGAACACGACCACCGCGGCGATTTCAATCGGATTCCCTTCCGCGTCGTTCACCTTCAGTTTCTGGCTGTTGAAGTTGCGCACCTTGAGGGAAACCTTCTTCTTCTCTGAAAACGGCACAACGAACCAGAATCCGGCGGAAAGCGCGGTGCCCAGATAACGGCCGAAAAAGACCAGCACCTTACCCTCATTCGGCTTGACAACGGTCAGGGACGTCAGGGCGATGAGGGCGAGAAGCGCCAGCGCCACGGCCGCAACGACAAGCAGCACATTGGCGGCTGATCCGGTCTCCTGACTGGCGCCCGTCACGCCGCACCATACGGCGCCCGCAACCAGCGCCAGAAACAGCAGGAGCCCCAAAAATCCGTTCAGATAGCGAGCTTTTGTTTCATTCATTGCTCATTCCTCCATTCCGGAACGGGAATTATTATGAGATTAATACTATATTGAATTGACATCTTTATGATATCATTTTTGTAAATTTTTTTCAATCTTTTTTCACGTGAAGTTCCACATATTTTTTGGCGTGCTCGAGGCACCGCCTCGCATGTTCCGCGCTGCCCAGCTCCCGGGTCCGCCTGCTGTGCGGAATTTCCAGAGAACAGGGAACCTTCGGGAGCCGGTTGAGGATGGCGGCAAGGTCAATGCCGCCCTCGCCCGGATACAGCCGTTCCGACCGGGCCGTGCGGATCAGTCCTTCAACGGTGTCGGGAATTTCCTTCGGCGCATCGCACAGATGGACATAATGGAACCATTCCTGCGGCACATCGTTCAGCTCATCCAGGGACGTCCGCGACCGGTCAAAATGCAGCGTATCGATCAAAATGCCCCCGTTGTCGCAGCCCGCCGCTTCCACCACCGCCTTCGCCTCGCGGAAGGTGCCCACTCCGTTCCAGGTGATAAATTCCAGATCGACCGTCAGCCGGTACGGTTTCGCCAGCTCGCATACTTCGGCAAAACGCTCGACGAGAACGTGCCGGTCCTTCGTGAAGCCCGCCGCGAGGACGTGACGGCCTCCAAGCTCCGCCGCCGCTTCCAGGGCGGGCACGTATTGCTTGACGTCAATATCTTCCGCCAGCTTCACGAGCTCGATATCGAGCAGCTTCAGCCCCGCTCCCTCCATCGCCGCCTTCGTTTCCTTCAGCATCCGTCTGTCCTGGCCCAGCGGATATTTCGGCTCCTGCTCCGTGACATGCAGCAGGCGAAAACTGACGAAATCGTATCCCGCCCGGGCGGCGATGCGCACAAGTTCCGGCGGCGAACACTCAATGGCGGTAAAATGGGCAAGGGAAAACGAAACGGCCATCGCTTTCATTCCTCCTTATGAATCCTTCACCGGATTACTTTTATTGTAACGGAAATCATGGACCTTATTTTTTTATTGTAGACGATTTCAGAAAATCTTGCGGAAACAAATGACCTTATTTGCCCGATTGTGAGTCCGAAACTCGGAAATCGGGCAAAATAAGGTCGCTCATTTCCCTTGTCATCGAAAATCCGGCTTTTACACACAAAATAAGGTCTCCCATTTCCCTTGCGCTCCCACATGCGGCAATTTGCGCCCGGACATCGGCAAAATGAAAAAGACCCTCCTGCGTGCAATCCGCACACAGGAGAGCCTTTGCTCTGATGGGCTCTCAGGGGCTCGAACCCTGGACCTGATGATTAAGAGTCACCTGCTCTACCAGCTGAGCTAAGAGCCCGCGTTTCAAAACCGACAATTGATATTTTACTAGGCCGCAAGGGGCATGTCAACATGGAAATGATGAAAAATTGTGGGCGGCGGGTGTTGGCGCCGCCCCTCCCCTCACTCCATGTTCTGGCTTTTGCTCCATTCCTCCACCCGGCGGAAACTCTCTTCCTGCGAAAGATCTTCCACCCGCGTCATGATCGTCCAGCGCACTCCGAAGGGATCAAGGATGCTGCCATACCGGTCACCGGAGACAAAGTTGGCCGGCTCATGCCTCACCTTTGCCCCATGTTCAACGGCCAGCGCGAAGGTTTGATCCACATCGGGAACATAAATGCCCAGAGAGTAGCATGCCTTCCCGTCGTCCGGCGGCAGGACGAGATCAAATGCGGGATTGGCGGCTCCGAGCTGCAAAAACCCGTTGCCGAAATCCAGATCCGCATGTACAATCATTTTATCGTCGCCTCTTCCAAATTCTGTCACGCTTTTTGCTTTGGCGCCAAACACTTTTTCGTAAAATGCGATCGCTTCCGCCGGATTGCGCACGGCCACAAACGGCGTGATGGCCGTATACCCCTTCGGCAGCCCGTTGATCGTGTGGTTCCCGGTCACTCCGGGCGGTTTTCTTTGTTCCGAGCCCTGTTCCATGGTTTTATTCCTCCTTTAAGGTCGAGTTGCATGCCATCCTGGATGGCCTGTTTTCATCATAAAAACGAACCCGGAACCTGTCTTGTAAAAAGACGACAAGGAGGTTGGACGCCATCAGACCGATTCGGCCATTTTCCACGCGCGGTATCGTGCATGTCGCCAGGGGACAGAAAATGTTTTCCCTCAACCGGTTCGAACCGGCCGCATCTCTCCGGCCGTTTGTCGAACTGTACTGGATCGTCCGGTACGATCTGGCCCCCGGAAAGACCCATACCCAAACGATCCTTTCCTACCCGAACACCCACCTCGCATTCGAGCAGGACGAGGAAGGAAGAAAGGTCCTGCTGTACGGCGTCCCGAAAAAGCCCTTTGTCCGCTCGCTGCGCGGAGCGGGAAAGGTGCTTGGCGTAAAGTTTCGCGCGGGTGGCCTGTACCCCTTTGTGCGGCGCGAGATGTCCCTGCTGACCGGGAAAACTGTGCCGGCAACCGAATGGCTTGGATCGGAGGTGGAAAACTGGCTGGACAGGGTGCTCGATGCCGCAGAAGATGCGGCGATGGCCGAGCGGGCGGAATGCATGCTCTCTGCCCGGCTGCCCGAAAGGGATGGCCAGTCGGAATGGGCGGATCGGATCGTGCGGTTGGCCCAAACCGACCGAACCATCATTCGCGCGGAACAGCTCGGGGAGGCAGTCGGCATGTCGCTCCGCCAGCTGCAGCGCCTGTTTCGCAAATATGTGGGCGTATCGCCCAAATGGGTCATCAAGCGATTCCGTCTGCAGGAGGCGGCGGAACGCCTGGAAAATGACCCGTCCGTATCATTGGCGGAACTGGCCGCGGAGCTCGGCTATTTTGACCAGGCGCACTTCGTCAAGGATTTCCGTTCCGTGCTCGGCCAATCGCCGGCTGCCTATAAAAAGGAAGCGGAAACGGAGAACCGGAACATGGGGAAGCGCGAATAGAGACTATTCCTTGCCTTCTTCAAGCGCCCTCAAGCCGGCCTGAAGCACCCGGATGATCCGGTCCACATCATAGATGCTTCCCTTCCACGTGCCCCCGCTCGCGGCCTGAAGAGCCGCCCACAGCCGGGTATCATCGGGCAGCGCCGGGTCCGGCCGCATCTCGGGATGAAAACCGCGCTGTTCCAGAATCCGCGCGCCCTCTTCCGGGCTGAATGTCCGGTCCCCCTCGCCGATGAAGTTGATGCTTCCCGTCAGGTGGACGCAGTCGATCACGATTTCAATGATGTCTCCATCCCTCAGTTTGCCAATCGGGCCGCCCGCCAGCCCTTCCGGCCCGACGTGGCCGATGCAGGCGCCCGTGGAAACGCCGGAGAACCGGGCGTCCGTAATGAGGGTGATGTGCTTGCCGAAGGGGAGCGCCTTCAGCGCGGCCGTCAGCTGGTACGTCTCCTCCATGCCCGATCCGGACGGACCGACGCCCATGAGCACCATGACGTCGCCGGCCTTCACCTCGCTCCGCTTGACGGCGCGGATGGCGTCCTTCTCGCTCGTGAACACCCTGGCCGCCCCGGTATGGCGATAGACACCGTCCTCGCCGATGACGGACGGATCAATCGCCGTCGACTTGATGACGGATCCCTCGGGCGCGATGTTTCCGGTCGGGAAGGCGACGGTGGACGTGACTCCGGCTCTTCTCGCCTTTTCGGGACTCATGATGACATCGTCCGGATCGACTCCGTCCGCTTCCAGAAGCTGCTGTCTGAGCCGCTTCCTCCGGCCGGACACCTCCCATTGGTCCAGCACTTCCTTCAGTGTCGATCCGCTCACCGTCAGTACCGATTCATCCAGCAGGTTCAGCCGGCGCAGATGGAGCATGACCTCCGGAACCCCGCCGGCGAGAAACGCCCGGACCGTCGGATGGTACTCAGGACCGTTGGGCAGGACGCTGACGAGGCGGGGGACGGCCTGATTGATCTTCGACCAGTCCTGAACCGTCGGCACGCGCAGTCCGGCCGCATGGGCGATGGCCGGCAGATGCAGGAGCAGGTTGGTCGAACCGCCGAAGGCGGCGTGCACGACCATCGCATTATGAATCGCTCCGTCGGTCAAAATATCCCGAAGGCGGATCTTTTTCTCCTCCAGCTGCATGACGGCGCGGGCGGACTGGCGGCCGAGCTCCAGCCAGATCGGCTGTCCGGACGGGGCCAGCGCGGAATGGGGCAGGGTCAATCCGAGCGCTTCCGCCACAACCTGGCTCGTTGCCGCCGTTCCGAGGAACTGGCAGCCGCCGCCGGGAGTGGCGCATACCCGGCACCCCAGCTCGGCGGCTTCCTCCAGGGTCAGCTCCCCGTGGACATAGCGGACGCCGAGCGTCTGGGCCTTGCCGGCATCCTCTCCCGCCGTGGGCGGAAGCGTCACCCCGCCGGGAACGATGATTCCCGGCAGATCCCGGGCGCCGGCCAGGGCCATCATCATCGCCGGCAATCCCTTGTCGCAGGTGGCGACGCCGATGACGCCGTGGCGCGTCGGGATCGAGCGGATGAGGCGCCTCAAGACGATCGCCGCGTCATTCCGGTAGGGAAGCGAATCGAACATGCCGGTGGTGCCCTGCATGCGGCCGTCGCACGGATCGCTCACATAGCCGGCAAAGGGGATGCCTCCCGACGCGGCGATTTCCAGCGCCGCCTCCTTCACCAATAGTCCGACCTCCCAATGGCCGGTATGATAGCCGAGCGCGATCGGGGTCCCGTCTTCCCTTCGCATCCCACCCATCGTGCTGAGCACGAGAAACTGCTTGCCGTTCAGCCGGTCCGGACTCCAGCCCATGCCGACGTTCAGGCTCCATCCGAAAATATCCCCGCTCGGGCCTTCCCGCAGCATTTCGTCGGTAAGCGGCAGGGAACCCGCCGGCCCCGGCGCATGCGTGCGCACCTGGTACAGGGACTCGTCTTCCGCATTCAGGATTGACTGCAGCAAATCGCTCATCAAATTCGCTCCCCCTCAAGGTTTGACATAAACGGTTTTCGTGGACGTGTAAAACTCGATGGCCGCCTGCCCCTGTTCCCGGGAATGGGAACTGGACTGCTTCATGCCGCCGAAGGGAGCCTGCAGCTCGACCCCGGCCGTTTCCGCGTTAACCCGCACCATGCCCGCCTCGATTTCCTGGATGAACTGCAGCATGTTGCCGATGTTCCGGGTATAAACGGAGGCGCTCAGGCCGTATTCATTGTCGTTGGCCACTCGGATCGCCTCTTCGAACGAATCGACCTTGATCAGCGCGAGCACCGGTCCAAAAATCTCCTCCCGGAAGATGGCCATCTCCCGCGTGACGTCCTCAAACACCGTCGGCTGCACGAAATATCCGTCCGACAATTCCTTCTCATCCGGTCTGCCTCCTCCCATGACAAGCCGGGCGCCTTCCCGGATTCCCTTTTCGATGTAACCGAGCACCGTTTCCAGCTGCTTTTCGCTGGCGCACGGACCGAGCCATGTATCCTCGTTCATTCCGTCGCCCACGCGCAAGGTGCGGATCCGGGCGAGCAGTTTTTCCCTGAATTCCTCGTACACATCCTTGACCACGATGACCCGGCTCGTGGCGGTGCATTTTTGGCCCGTCGACCTTAAACCCCCGCTGACCGTCGCCTCCACCGCCAGGTCCAGATCGGCATCGGCGGCGACGATGATCGGGTTTTTGCCGCCCATTTCCAGTTGGTATTTGGCCCCTCTGGCGAGGCAAATCTGGCCGACCTGTTTGCCCACCGCATTGGAACCGGTGAAGGAAATGCCATCCACCAACGGATGCTCCGCCAGCGCCTGGCCGACGACGGAGCCGCTCCCGCACACCATGTTCACAACTCCCGCCGGCAGTCCCGCCTCCTCGAAGCATTCCATCAGCTTCGCCGCAGTCACCGCCGTTTCCTGGGCGGGCTTGAACACGACGGTGTTGCCGTAAATGAGCGCGGGCGCGATTTTCCAGATCGGAATCGCGACGGGGAAATTCCACGGGGCAATGATCCCGACGACGCCAAGCGGCACCCTTGCGGTAAACATGAGCGCCTCGCCATCGGATGCCGGGATGACGTCGCCGATTTTCCGGATGCCTTCCCCGGCATAATATTTCAGAATCGCGATCCCTCTGGCGGTTTCCCCCCTGGCTTCGCCAAACGTCTTGCCCATCTCGCGGGTCATCGTCTCCGCGATTTCATCCAGCCTTCGTTCCAGGATGGCAGCCGTCCGGTACAAATAATCACCCCTGACGGATCCCGACAGCTTCCTCCAACCGGTCTGCGCGCGCCTGGCGGCCTGCACGGCCGCATCCACATCCTCCCGGTCCGACAACGGCACATAGCCCACCACTTCCTGCCGCCGGGCCGGGTTGGTGCTGGCCGTCTGCCTTCCGTTCCCCGCCGGCTTCCACCTGCCGTCCACATAGTTGAGATATGTCTGACCCAATTGCAATCGACTCATTCGGGATTCCTCCTATCAGGCAAGATTTCATTCAAAGGTGTCTTTCAATGAATCGGATTGCTCAGCGTGCCGATTCCCGGGATCGTGATGTCCACGCGATCGCCGCTCATCAATGTGAAATCATCCGGCGGCACGATCCCTGTTCCCGTCAGAAGGACGGTTCCCGCGTGCAGGTCGTTGTCGCGCACCAGATAGGCGACCAGATCCTCCAGTTTTCTTTTGAACTGGCTCGTCCGGATGGATCCTTCCACGACCGGCTCCCCGTTCCGGTAAATGCGGCAGATGATCGTGAGGTCATAGGGATTCTCGACCGCTTCCGCCAGGCGGATCGACGGGCCGATCGAGCAGGAGCGGCGCCAGATCTTGGCCTGGGGAAGGTAGAGAGGATTTTCTCCCTCAATGTCCCGGGAGCTCAGGTCGTTGCCGATCGTGTACCCGAGGATCGTCCCGTCGCTGTCCAGCACCAGCCCGAGCTCCGGCTCGGGAACCTGCCACCGGGAATCCGTTCGCAGGCACATTTCCTCCCCGGGACCGACGGTGCGAAGCGGAGTTGATTTCAGAAAAAGCTCCGGGCGGTCCGCCTCGTACACCCGGTCGTAGACGGTGACCGCCGCCTGGGAGGATGTCACCTTGCCCGCTTCATAGTTTCTGGCTTCCCGGCTCCTTTCATAGGTGACGCCCGCCGCCCACACTTCCTGCGCCTCGATCGGCAGTTTGATGTGCAGTTCGTCATACCTGACTTTGAGCGGCTCGTTTTGCCTGGCGATCTGCCGGGCATATTCCAGGGCGCTCACCCCGATCCTGCGGGCCTCCTTCACAAACGCAAGAAAATCGTTGTGGGGAAGCGCGTAAATCCGGTCATCATCCGTCCTCAACGCCAGCACCTGAAGTTCCTTGACCTCAAACCTGAAAATATTCATGCGGTCCTCTCCCTGAAACAAATTTGAAAAGTGTTTGATCATATCAAACAAAGTTTTATCAAATCGGCACAGCATCGGATCACGGGATCCGATACGACCGGATGCGTACCCGCACCCGTCAGAGCATCCCCTTGTAACCCAGCCTTCGCGAAATGTCCATTGCCGCGTCGCGCACGAGCCGCGCGTACTCGGCCATTTGCTCTTCCTGGACGCCGGAAACGAGCATCGAAATGCTGATGGCGGCCGCCGCCTGACCCGAGACGTCGAATACGGGAGCGGCCACGCATCGCACGCCGGGCTCGTTTTCTTCGTTGTCCAGCGCGTATCCGGCCTGGCGCACATCTTCAAGCGCTTTCAGAAACTGCTCCATGTTCGTGATCGTCCGCGGAGTATGCGCCGCAAAACGATAGTTGGCCATCAGCCTCCCCAGCGTCTCCTCCGGCTGAAAGGCGGCGAGCACCTTGCCGACCGCGCTGCTGTGCAGCGGAACCTTTCGCCCGAGAGAAGAATAGCGAATGACCGCCTTCTCTCCCTCGATCTTGTCAATATACACCCCCTCGCTTCCGCTCAGGATGACGAGATGGGCGGTCTGCCCCGTGCGCCGGGACAACTCCGTCAAAACCGGCCTCGCCTCCGTCCGGATGTCCAAACCGTGCAGGATCTGCTGCCCCTTTTCCACGAACTTCAGTCCAAGGCGGTATTTCCCGGTCTCTTCATCCTGCGCGATATATCCGTGCAGCATCATCGTTTTGAGCAACGCATGAACCGTGCTTTTATGCAAATTCATGCGGCAGCTGATTTCGGTCATTTTCAACTCTGTCGTTTGCTCGTCAAACAGTTCGATGATTCTCAACGCTCTGTCCAATGCCTGGATGATCTTCATCTGCCGGTCCGTCCCCTATTTGTTTGATATTGTCAAACCTTGTTTTCAATGATCTTACTATCATCATACAAAACCGCCTGGCTGGTAGGCAAGAGAAACAATGCCGCCGAATGCGAATACTGCGTCAATTTTTTATCCGGAGCAGAATGAAAAAAGGACCCGGGCCATTTCCCGCGAGGAAATGTTCCGGATCCTTGAATTTTGCGAGATATGGTGGACTCGATGGGATTTGAACCCACGACCCCCACACTGCCAGTGTGGTGCGCTCCCACTGCGCTACGAGCCCACAAGTTGCGTGCGACAGTGTCCATAATAGCATAATCCCGCCATGGATGTCAACAGGACAAAAAGACTTCCATGACCAAAATCTTCTGTCACCGTCCATGCCCTGTCCCGTTTTTCTGCAGAAGATTGCTCAGTTCCTTCATGAACATGTTGATATCCTTGAACTGCCGGTATACCGAAGCGAAGCGGACATAGGCGACTTCGTCCACGGTGTACAGCCTGTCCATCACCAGTTCGCCGATGATGCGGCTTTCCACCTCCTGATGGGCTGTTTTCCGGATTTCCTGCTCCACGTGGGAGACGATCTTCTCCAGTTCCTCGATCGACACCGGCCGCTTCTCGCAAGCGCGGAGCAGTCCCCGCAGCACCTTATCCCGGTTGAATTCCTCCCGGCTCCCGTCCTTCTTGATCACGATGAGCGGGGTTTCTTCCACCATTTCAAAGGTCGTGAACCGGCGCAGGCATTGCTCGCACTCGCGGCGGCGGCGAATCGACTTGTTGTCGTTGGCGGGCCTGGAATCCAGCACCTTTGTGCCGGAATAATCGCAATATGGACATTTCATGTTTCCTCACCCCGCTTGTTCTTCTGATTCCATACGTTACCTCACATATCCTCGGCCGTTCCACACACAATACAATTACCAAACAGTGAGGAGGTGAACAATGATGGCAGGACAATCCCGTTCCAGCAACGTTCTTGTGGTTCCCCAGGCGAATGCTGCTCTGGATCAGCTGAAATATGAGGTGGCACAAGAACTGGGCATCCAGATTCCTCAAGACGGCTACTACGGCAACATGGCAACCCGCGACACGGGTGCGATCGGCGGCCACATCACCCGCCGCCTGGTGCAAATTGCCGAACAGCAACTGGCCGGACAACAAAGATAATGATGCGCAATCATGAAGGAGGCATTGAGCCGCCCATGCGGTTCAGTGCTTCTTTTATCCTTCCCGCCATTTCTTCGCATAAACCTCCTCATACTTGTGATAATAATACACAACGCGATGGATATAATGTCTCGTTTCCCCGTACGGGATGCTGGAGGTCTGACCGTAGGTGCCGTCCCAGATTCCTTCCTCCACCCAGCGGCGAACCGTTCCCGGCCCCGCGTTGTACGCGGCGGAAATGACGGCCAGCCGGTCCTTGACCGGCTTGTTTTCCAGCAAATGGCGGAACTGGTTTTGCAGCGATTTGACATACCATGCGCCCAGGTAAATATTGACCTCTTCGTCCATCATAAACTGCTGCGTCACTTCTGGCAATCCGGTCTGCTCGATGATCCAGGCGGCCGTTTCCGGCATGATCTGCATGAGGCCCTGCGCATTTTTGCTGGACACAAGCCCGGACTGAAAATTCGACTCCACCCGGATGATCGCGGCGATCAGAAACGGATCCACCTGATGCTCGCCGGCGATGCTCACAATCTCCTTCTCATATTTGACCGGATACAGGAGCTGGCCGATCCAGCCGGAACGAACAAACAGGACGCCGATGACAATGACCAGCAGCAGGGCGTACAGTCTTTTTTTCCGAAACAATTTCAAGGCATGGGTAACCCCTTCCTGGTCCAGTAGTCGATGATCTGGTCTTCCGTTTCTTTCAGGGTTCCGCTGTTGTCAATGACGACGTCCGCCAGCCGCTTCTTTTCCTCAATGGACATCTGCGAGCGGATGCGGTTCATGGCCTGCTCCCTGTTCAGGCCGTCCCTTTCCATCAGACGGCGGAGCTGCACCTCCTCCGGCACGTACACGACCATGATTTCATCGTATCCTTCGGTCATGCCGGATTCAAACAGCAGGGGGATGTCCACAATCACGGGACGGCGAGGATGTTCCGCGGCGAGCGACTCCTTTCGCTCGCGGATCAGCTGGCGAATGCGCGGATGCAGGATCTGTTCCAGATCCCGTTTCGCCTGCGGGTCGCTGAACACGATCTCGCCCAGCCTCTTGCGGTCCAGAGTGCCGTCTTCCTTCAGCACGGTCTGGCCGAACCGCTCGGCGATTTCCCGCAGGGCGGGGCAGCCGGGCATCACGACTTCGCGGGCAATCTGGTCCGCGTCGACAAGCCTTGCGCCCCGGTCCACGAGCATTTGCGCCACAGTAGATTTGCCGCAGGCGATACCTCCCGTCAATCCGATGATCATTTCCTCCACCTCTTACATCAATTTCAGAATTCCAATGGCAATCAGGATCATGCCCGGCAGGAAAATGAGCCGGCGCGTCCAGTTCATGCCGGACATTTTGGCGCCCGCCTGCAGACCGGCCACGATGAAGAGGCCGCTGGACAGGCCGATGACGACCGGGGTGATCCACGGGGACAGCCCGATGAGGGCGGCGCCCAGACCCGCTCCGAAGGCGTCCAGGGACAGGGCGACGCCGAGAATGGCCGCTTCGCCCGGAGAGATGTTGCCGGACCGGTCCACATCGGCGGCGGTGGGGTGTTTGAGGATTTCAATGACGAGGCCGAAGGATCTGATTTCGATCCGGACCACCCTTTGCGCCGTCTGCTGCAGGAGACTCCCCGCATCATGCGCCGCCGGAAGACCGTGCGGATCCGGACGCTCAGCCGGCTCCGGCAGCTTGTTCCGGTCTCCCCTGAGCAGGTTTGCAATGGCCCAGGCGCCGATGCCGATCAGAAGACAGGCGCCGATGGACTCCGCCGTCCTTTCGGACAGAACCAGCATCAGCAAATGGCCGATCTGCATGGACGCAAAGATGACGAAACCCGAACAGACGCAAATGACGGCAATGGAAGCGGGCGGAATGCGGATGCGCCGCATTCCGTAAGAAATCCCGACGGCAAAACCGTCGAGGCTGACCGCAAACGCAAGGACAAACAGGGAAGCGAACATGGCCATAGGCTTTTAACCCTCCTCCATCCTATCTTATGGAGGGGGGCCCGAAAGGTGCCTGCCGCTCTCGCTCGCTTCCGCTCACACGTTCATGGGCGCCGCCGGCGTTTCGGCTTCTGGCACGCCGGGCAATAGTGCGTGCCGCGGCCGCCCACCACCGTTTTGACGATGGCCGTTCCGCACTGACGGCAGGGCTCTCCGTTCCGGCCATAGGCCATGAGCCTGAGCTGGAACATGCCCATTTCGCCCTGGCCGTTCACGTATGATTTCACCGAGCTGCCGCCGGCCTCCACCGCCTCGCCCAGGACGGCGACGATGGCCTCATGCAGCTTTTTCATCTCCTTCGCCGACAGGGAGTCGGCGGTCCGTTCCGGATGAATGCCCGCCCGATGCAGCGCCTCATCCACATATATGTTGCCAAGCCCCGCAATATGCCTCTGATCGAGAAGAAGCGGCTTGATCCGGGTGGAGCGCCCGGCGATGGCCTCGCGAAAAGCCTTCCGTGTGAACGCCGGATCCAATGGCTCCAATCCAAGTTTGTCCAGCGGAGGCTCGATCAAATCTTTCCCCTGCTCAAACAGGTGCATCGTGCCGAACTGGCGCACATCCTTATACCTCAGCTCTGTGCCGTCGGAGAAACGAAAAATGACGTGGGTGTGCTTTTCCACAGGATCTTCCGCCTGGTACAGGCCGTACCGCCCCTCCATGCGCAGGTGGGAGACGAGGGTCCAGCCGTCCAGAAAGATGCGCAAAAACTTGCCGCGCCGCCCCACACCCAGAATCGTTCTTCCTTCCAGCAGGGAGGCGAACAACGCCGCGTCATCCGGCCGCTTGATGAGCCGGGGCAGCCGCACGTCCACCTGCCGGATCGTTTTGCCGCTGACTAGCTGTTCCAATGTTTTTCTGACCGTTTCCACCTCTGGCAGTTCCGGCATGGAATCCTCCCCGTTTATTTACGTTTTGCATCCGATTTCCAATGGATATCCTTCATTTTGCCTCGTACCAGTTGGTTCCGTACTGGACATCCGCCTTGAGCGGCACATCGAGCCGGATCGCGTGTTCCATGACGGAAGGAACCAGGGATTTCATCTTCTCCAGCTCCTCCTCCGGCACCTCGAACACGAGCTCGTCGTGCACCTGCAGGAGCAGGCGGCTGCGCATCCGCTCCGCCTTGAGCCGCTCGGCCATCTGCACCATTGCCAGCTTGATGATGTCCGCCGCGGATCCCTGGATCGGCGTGTTCATCGCCGTGCGTTCCGCGAAGGAGCGCAGGTTGAAGTTGGACGCGTTGATATCCGGCAGGTAGCGGCGGCGCTGCAGCAGGGTGGACACATATCCGTCCCGTCTCGCCTGCTTCACGATGTCCTCCATGTAGCGCTTGACCCCCTGAAACACCTGGAAATACTGCTGGATGAACAGGGCCGCTTCCTTGCGCGAGATGCCGAGGTTTTGCGACAGGCCGTAATCGCTGATGCCGTACACAATCCCGAAGTTGACCGCCTTGGCCTGCCGGCGCATGTTGGCGTCCACCTCATGCTCCTGCACGCCGAACACGTCCATGGCCGTCTTCGAGTGAATGTCCATCCCTTCCCGGAAAGCCTGGATGAGCCGCTCATCTCCGGAAATGTGGGCGAGGACCCTCAGCTCGATTTGCGAATAGTCGGCGGACAGGATGTACCACCCGGGCTCCGACGGAATGAACACCTTGCGGATTCTGCGCCCTTCCTCGATGCGGATCGGGATGTTCTGCAGGTTCGGAAACTGGCTGCTCAGCCTGCCCGTCGCCGCGATCGTCTGGCGGTAGTAGGTGTGCACCTTGCCCGTTTCCGGCCGGATTTCCTTGAGCAGCCCCTCCACATAGGTCGACTGCAGCTTGGCGAGCTGCCTGTACATCAGGATATGTTCGACGATCTCATGATACGGCGCCAGCTTTTCCAGCACCTCGGCGTCGGTGGAATAGCCGGTTTTCGTCTTTTTCACCACCGGAAGCCCGAGCTTGTCGAACAGGATTTCTCCGAGCTGCTTCGGCGAATTGAGGTTGAACTCCGTTCCCGCCATCGCGTAAATCCGGTCGACATACCGGACGATCTGCTCCTGCAGCTCCTTGCCGTACTGCGCAAGCCCGTCCCGGTCCACCCGGATGCCCGTCATCTCCATATCCGCCAGCACCGAGGACAGCGGCTGTTCCAATTCATAATAGAGCTGGTGCATCTGCGCTTCCTCGAGACGCTGCATGAGCTTCGGCGCCAGCTGTCCGATCGCCCTCGCCTTGCGGCACAGGTGCTCCGCCGCGACCTGAAGCTCGGGAATGCGGAATTTGGCCCCTTTGCCGAACACCGCCTCATCGGGCGCGAGCGGCGATACGCGATGCTCCGACGCCAGGCTGCTGAGGGCCAGGCTCGATTCCGTCGGATCGAGCAAATAGGCCGCAAGCAGCACGTCGAAGGCGACGCCCTTCAGGTCGATGCCCTGCCAGGACAGGGCGACCTGCGCCTTGTGGGCATCGTACATCCTTTTCGGCGCCCCGGCATCCCCCAGCCAGCGGCGGATGCCCGCGGCCTCCGGCTGCCCGAGCAGCGAAAACGGCACAAAGGCGCCGCCCTCGTCTCCAAGGTCAAAGGCGATGCCGACAATTTCCGCCTGGTGCGGGTTCTCTCCGACGACCTCGATATGGACCGCCCGGACACCCGCCAGAGCCTTCTCGGACCATTCCTCCAGTTCGCCCGCCGCAAGCACCCGAACCCGAAACTCATCCTCCGCTTCCTCCGGCTTCTCTTCCGGCGCCGCCAATCCGCGGCCCGCCAGATCGAGCCTGTCCAGCAGGGAGTGGAACTCCAGCTTCCGGAACACCTGCGCCAGCCGGTCCGCATCATATCCCGGATACGCGAGATCCTCCCACCTGGCTTCCATCGGCACATCGCGGAAAATGGTGGCCAGCTGCTTGCTCATGCGGGCGGTTTCGGCGTGTTCCGCGATTTTTTCCTTCAGCTTGCCCTTCAGTTCGTCCTGGCGGGCGATGATCTCCTCCACCGAACCGAACTCATGCAGCAGCTTCAGACCGGTTTTCTCCCCGATGCCCGGCACGCCGGGAATGTTGTCGGAGGCGTCGCCCATCAGCCCCTTCAGGTCGATGATCTGCTGCGGAGAAAGCCCGTATTTTTCCCTGATTTCCTCCGGGCCGTACTTTTCCACCTCGCTGATGCCCTTGCGGGTGAGGGCGACGGTCACCTTGTCCGAAACAAGCTGCAGCATGTCCTTGTCGCCTGTGACGACGAGCACCTGCTTTCCTTCCTGCTCCGCCCGGCGGGAGATCGTCCCGATGATATCGTCCGCCTCGTAGCCGTCCAGCTCATACGGGACGATGGAGAAGGCGGAGACCAGCTCCCGGATGAGCGGAAACTGCTCGGACAGTTCCGGAGGAGTCTTCTCCCTTCCTCCCTTGTACTCCGCGTACTGCTCGTGCCGGAACGTCGTTTTGCCCGAATCGAAAGCGACGAGAAAATGGGTCGGCTTCTCCTCCTCGATGAGCCTGAGGAGCATGTTGGTGAAACCGTACGCCGCGTTGGTGTGCAGGCCCTGTGAATTGCTCAACAGCGGAAGCGCAAAAAACGCCCGGTAGGCGATGCTGTTTCCGTCAATCAAAACGAGTTTTTCCATCCCGATACCCCATCGCAATTTTTATGGTTCCTTCATTTTATCATAGCATACTGTATAGGAAAGAGGTAACGGAGTGATGGAAGACCATGGGAAAACCGGGATTTGCCACAGGCAAAAGCATGCTGTTTTTCGACTGGAACGGGACGCTCGTCAACGTCAATGAAACCTTTGACAAGGCGTTCGTGCGGTTGGTGGAAGATCTGGCGGGCAGGTGGACGGACTATGACAGGAAGGAAGCGCTCAGGGCGCTGGAGGTTTACAAGCAGGCCTGGAAGGAGAACGCCCGGAGGAGCCGGCCAAGGACATACCGGCAGCGCTTTGCCCGCAGTCTGAAAAAGGCGCTGGGCGATTTCCCGCTGCCGGTGGACGACGCCTTCGCCGAACAGTTTCACCGCCGGCTCAAGGAAGAGAAAAAGCGTTCGGCTGTCCTTCTGCCCGATGTCGCGGATACGCTGAAGGAGCTCGCGGAACGCTATCGTCTTGGAATCATCAGCAACGGAGGCGGCATCGATCTCGCGGCGGCCGGACTGGACCTCTACTTCTCACCGGAGGACTGCATCACGTCCCGCGAGGCCGGGAGCCGCAAACCGCGCAAGGAAATTTACGAATACGCGCTGCGCAAGGTCGGGCTGAATCCGGAAGCCTGCGTCATGATCGGCGATTCCTGGAAACGGGACTGCCTGGCCGCCGCCCGGGCGGGCATGGACTCCGTCTGGATCCGCGGAAGGCAAACCCGCGACGCCATTCGCAAGGATGCGCGCGGCAAAACGATCATTGCCATCAACCGGTTCTCCCTGCTGAGCCAAATATTATAACGAACAACGAGCGGGTTCACTGATTCAGGTCCGGACGCGTCCCCTTCACCAGATACACAACGCTCTCCCCGAGATTGGTGGCGTGATCGGCCATCCGCTCCAGATCCCGGGCGACAAAGCAAAGCTGCAGCAGTTGGTTGACGGAACGGGTGTCCTCCATCGCATAAACGAATGTTTCCCGCATGATCTGCGCATACAGCTGATCGACTTCGTCGTCCAGCCGCGCCATTTGAAAAGCCTGGTCCACATCCTGATGGATATAGGAGCGGATGCTGGCCCCGATCATGTTCTGCACGATTTCCGCCATGCGGGGAATGTCAACCAGCGGTTTGGCCGGCTCGCTGCTGCCGATCCGCAGGGCGGCCTTCGCGATATTGACGGCCAGATCACCCATTCTCTCCAGATCTCCCGCCATTTTGAACGCCGCGATGATGGTCCGCAGATCCTTTGCGACCGGCTGCTGCGTGGCGATGAGGCGGGTGCCGATTTCGTCGATTTTCTCTTCCAGCCGGTTGATGACCGCGTCCTGCTCCACGATCCGGGCCGCGGTGTCCAGATCCGTCTCCTTGAGGGAGCGCACCGCTTCCGCGATTGCCCGCTCCACCTTTTCGCCCATCTCAATGAGCGCCTGACGCAGGGCTTCCAGGCTCTGCTCAAACTGCCCGCGATTCACCGCCATGTGTCAACCCTCCTTGTTCACTGCACAACCAGCTTGTACCCGACGCCGCGCACGGCATCGATCCGCACGGATTGCTGGTTCAGCTCCAGTTTTTTCCGCAGCGAGCTGACGTGGACATCCACAGTCCTCTGTCCTCCGAAGTAGTCAAACCCCCACACCTCGTTCATCAGCTCGTCCCGGGTCACCACGATGCCCGGATGCCGGACGAGATAGAGAAGCACCTCAAACTCCTTCGGTCTGAGCGGGATCGGTTTCCCCTGAAGCAGCACCTCGTATTTTTCCGGAAAAATGTCCAGGTCTCCCACGGAGATGACGGATGATTCCTCCGGCCGGGGCGAGTGGTCCTTCTCCCCCCTGCGCAGCACCGCCGAAACGCGGGCGAGCAGTTCCGCGACCCCGAACGGCTTGGTGACATAGTCATCCGCTCCGAGTCTCAACCCGTGCACAATTTCCTCCTCCGCGTTGCGCGCCGTCAGGATGATCGTCGGAGTCCGGTTTCCCCTCTGCCGCAATTTGGCCAGAAGCTCAAAACCGTTCATGCCGGGCAGCATGATGTCCAGAATGATCAGATCATATGGCTGCCGGGTCGCCTCCTCCAACCCCCTGGCGCCATGATCCGTCACGTGAACCTCGTATCCTTCCTGGGTCAGATTGTAGACAAGAAGCTTGGCCAGGGTCGGTTCGTCTTCGATGACCAGCACCTGCTGTGGCATGGAGCCCATCCCTCCGCCTTTCTGCTTGGATGTTTCACTTTCGATGCTCGGTTCCGATGCTTCAAGTCGATCATATCATTTTCGCCAGGCCATCGTGTTAAGGCAATGTAAAATTTTCAGAGATTATGGCTGGATCAGGGGCAGTTCAATGGTGAACACCGACCCGACGCCGCTGCGGCTGTCCGCCCGGATCGTGCCGTGATGCAACTCCACCAGATGCTTGACGATGGACAGGCCGAGGCCGGTCCCCCCCGAGCTGCGCGAGCGGGCCTTGTCCACCCGGTAAAACCGTTCAAAAATGCGCGGCAAATCCTTTTTCGGAATGCCGATTCCCGTGTCCTCGACGGCGATCCGCACCCGCTCGTCCGCGACGATTTCCGCCCTGACCGTGACCGTCCCGCCAGCCGGCGTGTACTGGATGCCGTTGGTCAGCAAATTGAGCAAAATCTGGCGCAGGCGGTCCTCGTCCGCTTCCAGCCAGATATCCCCGGGCACCTCCAAAGCGAGCCGGATCCGCTTTTTGTCCGCTTCCGTCCGCACCATGCTGACGGTCTGCCCGACGAACGGCTCCAGATGGACGGGGGAAAACTGGAGCGGAACGGTGCGCGATTCGATCTTCGACAGTTCCAGGATGTCGGCGATGAGCCTGTCCAGACGGTCGCTCTCCTCCTGGATGATTCTGAGGAAGGAGATGGCCGTTTCCCGGTCGTCCATCGCGCCTCCCAGCAGCGTTTCGGTAAAGCCCTTGACCGCCGCAATCGGCGTTTTCAGTTCATGGGAGACATTGGCGACAAACTCGCTGCGCATCCTCTCCAGCCTGCGCAGGCCGGTAATGTCATACAGGATGACCAGGGCCCCCGTCCGGTCATCCTCATCCGGGTGGAACGGAACGATGTTGGTTTCCAGGATCGTCTCCTGCGGGTAATACAATACCATCTCCTCCCGCAGCCGTTTGCTTCCAAGCAGGCCATCCCGGATCAGACCGGTCAGTTCCGCGTGCAGGCCGGCCTCGCTTAGCGATTTGCCCGGAAGTTCATCCGGAGCGAAGCCGAGCAATTGCCCGGAGGCGGGATTGGCCAGGACGATACGCTCATCCCGTCCGATCAGGATGACCCCGATCGTCAGGCGGTTGAGCACGTTGACGAGCCGTTTCTCATTTTCCCGGATGCGTCCGAGCTGCTCCTGGAGACCGGCGGCCATTTTGTTGATCGCTTCCCCCAACTGGCCGAACTCGTCGCGGCTCCGGATGGAGACCCGCACCGAATAGTCGAGCTGCGCGATGTTCCGCGCCGCCTGCGTAATCATTTCCAGCGGCCGGGTGACGCCGAGGGCGAGGCGATAGCCGATCAGACCGCAGACGGCAAACACGAGAACGACAACCGCCGCCATGAACTGCCAGATGCCGCTCACCTGCGCGCTGACCGCCTCGAGGGATGCCGCGATGCGCACATACCCGGCGATTTCTCCGTTCTGTTCCACCGGATGAGCGGCATACATCATGTCGGAGTCCACGGTTTCGCTGTGGCGGACTCCGAAGCCCGGCCCGCGCGTTCTTCCCGCCTCGGCCACCTCCGGACGGTCCAGATGATTTTCCATCGTTTCGGGCGCCTCATCCGAATCGCCGAGCACGGTGCCGTCGCGATCGATGAAGGTCACCCTGGATCCGGTGGCCTCCTTCAGCCTGACGGCCTGATCGGTGAAATACATGATGCGCGCCGCGGGGTCGCTTCCTTCCATCCACGGCACCGTCTCCAGAATGATGCCGATCTGCCGCAGCATGCTTTCCCGGAGCAGATCCATATGGCGCTCTTCGGCCCTCTCCGCGATGATGATCCCCGCCGCGGCGACGGACAGGCCGACCAGCCCGAACAGAATCCACGAAATTTTGGTGCGAAAGCGCCAGTTGTTCATCCCATCCCGCTTCCTTTTGATTTTCGGCTTGAAAAGGCTTGAAAAGATGTCAGCAAACAAAAGGAGGCGAAAAGCCCGCGGCTCCGCCTCCCTCAAATCTCGCATGTCGGTTCAAACAAACACCGGATCCTTGAACTTCTCCAGCTTCCCTCTGGAATCCAGCTCCACGTCCTCGTGCAGGCTGTTGCCGTGGGAATCCATCGTCACGATCGCGGCGAATCCTTCCGCCTCGAGGTGCCACATCGCTTCGGGAACGCCGAATTCTTCGAGGAAATGAACGCCCACAACCTTCTTGATCGTCTTCGCGTAATACTGCGCCGCACCGCCGATGGCGTTGAGATAGACACCGCCGTGCTCCTGCAGCGCCTTCAGCGTCTTCTGTCCCATGCCGCCCTTGCCGATGACGACGCGGATGCCGAATTTCTTCATGATCTCGCCCTGATACGGCTCCTCGCGGATGCTCGTCGTCGGTCCGGCCGCCTTCACATGCCACTCGCCCTTGTCGTCCTTCAGCATGACCGGCCCGCAGTGGTACAGCACGGCGCCGTTCAGATCGACCGGCGAATCATGATCCATGAAATATTTGTGCAGCGCGTCGCGGCCCGTGAAAATCGGCCCGTTGATGATGACGACATCGCCCACGCGCAGATCCCGCACCTGCTCTTCGGTAACCGGAGCGGTCAGCACCACTTCTCTCGCCTTCCCGGCTCCCGCCGCCGGCGCCGCCGCTGAAACCTGCGCCGCGACTTCCTTTTGTGCCGATTGTTCCTTCTTCAGCTCGGCCTCGGTCTCCCTGCCGCGCGGATACACCCAGCTTTTGATCTCGCCGGTCCCGCTGTCAAGCACGACGCCCTGGCGGCGAAACGCCCAGCAGTTGTAGGCGACGGACACAAAGAAGCTGGCCGGCAGCCGGTCCATGACCCCGATCTTGCAGCCAAGGAGCGTTGCCTCTCCGCCGAAGCCCATCGTTCCGATGCCGAGCTTGTTGGCGGTTTCCATGATGTATTCTTCCAGCTTGCGCAGATCCTCGTTCGGGTTCACGTCATCCACCGGGCGGAGCAGCTGCTGTTTCGCCAGCTCGTAGCCGGTCGTCCGGTCGCCGCCGATGCCGACGCCGATAAATCCGGCGCTGCAGCCCTGGCCCTGCGCCTGGTAGACGGCGTGCAGGATGCATTTGCGGATGCCGTCCAGATCCCGGCCGGCCTTGCCCAATCCCTCCAGCTCCGCCGGCAGGCTGTACTGGATGTTCTTGTTTTCGCAGCCGCCGCCTTTCAGGATCAGCCTCACTTCAATATCGTCCCGCTCCCACTGTTCGAAGTGAATGACGGGGATCCCGGGGCCCAGGTTGTTGCCGCTGTTCTTGCCGGTCAGCGAATCGACCGAGTTCGGGCGGAGCTTGCCGTCCTTCGTCGCCTTCGCGATGGCATTGCAGATCGCCTTGCGCATTTCAATCTGATTCGCCCCCACCGGACAATGCACGAAAAAGGTGGGCATGCCGGTGTCCTGGCAGATGGGGGAAATGTTGTTGTCGGCCATCTCTATATTTTCCGCGATGGTGGACAGGGCAAACGCCGCCCGGGTGCCCTGGTCTTCCATGGCCTTCGCCCTGCGGATCGCCCTGCGCACGTCGCCCGGCAGCACCGTGGACGTTTCCTCAATCAGCTCATACATGCTCTGCTCGAAATGTTGCATTTTGCGCTTTTCCTCCCCGTCTTCTTCTCCCATGCTCTTTTCGTTCTATTTTATCATAGCACATTTCACTTCGCATACGCATATCCGGTGAAAAGCCCGCATTGAAACATCCCCCCGCCTGAGGTACAATAGGGGAACATATGATTGGGTACGCTGGAGGTTGAACAATGGACTACCCGTTTTTCTCTTACATTTACCGCCTGCGCTATATTGAGCGCTGGAGCCTGATGCGCAATGTGAACAGGGAGAACGTGGCCGAGCATTCCTTCCACACGGCCATTCTGACCCATATTCTGTGCACCATCGGCAATGAATTGTTCAACCGGAAGCTGCCGACGGAAAAGCTGGTGACGATGGCGCTGTTTCACGACGCGACGGAAATTTTCACCGGGGATATCCCGACGCCGGTCAAGCACCACAACCCGAAAATTCTGGACAGCTTCCGTGAAATCGAGCGGATCGCCGCCGACCGGCTCGTGAACATGGTGCCGGAACCGCTCAGGCCCGCCTATGAACCGCTGCTGAAGGACAAGAGAAGCGACAGCGAATATTACCCGTATCTCAAAGCCGCCGATCTGCTCGACGCCTACTTCAAGTGCATGTCGGAATTGAGCGCCGGCAACCGCGAGTTCGCGGTGGCCAGGGAGCAGATTCTGGCATCCATCAAAAAGCTGGGCTTGCCAGAGGTGGATTACTTCCTTTCCCAACTGGCGCCCAGCTTTGACAAAACGTTGGACGAGCTGACGGCCCTCAGAGCAGATGCGGAAAACTCATAAACACAAGGATGAGCAGCAGGCAGAAGGCGTTGATGGTGCTGAAGACGCGGATTCTGCCCGCCTGCGCGTCGGTGCCCGATCCCGCGGCGAGCGCCCGGAGCGGCTTGCCCATCATCCCGCTCATGGCGAACATGATGACGATCAGGAGCAGGATGACGATCATCCAGGTCATGGAGTAGCCGTATTTATGTACGATGGATCCGCCTGTCAGAAGCGCGACGAGCACGGCGAACTGGCCGATGCGGTTGAGCGTCGACAGAAATCCCGCATAGCCGGAAGGCTGGGTTGAAGGCTTGAGGCGCGCCGCGAGAAACGGAAACAGCAAATAAAATCCCATCGTGACGGCGGACAGCACGTGCAGAAAAACAACAATGCGCAAAACGAGTCCCTCCCATTGATCAAATTCAGTGGTTTTTCACACTGGAACCATTATAAACTTGCGGACTGCAATCGTCAAAACGCGGTCCCATATGCAACAATTACAGCAAAAACGCCCGCGTGCGGCCGGCATACCGGCCCATGCGGGCGTTTTGCGCATGGCAGCCTACTCTCCCTGCTGCACAATGCGGATGACGTTGCGAACGGACTCGGCGGATTTGTCCAGCGCCGCCTTTTCCTCCTCCGTCAGCTCCAGCTCGAACACCTTCTCGATGCCGTTGCCTCCAAGCAAAGTCGGCACTCCCATGAACAGGTCGTTGTAGCCGTACTCCCCTTCCAGCAGGGCGATGGCCGGCAGGATCCGCTTCTTGTCCTTGAGGATCGCTTCCGCCATCTGGACAAGGGAAGCCGCAGGCGCGTAGTAGGCGCTGCCGTTGCCGAGCAGGTTGACGATCTCCCCGCCGCCGGTGCGCGTCCGCTGCACGATCGCCTCGATGCGCTCCCGCGGGATGAGCTTCTCGATCGGGATGCCCCCCGCGTTGGAATAGCGCACGAGCGGCACCATGTCGTCTCCGTGCCCGCCCAGCACGAAGCCGCGCACGTCCTCCACGGACACGTTCAGTTCCTGCGCGATGAATGTGCAGAAACGGGCGGTGTCCAGCACGCCGGACTGGCCGATGACGCGGTTCTTCGGAAAACCGAGGGTTTTGTACGCGACATAGGTCATGGCGTCCACCGGGTTGCTCAGCACGATGACGAAGGAATCCGGACACCAGGTTTTCACGTTCTCGCAAACCGATTTCATGATGCCGGCGTTGGTGTTGACCAGGTCGTCGCGGCTCATGCCCGGCTTGCGCGCGATGCCGGCGGTGATGATGACAAGGTCGGAATCCTTTGCGGCGGCATAATCGCTGGTTCCAACAATGTTGCTGTCAAAGCCCTGCACCGGACTTGCCTCCAGCATGTCCAGGGCCTTGCCTTTGGTCGGATTTTCCAGCTGCGGAATGTCGATGAGGACGACGTCCCCCAATTCCTTCTGGGCCAGCATCAGGGCCGTGGTCGCTCCGGTGAAGCCCGCGCCCACGACGGTGATTTTTCTGCGCTTGATCGCCATCATGTAAACCCTCCAAACTTTTGATATTCGCTTGCGGGTTATGCTCCATGCTGCGCTTGTGCCTTGCTGCCGTTCCGCAGGTTGTTCCTTCTGTCCGCCCGAGTCCGGTTCACTTCCGCTGTCGGCGTTGTTCCGGCTCATGTCAGCCGGTCAGTCCATGTTCTTGATGAGCAGGTCGCCGAACTCGGAGCATTTCACCTCGGTTGCCCCTTCCATCAGGCGGGCAAAGTCGTAGGTGACCGTCTTGTTGTTGATGGTCGTTTCCATTCCCTTGTAGATCAGGTCCGCCGCTTCCTGCCAGCCGAGATGCTCCAGCATCATGACGCCGGACAGGATGACCGAGCCCGGATTGACGACGTCCAGGTTGGCGTATTTCGGAGCGGTGCCGTGGGTTGCTTCGAACACGGCATGGCCGGTGACATAGTTGATGTTGGCGCCCGGTGCGATGCCGATGCCGCCGACCTGGGCAGCCAGAGCGTCGGAAATGTAGTCTCCGTTCAGGTTCATGGTGGCGATGACGTCAAACTCCGCCGGACGGGTCAGCACCTGCTGCAGGAAGATGTCGGCGATGACGTCCTTGACGATCAGCTTGCCGGCCGCTTCCGCTTCCTTCTGCGCCCTGTTGGCCGCTTCGACGCCCTCGGTTTCCTTGATCCGGTCATATTGGTTCCAGGTGAAGGCCTTGTCGGCGTACTCTTGTTCGGCCACCTCGTAGCCCCAGTTCTTGAAGGCTCCCTCGGTGAATTTCATGATGTTGCCCTTGTGCACCAGGGTGACGGATTTGCGGTTATGGCGCAGAGCGTACTCGATGGCTGCGCGCACCAGACGCTTGGATCCTTCCGAGGAAACCGGCTTGATGCCGATGCCGGACGTTTCCGGGAAGCGGATCTTGTTGACGCCCATTTCCTTTTGCAAAAACTCGATCACTTTCTTCACTTCCGGAGAGCCGGCCGGGTATTCGATGCCCGCGTAGATGTCCTCCGTGTTTTCCCGGAAAATCGCCATGTCCACCAGATCGGGGCGCTTGACCGGGGACGGCACGCCGTTGAAATAGCGGACCGGGCGCAGGCAGACGTACAGATCCAGTTCCTGGCGCAGGGCCACGTTCAGGGAGCGGATGCCGCCGCCCACGGGGGTCGTCAGCGGGCCCTTGATGGCCACGATGTACTCGCGGATGGCCTCCACCGTATCCTCCGGCAGCCAGGAGCCGAATTTGTTGAAAGCCTTCTCCCCTGCGTACACTTCGTACCAGGCGATTTTTCGTTCTCCCTTGTAGGCCTTTTCCACCGCCGCATCCAGAACGCGCTGCGCCGCGCGCCAAATGTCCGGTCCCGTCCCGTCGCCTTCAATAAACGGAATGATCGGGTTGTTGGGCACCTGGAGTTTTCCGTCTACGAGCTTGATCGGCTGACCTTCCTTCGGCAGTTCGTATTGCTTGAATTGCACCATTTCAGAAACATCCTCTCAGTTAGATTTTGCTTGCTGCAAACATTGCATGCTGATATACACAACAGGAACGGGAGTCGCGGACGTCCCTCGCGCGGGACTTGTCCGAAACCACCCGTTTCCGGTGCTGTCGATATGAAATATCAGTTTCTTTCGCTGATCGGCACGAACCTCGCGTGGGTCGGTCCGGTGTATTCCGCGCGCGGACGGATGAGACGATTGTTGGAATATTGCTCCAGAATGTGCGCGGTCCAGCCGGAAACGCGGCTCATGGCGAAAATCGGGGTGAACAGGTCCCGGGGAATTCCAAGGGAAGTGTACACCGAAGCGGAATAGAAATCAACGTTCGGCTTCAGTCCCTTCGTGCCGGTGACGATCTCCTCGATCTTCACAGACATGTCGTACCATTTCATGTTGCCCGTGATCTTGCCAAGCTCCCGGGACATCTTCTGCAGATGCTTGGCGCGGGGATCGCCGTTTTTGTACACGCGATGGCCGAAGCCCATGATCAGCTGTTTCTTGTTGAACTTGTCCTGCAGGTAAGGCTCAATGTTCTCCATCGAGCCGATTTCTTCCAGCATGGCCATGACCGCCTCGTTCGCGCCTCCATGCAGCGGGCCCTTCAGGGCGCCGATGGCGGAGGTGACGCCGGAATAGATGTCCGACAGGGTCGCCACGGTCACGCGGGCGGCAAAGGTCGAAGCGTTCAGCTCATGATCCGCATGCAGCACGAGGGCCTTGTTGAGCGCTTCCACCGCAATGCTTTCCGGCTCGGTTCCGTTCAGCATGTACAGGAAATTGTGGGCGATCGAAACGCCGGCCAGCGGAGCAACCGGCTCCTTCCCTTCGCGAATGCGCTGAAACGCGGCGATGACCGTGGGCAGCTGGGCCTGCAGGCGGATCGCCTTGCGCAGATTCGCTTCGCGGCTCATATCGTCCGCTTCCTCGTCAAAAGCGGCCAGATAGGATACAATGGAGCGCAGCGCCGACATCGGGTGCGTTCCCTTGGGGAATGTGCGGATCAGGTCGATCACCTGGGCAGGCACCGGAGCGGAATCGCTCAGCTGCCTGTTCAGGGCATCCAGCTCGCTCTGCGTGGGAAGCTTGCCGTACCAGAGCAAATACACAACTTCCTCGTAGGAGGCGTGCTCCGCCAGCTCGTCAATATTGATGCCGCGATAGGTCAGCGTGGCATCAATGATGGAGCTGATGGAGGAAGTGGTCGCAACGATGCCTTCCAAACCTTTGGTAGCTGTCATCTTATCTCTCTCCTTTTCTGGGATTTCGGGTGAATTGCGGGCACATACTTATTTAATAATAAAATATTTGCGCTGGCAAGAAAACAAAAGCTTGCATAAAACTTCATTATCAGTATAATAAACTGCTTTTTCTGCCGATTGTTCCGCAGCGTCAGGAGCCCGGGGCGCCTTCGCTCGAGCCGCCGAACGCCTGGCCTTCGCCTTGGCCCGGGGCCTTCACCTTATTATTGGACGAATGGCCGGCGAAATATGAAGAGGCCCGATCCTTGACGCGCGCTTGCGAATTCGCTTCAATAGTTTTGAGACCATTTTGTGCAGCAAAGGAGCTTTTCCCGAGTTGAGCCAATCCCTGCAAACGATCCTGATGCGCGTCCTCCGGGCGATCTGGGTGGCGGTCATCGTCATTGCCATCCTGCTGTCCGCCTGGTTCATCATTCCCGTGGCGTACCCGTTCATTATCGCCTGGGCGGTCGCCTATTTGCTCAATCCGCTCGTCAACCTGATGCAGCGCAGGCTGCGCATGCCCAGGTGGCTCGGTTCCCTCATCGCCCTGGTGGTGGTGCTGGGCAGCGCCGTGACCCTGGTTGTCCTGCTCATCAACAAATTGATCATGGAAATCGGACGGTTTGCCCGGTTCATCGAATCCAACATCCAGCACTGGATCGACGGGTTTGTGGAAATTCTCAACTCGGAAACGATCCAGAATTTTCTGCTGCAGCTGAACGCTCTGTATACGCAAAACGAGCAGATCACCCACACGATCGACCAGAACCTGGAGAGCGCGGGGCTCAGGATCGCCCAGGCGATCACGAATCTGTTCAACTCCGTCGTCAACTGGCTGATCAGCCTGGTGGCGGCGCTTCCCAACATCGCCTTCATCGTGCTGATCGCCCTTCTCGCCGCCTTTTTCATGAGCAAGGACTGGTACAAATGGTCCGGCCGGCTGAGCGGCATCCTGCCTCCGCCGGTCAACCGGTCGATCTCCGCCGTGTGGAACGAGCTGCAGAGGGCGCTGTTCGGCTATTTGCGCTCGCTGTTCATCATGGTGTCCATCACCACCGTATTCATGATTCTCGGCATGTGGCTCATGGGCATCCCGAACGCGATCGCCGTCGGCCTGCTGCTCGGCCTGCTCGATCTGCTTCCCTATCTCGGCATCGGCCTCGTCATCATCCCGTGGGTGATCTATTCCTTCATCCAGGGCAACATCGCCCTGGGGATCGGCCTTGCGATTCTGTACGCCATCGTTTTTGTCGTCCGCTCCCTGATCGAGCCGAAGGTTCTGGCCGTGAGCATCGGCATGGATTCGCTCATGACGCTCATCTCCATGGTCATCGGCCTAAGGCTGTTCGGGGTCATCGGCATCATCATCGGACCGGTTACCCTCGTGCTGCTGCTCACCCTGCACCGGACAAACATTTTCCACAGCATCGCCCGATACATCAGGGGGCCGGAGCCGGGCGCTCCGCCGCCAAACGAACCGCAAGAAATGTGAACCGCGCGGAACCGCCCGTTCAGTGGAACAGCCCGTTCAATAGCGGCGGAAAAAGATGTTCACCCGCCCCTGTTCCGCCCAACGGCGCAGCCGGTTTACAAGCCAGCTTCGAAACGCCGCCCGCGTCGGGGGCAGGATGAGCAGGAGCCCGGCCAGATCGGAAATAAAACCCGGCATCATGAGCAGGAGCCCGCCCGCCAGCACGCACAGCCCGTTGACGATCGGAATGCCCGGCGGCACGCCGGACCGGATCTGCTCCCGGGCCTGATGCAGCGCTCTCAGCGTTTCCTTTCTCAACAACCAGGCGCCCAGAAGTCCGGTCAGCACGATGAGGGCGAAGGTTCGCCAGCCGCCGATCCATTCGCCCATGAGCGCAATCCCGTATAATTCGGCCGCGGGGACCACCACCAGGACGATCAGCCAAAACCAGCGCATGCGCGCACACCTTCTTTCAGATCCTTCTCCGTCTCCCTCACATTCTCCTTCACATTCCCGTTCTACGTCTGCTCGCCGTCTTCTCCCGCGCGAAAAGGAGCAGATCTTTTCAGGAGCTCGTACAAATCCGGAGCGGCCTTGTCCAGGCGAACCGGCTTCCAGTTCCTGTCCAGCCAGACATGCTTCGTCAGCCCATCGGCCAGGAGCTCATCCCCGCGCCACACTTCCACGTAGAACTCCAGCCTCAAGGGCGTCATCCGCTGGACGCGGGTGCGAATCTGCAGCCAGTCATCGTACCGGGCCGGCAGGTGATAGCGGGCCTGCGCCTCCGTCAGCGGCAGATACAGCCCCCTTCGCTCCACCTCTTCGTACGCGACTCCCAGGCTGCGGATCATCTCCGTGCGCCCGATTTCGAACCAGGTGAGATAGTTGGCGTGATACACGACGCCCATCCGGTCCGTTTCCGCGTACCTCACCCTCAGCTCATGGACAAACCAGCCTTTTTCCGCCAATGCGGGTTCCCTCCTTGTGGTCAGCAAAAAAGAGCGAATCCGAACCGGGTTCGGTCGTTCGCTCTGCTACAGGACATTGGCTTTTCCCGACCGGATGATGCCCTGCTCGGTATAGATGAGCACTTCCATGCCGTCATGCAAAAGCGACGTCGCCCGCTCCACCCCGACCAGCGCGGGGATGCCCAGCTCCAGGCAGACGATCGCGGCGTGGGAAGTCACTCCGCCGGTTTCCGTGACGACGGCCGCAGCCTTTCGAATGGCTGGCATGTATTCGCTGTCGGTGGCCACCGTCACCAGAATGCAGCCGTCGAACGCCTTGGCGTTGGCCTCCTCCGGGCTGTCCGCGACGACCACCTTGCCCCCGGCGTTGTGGGTGCCGATCCCCTGCCCCCTCGCCACCATGTCGCCGACATGATGGATTTTCATCAGGTTCGTCGTGCCCGATCGTCCCACCGGCACACCGGCGGTGATGATGACCAGATCTCCCGCCTGGATATAGCCGGCGGCCATGGAACGGTCCAGCGCGACCTGGAACAGTTTGTCCGTGTTGTCGGCGTCGACGCCGAGCAATGGCAAGGTCCCCCAGTACAGCGACATCTTGCGCACGACGCGCGGATTGGGCGTGACGGCGATGATCGGAACCTTCGGGCGGTACTTGGACACCATCCGCGCGGTGTAGCCGCTTTCCGTCGACGTGATGATCGCCTTCACTCCCAGGTCCAGGGCGGAGCTGGTGACGGCCTGGCTGATCGCCTCCGTGACCGTTTTCATCTGGGCCGAGCTCTGCCGGGCGAAAATTTCCCGGTATTCCAGGTGGGCCTCCGCCTGCAGCGCGATGCGCGACATCGTGCGCACCGATTCCACCGGGTATTTGCCCACCGCGGTTTCGCCGCTCAGCATGATGGCGTCGGTGCCGTCGAAGATGGCGTTGGCCACGTCGCTGGCCTCCGCCCGGGTCGGGCGCGGGTTGCGCTGCATCGAATCGAGCATTTGCGTCGCGGTGATGACCGGCTTGCCCGCCACATTGCACGCCTCGATGATCCGCTTCTGGATGATCGGCACTTCCTCCGGCGGGATTTCCACCCCCAGGTCGCCGCGCGCCACCATGAGCCCGTCGGACACCTCCAGGATTTCCTCGAGGTGGTCGACCCCTTCGCGGTTTTCAATCTTGGAGATGATCTGGATATGCTGCGCGTCGTGGGCTTCCAACAGCTCCCGGATCTCCACCACATCCGCCGCCTTGCGCACAAAGGAAGCGGCGATGAAATCGATGTCCTGCTCGATGCCGAAGCGGATATCCTCCGCGTCCTTTTCCGTAATTCCCGGCAGGCGCAGCGATGTTCCAGGGACGTTGACCCCTTTCCGTCCGTACAGCAGCCCGCCGTGTTCGACGACGCACCGGATGTCGGGGCCATCGATACCGACAACTTTCAGGCCGATCAACCCGTCGTCCAGCAGGATATCCGAACCGACCCGCACATCCTCCGGGAGCAGCTTGTACGAAACGGGAATGCGGGAGGCGTCGCCGACAACGTCTTCCGTCGTCAGCACGATCGTCTGCCCGTCAACGAGCTCCACCGGTTCCTCGGCCAGCCGGCCGACGCGAATTTCCGGTCCCTTCGTGTCGAGCAGGATCGCGACGTTGGCGTTCATTTCATCCGCGGCACGGCGAATCGCCTTGATGCGTTTCAGATGTTCCTCATGAGAGCCGTGGGAAAAGTTGAGACGCGCAACGTTCATGCCCGCCGCGATGAGCTTTTTCAACATTTCCGGCGAATCGCTGGCAGGACCGATCGTGCAGACAATCTTGGTCTTGCGCATCATGAAGTTCCCTCCATCAATGATGGACTGACGCCGGTCATTGGCTGGCGGACGGAGCATGGGCGAAATGCCCCATGTGCCTGAACTTCCGGTGGCGGTCCTCCACCAGCTGCTCTTCCGGCATGGACAGCAGTTCCTGCAGATGGCGCCACAGGCATGCGTCGATGTTCCGGGCCATCTGTTCCGGGTCGCGGTGCGCGCCGCCGCGAGGCTCCTCGATGACCTCGTCGACAATGCCGAACCGTTCAAGATCCCTGGAGGTGATTTTCATCGCTTCCGCCGCCTCGTCGGCGCGGCTCGCATCCTTCCAGAGGATCGAGGCGGCCCCGTTCGGGGAAATGACCGAATAAATCGCGTGTTCCAGCATGAGCACGCGATTGCCGACGCCGAGGGCCAGCGCCCCGCCGCTTCCCCCTTCGCCGATGACGACGCAGACGACCGGCACCCGCAGCCGGGACATTTCCAGCAGATTGCGGGCGATCGCCTCCGCCTGGCCGCGCTCCTCGGCGGCGCCTCCGGGATAGGCTCCGGACGTGTCAATGAAGGTGATGACCGGGCGCCGGAACTTGTCCGCCTGCTGCATCAGCCTCAGACCCTTGCGGAATCCTTCCGGATGCGGCATGCCGAAATTGCGGGCGATGTTGTCCTTGGTGTCCTTGCCTCTCTGATGACCGACGACCGTCACCGGAATGCCGTGATAGCGGGCGATGCCGCCCACGATCGCCAGATCGTCCTTGAAGGCCCGGTCTCCGTGGAGCTCTATGAAATCCTGGAATATGTACCGGATGTAGTCGAGCGTCGTCGGACGCATCGGATGGCGCGCCAGCTGCATTTTCTGGGACGGGCTCAAACTGCTGAACACCTCATCCTCCAGCTCCCGGTAGCGCCGTTCCAGACGTTCGATCTCTTCGGAAAAATCGAGCTGCTTTTCCTCGCTGAACCGCTTCAGCTCCCCGATCTTTGCCCTGAGCTCCTCCAGCGGCTTCTCAAAAGGCAGTTCACCGGCCATTCGATGAAGTACCTCCCTTCATCGTGTGCAGTTCCAGAATTTTCGCCAGCACCGCTTTCAAGTCCTTGCGGTGCACGACCTTGTCGATCTGGCCGTGGCGCAGGTTGAATTCGGCGGTCTGGAAATTGTCCGGCAGCTTCTGCCGGATCGTCTGTTCGATGACGATGCGGCCGGCAAATCCGACGATCGCCCCCGGCTCCGCCAGAATGATGTCGCCGAGCATGGCAAAGCTGGCCGAAACCCCGCCCAGCGTCGGGTCGGTGAACACGGAAACGAACAGGCCGCCCTCCTCGCTGAACCGGGCCAGGGCGGCGCTCGTCTTGGCCATCTGCATCAGGCTGAAAATGCCCTCCTGCATCCGCGCCCCGCCCGAGGTGGAGAAAATCACAAGCGGCAGCCGTTTGTCCCGGGCTGCCTCGATCGCCCGCGTGATTTTCTCGCCAACCACGGATCCCATGCTGCCGCTGAAGAAATCGAAGCTCATCACGGCGACGACGACCGGCACTCCGCCGATGGTTCCCTCTCCGGTGACGACCGCTTCCTTCAGTCCCGATTTTTCCTCCTGCTGCCGGAGCTTTCCGGTGTACCCCGGAAACTGCAGCGGATCGACCGAAACCATGTCCTTGTCATATTCCTCGAGCAGGCCGTTGTCCAGGGTGATCTGGATGCGCTCCCGGGCGTTCAGCTTGAAATGGTATCCGCAGGAAGCGCAAACCTTCAGGTTTTTCTCCAGCTCCTTGGACACCTGGATCGCGCCGCATTTCGGGCATTTGCTCATCAGCCCTTCCGGAATGTCGCGCTTTGATCGCTCCGAAGGGATGGTGGCATATTTTTTTTTATGGAACAAATCCTTGAATACTGACACTGGCACACCTCTGTCGCGTTAGGGATGCGTTAGGATGCGGATGATTGCATTTGAAATGCGTCAGGAATGCAAGATCTCCGTCAACGTTTCCTGTACCTCTTCCACTTCTCCTGCAGGGACCAGGATTTCATACTGCTGCTTTGACAGCGGCACTGCCCGAACCTTCACGAGAAAACCTTCTTCGGTCAGTCTGCGTTGAATTTTCTCCGCGACCTTGTCCGATTGGGCAATATAAATGACTGTCCACATGAACAATGGAACCTCCCTGACACCTACAAAAGCTTTCTGCCATGATTTTTCAGGCTTCAGCAATGGATTAATGATATCACATTCCTTCTTTCTGCCGCAACAGCGCAACATGACGCATCATGGCGGATCCTGGCGGCTCATTTCACCTTCACCGAGCCGCTGCCCATCAGCTCCTCCACCCTCCGGATCAGGTCATCGGTCGGATTGACCCGGTACCCGGGACCAAGGGCCAGGGTTCTTTGTTCCCGCTCGTAGAACAGGATGACGCCGAGCGGACCCTTTTCCTTCCGCAGCGCCTGCTGCAGCCGCCGGAGCAGGGCGGGATCCTCCCGGTCGGCGGAAATCTTGATGTATACGGATTGTTCGGCAGCGCCGGGCGGCCGGACCGTCTGGACGGCGCGCCGGATGTGGGGAGGAGGCGAATCCAGCAGGTCCATGCGCTCGACGATCAGCGATACGTGCTCGTCCTGATGCTGCACCTTCGCTTCCACCCACACGAGATTGCCCTGCTGGGACTGGAGGGCATATCGCTGCCACACTCTCGGGAACAGAACGGCTTCCACCTTGTCCACCCGGTCCTCCAGTTCCAGAAAGGCCATCGCCTGGCCCTTCCGGCTCATGATCGGCTTGCAGGACACGATGAGCCCCACGGCCAGCACGGTCCTTCCTTCGGGAATTTCATGCAGGCTGTGCAGCGGGACCGGATCGAGGCGATCGATCACCTCCGCATAGCCGTCCAGCGGATGGCCGGACAGGTAAACGCCCAGCACCTCCTTCTCCAGTTCCAGCTGGGCGGCCGGCAAATAGGGAGGGACGTTCGGCAGCTCCACCTTCCAGTTGGCCTGCTCCGCAAATCCGAACAGGTGCAGCTGCAGGTCCTCCCGCTCCTTTTTCCATTTCAGGGCGACCTCCACGCATTCCTCCAGCATCGCCATCTTTTGCGACCGGTGGCCGGGCATGGAATCAAAGGCGCCGGCCAGGATGAGGGATTCGATGACCCGCTTGTTGCACACCCTGAGATCGACGCGCTGGCAAAAATCGAGCAGGCCCCCGAAGGGCCGGACTTTACGCTCCTCCAGGATGGCGTCTATCGCCGACAGACCCGCATTCTTGACGGCCGCCAGGCCAAAGCGGATGGCGTCTCTCCCGTTCTCGCCGCCTGCGGGCAGGACCGTAAAATCGGCCCCGCTCTCGTTGACGTCGGGCGGCAGCACCCGGATGCCCATGCGCCGGCACTCCTCGATATATTCGGCCGTTTTCCGGTGGTTGCCCATGACGGAAGTGAGCATCGACGCCATGAAATACGCCGGATAATGGGCCTTGAGCCAGGCGGTCTGGAAGGCCAGCACGCCGTAGGCGGTGGCGTGGGCGCGGGGAAACCCGTAATCCGCAAAGCGCACGATCATGTCGTACACCCGGTTGGCGTCCTCGGCGCCGTATCCCTGGCGCAGGCAGCCTTCGACAAAATGCTCCCGCTCCGAATCGAGCACGTCGCGCTTTTTCTTCGACACCGCCCGCCGGAGCAGGTCCGCCTCGCCCAGCGAGAAACCGGCCATCCGCGAGGCGATCTGCATGATTTGCTCCTGGTACACGATGATGCCGTACGTATCGGCCAGAATCGGCTCCAGCACCGGATGCGGGAAGGAGACCCGGCGCCTGCCGTGCTTGGCCTGGATATAGTTCGGAATAAACTCCATCGGTCCCGGCCGGTACAGGGCGAGAACGGAAATGATGTCCTCGAACACCGAGGGCTTCATCTCCTTGAGCACCCGCCGCATGCCCGCCGACTCCAGCTGGAACACGCCCGTCGTCTCCCCGCGGCTCAACAGCTCGTAGGTCAGAGCATCCCGGTCGTCGACGGCGCGGAAATCGACGCTCACGCCCTTGTCCCGCTCAATGGCGCGCAGCGTGCGGCCGATGATGGACAGGGTGCGCAAGCCGAGAAAATCCATTTTCAACAGCCCGATCGATTCCAGATGTTCCATGGAATATTGGGTCAGGGGAGCCTTGTCCGTCCCTTCCTGCAGCGGGGTGTGGCTGGTCAGCGGCTCCGCCGAAATGACCACCCCGGCCGCATGGGTCGAGGCATGGCGCGGGAATCCCTCCACCTTGAGGGCGACATCGATCAGCTTCCGCACGTCCTCGCTTCCTTCGTACAGCGCCTTCAGCTCTCCGCCCGCCTCCAGCGCGGAGCGGATCGTCATGCCGGGCTGGTTCGGAATGAGCTTGGCCGCCCGGTCCACGATGTGGTACGGCAGGTTCAGCACGCGGCCCACGTCCCGGACCGCCGCGCGGGCAGCCATCGTTCCGAAGGTGATGATCTGGGCCACGTGCTCCTTTCCGTACTTGCCGACGACGTATTCGATCACCTCGTCGCGCCGCTCGTCGTCGAAGTCGATGTCGATATCCGGCATGCTCACCCGTTCCGGGTTGAGAAACCTTTCAAACAGCAGCCCGTATTTGATCGGATCGACATCGGTGATGCCGAGGGAGTAGGCGACAAGGCTCCCCGCGGAAGAGCCCCTCCCCGGCCCGGTCATGATGTTCCGGCTGTGGGCAAAGCGAATGAAGTCCCAGACGATGAGGAAATAGTCGGCAAACCCCATGCCGGTAATCACGTCCAGCTCATAGTCGAGCCTCCGCATCACCTGCTCCCGGAACGCGGCATCGCTCCATCGGGGATCGTCCCCGTACCTGCGGACCGCTCCCTCCCGGCACAGTTCCGCCAAATACTGCTCCGCCCGCATCCCTTCCGGCAGCGGCCGGAAGCCCGGCAGCACCTGGCGGCCCATGGAAATCTCCAGATTGCATTGATCGGCGATCCTTCCCGCGTTGTCCAGCGCTTCGGGCAGATGGGGAAACAGCCGGGCCATCTCCTCCCCGCTTTTCAGATACAACTGGTCGGTCGGCATTTTCATCCGGTCCTCGTCATCCAGCTTTTTGCCCGTGCCGATGCAGATGAGCACGTCCTGGATGGCCGCGTCCTCCGCCGAGATGTAGTGCACATCGTTGGTGGCAACGAGCGGGATGCCCGTCTCGCCGCTCAGGCGGACGAGCTCCTGCGACAGTTTTTTTTGCTCGTACAGCCCGTGGTCCTGGATTTCCAGGTAATAGTCCGGTCCGAACAGTTCCCGGTACCGCCCGGCCGTCCGCCTGGCTTCCTCATACCGCCCGTGCAGCAGGTGCTGCGCCACTTCCCCCGCCATGCATCCGCTCAACGCAATGAGCCCCTCGCGGTGTTCGGACAGCCGCTCGAAGTCGATTCTCGGCCTGTAATGGAACCCTTCCAGCTGCGCAATCGAGCACAGCCGCATCAGGTTGCGGTAGCCTTCCTCATTTTTGGCCAGCAGCGTGAGATGGTGGTTCGGGTTGTCCTTCATGCTTCCCTTTTCCCTGAGCGAACCGGACGCCACATACATCTCGCAGCCGATGATCGGCTTCACGCCGTACTCCCGGCACACCTTGTAAAACGCCAGCGCCCCGTACATGACCCCGTGGTCCGTGAGGGCGAGCGCATCCATGCCGAGCTCCGACGCCCTCCGGGCCAGATCCGGAATGCGCGCCGCGCCGTCCAGCAGGCTGTATTCGCTGTGCACGTGCAAATGGACAAAACGCTTCATCGCTTCAAGCTCCCGTAACGCCTGTTCGTTAGCAACATTTTATCATAATCGGGACGAGGAATCCCATAGAAATAGGGTAAGGACAAGAGGAGGTCGCACAATCATGGCCGCGTTTTTCACCAAGCTCATTCTTCATTATTTCATCGCCTTCGGCGTCGTCGTCGGCGCTTCGATGCTGGCGGGCATCGCCGCGGTGCTGACGATGCAGTCCCCCTCCGCCACGATGAAAAGCATCGCCGAAAACATCAAAATCTGGGCCATCGTCGCCGCCATCGGAGGAACCATCGATCCGATCCGGGCGATCGAGACGAATTTCCTGGAGGGCCAGATCAATCCGGCCATCAAGCAGATTTTGTGGATCGTCAGCGCCTTTCTCGGAGCAAGCGCGGGAATGAAGCTGATCCAGTGGATCAGCGAAGGAGTGCGTCCATGAGGGTGCCGAACATGTCCCATCTGGCCCGCTGGTCCTTTGCCCTCGGCTGGTTTCTCCTCGGCGCGGTCGCCGGCGCCTCCGTCCTCATGGCCGTTGTCCAGCGGGTGCACGACATCCATCTGGAAGAAAACCGGGTCCTGCGCATCGAAAAGCAGATTCTGGCCGAAAACCTGGCCTCCCGTTTGGAATACGGGCATCACCCGCGGGCGATCCATTCCATCATTGTCCATTTCGAAGACGACGGCAGGACGGAGCTCGACGAAATGACCAAGGTCGAGCTGAAGCTGAGGGTGCGCAATGACCTGAAGGTGCTGCTCGGCAAGGACATCAACGACATCACTCCCCTGGTCGACAACGGCACCCGGGTGCTGAAAACCTTGTATGAAAAGCTGCACAGCGACGTGAACGGAAAGGATTACTTTGTGCGGATTGAAAACTATGTCATCGTGTTCGGAGAGCTGAGGGTATGGGCGAGCGCGAGGGAGTTTGCCCGCAGCTGAAGCGCGGCTGCAACCTTGAGCGCGGATTCGTCATTTGCTTTCCCGGGGCCGATCGGATAGAGTAAACATGAAAGGATTCATGACACGATTCAGCATTCTTCATCAGAAAGGAAGCGGATCATGGAACAAGTTCTGCAGACCGTGCTGGCCTCCGCCGTCATTTTGCTCGCTGTGCTGTCCTTCGTCTTCAGCATCATGCACCGGAGGGCCCGATCCCCCGAGAGAAAGGGCCTGCTTCAGGCGCGCATGAACATCAGCATGGGCCTCATGCTCATGGCCATCGCGGCCATTCAGATCGTGCTCTTTGAATCGTCCACGGTGCGGATCATCGTCGGGACGGTGTTTTTGCTGCTCGGCCTGTTCAATCTGTTTGCGGGACTGAAAAATCACGCCTATTTCTCGCGAATCTCGGAAAACAGGGAAAACGGGAAGAACGGCTGAACGGAGATGCCGCGGCAGCGCGCATCTTACGGAACTGAGAGACCTTATCTCTCCGAAAATGGAACCGAAAAAAATTGTATCGGAACTGAGAGACCTTATTTTGCCCGGAATGGTGGCGAAAACACGGAAATCGGGCGAAATAAGGTCTTCTGGTTCCGTCAGATTTGTTGAAAGCGCTTTCCACATCGAAATAACGTCGCTCAGTTCCGTTACGGCCAGCGTCATCTCTTTTCGCAATTTTAGAATTATATCAAAAATGAGCCGCAAAGTATACAGAAATTGAACCGCATCAATTCAGATGTACATCCGGATATTTTTCCTATAATCTTATAATCTGGAAATATATGAGACAGATCCAGATCACAGGTAGGAAGGGAAGAAACTGAGGTGTCTCATTACCGTGCCATGGCCTTGCACATCGGGAACAGCTGCTACAATTGTTCCCACTTTCTGCTGGACGAGACGATGCTGTACGGTCAGTGCTGCCGCCTGAACAAAACGAAAGGCGCCCTTGGCACCTGCAAACATTTTCATATCAAATCCGGGCGGCACAGCGGCCTCAGCCTGCCGCTCCGCTCAACGCAGACCACGCGCTGAACCGCCTTGCATTCCGCTTCTCGCAGCAAGCCACTGCTCCCGCTTCCATCTTTTCATGCGGCGGATTTTCTCCATTTCCCTGGCGGCCTCCTCGTCCACTCCGAGCCATTGATGCAGGTGAGCCGCCAGGATGAGCAGGGCGAAGATCAGCCAGCATCCCGCGAAAATGGCTGCGCCCGCGTCCCCTCCCGCCACCTCGAGCCTCGGCACCGCATACACCATCATTCCCAGGATCGCAACGATCCCGATCACCGTCCGGAACCCGCCCATCCGCCATTCAGCCTCCTCTTCACATGGCAAATTGCCGCATCCATGGATTGCTGCCTTGATTGCTACATCATATGAAGGCTTTCCGGCCATTATGACGGCTTATCCGATCCGGTCGTCACCCGTGGTCGTCACCCGTTGATCGCCAGCAGCATGAGCGACTGCACAAGGCCGATCATCCCGCCCAGAATCGCCCCGAGCCAGGTGATGGCGCGAAACTCCCGGCCGGACACGCTGAGCACAATCTGCTCCACCCGCTCCACCGGAAATGAGCTCACCTGCCGGCGGACGAGTTCCGGCAAATTGAAGGCCGCCACCATGCGGTCCATCTCATCCCCCGCGAGCTCCAGCCCGCGCTCCGCCACTTGCGGCAAACGCCCCTTGATCCACGCAAGGCTGCGACCGTTCAGAAGTTCGCTCCACCGGAGCTCCATGAGGCGCCGTTCCGGCGACCACCGCCGGAGCCGCTCCGCGGCCGCCTCTTCCAGCCGCTGAAAAGCGTCCGGACCGGCCAGGGCCTCCGCCAGCTCGGCCAGGGTCATCCGCTCCCATTCTCTCGCCTTGCCGCGGATCATTTCCCGGATCTCGCCGCGCGTTTCTTCCGACTCCAGCGCGGTGAGGACCAGGCTGCGAATCTTCCTGCTCACCTGCTCTTCATTGACAAACATGCCGGCGATCGTGCCGAGCAGTCCCCCGCTTTCCCGGAAAAACCGGACGACCACGCTGCGGATGAGCCGGTCCCCCCGTTCGGACCGCAGTTCCTCCTGCAGAGCGGCGACGATTGTTCCCGCCGCCCGATCCACCCATCGGTCCAGCACCGCCGCATCCAGCACCGCCGCGTCCGGCGCGGAAAGGAGTTCCCCCAACGTGCGGTACCTCCACCGCCTTTCGATCCACGCATGGCGAAGCCCCCGCCGCAGCCAGTCATCCAGCCGCCCGCTCAGCCATGTTTCCCATGCCGCCACCCGCTCTTCTCCCCACCGTTCGATCGCCCAATCCCTGATGGTTCCATCACGGGCGGCCAACCGGTGCAGCCAGCCTTCGAGCCTTTCCGTCACTTTCCCGGCGAAGGAGGGGGAAAGCAGGGTGCGGCGCAGGCCTTCGGAAGTGATCAGGTACTGCCCGACCACCTTGCCGAGGGACACGGCGAGTTCCTCCCTGCGCTTCGGAATGAGGCCGGGCGTGAAGGGCACCCGTTTCCCCATGACGAACCAGGCCTTTCGCGGATAAAACAGCATGCGGATCGCCAGAAAATTGGTCAGGCCGCCGATGGCCGCGGCGATGGCGATGTTGATGGCGACAAACAGGACTGATTGCATCGGTTCCCTCCTGTTCTCCCGTTCGATTCGGGCCTTAGACGAATCACCAAGGGTATCGGGGTCTCATATGATGGAGTAATGCCAGACGACATATTCGGCCATTGGAAGGTGAAGCATGGATGTCCCTGACGAACGGATCAGCCGTGAAAGCAATCGTCCACCTGGACCAATCCGGCATGGCCTCAGACCCGCCCGTCATCACGCTCAACGAAGCATGGGCCAGAAAACTTCGCATTCCCAACAGAATCATTCTGCGCTACGGCTCCTTCAATCATACCGTCCATGTGGCGACCGCCGTCAAGCTGAGGGGCATCCGCCTGAACCGCGCGCTGGCCGACAAAACCGGGCTGGCCACGGGAAACCAGCTGCTCATGCGGTACTCTCCGGGCATGCAGACGCTCACGCTCGGCCCGCTCATCGGCGTGCTGATCGAGAGATCGAGCGGCCAGCCCGGAAAACCGTTCGGCAGCAACACAGAGTTTTGCCGGGAATTGAGCGACGCATGCCGGCTGTATGGAGGGGCCTGCGTATTTTTTACGCCCGGAGACCTCCACCAGAAGCAGACCAGCATTACCGGCTGGGTCTATCACGGCGGCTGGCGGAGAGCGAGCGTCCCGATTCCCGACGTCGTGTACAACCGGCTGACCAGCCGGAAAACGGAAAACTTGCCGGTTGTGCAGCAGTTTTTCAAGGAATCGAAAACCCGTTACAACACCGTCGTTTTCAATGAAAGATTTCTGGATAAAACCGAGGTGTTCCAGACGCTGCAGCACGAGCCGTCCGTTCAGAGGTACCTGCCCGAATCCCACGCCTTCAAAAATTTTTCCATGCTGAAGTCCATGTGCCAGAAATATCCGATCGTTTACCTGAAACCGGTGCGCGGCAGCCTCGGCAAGGGGATCATCCGCATCGTGCGCAAAGACCACGGGTACGCCTGCCAATACTCCACCGTCAACGGCACGAAAACCCAGGTTTACCCCTCGCTGGAAAAGCTGTTTGTGGCGATCAAGGGCAGGGCAAGGTTGCAGCGCTACCAGATCCAGGAAGGGATACGGCTCATCCAGATCGGCAGCCGGCCCATCGATTTCCGCGCCCTGGTGCAGAAAAACAGGCAGGGCAAATGGCAGGTCACCTCCATCGTCGCCCGCATCGCCGGGAGCCAGCATTTCGTTTCCAATCTGGCTCGCGGCGGCACCCTCAGCCGCGTCCCGGAGGCGCTGGCGAAATCCAATGTGAAGGCCTCCTCCGCCGCGGTTCTCGCCTCCCTGCGCCAGGCGTCCCTGGCAATCGCGGAAGCGATCGACCGCAGCATCGCCGAACATTTCGGCGAGCTCGGCATCGACCTGGCGGTGTCCGAAGACGGGCACGTGTGGCTCCTGGAAGTCAACTCCAAGCCGGCCAAGAACGACACGACCGCGCTGCAGCGGGAAAAGATCAGACCATCCGTCAAACAGATTGTCATGTATTCCCATTATTTATGCAACCTGTGAGGTGACGGACCCGATGGATCGCGTCGGCATCCTGGTAAGCGGCGGCATCGGATCGGGCGATCGCCTGTCACGGTCAGTACCGATCTCTGGCGGCGGATTGTACGACAACATGGGAGAAATGGCCGGGCGGCTCGGCCTGCAGGTGGCGCTGGTCGATCCGGTATCGTTTCGCTGGGAAGCGCGCGAAGCGGAGTCGCTTGTGTACGACCGGTCCGGCGGCCGATGGCGCCGCGCGCGCATCGCGATTCCGTTCGTCATCCTGGACCGCTGTTTCTATCTCGGTCCGCGCCAGTGGCGGTCTTACCGGGAAACGGTGAGGCTGTGCAGGGCAAACGGCATCCGGATCATCGGTTCCGGCATGCGCGGAAAATGGGAGACCTACCTGCTCATGCGCAAGGATCCCGACCTTCGGCCGCACCTGCCGGAAACCGGAACGTACAGGGGCGTGGACAGCCTGCGGGAATGGCTTGGGCGGGAGCGGGAACTGTTCTGCAAGCCTCATGGCGGGATGCACGGCCGCGGCACCGTCCACATCCGGCGGGGCGCTCAAGGCGCCTGCGAGATCCGCGGCCGCGATCCGCTCAACCGCCGGTTTCACCTGTCCCTGCCCGATGAAGAGGCGGTGTGGACATGGTTTCACCGGTTTGCCGGCGGCAGAAAGTACATCATCCAGCCCTATCTCGACCTTTGCACCGCCTCGGGGCTGGCCTACGACATCCGTGCCCTCGTGCAAAAAAACGGGGAGGGCAAATGGACATTGACCGGCATGGCCGCGAGAATCGGCGAACCGGGCAGCGCGACCTCGAATCTGCACGGCGGGGGAACGGCCTGCGATGCCTCCGGGTTTCTGCAGGCCGAATTTGGCGCGGACCGGGCGGAGCAGCTTCTGGAGAAGATCCTGTTCCTCGTGCGCCGCGTTCCTCCGCTCATGGAACAGTCCTTTGGGCATTTTTTCGAGCTCGGCATCGATCTGGGCGTTGACCGGTCCGGGAACGTTTGGCTGCTGGAAGTGAACTCCAAGCCGGGCAGGTCCATTTTCAAACGACTGGGAAAGCGCACGGAAAGCGTTCTTGCCGTCCGCAATCCGCTCCTGTACGCGCGGAGACTGATGGGTCATGCACCCGCGTGGCGGGGATTCCCGCGAGCTTTCCCGACACTAGGAGGATAACCGATGAGTTTTACGACATGCCATATCCACTTTACCCGCCGCAACGGCAACACGATCTACGCCACAGGATCCCTGTTCAACCAGCTGAAGCTTCCGTCTACCAAAAAATCGGTGAAAATCGCCTTCGGCAAAAAGAAAGTGTCCACTCCGATCCGGCGCATCCGGCGGCCGGGCAATCACCTGTTTTTGCCACCTTCGGTCCGTTCCGTCATTCGCGTGCCCCGCAGGGGGGTCAGCTACATTCTCAACCAGTCCGGCGAACTGAAAATCGGCCCCCTGATCGGCATCATGTGCTCCTCCGCCTACCGAACCGCGCAGCAGCCCTTCGGGAAACGTTCCGAACTGATCAAGTCATTCCTGAGGCACGGCAATGACAAGGCGTTCTATTTCGCCTTTCGCCCGAGGGACATTGACTGGAAAAACGAAACGGTCATTGCCTGGTTTCCCAACGAAGCCGGACAATGGGAGCGCAAAACCGTCCCCCTTCCGGACGTGGTGTACAACCGGCTGCCGAGCCGCAGCGCGGAAAAATCCCAGGCGATCCTCGGCCTGAAAGAACGCTTCCTGCGCCGCAACATCCCGATCTTCAACTGGAGCTTTTTTGACAAATGGGACGTGTACGACCTGCTGAAAAATGATCCTGACGCCAGCGTCCACGTCCCGGAATCGATCATCAACCCTTCGCCGGAACAGCTCCGCCAGATGCTGGAGAAGCACAGCTTCATCTACCTGAAACCGACGGGGGGAAGCCTCGGCATCGGCATTTTCCGCATCACCTATCACAAAAACAGCGGGTATTTTGTCCGGTACCGGAGGGGCAGCCGCAACGTGCTGCTCCGCTTCAACCAATTTTCGGGGCTGATGAGGCTGCTCAACAACCTCACCAGGGGCAGGATGAAAAATTATGTCGCCCAGCAGGGGATCCGCCTGCTGGAGCTGGACGGCAGCCCGATCGACTTCCGCTTCCACATGAACAAAAACGGCCGCAACGAATGGGTCGTCGGCGGCATCGGAGCCAAGCGGGCGGGTCGCGGCAGCATCACCACCCATGTGCGCACGGGCGGGCAGGTCATCCCTCCGGAAAAGGCTCTCACCCGCATCCTCGGCGAGGAAAAGGCGAGGGCGGCGCTGCAGGAAGCCAAGCAGACGGCGATCAAGCTGGCGCGCGCCATCGAGCGCAACTATCGTTATCGCATCGGCGAGCTCGGATTCGATCTGGGCATTGACAAGGACGGAAAAATCTGGATGTTTGAGGCCAATTCCAAGCCGGGCCGCTCCATCTTCAAGCACCCGGCCCTCAAGGAACAGGGAAGGGAGACCCTGTCGCTCATCTTCGAACACTGCCTGTATCTGGCAAAATTCCGGAACCCCAAGGGAGAGGAGTCCACTTGATCAGCATCGGCATTTTGACCGTACCCGATTCCGCAAGGAAGTTCAAGGGAAATCACGACAATTTCGTGGAGATTGTGAAAGCGGCCCGGAAGCGCGGCGTCTCCGTCTACGTCATCACCACCCGGGATCTGCACCTGAGGCATCCCCGCATCCTGGCCTACGAATACGATGTGAAGGAAAACAGATGGAAGGAGCGGTGGATTCCGATTCCCCCGGTCATCTACAACCGGATCCCTTCCCGGGAGCACGAGCAGCGTCCGGAGGTGCGGCAGGTCATCGAGGAATGCCTCAGATCTCCCCACACCCGGCTGTACAACCCGTACTTTTTCAACAAATGGCATCTCATTCAATGGCTTTCAAGTTCGCGGGCGACCCGCCGCCATATCCCGGAAACCCGGAAATATTCCAGCAGCCTTCCGCTGCTTCCCCTCCTGAAGCGGCATCCGGTGCTATATCTGAAACCGGAACAGGGCAAGGCCGGGATGGGCATCATGCGCATCCGCCGAACGGGCGGACTGCAGCCGTCCTATATTCTGACGATCCAGCAAAAGCGCTCCAGCGAGTCGAGAAGGTTTTCCAGCCTCGCGGCCATGCGGCAGCACCTCAACGCCATGATCGGCGGGGAAGATTATATCGTGCAGCAGGGCGTTTCCCTGGCCACCCTGAACGATTCCCCCTTTGACCTGAGGGTGCTGGTGCAAAAAAACGGCAAGGGGCAATGGGCGCTGACCGGAATCGGCGCCCGCGTCGCAGGGGAGTCGAGCATCACGACCCACGTGCCGCGGGGAGGATCGATCGACAAGCCGAAAAAGCTGCTCAGGCAGTATTTCGGCCCGGTCCGGACGAAGACGATACTGGCAAAGGCCGGCCGCACCTCCGTGAGCATCGCCAGGCAGATCGAGCAGAGTTCGGGACACATGCTCGGCGAAATGTCGATGGACATGGGCGTGGACCGCAAGGGAAAACTGTGGTTTTTTGAGGCCAATTCCCGGCCGATGAAATTCGACGAACCGAAGATCCGGCGGAAATCGCTGCAGCGGCTGATCGATTACTGCATCTACCTGCACAGGAAAAGCAAGCCCCGGCCGAGAACCGTTCATTATGTATGAGACCAGATGGCGGGAAGCAGACGGATCGAAAACGGTCGGATGGAACCGGACGGATCGAAACCGGACGGATCGAAACCGGACGGATTGAAGATGGACGGAACGAATCTGGACGAATCGAAGGCGGAAGAAACGTTGATGAACGAATCGTTGATTGAAAAGGACGGATTGGAAGTGGTATCGGATGAAAGCCCCCCTGCTGGGGATCATGGCCCTGTACCGGGCGAAAACCAACCAGTTCGAGGAAAGAAGCTACTTTCGCAAGCTGATCGTGGCGGGCAGGAAAATGGGATTGAATCCGTATCTGTTTTCGCCGGAAGATGTGGACGACCGCTCCCGGCGAATCCTGGCCCACTGGTACGATTCCGACCGGAAAAAATGGGTGCGCAGATGGATGCCGTTCCCCGACATCATCTTTGACCGGTGCCGTTACCAGCCGACTCGCCGCTTCGAGCAGCTCCGGCAGTTTCGCAGCAAATACCCGGATCTGCTGTACCTCAACCGCCCCTTGGCCAACAAATGGGGCATTTTCCAAAGGCTCTCCGGCAACCGGGACATCGCCCCGCATCTGCCGGAAACGCGGATCTACATCAACCACGATGAGCTCGAGGACATGCTGAATCGGCACGGCACCGTCATCATCAAGCCGATCAACGGCACCGGCGGCAGAGGCATCCTGCGCGTCCGGCGAACGGGCAACGGGAAATTCATGGTTCAGGGGCGGGATCACAACCGCCGGTTGATCACCGTCCGGCAGCTGGACGCCCGGGGGCTGAAGCAATTGCTCGCCGAACGGCGGCGGCAGGGCAACCATCTGATGCAGGAAGGGATCGACATCACGCTGCCGGACGGCCGGGTGCACGATTTTCGCGCCCTGGTGCAAAAGGACGGTAACGGAGAATGGCAGTTCACGGGGATGGCCTGCCGCGTCGGGCCTCCGCGCAGCGTCACCTCCAACCTGCACGGGGGCGGCCAGGCGGTTTTGAGCAGAGCCATGCTTTTGCGCCGGTTCCGCAGCGAGCAGAAGGCGGAGCAGATCGAGGCCGGCATCCGCAAACTGTGCTTTTCCGTCGTCCACGACCTTCAGCAAAAGTACGTGGACATGTGCGAGCTCGCCCTGGACATCGCCGTCGACCGGGAGGGCTGGCCGTGGCTGCTGGAGGTCAATCCGAAGCCCGCCCGGGAAATCTTCGCCCGGCTCGGCCAGAAGGAAGTGTACCGCACGGCCATCGAGCGGCCGCTGGAATACGCCCTGTGGTTGTACAACCGCTTCGGGCGGGCGGACGCTCCTCCGGGCGGCGGGCGGGCCGGCGAAGGTTAGCGGGGGCCGGTTCCCGCCGGCCTGGCGGCCTCGGACCGGACCCCGTACCCGCTACCCGCTAACGGACAAAAATGTCCGTTAAAAGGTCATTGCCCGGCTGTAACGGACATTTTTGACCTTTACGACCGCAAATGAGGAAAAAATCGCCGCATTCCTGCCTCTAACGGACAAAAATGTCCGTCAGAATTCCCGCTTGGCCTCTAACGGACAAAAATGTCCGTTACCGTTCAGCCGCCCGCTCGTACAGCTCCACGATCTCGCGGAAATCGTCCACGTACGCGTCGGCCCCTTCCAGCTCCCGCAGATCGCCAAATCCGGCGTACCGGCAGCCGATGACCGCAATTCCGTTTTCCTTGCCCGCCTGCACATCGGAGGATCGGTCGCCGACCATCCAGGCATCGCGAACTCCGTGGCGGTTCATGAGCAGCCGGACCAGTTCGGTTTTTTTCGCGGTTCCGTATTCTCCAGCGCTGTATATTCCTTCAAACAGGCCGGACAAGCCCTTTGCTCCGGCCACCCCTTTGACATACTCCTCCAGCCCGTTGCTGGCCACAAACAGCCGCACTCCCCGCCGGTTCAGTTCGCCGAGCGCCGCTTCGACGCCCTCATACAGCTCCCCTTCTCCCGCGTCCAGTCCTTCCAGCTGGTATTTCAGCAGCAGCTCGTCCGCCCTCCGATGAACTTCCGGCGCGGCGCCGGGAATCACCCTTTGCCAGATCTGGGCAAGCAGCATGCCCAGGCTGCCGAGGATGATGTGTTCCGGAGGGGTTTCGCCCTCGAACAGGCCCTCCCTCCGCAGCTGGTCAAACGTTCTCCGGTATGCGGGAAGAATGAGCGTTTCCGTCCGGAACAGGGTGCCGTCCATATCAAAAATCATCGCCTCGGGCCGCCGCAGAAGTGACATGCCAGTAGTCTCCTTTCAGCCGAATGTATGTCATGCGTTGGGAAAATTGCTCCATTTTAAGAAGATATCACGCGAGGCGGCATCTGGCAAACATGTTCGCTCCGCCCGTCGACCTTCCGGCAGGGAATGGCCGGTGATTGTAGTCGAAAAATCGACCACACCTCCGCTTGTTCGCGGCCGTTTCAGTCATTATAGTAGAATCATCGACCATATGAGGCCCATTTACAGGTGTAACTGGCGATTTTTGTATATTTTTCACCGAAAATGGTTCCCGGCGGCCGCCAGTTGGACAAATAAAGTCGAAACATCGACCATAACCCGCCAACATCCTCCACAAGAAAAGCTGCCCCGCCATGCGGCGGGACAGCCCTTCCGGGAAGTCCTCGTGTTCATTACAGGTAGGCATCGAAAAATTGTTTCACAATGTCCAGCACTTCCTTCGTCCAGAAATTGACGCCGTGTCCCCCGCCCTTCACCTTGTAGAACGTCACATTCTGATTGGCCTGCTTCAGGGCATCGTAGAGAAGCACGCTCTGATTGAACGGGACAAGCTGGTCTTCATCCCCGTGCATGATCAGGAACGGCGGCAGCACCTTGTCCTTGCTGATATACGCAATCGGATTTGCCTCCTGCACCTTTTCCCTGTTTTCCTGAATGGGACCTCCAACGAGACGGGATTCGGGAGAATCGGGCGCATTGTGCTCGATGATGGAAGGATAATCGTCCATCTTCAGAAAATCCGTCGGCCCGTAGAAATCCACCACCGCGCTCACGGCATCGGACTGATCCGCATGGTCGGAGCTCGTGAACCGGCTCAATCCCTCGGTCGTCCCGACCAATGCGGCCAGATGGCCTCCCGACGAATCTCCCCACACGCCCACGCGGTTTGGATCGATCTTGTATTTGTCGGCGTTTGCCCTCAGGAACCGGATGGCGGATTTCACGTCTTCCAGCTGCGCGGGGAACAAGGCCTCTCCGGAATGCCTGTACTCCACGCTGGCGACCACATATCCGTCATGGGCAAAATCCGAAAGCTGGGGAATGGCCGAATAAAGGTTTTGCGCCATCCATGCGGAACCCTGAATATAGACGATCAACGGATAGGGCCCGTTGTTTCCGCCGGGCACAAGCATCTGCAGCCTTAAGGATCGGTCGCCCACGGTTTTGTAGACGACATCCGGGATGTATGTCGCCTTGTACGAATCGTCTTTTTCCGCAAAAACGACCTGCATGCCGATGCGGGATGTGTGGTCGGCGGGAAACCGGTCCTCCGCCGCAGCCGCCATGCCGAATACCGGAACAAACGCCAGACAGGCAATCAACACGATTCGCGCGATGTTTGACCTGTGCTTCACGACACGCTCCTCCTTTTCCTCATCTTCCTGTGCCTTTCCTGCCGCCAGATGGTTTCGCCTGCACACCTTTCGCCTTCAAAACGCCGGAGCATCACCCCCCTTGTCCCGACCTGATCCAATACCATCTTACGGCGCTTGTCCCGCAAATATGATAGGCAGCATCGCGTCCGGGGCGATCCGGGCGGAAATGGGCGGAACCAACGGTAGGCATTCGACATATGGTATAAAAGACTATTGTGCAAGGAGGAAACCAGGTGAAGTTGGATCAGATCAGAACATGGAAACCTTTTGTCGGTCCCTATGATCCTTGTCCGCCGCAGCTGGTCAAGACCTATCTTGTGCCTCCCAATCTGTTCATCGGATTCCAGGAACCGAATTTGCCCCAGTTTTCCCCGCAGGAGGCGCTGTTCAAGGGAACCCTGTGGCCGATCCTGTTCAGCCCGTACGAGTCCGGTTTGATGTATGGAGGCTGACAGAGGATCCGGCCGGGCATGGAAAAATGGCCGATCTTGCAACAGGCATAAAGATTTCAAGGAAAGGCAGGGGATTGTGATGGAGAATCAGGCGCCCTTGGGCGAACATTATTACCGTCTGCTGCAGCAGCTGCAGGAGATCGACTTTGTGCTGGTGGAACTCAATCTGTACCTCGACACGCATCCCGATGATCTGAACGCGCTGAAGCAGTACAACGACTTCGCGCTGAAGCGTCAGGAAGTGTCGTGCGAGTTTGAAAAACATTACGGTCCGCTCATGCATTTCGGGCACAGCTATTCGGCCTATCCTTTCCAATGGGTCAATACGCCCTGGCCGTGGCAGGTATGACCGAACATATGATGACTGCTCATATACGGCGAGTGTAGGAGGAGGAAAGCAGACGTGTGGATTTATGAAAAAAAATTGCAATACCCCGTGCGCGTCAGCAAATGCGATCCGCGCATGGCCAAGTTTCTGATCGAGCAGTACGGCGGCGCGGACGGCGAACTGGCTGCGGCGCTCAGGTATCTCAACCAGAGATACACGATTCCGGACAAGGTCATCGGCCTCCTGACGGACATCGGAACGGAGGAGTTCGCGCACCTTGAGATGATAGCCACCATGGTTTACAAGCTGACCAAGGACGCGTCGCCGGAGCAGCTGAAGGAGGCGGGCCTCGGCGCCCATTACGCCGACCATGACCGGGCGCTCTTTTACCACAACGCCGCCGGCGTCCCGTGGACGGCGGCCTATATCCAGGCCAAGGGCGATCCGATCGCCGATCTGTACGAGGATATCGCCGCGGAGGAAAAGGCGCGCGCCACCTATCAGTGGCTGATCAACATGACCGACGACGTCGATCTGCAGGACAGCCTGAAATTCCTGCGCGAGCGCGAGATCGTGCACGCCCAGCGGTTCAAGGAAGCGGTGGAAATTCTGAAGGCCGACCGCGAGACGAAAAAAATTTTTTGAACAACCGAAAGGGGATGCCGCAGCGACATGCGGGCATCCCCTTTGCTTGTTCCATGATTATGGCAAAGCCTTCCTTCCGGTGAAATCGACGTCGGCGTAGTACTCGTGCTTGACGAGCAAGTTCGGTCCGCAGCACGCCACGGACGGACAATGGCAGTTGACCGATTGGCAGAGCGGATGCTGCAGCCACCTGTCAAACACGTCGTCGAGCCGGTCCGCATGCACATTGCCGAGCGCCGGCACGTCCGCGAAATCGGTGACGAACACCTCGCCGGTAAAGCAGTTGACGTTCAGCCGGTTGCGGCCGTCCGGATCGTTGCGCACCGTCACATTCGGCTCGCTTCTCAAGCGGCTCAGCAGCCTCCGGTCCTCCTCGTCGGGACTGCATTGGTAAAACGGCAGCGTCCCGAACAGCATCCAGACGCCGGGATCGCGCCGGTCCAGGAGCCGGTGGATCGCCTCCCGGATGGCCGCTAGCGGCAGCACCGGCAGGTTCGCCGCAAAATCACTGGCGTACATCGGATGAACCTCGTGCCTCCGGCAGCCCATCTCGACGATGAGCCGGTGAATCCGGTCCAGCCTCGTGTGGGTGCGCTCGTTGATCATCGACTCCGCGGACACAAACAGCCCGCCCTTGCTGAGGCGAACCGCGTTCTCCACCATCGTGTTGTACATTTTCTCCGCGGTGCGCAGGCTGACCGGATGGCCGGAATGGACAAATCCGACCCGATGGAAATCGTCCGGCCCCTCGTAATTAAAGGAAATATGCATGACATCCAGGTACGGGGCGATCATCTCATAGCGGGAATAATCAAGGGTCAGGTTGGAGTTGAGCTGCGAGCGGAGCCCCCGTTCCCGGGCGTACCTGAGCAGGGGCAAAATGTAGCCGCGCACCGTTTCCTCGCTGTAGGCCGGCTCCCCTCCGGTGATGCAGATCGTCTTCAGATGTTCGATTTCATCGAGCCGCCTGAGGAGCGTTTCCACCGGAAGTTTCCCGCCCTCCCTCATGACCAGCGACTCGCCGACGGCGCAGTGCTCGCAGCGCATGTTGCACATTTGGCTCACGGTGAATTCCACGCTGGTCAGCACATGCCTGCCGTGCTCCCGCAAGGAGTAGATCGGGTCCAGGGGATCGTTGGCCGGAGTGATGTCGGTGCCCCACCCGGACTTCACCTGCAGTTGTTCCATCATCTGTCAACACCTTTGGAATTGTGAGTATGTCAATCATTTGGCCGGATCGGAGTGACTGCAGCCGCTACAGGACGCTGTCGATCATCACATGGAGATGCTTGGACAGGTCGATCTCCACCTCGCCCTTCATCGGCTGTCCGTTCGCATCTTCCAGAATGCGGATGACCGGCCGGTGCGGAGAGGTCACGTTCATGTCCACCACGACTCCGGTTTCTCCCGTGTTCAATCGGACCGTCATGCCGATCGGGTATATCATCACCTTCGAGCGGAACAGGTTCACATAGCGCTCGTCGAACTGCGTGTTCGCCGCGGCATACAATATTTCCATCGCCTCATGGGGCAGCATCGCCTTCCGGTACACGCGATGGGAGGTGAGAGCGTCGTACACGTCGCACACTCCGATCAGCTTGGCAAACTCGTGAATCTCATCTTCCCTGATGCCGCGCGGATAGCCGCTTCCGTCCAGGCGCTCGTGGTGCTGGTAGGCGCAGTGGGCGGAAACGAGCGGCACGTTGGGAATGCCCTTCAGGATCTGGAAGCCGGTTTCGGTATGCGTCTTGATCACTTCGAATTCTTCATCGCTCAACCTTCCCGGTTTGTGCAGGATTTCGCCGGGGATGGTCAGCTTGCCGATGTCATGCAGCAGCGATCCGAGTCCAAGGGCATACAACTGCTCCTCGTCAAAGCGGGAGGACATCCCGAGCAGAACCGCGTACATGCACACATTGAGAGAATGATCGTACAAATACTGATCCGTCACGCTGACATGAGACATCATGATCATCGCTTCACGGTGATCGCTCAGCTCATCCATGATGGAGGTCAGCAGATCCTTCATTTTCTTGCCCAGCTGGATCGAGGTCAATCCCCGCTTGCGGGAATGCTCTTCCGCAGCCATCCGGAAGGCGGATTTCAGTTCCTGGATCGCCCGGGTTCGGGTCGTTTCCGAGATGAGATCCCGGATGACGAGATCGTCGGTCCGTTCGTCCTGGACATAGAGAAAACGCAGTCCGTAGGATCGCAATCGATCGATGATGGGCTGCGTCAGTTCCGCATGTTCCGCCAACAGCACAACACCGTTGTCGTTGTAGATGTTTTTCGCCAGCCGCATGCCCGGCTTGAGCGATTCGACCGAAACCAATCGCATGTCTGGTAACACTGCCTTTATATCGATTGAAGAGGAGACGTTTGCTATAAATGTATCGAATCTTGGCGAAAAGGGCAACAAAAAGTATTGGATCATGCGAAACCGATCCAGGACATGTACGCCCAGAACACGGCCGCGAGCCCCATCCGGTACCAGGCAAAGGCGGTCAGGCTGACCCTCTCCAGCAGCTTCAGAAAGGACACGACCGCCAGCATCGCGACCGCAAAGGAGACGAGAAATCCCGTCAGGAAAAGATCGGCATCGGCGGCGCTCAAATGTTCCGCGTTGTCCCACAGATCAAAGACGCTGGCGCCCAGCATCATCGGCACCGCGACGAGAAAGGAGAAGTCCGCCGCGGCGCGAAGGCTTGCCCCCGCCAGCATCCCTCCCGCAATCGTGGCGCCGGACCGGGAAAAGCCGGGAATGAGAATGGCCAGGCATTGATACAGGCCGATGATCCACGCCTGGCCAACGGTGAGATCGTCGATCGTTCGGGCCCTGACCGCCGTCGGATTCCGTTCCGCGTAGATCATCAGAGCGCTGCCGGCCACCAGACCGACCAGAACGGTGGCAGGACTCCACATGTATGTTTTGATGAAATCATGGAAAAGGAGCCCCGCCGCAATGCCGGGGAGCGCCGCCGCCGCAATATGCCTCAATCCGAGGCCCTGCGGCCCGGACGCCTTTCCCCCGGACTCCGGCGGCTGGCCCCGGCGCAATCCCGCCAGCGCAAGCAGCCGGTTCCAATACAGCACGACAATGGCCAGGATGGCGCCCAGCTGGATGACCACTTCAAAAGTTTCCGCCTTCGGGCCTGTGAATCCCAGCACATGTCCGGTCAAAATGAGATGTCCCGTCGAAGAGACGGGCAAAAATTCCGTCAATCCTTCCACAATGCCAAGGATGAGACCGATCAGCCAATCCTGCATCCGAACCTCCTGAATCCCGGGGCGATGAACGCGTCCGTGAACTGTACGCAAGCGCGGGCAGAGTCATGAACTGCTGCCGCGTCGCGTCCCTGGTCTGCTTGTCAACCAAGGTTGCTATCATCATGTCTATTCCCGGGTTGGACGCAATATGATGCAGGGTTTCAGACGGTTTTCCAGCGCCGCTCGAAGGATCGGCGGATCGCCGCCTCGTCCTCCAGCTTGAACCGGAGCAAATCCCGCAGAAACTCGGGCAAATAATAATGGACATTTTCCCCGCTTTGCAGGGTCGGATAGCCGGAACCAAAGGTGAACATGTCGATCGTTCCGACGCGGTACAGCCGGTTCGGATCCAGCGGATCCCCGTTCACCTTGACGGACAGGATTTTATGATAGGCCGGGCGGTCCGGATCATAGACGATCTCCATCCCCTCGATGCACAGGGTGCCGAGCACTTCGCCGCGAAAGCCGAATCCCCGGATCGGTTTGTAGATATATTCCTCCAGCAGGGATTGCTCCAGCGTCTGCCGGATGGCCTCCCCGCTCAGATCCATATGGCACGGATTGATCGGCGACGGGCAGAGGCGAAGAAGCGTTTCCCGGGTGACCGATCCGCGAGATAGCGGAAACAGAAGCTGCCCGGCATTGACGATGGCGATCTCCGCGCCGGTCCACTGCCGGATGCCCGTCGCCAGCAGATTGCCCAAGGGGGATTCCGCATCGGGACGGTGGTCCAGATCCGTGCGCAGGTCGGCCACCTTCCCGCCCAGGGCGATTTTCGCCTCCCGCGCGTGCCGGTCGATGAGCCGCTTCACCGCCGTGTCTTCGGGAAAATCCGCCACGGGAATGCAGCGGGCGTCCCGATCGACCACCGTTTTTTTGTCCGTATCCCACCGGAACATGACATCGCCGACATGGCTTCCGAATTTGCCGGAGGCGGCAAGGAGCGTCCCGTTCACCATGAAAGGCTCCGGCAACAAATGATGCGTATGCCCTCCGATGATGCAGTCGATGCCCTCAATTTCGCGTGCCATCTGTTCGTCCACGGGAAAACCGAGATGGGAAAGGATCACCACCAGATCCGCCTGATGGCGAAGCTTCTGCACCCAGTACCGGGCCGTGTCCAGAGGGGGTGTGACATTCCAGCCGAGGGGATGGTAAAACGAATTGAAGGGGGCGGTCAGCCCGATGAAGGCGACGCGGACCCCGTTTCGTTCCATGAGGGCATAGGGCCGGATCCACTCCGGCGGTCCGCTGCCGATTCGTTCCATGTTGCTGACGATCACGGAAAACCGCGCATGGCCGCGGTAAAGCCGGTCCAGCGCCGCAAATTCGAAGGTCAGCCCTTCGTTGTTGCCGAGCACAGCCAGTTCGTAGCCGGTTTCATTCATGACTTCAATATTGGCCAGGCCTTCGCTGCCCTCCGTCTCGGTGCTCATCCGGTCCAGATGGTCGCCGATATCCACGGTGATGGCCGCCGCTCGGGTGTACGATTCCCGCAGCTGCCGAAAGGCGGAGGCGATGCGGGGCATCTGGCCAAAATGGCTGTGGACGTCATTGGTATACAGCAGATGCAGCTCAACAATCGGCAGAGGAACCCCTCCTCCATACAGTCATACTTCCATTATAAAGCAATCATTTTCATTGGAAAATATGCTGCATCCGCCCCGTTTCCGTTGTCCGGCAAGACTTTCCATGGTCCGGCAAGACTAGCGCAGGCGTTTGGCCGTGATGAAGTTTTCTTTCCAGTACGGGGTGTTGATATCCGAAATCTGCACGCCGTTTTTCGGTTGCGGAGAAGCGTGGATCATTTTGCCGTTCCCCATGTAAATGCCGACATGTCCGATCGTGTTTTCCTTCTCAAACCGTCCGGGGACGCGGAAAAACAGCAAATCTCCCTTGCGCAGGGCGGACCTGCTTACCTCTTGTCCGAGCCGCGCCTGTTCCCGCGCCGTTCGCGGCAGGTCGATACCAAATCGGCTGAACACGTGGCGGGTGAAGGTGGAACAGTCGAAGCTCCGGTTGTTTTCCGAGTAGGGACCGGTGCCGAACTCATAGCGAACGCCCAAATACTTGCGCGCCTCGGCAATGACGCCGTCGCTGTCCAGGCTTGCGGCCCGCATCCCTCCGGTTCCTTCGCCCCCCGATCCATTCGGAGAGCCCGCAAGGGGAACCTCATCCCGGAATTCCGCAGCCGACTGCCGGACCGCTGCGGAGGATCCCGCATTCCGGCCGCTGTCATCCCCGCTGTCCGCCTTTCCGTTCGAGTGAATCAACAGCCTGCTTCCCTGCGCGGTAAACGACATCTGATCCGCGAACAGCACCTTGAAGGAGGTGAGCGGCAGGTGAAGCGATCCGCTCAATTCAAGGGGAGCATCGGGAATCGGCACAGTTTTCCCGTCCTTGACCGCTTCCTTCGCGTCCACCCGGATTTCCACCAGCGGATCATGGTAACCGATCTGGTACGACCGGTCTTCCCCGTTCCGCTTCAGCTCGTATCCGGCAATCATGGCGACTTCGCGCATCGGAACATAAAACTGTTCACCATCCGACAACAGCGCCACGACAGCGTCCCCCTTGCGGATGCCCTTCGCCTGGTCGGTTTTTAATTGCCTCGCCGGGACATCGTTCATGTAGTCCCTGACCGGATCGGTTTTTTCGGAACCGCATGCGCCCAGCATCATCATTCCCGCCAACAGAACAACAACGTTGAGCGCCGCCGCAATCATCCTGAATCGCATCGGTTTTTCCATGGCCAGTTCTCCTTTTGCCTGTCGTGTTGGCATGTTGATCTGTAATATGTAGATTTTGATGCGCCGGATGAAAATATGCGCAGCCGGAAAATGGCACGTATAGTCGTTCCGGCACAATCGCAAACTGGAAACGGGTCTCAAACCATCCGAATAAAGAAAAAGAGGTGAGGGTCAGACGATGGGAATTCTTGATGGAAATCCGAAGGAAGAACCGATGCACTTTGGGGAAATCTTCAACGTATGGTCCTTTTCCACAAAGGCCAAGCTGTTTCTGGCCACCTGCCAGTGTTTTGTGAATCAGGCCGGGGACAAGGATCTGAAGCAACTCGTTCGCGACATCATCGAGCAAACGAAGCAGGAAATCCGGCAATGCGACGACCTGCTGACGGCCAATGGCATTGCCCCTTCACCGATGCTGCCGGAGAAGCCTTCGGCCAACCTGGAGGACATCCCCGCGGGGGCAAGATTTGCCGATCCGGAGATCGCCGCCGTCATTTCGGGCAATACGGCCATGGGACTGACGGAATGCAGCATGATCATGGGTACCGCCATCCGGGAGGATATCAGCGCGATGTTCGGCAAATTTCATGCCGACAAAACGGCTTTGAGCGCCCGTCTCCTGAAGCTGAACAAGGCCAAGGGATGGCTCGTGCCCCCTCCGCTGCAGATGAAGCACCGGGAACTGGTCGAAGCCTGAATCAATGCAAAAAGGATTGCCGCCCCGCGGCAATCCTTTTTTTTGTCCGGATGGTCCTTGATGGAAGGATAATCTCATGAACACGTAGAATGATATCAAAAAAATCCAGATATTCACCCGATGCTTAAGGAACACGGACCGGATTCCCTGCGTTGGCTTGAATATCAATTGCAACGGGAGGATTGTCCATATGCGCAGAAGCGTCGGGTTGTCCTTGATTCTCACACTGATCACGTGCGGAATTTACGGCATCTACTGGTTCATTGTGTTGACCAATGACGTAGGCCGATTGAGCGGTGACACGAGCTTTACCGGCGGCAAACATTTCCTGCTCACGCTGATCACCTGCGGAATCTGGAGTTTTGTCTGGTCGTACCAGTTGGGCAAGAACATCGCGGCGGCGCAGGAACGCATGGGGTTTCGGGTGACCGACAACTCCGTCATTTACCTGGTGCTGAACATTTTTGGATTAGGGATCGTGAACTATGCGCTTGCTCAGAGCGAAGTCAACAGACTGGTTGAAGCGTATTGAGAAATGGAAAAGAAATCTCCTTCTGACGGGAATCGCGGGGATCGGAGGGCTTTTGTACTTCCGTGTCTGGCTGCCGTTGACCGGTATCGGCATCCCCTGTTTCTTTCATGAACTGACGGGGCTGTTCTGCCCGGGATGCGGCATGACCAGGCTTGTCCTCGCCCTGATGGAAGCGGATGTTCCGCAGGCCTTTCGTTATAATATGCTCGTGTTCCTGCTGGCTCCATTGGTTCTGATCTACCTGCTGCTTGTATGGAAAGGAAAGGCCCGGCCGGCGGGAGTGCTCATGGGCATGATGGTAGGCATGACCATCGCCTTCGGGGTGCTGAGAAATGTGCCGGCCTTCTCCTGGATGGCGCCTGTGGAACTCTGACAATGGAGTTGAAATTTCGACCTCACATCCGGTTGATCGCGGTCCTTTGAGGCAATATAGTATAAAAATCGACTATATTGAGTCCATTCTAAAGTCTGGTTGGTGATTTTAGTATATTTTTCACCTAAAATGTTTTCCCGCGGCCAACCGTGGGACACATGAAGGTGAAAAATCAACCAAAATCCCTCCGCGACCATCAAAAAGGATTGCCGCCCGGCGGCTCAACACCGGGCGGCAATCCTTTTTGTTTCATTGCCTGTTTTTATAGTTGATGTAAGTCTGATATTCCCGCAATAGCGGGAGCAACAGGTCCGTATCTTCGTTGCGAACGCCTTGGACCACATGCGGCGATCTGGAAAAGACGAGCGTATCGCGGGTGTTGCTGTTGTACTTGGTCCACGTCGTTCCGAGTCCGCCGAAATTCGGATTCCCGGTGCGGATAAACTGCGCCCACAGGTTGGACAATCTTTCCGCGTGCACGAGCATCTCATCCCGGTTGCTGTCATTCCATGCGCTGATCTCGTCCCATCTTCTCTGAATGACGCGGTTTTCGCTCCCGTGTCCGGCTCGGATGTGACCGTCATTGGGGTTGATGTCCCAGGTCAGATAATACAGGTACACGTCCGTTTCATAGACATCCGCGTGCACGGTCAACGCATTCGCAAGCAGGATGGCGGGCACGCGCATCTGCAGGTCGTTGTCCAGATCCTTCGCCGCGGTGAAATCGTCGCGGTCGTACAGCTCATTGTGCAAAAGGAACTTGGCCACAATTTCCTCATGTTGATCGTTCCAGCCGTTTTCGGTCAGTTTGCCCCAGTTCCGCATTCTTGCCTGGTTCAGGGCCGCGGCCGGGTCCGACGGGTCCCTGTACATTTGGTCATAGGTGCCCTCGTTCGAACCCATCATAATCTTCTTGCCCTTCGCGATGCCCCCCATCAGCAGCTCCAAATAGTTCGACGGAATGGTCACATCGTCCACGACGGGAGCAAGAGCTTTATACTCCGTCCTGGTCGGATTGGCAATCTGCGTACTGGCAATAACGTTGTTCGGCAGCGCCAGGAATTCTTCCATGGTCGTGACCTTCAGGGTATCGAACAGATCCTTCGCCACTATCTTGGCCTCGTCGAGCGGCATCAGGCTCACGTCCACCGGGAAGGACTCCTGAAGCAGCGCCTTGTGGAAATACGGCTGCGCCTCCGGCATCATGAGCACGGTCATCCAGACGTTGGCTCCCGAAGACTGTCCGCCCACCGTCACGTCATCCGGATCCCCGCCAAAGGCGGCGATGTTCCGGTTGATCCACTTGAGCGCCTCCAGCGCGTCCAGACGGGCAAGGTTGTTGCTGAAACGGTACGGGTTTTGGCCATTTTCGTCCTTGTAATTGTCATACCCTTCCAGCTGGCTCAGGTCCAGGCTTCCGAAGCGTCCGCCGCGGTGGTTGATCGCCACGACCAGGATGTCGGGATTGGCGGCCACAAACTTCGTCCAGTCGCTGGAGGAAGTGCTCAGTCCGACGTTCGCGTTACCGTCAATGTACACATACACATGTTTCGGACCGGTGTAGGCCGGATTCGCATAGATCGCCAGGCTGAGAATATCCTCATCCCCGCTCGCGGCTCCGGCGGAGCTCCTGCCGTGCCGGTCCGCCAGGAATATCTGATCGCTCGCCGGCAGCGGATGCGCACGCTGGAAGCGCGGAGAGACGGCATACCGGATTCCTTTCCACGAAATCGTGTTCGTCGCCTCGTCGCGCACCCCCACGTAGGTGCCGGATTCAATGGTTACGCGCACATCCGGATCTTCCAGATCTTTCTTCGCCTCGGCGAGCAGAGGATACTCTCTCAGGAGCGGCAGCAGCAGATCCGTATCCTTGTTGCGGACGCCATGGACCACCTGAGGCGTCTTGGAGAAGACGAGCGTGTCTCGGGTGATGCTGTTGTACGGGGTCCACGTCGTTCCGAGTCCGTCGAAATTCGGATTCCCGCTGCGGATAAACTGCGCAAACAGGTTGGACAGCCTTTCCCCGTGCTCGATCATCTCATCCCTGTTGCTGTCGTTCCATCCGAACACCGCATTCCATCTTCTCTGGATGACGGCGTTTTCGCTGCCGTGTCCGGTGCGGATGTGGCCGTCGGTGGGGTTGATGTCCCAGGTCAGATAATACAGGTACACGTTGGAGTGCATGGACAAAGCTTCCGCAAGCAGGATGGCGGGCACGCGCATCTGCAGATCGTTGTCCAGATCCTTCGCTGCGGTGAAATCATCGCGGCCGTACAGCTCATTGTGCGATAAGAACTCGGCAATGATGTCCTCATGTTTATCGTTCCAGCCGTCTTCGGTCAGTTTGCCCCAGTTTCGTTTTCTTGCCTGGTTCAGGGCCTCAGCCGGATCATTCGGGTTGTACATCTGGTCATAGGTGCCCTCGTTCGAACCCATCATGATCGTTTTGCCCTTTGCGATGCCCTGCATCAGCAGTTCAAAGTAGTTCGACGGAATGACCACATCGTCGATGACGGGGGCAAGCCCTTTATACTCCGTCCTGGTCGGGTTTTCAATCTGCGTGCGGGCAATGACGTCATTCGGCAGCGCCAGGAATTCCTCCATGGTCGTGACTTTCAGGGTGCGGAACAAATCCCGCGCCACAATCCTGGCCTCGTCGAGGGGCATCAGGCTCACGTCCACCGGGAAGGACTCCTGAAGCAGCGCCTTGTGGAAGTACGGCTGCGCCTCCTCCATCATGAGCAGGGTCATCCAGATGTTCGCTCCGGACGACTGCCCGCCCACCGTCACGTCATTCGGATCCCCGCCAAAGGCCGCGATGTTCCGGTTGATCCACCTGAGCGCCTCCAGCGCGTCCAGGCGGGCGATGTTGTTGCTGTACTGGTACGGGTTGTGGCCGTTTTCATCCGTGTAATCGTCATACCCTTCCAGCTGGCTCAGGTCCAGGCTTCCGAAACGTCCGCCGCGGTGGTTGATCGCCACGACCAGGATGTCGGGGTTGGCGGCCACAAACTGGGTCCAGTCGCTGGAATTCGTGCTCAATCCGAACATCGCGCTTCCGTTGATAAACACATACACGTGTTTCGGGCCGGTGTAGGCCGGATTCGAATAGATCGCCAGGTTGAGCACGTCCGGATCCCCGCTCGCGGGACCGTTGGAGTTCTTGCCATGCTGATTCGCCATGATCACTTCGTCGCTGGCGGGCAGCGGATATGCGGGCTGGAAGCGGGGAGCGACGGCATACTGGATCCCTTTCCAGGAAATTGTGTTCGTCGCTTCGTCGCGCACCCCGACGTAGGTGCCGGATTCAATTTTGACGCGGACAGGATCCACCGTAATGGTATATTCCGCAAAGGTTCCGTTTTCCGCCGTCACCCGGACAACCATGCTGGAATCGACAAATGTCGTGTCCTGATTCGTGACTGGCGCTCCGCCCGGGGAAGACAGAATTTCAGCACTGGCCAACGCCGATACGGTCAACGCTCTTTTCAGCTCGCTTACCGTCGTTCCGGCCGGCACATCCACCAGATTTCCGGACTCCAGCCGGCCGATCTTTGTGGAGACGATCGATTTCGCATTGCTTGGCGGCGAGTAGTCTCCGGAAGACGGGCCAGCCGGCGATGCCGTTGTTGAGTCGGAAACGGTTTCCCCGCCGACCTGGGCGGTCACTCCTTCTTTCAGCGTCACGTTGTTCGGCTTCGGTTCAATGATGGCGCCGGAAACGTGAATGGCAACGTTTTCAATGACCCCCGATCCCAATACCGACACGATCGCGTCCACAATCAGATCCACGATGGCGGCCTCGTCGCCAAGATCGATCTGCACATTGTGCGCGCCTTCGGAAGCGACCAGTTGTTCCACGGAGCCCCTTGGAATCGAGAGCTGAATTTGTTCCGCCGCAATTTCCACCGACTTGAATGAGCCAATCAACTGTACGGTTGTGCCTTTCGGCAGCGCTCCGGAAAGTCTGACAAGATCGATTCCGCCTTCAGAGCCCGCCAGCTCCGCTTCAATGGCGGCGCCCGACTGCAGCACCACCTCTTTTACGGTTGTCGCGCCTTCCACCACAATCCGGATTTGATGATCCTGTTTGTTCACATAGAGTGAAACGAGAATCGAATCTTCAAAATGAACGCTGTTGGCGCCGCCGCCTTTCACGGTCGTCGTGCCCAACACAGTTACGTTTCTGAGAATGGCGTCGCCGTCGCCGATTCCTTCGGCAAGCAGCAGGTCACCGGTAATGGTCACATTCTGAAGAGTGATTCCGGGAGCGTTGACGATCACGCTGCCGTCAATGGTCTGGTTGCCTGCCTCCGGTCCGTACGTGCCGGGCTTGTCATATGTAACGGTCGCGGCATGTTTCTTGAGAAATGCCAGAGCCTGATCCAGGCTGACGACCACTTCCGCCCTTGTGGCCGTTTTGGCAGGCGTAAAGCTCCGGCCGGGAACATGCATGATGTTTGCGTCCAGAACAGCGCCAATGGATCCTTTGCTCCATTCCGGGCTGCCTTCCGCCCTGTAGGAATCCGATTCGGGCAGGCCCAGCAATCTGGCGATGATGACGGCCAGTTCCTGCCAGGTGACCGGATGGTCGGGCCTGAACGTCTGATCCGGATAACCGATGATATATCCGTGTCTGACCGCGATGGCCACATCCCGGGAGTACCATGCATCCGCATTCACGTCACGGAACGGGACGGAACCCTGGCCTGCAGCTTCGAGGCCAAAGGATCTGTTGATCAACGCGATGGTCTCCGCCCGCGTGATCGGATGATCGGGTCTGAACGAGCCGTCGGGGTAACCGTTTACCAAACCCTGATCCAGCCATCGCTGAATCGTGGTTTCAGCCCAATGGCCGTTGAGGTCGGAGACTTGAGAGTTTTGCGCCATCATGGGCTGAAAGGAGGTCAGTACCAAAACCGCCGCAAGGAGGATGGAAACAAACCTTTTCCAACTCTTCCTGACCACCATGAACATCATCACTCTCCTCTCTCGCATTTTGCCCTTCATCCATAAATTCCCGGGTCTGGGGGTATTTAGAAGTCTTAATTTCATCTTAGTAATCGCTTACAATTATGTCAATATGTAAATATTATGACTATTCAATATTTTTTGCTTTAAATATCTTGATGCATAAAAAGTCGAATCATGTGAAAAAAAAGTCACCCTTGTCGGCCAGTGTCAGACCGGCGGGGTGACTTCACTTTACCTTCCAAAAACGCTAACGCTTCATTCTGCCGGATATCGCAATGATCGCTCCGCTCAGGATCGCAACGCCGATAAAGGTAACGAGCAGCAACAGAGGATTGACCGAAAATCCGAAGGCTGCCTCCTGCTGCAGCGGCTCGATGTTCTCCCACCGGCTCGCGATATCCGGCTCATATTGTTTGGATTTGAAATAGCCGACTGCGGCGGCTCCTGCAAAAAAGATGACATGCATCACCAAGGAAATGATCACGGATAAAACAATGGTTCTCATTTGTGCTCACCTTAAGATTATTCCCCAATAAAAAACAGCCTTTTATACGATATTTCGAACAAAAGGCTGTTTCCTTTGTTGAAAAACGGGTTCACTTTGATCGCTTACCCGATGCTGCCTTCCATCTCGAATTTGATCAGCCGGTTCATCTCCACCGCGTACTCCATCGGCAGCTCCTTCGTGAACGGCTCGATGAAGCCCATGACGATCATCTGTGTCGCCTCGGCGGCGCTGATGCCGCGGCTCATCAGGTAGAACAGCTGCTCCTCCGACACCTTCGACACCGTCGCCTCGTGCTCCAGCGTAATGTTGTCGTTCAGGATCTCGTTGTACGGAATCGTGTCCGAGGTCGATTCGTTGTCCAGGATGAGCGTATCGCACTGGATGTTCGCCTTCGAGCCCTGCGACTGCCGGCCGAAGGATGCCAACCCCCGGTAGGTCACCTTGCCGCCCTGCTTGCTGATCGATTTCGACACGATCGTCGAGGTCGTATCCGGCGCCAGGTGGATCATTTTTGCGCCAGCGTCCTGGTGCTGGCCTTTGCCCGCCACGGCGATGGACAGCACGCTGCCCTTCGCTCCGCGGCCCTTCAGCACGACGGCCGGGTATTTCATCGTCAGCTTCGAGCCGATGTTGCCGTCCACCCATTCCATCGTGGCGTTTTCCTCCGCCACGGCGCGCTTGGTGACCAGATTGTAGATGTTCGGCGCCCAGTTCTGGATCGTCGTGTACCGGACGCGGGAGCCCTTCTTGCAGATGATCTCCACCACCGCGCTGTGCAGCGAGTTCGTGCTGTAGATCGGCGCGGTGCAGCCTTCGACGTAATGCACGAAGCTGTCCTCATCGGCAATGATGAGGGTGCGCTCGAACTGCCCCATGTTTTCGGAGTTGATGCGGAAGTAGGCCTGCAGCGGAATGTCGCACTTGACGCCCTTCGGCACATAGATGAAGCTTCCGCCGGACCATACCGCGCTGTTCAGGGCGGCGAACTTGTTGTCCGTCGGCGGCACGACGGTGCCGAAGTGCTCCTTGAACAGTTCCGGATATTCCTTCAGGGCGGAGTCGGTGTCCATGAACACCACGCCCTGCTCCTCCAGATCCTTCCTCATGTTGTGGTACACAACTTCCGACTCGTACTGGGCGGACACGCCGGCGAGGAACTTCTGCTCCGCCTCCGGAATCCCCAGCTTGTCGAAGGTTTCCTTGATTTCCGTGGGCACCTCGTCCCACGATTTGCCCCGTTTTTCGGACGGTTTCACGTAATATTGAATATCGTTGAAATCGAGATCATCCAGGTTTCCGCCCCAACGCGGCAGCGGCATATTGAAGAAATGCTCCAGAGACTTCAGGCGGAACTTCAGCATCCATTCCGGCTCGCCCTTCATGCGGGAAATCTCCTCCACGACCTCCCGGCTCAATCCTTTCCCGCTCGAGTACACCGCCTTGAAGTCATCCCTGAAACCGTACTTGTACTCGCCGACGAGTTCAGGCATCTTTTTGGCCATGTCGCTCCCACCTTTCCTGTTTCAGGATTCTATCTTGCGAACATATGCGGATCATCCGCGATCATCTCAAATCGCACAATCATGATTCACACAATGATGACGGCTGCCTCAAATCCGGCTACGACCTTACGACCTGACCTGCTCCACGCCCTTGCGCAGCGCGTTCCACGCCAGCATCGCGCATTTGATCCTCGCCGGAAACTTGCTGACGCCGGACAGGGCCTCCAGCTCCTCATACTCGAACTCCACCGGCTCGCCTTTCATCATGCGGGAGAATTCCTCCGCCAGCTTCAAGGCCTCCTCCAGGTTCTTGCCCTTGATCGCGTCGGTCATCATCGAGGCCGAGGCCAGACTGATGGAACATCCTTCTCCGGTGAAGCGGGCGTTCTTTACCACGCCGTTTTCCACGCTGAGCTGCAGGGAAATCCGGTCGCCGCAGGTCGGGTTGTGCAGGTCGACGGACACCGATTCGCCGTCCAGCCGGCCCTGATTTCTCGGAGATTTGTAGTGATCCATGATCACCCGTCTGTACAGTTCATCCAATTGCATGCCCAAAGAACTCCTTCGCCTTGATCAGGGCTTTCACCAGCTGATCGATGTCCTCTTCCGTATTGTACAGATAAAAGCTCGCCCTGGCTGTGGCCGTCACCTTCAGCCAGCGCATGAGCGGCTGGCAGCAGTGGTGTCCCGCGCGAATGGCGACGCCTTCCGCATCGAGCACGGTGGCCACGTCATGCGGATGCACCTCGTCAAGGTTGAAGGTGACCGCTCCCATCCGCCCCTCCCGGGGGCCGTAGATGGTGACGCCCTCCACTTCCGACAGGCGCTCCAGAGCATAGGCGGTCAGCCGGCGGTCATGCTCGGCAATCGCGTCCATGCCGATCTCTTCCAGGAAATTGATGGCCGCGGCAAGCCCGGCCGCCCCGGCGATGTGGGGCGTTCCGCCCTCAAACCGCCACGGCGCTTCCTTCCAGGTCGCCTCGTACAGGTCAACGACCTCGATCATCTCTCCGCCGTACTCCACCGGCTCCATCCGGTTCAGCAGTTCCTTTTTTCCATATAATGCGCCAATGCCCGTCGGTCCACACATTTTATGCGAGGAAAACGCGTAAAAGTCGCAGCCGAGCTCCTGCACGTTCACCTTCAGGTGCGGCGTGCTCTGCGCGCCGTCCACGACCATGATCGCGCCGTGGGCATGGGCGATGTCCGCCGCCTCCTTCACCGGGTTGACGGTGCCGAGCACGTTGGAAACGTAGGCGAGCGAGACGATCTTCGTCCGGTCCGTCACCGTCTGCCGCAAAGCCTCAACAGAAATCGTGCCGTCCTCTGAAAGCGGCACATATTTCAGCACGGCCCCCGTCGCCCTGGCCGCCTGCTGCCACGGGATGAGATTGGCGTGATGTTCCATCACGCTGATGACAATCTCGTCGCCCTCCCTGAGATTGGCACGGGCGTAGCTCGTGGCGACCAGGTTCAGGGCCGCGGTTGTTCCCTTTGTGAACACGATTTCCTCCGGATGGGCGGCGCCGAGGAACCGCGCCACCCGTTCCCGCGCGCCCTCGTAGGCGTCCGTCGCCCTCGTCCCGAGGGTGTGGACGCCCCTGTGCACATTGGAGTTGGCGTATTGGTAATACTTTTTGATCGCGTCAATGACCGACTGCGGCTTCTGGGACGTGGCCGCGCTGTCCAGATAGACGAGCGGGCGGCCGTTGACCTCCTGATGGAGGATGGGAAACAGCTTGCGGAGTTCGCCAGCATTCATCTGTGACCCAACTTCCTTTCCACCAGCTCCGACAGCTGCTTCTCCAGCAGTTCGAGCGGAATCTCCTTGATGGTCGGCTCGAGAAACCCGTAGATGAGCAGTTTCAGCGCCTCATCCCTGCTGATACCGCGGGACATCATGTAGTACAGCTGCTCCTTGTTGACCTGTCCGACGCTGGCGGCATGTCCCGCCTTCACATCGTCCTCGTCGATCAGCAGCATCGGGTTGGCGTCGCCGCGGGCGGTCGGGGAAAGCATCAGCACCCGTTCCGTCTGCTCGCCGTTGGCATGGGTGGCGCCCTTTTCAATCTTGGTGATGCCGTTGATGATGGCCGTCGCGTGATCGCGCATGACGGCGCGGGTGATCATGTTGCTTTCGGAACTCTTGCCCACGTGCACGGCGCGGGTCGTCAGATTCAGCTTTTGGTCTCCCGTACCAACGGTGATCACCTTCGAGTCGGAGCTGGAGCCATGTCCCTGCAGGACGGAAAACGTCTCGGTCATCGTATCGCCGCGGTTCATTTCGCCGATGATCCACTCGATCTTCGCATCTCGCTCCAGCAGCGCCCGCCGGTAGGTCAGATCCGTCGTGCCCGAGCCCAGATTGTGCACCGAAGCGTAGCGCAACCGCGCTCCCGCCTTCGCGACGACCTCCACGACTCCGTTGTGGACGAGCGAAGTCCCCTCGACGGAAGTGATATGCTCGACAACGGTCACGGAGCTGTTCTCATCGGCCACCAGCAAAATATGCGGCGAAAAGGACGCCTCTTTGTCATCGCTGATGAGCAGCGCCTGCAGCGGCAGTTCCAGCTCCACGTTGCGGGGAACATACAAAAAGATTCCTCCGGTGAACAACGCGGCATGCAGCGCGGTCACCCGGTTTTCGTCCGGACGGACGACGGAAAACAGGTGTTTGCGGACCAGGTCCCCATGTTCCTTCGCCGCCTTCTGCAGATCAGCCAAAATGACTCCCTTTTCGGCAATATCCGCGTTCAGCGACACATACACTTCCGCGGAATTGCGCTGAATGAACAGCCCTCCGGGAGAAGCGGCGCCGATCAGTTCCTTGACCGCCGCCGGCATGTCTTCGAGCGAAGACACGGCCCGTCCGGGCTGGTATTTTCCATATGAATCGATATGCCAACGATCCAGCCGCATTTTCTCCAGCCGGGGCAGTTCCAGACGGGAGGCGGACTCGAGAGCTTCCAGCCTGAGCTGGGTCAGCCAGTCCGGCTCCTGTCTCAGCCCGGCCAGGGAGACAATGTCATCGCGGCTGGCCGGCAGTGCGGTTTCGATCGCCATGTTCCTTCCTCCTGTAGCCATATTGCATGTCCGTTTGCTCTGCCGACCGGTTGTCACAGTTTCGGCGCAATGGTGTTCATCGGCATCTGGAACGTTTCCTCTTTCCCAACCGTTTCGTCCTCGATGCCGAGCTCTTCCTTGACCCAGTCATACCCTTCGCGTTCCAGACGCTCCGCCAGTTCATGGCCGCCGGACTTGACGATGCGCCCCTGCATCATGACATGAACGTAGTCCGGACGAATGTAGTTCAGCAGGCGCTGATAGTGGGTGATGATCAGGAAGCCGCGTTCGGGGCTGCGCATGCTGTTGACCCCGGCGGCAACCACCTTCAGCGCGTCGATGTCGAGACCGGAGTCGATTTCATCCAGGATGCACAGTTTCGGCTCCAGCATCTTCATCTGCAAAATTTCGTTCCGCTTCTTCTCCCCGCCGGAAAACCCTTCGTTCAGGTAGCGGTGCATGAACTGGGGATCCATTTCCAGTTCCTGCATCGCTTTTTCCATCTGGCGGATGAATTTGATGAGGGATATTTCGTTGCCCTCTCCGCGGCGGGCATTGATGGCGCTGCGCAGAAAATCGGCGTTGGTCACGCCGGTGATCTCGCTCGGGTACTGCATGGCCAGAAACATCCCGGCCCGCGCCCGCTCGTCGACTTCCATGTCCAGCACGCTGTCGCCGTTCAGCGTCACTTCGCCGCCGGTCACCTCATATGCGGGATGCCCCATCAGCACGGAAGCGAGCGTGCTTTTGCCGGTGCCGTTGGGTCCCATGATGGCGTGGACTTCCCCGCCCTTGATCTGCAAATCAATCCCTTTCAGGATTTCCTTGTCCTGCACCTTTGCTTTCAAACCCTTGATGGTGAAGTTCAGTTCGCTCATTGCTATGCCTCCAGGAAATTCTATTGTTAAAATGATTCTCAATTGATTCTCATTGATTCTCAACATTCCTTACATTGTATTATATCCTACCGGTATGTTGCAAGGAAGTGGATCACACGATTTTTTATACATTTTTGTCTGTAAAATTTTCAGACATTCGACTCCTTCCCGACTTTTTTCGGATGGTGACTGCAACTTGGGCGGCGCCAAACGATTATTTTATACTTATTATTAAATTATAATAATTCTATTTAATAAATATATTATAGATCATCCTTGAAAAAAATGCAAACGGATTTTGCGGTGGACATTTGGCGCGGATTTGCTATAATGATTGCTGACAACCGCATAAGCAGCACGGGGAGCTGGAATATGGCCGGCTGAGAAAGTATCCCGCAAAGATACTGACCCTCAGGACCTGATCTGGGTAATGCCAGCGTAGGAAATTGCGTGATTGCGATTGCTTTCAGGCGTCATGCCGCCGCCAACCTGGGCGCGGCCAGCGCGCATTTAAAAGCCTGTCGCAGCATTGCCTCCCGGTCGGGAGGCTTTTTTGTTGCTCTGTCGACCGGAGCCGGCGCTTGTCCCCCGGACATGCCATGCGGAATATCCAAAAGAGGTGAATGAGGATGGGAGAACGGAAACTTGAAACAGCGCGGACAAGGGGCAAAAGAACGAAGAGAGCCGTGAGGTCCGCCGTGAGGTCTGCGGCGGTTCTGATTGCGGTTCTGCTCCTTGCGGCCGGATGCGGCGGAGAGAAAGGCGGAGGACAGACGCCGGAACAAACCGGCCTCCGGGACATCACGGTCGTGCTCGAATGGACCCCGAACACCAACCATACCGGCATTTATGCCGCCAGGGCGCTCGGATATTTTGAAGAAGCCGGTCTCGACGTCAGCATTGTCCTGCCGGGAGATGCCGGCAGCACCCAGCTGGTCGCCGCGGGAAGCGCCCAGTTCGGCGTGAGCACCCAGGAAAGCGTCATGATGGCGCGGACGCAGGAAGTGCCCGTCGTTTCCGTGGCGGCCATCCTGCAGCACAACACATCCGGCTTTGCCGCGCCCGCCGAACGCGGCATCCGCTCGCCAAAGGACTTTGAAGGAAAAACATACGGCGGCTGGGGCGATCCGCTCGAACGGGCGATTCTCGAAACGGTGATGTCCAAGGCGGGCGGGGATCCGTCAAAGCTGCGGATGGTCAACATCGGCACCAGCGATTATTTCACGGCCGTCAGCAGGGATATCGACTTCGCCTGGATTTTCTACGGATGGACCGGCATCGAGGCGGAGCTCAGAAACATGCCGCTGGACATGATATACTTGAAGGACATGGCGCCGGAACTGGACTGGTACACGCCGGTGCTCATCACAAGCGAAAAGCTCATTGCCGAGCAGCCCGAAACGGTGAAGGCGTTTCTTGCGGCCGTGTCGCGGGGATATGAATATGCCATCAACCATCCGGAAGAAGCCGCGGATCTGCTCCTTGAAGCGGAACCGGATCTTGACGCGGAGCTCGTCCGAAACAGCCAGAAATGGCTGGCAGACCAGTACAGGGCCGATGCGCCGCGCTGGGGCGAACAGAAGCGGGAAGTGTGGGATTCGTTCGGGTCATGGTTGATGGACAACGGACTGCTGGAGCGGGAAGTCGATATCGACCGGGCCTTTACCAATGACTTTTTGCCGAAGGGTTGAACATCGCCGATGAAGATCGCGGCACTGCTTGCCAAAATCGGACCGCCGCTCATCATGGTCCTGGCTATGCTGGCCTTCTGGGAAACGGGCGTGGCCGTCAGCGGAATCGAACCCTGGCGGCTGCCGGCCCCGAGCGCCATCGCCGGAGAGCTGGCGGCCAGCTTTCCGCGGGTCTGGATGCACACCTCCGCCACGCTGAAGGTGGCGGTCATGGGGCTTCTTTGCGGCGCCGCCGCCGGCCTTGCGCTGGCGGTGGCCATGCATTTCCTGTTCCCCTGGGTGCGCAGCATGCTGTACCCGCTCATCATCCTGACGCAAAACATCCCGATCATCGCCATCGCGCCCCTGTTCATCGTCTGGTTCGGGTTCCAGAGCATTTTGCCGAAGCTGATCATCATCATGCTCGTCTGCTTTTTTCCGGTGCTGATCGCCGCGCTGCAGGGCTTCTCCTACACCGACCGCAACATGGTCAATTACATGCGCATGATCGGCGCGAGCCGCGGCCAGCTGTTCCGCAAGCTGGAGTTCCCCCACGCCCTGCCGCACCTGTTTTCCGGTCTGAAGGTGGCGGGCACTTACAGCATGATGGGGGGCGTCATCTCCGAATGGCTCGGGTCGGAACACGGCCTGGGCGTCTACATGCGCCTGGCCCAGTCGTCCTTCCGCACCGACCGCTTGTTTGTGGCGATCACGATGATTGTCGCCGCGAGCCTCGTGTTTTTCGCGTTGATCGCCGCGTTGGAGCGAATGTTCGTGCGCGGAAGCCGGAGAAAGGAGTAGAGCCAATGCTGGAATGCCGCAACATCATCAAGGAGTTCCAAACGGGAAAAAGCCGGATGAGGGTGCTGGACAACATCACCCTGAAGGTGGACAAAGGAGAGTTTGTCTCCATCATCGGTCCTTCCGGCTGCGGGAAAAGCACCCTGTTCCAGCTCATCGGCGGCCTGATGACGCCCGATTCCGGAGACATTTTCCTCGACGGCCGGAACATCACCGGCCAATCCGGACATATCAGCTACATGCCGCAGCACAACACCCTGTTTCCCTGGAGGACCGTGGAAGAAAACGCCATCCTCGCCCTGGAAATTGCCGGCGAACCGCGCAGGCAGGCGCTCCGGACGGCCCGCGAGTGGCTGGAGAGGCTGGGACTGGAGCGTTATGCCAAGGAGTATCCGCACGCCCTTTCCGGCGGCATGCAGCAGCGGGTGGCCTTCCTTCGCGCCCTCATCAGCCCGCAAGAGCTGATGTGCCTGGACGAACCGTTTGGCGCGCTGGACGCCTTGACGAGGCATGACATGCAGCAGTGGCTGCTCGACATTTGGGAGCGCCACCGGCGGACGGTCCTGTTCATCACCCACAGCATCGAGGAGGCGATTTTGCTCAGCGACCGGATTTATGTGCTGTCCAACAAGCCGGCTTCCGTTGTCCGCGAATTCGCCGTTCCCTTTGCGCGCCCCCGCAGCGAGCGGCTCCTGGAGGAGCAGCAATTTGTCAGGCTGCGGACTGAAATCCACGGACTGTTGCGAATCCACTAAGCGACCGATAAAAATTTCTGGAAAACTGGAAATTTATTTCATATAATTTTCATAAGAGTGTTTTTTCCGCTTGTGGTTTGCAGTGGAGCCGCAATTCGCAAAGGGGGCTTTCTATGGACCAACGATTCTCGGAAAGATTCGATTTTGACGTGGATCAACTGGGACAGCAAGAGCTTGCCAATCTCATTTCCGGATGCCATTATTGCGAACGGGTCGATTTTTCGGCCGGAAACACGCCGGTGCTGTGCACCAAATTTTCCGGCTCCAGGCAGCCGATCCGGGTCAATTTCAATACATGCATCGCCTGCAGGGAGTTCGCTTGACCACAGGCCATTGTCAATGCGCCGCTTCTGTGCCATGATAAACGCAGCGCTGCACATACGCATTGGAGCAGGAGTGAGCAAGCATGCAATCGTTTTTTCGCCTGTTGACGGAACTCTCATCGCGCAAGGCGATATCCAGAATGGTCGGTTCCCTGGCCCGCTCCCGATGGAGCAGGCGCTGGATCGGCCATTTTGCGCGTTCTTACGGCATTTCCGTGGAGGAAGCGGAGAAGCCGCTGCACGAGTACGAGTCCCTCAATGAATTTTTCACCCGCAGGCTGAAGCCGGGCGCGCGGCCGATCGATCCCGACGTGAACACGCTGACGAGCCCGGTGGACGCGGTCATTACCGGACTTGGGCCCATCCGCGCGGGATTGCGTTTTGAGGTGAAAGGCCAGGAGTATACGGTCGGCGAACTGCTGAACCAATCGCCCCGGACTGTCAATTACGACAACGGGTATTATTTCGTCCTCTACCTCAGCCCGAGAGACTATCATCGCATCCACGCCCCCGTCTCCGGCCGGATTGAGGAGAAGGAGCACATCCCGGGCAAGGTGTATCCGGTCAACGATTTCGGCCTGCGCGTCATGCGCCAGGTGCTGAGCCGCAACGAGCGCCTCGTCACCTATATCCGGCATGAACACGGGGAGGCGGCCGTCGTCAAGGTCGGAGCGCTCAATGTCAGCAGCATCCGCTACGCGGAAGGGCTGGCCGACCATGTGAACAAGGGGGACGAGCTGGCGATGTTCGAGTTTGGCTCCACAGTCGTGCTGCTCATGGAAAGCGGCACCTTCCGGCCGCGCGGGGATCTGTCCTGCGGACAGGCGGTGAGGGTCGGAGAGGCGCTCGGCGTCCTGAAGCCAAAACATGAGGATGGCAGATGACCGCCATCATCCGTTTTGCTATAATGTTCCCGTAAAATGTTGTATCCGTAAAACGTTTGGAAGGATGGATTCCATGAACCCTCTGAATCGAAAGCTGAATGAAACGATTGAAAAGGAAAATCCTCATGTTTATGCCATGCTGTCGCAGCTTGGCAAATCGATCTATTTTCCGAAGGACGGCATTCTGAGCCAGTCCGCGGAAGCGGGAAGCAAGGCGAAGAAATTCAACGCCACCATCGGGATCGCCACCGAAGGCGGCCAACCGATGCATCTGAAGGTGATTCAGGATACATTGTCCTCCTATCAACCGAAGGATCTGTACAACTATGCGCCTCCGGCGGGGAAACCCGAGCTTCGTTCCGCCTGGAAGGCCAAGATGCTGGAGGAAAATCCTTCGCTCGCCGGCAAGCTCATCAGCACTCCGATCGCCACCAACGCCCTCACCCACGGTTTGAGCGTTGCCGCCGACCTGTTCGTGGAGGCCGGGGATCCGGTCATTTTCCCGGACAAGAACTGGGAAAACTACGAGCTGACTTTCGGCATCCGCCGCGGAGCCGTGTTGTCCTATTATCCGCTGTACAACGACGCGCGCCGGTTCAATGCCGAAGGGCTGAAGGAAGCCATCCTGGCGCAGCGGGACAAGGGCAAGGCGGTCGTCGTGCTCAACTTCCCGAACAATCCGACGGGCTACACGCCGGGAGAGGAAGAGGGCAAGAGGATCGTGGAGGCCGTGCTCGCGGGAGCGGAAGCCGGCATCAACGTCGTTGCCATTGTCGACGACGCCTACTACGGCCTGTTTTTTGAGGATTCGTTGCGGGAGTCGCTGTTTGGCAAACTGGCGGGCGTTCATCCCCGGGTGCTGGCCGTCAAGGTGGACGGAGCCACCAAGGAAGAGTACGTCTGGGGCTTCCGCGTCGGCTTCATCACCTACGCCGCCAACAGCCAGCCGCTGCTCGACGCGCTGGAGCAGAAGACGATGGGCATCATCCGCGCCACGATTTCCAGCGGGCCGCATCCGTCCCAGACCTTCGTGCTGCGCGCGCTGCAGTCGCCCGAATTCAAGCGGCAGAAAGAAGAAAAATATGAAATCATGAAGCGCCGCGCCAACCGGACGAAGCAGATTCTCGACAGCGGCAGGTACGACGACGCCTGGGAATATTACCCGTTCAATTCCGGCTATTTCATGTGCCTGAAGCTGAAAACCGTCCCCGCGGAGGCGCTGCGCGTCCACCTGCTCGACAAGTACGGGGTCGGCACCATCGCGCTCGGAGAGACCGACCTGCGGGTTGCCTTTTCCTGCATCGAGGAAAACGAGCTCGAAGAGCTGTTCAGCCTCATTTACCAGGGTGTGAAGGACCTGGAGGCTCAAGCCCGGGCGTAAACATTCCTGCAAAAGCGAGGGACGGAAATGAGAGACCTTATTTCGCCGAAAACGGCCCCGAAAAATTTCTAACGGAAATAAGAGACCTTATTGACGATAAATTTTACATAAATTCCCACTTTTCAGGCAAATAAGGTCTCCTCGTTCCGTTAAATTCCGGAAACGCCCCAACAACGCAAAAATAAGGACGCTCATTTCCGTTACGATCCCGCGCGAAACACAAACATCCCGCTCACCAACAAAGGGTGCAGCGGGATGTTTTTTCATCGCACAAGCTGGATTTTCGTCAGCGGCCAGTACACCAGTTCCGCGCGGCCGACGATGTCGTCGATGTCGATGAACCCGACGCTCGAATCGCGGCTGTCGCGGCTGTATGGCCGGTTGTCCCCCATGACGAACACCCTGCCCTCCGGAACCGTCACCTCGCCGCCGTCCGCCGGAAAATCGATCGAGTTGTATGTTCGTCCGGCCGCCCGCCTTTCCGCGATCCGGTCCGCGATGTACGTTTCCTCCACCTTTTCGCCGTTAATGTACAGGTCGTCTCCGGCGATGCGCACCCGGTCTCCCGGCAGCGCGATCACCCGCTTGATCCAGTCTTCCCCCGTCGGAGCGCGCAGCACAACGACCTCGCCCCGGTGCGGCAGCCGAAAATCATAAATGATCTTGTTGACGATCAGCCGCTCGGACTGGTGAAAATTCGGCTCCATCGACTGGCCGAACACGACGTAATTGTCAAACAAAAACATGCGGACCAGCACGACAAGCACGATCGCGATGGCGAACGTCTTGATCCAGTCCCAGAGCTCCCTCCACATGCGCTAGAACACCCATTTCCCGTTTTTTTGCACGAGCCGGCCGTCCAGGTAAATCTCACCGCCGTCCTTCAGGCTTTTCACCATGTCCCAATGGATCGCCGATTCGTTGCCCGCCCCCGCTTCCTCATAGGCGCGGCCCACCGCCAGATGGATCGAGCCGCCGATCTTTTCGTCAAACAAAATATCCTTCGTCGGCCGGGTGATGCCGAAATTGGCGCCGATGCCCAGCTCGCCCAGATATCTCGATCCTTCGTCCGTATTCAGGATTTTTTCCAGAAACTCTCCGCCCTTTTCCGCCGAAAAGCGAACGATTTTCCCCTTTTCAAATTCGAGGCGGATGCCGCTGATCTCCCGTCCGGAAAAGACGGTCGGCCATTCGAAATAAATGTGCCCCTCCGTCAGCAGGTGGTTGGGTGTGAAGAAAAACTCGCCATCGGGCACATTGTGCTCTCCGCTGCAAAGAACCGCGCTCCGGCCGGCGATGTCGACGGTCAGGTCCGTGTCCTTGCCGACGATGCGCACCTTGCTGGCGCGGTTGAACTGTTCGGCCGCCGCGGCCATGGACCTGTGCAGCTCGTCATAGTCGATGTTGACGGCGTCGTAGACGAACTGCTCGTATTCCTCCAGGGACATTTCCGCCTCCTGGGCGTAGGCGTTCGTCGGAAACAGCGTCAGCACCCATTTGAGACCGCCCTGCATCAGGTATTGGGTCAGCGGCTGGCGCGCCTTGCGGACAAGGCTCACCTTGGCCGGATCGGCCTGGGTCAGTTCCTTCGTGTTTTCCTGCGACAAAATGTTGATCATGCCGTCCGCAAGCTCAAACAGCATTTTGGTCGGTTCCACATAACTCAGCTGCTGTTCATTGGCCCATTCGTAAAAAATGCGCTCCATGCCCGGCACGCTGATGGAATGGATCGGCAGCGCGCCCCGCTGCAGGATGAGGCGATAGCACTCCCTGATCAGCGGCGCGGCGGACGAAGTTCCGGAAATGAGAATCTTCTGGCCGGGCTGCACTTTCAACGAATGGTCCACCAGCACTTCGGCGTGCCGGACGATGCGTGGATCTGCCACAATGAATCCCTCCGCGATTGAGCGGCATGTATCCGCCGGATTTTGGTTTTCTTCAGGTTTCTTGCAGTTGTTCCCTTCCTTTATCTTACAGGTTTCGAAAATGCGAATGCAACCCGGAACGCGTTCCAGGCTGCGATTCGGACGGCGCATCTACGAGCGTTCCGCGCGGCGCTGGCGGCGGGGCAGCCAGACCAGGTGGCCCAGGGCGGAAGCGGCCGAGATTGAGACCCACAGGGCGCAAACAACGCCGGCCGGCATGGTGAACAAGGCGGAAGCCGCCAGCAGCGTGGTGAACAGAACATGGGCGGAAAATGCCACTTTTGCCAGGGAGCTGTGGCGCTGGCCTACAGGCAGCGGGTAGATGTGCGTCCAGTCCATATCCCGGTATGCCTGCCCGATGGTGGAACCCTGCACGGCCATGAGCAGCGCCGCCGCCAGGAACGCGAACAGTTTGGCCCATTCGTGCTGCAGCGCCGCAATGGCGAACATGCCGGCCAGCGCGAGCCTTGCGAGCATGCCCCCCTGATCCGTGCGAAGGAGCAGCAGCAAGTACAGATACGTATACGCGGAACCGGCGGCAAAGGGAACCCGTTCCGCCGCCCCGTCCAGCCATTTTCGACGGATCGGCCGATCGGTCACCCCGGGAACATCGACAAACCCGCTGAAAAACCGGAGCTGGCGAGACCGGGCGCGCCGCTCCGCCTCCACCAGGCGCGACCAGTTGCGCTTCGTCGTCCGCGGCAGGCGCGCGGCCGCCGCCATCAACAGACCGAGCAGGAGCACAAAGAGCACGGCGCGGGGGGACGGATGGGACATCAGCGCATAGACAGCCGCAGCAGCAGCCAGGGCACGCAACATCGCAAACAGGCGCATGGCGCCCGCATGCACAAAATGGATTCCTTTCCATGCGAGATGCAGGCAGCCGGCCTTCAAAGCGAGCCATGCGAGGGCAAGCGCCGCCCATTCCGCGAACCCCGCTCCGGCGCCCGCAGGCCCGGCGCCAAAGACGGTTCCGGCGCCAATTGCCGCTCCGGAGCCGGCAAGCCCGGCGCCCGCACGGTACAGCGGCCACACGGCCAGCCAGGCAAGCAGGACAAGCGCCGACTGCCATACAAAGGCATACGTCAGGGCTGCCCGGAAATACCCGTTCATCCGCCGCTCCATCGGCAGAAGAAACAGGAGATCCGCTTCCCGGAGAAACGTTCGAATCGGACCAAGGGCAATCCACGGAGTCATGGCCAGGGCCGCCACCGGAATCGCGGGGAAATCGGGGGACAGGTTCGCAAGCCAGCGGGCATAGTACCAGGAGCCGGCAATCAGCAGGATGATCAGGGCGAGCCCGAGGCCGCTTCGCATCGCATAGGAGACATTGGGCGCCATTTCCCTGACATGCAGGCTGAACCGGTTTCGCCACCGGGCAAATTCCATCATCCTTCCCCGTCCTTTGTCACAAGGGAACAGAACATATCCTCCAGACGCTCCTGGCCGGTCAGCCGCCGCAATTCCTCCAGCGTGCCCGTCGCCTGGAGCCGGCCGTGGTGCAGCACATGGAAACGGTCGCAGTATCGCTCGATGGTGGAAAGGATATGGGAGCTCATCAGGATGCTTGCTCCTTTCGCCCGCCGCTCCACGAGCAGATCGAGCAGGGAGCGGATGCCGAGCGGATCCAGCCCGAGAAACGGCTCGTCGATGATGTACAGTTTCGGCTCCACGAGGAAGGCGCACATGATCATTACCTTTTGCCGCATGCCCTTCGACAGGTGCATCGGCAGCCGATCGGCATGCCTGTCCATCTGGAACCGCTCCAGCAGCTCCCCGCTTCTTGCGCGGTACACGGCTTCGTCCAGCCCGTAGGCCATGGCGGTGAGCCGCAGGTGCTCGCGCACCGTCAGTTCCTCGTACAGAAGCGGGGTTTCCGGCACATAGGCGTATGCGGCGCGGTACTGTTCCGGCGCCTCCTCCAGCGTGCGGCCGAACAGCCGGATCTCGCCCGCAAACGGCGTCATGAGGCCGAGGATATGCTTGATCGTTGTGCTTTTGCCGGCGCCATTCAGGCCGATCAGGCCAACCATCTCCGCCTCCCCGACGGTAAAGGTCACCTCGTGCAGCACCGGCCTGCGCGGGCTGTACCCGCCCGTGACGCCGATGAGTTCCAGGGCGGCATCCATCTCCAGATCCCTCCATTTCGGATACATTCATTATACAGGACCGGCCCGTCCGTTGCGATCCACCGCCTGGCGAAGAAAATACCCGGTGAAAAAAACAAATAAAAAAAGGCCTCCCTCGCCGGGAGGCCCGTTTCATGAACTTACAAAATGCGGATTTCGGTGATCACGTTGTTTTTGCCGACCAGTTCCACCGGATGGTTTTGCACCAGAAGCGAAGAATTGCCGGTGATCTTCACCTTGTCCGAAACCTCGTAGATCGACACCTGCGTCGATCCGCCGATCGTCTGCAAAATGGAAATGGTGGAGATCTTGCCCTCTCCGTCCAGCGCAATGCCCTGAATGAGCCCGCTCACCGTAAATTTCCGGTTTTCGGCGGGCTCCGTCACCTCAAGGAAGGTGAGCCGGTTCGTCGTTTTGTCCGCCTTCGCGAACACCGCGTCCCCGACCTTCAGGTCCGCAACGTTCGCCTGCTTGCCGTTGCGGTAAATGCGGACATGGTCGTCGAACAGATAGGCGTTTTCGTCATTGTTTCCGCGAATCGCCACCGCCTGCCGGTTTTCGGCCAATACCGTGATGGTGCCATGAAGGAGCGTTTTCTCCTCCGCTTTTTCCAGCACATGCACGAGGGTGACGGCATTGTTCTCCACCCGCACGAACACTTCGTCGCCCGCCTTCAGATCCGAGGCCGAAGCGCCGGCCTGGCCGCGCAGGATGACGGCTCCCTCGGCCAGAGCATATTCCGCCCTTTTGCCGTCATGGTATACGGTCAGCACGCGGCCGCTCACCGCCGGACTTCCCAGGGTGCCGACCACATCCGCCGTCACCGTCTGCCCGCTCGACACGGCCGACAGCACCCGAATTTTGCCGTCGATCACCGTGGCCGTCACCTTGTCCCCGGACTGCAGTTCGGACGCCCTCACCCTGGATCCGTTCCTGGTGATGACCGCATCCGCCGCCAGGTCATATGCCTTGAACTGTCCGTTGCCCGTGTTGATGTACACCTTGTTCTGGGTGACAGGCATCATGAGCGTGCCCGACACCTGGGTCACGTTGTCGCCCGGCGAAGGACCGTCCTGCGCCACTTCGATGAAAATGACCACATTCTGATACGTCCGGAAATAGATCAGCTCTCCCGCCTTCAGGTCGCCGAGGGCAATCCTCTTGCCGTTCCGAAAGACGAAGGCGCCCGGATCCACGTCATAGGTTTGCCCGTTCGTCAACGTCATCTTGCCGCCCGATACAGGCTCCTTCAGCACGCCGCTCAGAAGCCCCTGGTCCGGCAGCTGCGAACCGGCCCGGTCGAGGAAGGCCGCGATCTCAGCCCGGGTCACCGGCTGGTTCGGCCGGAAGGTGTTGTCCGGGTAGCCCTTCACAATTCCTTTCTCCACGGCGACGGCCACATAGCCGACCGAGCCCGCCGGAATTTTTCCCGCGTCCCGGAATTCCAGCTTCGTGTTCATTTTGGCCCGCGCCTCGTCGTTCAGCCCGAGGGCTTTCACGAGCAGGGTCGTGATCCACAGCCGGTCGGCCGGCTTGTTGGGCTGCAGCTTGTCTTCGGTTTCAAAGAACAGATCGTTCTCCAGGGCAACGGCCACATATCCCCTCGCCCACTCGCCGATCTGGCGGCTGTCCTTCAGGTTGAGATGGGCCGATTTTTTCTCCTCCGATTCCGCTTCTTCGCGCAAATTCATCAAGCGCACCGCGGTGACAATGGCTTCCAGGCGGGTGACGGGCTGGTTCGGCCGGAAGGTGCCGTCCGCGTAACCTTCCAGCACTTTTTTCGCCGCCAGGCTGGCGATATGCTTGATCGCCCAATCCATGTCCACGTCGCGGAACTCCATCCGGATTTCCACTTTGTTTCCGCCGTTCCCCTTGCCGTTGGGCTTTCCGCCGTCTTTTCCGTGATCCTTGGCCAGCGCGGAGCCTGCGCCGCCGGCAAAGATGATCAGGAACGCCAGAACGGCGATCAGACCTCGTTTCCAGAACTTCGCCATCATGATCCCCTCTCCCGAATGTTGGTGTTCTGCATTGCATCGTATTGCTGACCGGTCTGAGGATAGGGTTCGCTTGACGGCACGGGAAAGAGGGGGTTCACAGCAAAAATGATTCCATGGTCATGGCCGAAGCGACAGCCAGTTGATTTCGCCGGATTCGTTGAACAGCGGGTGCTCCCGGATGTCCGTGATCCGGTTGCGGGAATCGACAAATACGACTTTTGGCTTAAGTCCCCGGATTTCCTCTTCGTGAAACATGCCCATGCTGAGAATGATGACCAGATCGCCCGGCTGAAACAGATGCGCCGGCGGACCGTTCAGGCAAATTTCCCCCGGACTGCCGGGAACCGCGTACGTTTTCCAGCGGGTGGCGTTGCGAAGGTTCGTCACCTGCACGATCTCGTACGGCATGATGTCGGCCGCCTTCATCAGTGCCTCGTCAATCGTCACGCTTCCCACATAATCGAGGTTCGCTTCCGTCACGGTCGCCCGGTGGATTTTTCCCTTGCACATGAGACGCTGCACGGCTGAGCCTCCACTCCCTTTTCGTCAATTCACTGCGTTCCCTTATACAATATGAATTCCGGGGCGTTCAGGCTGGGCAGTCGGGCAAATGGGCGCCGGTCCATAAGCGGATACCCGCTCAAAAAGCCGGCGGGTACATATGCTGTGCGGTAGAGAACACCATTGAAGGAGGCGCCGCCATGCGGTTCGGATTGATATGCCAGGCTTGCGGACGCTCCAAGCCCTTCGCTCCCGATTTGATCCGGTGTCCATGCGGGGGCGCGATGCGCGTGGAGTATGACCTGGAGAGGGTTGCCGCCCTTCTGCCCCGCGACGAACTGCGGTACAGGGAATCGACGATGTGGAGGTACGCCGAGCTTCTTCCCGTCGCGGATCCCCGGCACATTCTCTCCCTGGGCGAAGGGTGGACGCCTCTTGTCCGCCTGTACGGCGCGGAGCGGATGATGAAACTGCGCAAACTTTGGGTGAAAAGAGAGGAGCAAAATCCGACCGGCAGCTTCAAGGCGCGGGGCTTTTCCTGCGCGTTGACCATCGCCCGCGAGGCCGGCATCCGCAAGGTCGCGGTCAACTCCAACGGCAACGCCGGATCGGCGCTGGCGGCCTACGCCGCCCATGCCGGAATGGAGGCGTATGTGTTTTTGCCGCAGGACTGCCCCGGCCTGATTGTCCGGGAATGCCTGGATTACGGAGCCCACACCTGTCTCATCGACGGGCTGATCCACAACGCCGGCCAGCTGATCGCCGAAGGAAAGGAGGAGCAGGGCTGGCATCATGTCGGAACGCTGCGGGAACACGGCAGGGCGGAAGGAAAAAAAACGATGGGGCTGGAGCTGGCGGAACAGCTCGGCTGGCGCCTGCCGGATGTGATCATTTATCCGACCGGAGGAGGATCGGGCATCATCGGCATGTGGAACGCCTTCACGCAGCTCAGGGAGCTTGGATGGATCGAGGGCGAGTTGCCCCGGTTTGTGTGCGTCCAGGAAGAGGGCTGCGATCCCCTGGTACGCTCCCTCGCATCGGGCGGACAATTCCGGCCTCTGCAGGAAGAAGCCGGATCCTCCCCGACCGGGCTCAGGGTCCCCCATCCCCCTGACGGCGAGGCGCTTCTTGCGATCATCCGCGAGACGTCCGGAACGGCGGTGGCCGTTTCCAGGGAGGAGATTCGCGAGGGGCAGAGGGCGCTCGGACGGCAGGGCATCTCCTCTTCGCCGGAAGGCGCGGCCACCTGGGCGGCCATGACCCGCCTCATGGACGAAGGGTGGATCGGCCGGCAGGATGAGGTCGTCCTGTTCAACACCTCTCACGCCATGAAGTACGTCGAGCATCCCGCTCCGCGGGTGCCGGTCGTGAAAGATTACGCCAACTGGCGGAGGCTGATGCGGAAGTAAAAAGGACGGCCCCGCGAATCGCGACGGATTCGCCCCCGGGTCGTCCTTTTCCTTTGTCCCGTTGGCCGTTTTCGACCGGTCAGCGAAATTGCCTGATGCGCCGGTAGGCGCTCCTGCTCAGCTTGCGAAAAAGGCTCAGGTCCGGCTTGAAGTTCGGTTCGATGATCCACACCTTGCCGCTCTGGTCCACCCCGATGTCAAAACCGATCGTGTGAATCCAACGGTAGGATTTGCCCAGCCTGCGGGCCCCAAGCAGGGCGACTTCCTCGACCTTCCGCAAGATGTCGGATGCCGAGGCGCCGCTCACATTCGAAGCGCCGATGGCTTCCCGGGCGGACATGACCTTCCCCCGGCTTCTGCGCACATTGGTGATGAAATATCCTTTGCCCGCCACTTTGGCCAGCTTGCCGGTGACGGTCCACCGGTCGGAGCGGGTCGATTTGCGCTGCACCATCACCCTGAGATCAAAGGGCCGGTTGTTCAGGCGGGCGAGCGGGATGTAGCGCTGCACGATCATGTTTCCACCGCCTCTGCTCCTCACTTCCGCATAGGCGGCGTCCAGCCCCTCCACCCTCTTCTTTCCGGCATCCCTTCGGATCTCGCAAGCTCCGCTTTCCAGCAGCCGCACTTTCTGCACGCCTTTCCCGCCGTAACCGAAACGGGGCTTCACCACCACCTGGCCATAGCGGGCCAGCATGGTGCGGAAATTGTCCCGATTGAACGGAAGCGTCGAAGGGATGTGCTCCGAGAGGATTTCCGAACCTTTGAGAATCCGGTATTTCCCCCATTTGCTCCTGCTTGGCATGTGCTCCTCCTCGCCCGATTCCTCCATGGAATCTGATCTGTTCCCTTCAGTATATGAGGAGCGGGCGGAAAACGATTGGGGCCGCTGTCAGGATTCCGGATCGTTCTCCTGCTTCCACTTTTCCTTCAGCCACCGGGGCGCTCCCTTGTTTTTCCGCGCAAATTCCGAATCCCCGCGCTTCCGGCGGCTTGACTCCCGGGATTGTTCCGGTCTTGGCGATTCCTCCGCGTTCCGCGGCGCTTCCCGGCCGCCATCTCTGGTCACCGCGGTTTTTCCGGCCGGCTTCGCTTTGTTTGTCGATTCCGCCTCCTGACCGGCCAGCACCTTGCCGCCGTGCAGCTTCACGGGAGTAAAGGAGATGGCCAGCCTGCGGGCGAATTTGTCCAGGATAAACTTCTCGGAAGGCGCCACAATGGACACGGAGATGCCCTCACGGCCCATGCGCCCGGTTCTCCCGCTGCGATGAACATAATGTTTCTCATCCGCGGCCGGCTCCAGGTGAAACACATGGGTCACTTGCGGCAAGTCCAGACCTCTCGCGGCCACATCGGTGGCGACCAGGAGCCTGCACTTTCCTTCCCGGAACCTGCGCATCGTTTCCGAACGCTCTCTTTTTCCCGCATCCCCGTAGATCGCTTCCGCCTCGAAGCCGGACCAGTTCAGCTTCGCCTCCACCAGGCCCATCTTGTCCACATCGCTGACAAACACGATGGCCGCCTCGGGCGCGTAGGCGCGCAGCGCCTTTTTGAGCGTGTCGATCTTTTTGCGGCTCTCGCATACGATGACGTGATGCTCGATCGACGTCGGCAGTTTTGCGTCCTTCGCGATGCGGATGTCCTCCGGATCGTTCATCCATTCGCCGGCAGCCTCTGTCAGATCCGGCGTGACGGTGGCGGTCACAAAGACGAGCTGCCTGCCTCTCCGGGTTTTCTCCAAAATCATGCGGACCTTGTCCGAATGATCCGGTGAGAGCACGTGATCCGCCTCATCCAGCACGACCATTTCGACGTCATGCAGCTTCAGTTTGCCGAGATGGATGAGCTCCAGCACGCGCCCCGGAGTGCCGACGATGACCTGCGGCCTCTCCCGCAGCCTGTCCAGCTGGCGGGACAGGGAGGCGCCGCCGATCAGGGCGGCGCACCGGATGCCCATTTCTTCGCCGAGAGCCTGAACCTGCCGGGCGATCTGCATGCCCAGCTCCTGCGTCGGCACCAGAACGGCCGCCTGCAGCCGCTTGAGCCCCGCGTCGATCCGGCTCAGCACGGGCAGCAGATAGGCCAAGGTTTTTCCCGTGCCCGTCTGCGCCTCAACGATCGCATCTCTCCCGGACAGAAGAACCGGAATGGCCGCCGCCTGCACCGCCGTCGGCCGCTCAAATCCGTTCCTTGCGAGAACGCCGGCCAGTCTCGAATCCATTGCAAAATCGTGAAATCGCTGCCCCATGTTCATCCTCCATCCAAAAACCGCATTGCCCACACATTTTCGATTCAATATAATGAAAATATATATTAACGTACGTTATGCCTGCAAATGTGTTTGATAAATCCCTTGTATCATAGGGAGGAGGCGTACGATGAACATCCACCAGCTGGAAACGCTCATCGCCATTTCCAAGACATTGAGCTTCCGCAAGGCCGGGGAACTGCTCAACCTGACCCAGCCCGCCGTCTCCGCGCAGATCAAGAACCTGGAGAAGGAGTTCAACACCCTGCTCGTCGACCGCACCCAGCCGGTCGCCCTGACGGAAAGCGGCAAGCTGTTTCTCGAGTACGCCAACAAAATCATGCAGGATGTGGAAGAACTGAAACAGCGGCTTGCCGATCTCGATTCCACTCCCCAGGGCCACATTCATCTTGGCACGACCACGTCCATCGCCATGCAGATTTTGCCGCGCGTCCTATCCTATTTCCAGAACCAGTTCCCGCTCATCAAGACGACCATTCATTCCATGCCCTCTTCGCAGATCATGTCCAGTGTGGAAAACGGAACGATCGACATCGGCATCGCCTACCTGTTTGAAAAGCATCCCAACCTGGAAACGTCCATCCTGTATTATGACACCTTTGAGCTGGTGGTGGCGCCCGATCATCCGCTGGCGGAGCTGGAGCACATTCCTCTCGAAGCGCTGTCCGACATTCCCCTCATCCTGCTCACTCCGGAAACCGCCGGGCGGCGGTTTGTCGACATGATTTTTGCCAAACATAATATCGTGCCGCAAATTGTCATGGAGCTGTCCAGCAGCGAGGAGGTCAAGCGGATGGTGGAGCTCAACCTGGGCGCGGCCATCATATCCAAAATGTCCGTCATGAGCGAGGTCCGCATGGGCACCCTCAAGATCATCTACGTCAATGAGCTGGAATCGTCCCATCCCGTCGGCGTCATCTACAAATCGGGACGCTATCTGAACTCGGCGCTGCGCCAGTTCCTGAACGACCTGAAGGGCATGCCGGAAAACCGGTTTCTCGGCAGCGAATGACGCACCAGGAGGTTAAGGAATGAAATTTGACCTGCACACTCATCACAGCCGGTGCGGCCACGCGGAAGGGAGCATCCGCGATTATATCGAGGCCGCCATCGAAAAGGGGCTGGCCGCCATCGGCATTTCCGACCATTCGCCGTATTTTGCCGACGAGCGCGACCATCCTTCGCCCAAGGTGGCCATGGCCAAAAGCGAGTTTGCGAATTATGTCCGGGAAGCCGCGGCTCTGAAAGAGGAATATCGGGGGAAAATCGAAGTGCTGGTCGGCGTGGAGTCCGATTTTTTCCCGGAGCATGCGGACGTTTACCGGAGGGCTTACAGCCCTTATCCATTTGATTATATCATCGGTTCCGTCCATCAGGTCGACGGGCTGAGCATCTTCAACAAAAACCGGTGGAAAAAGCTGAACGAGGAAGAGAAGATCGCGGTGAAGGACCGCTATTACGAGCTGATTGAACAGTCCGCCCGCTGCGGGCTGTTCGATGTTCTCGGGCATATCGACGCGATGAAGGCCTTTTATCCGGAATTCAGCCGGATCCCCGGCACCAGGCTGGACAGCGTGCTGAAGGCGATCGGCGATATGGGGCTGGCCATCGAGGTGAACACATCCGGCAAAACAAAGGACGTCGGAGGCTGGTACCCGTCCGACGACATTCTGGAAAGGGCGCTGCATTACGGCGTGTCCGTCACCTTCGGTTCCGACGCCCATGTCCCGGACCGCGTCGGCGACGAGTTCGACCTGGTGGCCGCAAGGCTCAGGGAGATCGGATTCAGGGAATGGGTGTACTTCCGCAGCCGGCGGAAAATCGCGGTGCCGCTCTGAGATCCGGGCAAAAAAAAAGCGCCTGCTTCCACCGCAGGCCAACGATATATAATATATCAAAAGGGGGTCTTGCAAATTATCATACACAAGCATTATTAAGGATCCATGACGCAAATATTTCATTTTTGTAACAATGAGGTATGAAAACCATTCAGTGCAAAGGATGTTGGCCGGTCATCCCGGCCAGCGCCGTTCCGGCCCCAGCCGCCCCGGCCGCCCCGGCCGCGCCGACAGAATTTGCCGCGCCTGATGCACCGGCCGCTTCCGCGCCGGACGCCGGCCTTGTCGTCCGGAATTGCCCGAGCTGCCTGCCGAGCGATTCGGATCCGTCATGGAGCCGGGCCGCCTCTTCCGCAATGCGGTGGACTCCATCCCGCATCAGTTCCGTCGCATTGCTTACCACATCCATCTGTTCGACGATGCTGGACAGCTGGCTGTGCTCCACGCTTCTCTCCTCATGAATTCGCTCCGATTCCGAGGAAATCTGCTTGAGCGCGCCCATGAACTTTCCCGTTTCCGAATAGATGAAGCTCATGTTTTTCAGCACGTCCCCGATGGAAACGCTCGTTTCCTGCAGCGCGTCGGTCAACGAGCGAATGCTCGACAGCGTTCCGTTCATCAGTTCGCCTCCCCGGTTCAGGTCGGAAATGTGCCGGCGCACCGAACTCCTCATGTCTTCGATGGCCGCTCCCGTTTGTTCCGCCAGCTTTTTGATCTCCTCGGCGACGACGGCAAATCCCCGGCCCTGTTCGCCGGCGCGGGCTGCCTCAATGCGGGCGTTGAGCGACAGCAGCTGAATCTGGTCCGAGACGGAATGGACAAATGCAAACATTTCGCCCAGTTCACGCGTAAATCCGGACATGTTGCGGACGATTTCCGCCGCCTGGCCGACCGACGATTCCGCCTCGCTTCTCTGGCGCATCATTTGCTCCATCCGCCTGGCCGTTTCCTCGCCAATCCGGTGGATCCGCTCCATGTCGGCGGCGAAGGATTCGAAGGCGGCGACGCTTGTTTCCAGCGTGCGGAAAAAGGCGTTTTCCCGTTCATTGCGGTGCTCCATTCCCGCGTACAGTTCCTGCACGGCCGAATTGATCTGCACGATGCTTCCGTAGTTGTCCTCGACCGCCCGGTCCATCCTTTCCGTCTGGGAAAGCACGCTTCTCGCCGCCGCCATCACCTGTTCCATTTCCTCCTTCATGGCGGAAACAAGCGCGTTCAGCGTCATCATCATCCGGTTGAACGCCTCGTTCAGCTGCGCCGTATCCTCTCCGGGAGCGACCGGAATGAGGCGGCTCAGATCGCCCTTGGCCGCGGCGATGTCGCGCATCGTCTCGATCGTGTCCACCAGCGCAATCCGCGCGCCATGCTCGGACACGTTCAATCCCTTGATCTCATCGTCGCCGGACACGCGCACGCGCACCACCTTGTTGACGAGCCAGAACAGGAAAAGGGCGATCGGAAACGTCCACAGGAAGGCGGCCGCGGCTCCGAGCGCCTGTACCCCGATCTGCTCCCATCGTCCTCCGGCCGCCAGCAGTTCGGCGGGGGCGAACAGACCGATGCACAGCGTTCCCCAGATCCCGCACACGCCATGGACGGACACGGCGCCGACCGCGTCGTCCAGCCTGAGCCTGTATTCCATCACGTACATGGACAGCACGACCAGAAGGCCGCTTGAAGCGCCGACGAGGAGCGCTCCTCCCGGCCCGAACACGTTGCAGCCCGCCGTGATGCCGACGAGTCCGGCCAGAACGCCGTTGAGGAGGTGGTCGATGCGAGGCATGCGCCATCCGATGTAGCTCGCCACCATCGCCGCGCATCCGCCGGCGGCCGGGGCGAGCAGCGTATTCAGGGCGATGGACGCGATCGACGCGTCCCCGACCGTGGTCGATCCGGCGTTGAATCCGAACCAGCCGAACCAGAGCAGGAACACGCCCAGAGCGGCCATCGGAATGTTGCTGCCGGCAATTTCATTGACGCTCCCGTCGGGATTGTATTTTCCGAGACGCGGCCCGATGAACAGGATGCCGGCCAACGCAATCCAGGCGCCGACGGAATGAACGACGGTGGATCCGGCGAAGTCCATGAACCCCAAGGCGCCGAGCCACCCGTACTGATCGGCGTGGAACAGACTGCCCCACGCCCAGTGGCCAAAGACCGGGTACACGACGATGCTGACGAGGATCGAAATCATCACGTACGGAAGAAAGGACATCCGCTCCGCCACCGCGCCGGACACAATGGTGCTGGCCGTTCCGGCGAACACGATCTGGAAAAAGACGAATCCCCACAGCCAGGCGTCATCTCCGGCCATGAATCCCTGCATAAAAAATCCGTCTGTTCCAAACCATCCATGATAGGTGGGCCCGAACATCAAAGGAAACCCGACCAGGATAAACGAGATGGAAACGGCGCAAATATCGATCATGTTTTTGGCGGCGACATTGATGGAGTTTTTCGCGCGGACCATTCCCGCCTCCAGGGCGGAAAATCCGGCCTGCATCAGGAAGACGAGCGCCGCTGCGATGATCAGCCAGACGAAATTCAGGTTGATTTGCAATTGAGCCCATTCGGTCATTGTTCTCCCCCTCACTTCCTTGCGAACATGGCAAAATGCGGTGTACATGGAATGGGAATTTATGTTATCTTGTATTACATAATAAGTCAGATGTTCGCTGGAGTAAATAGTTTTTTCCGTTATATCACTCGATTTTTGGAAGGTTTTATTACATAAATGGAGGTGATCGCGTTGGAAACGGAGCTGGATCTGTCCCGATGGCTGGAGGAATGCCGCGCCTTTTGCGCGGAGGGAATGACGGCGGATTACATTCCCGCGTTGGCCAAGGCCGATCCGCGGGCGCTTGGCATCGCGGTCCATGCTTTGGGCCATGAGCCCGTTTCGGCGGGAAACAGCGGGAACCTGTTCACACTGCAAAGCGTCTCGAAGGTGTTCACCCTGCTCCTGGCGCTGATGGATCATGGGGAGGAAGGGGTTTTTGAGAGGGTTGGCATGGAGCCGACCGGCGATGACTTCAAATCGATGCTGAAGCTGGAGCTCGTGTCGGGCAAGCCGTTCAATCCGTTGATCAATGCCGGCGCCATCACCATCACCTCCATGATCAGCGGGGCATCGCGGGCGGAGAAATGGAACCGGATCCGGGAGTTCATCGCATCCCTCGCGGGCGTGGAGGAGATCGGATTCAACGAGGAAGTGTATTTGTCGGAGAAGGAAACGAACTACCGCAACCGTTCCCTTGCCTATTTTTTGAAGGACTCCGGGGTGCTGGACGGGGATGTGGAGGAACATCTCGACCTTTATTTCATGCACTGCGCCATGGAAATGAACTGCGCCCAGCTGGCCCGCGCGGCGCTGGTGCTGGCCAACGGCGGAAAGGAGCCGGATGAATCCGGCGGCCGCCAGCTCGTTCCTCGCCGGTATGTGCAGATTGCCACCACGTTCATGCTCACCTGCGGCATGTACAATTCTTCCGGGGAGTTCGCCGTGAAGGCAGGCATTCCGGCAAAAAGCGGCGTGTCCGGCGCCATCATGGCGGTGGTCCCGAACAGGATGGGAATCGGCGTCATCGGACCCGCGCTGAACGACAAGGGCAACAGCGTCGGCGGCATCCGCCTGCTGGAAAAGCTTTCGCGCGAATGGAATCTGAGCATGTTTTGAACGATCGGTCATGTTTGACCGTTACAGCTCAATGACCGGAATGTCGCTCTCAACAACAAGAAAGCGGCTCCCCAGGCCAGCAAAGGCCGGAGAACCGCACATTTGCATCGAGCAAAGCTCTCAGCTGGTCAGCCACTTTTTGAACAAGTACTTCGTCGTTTCCGCGTTCATCGCCGCGATCGAGGTCGTGAGCGGAATGCCCTTCGGGCACGACTGCACGCAGTTTTGCGAGTTGCCGCATCCTTCGATGCCGCCATCGGTCATGAGCGCTTCCAGCCGCTCCTCCTTGTTCATCTCGCCCGTCGGATGGGCGTTGAACAGGCGGACCTGGGAAATGGCGAACGGACCGATGAAGCTGGAACGGTCATTGACGTTCGGGCAGGCCTCCATGCAGACGCCGCAGGTCATGCATTTGGACAATTCATACGCCCATTGCCGCCTCGATTCGGGCATGCGCGGCCCCGGTCCAAGGTCATAGGTGCCGTCGATCGGGATCCACGCCTTGACCTTTTTCAGCGCTTCAAACATCCGGCTCCGGTCGACGATGAGGTCGCGGATGACCGGGAACGTCCGCATCGGCTCGATCCGGACCGGCTGCTCGAGCTTGTCGATCAGCGCGGTGCACGCCTGGCGCGGCTTGCCGTTGATCACCATGGAGCAGGCGCCGCACACCTCTTCCAGACAGTTGGATTCCCAGCAAACCGGCGTAGTCTTTTCTCCCCTGGCGTTGACCGGGTTGCGCTGGATTTCCATCAGCGCGCTGATGACGTTCATATTCGGACGATAGGGGATTTCAAATTCTTCCTTGTACGGCTTGGAATTTTGACTGTCCTGCCGGGTGACGATCAAACGAATCGATTTCTTCGCTTCGGCCATGATCAGCTGTCCCCCTTCTTCTTGTCGGTGGTGTAATCGCGCTTCCGCGGCGGAATGAGCGACACGTCGACATCCTCATAGTCAATTCTCGGGCCGTCGGGAGTCCAGAACGCCAGGGTCGTCTTGAGGAAGTTCTGGTCATCCCGCTCCGGAAACTCCGGCTTGTAATGCGCGCCGCGGCTTTCGTTCCGGAGAAGGGCGCCCTTCGTCATGGCCTCGGCCAGCTCCAGCATGTTCCAAAGCTGGCGGGTGAACGACACGCCCTGGTTGCTCCAGCGGGCGGTGTCCGTGATGCTGATGTTTCTGTAGCGCTCCTTCAGTTCCTTGATCTTGTTGATCGTTTCTTCCAGCTTGTTGTTGTAGCGGACAACCGTCATGTTGTCGGTCATCCATTCGCCCAGCTCCTTGTGGAGCTTGTAGGCATTTTCCGTGCCGTCCATCTTCAGGATCGCTTCATACTGATCCACGCGCTTTTTCTTTTCCGCTTCAAACACCGACTCGGGAAGGTCTTCGGCGGATTTGTTCAGCCCGCGGACGTATTCGATCGCCTTCGGGCCGGCCACCATGCCGCCGAAAATGGCGGACAGAAGCGAGTTCGCGCCGAGGCGGTTTGCCCCGTGGTACTGGTATTCGCATTCGCCGGCGGCGAACAGCCCGCGAATGTTGGTCATCTGGTTGTAATCGACCCACAGGCCGCCCATGGAGTAGTGCACGGCCGGGAAAATTTTCATCGGAATCTTGCGCGGGTCATCGCCCATGAACTTTTCATAGATTTCAATAATCCCGCCAAGTTTGACGTCCAGTTCCTTCGGATCCTTGTGGGACAGGTCCAGGTACACCATGTTTTCGCCGTTGATGCCGAGCTTCAGGTCGACGCAGACGTGGAAAATTTCCCGGGTCGCGATGTCCCGCGGCACCAGGTTGCCGTAGGCCGGATATTTTTCTTCAAGGAAATACCAGGGCTTTCCGTCCTTGTACGTCCACACGCGTCCGCCCTCGCCGCGGGCCGACTCCGACATGAGCCGCAGCTTGTCGTCGCCGGGGATGGCCGTCGGGTGGATCTGGATGAACTCGCCGTTGGCGTAAATAACCCCTTGCTGGTAAACGGCGCTTGCCGCCGTGCCGGTGTTGATGACGGAGTTCGTCGTCTTGCCGAAGATGATGCCGGGGCCGCCGGTCGCGAGGATCACCGCGTCCGCCTTGAACGCATGGATTTCCATGCTGCGCAGGTCCTGGGCGATGATGCCGCGGCACACCTGCTCATCGTCGATCACCGCCGACAAAAATTCCCAGTGTTCATGCTTCGTGACGCGCCCGGCCGTTTCCCAGCGGCGCACCTGCTCGTCCAGGGCGTACAGCAGCTGCTGGCCGGTGGTCGCCCCCGCGTAGGCGGTGCGGTGGTGCTTCGTGCCGCCGAACCGGCGGAAATCGAGCAGGCCTTCCGGCGTGCGGTTGAACATGACGCCCATCCGGTCCATCAGGTGGATGATGCCGGGCGCTGCCTCGCACATCGCCTTGACCGGAGGCTGGTTCGCCAGGAAGTCGCCGCCGTAGATCGTATCGTCAAAATGCTCCCACGGGGAATCCCCTTCCCCTTTCGTGTTGACCGCTCCGTTGATTCCGCCCTGCGCGCAGACGGAGTGCGACCGCTTCACCGGCACAAGCGAAAACAGGTCGACGTGCGCTCCCGCTTCCGCCGCCTTGATCGTGGCCATCAGGCCGGCCAGTCCGCCGCCGACAACGATGATTTTGGATGCCATATGTTTCACTCCCCTTTATCTGCTTGCTCAGATGATTGCCCGAACGATATCGCCCGCCAAAGCGAATTCGGAGTTCGTAAATGCGGTCAAGGCCAGTACGAACATGACCGACATGATGACAAACAGCGCCATCGTCACATACGTGGACACGCGCTGCGCGCGCGGCCCGACCGTAATGCCCCAGCTGACAAGGAAGGACCAGATCCCGTTACAGAAGTGGAACGACGCGAAGATGACGCCGACCACATAGAACGCGAACATGCCCGGATTGCTCAGGATTTCGTGCATGAGTGCTCCGACTTCCGCGTGCTCGTACTTGCCGAGGGCGACCTGGACGCGGGTTTCAAACACGTGCCACGAGACAAAAATGATGGTGACGACGCCCGACAGACGCTGGAGGAAAAACATCCAGTTGCGGAAATAACCGTAGTTCGGCACGTTGTTCCGGGACTGGAAGGCGACATAGAGCCCGTACACGCCGTGATACAACAACGGCAGCCAGATGCCAAACAGCTCAATGAAAAACACGAGCGGAAGCTCGTTGATCCAGAGCACCATGTCTATATAGCCTTCCTTGCCACTGTTGAAGGCTTCGTAGTTCGTGAGCATGTGCTCAAGCAGGAAGGCGCCCAGCGGGACGATTCCCAGCAAGGAGTGCAGCTTGCGAGAGTAGTAGGAATTCTTCATGCTCCTGAAATCTCCTTTCAATATATGTAACTTTTTCCGTTGCCGCTGAAATCCTTTACAATTGTACTCCCGAAAGGCACAAGCGTCAACAATTTGTCAACAGTTTTTCACAGGATCGACTTATATGTTACACCTTTCCTTCTTATAATGGAAGTGCAGAAGTTTTATAAATACTTATACGGGATTTGCATATACTGTATCATACACTCCCGCACGAGATCGGAGGTGCAGCCCTTGCTGGATCTGATGAAAATATTCGTCACAGTCGTCGAGCATCAAAGCCTCAACCGGGCGGCGAAGGTGCTGAACATTTCCCAGCCCGCCCTGTCGCGCAAGATCAGCGGCCTGGAATCCGCCCTCGGGGTCACCTTGTTCGAGCGCAGGGGCAAAAGGCTCGTGCTGACGGATGTGGGGGAAACGTGCCTGTCCTATGCCCGTGAATTCTTAAGGCTCGAGCAGCGGCTCATGAACACCCTGGCCGAGCGCAGGCCGCGGCAAAAGCACAAGCTGGTGATCGGCGCCTCCCTCACCACCCTGCAGTCCAGCCTCCCCGACTTGATCGCCCTGCTCCAGTCTTCCGGCGTTCCGCTGGAAATCAGCGCCATCACCGGCAAAACCCATGAAATCGTCCGGCATGTGCAGGAACACCGGGCCGATCTCGGCATCATCGCCTCCAGCGTGCAAAAGGCTGACCTGGAGTGCGTGCCGCTGTTTGAGGACCACCTGGTACTGGCGGTTCCGAGCAATCACGAATTGTCCCGGCGGGACCAGGTCCCCATCACGGCTCTGCAGGAACTTCCGATGATCCTGTTTTCCAAGGGCACCTGGTACCGCGTCCTGATGGACGAGCTGTTCGAACGGCACGGGCTCAAGCCCCAGATCCGGATGGAGATCGACTCCTTCGAGGCGATCCTGCGCCTGATCGGAACCCTGCGCCTGGCCGCCCTGCTTCCCGCCTCCTATCTGAGGGGCAGGGAAGTGGAGGACAATGACCTGAGCGTCATCGAGATCGAGGAACTGAAGGCGACCAAGCGGACCACCTGCCTGATCTTCAGCAAGGACCGCTCCTTCCCGGGCGATCTGCGCAGGGCCATCGGGCAGGCTGCGGCAAGGCTGAGATCAGGATCCGATACCTGAATCATGTCCATCTTCCGCCAACTTTACACAACGGCACTTCTTTGAAGGAAAGGAGAAGGTCATGCGAGATAAGGATGATTTGAGCCGGCGGCCGGGCGAGCGGAGGGACCGGCGGCCCGGACGACGGCCCGGCTGGAGGTTCGCGCTCGGAATCACCGGAATGATTGTATTTATCATCCTCAATGTTCAACCATACGGGGGGAACCCGGACGATGCCGGGCGGGAAGCGAAGGAAAATCCTGTTGACCTGCGGGAAGCGGAACAGGCGGCGGAACGGTTTCTGCGGGAGGCCGTCCTGCCAGACGGCTGGAATGTGTTCGCCTATTTCCAGTCCAACACGGATCTGGCCGGGTATCTGTACGAAAACGGCCTGATGGATGAATATATGGAAACGTTCGGGGAGCTGATCCCCGTCGATTATTTTCAGGTCGAGGCCGTCCATCGGCGCACGGGAGCGGTCTATCTCGTGGATGTTCACCCCGGCAGCGGCCGGGTGGCGGCATACCGGCAAGTGTCCGCCGATTCGGCCGCACCGGGCACGCCAAACCACCCCGAAGAGAAGGAATTGTCCGGCGGTGGGCGCCAGCCGGATGACGAGAAGCGGGCGCTGCAATTTCTGAACACGAGGGGATTCGATCCCGCCGCCCTTCGCCTGGCCAACCCGGGGGAAAAAGACGGGGAACTTCTCTTTGTCCATGAGAAGTCCGCCGTCGGCGAAGCAAGACTGCTCGTCTCCGTCCGGATGGAAAACGGCGGCGTCGTGAGCTTCGAGCCGGTCTTTTCCCTTCCCGACACCTACTGGAAGCGGCAGGACCGGCGCGAGGCTTCCCAGGCGCTGGCCAGCCTTCTCTCCCTTCTGCTGAGCGCCGTTCTGGGCATCGCGGCCGTCGTCCGGACAGCCGCGTTGCGCGGCTCCATCGATTTCCGGCGCGGGATCGTGGTGACCATCATCTATGTGGCCATCGCCATCCATTACAACTACAATTCCTTGCCCGGATACAAGGCGATGGCCGCCGAAGGGCTCATGGCGGGGGAATTGTCCGCCGTCGCCGCCGCCAGCGAAATCCGGTTCAACATCATGTTTGCCAACATCTTCGCCATGGCCACCGGAGTGGTCATGTACCTGTCCCTGGTGTCCGGCGATGCCGCCTGGCGGCTCACCGGGCGACAGCCGTGGGCGCGCTGGAAGGAGCCCGATTACGGCGACCGCCTGAAAGCCGCCGTCAACAACGGGTACGCCTGGGGATTGTTTCTGCTCGGCGCCCAGAGCGCCGTGTTCTGGATCCTGGATCGGATGTTCGGTATTTGGGCGACCAACGATCCGATCTATTCCCCGTTCAACCTGCTCTTCCCGGCCCTTTTCCCGCTCATGGCCTGGGCGGCCGCCCTCTCCGAAGAGGCGATCTACCGGCTGTTCGCCATCCGCTTCCTGGAAAACATGCTGCGCAGCCGCGCCGCCGCCGTCATCCTGTCCAGCATGATCTGGGCCGTCGCCCATCTCGGGTATCCTGTCTATCCGCCTTATACCCGGTTTGTGGAAGTCACCTTGCTTGGATTGGTCCTGGGCTGGGTGTTTCTGCGATACGGCTTCATCACCGCCGTCTTTGCCCACGCCGTCGTCGACTGCGTGCTGATGGGACTGTCCCTGTTCGAATTCGGAAACCCGGAGCTCATGATGATCGGCATCCTGTACATGCTCTCTCCCGCGGCGGCCGGCTGGCTGATCGCCCGCCTGCATGACCGCCTAGGGCCTAGGATTCCCCCGTCCCCGGCTCCTCCGCCAGCGCCTTGAGGATGGCGCGGGCGAGCGATTCGCCGATGCCGATTTCGCGAAAATCGGCAATGTCGGCCTCGCGGATTTTTTTGATCGACCCGAAATGGCTGAGCAGTTTTTTCCGGCGTTTTTCCCCGATGCCCGGAATGGAGTCCAGGCGGGAGGCGACCATCGATTTGCTGCGCAGCTGCCGGTGAAACGTGACGGCGAACCTGTGCACCTCGTCCTGAATGCGCTGCAGCAGGTAAAACTCCTGCCGGTCCCGCGGAATCGGCACCGGCTGCGGCGGATTGCCGACGACGAGCTGCGCCGTCCGGTGCTTCTCATCCTTGACCAGGCCGCAAACCGGGATGAACAGCCCCAGCTCGTTCTCGAGCACGTCCACCGCCGCGCTGATCTGTCCCCTGCCTCCGTCCACGATGATCAGGTCCGGCAGGGGCAGCCCTTCCTTCAGCACCCGCTCGTACCGCCTCCGGATCACTTCCCGCATCGCTTCGTAATCGTCCGGCCCCTTCACCGTCCGCAGCTTGAACTTCCGATACTCCTTGCGGGCCGGCTTGCCGTCGATGAACACCACCATGGCGGACACCGGATTCGTCCCCTGGATGTTCGAATTGTCGAATGCCTCGATCCGCCGGATCTGTCCGGCGCCGAGCCACTCTCCCAGGTTCTGCGCGGCCTGCACCGAACGCTCTTCATCCCGGGCGATGGCGGCAAATTTTTGCTCCAGAGCCACCTTCGCGTTTTCCCGGGCAAGCTGGACCATCTGCCGCTTGCTGCCCCGCTGCGGCACGAGCACCCGGATGTTGAGCCATTCCTGCAGCGCCTTGTCGACGTCGCCGCGCTCCGGATGGTCGGGCAGCAGCACCTCCCTCGGCAGCGCCGGATTGTCGCTGTAAAACTGCGTCACGAAGGAGATGAAATCGGCGTATTCCTCGCCGTAATACGGAAAGGTGGAGCTGTGGCGGCCGATCATTTTGCCCTGCCGCATGTACATCACCTGGACGCTCATCCATCCCTTGTCCACGGCGTAACCGAACACGTCGCGGTCCAGCTGGTCGCTCGAGGTGATGTTCTGCTTCTCCATGACCATATCGATGTGGGAAATCGCATCGCGCAGCTCCTTGGCCCGCTCGAATTCCAGCCGCTCGGCGGCCTCATGCATCTGGCGCGTCAGATCCTGCTTGATGTCCTCGTGCCCGCCGCTCAGGAAGCGGGAAATCTCCCGGACCATGCGCTGGTTTTCCTCCTCCGGCACATCCTTTTCGCAGGGCGCCAGGCACTGCCCGAGATGGTAATACAGGCACACCTTGTCGGGAATCGTTTTGCATTTGCGCAAGGGGTAGAGGCGGTCCAGCAGCTTTTTCGTCTGCTGGGCGGCAAAGGCGTTGGGATACGGTCCGAAATATTTGCCGCCGTCCTTGCGCACCTTGCGCGTGACCTCCAGCCGCGGATGGCGCTCATTGGTGATCTTGATGTACGGGTACGTTTTGTCGTCCTTCAGCAGCACGTTGTATCGGGGATTGTATTTTTTGATCAGGTTGCACTCCAGAATGAGCGCTTCCACGTTGTTGGCGGTCACGATGTATTCAAAATCGCGAATTTCGCTGACGAGCCGCTGCGTCTTGGCGTCATGGCTGCCGGAAAAATACGAGCGCACCCGGTTCTTGAGCACCTTGGCCTTGCCGACGTAAATGATCTCGCCGGACCCGTTTTTCATCAAATAGCAGCCGGGTTTCTCCGGCAGAAGAGCCAGCTTTGTTTTCAGATCCTGCGCCATGGAAGCGTTCCTCCGTTTCCTCTCCAATAAGCCCGACCGATGCCGCACAAACAACAGGGAGCCGCCCTCAAGCTTGCGCCTGCCGGTCAGCCCCCGTGTTGGCAAACATCCTCGATTTTTTCTTTCTCGGCAGCCCTGAATGGCAGACGATTACAGGTGGCGGGAAACGACGCTCTTCAGGGCTTCCTTGGACTGGAATCCGATGATTTTGTCCACCGGTTCCCCGTTTTTGAAAATGATCAGCGTTGGAATGCTCATCACTCCGAAACGGGACGCCGATTCGGGATTGTCATCCACGTTGACTTTGGCAATTTTCATCCTGTCGCCGATTTCTTTATCCAGCTCCTCCAGCACGGGCGCGATCATTTTGCACGGCCCGCACCACGGAGCCCAAAAATCAACAAGGACGGTGCCTTGGCCTTCCACTTCCGCATTGAAGCTTTGGTCCGTTACGTTCACAATCGCCATGGTTGCTGTGCTCCTTTCATATGCAAATGATGGTCTTCATTGAAAGTATACCATACTCCCGCAAGGAATTGCATGCCGGATCCAACCCCGTGAACGGAGCGGGATCCGGCGGATCGATGCGGAAATGTCGCATAATTGTCACTTTCGGTTCCTTTACAAGGTTCCCCGAGATTGGGTATACTATGTAGGTGAATGTGACCCAATGTGACCCATGGTCCGACCCAGTGCCTGTTTTCGAGGAGGGAGCCGCAATGGAAGAAAGAAATCCCGAACTGCATATCAATGAAGAACCCAGAAACGATTTCCTTGACGTGGGCGTCGGTTTTCTGGCCACCTTCGGTTTCTTTTTGGTCATCACCGTCATCGCCACGGTGATCTCGATCTACGTTTAAGAATTCACGCGCGCCGCTTGCCGCCAATGGGCAGCCGCACATTGACGGCGCCATCTCCATTGGGAGGCCGCGCGATGGAAGGACAAACGCATCCGGATGTGCGCGAAAGGGGCAGTCCCTCAAGGGGACTGCCCTTGATGTTTGGCGATCGAGACCGCTGCCGGCTGGATGTTGTCGATGTTTCAACATTACCGTGGCAAATCAGACCGTCCCCAACAAAATGAAGTAGAAATTTCAACTGCATCGACGCTCATCGTGCTACAGTCGGACAATTATAGTCGAAATTTCTGCCTCTTCTCCCGAAAGCCGGCTTATTCCGTGAGGGTGAAGTCGATCTTTCGACTTCAATGACCCCGAGCGGTCTTCCCCGGCCCCTACTCGTTTCCAGCGTTCACGGATCTTTTACTTATTTCCCCGTTTGTTTTCTCCGCACACCTCGACCACATCGACGAAGGGCGCGATTCGTTCCATCAGCCTTCTGCCCTTGTGCTCGTCTTCCCCGTCCCGGTTCGTGAAGCTGAAATGCTGCTCCAGCGCCTCCAGGGAATGGTTGGACGTGTAGAACGTCGGGTTGCGATTCATGCGGAAGTTGAGAATCGCCGCGAGCACGTGATCCCGTGCCCAGGGGCTGAGCAATTCCGCGCCGATATCGTCAAACACGAGCAGATCGATCCGCTTGAACAGCTCGATCGTTTCCTGGAGCTTCTGCGGCTCGTTGAGCATGTTTTTCAGATCTTCCATGAAGTCGGGCATGTAGACGATGGCGCCGCTGTACCCGTGCCGGGCCAGCTCATGGAGCAGGTATCCCATCAGGTACGTCTTTCCCGTTCCGAAATTCCCGACGAGATACAACCCCTTTGGCTGAAGCCCTTCCCGGATCGTGAGCTGAACGTAGTCGTAAATGCGCTTGACCGCCACCGCCCTGTCCTTGTCGGCCCTGAGCATCTCCTCGATGTTATAGCCCGCGTCCACCGCGCCCTCCGGCAGGTAGAAACTGCGCACCCTGCGGCGGATGGCGCTTTCCTGCTGAAAAGCCAGCCATTTGCGGCACGGAACCTTTTTGTCGTAAATCCAGCCCCGCCCCATCGCCGTCCCGGCCTCCAGCCATGTGTAGTGGCCGGCAAACTCGTTGGGACAGTCGGCCAATCCGGGACATTGGGCGCAATGCGCCTGCTCGTCGATGTACTGCTTCAGCTTGTTGACGTTGACCCGCAAATCCCCGTCTTCCAGAAACGGATGCCTGGCGCGAAACCCCGCGACCAGCTCGTGCCGCAGGACGGCGCGGATTTTCTCCTCCGCCTCCGTCGCCGCAGCCGGTCCTGCAATCTGTTTGAGCACCTGCGACAGCGGCTCCATATCGACACCCCCTTCCTTCTACGATTCCTTGCCCGTTACCTCGCGCAAGATGCGCGCGAATTCCTCCTCGGAAACTTTCTGCCCTTCCCCGGTGAACACCGGAATGCGCGGTTTTCCCCGGCCGGCGGAACGGCCGGCGGGCCCCTTCTTCCCCGGCTGGCGGGATGGGGACGTTCCCCGCTCCTGCGGCTGCGCCGCTTTCCGTTTCAACTCCGTCTGCCTTCGTATGTACTCGACCGCCTGCTCCCAGGTTTCGATCTGCCTGCCCAGCATGTCAGCGGCGATCGTTTCGATGTACGGCCTGCTCCAGGACAGGTTTTCCGCTTTCAGATAATGGATGAGCACGTTGATGACTTCTTCCTTCAGTTTGTACTGCAGGTCTATGCGCTCAAAAATTTGCAGGATGCGGTCGGGAACTTTTCCTGGGAAAAACCGCTCCAGCACATCGGTGTACGGGCGGTTGCGCAAAAACAGGTTGTACTGCTCCGCCGTGCATTGGTCCTGCAGCATCGCCGGCACTTCCACAAAAAACTCCCTGGGCACCGGCTTCTCCTCCCCGAAGGCCGCCTCCTCCGCTTCCTCCGTCCCAGCGAAACGCATGTCCTTCAGCCGCAGGTAATCCTCCCGCCGGCGATTTTGATGAAACAGCAAGCTCGCCTTGTTCTGCAGCACGTCGTATTCCAGCTGGCCGTCGGCGGAAAACACCTCATCCTCATCCAGCAGCCTGCATATTTCCTGCAGCGTCAGCTTGTACTTCATGGCGATGAAATTGAGCTCCGCCAGCCTGTGGGGTTTGTGCTGGAGACCTTCCACAAAGGCGCGGTTCCGGGACGTGCGGGGAAACTGGAGAATGATGTCATGATAGGAGAAGCCGTTCTCCTTCTCCCACATATTCGCGGCCCCCGCTCCGGCCGCCGCCGGAGCCGAATGGGCGAGGCGTTCCAGATCCTCGTCCACGCTTTGCGGGCTCAAACGGAACAGCTCATAGAACGGCACGGACACATTGAGCTCGTTCCATTCCCGGGCCGCCGCTTCCTCCGGCTCCGGAGCGCAAAATTCGTCGTACAGGCGAAGAAGGGCGGGCTTGCCCACGCGGTCCCTCAACAGCAGGGTCAAATGCTGGTTCTGGAAAAACTCGTAGGGATTGAGAGGCATGTACAGCCGGTACTCGTATACGGTTTCCTCGCTCGACGGATCGACCTTCTGGATGGTCTGCAGAAGGCCGGTCGCCTCCAGGCGGGAGGCGCAGTCGATCATCCGCCGCCTGCCCTGGACGCTCAGCTCCACACCCAGCGCCAAAAACAGCTTGCGCTGCTCGACGAGCGGCGAATATCCGGACATTTCGGAAGGAAGCTGCTGATGCAGCGCCATGTAGAGAGCGACGGATTCGGGACCGATCATCGGCAAATACAGATGGTGAAGCGACTTGAGCTGCAGAGGGCTGAGCGAGCTTTCCCGGAATACGGTGAACCGGTGGTTTTCCGTATAATCCAGCGGATTGTTGATCTTCATCCTTCAATCCCACCAATTTGTCTGATCGCTGTTTTCCTATTTTATCACATTCCGGGATGATCTGCTGAAGATCTCAACCATTGGCGAATGACGGGGTGAAGCTGATCCTTCGCCTTGGTCGGCAGCTGGTGGCCGGCGCCGGGCAGCAGGTGAAGTTCGGCGTTGGGCAGTCGCTGCTTCAGAAGCCTGGCGTAACGCATAAATGGCCGGTCCTTCTGGCCGAACACGAGCAGAACCGGCTGGCGAATGTGTCCAAGCAGGCGGGTGCTGGAATAGGAGAGGCTGCATTCGAAATACTGGAGAATGTTGGCGATATCGCCCAGATCCGCGGCGCGTTTCAGATTGCGGTAGGTGATCGGAAGATCGGCATTGCCATAGGAAACGGCGGCGGACAACAGCCCCTTGCCCCCCGCCCTGGCGGCGGCCAGCGCCAGCCGGACCCTTGTCCGGTTGTACCAGTCGTTCATTTCCGGCATGCCGCTGATGACAATCGCCCCGGCAAACTTCGCCGGGGCTGTCAGCAGGGCCTCCAGGGCAACCGACGCCCCCGTGAAATAGCCGCAAAGCCAGCACTTGTCCAGACCGAGCAATTCCGTCAGGCGAATCATGTCCTCCACAATGAGAGGATAGGTGATCGGCTGACGGGACGGAGCGCTGAGCCCATGGCCGCGAATGTCAAAGGCGACGAGGCGGAATTCGTCGGACAGTTCGCTCATTTGGTAATTGAACACTTCGCTGGTCAACAGCGGAGGATGAATGCAGACGAGCGGAGTCCCGTTCCCTTTCACATGATAGTGGAGCGCCGTCCCGTTCACTTCCAGCAAGGGCATGATCCGTCACCTCACAGATAACGGGTCTCGGGGATGGTTGGAACGCCCTTAGTATGCCCTTCAGAACATCTTGTAGCCGTTTTTGCGCAGGACGCGGATCGTGGTTCCGCTCACGATGGCGCCGGCCAGTCCTCCGGCAAAGGTGAGATAGTCGGCCGCCCGGTACGCCTTCAGGTTATCCAGCAGGCTTCCCGGTTCCCACAGGTTGTAGATCACGATGGGAACGAGCACAAACACATACAGCCAGACCGGCAGCCATGTCGTTTTCAGCAGCATGTTGAGAATGAATCCGATGCCGAACAGCAGCACAAAAAAAAGAAGCGTGACGATGATGAGCTGCAGCATGTCAGAAGTCCTCCAATCCGTCGTAATGGCCTATACAGTAGTCTATAGGAAAAAGAGCGCCCGATCAACGAGCCCGGTTTGTTTTCCCCGGGCTGTTTCGCTACAATGAAATTGTACGCAATGACTGTTTTTTTCAGGAGATGATCATATGAGCGAAGCACTGTTGACGCTGGAAGGCTGGTACGCTCTCCACGATTTCCGCTCGATCCATTGGCCGTCCTGGAAGGCGGCGGGCGAAGCGGAGCGGGAGGAGGCGATCCGCGAGTTTCTCGCTCTCGCCGAAGAGTGGAAGAAGGCTGAAGACGCCAGATCCGGCAGCACCGCGATCTACAGCATCGTCGGGCAAAAGGCGGATTTCGTCATGATCCACATGCGGGAAACGCTGGAAGAGCTGAACGAGATCGAGACCCGCTTCAACAAAACGATCCTGGCGGATTACTGCGAACCCGCCTACTCCTATGTTTCCATCGTGGAACTGAGCAATTACACGGGCAAGCCGGGAGAAGACCCGATGGACAACCCGGAGGTTGCCATGAGGCTCAAGCCGATCATGCCGAAAACGAAGCATGTGTGCTTTTATCCGATGAACAAGAAGCGGGACGGACAGGACAACTGGTACATGCTCACCATGGAGCAAAGGCGCGAAATGATGCGCAGCCACGGAATGATCGGCCGCAAGTACGCGGGCAAGGTGAAACAGATCATTACCGGGTCCGTCGGCCTGGACGATTGGGAATGGGGCGTGACGCTGTTTGCCGACGACGCCCTGCAGTTCAAAAAGCTCGTGTACGAAATGCGGTTTGACGAAGTGAGCGCCCGGTTCGGCGAATTTGGCGAATTTTTCGTCGGCAATTTGCTGGACCGCGACCAGGCGGTGCGCCTGCTGTCCGTATAAACGATGGCCTCTGACGGACACGGATGACGGATGACCGCAAGAGGTACGGGGCTGTCCGGACGGACAGCCCCGTTTTGCGTTTCTATTCCTGTTCTTCGTCTTGTTCCTTCAGCTGCGCCAGAAACCGCTCCGTCTCCCGGTCGCGCTGGCGGCTTTTTTCCTTCAGCCTTTCGATGGCCGGCTGGACGAGCCGGTCCACTTCCTTCTGAATGATATAGGCCAGATCATGCCGGTTCTGCTCTTCCAGGTAGCCGCCGACCTCCATGAGAGCGTTGTACCTGTCCAGCTCATCCCTCGTCAGCAGCCCCCGCACCTGCACGCTGCAATGCCTCATCCGCATCAGCCTCCCGTACCGGAAGGAACTCGCTCACCATTTCGCCTTCTGCAGGACGAGCGAGATGCCCCCGATGGTGTACAAATACCGGGCGTCGATCAGTTTTTTCATCACCGCGGCCGGATATCCTTTCAGCTTCGTGTTGCCGACGATGCCGATCGCTTCGTTTTTGCCCAGGGACGCCACCGTTCCCTTGCTGGCGAACTTGAACGGCTTCAGCTCTTCGCCGCGCACGGAAGCGGCCAGATTGTACGCGCAGTTGTATCCCTGCTGCATGGCGAGCTGCGCCGTGGGCGGGTACGGCCTGCCCTCATCGTTCATCACGATCGAGCAGTCGCCGACGACGAAAATATGGTCCATGCCGGGAACGCGCAAATACTCGTCCACCTTCACCCGGCCGCGCATCGTTTCAATGCCGGCTTGCTCCACCAGGCTGTTGCCGCGCACCCCGCCGGTCCACACCACCGTGGCCGACCGGATTTCCTCGCCGTTGCCCAGCACGACCCCGTCGGCGCGGCATTCCTTGATCGGTGTGCCGACGCGGAATTCAACGCCTTTGTTCTTCAGCACATTCATGGCGTATTCCACCAGCTCCGGATCAAATCCCGGCAGGGCTGTGGGAGCCGCTTCGATGTTGTAGATTTTGACCAGCGAAGGATCGACGTCATTCTGGCGGCAAAGCTCCGGCACCCGGTCGGCCAGCTCTCCGACAAACTCGATGCCGGTGAATCCCGCGCCGCCCACGACGAAGGTCAGATAATCCAGCCGGTCGGGCTCCCGCTTGAACTTGGTGAACTGGTACTCGATATGCTCCCGGATGAGGTTGACGCTGTTGATGCTGCGGATCGTCATGGCGTATTCCTTCATCCCCGGAATGCCGAACGTTTCCGGTTCGCCGCCCAATCCGATGACCAGATAATCAAAGGAGATCTCGGAATCATCCAGCACGACCTTTTTCTCCTCCAGCCGGATCTCCCGGACCGTCGCCTTGACAATGTTCGTCCTCGACTCATCGAGGATGCGGTTCAGATTGACACGGGCGTTGTGCGGATGATCGGTGCCCGCCGCAGGCATGTGCAAATGGGTGGTGATGTAGTGATAAGCGTGTTTGTTCACGATGGTGACATCCGCCTCGTTATAGTTCAGCTCCTTCTGCAGCCGAAGGGCGGTCACCAGTCCACCGTAGCCTGCTCCAAGAATGACGATGTTCGGTTTGCTCATGGTTTCGCTCACTGTCCTTCCACACTCGCTGTTTTTTCATTTTGTCCACCGGAAAGAGCACTATTCCCCTTGCCGGAGCTTGTGAAAAATTGCTTGTGAAAAATTACACAACGTCCGGCAAAAAATAATAGGCAATCAGGTTTTTCTTTCCTTGAGTTACATTTCATATCATATATCTCCTGAACCGGGTTGGCAAGAGAAATTTTTCACGATTCCGCCATCATGGAAAACGCCTTCACCGATAAACCGAATCCGGTCGAAAATTTGGTTTTCTTGGGTTCGTTTTCAGTATATAATGATTGTTGGGTTTGTTGGGCTTTGGTCTTTTTTATTACATCGGAGGTGCAAAATTGTGACACAACCGCAATCGGATCAAATCGTCGACATTCTGATCGTTGGCGGCGGCCCTGCCGGCATGTTTGCCGCTTTCTACGCCGGCATGCGCCAGGCCAGCGCGAAAATCATTGAAAGCCTGCCGCAATTGGGCGGGCAGCTGGCCGCTTTGTATCCGGAAAAATACATTTACGACGTTGCCGGATTTCCGAAGGTGACTGCGCAGCAGCTGGTCAACAACCTGAAGGAGCAGCTGAAACTGTTTCCTGAAACGCAGATCTGCCTGGAGGAAAAGGTGGAAAACGTCGTCAAAAAAGAAGAGCGGCTGTTTGAGGTGACGACGAACAAGGGTGTCCATTACGCCAAGGCCGTCATTATTACGGCAGGGGTCGGCGCTTTTGAGCCGAGGCGTCTGGAACTGCCGGAGGCGGCGAAATTCGAGAAGAGCAATCTGCATTATTTCGTTCCGGATCTGAACGTGTTCAAGGGACAGCGGGTTGTGCTGACCGGCGGAGGGGACTCCGCCGTGGACTGGGCGCTCATGCTGGAGCCGATCGCCGAGAAGGTGACGCTGGTCCACCGCCGCGACAAGTTCCGCGCCCACGAGCACAGCGTGGAAAACCTGATGAATTCGAGGGTGGAAGTGCTCACCTTCAAGGAGATCACCGCCCTGCACGGTGACGACCGGATCGAGAAAGTGACGATCACGGACAACAAAACCGGGGAAGTGCTCGAGCGGGAAGTGGACGCCGTCATCGTCAACTTCGGTTTCATCTCCTCTCTCGGACCGATCGCCAACTGGGGGCTGGACATCGAGAAGGGGTCCATTCGCGTCGACACCCGCATGGAAACGAACATCCCCGGCATTTTCGCGGCGGGCGACATCACGACATATCCGGGCAAGCTGAAGCTGATCGCCGTCGGTTTCGGCGAAGCTCCGACCGCGGTCAACAACGCGAAGGTGTACATCGACCCGGAAGCCAAGCTGTCCCCGGGCCACAGCAGCAACATGAAGTTTTGACAGGCTGAATAAACGGCAAAAAGGGCATCCTAATCCGAGATCGCTCCCGGAGGTGGATGCCCTTTGCTTTGCCCTGTCTGCAATGGAATGGAGCCGCTGGCCGCGGCGTGTCCCCGCTGCGGAAGCTCGATGGCCGATGCCGGGCGCCTGACCGACGCCTTCGGGCCATACGCCCCCTACCGTCCCGTCGATGATCTGAACATGACCGACGGGTTGCCGGATCTCCTGTTCGGCTTGTGCTATCACGTGGTGGAGTGCGGGCGATGCGGCTGCCGGGAAGTCCGTCCGGTGAAGGAAAAATAAACGGAACTGCGGGGCCTCTTACCGCGCCCGGGACGGCAATCCGGCCGGCAGTCAGTCCGGCCGGCGTGTCCGGTCAGCACTCGGTCGGGGTCCCCGCCGCTTCCTTCGTCCGGAACGACTGCCCGCATCCGCATGTGGCGATGGCGTTCGGATTATGAATCGAAAACCCGCCGCCCATGGCGGTTTCCTCGTAGTCGATTTCCAGGCCGTACAAATACCGGCTGCTCTCCTGATCGACAACGACCCTGATCCCGTGAATGCTCATCTCCTGATCGGCTTCCGTCAGGTTGTCGTCAAACCCCATGCTGTATGACAATCCGCTGCATCCCCCATCCTTTACGCCGATGCGCAAAAACAGGTTCGGCGATTCCTGCTCTTCCAGCATTTCCTTGATGCGGCTGGCAGCGGCATCCGTAAGTCGAATCATGGCACATCCCTCCTTGATTCAAGTATACAGGTTGCGCTTGCGCACCACAAGCGGCCACCCATCCCCCTCCATGCAGCCGCATCATGCGGCATCTGCGAGATGTCAGATTTTCTTCCATATACCTTTACATGATCTCGTTGCCATATTGCTCCTCCTCCGCAAGAGGATTATAATGGTTTCGTTGATAATAGTTAGCAACAACAAAAATGGCAACAGAAAGGACTATTTTCGCATGGAGAAAGTGGTCATACTAGGCGGGGGCTACGGGGGACTGACGATCATCAACAAGCTGCTGGAGCAGGTTCTTCCCCACGATGTGACCCTCACCCTGATCGATCGCATGCCCTTTCAGGGACTGAAAACGGAGTACTACGCGCTGGTGGCGGGAACTGTGTCCGACTACCATCTCCGGGTCCCCTTTCCCGTTCACCCCAGGCTGGTAATCCGGCACGGCGAGGTGACCCGGATTGACCCGGAAAACCGGCTGGTGGAAATGGCCAATGCCGATCCGGTGCCCTACGACCGGCTCATCATCGCCCTCGGGTGCACGGACAATTATCACGGGATCCCCGGAGCAAGGGAATACGCCTGCAGCATCCAGTCGATGGAAGCGGCCAGAGAGACCTACTTCCGGGTCAACAATTTGCCGGCTTATTCCACCGTCACCATCGTCGGCGGGGGGTTGAGCGGAGTGGAGGTCGCCGCCGAACTCAGGGAAAGCCGTCCCGACCTGAACCTGCGCATCATGGATCGCGGGCCGAGCATCCTGTCGCCCTTTCCGGAAAAATTGCGGGCCTACGTCCGGGAATGGTTCATCGAGCACGAGGTGGAGATGGTGCCCCACTCCAGCATCCGTCGGCTTGAGCCGGGCATCGTCTATAACGGCGATCAGGCGGTCGGCACCGATGTGACGATCTGGACGGCCGGCATCCAGCCGGTGCCCGTCGTGCAGCAGCTTGAACTGCCGAAGGACGGAACCGGGCGGCTCGTCATCAATGAATATCATCAACTGCCGGACTATCCGGAGGTGTTTGTCGTCGGCGACTGCGCCAGCCTCCCCTTCTCCCCGAGCGCCCAGGCGGCGGAAGCCCAGGGCAAGCAGGTGGCGGAGGTGCTGCATGCCATCTGGAAAAACGAAACGCCCCGCATCGGCAAGATCAAGCTGAAGGGCGTTCTCGGATCATTGGGCAAAAAAGCGGGGTTCGGCTTCGGCATCGTCGGAAGATCCACGGTCATGCTCGGGCGGGTTCCACGGGTGCTCAAGAGCGGGGTGCTCTGGATGTCCAAGCATCACCTTGGATGATCATAACTCCAGATCGGCGAAGGGATCCTCCTCCAGCTTCGCCATATGCCTTTCGATGGCTTCCAGAAGCTCCTCCGGCGTATCGGCGGAGATGATGTCGCCGTTGACCATGGCGTACGGCTCAACATAACATTGCCCGCAGTTGCCCAGGCAGCCATATTCCAGCACATCACAGGCGGGATTTGCTTCCAGGAGACGCATCACTCTGTCGGTTCCGTTGTGCATGTTGTTGGTGCAAAATTCGATGATTGGCCGCATGGATCCTCCCCGTCCGATCTGCCGATTTCATTTTGACCTTTTTTGTATTATAATATAGTGCAAGGAAGGAGTTGAAGGCAAATGAGCGAAGCAACCAGAACGAATGAGCAAATGTACGACGAAGTCATGGAAGTTTTGGATAAATTGCGTCCGTTCCTGCAGCGTGACGGCGGCGACTGCGAGCTGGTGGACGTGGAGGACGGCGTTGTGAAGCTGCGCCTGGTCGGCGCTTGCGGAAGCTGCCCGAGCTCGACGATCACGCTGAAGGCTGGCATCGAGCGCGCGCTGATGGAAGAAGTGGAAGGAATTGTGGACGTGGTTCAGGTTTATTGATCCATGGATTAGATTCTCCCCTCAACTTGGACCTGGGAAGGAATCAGGGCTATGTTGAGGGGAGTTTTTTTCAGGTCCGGCAGCATGGTCCGGCCAGGCAGGCTTATGGATCCCTTCTCAGCGGAAGGGTGCGGATCGGGTCCAGTCCTCCCCCCACCTCGATGATGTTGCCGGTGACGAAATCGGACAGATCCTGGCACAGAAAAACGACGACCCTGGCGATGTCTTCCCCCGAGCCGGGCCGGCCGCGGGGGCTTTCCGGATCCCGCAGATGGCGCACTTCCGCGATCGATTTTTCCTTGTTCTCTCCCCTGACGTCTCCGGGACAGATCATGTTCACCGTGATGCCGTGCTCGGCCTCTTCCACGGCGAGCGACTTGGTGAAGGACACAAGCCCCACCTTGGCCGCCGCGTACACGGCCCGATGTGGCCAGCCGCGGGATTCCGCGGCGTGGGCGAACCCGAAGTGAATGATGCGGCCCCATTTTTTCCGCCTCATGCCGGGAAGGACGAGATGATCCAGCGCCATCGCCGCCGTCAGATTGCCGGTCAGCAGATGCTCCACCTCGTCCCAGGCGTATTCGGCAAAGGTTCTGCGCTCCCGCACGAACGGCCCCGCGTTGTTGATCAGAATATCGACGGACGCGCCGAACGCGTCCTCCGCCTGGCGAACCATCCGCTCCAGCTCTTCACGCTTCCGGATGTCGGCCTGGAACGCCGCGCAGCTCACCCCCGCCGCGCGAATGTCCTCCGCCAGCCTGTCCGCCTCCTCCTTGCTGGACATATAGTTGATCGCCACATCGCAGCCTTCCCTGGCAAGGGCCAGTGCCGCGCTTTTGCCAAGTCCCCTGGCGCTGCCCGTAATTAACGCCAATTTCCCCTTGAGCGACATCGCTGACCCTCCCTAGCCTCATTTTCCAACATACTGGAACACCTCAAACATCGATCGGACCGCCATTTCATAGCCGGCGCGCAAATCGGCCAGGTTGGCCGGAACGTTTTCCACATGCTGCTGCTCCAGATACCTGGACTCCATCAGGTACAGATCGTCGACCAGTTCCACATTGACGAGGTGAATCTCCAGGTTTCTTTTCAGCCTCAATCTCTGCATCGGAGGCTGGTATTCCATTTTGATGCGATACAGTTTGCTTTCCAGATGATGATGAGACCTCGAGCTTCTCAATTGGCGCAGCACAGTAAAATAGGAAAACTTCGGCTTCACCCGCTCGGTATGCAGCTGGAACCAGTCGTTCATGAAATAGCCGAGCTTGTCGAGATTGGCGAACACCCGGATCATGGCGTTTTTGTAAAAATAGAGATACCGGTCATAGTCATCGGCGCGATCTTCCCGGATCTGCTGCAGATGTTCCTTTTCCAGCCCGCTGGAATACCGGAACGCGCAGTACACGCTCTGCTCCAGCTCATCCAGGGAACGGCGCAGGCCCTGCGCAAACAGATCCATCGAATACATCCGGGCGTTGAATCCCCCGGCGGCCATCTGCCCCCGCAAGCGCTCACAAAACCGGTCCATGAGCGCAAAACAGGGATCGAGCAGGGCGTCGCTTTCTCTCCTGGGTTCACCAAACAAATGACGAAGCATGAACAACCTCCCTCAAAACGAAGGCAGGATCAGATCACGAGCGGAACCCTTGCGCCAGCCTTGCAACCACTTGCAGGCGTGAACGCCCATGTCCCGTTCGCAACTGATCCTCCCGGCGGAACAACCGCGCCTGCCGGCGCGAATCGCTTACCTGTCCGTTGTCTGCCCGGCCTCTCTGCCCATCCTCCAGGCGATGAAGCTCAGGTAGCACAACACGCCAAACAATCCGGAAATGATGACCGAGTGCATCAGGCTTGTGAGAATGATCCAGTCATCGGATCGAAGCGTGAACACAATGAACGCCCCGCTGATGATCTGGGCGACCGTCAGCCAAAGCGTCCAGCTGACGCTTTTACGAACGATGGAGATCGCGCCGTATTTGCGTCCTGCCGCATACAGCCAGATGGCCATCAGCAGAAGAAGCAGGGAGGCGAACCTGTGCAAAAAGTTCACACCGGAAGCGCCCGAAAGCTCGGGAATGACGGCGCCATTGCACAGCGGCCAGCCAAGGCATCCGTTGATCGCGTCGGCATGTCGGACATAAGCGCCGAGATAGACCACAATATAAGTATATATGAGAGTGGACCAAACAAGCCAGCGAAAACCGGAAGTGAGCATCGTGCCTGGCTCCAGCTTTTCTCCCCAGCCGCCCGGATCGGCGGGAAGGTGGATCCGCGACATGGTGATGGTCAGCAGCAGGGTGCTGGCAAAGGCGATCAGGGAAATGCCGAAATGGAGCGCCATGACGAGATCGGACTGGCTCCAGACGACGGCGCCGGCGCCAAGGGCCGCCTGCAGGAACGTGAAGAAAAGGGCGCAGCCGGCAAACAGCCTCGCGTCCTTGCGCTTCAGTCTGGCGAACACCCAGATGGTGAGAATGACGATCAGGATGCCGGTGATCCCGCTGAAGAACCTGTGGCTGTACTCTATGAACGATCCGATGGTGTAGGCCGGCACAAACTTGCCGTGGCAGAGCGGCCACGTATGCCCGCATTCCTCTCCCGAGCCGGTCTTTGTCACGAGCGCGCCTCCAAGAAGGACGATGAGCATAAAGACGGTTGTCCAGACGGACAGCCTTTTCAAACCTTTCATCTGTTTCACCCGCTCCCGTTTGGTCAGCTGAAGCGTCAGTTCCAGCATGCCATACTCGGTTCCATTATAAACATTCGGGACAGGCAATGCCATGAGCAAGTTGTTACAACTGTTCGACAGTTTCGTTTTTCACAGGCGGCGAGGGAAGCGAATCCCATGAAAAATCCCCGAAGAGCCCGGCTCTTCGGGGATGATGCAGGCGGTTCAGAACAGCTGCCTCGTCACTGTGATGGTTCTCGTTTCCGCGTCATACGTCACTTCCGCGCCAAACGATTCGGCAACGAATCTCAGCGGCACGTACAAGGTGTAGCCACGCTCCACCGCGGCGGTGTCCATCTGCACTTCCTCGCCGTCCAGCACAGCGATGCTGCTGCCGCCGGTCACCGTCAAGGTGCGACCGGTCACCGGATCGGTATAGAAGATGATCTCATTGTCCTCCTCATCCCAATCCAGATCCCACTCCAGGCCGAGCTTGTCGGCGAGCCAATAGGCCGATACCATCGCCCTGCCGTCCTGGATGAACGGAGCCTTGCCGTACCAGCCTCCGTACCAGTCGAGGAATTCGGATTCGCCGGTTTCGGATTCGGCCGCCGGTTCCTCCAGAATGACGGTGAACTGCCGCTTGTTCAGACCATGGGCGATGAGCAGCTGCCCCAGCGCGGATTCGGGGTCAATTTCCGACAGGATGATGGTTTCATGAAACGATTCGTCGAGCACGATCGCGTCGGATGTATCGATGACGTCGGCCTTGACCGGTTTGTCATTGATATTCCAGTATTCCTGGCTGGCGTACAGGCGGATGCCGGCGTTTACGGGCAGCGGCATCTCGGTTGTCGGCTGGAGGAAGATCTCGAAGTCAAACCTGCGCAGTTTTTCGAAATCTTCCACATACAGGTCAAAGGCGAGATAGGAACTGTCATTCAGCAGATGGAAGCCCTGCTCGCGCAGCCCGTTCACCTGTTCCTCCGTCGCATCCAGCTGGTTCATCGCTTCCGTCAGGCCATAGGTGATCGTTGTCGCAAGGAACTCCACCACGAGCGTTTTGTTGTGGAGATAGGACTCCAGCAGGCGAATGACGGCGGCGGATTCGTTGTCAATCATCCCCATGTCTTCCTGCAGTTTTTCGATCGCCCGCTCGACGAAGGGAACCATGAGGTCGTAGATGACTTCCAGCGCCTCGCGCAGCCCTTCCTCATCTTCCGCCAGCTGCTTTAAAAGCTTCTGGACAAACGGGATCAATTCATCCCCGTGGATGACGGAGTGCACATGGGTGGTGAACACATTTTCGCCGTTGATGGAAATCAATTCCCGGCTGAAACCGATCGTATCCGGATTCGGCAGATTCGGCACCACATAGCCGGCAAACGCCTTCATGGCCTGCAGGTAATTTTCCTGATACTCCTCGTAGGAAATGGACATCATTTCAAGCAGTTCCGCGATCATGGGGTTGGTTACCGCGTCATCCATCATGATCGGGCGCCGGATTCCGTCCACGGACACAACGATTTGACTGGATGAGACATACATTTCAAAAGGGATTTCCGTTCCGGCAATGTGCAGGCTGCCCGCGGCGGAAGCCGTAAACGGATTTTCCTGCTTCAGTTCATGGAGTTCCAGCCTGACTTTCCGGAGCAGATCCAGTTCTTCCGCCTCGAAACCGAGCATGGCGGCCGTCATGTCATCCATCATCAGCTCGAGTTCCATCGTGTACTTGCCTTCCATAGACTGGAAGTCAAAGTTGGACATCAGAACCCGGTTGAGATCCACGCTGCCCACGGACTGGCAGCCAACCGCGATGATCATGACAAACGCCATCAGCAGCGCTGTCCATCTGAATCGTTTCCTCATTGCGTACAAGATGCTTCCCCTCTTCCCGATGTTCTTTCTCTTGTTCACAACTATATAAGTTATCACATTCGATGATGAATTCCTATCCATTACTGGAAAAGTGTATTAATTTTCACCAAACGAGCGCGAGGAGCGGGACAGAAGCTTGAGAAACGGCGCGAGCAGCCTGCGGAGCGGCGCGGGGAACATGCGCACATCCTCCTGGCGAATGACGCGCAGGACAATGAGCAGAACGGGATAAAGGGCAAACAGCACAACTCCGAGCAGCGCGGACTGCAGGAAAAACTCCGCCTTCGGCCAGCCTAGATCCATCCAGCGGTCCAGGTACCAGGCGAGGGCGGCGCCGATGGCGGCGAGCGCCGCGGAGACCGCGAGAAACGGCGGCCAACGGCTGCCAAACATGCGATAATCGACGGTTTTTTTCAGTTCCCGCAAATTGAGCAGCATGATCGTCACAAAGGCGAGGAGCGTCGCCCCGACGATTCCGTAGATGCCGAACAACGGAGCCAGCGCGTAACCGCCGGCCAGTTTGACCGCAAGCCCGGCAAACACAAAGCCGACCGGGCGCAGCGTTTGCCCGAGACCCATCAGAATGGCCGCGGAAGCCATCATGACGACCTGAAACAGGGCGGAAAAGGTGAGCATCGCGGCGATCTCCCAGCCGTTGGCGTCGCTGAACAGGAAGCCGATGACCGGCTTGGCGGCCACCGCCAGGATGACGGCGAGCGGCATCCCCGTAAGCAGCGCGATGCGCAGCGCCTCGGACGCCTTCCCGTTCACCTCCCGCATATCCCGGCGGGCGTAGGCGGAAGAGATGACCGGAACGATGGAGGTGCTGAGGGCGATGGCGATGATCGGCGGGATGCCCGCCAGCGACTGCGCCTTCCCCGTCAGGATGCCGAGCGCCTCCTTGGCCGCGCTGTAGCCGATGGAATCCTTCAGCAGCGCGATGACGGTGGAGCTGTCGATGAAGAAAATGACCGGAACCGTGAGCGAAATGAGGCTGATCGGGATGGACAGCCGGAGCATCTGCCGGTAAATGGCCGGATAGCCCCCGCTTTCTGTCTCACCGTCCCCCCGGGCCGGATCGATGCCTTCCCTTCGGTCCATCCGCCTCTTTTTGAATTCATAAAAAACCATGACCGCCAGAGCCGCGGCGGCCCCTGTGACCGCGCCAAAGGAGGCGCCGGCGGCGATGTATCCGTTCTCGTACCCGAGCCGCAGCATGGCGTACGCGACGCCGACCGCCGTGCCGACGCGCAGGATCTGCTCCACGATTTGCGACATGCCGCCGGCGATCATCATCTGCCGTCCCTGAAAATATCCGCGCATGATGGCGATGACGGGGAACATGAGGAGAGCCGGGGCGATCGCCCGGATGGACCAGACCGCGTGGGCGTCCTGGGCGATGTGCACCGCATACCAGGGAGCGGCCGCATACAGCAGGGCGGCGCTCACGATCCCCGCCGCCGCGGCGAACAGGACAGCCGCCCGGTATACGCGCCTTGCTTCGGCATACCGGCCAAGGGCATAACGCTCCGACACCATTTTGCTCAATGCGCTCGGAATGCCGGCGGTCGCCACGATGAGCAGCATGCCGTACACGCTGTAGGCGATGCCGTAGGTGGCCAGCCCCTCGTCGCCGAGAATATATTGAAGCGGCACCTTCTGCAGGAGACCGAGCGCCCGCGCGACAAATGCCGCCACCGCCAGGATGACCGTTCCCTTGACCAGAGAATCCTTGGACACTTTATTGTACCTCCAATGAGGCTGACGTCAGCCGCGTTCCTTCAGGATTTTGCGGATCAGCTTGGCCACGCCGTTGTTCACGTTCGTATCCGTGATCCAGTCCGCCGCCCTCTTCACCGGATCCTGGGCATTGCCCATGGCCACCCCGAAGCCGGCCTCCCGGATCATGGCCAGGTCGTTCAGGCTGTCGCCCGCCGCCGCCACCTGATCCATGGTAAGCCCCAGCCGGGAGCAAATCTCCCTGAGTCCCGACGCCTTGCTGACACCCTTCGGATTGATTTCCAAATTGTGCGGATCGGAGTTGGTGATTTCAAACTGGCCGCAGGCCTCGAGCTCCGCGAGGATCGTTTCCAGCTTCCCGCGGTTTTCGGTATAGTAGCCGAACTTGAGCCACTGCTCATCCTCCCCGCTCCGCTGCCAGTTTTCCCGGTTGTACGACCCGGATACGGCGGCGGACCAGTACCAGACGTCCATGCGCAGGGCGAGTTCGCGCAGCCAGCGCACCTGTTCGCCGCTCAGCAGGTGGCGGGTCCACACCTCGCGCAGCGATTTTCTCACCTCGCTGCCGTTGGACAGCACCATGGGCGAAGTCAGCTCCAGCTGCTCCACAAACGGTTCCACGGTGAAAATCGCCCGTCCCGTTGCCAGCACGACGACGATGTCTTCCGCAAAGGCCCGGCGGATCCACTCCGCGTTTTCATCGGATATGCGCTGCTCATGATCCAGCAGGGTGCCGTCCATGTCCAGCGCGATCAACCGTATGTCCATGGATGCTCCTCCCTACGCGTTCCCGCCCGCGGCGGCCGGCTCCCGGCGGGCCGCCTCCGCCACAAAGGTCTGGTGCCAGAGGGCGAAGATGTACACGGTCCACAGTTTCCGGGCATGATCTCCTTCCCCGTTCCGGTGCCTGCGCAGGTCCCTCTCCAGCACGGCGATGTCAAAAAACTGCTCCATCCTGCCGTCCTTCAGCTGTTCCAGCAGCTCATCTCCGCGCCGGCCCATCAGCCAGTTCCTGAGCGGCACGGGAAAGCCGAGCTTCGGACGGTTCAGGATGAATTCCGGCACGATTCCCTCCATCGCCTTGCGGAACACGTATTTGGTCGTTCCTCCGGCAATGCGCTGCGATGCCGGAATCCGGCGCGCCAGCTCAAACAGCTCCACATCGAGAAAGGGCACGCGCAGCTCCAGAGAGTGGGCCATCGTCATCTTGTCCGCCTTCATCAGGATATCCCCGGGCAGCCACAGATGGAGGTCCACCAGCTGCATCCTCGTCACCGGATCGAGGTGCCGGGAGCGCTCATAGCATTTGCCGGCAATTTGCCAGGGGTTTTCATATTGTTCCAATAATCTTTTGTCCCCCGCCCACAGTTCCACCTTCGCTTCCTCACTGAAAATGCGGGCGTTGCCGAGAAACCGCCTTTCCAGCGGCGTCGTGCCGCGAAGCACATAGTTTCTGCCCGGAACCGACGGAGGGAGTTTTGCCGCAAGCAGATGGACGAGGCGCCGGAGCGGTCCGGGCAGCCAGGAGATTGGCCTAAGCGCCAGCGGTTCCCGGTAAATGCGGTAGCCGCCGAACAGCTCGTCCGCCCCTTCGCCCGACAGCACCACGGTGACATGCTCCCGCGCCAGCCGGGCGACGTGATACAGGGCGATGGCCGACGGATCGGCAACCGGCTCGTCCTGGTGCCAAACCGCCTTCGGCAGGGAGTCGAAGTAACTTTCCTCGGTGATGATCCGTTCGTAATGTTCGGTGCCGAGCGCGGCGGCGGTTTCGCGGGAAATGACCGTCTCGTTGTTCGGTCCCTCGAAACCGACGGAAAACGTCCGGATTGGCTCCTTCATGCGCATGAACGCGGCGATGGCGGTGGAATCGATGCCGCTTGACAAAAAGCACCCGCGCTGCACATCGCTCTGCATGTGATGCACGACCGAATCGTCCAGCTTCTCGCGGATCGCCTCCACATAATAGGAGAGCGGCCTGTCTTCCGGTTCGAACACCGGTTCCCAGTATCGCCGGATGCGCAATTCGTTGCCATCTTCCAGCGCAATCGTATGGCCGGGAGGCAGCTTCATCACGCCTTCAAACATCGTGTACGGCTCCGGCACATACTGGAACGTCAAATAATTGGCCAGCGATTCCAGACGAACCGCCGGCACCGTTCCATCCAGTTTCAGCAGGCTTTTGATTTCCGAAGCGAAGGCAAACCTGTCCGCATCCCTGAAATAATAGAAAGGCTTGATGCCAAAATGGTCCCGCGCCCCGAACAGCTTGCGGCTGCGCGCATCCCAGATGACAAAGCCGAACATGCCCCGCAAGTGGCGGACGCAATCTTCCCCGTACTGCTCATACAGGTGCACGATGACTTCCGTGTCGGACTGCGTCCGGAACCGGTGGCCGAGTCCGATCAGCCGCTCGCGCAGCGGCTTGTAATTGTAGATTTCGCCGTTGAACACAATCCACACGGTGCCGTCTTCATTGCTGAGCGGCTGATGGCCTTCGGCGAGGTCGATGATGGACAACCTGCGGAAGCCGAGGCCGATGCCGTCCTCAATGAGGACCCCGGCGTCGTCCGGCCCCCGGTGGACGATCACGTCCATCATCCGCCTGAGCTCTGTCTCCTCGGGTCTGCGCTGATCGTTGTAACGTATTCCGACTATGCCGCACATGAATGGTAGTCCTTTCTGTCCTTGGGATTGAAAACATCCGGATTAAGGCGACTGCTCCTCGTCCGTCAGCCCGATGGAGCGATCGTAGGCGTCAAAGATGGCCCGGGCAATCGGCGCCGCGCCCCATGCGCCGTACCCGCCTTCCGGCACGACGACGGCGACGGCGAGCTTCGGATTGTCCGCAGGCGCGTAGGCGATGAACACGGCGTTTTCCACCCGGCCGGCGGACGTGTCGCTTTCCGCCGTTCCCGTTTTCGAGGCCAACTTGTAGGGAAATCCGTCGAACCCCTGCTGGGTCACCCGCTCCATGCCCCGCTGCACCACATCCCAGTATTCGTCCGGCATTTCGACCGTATTCAGAATTTCCGGTTCGAAGGTGCTCACAGTTTTGCCGTCGTAGGTGGTGATCTTTTCCACAAACTGCGGCTTCACCCTCGCACCGCGGTTGGCCAGGGTGGCTGTGTATTGCACCAGCTGCAAAGGCGTGTACCGCGCCCCCTGCCCGAAGCTCGACAGCACCATGGCCGCCTGGGCGCTGGACGATTCCACCATATTGAAGTAATCACGCACCCCCGCGCTTTCTCCGGGAAGCCCGCTGCCTGTGGTGACACCAAGTCCGAACTGCGTCATGTAGCTGTCCCAAACCTGGACCGATTCCCTGCCGTACTTCCGGTACAGCGGGTCGCCGATCATGGCTGCCATAAACGTGTTCGAGGAAACAGCGATCGCCCGCTCCGCGTTCATCTGCCCGTAGGCCCTGCCGTTGGAGTTGGACACCCGGGAGTTGTCGCGGCCGTAATAGAATACCCCGGTATCATTATAGACCGTCGACGGTTTGATCAGCCCTTCCTGCAGCCCGACCAGAATCGTCAGCGGCTTCATCGTGGAGCCGGGAGGCACCAGCGACCCCGGATGCCTCGCCCGTTCCGACGCTTCCGGATGGTCATACAGGGTGCCGGTGATCGTGCCGTTCAGAAACCGGTACTGGTTTTCGTTCCAGTCCTTCGGACTGATGCGGCCGTTGCGCCAGATGTTCGGGTCGTAATCGGGATAGCTGACCATGGCGATCACCTTGCCGGTTTTCACCTCCATGGCCACCGCGTAGGCGGATGCGGCGTTGATCCCCGTCTTGTTGACGCTGCGGGAAACGGGATCCGTTTTCAGATATTCCAGATGTTCAATGATCTTTTGCTTGGCCGCCTGCTGCACCTCCGCATCGATGGTCAGATACAGGTTGTTGCCCACCGTCGGAGGGGTGATGACCGGATTGCCGATGATCTGCCCGAGGGCGTTGATCGGATAGGTGCGGCTGCCCGGCTTGCCTCGCAGCTCCTTTTCGTACATGAACTCGATGCCGTCAAAGCCGACGTTTTCCGTCATCAAATATTTTTCCGTCGTGTTCGCGTAGAAGGGCAGATGGTTGATGGCGGTGGAATACTGCCGCAGGTAGCCCACCAGCTGCACGGCGATCCGGTTTTCGCCGTCGTATTCGCGGACGCTCTCCTCGACGATGCTGATGTTTTTCATCTCGTCGCGATGCTCCATCAGCCAGGCGACCTCTTCATTGGTCAAATCCGTCTTGATCCGGCGCAGGGAGGAGTAGTAATCCATGATGGGCAGCCGGTTTTTGTGGATGTCGAAGCCGGCGTCCATCGCCAGCACGATTTCCTCCGCCGTCATCATCTTGTCCGGATGGCCGTACTCGGCGAAAATCCGTTCCAGCCTTCTGGCCAGGGCGATGACCTCATCCTGGGACTGCCCGATGTCGTACTGGTAATAGAGCGACTGCGTAGAGGTCGATACGGCGATCGGATATCCGTTCCGGTCGTAGATATTGCCGCGGATCGGAGGGATATCGTAAGGCGCCACCTGGTTCGAGTCCTTCAGCGCCTTCAGCTGCTCCCCTTCCACAAACTGAATGATTGCCAGGCGAATGATCAGAATGGAAAAAAGCAAAAAAACGCTGAAAAAAAACAGGTTCAGACGAACAGCGAAATGACGCCGTTTCTGCACTTCTTCCTTGCTCGGGTCCTTGCCTCCGGTCATTCCGATTCGCCTCCCTCCGTCATTCGAGTCCTTCGCCCGAACGTCACTGCCGCCCGGTAAAGTTTCTGCCGCCCGTCAACGTTGCTGGCTGTTTTTCCTCGCCTGCTCGATGTATTCCCGGATCCAGTCGCCCGCTCTGACCTCGATGGTCTGACCCTTGAAGGTGATCTTGACCTTGTCTTCGCCGATTTTTCCCGCGATTTTCATATTGGGCGTTTCCACGCTAAAGGTGCCGTCCGGGTGTTCGGTGTACTGCGCCTTGTCCGCCTCTCCGGCGATCACCCTGAGCGCTTCTTCCTTCGCGTAGTCCAACAGCTGGCCGCCGACGTCGGACAGCTGATCCGTGTAATTGGCGCCGTAGTACAGCAGACCAGCGGCGATGATGACGACCAGCACCCATTTCAGCACGGTTTTCACGATGTTGATGATCAGGATCAACACGATGATGGCGATCAGGATGACGTACCACCGATCCTGCGCAAACAAGGTAAACTGGTCCACGATTTGCTGAATATCCATCATGAGCGCCTCCGTTTTCATTTCCCGTCCATTTCCGGTTTGCTCATCTAGATTATAGAGAAATTGGCCGGGAAAGTCTATCGGAGGCGGCCGCCCGCCGCCCGCGATCGCCGGACGGGTCCGGCTTCATCGCGGCGGCCCCCTGAGACATATCTTCCCGGGGTTGGGCGTACAAGTAGGTATTAGTCGGGAAGATGCCTGACCGATGGATCACGATAAAGTAGGTGAACGATGTGAGAACGGCAATCTGGCTCTATTTTTTTATGTTTGTGGCGATTTTTGACCTGCATGCCCAGTATCCGGTCCTGTCCCCCTTCGCGCTTTCCCTTGGGGCCGCTCCTTCCTTCATCGGCCTCATTATGGGCCTGTACTCCGCCACCCACATTCCCGGCAACATTCTGGCCGGCTACGGCGTGGACCGGTACGGCAGCAGGATCTTTATTTCCCTGAGCCTGATCGGCGCCGGCATCCTTCTGCTCCTGCAGGCCCGGGTGACGGAACCGTGGCAGCTTCTGGTCATCCGCTCGATCAGCGGCTTTGTGCTCGCTTTCCTGTCCCCGGCCTGCCTCGCGCTCCTGGCCAAGCTGGCCAAAAACCACATCCAGCAGGGAAAGCTGATGAGCGGCAACGGCCTCGTGCATACCCTGGCCTCGGTCGTCTCGCCGGCGCTTGGCGCGATGCTTGTCGCGGAGATCGGATTCTCCTCCGCCTTTACGATTCTCGGTTGGCTGCTGCTCGCCACGGGCATCCTGTCCTGGTTCGGCATCCATGAAAAACATGTGGTCAACGGGCCGCAACCGGACATGCCGGCTCCCTCCGGCGCCGGAAACTCGCAGGGGAAACCGGCCGCGCCCTCCGCCGGAGCTGCGCAGGGCTCCCACACTCCGGCCGCTCATGTTCCGGCCGCTCACGCCACGGCCGTCCATCTCGCTCCTGCCGCCGGCAGCCCGCCGGCCACCCCCTGGGTGTTTTTCCTGCTTCCCCTGGCCGTTTCATGCTCCCAGGGCATTCTTTATTTTGAGCTTCCCCTGTCGGCGATTTCCCGGGCATCCATCGTCAATTCCGGATTTCTTTTTTCAGTCATCAGCATTGGCGCCCTGTTCACCCTCAGCATGATGTTCCTGAACCATTACTCTCCCCTGTACCGAACGGCCGCTGGCAGCATGGTGCTGGCGGCAGCCTTCTTTGCCATGGCGGTCGACTGGCCGTTCCCGATCAGCGCCATCCTGTTCGTCATCGGCATGTGCAAGGGGGTCATCTATCCGGCGATGTCCACCCTGCTCGCATACATCAGCCCCCGCAGCCGATACGGCCGCGCCTTTGCCATTTTGTCCATCTCCCTTTCGCTCGGCTCCTTTATCGGTCCGGTCGTCGCCGGGTACACGAGGGAACAGGTTTCCCCCTATTTCTTCGCCTTCCTGGCGCTCATGCTTGCGCTCACCATCCTTCCCTTCATCCGCGTCAAGTCCGTGGAGTGGAACGGCGGCTCATGGAACCATTCGACATTTCCCGGGAAATGATTAAAATGGAAGTAACTCCGGAGAAATTTTTGCAATTGTTTGGAGGAGCCATGGATTTCGTCATCATCGTGGAAGGAAAAAACGACAAGGAACAGCTGCAAAAGGTCGTCACCGAAGATGTGGAGATTCTGTGCACCTATGGCACGCCCGGTACGGAACAGCTGGAAAACCTGCGGCGGCAGATCGGAGACCGGGATGTGTATGTGTTCACCGACAACGACCGGTCCGGGAGGCGCATCCGGGCGCTTCTCAGCGAAGCGTTTCCCGACGCGGTGCAGCTGTACACGCGCAAAGGCTACGCCGGGGTGGAGGGAACCCCGAAGGAATACATGATCCGCCAGCTGGAGAAGGCCGGTCTCGAGCAATATGTGCGCAAGGATGCGGCCGAACCCGGCTCAATCGATGGCCCCGATTGACACAGGCGGGTCTTGTCAACGCCCCTTTTTTGACCTATGATGAGGATGAGATTAGTTAGTGTTCAAAACAACCCGGAGGAACTTCCATGGCAGAGAACCAACGAACCGCACCCGATCCGTCCAGGCAGGAAGCGTCATCCGCCGCTTCCCTTGCGTCGCCCGCCTTTTCGTTCTGGCCGGTCATGCTGGCCATTTTTTTCGGCAATTTCATGAGCATGCTCAGCACGACTTCCATCAACCTCGCCCTTCCGGTGTTCATGACGGAATTCGACGCCGATCTCCTTGTCGTGCAGTGGCTGATGACCGGGTCCATGCTGGCCACCGGCATCATCGCCCCGATCGTCGGTTTTTTGAGCGACCAGCTGACCACGAAACGGCTGTATCTCCTGTCCCTGTTCGGGTTCACCCTCACCAGTTTGCTGTGCATGTTCGCCTGGAACATGGAATCGCTCATTTTCTTCCGACTGCTGCAAGGCGTCTGCAGCGGAATCATCATTCCGACAACGATGGCTCTCATTTATCAGGTGGTGGAAAAGGAAAGGCAGGCTTTCGCCATCAGTCTCTGGAGCGCCTCTTCCATGCTTGGTCCCGCCTTCGGGCCGACGATCGGAGGGTGGCTCATTGACCTGTACGGATGGGAAGCGCTGTTTGCCCTCAATCTTCCCTTCGGCGTCTTTGCGATGATCGCCGCCTCCCGCTACGTGCCCCTGTATCGGGTCACATCCCGAAAGTCGCTTGATGTGCCCGGGTTTGTGTCGGTCATGGTGTGCAGTTCCGCCCTTCTTGTCGCCTGCAGCCGGGGAAGCGTCTGGGGCTGGACGAACGGCAAAACGCTGGCCCTGCTTGCCATGGGCATAGTGACCCTCCTTTACTTTATCCGGCGGGCGCTGAAGGTGAACAATCCTGTGCTCGACCTGCGAGTGTTCCGCTACCCGCAGTTCACCTTTTGCTTTATTTTGACCTCCGTCATCAGCATCTCCCTGTTTTCCGGTCCGCTGCTCGTGCCGATCTTTCTGCAAAACGCCCAGCATGCTTCCGCCTTCGACACCGCCATCGTCCTGCTGCCGGGAACGCTGCTGATGGCTCTGAGCACCCTCGTCATCGGCCGCCTTTACCGGAAGATGAACCCGATTGTCCCGCTCGTTGCCGGCCTTGTCATGATCGCGGCGGCCACCTGGGAGCTGAGCCACCTGACACTCACAACCACCTTTGTGTTCGTTGGCGGCTGGATGGCGCTCCGGTTCGTCGGGGTCGGCATCTCCAACCTGCCGGTGACGGATCTTGCCATGAGCGCGGTGCCAAAGGAATTGTCCGGGCACGCTTCGGCCCTCGCCAACTGGGCAAGGCAGGGCATCGGCGCCTTTTCCGTCGCGTTGTTCAGCTCGTACACGACGTGGCGTGAAATCCGCTACGCGGAGCAGCTGTCCGCAGGAGGAAGCCCGGTGGCCCAACTGGAGGAACTTTCCCTCACAATGAGCATCAACGACGCCTTTGTGCTGGCCTTTGTCGTTGCCCTCGTGGCGCTGCCCCTGTCCTTCCTTCTGCGCGGCAAAAAAATCAAGTAGGGAAGGAGCAGCAGGAAAGACGATACGTCCCGGGTGCCAGTTCCCCGATGACAACGATAAAGCGCCGCCCGTTGGAGGGCGGCGCTTCCGTTTGTGTGACGTACCGGCTTCCTGTTTGACGTACTGTAAAGGCTGTCTGTCAGCCTCAAAAATACGGCGAATTCATCCAGAATATGATCAGCGTCATCGTGAACATGCTGAACACGGTGGAGGAAAACACCGTCTGCGAGGCAAACTCCGGCTCGCTGTCGAACTCCACGGCAAGCAGCACGCTGGACAGGGAGCTGGGCATGGCGCAGGACAGGACCAGCGCCTGCAGCATGATGCCGTCGATGCCCATCGCCTTTCCCACGACCCATCCGACGAGCGGGCTGACAAGAAGCCGCAGCACGTTGGACAGGAACACGTCGCCGAAGCGGATCTCCCACTTCATCGCCCCGAGCTGGCAGCCCAGCGTGAGCAGCGCCGTGGCGATGAAGGCGTTGAACAGGTAGTCCAGCGGAACATACAGCGGCTCCGGAATGCCGATTCCGAACCCGCGCATGAGGAATGCCAGCGGGATGACGTACAGCACCGGCAGCGACAGGATCGTTTTCATGATCTGCCGCATGGACAGCCGGTGCGCATTGACGCTGTAGACTCCGTAGGTGTTCGGCAAGAGCGCCATCATCATGAGGATGACCGCCTGGACGCTCAGCGTGAACGGGTTGTTCATGAACACGAGCTGGTTGAGCGGCAGGGCGTAATTCGCGGCGTTGTTGAACATGACGCTGTTGCGCACGGCGCTGATCATCCCGCCCTTGTACCCCCGGATCTTGATGAAAATTTCCACAAGGATGGACAGCGCCACATAAAAGATGACGAAAAAGAGCAGAACTTCCCCGAACACTTCCGCGGACAGCTCTGTCTCATACATCAGCTTAAAAACGATGACCGGCGAAAACACATAAAAATTGAGCTTGGACAGGGTGCGGATGTCCAGTTTGAACACCCGCTGCATGACGACGCCGATGCCGATAATGACGGAAACAGGGACAATGTTGTAAAGGAAGATATAGAAAAAATATTGCATGTGCGAACGCTTCTCCCTATTTCCTTGCCAGTGAGATCATGTCGCCGGCGATTTCCTTCGCCAGCTTGTTGGTGTCGCCCATCAGCACATCCTCGCCGATCAGGTAGTAATGGCGAATTCGCCCTTCCTTGTCCACCAGAACGTAGATGTTGCTGTGGATGAAGTCACCGTTGTCCAGTTTCCGCACGCCGACGCTGTACTGCTGGGCGAGATCCCACACCTCCTGCTCGGTTTCGCTGCGCAGGAAATACCATCCTCCGTCGAGCCGCGCGTCAAAATAGGCGGAATACTCGCGCAGCCGCTCGGGCGTATCCCTCAGCGGGTCAATGGTGACGGACATGAGGTAGGCCTTGGTTCCGAGAGCTTTTTTGGCGATCAGCTCCTCCTGCACCTTGCCGAGAATCTGGGTCGTCGGCGGGCACACATCCGGACAGTGGGAAAAGAAAAAGTAGATGAGCCGGACCTTGCCGTCCGTATTCGCCAGGCTGACCTCGCTGCCATCCACGTGCCTGAGCGAAAATTCCGCCGCCTCCTTCAGCACCGGAAAACGTTTGCCGCCAAACAGTTCCATATACGCATAGACGGCCACAGCCACCACAAACAACACAACCACGATCTTGAAGCCATGCTTTTTCAATGCATCCATTCGCAATAATCCTCCTTCATGATGAGTAAGCGGCTGTGTCAATGATCATGACGACAAACAGAATCAGCAAATAGTTGACGGAAAACATGAAGTTTTTTCTTGCCCAGGTTTCGTCGTTTTTCGCCGCCAGTCCCGCGTAGCTGTGGATGACCCAGGCCAGCGTCATGGCGCCGATGGCAACGAGATAAATCATGCCGACGTAATCAAACACATAAAGCAGCAAATTGGCCACAAACAAAAGCGTCACATAGGGCAGCATCTGCACCTTGGTCCGCTTGATCCCTTTCACAACGGGCAGCAGGGGATAGCCCGCGGCGCGGTACTCCTCGGTCCGGAAAATACCGAGAGCCCAGAAATGCGGCGGCTGCCAGAAAAACAAGACGGCAAACAGCAGCCATGCCCCCAGGTCAAGCTCGCCGGTGACGGCCGCGTATCCGATGACCGGAGGCATGGCGCCGGAAATCCCGCCGACGGACGTGCTCCAGGTCGAATTGCGTTTCAGCCACAGAGTGTAAATGACGACATACACAAACATTCCGACCAGGCCAAGCACGCCGGCCAGCCAGTTGATGGCAAAAAGGAGCGCTTCGCCAATGATGCCGAGAACAATCGCATACACAAGCGCGTGCGACGGCCTGATTTTGCCCATCGGCAGCGCCCTGGACTTCGTCCGCGCCATCTTGATGTCGAAATCCCGGTCGAAATAATTGTTGAACACGCAGGATGAGGCCATCACAAGGGAAGTGCCGACCAGCACCAGCAGGAGGGATCCCCATTCGATGCGGCCGCGGGAAGCAAGCCAGTAACCGCCGAAAGCCGCGACCAGATTCAGGAAAATGATCCTCGGCTTGGTGATCTCGTAATAATCCTTCCACGAGGCTTTCAATTGTCCGTTCGCCTCCTTAGCAGTCGGGAAAAGTCTGCCGGGAAAACCCGCGCAGACGCCAATGATCAGCGGAAAATATGCTGAAGTCCATACTATCATAACAACAGCAACTTCATTATACAACCAGACAGCTAGGACTTCAAAATATTGTCATAATGTTGAACAATTTGTAGAACAACAATTGGGCTTGGATACCGGTCACAACACCCGAACTGGGCAAATACACTGGTATTGCTGAACCTCGCAAATACCGACGAAAGGGTGTGAGTCCGCCATCCGATGGCTGTCATCAAGGCCAATTCCGAGCATGTGAAGCTGCTCGCCCGGCTGATGCGCGCCGAGGCCGAGGGCGAGGGGGAGCTGGGCATGCTCATGGTCGGCAACGTCGGAGTGAACCGGGTGCGCTCCAACTGCCTGGATTTCAAGGGAATCCGCACGATCGAGCAGATGGTGTTCCAGCGTCCCGGCGGCTTCGAGGCAACGCAGAAGGGCTATTTCTACCAGAAGGCGCGCGACTCGGAACTGCGCCTGGCCCGAAGGGTCATCAACGGGGAAAGGGTGCATCCCGCTTCCTACTCGCTCTGGTTTTTCCGGCCGACCGGCGCATGTCCGAGCCAATGGTACAACCAGCCGCATGCCGGCAGGTACAAGTCCCACTGTTTTTTCCAACCGACTGGAGATGATTGCCCGAATGTGTATCAAACTTATTAGCATTTCGCACATAATGACGGGAGGTGAACTTGCATGAACGGCGGGTATCAGCCGATCACCTATCAGGGACCGATCCCGATGACCTATCCGGGCGCGGACGCGGCCCAGACCGGCTACCAGACTGGTTACCAGGCCGGCTACATGATGCCGCCGGGTTCAACGGGATTTCCGGCCGGCGCCTCCATGCCGCCGATGATTCCCTCCGGCTCCGTCATTCCCGGCGCGCAGGGGATCAGTCCCGCCGCGGCCATGCTGCAGGAGGAATCGTATGTCGAAAACATCCTGCGCATGAACCTCGGCAAAAAGGCAACCGTCTACGCCACCTATGAAAACAACAGCGAGTGGAACGCGAAGGTGTTCACCGGCATACTGAAAGCGGCCGGCCGCGACCACATCATTCTGAGCGACCCGGAAACCGGAGAGCGGATATTGCTGCTCATGGTCAACGTGGACTACATCACCTTTGACGAAGAATTGAACTACACCCTTCCCTTCGGTGTCTCCACCATCGGAACGCCGGCGGGCCTGTGACGACAAAAAAACTGCCCTTTCACCCCGCGGTTTGGGGTTGAAAGGGCAGCATTCTTTTAACATCCTGATCTATATGGCATAATGATCTTTAGCGCAGCTGCTGACCTGCCAGTTGTTGTTCGGCGATCTGCACCAGGCGGCGGGTGATATGGCCCCCGATGGCGCCGGTATCGCGCGTGGCCATGAAGCCGTAGTAACCGTCCTGCGGAATCTGGATGCCCAGCTCCTGAGCAACCTCATACTTCAGCTGCTCCAAAGCCTGGCTTGCCTGAGGCACCACCAATACATTGCTGGAACGGCTTTGTCCTCTTGCCATGACCTCTGCACTCCTTTCATGCTGTTTCCATGGTGTATTGAATGTGCAAGCTTGCAAAAATATTATGTGATGATCTTCCGCCCGATTATTCATTGCCGCGGAAACAAAATTTTTCGCCGCACATGTTGCCGCACATTTTCCTGAAAGGAACGTGAACGATCATGGACAAAAAGTTGGCCCTGCTGTTTTCCTTCGCCGGCGTCCTCTGCCTCGTGGCCGCCGGAGCGGCCGTCAGCTTTCGCGCATTCTGGCTGGCCGGCCTGGCGATCCTCTGCTATGTCGCGGTGCTCGGTTTCGGATTCGCCCTCAAAGCCAGGCGGCGGCGCAATTCCTGAATTTCAGGGCAGGACAAATCCCATCCGCTCTTTCACCATCCGCAGGGTTTGTCCGGCCGCTTCCGCCGCGTTTTCCGCGCCGCGCTTCAGCACCCTGGCCAGTTCGCCCGATTCCCGGATTTCCCGGTACCGCTCCTGCAGCGGCGCCAGTTTGCCGACAACCGCTTCGGCCAGGTCCTTTTTGAACGCCCCGTAGCCCTGTCCTTCGTAGCGCCTTTCGATTTCCTCCAGCGTCATGTCGGCGGTCAGCGCCATGATCGTCATCAAATTGCTGATTTCCGGTTTTTCCTCCGGCGCATAGCGGATTTCCCGGCCGGAGTCGGTGGTGGCGCGGCTGATTTTTTTGCGGATGACATCGGGTTCGTCCAGGAGCGAAATGTAGCTGTTCGGGTTCGGATTGCTCTTGCTCATTTTTTTCGACGCGTCGTCCAGCGACATGATCCGCGCGCCCACCTCCGGAATGTACGGTTCCGGCAGTTTCAGCGTCTCCCCGTAGCGGCTGTTGAACCGGCCCGCGAGATCGCGGGTCAGCTCCAGATGCTGCTTCTGGTCGTCCCCCACGGGCACGAGGTCGGCATTGTACAGCAGGATGTCCGCCGCCATCAGCGTCGGGTAAACAAACAGGCCGGCCGGCACGGAGTCCTTGCCGCTGGCCTTTTCTCTGGACTTGTCCTTGTACTGGGTCATTCTCTCCAGCTCGCCCATATAGGCGAGAGTTGTCATAATCCAGCCAAGTTCGGCATGGGCGGGCACATGGGACTGCAAAAACACGTTGGCCTTGTCCGGGTCGATCCCCGCGGCCAGGAACAGGGCCGCCACCGATTCCGTTTGCTCCCTCAGCTTTTCCGGATCCTGCGGCAAGGTGATGGCGTGCAGGTCCACCACCATGAAAAAGCAATCGTGGGTGTTCTGCAGCTTGACAAAGTTTTGCAGCGCCCCGAGATAGTTGCCCAATGTGAGCTGTCCGCTGGGCTGGATGCCCGAAAGCACTCTTTTCCTGCTCATTTGCAATTCCTCCCTGATTGGTATTTCGAATATCCCTTCATTTTCGGGCGGATCGGGCGCAGCGCGGGGCGGGGCGTAACGAGGCGAGGCGTGACGAAGCGGGGCGTAACGGAACTCAGAGACCTTATTCGGGCAATAATCCGCGTGTTTTCATTGCTAGCGGAACCAGATGACCTTATTTGGCGCCTTTTGCATCGAAAACATCAAAAATCACGTAAATAAGGTCTTTTATTTCCGTTACGTTTGCCACCCCTTCAATTTTGGCCAAAATAAGGTCTTTCAGTTCCGTAACGGTCCCGCCACCCTGCAATCCGCCCGCGCTCCCCGATCCTGCGCCGCCGCCATCCACGCGAATAAAAAAAGTCCCCGTCCCGGCAAGGGACGAAGACCGTGGTGCCACCCTTATTCACCTGAATCCCGGCGAGCATGTTCGCACACATGCCGGGACAAACCGGCTGGATCGGATCCGCGCGGGATCCGCGCATCGGCTTGATGATTCAGGCCTTTCGGTTCGATAACGGCGAACGGCCGCTTCGCTCGAGGATCCCCACTTCGGCACCACGCGGCGTACCGGTTTCCACCCGCTCCGGCTCTCTGCCAACGCCTTCCCGTGATCCTACTTCCAATCCCGTCACTGCGAATCAAAGCGCAAGTTGTCCTTTCTTAGCTAATATCATACCGGCCTCCATCGTGGATGTCAAATTCGGCTCTGCCCCGCGCTGCCTGATATTACCATCCGCGGGCAAGAGTAGAAAGGGCGTCAGAGATCATACTAACAACCAGAGAACCGATTGGAGGTGACAAACATGGCAAGAGGTCAAAGCCGCTCCAGCAATGTGCTGGTCGTGCCGCAAGCGACAGCGGCGCTGGATCAGATGAAGTATGAGGTCGCCCAGGAGCTGGGCATCCAGATTCCGCAGGACGGTTACTACGGCTTCATGGCCACGCGCGATACCGGCGCCATCGGGGGCCACATCACCCGCCGTCTGGTGCAGATCGCCGAGCAGCAGCTCGCGGGCCAATTCCAGCAAAGATAATTTCCATTTCCTCTGATTTTTCTTCAGGCTTGATGGAAGGAGACGCTGGTGAAGCGTCTCCTTCTTTTTTTCCTTCCGCCGCAAACCGGGCTCCCCTGTCCTTCCGCCGTTCCATTCACAGTTTTCTTCGCCGGATTCCTCACCGCACGAGCCGCAGGGCCGGAAGCACCGCGGCCATGTTGTAATTCGACTCAAACTGGACGCTGGCAATCAGCCGATCGTTGCGCAGGGCGAACTCGAACTGGATTTCCCCATGCGTCCAATTGTTCTTGAGCTGCAGCGACTGCAGGGCAATTTTGCGCAGCATCGCCTGCTGCTCCTCGTTCAATCCCTTGCGCTTTTTCCCGGGAATCGGCTGTTCCCAGATCTGGATCGGGTCATGGCGCAGACCGAACTTTCCGACCGTATTGTTGCGGATATGGACAAACACGATGCCCGATGCCAGCTGCGACAGTTCTTCACTCAGCTGCGAGAAGACAATGTCAAGTTGTCTCGCCAACGACAGCTGCTCCGCAAACATAAATTCCCTCCTTTATGAAAAAATGCCAAAGAATGACTCCCGGTCTGTGCCTTATTATAATGGGACAAGATAACGTTTTCAATATCAAACAACCGTCAGAAAAGCAAAAAAGCGCCGAATCCTCCCGGAATTCGACGCGAACAGCCTCGACTTGAACAGCTTCGGATGAATCAGACCGGCTCTTCCTCCGGAGGCTCGATTTTTTCCGCCTCCATATCCTGCCTGGTGACGAGCCATTGTTCCCGGCAAAGGGCAATCATGCCCGAATCGGTGATCGACTTGTCGTTGATCACCCGGGTGAAAAACCTGACCGCCTCGTGATATCGCTTGAGCCGGCGGTTCAACTCGCCGATGAGAAACAGCAGCCTGGCGTTGTTCACGGCGTTGGTCTCCGTTTCGTACACCTTGACGTACTCGTTCAACGCGTATTCGAGGAAACGCTTTTCCTGCTCCTCATCCTGCTGGTAGCGGTACAGCCAGGCGATATGATGGAGCAGTCCCGCGATGACGCGGGGCTTCTGTTCCGTCAGCTGGCCGCAGTACAGGGCGAGCTTGTAGACGGTCATGGCGTCGTTCAAGCTGCGCGAAGTCCCGTAGTCTTTGTACGTCCAGTTGGATGAGATTTTTTCCGCCACCCTGTTTTTATGCTTCATGACGAGTTTTTTTTCGAAATTTTCCGTATAGGCGAAGCCGCAGTAGGGACAAACCCTGACCACGTAAAAATCCGGGTTCAGCTCCGGTTCCTTGAAATGCAGGCAAAAATCCGCGTCCCTCCGTATCGGCCTTTTGAAACTCGGTCTCACCCTGGAAGTCTGAAATTTCTGCTCGCAGGCCAAACAGTCGACCTTGACCGTAAACAATGGTGCCGTTGACATCCGCCCCATTCTCCCCTCACAACAAAAAGAATCCCAACACTTACTGGTACTGGTTCACAAAATGGTATGCGGGCCCCTTGAGCCTTTCCAGCACGATTTCCTTCAGTTCCGGATCGATCCCGATCCGTGTCAGCGCTTCCCGCATGCAGTCGAGCCACGCGTCCGCCCGCTCCACGGTAATCGGAACAGGCAGGTGCCTCGCCCTCATCATCGGATGTCCGTACTGCATGGAATAGAGGGGCGGACCGCCAAAAAACTGGGTCAAAAACAGGAACTGTTTCTCCTTCACCGGATCGATGTCCTCCGGAAACAGTGGTCCGATCTTCGGATCCCGCTGGACAATCGGATAAAACGTTTCAACAATCTGCCGGATCGCAGGTTCTCCGCCCAGCGCATCGTACAATGTGGTCGGGTTTTCCCGGTTCGTCATGCTGCTCGCCCTCTTTTCAATCTATTTCTGATTATAACAAATATTGTTGGAATGCACATCAACCGTCACTCATAAGATGAAGTAGGACATGTGTCAGGATTTCCGATTGACACGGGGGAGGTGAATCCGAATCTTGCGGGCGAAACCGATCCGGCAAATCGTGCCGTTCCGGCAGGCCGCCATTGTCCTGGCGTGCGCCCTCGGCCTGTTTGTGGCCGCGTGCATCGTGCTGTACCCCGAGGCGGCTCATGATTCCGCCATGAGGGGCATCGCCATCTGGTGGAAGGTGCTGTTTCCGGCCCTGTTTCCGTTCCTGGTCATCTCCGAAATCATGCTCGGCTTCGGCATCGTCCATTTCCTCGGCGCGCTGCTCGACCCGATGATGAGACCTTTGTTCCGCGTCCCGGGAATCGGCGGATTCGCCATGGCCATGGGGTTCGCTTCCGGCTATCCCGTGTCCGCGAAGCTCACGTCCCAGCTGCGGGAGCAAAACCTCGTCACCCGAACGGAGGGGGAAAGGCTCGTGGCCTTTTCCACCACGAGCGACCCGCTGTTTTTGATCGGCGCCGTTTCCATCGGATTTTTTCACAATCCCGGCATCGCCGCCCCGCTGGCCATCGCCCATTACGGATCCGCCGTTCTGATCGGAGTGATCTTCCGTTTTTACGGCAGAAAGGAAGACGCGACTCACGGGAACATCGCCGGGACCGAAAGGAGCAGCGGCAGCGGCTGGAGCGGCGCCAGCGGCTCCCGAACCGGCGGCGGTGATCCCGACCGCCGCAATCCGCTGTCCAGAGCGTTTGCGGCCATGCACGCCGCCCGCCTGGCGGACGGACGAACGATCGGCAGGCTGCTCCAGGATTCGGTGACCAACTCCCTTCCTCTCATCATGACCATCGGCGGACTCGTCGTCTTTTTCTCCGTTCTCATGGAAATGTTCGGCATCACCGGAGTGCTGTCGGGGCTGATTGTGCTTCTGCACGCGGTGCTGGATGCGGCGGGATTTCCGCCCGCCCTCGTCCAATCGCTGGTGAACGGACTGTTCGAGGTGACATTGGGCGCCCAGGCGGCCGGAACGGCCAGCTCCCAAACATCGCTCCGCTACAGCGCGGCGGCGGCCGCCCTCATCCTTTCCTGGGCCGGCCTTTCCGTCCACGCCCAGGTGCTCAGCCTGATCAGCCGCACCGACATGCGATACCGGCCGTTCGTGACGGCACGGCTGCTGCACGGAGTCCTCTCCGCCGCGCTGCTGTTTGTCGCCTGGCCCTTGCTTGCCCCGCTGGCCAGTCCCGTTTCCGGCGCATGGGGCTACGCGGATTTCGCTGACGGCCGCATGTTCCGGACGCTAGGCTGGTCCATGCAGAGCGCCGCAGTGCTGTTTTTCGCCACCCTCGCGCTCGTCACGCTCCTGAACCTGGCACGGCTTCTTGCCATCCGGTGGATGCGCCGTTGAGTTCTCCCCATGATTTGGTTATGATGAAAGAAGCGATCATTGGGAGGGTTCATGCCTTGAAATATGCTCTACTTCATCGGGGAGACAGCCGTTCGGAAGAACTGGCGGACATGTTCCACGCGTTGGCCCGGAAGCGCCGGCTCGTCCAGGACGACGAAGACCCGCAAATTGTCGTGTCCATCGGAGGCGACGGCACGATGCTGCACGCCTTTCACAAATACATTGACCGGCTGGACAAACTTGCTTTCGTCGGCGTGCATACCGGCCATCTCGGATTTTACGCGGACTGGAAAGCGAGCGAGCTGCACCAGCTGATCAACTTGATGAGTGAGGAAACGATGCGCCTGGAGGACAAGCTGGTGATGTACCCGCTTCTGGAGGTGCAGCTTCACCGGGTGTCGATATCCAGCACCATGTACGCCCTGAACGAGCTGACCGTGCGCGGAAGCGGCGTCACCCTGGTCGCCCAGCTGCATATCAACGACAATCTGTTTGAAACGTTTCGCGGAGATGGCATCTGCATCTCCACCCCTTCCGGCAGCACCGCCTACAACAAAAGCCTCCAGGGCGCCATCATCCATCCCTCTCTGGAGGCTTTGCAGATTGCTGAAATGGCTTCCATCAACAATCGGGTGTACCGGACGCTCGGCTCGCCGATCATCCTGCCGAAGCATCACTACTGCGATCTGTATCCGCAGTCGCACCGGCAGATCCTTCTGTCGCTGGATCATCTTCATCTGATCTGCGACGACATCATCTCCATCCGCTGCCGGGTGGCGGACCGGAAAGTCCGTTTTGCCCGTTTTCGCCCGTTTCCGTTCTGGAACCGGGTCAAGGAAGCGTTCATCGGCACGGAAGCGGAATGACCGGAGCAAAGGCGGGTCCCCGCGCCGCTTCAGGAAGATTCCTTGCGGTGCCGCTCATGCCGGTCGCCCCGTTCCCTGCGGTGATGGTGCGAATCGGCCACCTTGTGCAGCACGAAATAGGCGCATCCGAAATTGCAGTACTCATTCAGATAATCCTGCAGGCTGCTGATGGCCTGGTCTTTGGGCACCTTGCCGCGGCTGTCGTCCATGAATCCTTTCAGGCGAAGCTGGTTGTACCCCCAATCGCCCACAATGTAGTCATAGCGATCCAGCACCTCGCTGTAGCGGGAACGGAACGCCTCGGCATTCCAGCCGTCCTTGTGTTCCTTGACCAGTTCGTACGTTTTCCCCTGAATATGAATCATCCTCGATCCCTCTCTATCTTTCCATGCGGCGGCCTGTGTCCGCCGCTTCCTTTTGTTCCCTGGCATGATAGGAACTGCGCACGAGCGGACCGGACTCGACATGGCGGAATCCCCGCTTCAAGCCTTCCTCCCTCAGCTCGGCAAATTCCTCCGGGGTGTAATATTTGACGACTCGCAGGTGCCGCCTCGTCGGCTGCAGATACTGTCCGATGGTGAGCAGATCGCACTGCGCCTCGCGCAGATCGTCCATCGTTTGCAGCAGTTCCTCCCGCGTTTCGCCCACGCCGACCATGATGCTTGATTTCGTCACGACCTGCGGGCGATAGCGTTTGCATTCCTTGAGGAGTTCCAGCGATCTGCGGTACTCCGCCCGGGACCGCACTTTGGGCGTGAGCCGCTCGACGGTTTCCACATTGTGGTTCAGCACGTCCGGACCCGCGTCCAGCACCGTGTGCAGCGACCGCCAATTGCCCAGAAAATCGGGAATGAGCACTTCCACATCGCACAACGGGAGCCGTTCGCGCACAGCCCGGATCGTCGCGGCAAAAATCGCCGCCCCTCCGTCCTTGAGATCGTCGCGGGCGACGGAGGTGATGACGCAATGTTTGAGCCCCATCAGGGCGGCCGCTTCCGCGACCCGCGCCGGCTCCTGAAGGTCCAGCTCGCTGGGCAAACCCGACCGGACCGCGCAAAACCTGCATGCCCGCGTGCAGATGTCGCCGAGGATCATGAAGGTGGCCGTGCGGCTGGCCCAGCATTCGTGCAGATTCGGGCACCGGGCTTCCTCGCACACCGTATGCAGGGATCTGTCCCGCATCAGCCGTTTCAGCTCGCGGATTTCCTCGTACTGGGCGGCATCGGGCAGCCGGATGGCAAGCCAATCCGGTTTTCTCGCGGTTCGTTCCAAGTTCAGCCCACCTTTTTTCCAAACGCCATGTAAAAAACGCCACGATTATTATACCACATCCAAAAACGTTTCATAAAATGGGCCGCGTTGCTTCATCCTAAGGGACGACAAAACCTGATGACCCGGTTTCGGTCTTGGCACGAGGTGAACGAAGATGCTGCCAGACAACACAATGACGTTTCGGAAGCGGACGCTTCGGAAAAATTCGCTCCGGAGGATGTTCTCCCTTCTCCTGTCCCTGACGGTCCCGCTTTGTTTCGGACCGGCCGTTCTCGCTCACCCCGCTCCGGACAACGCGCATCATCTTTTGTCGGCGGGGCGGAAGGAATCGCCCGCACTCGGCGCGTCCAGCCCTTATGCGCTGCGCAAGCAGCTTTTTGAGGAAGTGAGCGCGGCAACCGGCATTCCGTGGCACTATCTGGCCGCCATCGACCAGTATGAACGAACAATGACCATTGCCCGTCCAAAGATGAGGAAAAAACGGGACGGGCTCCTGCAAATCCATTACACGAGCTTTGAATGGGGCGGATTGGCCAACCCTGACCACGAGGACGCCAACCCGGTCTCGATCGCGCTGTTCAACGGAATCGGACGGGACGGAAACGGCGACGGAAGGGCCGATTACCGGGATGATGCGGATGTGCTCTATACCCGCATCCAGCACATTCTGGCATATGGCACCTCCGAGGAAGATTTCAGGCGTGGACTGATGGAGTATTATCAAAATGAGCGAAGCGTCACGCGCATCATGCAGTTTGCAAAAATTTTTTCCACCTTCGATACGCTCGAACTGGACCGGCATGCCTTTCCGCTGCCCGTCCGTTCCGACTATTCCTATCGCAGCACGTGGGGAGCGAAACGGGGGTGGGGCGGCCGCCGCATCCATGAAGGCACGGACCTGTTTGCCAATTACGGCGTCCCGGTGAGAAGCACCTGCTACGGAATCGTCGAGGTGATGGGATGGAATAAATACGGCGGCTGGCGCATCGGGATCCGCGACACGCAGAACATTTATCATTATTTCGCCCATCTGTCCGGATTCAGCAAGGACATCAAGGAGGGATCCATCGTCGAGCCCGGGCAGGTGATCGGATGGGTCGGCAGCTCCGGCTACGGCAAGCCCGGGACGCAGGGCAAATTTCCTCCCCACCTGCATTACGGGATGTACCGGGATGCCGGCAAGACGGAATGGTCCTTTGACCCGTACCCGCACCTGAAAAAATGGGAACGCGAGGAAAAACAGCGCCGCCGCAAATGACATTTCACACGTTGCTATTCCAGCAAGACGGAACTGTCGAGCACCGCCGGAGGAAAGGGAATGGACGGCGCCGGATCCGCATCGTTCAGCTTCCCGATCTGCCTTCCCTTGTTGTCGAAGTAGTACATCGGCACATCGCCCACGACGAGCACATAGGAGATCGGCACCTCCGTTTCCACCAATTCCAGATCTGTGCCGAAGGGAATGATGACCGTCACTTCCGCTTCCACCCGCATGAACACCTCCACGAGCAGCATGTTGATGCCCGCATCGACATGCCTTGTTTCCAGGTGGACAACCGCCGCTCCCGCCGGAGTCAGGCGAATCGGAATATCGGGTCCGAAGGAGGCGAGGATGGCGCTGTTCAGCGCCTGGCCAAGCGGAACTTTTTCGGGAAATCGGGTCAGGCTTTTCAGGGTCGCCTGCACGACTTCCTTTGTTTCCGCAGCAATGCGCAGGTGCTCCGCATAATTGATCATGAACCCGGTTGTTCGGCCGGAAGCGTCGGTTCTCCATTCGATCAGCTTGCTGTAATTCGCCTTTGCCGAAATGTTTTCCCTTAGCGCGGAGGAGATCGTTTCGGCGGCGATTTCCTTCACCCTTACCTTGGCGATGTACATCAGCGAGGGCCGGAGGTTTTTTTCTATGTAGACGAAGGTTTGCAGGGTCAAAAACAAAAACAGGACAAGGGAAAAAAAGAGGATCGTCTTCCTGTTCGGTTTTGCCTGCCTAGCGCTTCTCCAACCGCGCCGCCTGAGCTGCATCCTGGGTTTCCCTCCCGATCTGACGCATCTGGACCGTGCGGCCTTCCGCCAACGCCTGCCACCTTTGCCGACGTTAGCCGCCTGCCAACGTTAACCGCCTGCCAACGTTAACCGCCTGCCGACACTGGTAGGCTCATCGTTTGTCGTCTGCCAATGTTTGCCGCCTCAAAGTTTGCCGCTTCAAGGTTTGCCGCCACAGCGTTTGCGCCTGCCAACACTGGCCGCGCCTACATTTTCGCCTCAACATTTGCCGCATCTGTGTCTGTTGCCCCAGCGTTTTCCACCTGCTCAAAAGCAATTTCCACTTTTGTCTCTTGCCAACTCTACAATAGCCGCCAGCCGAACTAATCATGGGCCAATGTCCTTTGAACCGGATCAGACAGAACACGTCCATCATTACATCCTTATGCCAACCGTGCACAAAAAAGACGGAACAGTCGGGAAGGTCGGGAGGGAGTGGGAGCGTAGAGGAGAGGTGAGAGCGCGCGAGAGAAGCAAAATGCTTCTCTAAGAAGGTCGACATACGCCAATCGGCGCGCGAGAGAAGCAAAATGCTTCTCTCAGCGGACCGGCAACCGACATTCGGCGCGCGAGAGAAGCAAAATGCTTCTCTCAGCAGACCAGCAACCGACATTCGGCGCGCGAGAGAAGCAAAATGCTTCCCTCAGCAGGTCGGCAGACGCCAATCGGCACGCGAGAGAAGCAAAATGCTTCTCTCAGCAGGTCGACAACCGACAATCGGCACGCGAGAGAAGCAAAATGCTTCTCTCAGCAGGTCGACAACCGACAATCGGCGCGCGAGAGAAGCAAAAAGCAGCACACTCGCCCATATCACCGGCGAGTCCGATGACTGATCACTGCGAGGCAGCAGGCTGCAGCGAGCTGGAGCATGACGATGAATAGCGCCGACCAACCGTACCCATGTTTCGGCTGTACGAAGCCCACGCCCGAACGAGCCTTTGGTGGATCCGCATGTTTCCCGCCACCCGGCGACAACTCGCTGCCCTGCGCGCCTGAAGTAGCAGAGTCCGATCGCAGCGGGATCTCCTTGTCCTGCAAAAATTCCAGCATCGACCCGGCATGTCCGGCCGGAACCGTCGGTGAGCACAACGGATGCTGCCAGCCGCCGGTTTGCATCTGCCTCAGGAAAAACAGGTAGGTTTCTCCTGACTGGCTAAAACCGCGCCAGGCATCTTCCAGCACCGTCAACTCCGCCGTATCGACGCCCTTGAAACTGTTCAGCACCGACAGGTGAAGTTCGGGCATGCCGCGGAAATCCCCGATGTTCACCACTGTTGCGAGCACAATACCGTCATACTTCTCATAAGCTCTTTCCACCGGAATCATTTCCGCGCAGGAAGCCATAGCCGGACCGTCTGCGCCCGGCGACGGAATCATACCGGTAAATAACAGCAACGCCAGCAAGAGTGCCAGCAAGAACATCCGCCGCGGCTTCATCCCGTCACCTCCACAATTCATGACGAAGAGAGTCACTTGCAGATGATGAGCTGGCGTTTCTTCTTTCGAGTTATGCGCTCCTTCAATTCATGACGAAGAGAGTCACTTGCAGATGATGAGAACATCGGGTTGAGCGCATCAAAGTGTTCAACGCATCAAAGTGTTCGGAGCAGCGTCATGTTGAGGACATCCATATGTATACGCGTGTTGCAAGAATTGCATGTTGGAATGCCTGCTGCATGTACCCATGATCGGCTTGCTCAACGCCCTGACATGCGGCTCAGCTCGGTGGCCAGTTCATCCAGCTGCAGGAAGCTGTCCTTGATCTCCTTGATCCGTTCGTCCTGGGCTGACATGCTGGCAGCCATCTCCTCCACAGCGGCCATGTTTTGTTCTGTCAGCCTTGCGATTGTGCCCATTTCCTGCGAAATTTTCACATATTGACGGTGCACATCGCTGACGGAAGATTCCACCTGGGTGGACTGGCGGTCCACATCGGCGGCGTCGGCGGATAGCTCGTTCATCACCTGCGCCACCCGGTCTGCCGCATCGCGGCTTTCCACAATCGCCATTTGTCCCTGCGCCACCTGTCCCGCTGCCTGATCGGTCTTCACGCGGATCGTTTCCAGAATGCCTTCGATCTGCTCCGCCGACTCGCGGGAAGACTCGGCCAGCTTGCGTATTTCATCGGCCACGACGGCAAATCCCCGCCCCTGCTCTCCCGCACGGGACGCCTCAATGGCGGCGTTGAGCGACAGCAGATGGGTCTGGGCGGAAATTTCCTGGATTGCCGCGACGATGTCGCGAATATGGCGGTTTTGCTCATTCAACTCGTTCATGAGCTCCGCGGACCGCTCGACCACCTCCTGCGCCAGGTTCATCCGGCTGACCAGTTCCTCCGCTTCCCGGTCGCCGCTCTTCGTCAGCCGGGCGGCGTTCTCCGCCAGCGCCCTGAGCTCCGTGGCACGGCTCATCAGATCCGTTACGGCCTGCTCAATGGAGCGGATTGATTCGCCAATATCGGAAATGCTTCCGGTCTGCGTTTCGATGCTGGATGCCATTTCCGCAAAGGAGGAGGTCACCTGCCGGGAAATTTCGCTGGTGGAAGTAACGTTGGATTTGAGCGAACCGCTGAATCCGTTCAGGGAACGCAGCGATTCGCTCAGGCTCTCCATCAGGTTCAGCGTCCGGTTTTTCTCGTTGACCGCGTTTTCCCGTTCCCGGTCCGCTTCCGCCTGAAGTCTTTGGCTGAACTTCGTCGAGGCGAGCAGCGGAACGGCGATCATCGCCAGGTACAGCACGATCGTCACCGGGCTGTTGTTGGTAAATACCGGCTCCTTGTACGGACTGAAAAACAGCCAGATCGTCACCGCGAGTCCGTTCAGGGTGGTGAACAACTGGGCACGAAAATGGTTGTACAGCGTCATGATGGCCAGGTTGACGTAGACGAGGAAATAGGTGGTGATGATCGGATCGCTGGTGATCATCAGCACGGTCAATACCGAAATGACGACGGGGATGTAGTACATGACATATTTTTCCAACCAGCGCCCGAAGGTCATGACGGTGGCGCCGGCGCAGCAGATCAGTCCCACGACGGCCAGGACGATGATCGAGGTCGTTCCGGCTCCGGTCATGAGGCTAACGGCGATGCCGAGCAGCAGCATGCCCCAGATGATGTACACGAGCAAACGGTTTCTGCGATACAAAGTGTCCGACGAATGCATCGAATGTTTCCTCCAATTCTGAAACAAACTGAACTGATCCAAAAAATACCATGTTTTCACTTGCCCGTAAACAGGACCCGGGTCGGGTCTGCCGCCGTCATGCAGGATTTTCCGCTTGAACCAAGAGCCGCCAGATCCGGACAGACTCACCGTCCCGCCTGAGCCAGGTCGTTGAGAAATGCGGTCACCCGCTCCATGTACTCCTCGGGGGATGTTTTAAACACCCTCACATGATCCCCGGAATCCGCCTTCCAGAACTGGAAGCGGTCGGGATGCCGCTGCCACATGCGTTCGCTTTCCGTATAGGGGATCGAACCGTCCTCCACGCTGTGAATAAACAGGATCGGACGCGGGTAAATGTCATCCACCGCCGATCTCGGATCGACCGCTTTCGGGTCGACATCCAGAAGGGGCGGCATGATCGCCAGGATCGTCGGGGTGAACGGGAAATTCGGCAGATTGGACCAAACCGAAAGATTTTCCTGCAAATACTCATACAGATTGCTGAACGGGCTGTCGGCCACCACACCGGCCACGGCTGGTTCGGCCGCAGCAGCCATCAGGGAAGTGGAGGCTCCCATGGAAAATCCGAGCAGGGCGACCGGCTGCCCGGGAGTCCCCTGCTGCCTCACCCAGTCGATGGCGCCGAGCAAATCCTTCATCTCATGCTGCCCCACGCTGACGAACTTCCCGCCGGACTCTCCATGGCCCCGGAAATCGAACATGAACAGATCGAAACCTTCCTTGGACAACCGCTCGGCCACCTGAAGACCCGGCACGTTTTGCTGGGCCCGGTTGTTTCTGTAGCCATGGGCCATGATCACCGTCAGCCCCTTGTTGCCGCCTGCTGCCGGGACAAACCATCCCTTCAGGGGAACGCCGTCCGCGCGGCTGGCAAAATCCACCTCCGTATAGTCCAGCCCATAGTCACCCGGCGTTTCCTTGATCGGTTCCCGCGCCGGATGCGTCAGCTGCCATCCGACATAGAACGAGATGCCGACAACGGCAATGACCGCAACAAGCAGTACGCAGAGCGCGGCGGTCAGCGCTGTTTTCCATCTTCTTTTTTTGCGGGCAACCATAGTCACGGGTATGGAAGCGTGCATCGGACGATTGGATTCCATCGGGTTTCCTCCCCATGCAAACGTTTTTCTAGCATTATATCACTCCGCCAGCCGCCATGTCTCGAAATGAAAACAAAAAAAGCGAACCCCTCGGTTCGCTAAACCCATGGTACGCCCGACTTCGCCCGACGAATGGTTCGCCCGGTGACGGTTCGCCTTCTCCATTTTCGTAGTTTCGGTCCTTTGTGTCCGGATCAGTGGCTGTTCCGCCAGGACCGGATCTGCTCCAGGGACTTCGCCAGGTTCGGCCGCCCCTTCTCCCCGAAATATTCCAGGGAGACGAATCCGTCAAATCCTTTCTCCTGCAGGATGCGGAGCACGGCCCGGTTGTCCACGTCTCCGTCAAAGACGGGAACCGGCTCGCTCCTGTACCTGTTGTCATGATTCCAGCGATAATTTTTCAGATGCACATGCCGCACCCTGGACATGGTCCGCTCCAGAACGCTGACGGGATCGAGCCGGTCCGCGTTCAGATTGGCGCTGTCATAAATGAGCACAACCCGCGGATGGGCGAGATCTTCAAACAACCGTTCAATCGGTTCCGCATCATCGGCGAAAGAATCGTAATGCATTTCAATGGCGACGTTGACCTCATACATGTCGGCCGCCTGGACGGCCTTGCGCAGCGCGGCCACCGTTTCCATCCACATCTCCGGAGAGGCGTGCCTGGAGCCGACATGACCCGCGAAGGTGCGCACCATCGGACTGCCCAACTGCCTGGACACATCGAGCAAACGGATGAACTGCTTCAGATCGTTTTCCACATCGGCCGCCGAACCGGAAAACTTCGTGTAACCGCTCACGGATGGAACGCAGTACCCGTGGCCGGCCAGCAGCTTTGCGAGCTTGTCGAGGGGTCCGTGGTTGGTTTGGAACGATTCAATATGTCCCGCCCACAGTTCCAGACCGTGGATCAGGGAGTTCCACGGCTCCAGCCAGCGGATGACTTCCTCAATCGAAAAATCCTTGAAACCGGTTGTGCAAACGCTCCACCGCATGATCCTCACCTCATGGCCATCAAACTCTCTTATGGCCATTATAGCTCCGGTTCATCATGCAATAAAATAATTGTTAATCATCCATACAATAACATTTTGTAATGAATAACAGCAAAAAACATCAGCCTTTCCGGCGGCTTTCCACAAAGGCATGAAACCGCTGAACGGCGGGCGGCATATACCGGTCCGGTTTCCACACCATTTGGACGATCCGGCGGCAGCGGGGAAAACTGACGCGCAGCAGGGAAATGGACGCGGCATCCAGCCCCGGCGTGCGCGGAATGAGCGCAACTCCGAAGCCGGCCGCCACCAGCCCGGCGATCGTCTCATCACCGGCCCCTTCAAAGGACACCATCGGCTGAAAGCCCGCTTCCCTGCACAGCTGATCGACGGTGTCGCGCAGCCCGCTCTCCGGCCTGTACATGACAAACGGCTCATCGCGCACCTCGTCAAGCGGCGCTTCCTCCCTGTCCGCCAGCCTGTGGGTTTTCGGTACGGCCAGAAACAGTTCCTCCTCCAGAATCGGCACGGCCTGCACATCCGGAGCCGTCTGGCCGGGCGAGCAAAAGGCGATGTCCACCTCGCCCGCCTCCAGGAGTTCCAGGATCCTTCGGGTCGTATCCTGGATCAGCTGAAACCGGACGTTCGGATATTCCCGCCGGAACTCGCCCAGCATGTTCGGAACAAAGTTGGACCCCAGGGTGTGGATGAACGCAAGCGAAATGACTCCTCTCGCCGGGTCCGCCATCCCCTGAAGGATGTCCTTTGCCTGGATCAGTTCCTGCACCGCCCTGTCCGCATGCTCCAGAAAGATTTTGCCGTACCGGGTCAGGGTGACACCGCGGACACTCCGCTCGAACAGAGGCACGCCCAGCTCCTCTTCGAGCCGGGCGATGGAGCGGCTCAGGGCGGGCTGGGTCAGGGACAGCCGGGCGGCCGCCCGGGTCATGTTTTCCGCTTCCGCAAGGGTTTTGAAATAAATCAGTTGGTCAAGATCCATGTCGCATGCCTCCAGTCCGGATTCACCGTTCCGCCCGCTTCAGGAACCCGATCGCCTCCCGGCGTCCCTTCATAGAACCGGTGCAGGTGGGTCTTGACGGTGCCAACGGAAATGCCCATGCGCGCGGCGATTTGCCTGTTCGGCAGCCCGCTGGAAAGCCCCTGCAGCACCTCCCACTCCTTGTCCGTCAGGAGCCCGCAGGCATGGAATTTTGTCCGGACGACGCGAACATGCTCCGCCAACGCGATTCCCTCCTGTGATATAGATTTTATCGGATATTCCGACAATGTCCAAGAGAAGGAATCATTTCCTCCGCGTTGGCCCGCTGCGCCACGGACGCGGATGACGGTTCAACCTGCAGACCCTGATCATTCTTCTGTATCGCACACTCATGATCCGTATATCTAAAAAAATGACAAAAAATCTATCCCGAAGGATAGATTTTTTTGTCCGCTTCATACGCTTCACCGTGCGCTGTCCGGTTCCGGCCCCGGATCCGGCTGCACGGCCGTCAGCAGGATTTCGGCGATATCCATGACCCGAACCCGCGACTCGGCTTCTTCGGATTTGACTCCGTCGCCCAGCATGGTCAGGCAATACGGACAGCCGCTGGCGATGAGCGTCGGGGAAACTTCGAGCGCCTGCCTCGTCCGGAGGACATTCACCCGGCTTCCCTGCCTCTCCTCGATCCACATCATGCCGCCGCCCGCGCCGCAGCACATTCCGTTCTCCCGGTTTCTCTCCATCTCCGCCAGCTCGACGCCGGGGATCGAAGCCAGAATTTCTCTCGGCTGCTCGTAGATGCCGTTATACCTGCCCAGATAGCAGGAGTCGTGGTAGACGATCCGTTCCGTCAGGATCCGCTCCGGTTTCAGCCTGCCTTCCCTGACGAGCCGGTGCAAGAGCTCGGTATGGTGAATCACTTCCGCCTTCAGTCCGTATTCCGGATATTCGTTCCGGAACGTATTGTACGTATGAGGACAAATGGTCACGATCTTGCGCACATTGTATGTCTCAAACGTTTCGATATTTTCGGCGGCCAGCTGCTGGAACAAAAGCTCGTTGCCCGCTCTTCTTGCGACATCCCCGGAATTTTTCTCCCTGTTGCCCAAGATGGCGAATTTCACTCCGGCCAGGTGCAGCAGGGTCGCAACCGCGCGGGCCACCTTGATGCTCCGGTTGTCGTAGGAACCCATGGAACCGACAAAAAACAGGTATTCGAATTCCTCCGTCTCATCGACGGTGGGCGCGATATCCTCCAGGCCTTCCCTCCAGCGGATCCGGTCGTTCCGGTTCAGTCCCCACGGATTGCTCTGCCGCTCGATGTTCTGGAACGTGCGGGACAATTCGCCGGGCATGCTGCCTTCGGTCAGCACGAGGTAACGGCGCATATCGACGATCATGTCCACATGCTCGTTGCCCACCGGACACTGATCCTCACAGTTGCGGCATGTCGTGCACGCCCACAACTCCTCTTCCGTGATCACTTCCCCGACGAGCCGCCTGTCCGCCAAATCTTTCTCTTCCGGCCCAAACAGGCTCGCCGGCATCCACGGCGATCGGGAGGTGACCGCGGCCGCTTTGGCGGTGTGATGATCGCGAATGTTCATGATCAAATGCATGGGCGACAGCGTTTTTCCCGAAATCGCCGCCGGGCACATGCTGGTGCAGCGCCCGCATTCCACGCAGGCGTACAGGTCGAGCAGCTGGTCGCCGCGAAACTGTTCCGTTCTCCCGACGCCGAATTCTTCCGCCGTCTCGTCTTCCAGATCGATGTGGCTCAGCTTGCCGGGAGGCTCCGTCCTTTTCCAGAAAATGTTCAGCGGCGCGAACACAAGATGCGCGTGCTTGGACTGCGGAACATAGACCGCAAACGCCAGCAGGGCGATGAGATGAAGCCACCAGAAAACGTAGAACATCGCCTTTGCCGCCTGCTCGCCCATCTGGCCGAACGCCATCGCAATGAGCGAGGACAAGGGCGCGTAAACGGTCGGTTCCTTCCCGAGACTGATCGCTTCAAAGGCCAGGGACAGCACCACGGTGACCATCAGCGCGCTGATAAAAATGAGCACGATTCCCGCCTTGAACCCCCGCTTCAGGCGCTTCAGCTTCTCGACATACCGGCGGTGGAAGGCGTAATAGACGGCCAGAAGCACAAGAAACACGGTGATTTCCTGGACGAGGCTGAAATACCGGTGGGCGCTTCCGAAGGGAAGCTCCCAGCCGTATACCAGCCCTTTCACGATCAGTTCCACGGCTCCGAACTGCAGAACGATGAACCCGTAAAACATGACGACGTGCATGACGCCGCTCCTTGCGTCTTTCAGCAGCTTGCCCTGGCCGAACACGTCGGCCAGCGTCGTCCTGAGCCTCTGCCGCGGCGGCGGTCCGGAGCGGAACGGGCGGCCCAGACGGACGTAGGCGGCTCTGGCGAGGAGAACCTTCGCCGTCATGTACACCGCGCAGCATGTCACGACGGCGAAGGCGAGGACGTGGATGGCGAACAGCATCGCGTTCTCCTCCTCCCTATTGCTCCAGCATCGCTTTCAGCTGCTTCGTCAAACGGGGCACCGCTTCAAACAGGTCGCCCACAATGCCGTAGTCGGCCACCTGGAAAATGGGCGCCTCGGGGTCCTTGTTGATGGCCACGATCACCCGGGAATTGGACATGCCCGCCAGGTGCTGGATGGCGCCCGAGATGCCGCAGGCGATATACAGATCCGGAGTGACGATTTTGCCCGTCTGTCCGATCTGCAGCGAGTAGTCGCAGTATCCCGCGTCGCAGGCTCCCCGCGAAGCTCCGACGGCGGCGCCGAGCACATCGGCCAGTTCCTGCAGCGGGCGGAACCCTTCGGCGGATTTGACGCCCCTGCCTCCCGACACGATGATTTTCGCTTCGCTCAGATCGACGCCCGAGGCGCTCTTGCGGACGATGTCCCGGATGACGGTTCGCACATGCAGCGGACCGGCGGCGACCCGGACGACCTCCGCCTGCCGCGAAGAATCCGGCTCATTCGGCGCAATGTTGTTGGGACGGATCGTCGCCAGCAGCATGCCGTGGACGGCTGTTCTTTTTTCAAAAGCCTTGCCGGCGTAAATCGGCCGGACAAAACGGATCCCTTCCGCATCCTTTTCCAGGCCGACGCAGTCGGCGATCAATCCGCAGCCGAAGCGGACCGCCAGCCTTGGCATCACGTCCTTGCCCAGCGCGGTATGCCCCATCAGCACCGCCGCCGGCTGCAGATCCCGGATGATGCCGGCCAGCGCCTGATACCAGGCGTCGGCATGAGGGGAATCGAGTTCCGGAGCATCGGCCCAGTAAATGACGTCGGCGCCGCCCTGGGCCAAGGCTTCGATGTGCTTCTCCGCTTCCCTGCCGAGCAGCACGGCGCCGATCCTGCATCCTTCGCCGATCCTGCCGGCAGCCGCCAGAGCCTCCAGCGATACGCGGCGGAGCTGGCCGGACCTCACTTCCGCGGGAACGAGAATCAGCTTGTTCTCCATGTTTCTCTCCCTCCACAAATCACTTTCTCTCAAACGACCTTTGCTTCATCTCTCAAAAGGCGCGCAAGTTCCGCGGCCTGCTCGTCCATGTCGCCCTGCAGGATCTTCCCGCCCTGGCGCTTTGCCGGCAAAAAGATGTCCGTCACGGCGGTTTTCGCGCTCATGTCCCCGGCGGAGAGGCCCAGTTCGGACAGCGCGATCCGCTCCAGCGGCTTTTTCTTTGCCTTCATGATCCCCGGCAGCGAAGGATAGCGCGGCTCGTTCAGGCCCTGTTGGGCGGTGACCAGCAGGGGAAGCTCTCCTTCGACGGTTTCCGTGTCCCCTTCGGCGTCGCGCACCGCGGTGACGCTCCTGCCGTCGATCGTCAGCTTTGTCACGCTGCTGATGTGCGGAATGTCCAGCTCCTCCGCGAGCCTCGGGCCCGTCTGGGCCGCGCCGTTGTCCACGCTCATGTATCCGCAGAGAACCAGATCGAAGGACTCCCTGCGCGCGACTGCCGCCAGCGCTTTGGCGGCGACGGATTCATCCGCCGCATCGGACCCGGCTTCCACCAGCACCGCCCGGTCCGCTCCCATGGCCAGCGCTGTGCGCAGGGCGCTCTCCGCCCGCTCCGGACCGAAGCTGATGGCGACCACTTCCGCGCCGGACGCTTCCTTCAGCCGGATGGCTTCCTCCACCGCGTATTCGTCATACGGATTCATGATCAGGTTGACGCCTTCGTCGTTGACGCGGCCGTCCTTCAGGACGATTTTTTCCTCGGTGTCAAACGTTTGTTTGACCAGAACCAAAATTTTCATGCGAATCTTCCTCCCGTTCCAGCTTCTTGGGCCATTGTGGCGCTCAGCCCTTTTCCCTCAGTTTCCGGCAAATCGCGTCGCCCATTTCCGCCGTTGTCGCTTTGCCCCCGAGGTCCGGAGTGACGATCGTCCCTTCCTCGAGCACGTCCTGCACCGCTTCCAGGATCGCATGAGCGGCCTCCGCTTCGCCAAGATGTTCCATCATCATGCTGGCGCACCAGATGGCTGCCGTCGGGTTGGCGATGCCTTTGCCCGCGATGTCGGGAGCGGAGCCATGGACCGGCTCGAACATGGACGGGAACTCCTTTTCCGGGTTGATGTTGCCCGAGGGCGCGATGCCGAGCCCGCCGATGATGGCGGCGCCCAGATCGGTCAAAATGTCGCCGAACAGATTGGAGGCGACCACCACGTCGAAGGTGTCCGGCCTGGTGACGAAAAAGGCGCTGAGCGCGTCGATGTGGACGATGTTCACGTCGACATCCGGAAATTCCGCATGGATGTTCCGCACATATTCATCCCAGAACGGCATCGTGTGATTGATCCCGTTTGACTTCGTCGCCGCCGTCAGCCGCTTGCGCCGGCCCTTCTCCTGCGCCAGCCGGAACGCGTAGCGCAGCACCCGCTCAACGCCGGCCCGGGTGAACACGCTGTTCTGGATCGCCATGTCCTGGTCGGTGCCTTCGTACATGCGCCCGCCGATGTTGGAGTACTCGCCCTCGTTGTTTTCCCGGATGACGAGAAAGTCGAGGTCCGCGGCGCCCCGTCCGGCAAGCGGCGATTGGATGCCGCGCAGGAGCTTCACCGGGCGGATGTTGATGTACTGCCGGAAGCGGCGGCGGATCGGCAGCAAGAGCCCCCACAGGGAAACATGGTCGGGAACGCCGGGATAGCCCACCGCTCCGAGATAGATCGCGTCGAACCCCTTCAGCCGGTCCAGGCCGTCGTCCGGCATCATGACGCCGTGTTTGAGATAATATTCGCAGCTCCAGTCGAACGTTTCGTAATCGAGCGAGATGCCGCCGTGCAGCTCGCAGACGGCATCCAGCACCTTTGTTCCTTCCCGGATGACATCGACGCCGATTCCGTCGCCCGGGATGAGCGCAATTCCGTAATGTTTCATCCATGAAATCTCCTTTTCGCACGATGATCGGATCCGGCTTACACGCGCAGGTTTTCCACGATGGTCGTCAGGCCCTGGCCCCCGCCGATGCACAGGGTCACCAGGCCGTAGCGGCAGCCGCGGCGTTCCATCTCATGCATCAGCTTGGTCATGAGAATCGCCCCCGTTCCGCCGATCGGATGTCCGAGCGCGATCGCTCCGCCGTTGACGTTCACTTTTTTCATGTCCATGCCCAGCTCCTGAATGACGGCAAGCGACTGGGCCGCGAACGCTTCGTTCAATTCGATCAGATCGATGTCGTCCAGCGTCAGCCCGGCCCGTTTCAGCGCCTTGATCGTCGCGGGAACCGGACCGATGCCCATGATCTCCGGGGAAACGCCGGCGGACGCCTGGGCGACGACGCGCAGCCGCGGCCGGATCCCCCGGCGTTCGGCTTCCTCCGCCGACATCATCAAGACCGCGGCGGCTCCGTCGTTGCGGCCGCTGGAGTTTCCGGCGGTTACCGTGCCGCCTTCCTTGAAGACCGGCTGGAGTCTGGCCAGCTGCTCAAGGGATGTGGCCCGCGGATGCTCGTCGGTGTCGAAGATGATCGTTTCCTTTTTCTTTTTGATTTCATAGGGGACAATTTCATCCCTGAACTTCCCGTCGCGGATCGCGGCCGCCGCCTTTTCCTGGCTGGCCAGGGCGAACTCGTCCTGCGCCTGCCGGCTGATGTTGTACTTTTCCGCGAGATTTTCCGCCGTCAACCCCATCGTGAGGTTTCCGTACACTTCGATGGGCTGCGCCCGCGGCTGGCTTTCCGTGTTCGGATCGACGATGACGCCGTTGCCGGCCTCATAGCCGTAACGGGCTTTGCGCAAATAATAGGGTGCGGTGCTCATGCTTTCCGCTCCGCCGGCCAGCACGATGTCGGCAAATCCGCACATGATTTCCTGGGCGGCGTTGTGGATGGCCTGCAGCCCGGAGGCGCACTGCCGGTGCACGGTGTAACCCGGCACCTCCACCGGGAGGCCGGCGCGGAGCGCGGCGAGGCGGGCCAGGTTGGGGGCGTCGGAGCTCTGTTTTGCGTGCCCCCACACGACCTCGTCGACATCCTTGCCGTCAATGCCGGTCCGCTTCAGCACCTCGCGCATGACCTTTTCCGACAAAAAATCGACTTCCACATCCCGCAATGTGCCGCCCATCCGTCCGATCGCCGTTCTGACCCCGTCCACGATCACAACTTGCCTCAAAGCAGTTCCCTCCGATCTCGTTACCGCGAAAATTCCCGCTTCAGTTCCGCGGCGATGATGTTTTTCTGGATCTGGCTCGTTCCTTCGTAAATCTTCGTGATGCGCGCGTCGCGGTAGAACCGTTCGATCGGATAATCCCGCATGTAGCCGATGCCGCCGTGGATCTGAACGGCCATATCGGCGATCCGGTTGTACACTTCCGAGGCGTACAGCTTCGCGATCGCCGCGTCCTTGACGACCCGCATCCCCTCGTCCACCATCCACGCGACTTTGTACGTAATCGCCCGCAGCACCTCGATCTCCATGGCCATCTCGGCCAGCATGTGCTGCACGGCCTGCTGTTCGAAGATCGGCTTGCCGAACTGCTCCCGCTGCATGGCGTACTGCATGCTCAGTTCAAGCAGCTTTTCGCAGGAGCCGAGATTTCTTGCCGCAAGGCCGGCGCGGCCATTGGCAAGAATCTTCAGGGCGTTCACATATCCTTGCCCGACTTCCCCAAGCACGTTCTCTTCGGGCACTTCCATGTCTTCGAAGAACAGCTCGGCGGAATGGGAACCGCGAAGTCCCATCTTCCGCTCCACCGCGCCGAGTTTGAACCCGGGGAACGATTTCTCCACGATGAACGAGGTGATGCCCTTCGCCCCCTTGCTCGGATCGGTGACGGCCATGACCGTAAACACATGGCCGCAGACCGAGTTGGTGATGTAGTGCTTGGAGCCGTTGATGATGTAGCGGTCTCCCTTTTTCACGGCGACGGTTTTCAGGTTGGCCGCATTGGAGCCCGCGCTCGGTTCGGTGAGCGCAAAGGCGCCGATCCACTCCCCGGTGGCCATTTTCGGAAGATACCTGCGTTTTTGCTCCTCCGTCCCCAACTCCACGATGCCGACGGTGCCGATGCCCGCGTGGGCGCCGATGAGCGTCGTGTATCCGTTGTGGGTTTTGCCGAGCTCCTCGAAAATGGCGCACTTGTCCACCATGCTCAGTCCGAGGCCGCCGTATTCTTCCGGAATGCTGATCCCGAACAGCCCCATCTCCTTCGACATGTTCACGATGTGTTCCGGAATCTCGTCCTTCTCCTCGATTTCCATCGCGACCGCCTCCACCTCGGTCTGGACGAAATCGCGGACGGTTTTGCGCAGCAATTCAATGTCTTCGGAAAAACGGAAATCCATGGTTCTGCCTCCCTAGCTTTTTGTTCCCGGGTTATTTCCCCTGAAAGTTCGGTGTCCGCTTGTCGAGAAAAGCCTGCGTGCCCTCCCGCTTGTCCTCGGTGCCCATGAGCACGGTCTGGGCCAGCTTTTCCAGAAAGAGCGCCGTCTCCATCTCAATGTCGGCCCCGTGATGGATGACCGCTTTGGCCAGGCGCGCGGCGAGCGGGCCCTTTGCGGCGATTTTCCGGGCGTATTCGCGCGCGGCGGGCATCAGTTCCTCCGGGGGAACGGCCCGGCTGACGAGCCCGATCTCAACCGCCCGCTCCGCGGTGATGATGTCCCCGGTCAGGATCATCTCCAGCGCCCTTCCCTTGCCCACGATCCGCGACAGCCGCTGCGTGCCTCCCGCTCCCGGCATGATGGCCAGATTCAGCTCCGGCAGCCCCATTTTGGCGTGGAGCGCGGCCACCCGGATATCGCAGGCGAGCGCCAGCTCCAGCCCGCCGCCCAGCGCGTATCCGTTGATCGCGGCGATGACCGGCTTCTCATACTCCTCGATTTTCCGGTACGTCGCCGTCATGTTCGGCCGGAGCGCCTCAACGATCGTGCGCCGGTTGAGCTCCGCGATATCCGCCCCGGCGGCGAACGATTTGTCTCCCGCCCCCGTGATGATCACGACGGCCACTTCCGGATCAAACCGCCATTCCTCCAGCGCCGTCTCGATTTCGCGGAGCGCATCCAGGTGCAGGGCGTTCCGCACCTCCGGACGATGGATGGTGATCGTCCCGATGCCTTCCTCGACTCCGGTCAGAATGTATTGAAACGTCACGATGTCTCCCTGCCTTTCCTTCCGCCTTTCAACAAGGCGTGTTCCGCCGCTCAGCACGGCATATATGTCCAGTTTTCGGATACTTCAAAGCGCGCCCCCGTCGTTCGGCGGATGTCGTCGAGGTTCGTGTCCTCCGCGATCTCCCGCAAAATCATCCGGCCGTCCTCGAACTCAAACACCGCCTTTTCGGTCACGACCATGGAGGCGGGGCGGATGCCGCTTGACGGGTAGTCCAGCGTGCCCACCAGCTTGGGTTTGCCGTCCTTCGCCACGTGGGTCATGGCGACGATGATCCTCTTCGCTCCCGCGACCAGATCCATCGCTCCGCCGACCCCGACGATGTCCTGTCCCGGAACGGCCCAGTTGGCAATCTCGCCGGTTTCGCTCACCTGCAGCGCCCCGAGAACGGCCAGATCGATATGGCCTCCCCGGATCATGGCGAAGGAATCGGCGCTGTTGAACAGGGAAGCGCCCGATTCCAGGGTCACCGGATGCTTGCTCGCGTTGATCAGGTCCATATCCAGCTCCTCCGGGGGCGGAGTCGGGCCCATGCCGAGCAGACCGTTCTCCGACTGGAGAAACACCTTGTTGCCGGGGTCCACATAATCGGGAATCAGGGTCGGAATACCGACGCCGAGGTTGACCACCGTTCCCGGCCGCAGCTCCCTGGCGATCCGCCTGGCAATGCGAATGCGGGCGGGATCATGTTGCTTCAACGTAGACACCACCTTTTTTCCTGTAACGGCTGAGCACCAGCACATCCACATAATTGTGGGGAGTGACCACGCTTTCCGGGTCCAGCTCGCCTTCCTCCACCACCTCGTCCACTTCGGCGATGACGAGATCGGCCGCCGTCGCCATGACCGGATTGAAGTTCCGGGCGGTTCGGAAGTACACCAGGTTGCCCAGCCGGTCCGCCCTGTGCGCCTTGATCAGCGCCACACGGGCCCGGATTCCCTCCACGAGGATGTGTCTTTCCCCGCGAAACACTCTCTCTTCCTTGCCCTCAGCCAGCTGCGTGCCCACCCCGGTTTTGATGTAAAAGGCGGCGATGCCGGCGCCTCCCGCCCGGATCGCCTCGGCGAGGGTGCCCTGCGGAATCAGTTCGATTTCCAGTTCTCCCCGCTTCCATGCCCGGACCGCGTCCCGGTTGGAGGTGAAGTAGGAGCCGACCGCCTTTTTGATGTGGCCGGTGAGCAGCAGTTTGCCGAGACCCTTCCCCGGCTCGCCCAGGTTGTTGCTGATGACCGTCAAATTTCTCGCCCGATCCTGCGCCGCAATGGCGTCGATGAGGGTAAACGGCGTCCCGCACAGCCCGAAGCCGCCGACCAGAAGCGAATCGCCGTCGCGAATCATCGCTACAGCTTCTTCAGGGGTTTTCAGCTTTTCAACTGCCGAAGTAACCGTCATCCGGATCCTCCATTCCCATGCAGTGTTTCATATATTGAAATGGCGTTTCATTGCTCAAGCGCCATTTGCCATCCGGATGCGCCCCGGAATGATCGGGTGCGCTCATCCGCGTCCGGCAAAGCCGCATCGCCTGGAAATTTCCTCCGCGACCCGTTTCAGCCTCTCGAGAATGTGCCGGGTTCGCTCACCGGAGAAGTTGTCGCCGGGAATCGCGATCGTCAGCGAGGCGATGACGCGGCCTGTGTGATTGCGAATCGGCACGGACAGCCCGAGCGTTCCCTTGACATACTCGCCGTAACTGACGGAATATTCCTTTTCCCGAATGTCCCTGAGCAGTTCGCGCAGCCGTTCCGGATCGGTGATGGTCGCGTCCGTGAAGGGGAGCAGCTTGAGCTTGCCGAGCACTTCTTCCCGCTCCTGCTCTTCCATAAAAGCGAGCAGGAGACGCGGCCCGGATCCCGCGTACATCGGAACCCTCAGCCCGATTCTCGTAAACAGCTGGATCGGACGGTCCGTTTCCACCCTCTCCACGTAGACCGCTTCCCCCTGATCGGGCACGACCAGGTGGACCACTTCGTTCACTTCATCCCGCAGCCGCTCCATGTAGGGCAGCGCAATTTTCCGGATCTCGATCTGATCGGCGGCCAGATTGCCGAGTTCCAGCAGGCGAATGCCCAGCTGATATTTCACATCGTCCGGCGGCATGCCGCTTCTCGCCACCATCCCTTCTTCCTCAAGGGCGCGCAAATACCGGTAAGCCGTCGGCTTGGTCAATCCGGACATTCTGGCGATCTCCGCGAGCGACAACAGCGGCCGCTCGGGTGAAAAATGCCTCAGCAGTCGCAGCGCCTTCGTCACGCTCTGGGTCATGAAACCGCCATCTTTCCCGTGTCAATCATTTTGATAGGTGTAAAAACCTCTGCCCGTTTTGCGGCCGAGCCTGCCCGCCTTGACATACTTGATCAGGATCGGGGAAGGCCGGTACTTTTCGCCGAGGGTCTTGTACAGGTACTCCATGTTGCGCAATCTCGCATCCAGCCCGACCAGATCGGCCAGTTCCAGGGGACCCATCGGATGGTTCAGGCCCAGCTTGATCGCCTTGTCGATGTCCTCGGCGGAGGCGACCCCTTCCATCAGCATGTTCATCGCCTCGTTGCCGATCAGGCATGACATGCGGCTGGTGACGAAACCGGGAAATTCATTGACTTCCACCGTTTCTTTTCCCATGCGGGCGGCGACCTGTTTGGCCAGCGCCACCGTCTCATCGGAAGTGTCCAGCCCGCGCACGAGCTCGATCAGCTTCATCTTGTGCACCGGATTGAAAAAGTGCATGGCCAGGCATTGGTCCGGCCTGCGGGTTTGCGAGGCGATTTCCGTCGGGCTCATGGTCGACGTGTTGGTGGCGAGGATCGCATGATCGGGACAAATCATGTCCAGCTGCTTGAACACTTCGATTTTCAGTTCCATCGATTCGAATACGGCCTCGATGGCGATGTCGGCCTGTTTCCCCGCTTCCTCCAGGCTGGTCGTGTACGTGATGCTTGCGAGGGCCCGCTCCGCTTTCGCCGCTTCGACGTATCCGCGCTCGACGCTTTTGTTCATTTCCTTTTCAATGTATGCCTTCGCCTTGGCCAGCATCTCTTCGCTGACGTCGTTGAGATGCACCTGAAATCCGCCCAGCGCCCCCGCATAGGCGATCCCCCTGCCCATGGTGCCGGCGCCGACAACCGTCAGACGCTCCATCTTCTCCATCTCCTTTCTCTCTGGCTGGCTGCATTTCTGTCTGGTTGCAGTTCTGTCTTGTTGCGGTTTTCTCCGGTTACAGCCGGATGGCCACGGAAGCCATTTTCGTTTCCAGGTAGTCGTCGAGACCGTGATGGCCGCCTTCCCGCCCCATGCCGCTTTCCTTCACGCCGCCGAAAGGCGATTGAACCGCGAAAGGCGCCGGGTCGTTCACCCCGACCATGCCGTATTCGAGCTTCTCCATCACGCGGAACATCCGGGAAAGATCGTTGGTGTAGAAGTAGGAGGCGAGACCGTAGTTGACGTCGTTGGCCATCCGGATCGCTTCCTCCTCATCGGAAAACCGGATGAGCGGCGCGACAGGTCCGAAGGTTTCCTCCTGCATGATTTTCATGCCGGGCTTCACATCCCCCAGGATGGTCGGCGCATAAAAGTGGCCGCGGTCATACTCGGCCCCCTTCAGGACGCAGCCGCCGTGCAGGATGACCGCTCCCTTTTCCACCGCGTCCTCAACCTGGCTGTGCACTTTCTCCACCGCTTTCGCGTTGATGAGCGGCCCCATCTGGCTGCTTTCGTCGAGGCCGTTTCCTACGCGCAGGGCGGAAACCTCCTCCTTCAGGCGCGCGGCGAATGCGTCGTAGACCGCCTCATGCACGAACACCCGGTTGGCGCAGGTGCACTGCTGCCCGTTGGAAACATATTTGATCTGCACGAGCCCCTTCGCCGCCAGATCGATATCCGCATCCTCGAACACGATGAACGGAGCGTGCCCGCCGAGCTCCATCGACACCCGCTTCATCGTGCCGGACGCCTGGCTCATGAGCCTTTTTCCGACTTCGGTGGAACCGGTGAAGCTGATTTTCCGCACATCGCTGCTGGCCATGATCGCGTCCGTGATCGGACCGGAGTCTCCCACAACCAGATTCACGACTCCCGGCGGCAGTCCGGCTTCATCAAAAATTCGGAACAGTTCCAGCGCGGACAGCGGCGTTTCGCGGGACGGCTTCACAAGGACGGTGCATCCGACGGCCAGGGCAGGCCCGAGCTTCCTCGCGATCATGGACAGCGGGAAGTTCCAGGGAGTGATCGCGGCGACGACGCCCACCGGCTGCCGGATCACGAAAATCCGCTTGTTGGCCCGGGATGCGGGAATCGTCTCGCCGTACACGCGCCTGGCCTCCTCCGCGTACCAGCGGAAGAAGTTGATCGCGCTCTGCACCTCATAGCGGGCATGATGCAGCACTTTGCCCATCTCCTGCGTAATCGTCCGGGCGAGCGTTTCCTTTCGCTCCGCCATGAGCTCCGCGACCCGCAGGAGATAGCCGGAGCGCTCTTCAGCCGTCAGCGCCGCCCAGGCCGGAAAGGCGCCTTTGGCCGCCCGGATCGCCTGGCGCGTCTCCTCTTCTCCGCCCGCTTGCACGGAGGAAATGATCTCGCCCGTGGCGGGATTCACAACATCCAGGGGGTGACTGCCGGCGACAAATTTGCCGTTGATGTACAAGGTTGCTTTTCCTCCTTCGTCACGAAGCCGCCTTCCCGGGGAGATCCCGGTTTTTGCGGTTCAGCAATTTTTCCAGCGGCAGCCGGAATGCGCCGACCATCCCGTCCCGGAAAAACATCATGGCGATGATCATCAGCCCGGCGAAAATGAGCACGCTCATCTCGGCCAGCTTGCCGCTCAGGAATTCAGACAGGAACATGACGAATACCGTTCCGATCACGGGGCCGATCATGGTTCCGATGCCGCCGACAATGACCATGAGAAACACCATGCTCAGCACCGTCAGGCTGCCTGCGGACGGGTCGATCACGCCGATGTGGTGGGTATAGAACGCTCCCGCGATGCCGGCCCAAAAACCGGTGACGGTAAAGGAAAACAGTTTCCAGAACACCGTGTTGATCCCCAGCACCTCGCTGACCCCCTCATCGTCACGGATCGATTTGAGGTAAATGCCGATGCGGGAATTCATGATCAGAATGAGAAACAGTCCGAGCAGCACGACAAGGATCAACCCGATGTAATAGTTGGCGATCATGCCGGTGCCTTTGAAAAACCCGCGCACCGTGAGCCCCATCGATCCGCCGGTGATTTCGTGCTCCACGGTGAGCACGGTGATCAGGATCTCCGCAAACGCCCAGGTCACCAGGGTCAGGTAAAAGCCCCTCAGCCGCAGGCATACGGCGCCCAACAACAGGCTCACCAGCGCGGCGGCGATTCCGCCCGCGATCAGTCCGAGAAACGGCGAGATGTCCAGGCGGAGCACCAGGAGCGCGGTCGTATAGCCGCCCACGAGGGCGAATCCCATATGCCCGAATGAAAAGATGCCCGTGTAGCCCATGATCAGGTTCCAGCTCAATGCGAGCATCATATAGTACAGCATCGTGGTGATGCTGTTCAGATCCTTCGGAAACAGAAACGGCAGCAAAATACCGACGACGGACAGCGCGCCGAGCGCCAGAAACCTATGCTTTAACGTGATAATGAGCCGCACCTTCCTTCTTCTCGATGTCGTCTATGCCGGACTCAGGATTTCCCGAAAAGTCCCTTCGGCCTGAAGATCAGAAAGAGCATCAGCAGCGCGAATCCGTAAAAATCCTTGTAGGCGGGATTGATGTAGATGGAACCGTACGTTTCCACCAGGCCGAGCATGATGCCGCCGATCAGACTGCCTGGTATGGAACCGAGCCCGCCGATGGCCAGAATTTCATATCCTTTGATCAGAGGAGCCGCGCCCACCGTGGGATAGATGAGGGTGATCGGGGCAAGGACGGCCCCCGCTCCCGCCGCAAGCAGGCACGACAACCCGAACACGATGCTGCGTTCCCGTTTGACATTGACCCCGAGGATGCTGGCTCCGTCGGGAGTTTCGGCAATCGAGCGCCAGCTTCTTCCCCGCCAGCTGTACCGGATATACAGCGTCACCAGGATGATCAGAAGGGTCGATACGACCAGAACGAGGAACCAGCTCCATGTCATCGTCAGGAACCCGAAATCCATTCTTCCGGATATGAAATCCGGCATTCTCTGGTAATTCGGGCCGAAAATAATGACGACCAACTGCCGGATGAAGATGGACAGTCCAATCGTGATGATGAGGCTGTACTCCATCGGATTTTCAATTTTTCCTTTGGATATGGGACTGAGCAGCGTTTTTTCCACCGCCATGCCCACGAGAAACATCACCAGCATGCCGAGCGGAATTCCAAGATAGAACGGAATGCCGGCATACATGACCAGGGCGAAGACGGTGTAGGTGCCCAGCATGTAAAATTCCCCCTGGGCGAAGTTGACGATCCGCATGATGCCGAAGATGAGCGTCAGCCCCAGCCCCATCAGCGCATAAGCTGCTCCCAGGGCGATGCCGCGACTTGTGATGTCCAGAAAAAACGTCAGACTATCCAAAGATCAACGTCTCCTTATCTAGTGTTGATGGGCGGGGGCGGCATGAGCCGCCCCTCCAGAGTCATGCTCCTATTTGGACCAGAGCAGTTCCGCCTGCTCGCCCATGTCTCCTACGTTGTTCAGCCTCATGAGGAAGATTTGATGACCCATCCATTGGTTGTAGATCGCGCTTTCCGGATCGTTTTCGCGCTCGAACCGGATCATGCCCGTCGTTCCTTCAAATTCGATATTGCGCAGAGCTTCCGCCACTTTTTGCGGATCGCTGCTGCCGCTTTGCTTCATCGCTTCCGCCAGCAGCATCATTTCGTCATACAGGTAGTAAGCGTAGATCGGCGGATCCGACTGATACTTGGCCTTGTAATCTTCTTTGAACTTGCGTCCCAGTTCGGTCAGCGTGAGCTGCGGCGCGTAGAAGGAAGGATACATGATTCCTTTGCCGTACTCGCCCACCGTCGGCCAGAATTCCTCGGACCAGCTCGGGTAGTCCCAACCGGCCAGAATGTGCGTATCCGGATACAGTCCCACGTCGCCCGCCTGCTTCGGAATGAGATACATCGGTTGATACACGCTGGCAACAACCAGAAGGTCCGGCTGCGGCGATTTTTGCTTCAGCTTGAGCAGTTCGGGGCTCAGATCCGTCGAGTCGGAAGAAATGACGATCGTTTCCACGTTGAACCCGTTCTCCTGTCCCGCTTTTTCCAGAGCCTTGGAGAAGCCGATGCCATAGCTCGAATCTTCCGCCATGATCGCCACGTTTTTGTATCCCTGTTCCACAATGAAAGGAGCGATGAGCTGCGCGATCTGGGAGTTGAACGGACTTACGCGGAACACATAGTCGGAGTGCATCTGGGTGATTTCGTCAGGCCAGCTGTAGTGCAGGAGAATGGGCACCTTTTGTTCGTCGGCCACTTTCACCTGGGCCAGCGCGACGTTGGCGTGCCACACGCCCACGATGCCGGACACGTTGTCCTTGGTGATCATGCTCTGCACGAGGGAGACGCCCTTGGCCACGTTGCCCTGATCGTCGCTGATCACGAGCTCCACATTCCGGCCGTTGATGCCGCCCGCGTTATTGATGTGCTCCTGGGCCAGCTTCACGGTGTTGACGTTGATTTCGCCGGCCTTGTAGTCACCGGGAGCGGAAAGCGGAGTCGGCACGCCGATCTTGATCGGGTCACCGCCGCCGCCCTGATTTTGGCCGCTGCCGCCTCCCGATTGGCCGCCCCCCTGCGACTGGCCGCCGGTACTCGAATTGCCGCATGCGGCGAGCGCGATGAGCAGCACGAGCGTCAGAACCGCGACTGCACTTTTCCACAGGAATGAAGACGCTTTCTTTTTCACTTTCATGTTTGACTCCTCCTTGCCATGCATGATTCAGATTCCCAAATACGCTTCCTTGATGTGCTCGTTCGAGAGCAGCTCTTCGCTGCCGCCGGTCATGACGACCTCTCCGTTTTCGAGCACAATGCCACGGTCCGCGATGTCCAGCGCCTCGTAAATGTTTTGCTCCGCCAGCAGGATGGTGATATCACGCTCCTTGTGAAGTCGTTCCAGAATTCTGAAACATTCGTGGGTCAGTTTGGGCGACAGCCCGATGGACAGCTCGTCAACCAGCAGCAGCTGCGGTTCGCTCATCAGCGCCCGTCCGATGATGAGCATCTGGATTTCGCCTCCGCTCATCGTGCCGGCCAGCTGGCTTCTTCTCTCGTGCAGCCGGGGAAACATGTCGTAGACGCCGTCCAGATTTTGTTTCAGATTTTTCCGGCAGCGGGACGGGTAGGCGCCCATCAGCAAGTTTTCATAAATGCTCATCTGCGGAAAAATCATTTTGCTCTCCGGCACGAGGCTGATGTATTTTTTCACGATTTGATCCGGCGGCAGCGAGTCGATGTTTTCGCCGTTGAACTCAATGGTGCCTTTGCGGGGCTTGATCAGCCCCATGATCGTGTTCATCAGCGTCGTCTTCCCCGCGCCATTGCTGCCCACCAGGGCAACCAGTTCTCCTTTGTTGACCTGAAAACGGATGTTCTTAAGCGCTTTCAGATCCCCGTAATAAACATCGATTTCATTGATTGTCAGCAAGGCCGTCACCTTTGAACGAGTATTTTTCCCCGAGGTAAATTTCGATGACGCGGGCGTCGCCCGCCACTTCGCGGGGCAGTCCCTCCAGCAGCTTGGCGCCTTGATTGAGCACAATGACTCGGTCAGAGTTTTCCATGATGGCTCTCATCACATGCTCAACCCACAATATCGTGATCTGCTTTTCCCTTTGCACTTTGCGCACCAGAGCAACCATTTCTTCCATCTCGGGGGGCGTGAGTCCGGCCATCACTTCATCCAGCAGCAGAAATTGCGGTTCCGTCGAAAGCGCCCGGGCAATTTCCAGCTTTCTCCGGTCGGGAAATGACAGCCGGGCAGCCGGCACATGCTTCTTGTCCGCCAAACCGACCATGTGGAGCAGCTCATCGGGATTGACTTGCGGACCTCGGATGCCGACCATCACATTTTCTCTCACGCTGATTTTTCCGAATGGCCGGGGAATCTGGAAGGTTCTGGCAATTCCCTTTCTGTTGATCTGGTACGGTCTCAAGCCGGTCAGGTCCTCGCCGAGAAGCTTCACTCTCCCCTTGGTTGGCTTGTAAACCCCGGTGATGCAGTTGATGAGGGTTGTCTTGCCGGCCCCGTTGGGGCCGATCAATCCAACCAGTTCGTTTTTGTTGATCTGAATGCTGACATCCTTGAGCGCCTGATGACCCCCGAAATGTTTGGAAATGTGATCAAGCTCCAGCACAACCAACGAAACATCACCTCCTGAATGGAATCATCGATCAGAATGCGTATTGGATCGTCCGGGAGTAGACTTCCATTCCCCGTTTCGCCAGTTCGCCGAAGAACAGCTTGCTGTCAAGGCACAGCTCGGGCGGCAGCACGCCTTTTTTCTCCACCTGGCCCTTCGCCAGCATTTGGGCGACAATCGACGGAGGCACCGACGTTTTGAGCGCTCCCGCCGGAATGTTCCACCTTTTTTCGGTTCCGACGTAGAGCTCGACAACCACCAACGTTTTCCGGTCGTCCTTCGTGCCCAGCACGTTCACGCGGGTCACGCTGTATTGCTTGTATTCCGACGTCTTTCTCGGCAGTTTGCCAAGCGTGGCCAGCAGCGCCTGGCGCGGCGAGAGCATGATTCCGCCACCCATATCGATCGGTTCCGTGCTGCCGAACCCGAGCTTGACCAGAAACTCCAGTTTGTTGTGGAAGTCTTCAGGGAGCGCGATGCGGAAACTCGTGTTTCGGCATCCGCGGTCCTTGAACGATTCATACAGCGTCACGGGCTCGGGATGGATCGTGTAAATCGGGGTCGCCCAGCCGATCATGCCCTCGAACTGCACGGGCTCTCCGGTCAACGGTTCGACATGGGTGATCTTGCCGTCCCTGACGACGACCGGATTCAGGGTGTACTCGTCCAGAATCGTATCGAGCAGATACGGCCAAACGAACGGGGACTCATGCTTGGAAAAATCCTTCATCGCAATCAGGATGTCGATATCCGACACCGTATCGAGCTGCTCCACACCGTGCAGCGCCATCATGTTCGAAATGCCGGGAGCGCTGCCGACGCCGAGCACGGCGGTGAGCCCTTTTTCCTCAAACCGCGACGAAAGTTCCTGCTGTTCCCTCGTTTCTTTCGGCCATGCGCCGAGGTCCACGTAATGAACGCCCGCTTTCAGCGCGGCTCTGGTCGCTTGCGGAACGAGCGGCGCCGGACCGGAGTTGATGACCGCATCGAATCCTTCCAGAAGGGCGGCGGTCTCGTCTTCATTCATCAGATCGACTTTCTTCGTGCTGATCCGCGAGTCGCCTATCTGGGCGGCTCTGCGCTGCGCGGCCTCCAGGGAAATGTCGGCCAGCATGACTTCCTTTACTTCCGGGTTTTCGAGCAAATCATAAGTAGTGCCGAGAGCCTGGATGCCGGCCCCTCCAATAATTGCGATTCTCATGGTTACACCCTTTCTGTATTGCTGCAAAATCATGTGATGTTATGGCAAAACTTTGTTGGTTATGTTGCCTCGAAAGAAATTGGAAACGTTATCAATCGCAATCTTTAGAATATTCTGGATAGCTTCCTGCGTGTTGAACCCGATATGCGGCGTCAGGATCACATTCGGCAATCCAATGAGCGGGTGATTGGCGGGAAGCGGTTCTTCGTCATACACATCGATGCCCGCGCCCGCCAGTTGTCCCGATTCCAGGAGCCGGATCATTGCCGGAGTGTCCACCAGTTCGGCCCGGGCTGTGTTGATCAGGAGGCTGCCAGGCTTCACCTTGCTGAGCTCGCTCTCTCCGAGAAATCCTCGGGTATCTTCTGTTAATGGCAAATGCAGGGAAATGATATCCGAAGTGGACAGCAGCTCCTCCAGCGATACGAGGGGAAATCCCATTTCCTCGCTGCGGCCCGGATAAGACCTGCGCGTCCATCCGATCACGTTCATGCCGATGGCTTTGCACAGTTCGCCCATGCGTTTGCCGATCCCGCCGATGCCGATGAGTCCGACGGTTTTGCCCCTGAGCTCGATGCTTTCCAGGGATTGGTCCCATGTTCCGCTTCTGAGATTGCCGTCGTTACGCGGGATGTTCTTGGCCAGGGCGAACATGAGCGCCAGCGCGTGTTCGGCAACCGACTGATCGCCATATCCGGGCGTGTTGGTGACCGTCACCCCCCTCTCGTTGGCGTGCTTCACGTCGACGAAATTTCGGACTCCGATCCCCGTGAAGGAAATGATTTTGAGCTTCCGGCATTGGTCCATGACTTCATTGGACATTCCCCAGCCGAGGATCACGCCGTCGGCATCCCGGATTCGTTCTGCCAGTTCCTCGTTGCCGGAGGGACGGTCCTTGTACACCTCAAACGCAGCAAAGCTTTCCACCTGCGCGACCAGTTCCGGTGTCAGCAGCCGGAGAAGAGGGGGATCCGGGTCGGGAAACACGATTTTTGGCCGGTTCATCCGGTTTCTCCCCACAAGACCCGAACCGGGGCGTTCGAATTGTTCCTGTAGCTGTGCGGAAGCCGCGAGGAATAATAAATCATGTCCCCGGATTCGAGCGTGACCTGTTCCCCGTCCACCACGTAATCCAAACGTCCTTCCAATACAAAGGCAAACTCTTCCCCCTCATGCTGACTGAACCCGTCGCTGCCGGAACCGGGCTGAATCGTGCCGGCAAACACCTGCATCTTCCGGAACTCGTCCAGGCACAGGTTCTCGATGATCCGTTTCCCGTCGCTGCTCGAATGCTGTTCGTTGACAGGCCTTTGCGATTTCCTGACCACCAGGATGTCAGATCGATTCGTCATCCAAATCCACGTCCTTGATCCCTTCGTATTTGCTCGGCACATCCTCCAGGCCCTTTTCGAGCATGTGCAGTTCTTCCTCCAGCGACTGGAGATGCTCCGTGATGCTCGTTTCCGCCCGCTGCACGTCCCGATCGCGGATCGCCTTGTAGATCGCCAGGTGCTGTTTGTAAATGCCCGCATCGATGCCCGAGAATTTTCTCAGTTCCTTGCGGGTCACCGACAATACTTCCTGATAAAGACCCGAGATCGTTTCGATCAGCCGAATGAGCACGCGGTTCTGGCAGGCCTTCACCAACTGATAGTGGAATTGGTAGTCGGCTTCCACGTTTTTCTCGAAGTCGTTTTCCAGCAGCGCCTCCTTCATCGTCTGCAGGATCTCCGCCAGCGCGGACAGGTCCGAATCCGTCCGCCGTTCGGCGGCCAGCTTCGCCGCCTGGATTTCGATCATTTTGCGGGTTTCGAGAAGCTCGTAAATGGCGACCCTGTCGAGGGCGAGAGAGTAGGAGAACGACTCAAGAATATTTTTCAGATCAGGGGCCCTGATATAGGTTCCTCCGGCCCGGACCTCGACCACTCCCAGCAGCTCAAGCGCTTTCAGCGCTTCACGGATGACCGCGCGGCTGACGTTCAGGGTTTCGGCGAGGTCCCGCTCCGACATCAGCCGGTCTCCTTCCTTCAGACCGCCATCCATGATCATCTGGCGAATCTGGTTCATGACCATCTGATACGATTTGGGCGCTTCCTTTTTCTTGAGCGGCACCGCTTTCAAATCCATTGTTCCACACCTTCCGATCCCCTGCGAATTGGTAGTAATACCATGGTCTGACCATTATGTATGATCACATGATACACCCATTCTGCGGACTGCGCAATGAAACTTGCTGAAGTTTTGTGGAGTCTGGTGACACGAATCGGATGTTGGATGGTATATCCATGGTCTGACCATGAAAAAACAAACTACCGAAAACCGTCTTGGTTTGAATTATAGTGGAAACCCTTACAATCTGTCAATCATTTTTTTCCGGAAATATCATCACGAGGTTCGGCCGCCCTTTTTCCCCAAAGTGCACGGATTTCCAACCACGGGATGACTTCATCCTGTTGCATCAGTTTCGGTAATTTTCCTGCAAAGGAAATTTCCTTTGACGGAAAATATAAGATCATGTATGATGAATGCAGGAGGAACATTTCAATGATCGGAGCTGATAAAACTTGACCTTTGCAACGCTCAGTGCGCTCGCTGAACCTACCCGGTTCAACATTGTCGAGTTATTGCGGGACTTCGGGGCAATGACGGTCAGTGAAATTGCTGGGCGGCTCAAGCTGCGGCTGCCGCAAACGTCCAAACATCTGCATGTGCTTGCCGAAGCCGGCATCGTCAGCGCAAAGGTGGATGCCAATCGCCGCATTTACTCTCTATGTCCAACCCCGTTCGTCGAAATGAATTGCTGGCTGGAAACGTTCACGAAGATCAAAGAAGAGCAGTTCGACCGATTCGAGGATTTGCTCAGAAAGGCGCAATATCACGAGCATAGCCATCCTCAAAATCAAGAGTAAAGGAGCATTCCATGATGTCCAAATTGAGAGTCATCGCCGAACCCGGCAAGCAGGAAATTGTCCTCATTCGCATGTTTGACGCCCCTCGCGAGCTTGTGTTTCGCACCTACACAGACCCGGCCACGATCGGGGAATGGTGGGGGCCGCGCAGCATGACGACGACCGTTGACCGGATGGAAGTCAAAAAGGGCGGGATTTGGCGCTTTGTTCAGCAAGAAAGCAACGGCACAATCCATGCGCATAACGGCGTATATCACGAGGTGACGGCACCCGAGCGGCTCGTCAACACGTATGAGTACGAAGGGTTTCCAGGTTCGGTCGGACTCGTTACAACGACGTTTGTGGAACTGCCGGACGGCAAGACGAAGTTTACTGAAGTAACTCTCTACCCTTCGGTGGAAGCGCGGGAAGGTGTTCTGCAATCCGGCATGACGGAAGGCGCGGAGGAACTGTTCGACCGGTTGGAAGCGCTCATGGCCAATCTTTCATCCGATTGAATGCAACTGCAGGTCATGGAGATGATCGGATTCACATCCGATCATCTCCGGTCTTCGGTGAGTTTTATCTATGAATATGCCTCTGCCGGAACGCCTCGTACAAAAGAATGGTGGACGCCATCGCCACGTTCAGGGATTCGGCCCTGCCCTTCATCGGGATCTTCACCCGTTGGTCCGCCAGGGACAACAGGTCCCGCGATACGCCATGGGCTTCGCTGCCCATGAGGATCCACGTGCTGCGCGTAAAATCGATATCGTAAAAACTTTGTCCCGCATCCAGCGTGGCGGAGACGATCTGGGTTCCCCGCTCCACGGCCTGCCGGAGCGCATCCTTCAGATCCCACTCCAGCACCGGCAGGTGGAAAAGCGAGCCCATCGTCGACCGGATCGTCTTTGGATTGTACAGGTCGACGCAACCTTTGCCGAAGATGACGGCGGTCGCTCCCGCGGCATCGGCGCTGCGGATCATCGTTCCGGCATTGCCTGGATCCTGCACCCGGTCCGCCGCCAGCACGAGTGCGCCGGGCTCATCCAGCACATCGTGCAGGGTGCGATGGTATTTGCGGATCACCGCGAAAACGCCCTGATGATGCACTGTGTCCGAGCATTTGGCCATCACTTCCGCCGTCGCCTCATACCAGGGCACGCCGGATGCGCCCGCCGGCGATCCGGGCGCGCCGGAGACCGTTCCTGCGGTTGTCCCGGCGTCAGCGGAATCGGCCGCATCCGGCGCGAAGGGCAGCAGGTCATCCGCAAGCAGGCGATCGTGCTGCCGGACAACGCATTCGACCGGCGCGCCGGAAGCCAGGGCCTCAGCCACGAGATGCGGTCCCTCCACCAGGTACAGGCCGGACTTGTCCCTTCCTTTTTTGTCAAGGAGCGAAGACCAGAGTTTGACCTTCGGATTGGCGACAGAGGTGATGAGACGACGGGATTCGCTCAAGAAAAGCTCACCTCGAACTCCCGGATGTCCTTGTTTTGTCCGACCAGAACGAGAATGTCTCCCTCATGGATGATGTCTTCGGCGCGGGGAGAGATGTTCATTTTTTTCCCGTTCTTGATCGCGATCACGGTGCAGCCGTATTTCTGCCGGATGGCCAGCTGCGCCAGACTTTTGCCAACCATGGACGGGGTGGCCGAGGCCTCAACGATGCTGTAATCATCGGCCAGTTCGATGAAGTCCAGAACGTTCGGGGAAATGAGGCTGTGCGCGAGCCGCTGGCCCATATCCCGCTCCGGGAAGATGACCTTGTCGGCGCCGATCTTTGAGACGACTTTCCCGTGCAGCTCGTTTTGCGCCTTGACGATCAGCTTCTTCACGCCCATTTCCTTCAGAATGAGCGTCGCCATGATCGAGGCCTGGATATCCTGGCCAATCGCCACGACCACGACGTCAAAATTGCGGATACCTAGCGCCTTCAGCGCTTCCTCGTCGGTGCAGTCCGCCTGGACGCCGTGGGTGACTTCGTTGATCACATCGTCGATGCGGTGTTCATCATTGTCAATGGCAAGCACTTCAAACCCCATGTTGTACAGGGTACGGGCGAGGCTTGAGCCAAACCGGCCCATGCCGATGACCGCAAACTGTTTTTTTCCTTTGGCCACTGTGGTTCCTCCCGATCGGTGCTTCATCATGAATCATGCATGCAGAAATCCGACAAAAAATATGTATGGGCTCATTATAACACAGCGGAGGAATGGGGATACAGGACGTGCGGCGGGGATTCGGACAACTTCGGGATGAACCGGGTGCCTGATCGGCGGCGGAAACCAAGCCGGATCGCGGCGCAAGAAACGGGCAATCCGCGGCAAGGAACCTCCGGCATGAAAAGGATTCGCCTTGCGCATAATACGACAGGACATCATTGATTTGGAGGTCGCGGAACATGATCATGAGTTTGCGGGAAGCCATCGTACGACGCCTGCAGGACAAATCGAGCGAGGAGCTGCAGGACGTGATCGAAAGTTCCATTGGCCATGATGAGCGCACACTGCCCGGTTTGGGCGTCATTTTTGAGATCATCTGGCAGCACAGCGGGGAAGATTTGCACAACCAGCTGGTGACGACCCTGAAAGATCATTTGCCCCAGGGACAAACCTCTTGATCAGACACGCCCGGCGGTTGGTGGCAAAAAAATAACGGACATCCATGTCCGTTACAGACTGAAGACAAACTCCCATTTGCGAGCAATCGCAATGGGAGTTTGCCATTCAAGCGACTGAAAATGGAACCATACCAACTGTTGCTATTGAAAGGCTGACCCGACCTCCATAGCCAG
>Ga0207866_1000024_pt1 | contig 229177 bp, 208 predicted proteins | sample HigsolmetaAR203D_FD_184835 | JGI IMG/M metagenome (GOLD analysis project Ga0207866, IMG submission 184835) | Ionic liquid and high solid enriched microbial communities from the Joint BioEnergy Institute, USA - AR20-3-D (SPAdes) (version 2) ... | reverse complement strand
GAACTGCGGAGCGCGTGAGCGGCACACCACTGTTACCCCGGGGCCTGGAACGTCCCGCTGAACTCGATGTCCGTCGTTCATAGCCTTAGCGTCACCTGGCATACCTTCTTACAAGGCCCGCCCAGTCGTTTCGTCTGCCCAGATATGCGGAGCCAACGGCCGACAGGTGTGTGGCGTCCCGGTAAAGGGGAATATCGTCCTCAATGGTTTCGCACGCCTGTTCATCACACATCCACTCGCGAGGATCGATAACCTCCACGTCAGCTTCGGAAGCCACCGTCCGTAAGATATCCATGACTTGGCCATACATCTTCAGGTCATGTTCTCTCGAAATGGAGCAGGTCGTTCGGCTAAACATTGTAAGACCTCTCACTTTGCGCTCGATGCACTCACTCGGATCGACGCGACTTGCGGGCGGAGGGGCAAAGATGATGACTCGCTTCCCCGCCTCCCGCAACGCTTTGACCGTCTCAAGCAAGACTTTGGTCGACAGATCCTTGGCGATCTTCTCGCGTTTGAAGTCGTTCGTCTCGCTGCGTACGAGCGCCTGCCACGGAGAGCGCATGGTAAGTCCCCGGAATGTGCTCCCTATCACCACGGTCTCTATGGCTGGCTCGCCGGTAAGATACCGGAACACAGAATCGTTGAATGCCATGCATCGCCGCGCCCATTCTTCGTTGTATCGCGTCGATCTGTTGAATTGAGCATACCCGAACACCGGCGGGCACGAACTCTGCGTAGCCTGAATGAACGAAAAGTCCGGATCGACAGCTAACCCCTGAACGAGGTGCATTGCGAATGAATCGCCCCAGACAATGTGTGTGGGAGGCGTTTTAGGGGAGGACACACATTCGTTCAACGGACGGAAAACATTTGTCTTCTGATCGCACGCATCCGCTAGACCTCGATTGGGACGCCGAATCTCGACGAAATTCAATCCATGGGAGGTAGACGCCACGGTCACATTCGGTATTGCATATACAGAGGTCCCAAGGAGAAGCGCGGCACAAGCACTTTTGAGAACCGAGGGCCGAGACCGTGCTCTGTGGATCGGTCGCTCAACAAAAAGATAGAGCGCAACCCCGAGAATGAGGGCCAAGGCGACGGCAATAACACGTGCGTGGAGAGGAACTTCGCCCAAGTAAGCGCTATTGATGAAGGCCATCACCGGCCAGTGGACGAGGTAGAGCGAGTACGAAAAATCACCCACTTTTGCCACGACGCTAAGCGGATAACGCTCGAAGAACCGGCGACCGTTGATGATGACAATCGCGGTTGCGATGCACACAAGCGCAGCGTCCAGGCTGGGATGAGGCAAGCCAGTGGGGAAAAATGGTATCCCGAGGACAACGGCCGAAGCCGGCCAGAAAGCCAACCTGAAGAAACGGTGAGGTCTGACATCCCACTGGGCGAGAGCGATCAAGGAACCACCCGACAGCTCCCATGCTCGTGTAGGTAAAGCGTAGAAGGCGAAGCTCGGATCTCTTGAGAGAAAATAGAGGCAGAGGCCGAGACTTATCACGAAAGCTGAGATGGCTACATAAATCCACAGGCGGGGGCCCGTCAGGAAAAGCAGTAGTGGAAGAATAAAATAGTACTGTTCCTCAAGAGACAACGACCAAATGTGAAGCAGCGGCTTGAACTCTGCTGCACCATCGAAATAACCGGATTGCCCGTATAGCGCCATGTTCGCATAGAAGGCCAGCGCTCCAAGCAATTGGTCCTGAAACTCATTGAGCTGAATGGTGCTCAAGAAGTACGGAGCGGCCAAAGCCGTCAGCGCGAACGTGACGTAGGCTGCCGGAAGAAGACGCTTGGCCCGCCGGAGGTAAAACTCTGTAAAGCTGAAATCCCCAGCCTCAAGCTGCTTCTGCAACAGACGGGTTATCAAATACCCGGAGATGACAAAGAAAACATCGACACCAAGATATCCGGCGATCGGGCCAAGTCCCGCATGTTGCAGCACAACAATCGAGACCGCCCACCCGCGAAGAAACTGAATATCCTGACGCAAGGTGCCCCCTTAACCGCCGACGGCGATACACACGCGGCAGAGCATAACATATGACTTTCTACAACTCTACACTTAGCGATCGGAGCGGAGCACTTCCTCGGAAGAGCTTGGCAAGCACTGGTATTCTCCGGCTGAGGAGACATAAGGGCTCAAGGCATCGCCTTGTAACTCTGGCAATCTTGAAACTCTGGCAATCTCACAACTTCAGGATCCGCCCATTCGAGCACTCCCGCACCAATGAATTAGCCCGATCACCAGATGGCCGGCGATCAGCCGATACTCGGATCTAGGCAGAACTACCCACACCATCCCGCTTCTGCCCCGTAACGCTCGCTCCCCCTACCCATTCGCCTTCCGACAGCCTGGAAGAGAACTCGAACACACTCACCGGGCAGGCGTCGATGCAGCCGCCGCAGTTCTGGCAGTCGCCGGAAAGGATGAGGCGCGTGCCGGTGCCCTTGAGGGCCGGGGTGATCACATGCGGCTCGGGGCAGATGTTGAAGCAGGCGCCGCAGTCGGTGCAGGCCTCGCGCCGCTTCGCGGACACGCGCACGACCGAACCGCGGCCGATGATGCTCCAGAAGGCGCCAACCGGGCACAGATGGCTGCACCAGGCGCGGCGGGCGACGAACAGGTCCACAAGGAACACGGCCAGGATGATCACCCAGCCGAAGCCGATGCCGGAGATGAAGGCGCGCTGCAACAGACTCACCGGATTCACGAATTCCCAGGCGACCGTTCCCGTGACCGCCGAGGCGACAAAGGTGGCCGCCAGGATCATGAGGCGCGCACGCCGGTCCAGCTTGCGATCGCGCGTCAGGCCGGACTTCTCGCGCAGCCAGTAGGCTGTATCGGTAACGACGTTGACGGGACACACCCAGGCGCAATAGACGCGCCCGCCGAGCAGGAAATAGGCGGCCGCCACGATCAGCGCGCCAGTCAGCGCAGGCCAGGCAGGCCAGGCGCCGCCCGCGATTCCCTGCAGCACCACATAGGGATCGGCCAGATGCAGGCCGAAGATGTCGCTGGCGCCGAAATTGCCGCGCACGATCCAGATCCCGAACCAGGGTCCCAGCACGAAGAGGCCAAGCACCGAAACCTGGCTGATCCGCCGCAGCAGCCAGAACTTGTGGGAGCGCCAGAGTCCCCTCTCCGCCACGCTCAGGCGGCGGTTATCCGAAATCAGCCAGCCGATCATCCCTTGCGTCCCGCCGGATTACGCCCGGCTCCGCCCTTGCCGAGATCGCGCGGCAGGACGCGGATGGAAGCGTGACCGGTCACACAGTGTTTCTCGCAGGTGCCGCAGCCGGTACAGTATTCGGAATGAACGGTGGGGATCTTGATCTTGCGGCCCTTCCACTCGCCCGGCTCGAGCGTGATCGCCTTGCCGCGGATCGGGCAGACGCGCACGCAGATGCTGCAGTTCATGCCCTTGTAGTTGAGGCAGTCCTCATGCCCGACGAGCACGGCAAGCCCCATGCGGGCATCGGTAATCGAGGGAATGTCGCGGTCGAGCGCGCCGGTGGGACAGGCCCGCGCGCACGGCACGTCACGGCACATGTAGCAAGGGGTCTGGCGCGGCGTGTAATAGGGCGTGCCGACCGCCGCCTCCTGCCCCCATTCGGCCAGAGACAGCGTGCCATAGGGACAGGCCTGCACGCAGAGGCCGCAGCGCACACAGGTCGCCAGAAAATCATCTTCGGGCAACGCCCCCGGCGGTCGCAGGGCGCGGGCATCCGCGCGGGAGGCGCCCTTGACCAGCGCGGCAAGCGTGAAGCCGCCGAGAGCCACCGCTCCGACGCCGCGCGCCACTTCCTGAATGGCGGTACGGCGGTTCACTTTCCGCTTCTCGGATGCCATGGCGTTACTCCTTCCCACGGCCCATGCCGTCAGAGTGCCCTTGCTTTTCGCTCCCGCTTCTGCCGCTCGAGCAGCGGCTCGTAACGGCGGTCCGTCAGCGTCTCCATGAAGGCAACGAGCGCATCCACCCGTTCATCGTTAAGCATCAACCCCTGGCGGAGTTCCGCAAGCGAAAGGTTGACGGGCACTTCGGGATTGCCCCACTCCTCGCCGGTCTCAGGGTTGATCCTGGATTGGGGCAACCGGCTCGTATAGACATTATAGAAAAGTACGGCCGTGCGCAGGTCCTCAAAGATGCCATTGTGCATGTAGGGTCCCGTGACGGCTACATTGCGCAATGTCGGAACCCGGAACTTGCCCGCCTGCTTCGGATCGTTGACGCCCGGCCGCGCGGTCAGGCCAACGTCGACATAGCCCTCTCCCTTGCCGCTTGCCGCGCGCGCCGCCGGATTCAGGGGAATGCCAATGTTGTGGTACTCGTAGCTGGTGAAGGTCTCGCGCTCGGTGACGCCCTGCTTCTGCACCATGTGGCAGAGGTGGCAGTTCCAGGTGATGAAGACGACGTAGCCGAACTCCTCCTGCGGCGTGAGTTTCTCCTCGCCCCGCTTCCAGCGGTCGTACTTTGAATCGAAGGGCATAAATTCGGGCGTTTCGAGGTAGGCGGCCAGCGCGCGGGACATGTTGTGGAAGCCCCGGTCCACGTCGTCGAGAGCCCCCTCCCCGAACAGCTCCGTGAACTGCCGGACGTAGCCCGGATTGGAGCGAAGACGTTCGATGACCGTTTCGCGGTCGGGCATTGCCATTTCAGCCGGATTGAGGATCGGTTGCGCCATAAGATCAACGAGATCATTGGCGCGCCCATCCCAGAACTGCCCGCCCTTGTAGCGCCCCTTGCTGTCAACATGGAAGGCCGGTGTCAGCGCCGCGTAGGTAAGCGTGGGAGCATTACGGTCAGTGTAGGACTTGCCGTCGTCGCCCTGGGAAACGGCCCGGCCCGCCGCGCCCTCGCGCGGATCGGCAAAGGCATGGTCCGGATCGTGGCAGGTGGCGCAGGACTGGGTGCGATTGAACGACAGTTCAGTGTCAAAGAACAGCTGTTTGCCGAGACCGGCAAGATCTGAGGCATCGCTCTCCCGTGCCGGGGCATGGTTGCCGAGGCCGGCGAAAAGCGCGAGCGCCGCCAGCGCGCCGACTGGAAGAAGTGTCACAAACCGCGCCGCGAACAGCGCGGGATTGGCTTGAAGCATTTCCTAAACCTCGACAGGCTGTCTCATCGTTTCATTCATCCGCGCCCGGATTTCCGCATGCAGCAGCCGATGCGCAGCGAGATCGGCGAGATTTGCCAGCCGCAAAAGCTGCTGCTGCTCGGAAAGCCGGTCCGGGACCGCGGCCAGGGCGCCATCCTCCAGCAGGCGGTCATGATGGGGCCGCAGCGCCTCCAGGAGTTGCCGCAGATCGGAACCGGCAAGGTTGCCGCACGCGTCGAGCGCTCCCGCGTGCACCAGCATTTCCTGCGAGACGCGAAACTCATCCGCCCCGCAGCGACGCAGGGCCGGATTGCCGCGCAAAGCCGCGCGCAACAGCGCATAGGCCGCCATCAAGCGGGTTTCGGGATCCGGCGCGTTGCGCGCGCGCTGCATGAGCCGCGCGAAGGGCGCAAGGTCATCGTCGACCGGCGGCAGCGTATGGTCGATCCTGAGCGCGCTCGGCCGGAACGGCGTGCAGCGCCAGCGTGCGTTGTGAACCATGTCGGCCACGCGCCAGCCGGCGATCGCCATGCCCCGGCCCGTCTCGGCAATGTAGCGCAGCAGCAGACGGCTCACGGCATCATAGGCCAGGTCCACCGCTTCCTCGGCCGAGCAGGCGTCCAGGCGGCACAGGATTTCCGACACCTTGCCGGCGTCATTGGCGTGCAGGGAAATCTCGATGTCCTGCAATCCCCGCCGGGTCACGGGCTGATCCGGCGGAAGCAGGTCCAGCTCCCATTGCTGAGTCACGGGATTGCGGACGTAGAAGCCCACGAGAAACGGCCGTTTCGAGCGGTCGGCACGCGACAGGCCAACAATCTCACGGTCGCTTTCCGCCTTGAGCGAGGCCCGTACATCATAGGGGATCCACATCTGCTCGCCTCCCTCTCCCTCAGCCTGAGCTGACGATGCGCATCGCATCCGGCGCGTGCCGCTGCCTGCCCGCGGGACGGCAGCGTATCCATGGAAACTCCGGCAGGCTGCGTCCGGATCCCTGCCGGAACCGGCGTAACGGGCTGACACGCGGTCGGCCTGACCTGTCCACCGGAGGCCGGCTCTTCCCAATGTGGGAAATGCCGGACAGCGAATGCGGCCGGCCGCGAACGCAGCCGGCCGCCCTCCTCCTCACTCAGCTTGCCTTGCCGATGATCGGCGAGATCGTGCAGTGATAGGTCATGGCATCATCCTCTGCGCCGAAGCACCAGATGATGTCGTTCGCGAACTCTGGGCGGTAGACCGGCAGCTCGCCTTCCGTGTTCAAGCACGGGCAGCGGCCCGAGACGTTGGCGCCGCAGCAGTCGCGGTAGGCGATCAGGTAGCTCTGGCCGTCCGTCGGATTGTAGCAGCTCGCCACCCAGGAAGTGGTCGCCAGCTTCGTTCCGGGCGGACAGGTCGTCAGCGTACCGCCGGAGCAGTCGCAGATGTTGCCGTCGATCGAGCAGTGACGCCAGTAGTCGCAGGACTGAACGTCATGGTCCTGCGGCACCCACTTGGCGCGCGGGTCACCGCCCGACGACTCCGCGGCGTTCGCGCGGCTCACGCGGCCACGCCGGTCGACGGGCAGAAGCGGTGTGATGGCCACGCCCGCCAGCACCGCGCCGATCCTGCCGATGGCGCCGCGGCGGCTCGTGCGGCTCGCAACGCGCCGCGACAGTTTCTCGAACATGTCATCAAACTTGGAATTTCCGAGCATTGGTAATCCTCCTCCTCACTTGCGGAGTCGCATGCCAGGTGGCCGCTCAGGCCGCGTTCTTCTTCCGGTTGGAGATGTACTCCTGCAGCGAAGCGTAGCCGGACCTCTCCGCCTCCATCAGGCTCTCCAAATGTTCACGCGTGTTGGTCAGGCCCTTCGACTTGATGACGCCGTTGGCATCAAGCAGCACGCCATAGGGGATCTTGCCGACCTGGTAGGCCATGCCCACCTCCGCGGAGACGACATAGCGGATCTCGTCCAGCAGGTGCGTCTTCAGGAACTGTGCATGTTCCTCCGGCGCGCCGTCGCTGATCATGACCACGTCGATATGCTCCGCCCGGGCGATCGACTTGATGATCGGGAAGAGCTTGTCGCAGACCGGACAGGTCGGCGCCGTGAACATCAGAAGGGTCCGGCGGCCCGCCTTCGATGCGCCACCGATATGGATGGGCTTGCCGAAGTAATCGGTCAGGGCGAACTCCGGAGCCTTGTCGCCAATGTCCGGCCCATGATCCAGGATCATGGCCCCCATCGGAGACGAGCGCTCATGCAGAAGGCCGATCTGGCGCGCCAGTCCGAGGACGACCATCGTCATCCCCAGAAAGGCGATCCAGAGCACGATGTTGGATGCAATCAGAAAAGTCATATCAACGGCCTTTCACCATGTGGGTTGAATGCTGCCGGCTGAACAGGCCGTCGATGATGGAGGCGCTGAAGTAGAGCAGCATGAGGACCGCAGCAGCCAGAAGACCGGTCCCGATATGAAGGACGCCAGCCTCGGGTGCCTGAGGGATCATGACTGCCGTACCAAGGGCCAGCAGCGTGAGCACGAGATTGCGTAGAACCATGAGCCAGCTGATCCGCTGCTTCATTCCGTTGCGGAAGCAGCCGCAATCAATCCAGGTCCGTCCGCGGATCACATTGATTGCAATGGCCACCCCGAATACGGCCAGCAGGGCCGCAGCGGCGAGCGCGGCCGCCTGCGCCACCGGATCGACCAGCAGCGCCACGGCAACCAGAAGCTCCACGACCGGCAGGACCGCCGCCACCAGACGGGACAACCCGTCCGGCAGCAGGCGAAAGTTCCTCACCACGCCGTAGAACTCCTCACGCGCCGTCAGCTTGCCCACTGCCGCGACCGCGAACAGCAGGGCCAGAAAGGCGCGCGCCGTCCAGACGATCATCGGGTCGTGGAGGAAGGCTGGCATATCAGCCCTCCATGTCATGCGTGAGGATGATCTGCGGACCGCGACCAAGCTGGTCCACACTGCGCAGTTCCTCGCCCGTCGACGCGTTGTAGATGTGCAGCGTCGAGGTGCCGGTCGACAGCGCATAAAGCAGCGGGTCATCGTCCTGGCTCACGTTGATGCTGTCGATCTCGTGACCCAGCTCGAACTTTGCGACGCGCTCACCCGTCGCCGCGTTGATCACCAGCATGTAGCGGTTCGGCGTCTTGTGCTTCCACTGGTCACGCTGATCGACCAGGAGGAAGATGCGGTCCGACTTGCGGTGATAGGCCACCTGCTGCCAGCCGCCCGGGCGCCATCCGTCGGCCTTCTCCTGATCCGTCAGGGCCTCGATCGGCTCGCGGAACTTGGCCTCGGCTTCCGTCAGATCCGCCTGGTAGATCTTGCCGGTGTAGGTGGGCCATACCAGCCGGCCCGTCTTCATCGAATACGCCGGATGGTTGATCACGAACTCTTCCTCGGTGTGGAAGACTTCCGAGTTCGTGATCTGGGGCTGCTCGCCGGAAATGTCGACACGGGCAAGGCTGCCATCGCGGCAATGCTGGTAGAAGACGTCGCGCGAAACCGGGAAGATGTGGTAGCAGTCATGCACTTCCGCCCAGCGGTCGAACTTGCCCTGCTCCAGATCGACGATGCCCACGCTCGGCGAAGGCGAGAACTGGTAGAACAAAAGCCGCGAGTTGTCCGGCGTGAGCGCGTTCATCCACTGGTACGTACCGATCAGGAAACGCGCATCCTGGGGCAGCTCGATGTCCTTGACCGGCTGGAAGGTTTCCGGATCGAACACCTCGACGTAATCGGTGCGCTTGCCGCGCGCAACGCGGGAATAAACGGTGCTCACGTGCGCGAAGAATGAACCGTCATCGGCCACGAGCGGATGGGTCAGGAAGCCGCCATCCGTCATACCAAGCACTTCGCCCGTGTCACCGTTGAGGACAAACTGCTGCGTGACGACCGCGAAGTGCGCGGGATCCAGAACGTAAACGCGCCGATTGTCCGGTTTCGGAGCGGTCTCAATGATGGGCTCATCCTCGGTTCCCGCGGCCAGCCGCGCCGCTGCCTCGGCAGCCTCACGCTGGCCCTCGGTCTGCTGCGCGCTGGCAGGCTGTGGCGCAAGCAAGGCAGCCATGGCGCAGAAGCCCAGGATAGGAAGTCCCTTCCGGTGAAAAGATGGAAATACCATTATCTCCTCCTAGGGTGACAAGTCCCGTCCTTCCGGGCCTCCTCTTCCCGGAAGGTGACACTGTAGAATGTCTGGTGAACGGTGTTAGACGGCGAGTAACGTCGCCAGCGCCGCACCCGTGGCCACCAGGATCACGCCGTCGGCCATCGCCGCGCGCTCCTGATTGCGTCCCAGCCAGGCCTGAACCTCGTAATCCTTCACGGGGAACAGGTTAACGATCATGGGGAGGAAACGACCCAGGTTGAACACCGCAATGATCGCGATCGCCTCCGGAATATTCCCGGTGAGGATCGCCGCCGCTGTCATCAGGTAGAGCAGCGGGGTCTGCACGTAGGTGAGGTAGTCGAGCCCAAGGGCGAAGCCGTATAACCAGCCAACGAACCACACGGGGAAGCGCTGGCGCGCATCGTGCGGCACCTGGGCCTTGCGCTGCGGATAAGGAACTTTCAGGAAATCAAGCTGGTGCAGGCCATAAACGAGGCCGATGACAGCCAGAATGCCCAGCCCTGCGGTGGTGGTGAAACCGGAGAAGCCAAGCAGCATGCCAATGCCGCCGAGCAGACTGCCGAGGATCACTGCACCCATGGCATAACCAATGCCGTGCATCGCGAAGGTCGGCAGATACTCGATCCACCCGCGCGCGCCCCGGCCAGTCTGACGCAGCAGCGACACGCACGAATAGCCGCACGGCGACCAGGTGGACAGCAAACCGCCGGCGAATGCGACAAACGCTCCCGCTATCCAGAGCGCGTCCGTCCCGGACCGCGCTAGCGCAAGTCCACCGGCAATGCCGGCCACTGCGCCCAACGCGAGCATTCCCAAACGGGCACTAAGAGAAAACTTATCGGGAAATACAAGACAATCGGGAACCCCGACTGTTTCCGTATGCGAAGACATCGAGCCCTCCTCTCGCTCACGTCCCCATCGTGTCGAGCGGATACAAACGTAACCGTCTCAACCTGAAAGTTCGCCTGTTAATTTCCTAGGTGCCCATAAACTAATCATTAGCGCTAATTTGTCGCACGTCAATATGCCATTCACAAAGGATTACTGCACATTGCCTGCGCACAGGTGCTCAAAATTTTGGCAGAGAAATTTATTGCAGACGTGCGCGGGATATTTTCCCCGTTTACCGGGAAACATGTGAAGTGCCGGCGGGAGAAAAATCTAACCACGCAACGGATACGCGCTCGCGCGCCGGACCAGGACGCCACCGCGCGCGCCAACCTCAACATCCACATCCACGTCCACATCGAGTTCAAGGGGAAAACCCGATTCGGTGGATGCGAGAACGCGGCGGCCGCTGGCGCGGTCGATCACCCGGGTGACGGTGACCGGCAGTCCCTGCCCTTCCGCCGACCAGACAAGATCGCCCGGCCGCACGTAGATCTCGACGGGACCGTCCGCAACTGCTGTGCGGATAACCTCGGTATTGCCTATACGGATTGCGCCGCGAGCGGCCACGCCCTCCAGGCGGTTGGCGTCGCCAAGGAAACGGGTGACGAAGGCGGAGTTCGGATTGCGGCAGACCTCGCGCGGGGTGCCCATCTGGGCGATCCGGCCCTGGTCGAGGATGACGACGCGGTCGGCGAGATCGAGGGCCTCCTCCTGGTCGTGGGTCACGAAGATGGTGGTAATGCCGAGCTCCTGATGGATCTCGCGCAGCCAGCGGCGCAGGTCGCGGCGCACGTTGGCGTCGAGCGCCCCGAAGGGCTCGTCCAGGAGCAGCACCTTGGGGTCCACGGCGAGCGCCCGGGCGAGCGCCACGCGCTGGCGCTGGCCGCCGGAGATCTGCGAGGGATAACGGTTTCCCAGACCGGGAAGCTTCACGAGGGTGAGAAGCTCCTGCACGCGGGCGGCGATCTCCTCGCGACTGCGGCGCTGCCTGGAGACCTTCATGCCGAAGGCGATGTTCTCGGCCACGGTCATGTGGGGAAAAAGCGCGTAGTGCTGGAAGACGAAACCCACGCCGCGGTCGCGCACTGGAATGTGAGTCGCGTCCACGTCGCCGAACAGGATGCGGCCGCTGTCGGCAAATTCGAGACCGGCCACCATGCGGAGAATCGTGGTCTTGCCGGAACCGGAGGGGCCGAGCAGCGCCAACAGCTCGCCGCTCTCGATTTCGAGCGAGACACCATGGACGGCGCGGAAGGTGTCGAACGTCTTCACGACCTTGTCGAGGGTGATCTTCATTGGCTTGCTTCCCGGGAAAAGACGGCCGGTCCGGCGAGGGCCGAGCCATGGCGGCGGCCGGCGCCGCGGCGTTCAAGCAGGACCTTGGCGACGATGGTCACCAGCGCCAGAAACGTGAGGATGGAGGCGGCGGCAAAGGCGCCGACCGTCTGGTAGTCATGGTAAAGGAGTTCGATGTGGAGCGGCAGCGTGTTGGTCTGGCCGCGGATGTTGCCGGAGACCACCGAGACCGCGCCGAATTCGCCCATCACGCGGGCGTTGCAGAGCACCACGCCGTAGAGCATCGCCCAGCGGATGTTGGGGAACGTCACGGAGAAGAACGTGTGCCAGCCGGAGGCGCCGAGCGAGGTAGCCGCTTCCTCGAGATCCCTGCCCTGCGCCTGCATGAGAGGGATCAGCTCGCGGGCGACGAAGGGTGCCGTCACGAACAGCGAGGCGAGCACGATGCCCGGCAAGGCGAACAGCACCTTGATTCCCGCTTCTTGCAGCACCGGACCGAAAAGACCCTGCAGGCCGTAGACAAAGAGGAGCGAGACGCCCGCCACGATGGGCGAGATGGAAAACGGCAGCTCGATGATGACGGTGAGCAGCCGCTTGCCACGGAAGTCGAACTTGGTGATGGCCCAGGCGGCCGCGATGCCGAACAACGTGTTCACCGGCACGGCGATGAGCGAGGTGACGACCGTCAGGAAGATGGCGTGGCGCGTGTCCGGATGGCCCAAGGTCGCGGCGTAGGTTTTCCAGCCCTGCGAGAAGGCCTGGATAAAGATAACAAGCAGCGGCGCTCCGATGATGAGCGCACCGACGAGGAGAACGAAAGCAATCAGACTGCGGCGGACGACGGGGCTGTCGCCGACCCGCGGCGGCTTGTGGCGCTTCGTCATCACGACCTCGCCGTGTAACGCAGGGCGCGGGCCTGCAGGTAATTGGTGATGGCCAGCATGACGAACGCAGCGAGGAGCATGACGGAGGCGATCGCCGCGGCGGCCGCGTAGTCGTATTCCTCGAGCCGGATAAAGGCGAGCAGGGCCGTGATCTCCGTCTCGAAGGGCTGGTTGCCGGCGATGAAGATCACCGCACCAAACTCACCCAGGCTGCGGGCGAAGGCGAGCGAAGTGCCAGCGAGCAGCGCGGGGGTGAGCAGCGGGAGGATCACACTGCGGAAGATGCGCAAATCCGACGATCCCAGGGATTGCGCCGCCTCTTCAAGCGAGGGATCCAGGTCCTCCAGCACCGGCTGCACGGTGCGGACGATGAAGGGAAGGCTCGTGAAGGCCATCGCCACCATGATGCCGATGGGCGTGTAGACGACCTTGATGCCGAACTCCGCCAGCAGCCTGCCGAACCAGCCGTTGGTGGCGAAGACGGCCGTGAGCGCAATGCCGGCCACCGCCGTCGGCAGCGCGAACGGCAGGTCCACCATTGCGTCGACGAGACGGCGGCCGGGAAAGTCGTAGCGGACGAGCACCCAAGCGAGCGCCAAGCCGAAGACAAGGTTGAAGGCGGTCGCAGCAGCGGCCGCAAGCACGGTCACCCGGTAGCTCGCCACCGCGCGCGGGGAACTCACGATGCTCCAGTAGTCGGCAAGTCCAAGGCTCGCCGCCTTGACGACAAGCGCAGCAATGGGAAGCGCCACGACGACCGCGACGTAGCAGAGCGTGATTCCCATCGAGAGGCCGAAGCCCGGCAGAATGCGGCGGTGGCGCACGTTCCTCCCTCTCTTTCCTGTCAAACGCACAAAGACGGCCGGTGACAGGTCACCAGCCGCCAGGGTCATTTCGGCAAGCGCTAACGGTTGCCGTAGAGCTGATCGAGCAGCGCACCGGAGGCGAAGTGCTCCTCCTGGATCTTCTCCCAGCCGCCGAAAACGTCCTCGACCGTCACCAGACGCACCTCGGGGAACTGGTCCTTGAACTCGGCCTTGACGGTCTCGTCATGGACACGGTTGCCGTGCTCGGCAAGGATGCGCTGGCCTTCGGGCGAATACAGGAATTCGAGATAGCTCTTTGCAAACTCGCGCGAGCCGCGGGCGTCCACCACCTTGTCGACGATGGCGACCGGGAACTCGGCAAGGACGCTCACTTGCGGAACGACGATGTCGAACTTGTCCTCACCAAACTCCTTCGCGATACCGCGGGTCTCCGCCTCGAAGGTCACCAGCACGTCGCCGATCTCGCGCTCCACAAAGGTGGTGGTAGCGGCGCGACCGCCGGTGTCGAACACCGGCACGTTGTCGAAGAGCTCGGTCACGAAGGCTGCCACCTTCTCCTGGTCGCCACCGAAGGCTTCCTTCGCGAAAGCCGTGGCGGCCAGATAGGTGTAGCGGGCGTTGCCGGAAGTCTTCGGGTTCGGGAAGATCACCTTCACATCGTCGCGGACGAGGTCATCCCAGTTGCTGATGCCCTTCGGATTGCCTTCGCGGACGAGGAAGGCCGGGAAGGAGTAGTAGGGAGACGCCCTGTTGGGGAACTGTTCCTGCCAGTCGGCGGAGACAAAGCCGCCCTTCACCAGTGCATCAATATCCGTCACCTGGTTGAAGGTGACCACATCGGCCTCAAGGCCCTCGAGAATAGCGCGAGCCTGGCGCGAGGAGCCGCCGTGCGACTGGTCAATGGACTTGCCGGGGTGCAGGGCCGTGTAGGCCTCGTTGATCTTCGCGAAGAGCTCGCGGGAAATATCGTAGGACGCATTGAGAATCTTGTCCGGCTCCTGAGCGTGGAGCGGCGTCACCAGCGTCGCACCCAGAATGGCGGTGGCGAACAGCAAGGCCTTCATCGGTATCCCCTTCCCTTCAAGAGTTTGTGGAGGGAATGTAGCGGCCAAGCAGGTCGCAGCCGAGGGACCGCCCACTCGCCCGACAGGCCCATTGCGGAATGAAATTCCGAAATTTCCTCTTTTTCAGGAAAGCATTCCTTCCCTGCAACGCACTAATCCTAATCAAGTGGAAAAAGATCCCTCCTGCCCGTCGGGGTGCGGCAGACGGGCAACAGAAGCGCGGCTTCCAGCCGCAAGCTCTTAAAAATCTTTGGGTAATGTGCATTATGGAGCCTGCATCCGCTATAGAGGATGCTCTATGAAGAGTTCTGTTCGCTCTTCGACCCCGCTTTGAACAAAGAGGCTGATGATGAATCCGAACTACGACACTTATGCGGTAGCCATCATTATCGCATTTGGCTCACTCATCATCGGGGGCTTGATGGCGGCGGCCATAGGGTTCGGCGAACGCGATGCCTTCTTCTTCGCACTCGGCTCGGCCACCGCGGCGTGGCTTGCCGGTTATGCCGTGTTCCTCGACCGTCCGCGAACCTTCATGGGCCTGGTCGGCGTTGCCATCGTCATGTCCGCGGCCTCGGCCATCGTGCTCGGTTTCTAGAGCGGTTCCAGGAACCGGCGAACCCGTTCGGCCGGAACCGCCGCAAGCAAGTCACATCTCAGTTCTTTCCGCCAACATAGCGGGCCAGAACAGCGGGCAGCCGCGAGGGAAGGTCCTCCGCGATCAGGCCAGGCCCGAATGAAGCTCCCGCTTCGGCGTGCATGTGGACGCCAGCGCAGCCCGCAGCGAAGGGTTCCATGCCCTGCGCCATCAGCCCGGCGATGATGCCGGCCAGCACATCGCCCGAACCGGCGGTGGCCAGATAGGGCGTGGCATTGCTGTTGATGACGGTCGCACCGCCCATGTCCGCCACGACCGTATCCGCCCCCTTCAGCACCACCACTGTATTGCCGCGGGCGGCCGCGAGTCGGGCTCGCTCCACCTTCGACAGGCTTCCGTCCCGGGCGAGATCCGGAAAGAGACGGGCAAACTCTCCCTCATGCGGCGTCAGTACGGCCTGACCCGGACTGCGGGCGGTTGCGGCGAACAGCCGGTCGGGCTCGGCGGCAAAGGCCGTGATCGCGTCGGCGTCGAGCACCACCTTCGGCCGATGGCCGGAGCCGTCCTCGTATTGCAGAAGGGTCTCGGCAACCTCCTTCACGCGTCGGCCGACACCGAAACCGGGTCCGAGAACGAAGGCATTGGCTCCGCGCTGTTCAAGGAAAGCCATCAGATCGCCGCGGGTCTCGACGCGGCGGACCATGATGGACGTGAGATGCGCCGCGTTGACCGGCAGGGCGTCGGCCGGGGAAAGGACCGTGACCGCCCCTGCCCCGATGCGCGCGGCAGCCATGGCCGACAGGCGGGCCGCGCCAGTAGAGGACATGCCTCCCGAGAGGACACCAACATGACCGCGCCGGTACTTGTGACTGTCAAAGGACGGGCGAGGCAGGAGATGCGACCACTGGGCCGGATGGTTCTCGCGGCAGCGGACCCCAATCGAGCCCAGCACCTCGTCGCGGATGCCGATGTCGGTGACAACCACCTCGCCACAGTAGTGGCGACCGGGAAACAGGAGATGTCCGGGCTTCTTGCGAAAGAAGGTGACGGTCAGCTCGGCCGGCGCGGCAATGCCGCCGAGCACCTCGCCTGTACGCCCGGAAACGCCCGAGGGCAGATCGACCGCCACCACACGGGCCTTCGCCAGCGCGCACCTGCGGACGGCCTCCGCGTAGGCGCCCTCCAGGGCCCGCCCCAATCCAGCGCCGAACAGCGCATCGACGACAATGAAACCGGGCGCCGGCTCGAAGGCGGCGAGATCGTGCTTTTCCACCGGGCACTCCGCGGCGGCGCGCACAGCGTCAGTGCCCGGCGCGGGACGCACCTGCCGCCAGACCCTGACCCGACAGCCATGCTCATGCAGCAGGCTCGCCAGAACATAACCATCGCCGCCGTTGTTGCCCGGGCCGCAAAGAATGTCGAACCCGGCAGCGTCCGCGTAGCGAGACAAAATGTGATGAGCCAGCGTCTGGCCCGCGTTCAGCATCAGCCTATAACTTTCTCCCAGCGAGAGCGCGGCAAGGCGGTCGGCTTCTGCCATTTCTTCGGGAGTAAGGAGTTCATTCATGGCACTGACCTCTTCCGGCTGATCATGCGGCAATCTCAGCAGTGCGTAAATCGGCCAGATTTGCCCAGTTCTTTACCAGATTGCACAATTATTGAGCAGTGCCTTTCAAGCATGGGGCGGATTTGCGGCAGAGACCTTGATCCGGAGCGGAAAACTTCCGCGTTTCCGGGTGAATTGGGCGGAGATTGGGGCCGGGCAGCCTGATCGCCGTCACAATTTCGAGTTGGCACGCTTCATGCTTCTTAGGAGACACGAGGGGGAGATACCCGCTTTCTGCATCAATCGGAGTCCGCCGAACCATGAAAAAGATCGAGGCAATCATCAAGCCTTTCAAGCTCGACGAAGTGAAGGAAGCTCTGCAGGAAATCGGCCTTCAGGGCATCACCGTAACGGAAGCCAAGGGGTTTGGCCGCCAGAAGGGCCACACCGAGCTGTATCGCGGCGCGGAATATGTCGTCGATTTTCTCCCCAAGGTGAAAATCGAAGTTGTTCTGGTCGACGAAATGGTTGATGCAGCAATCGAGGCTATCCGCAAGGCAGCTCAAACCGGCCGGATTGGTGACGGCAAGATTTTCGTCACCAATGTCGAGGAAGTCGTCCGCATCCGTACCGGCGAGACCGGCGCAGACGCAGTCTGACACCAAGAACAAAAAGATTTAGTACCAAGGGGTGAAACCTAAAATGACGACAGCACAGGATATTCTGAAGCGCATCAAGGACGAGGACATCAAGTTCGTTGACCTGCGTTTCACCGATTTCAGGGGCAAGCTCCAGCACGTCACCATGGATGTCGGACTGGTCGATGAGGATATGTTCGCCGACGGCGTGATGTTCGACGGGTCCTCCATCGCCGGCTGGAAGGCCATCAACGAGTCCGACATGTGCCTGATGCCCGACCCGGAGTCGGCCCACATCGATCCGTTCTTCGCGCAGTCGACGCTGGTTCTGTTCTGTGACGTCCTCGACCCGGTCTCCGGCGAAGGCTACAACCGCGACCCGCGCGGCATTGCCAAGCGCGCCGAGGCCTACCTGCGCGCCGAGGGTATCGGTGACGTCGCCTACTTCGGTCCGGAAGCCGAGTTCTTCGTCTTCGACGACGTGAAGTACAAGGCCGATCCGTACAACACCGGCTTCAAGCTCGACTCGAGCGAGCTGCCGTCGAACGACGACCGCGACTACGAGACGGGCAACCTGGGTCACCGTCCGCGCGTCAAGGGCGGCTACTTCCCGGTTCCGCCGATCGACTCGCAGCAGGACATGCGTTCCGAGATGCTTACCGTGCTGAAGGAGATGGGCGTCGCCGTCGAGAAGCATCACCACGAGGTGGCTTCCGCCCAGCACGAGCTTGGCATCAAGTTCGCCCCGCTGCTGTCGTCGGCAGACCAGATGCAGATCTATAAGTACGTCGTGCATCAGGTCGCCAACGCCTACGGCAAGACGGCCACCTTCATGCCGAAGCCGATCTATGGCGACAACGGTTCGGGCATGCACGTCCATCAGTCGATCTGGAAGGACGGCAAGCCGCTGTTCGCCGGCAACGAGTACGCTGGCCTCTCCGAGACCTGCCTGTACTACATCGGCGGCATCATCAAGCACGCCAAGGCCCTGAACTCCTTCACCAACCCGATCACCAACTCCTACAAGCGTCTGGTGCCGGGCTTCGAGGCTCCGGTCCTGCTGGCCTACTCCGCGCGTAACCGTTCGGCCTCCTGCCGCATCCCGTTCGGCTCGTCGCCCAAGTCCAAGCGCGTGGAAGTCCGTTTCCCGGATCCGTCCGCCAACCCGTACCTGGCCTACGCCGCCATGCTGATGGCCGGCCTCGACGGCATCAAGAACAAGATCCATCCCGGCCAGGCCATGGACAAGGACCTCTATGACCTCCCGGCGAAGGAGCTCAAGGAGATCCCGACGGTGTGCGGCAGCCTGCGCGAAGCGCTCCAGAGCCTCGACCAGGACCGCGCGTTCCTGAAGGCCGGCGGCGTGTTCGACGACGACATGATCGACGCATTCATCGAGCTGAAGATGGCCGAAGTGCTGCGCTTCGAGATGACGCCGCATCCGGTCGAGTTCGACATGTACTACTCGGTCTGATCCTCAAGGATTGGGATTGCAGAAACCCCGGCTTCGGCCGGGGTTTTTGTTTTGGGGCATGCGGATGCGCCGCAAGGACGACCTCAGGTTCCGTCAATCGCAATCCCGCGACGCTCAACAGCTGAAGCACCCGCGACGCTAACGGAAAAGCAAGAGAGTGTTTGCACAGGGCGGGCGGACCGGAGCGAAGTCGCCGGGAAGATTTGTCTACCTGCTATCGGGGACGCTTCTTCATTTGGAGCCCATGAAACCCATGACGCCGGAGTGGGCACGGCGCCACACGAGCGCCCTTCCCGCTCCGTCACGCGGAGGGAATGCTCATCAGATCGAGGAGGTTGTCCAGGTGACAATCTCGGCGGCGGTCTGTTGGAAGGCGCGGTTAAGGGCCTCGATCAGCCCGGCGGAGTCCTCGCCACCGACCGGCGCGACGGCGCGGAAGTCGCGAGAGGCGCGAACGACGCCGTTGCGGTCGTTCAGGATGCGGACGAAAAGGTCGACGCGCGCAACCTGCCTGCCCCCTTCCACGGAGATCTCGAACGAGCGGATGTCGATGCTCACCTGATAGTCAATTGCCAGCCCCTCGCCCGGACGGCCGACGCCGCCGAAGGAGCCGGAACGCTGGAATGCCTCGATCACACGCGACTGAACGAGAACCGGAAGCCTGTCGGCCCAGCGCGCGCCCTTCAGCAGCTGAAGCGAGCTGCCGACGCGGACCGCAATGTCCTGGCCATCAAGGATCTGGATGGCGGTTGGCTGCGGCACCAGGATCTGCGTGCGGGGATACCGCCGGACCGCGGTGACCTCGCGCGGAGCGGTGATGTCGAAGGCATCGACTGGAGCCGGTCCGAGGCCAATGACGGCGCAGCCCTGAAGAAGGGATGCAGCAAGTGTCCCCGGCACTAGAAGCTTCGTCAGACGCAAAGGCTGGCTCCAGACTGATTCCCATCTTCCAATCGAAGAGGACAGTTTTTCTTGCTGGCCTCACCGATGATTGTCAATGCCGCGCCCGCCCGTCGTAGCGGCGGATGGTGCCGTCTCCACCGGTAATGATGCGCTGCGGGTTCTGCTCGAGCGCCGTCACCGCCTGCTCGATACGGTTGATCGAGCGGCGGGCGTCGGAGACCAGCGCCTCCACGTCGCGCAGGCCAGGGCCCGAGAAGCGGGCCAGGTTGTCCATGATGGAGCCCAGACGCGCGTTCAGCGTGTTGGCGACCTCGCGGAACGAGTTCAGCGTCTCGCGGGCATCGGCCATCAGGCCGTTGGCATCGTCGGAACCCAGAAGACTGTCGACCTTCGCCAAAATACCGTCGACGCGCGTCGAGGCCTGGTTGAGGCGCTCCGCGATGGCCTTGGCATCAGTGATGAACTGGTCGATGTCCTCCTGACGGTTGCCGACGGTCTCGCTGATGCGGGCGATCTGCTCCGAGGCCTGGTCAATCTTGGTGCTCGCCTCGGAGAAGTTGCCGACGATCTCGCCCACCTTGTCCGGGTCAATGGCGCCGACGATCTTGTCGATCTTGCCGAGGGTTTCGTTGGCTCCGGCAGAAAACTCGCCGATGGAGGCGACCGCGCTGTCAACGCCCTGGGCAATGCCATCCAGCCGGTCGCCCACGGACGACAGCTGCCTGGTGAATTCGGACACATCGTTGACAATGGCCGACACCTTGTCGCGGTCGACCGCATTGAAGAGGCTTTCCGCGGCCTCAAGGGTGGCGTCCAGGCGCTCCGACACGTTCGAGACGGTTTGCGAAAGCTCACCCATGCTGTTGAGGAAATTGTCGATGTTGTCCGCGTTGTCGCCAAGGGTCTTCGTGAACTTGCGCACGTTCTCCAACGTCTCGGCCAGCGGGCCGCGGGCATCCGACACCAGGCCCTCCAGCTGCTGGACCGCGGCATCCGCACGGGACATCAGGTTCTGGGTGGCCTGCAAAAGGTTGGCAAGCGCCGACGGCGTGGCTTCCATGACGGCGATCTCGCCCTTCTCCTCCGCAATGTCGAGAAGGTTCGGCTCATTCGGATCGCCGCCGGTCATCTCGATGCTGGCCTGGCCGGTCAGGCCAGCGAGACCGACGTCCGCCTTGGTGGACTCGGTAACCGGAGTCCAACGAACCACAATGGTGTCGGCGATCGCCACACGCGGATTCTGGGGATCGAGGTAGACCCGCTGGACGTCGCCCACCTTCACGCCGTTGAAGAGCACGGCGCTGCCGCGGCCCAGGCCGGTGGCCGATCCGGGAATGCGGAAGCGCAAGGGGGCGGTCTCGCCACGGTCACCATAACCGGCCGTCCAGTAGACAAAGCCGAAAGCAGCCAGGATCGACAGAACCGTGAATATCCCGACCACGATGTAATTGGCTCTGGTTTCCATCTAGCTCGCCCGTTCGGGAACGCGCCGCACGACAGCCCTCGCGCGCTTGCCCCGGAAGTAGGCCTTCACCCAGGGCTCCTCGCTCGCCATCATGTCGTCGACGGTTCCTTCCACCAAAATCTTCTTGTTGCCCAGAACTGCAATCCGGTCACAGACACTCAACAAACTATCAAGGTCATGGGTCACCATATACACGGTCAGGCCCATCGTGTCGCGCATTTGCGCTACCAGTTCGTCAAACTCGGCCGCGCCGATCGGATCGAGACCGGAGGTCGGCTCGTCCAGAAACACGATGTCCGGGTCGAGCGACAGGGCGCGGGCAAGCGCCGCGCGCTTGATCATGCCCCCCGACAGTTCCGAAGGGTACTTGTGGGCCGCGTTGCGCGGGAGACCAACCAGTTCGAGCTTCAAGAGCGCCAGCTCGTCCATCAGGCGCTTCGGCAGGCGCACATATTCGCGCATGGGTACCTGAATGTTCTCGAGAACTGTCAGGCCGGAGAAAAGCGCGCCATGCTGGAAGAGAACGCCCTGACGCATGTCGATCTTCACCCGCTCGGCGTCGCTCACCCTGTCGATATCCTTGCCGAACATGATGATGGTGCCGCTCACCCGCGGAACCAGTCCCAGGATGGCGCGCAGCAGCACGGACTTGCCCGAGCCCGAGGCCCCGACGAAACCCAGGATCTCGCCACGGTGCACGGAGAGGTTCAATCCGTCGAGCACCGTCGTCGTGCCGAAGCGGACGGTGATGTCCCTCACCTCCAGGATGGTCTCGTGCGTGTCGGCCACCGCCTGCTCCTGCGCCATGTGCCCGCACGCCTCCATCAGAAATCGATCGCCGCGTAAAACATGGCGAAGAAACCGTCCATGACGATGACGACGAAGATCGCCTTGACCACCGAAGAGGTCACCCGCTGGCCGAGGGACTCCGCGCTGCCCCCCACCTTCATGCCCTCCACGGAGGCGATGATGCCGATGACCATGGCCATGAACGGTGCCTTGATAAGGCCCGCGAAGATGCTCGACAGGTCGATCGCCGTGCGCATGCGGTCGATGAAGGCCGGCGGCGTGATGTCGGAATAGACCCATGCCGTGAGAATGGCACCGCCCAACGCCGCGAAATTGGCGATGATGGTAAGGCATGGCAACGCGATGACGAGCGCCACCAATCGCGGAAAGACCAGGACACCCAGCGGATTGAGTCCGATCACCGTGAGGGCGTCCACCTCCTCGCGCATCTTCATGGTGCCGATCTCGGCGGTGATGGCGCTGCCCGAACGGCCCGCGATCATGATGGCGGTCAGCAGCACACCCAGCTCACGCAGGACGAGGATGCCGACCATGTCGACGACGAAGATTTCGGCGCCGAAGTACCGCAGTTGGAAAGCGCCCTGCTGGGCAATGATCGCGCCGACGATGGCCGACATCAGCACGACGATCGGGATAGCCTGCACGCCCATTCGGTCGATCTGGGCGACGATAGCGTTGGGGTTGATCGACTGCCGGCCGCCGATCTTCATCTGGGCTCCACCGACCGTGGCGCCGAGGATGTGCATGCTGTAGAGAACATCCTTACCCAAGAGGAAGGCGCCGCGCCCGATGCGCTCGAAGACTGCGAGCGGATCGAAGCGCCTCTTGCCGTCCGATGGAACCTCGGGGTGATCCGCCGTCTCGGCAACGGCGTCGAGCAGCGTCTGCGCGGCCGCCGACGGGCCCGTCACTTCGACCGCGGCGCCGCGCTTCTCCTGCCGGTGGATGAGCCGGGCGATCAGCCAGGCGCCGGCGGTGTCAATGAAACGGATGCCGGACAGATCGAGGCGCAGGGAGGCAATATCGCGCTCCTCCAGCGCCCGCAACGCAGCATCAACGGCACCGACGGTGTGCGTGGTCCAGTCTCCCGACAGGCGGCATACGGTTGCACCAGCCTCTTCCGACAGCTGGAACCCGGCCGTGCCGGCATTGCCGTTCTTGCCCTTGTCGACGTCCCTAAGCATCAGAATCCCTTGTCCCGCTGCCCATTCTTAAAGATGTCAGACTGTCATGGAAACAGCTTTCGCAGTTGGCCCAACGGGTTTATCAGAACCATGAAGGGACGTGCGGGGTACTCACATGACGCGGCGGACATTGACGGCAGGGCTGGAACGCTTCCCCATCGCCGGGACATTCAGAATCGCCCGAGGGGCAAGGACGGAAGCCGCCGTCGTGGTCTGCACGGTCAGCGAAGGCCCCTTCTCCGGAAAAGGCGAATGCGTCCCCTACCCGCGCTACGGCGAGACGGTGGAAAGCGTCATCGCGCAGATCGAGTCCCTTTCCGACGGGATCGCCGGGGGTATGACACGCGAAGAGCTGCTCGAGACGTTTCCGGCGGGCGCCGCCAGAAACGCCGTGGACTGCGCCCTCTGGGATCTGGAAGCGAAAAAGGCCGGCCGCCGCGTCCACGAGCTTGCCGGACTTGCCGCGCCGCAACCGCTCGTCACCACCCAGACCATCTCGCTCGCAACACCGGAGGAGATGGAGCAGCAGGCGCGGCTGCATTCCTCCCGCCCGGTGCTCAAGTTCAAGGTGGGCATGCCGGATGGCGACGCGGAACGGATCGAGGCGGTGCGCCGCGGCGCACCGAACAGCCAGCTCATCCTCGACGCCAACGAGGGCTGGACGGAAGACAATATCGAGGACAATCTGAGGATTGCGGAGAAGTTCGGCGTGGCGCTGATCGAGCAGCCGCTGCCGGCCGGAAAGGATGCCATCCTGCGCGAAGTGGCCCGCACGATCCCGCTTTGCGCGGACGAGAGCCTCCACACGCGGGAGGATCTGCCGAAGCTCGCCGGCCTCTACGATGCGGTCAACATAAAGCTGGACAAGACGGGCGGGCTCACCGAGGCGCTGCTGCTCAAGGCGGAAGCGGAGCGGATGGGATTCTCCATCATGGTCGGCTGCATGGTCGGCACCTCGCTTGCCATGGCGCCGGCGATCCTGGCCGCCCAGGGCGCGCAGTTCGTCGACCTCGACGGTCCGCTTCTTCTTGCCCGCGACCGGGAGCCCGGCCTCGTCTACGAAGGGGCGAAGGTCTACCCGCCCGCGCCGAAGCTCTGGGGCTGACGCCATGCCGGTGAACCGGAGCGACGATTTCCGTGCGCGCCCCCAGCCAGGGCAGAGCGGAGGCGATCGCGACTGCCCAATCCCGTATTTTTACAAAGTGTTTTTGCACCAACCGCGATTCCACTTCGCGGACAGATGCTCTAAACAGATCGGTCAATGCGCTGGTCTGCCGGCATCTGCTTCATCATCAGGAAGGATGTGCCCAATCGCGCCATCGTCCGGACACCTTGAATCATATCCTTAGAAGAAAGGGGGAAAACCTTGAAACTGTTAAGGTTCGGCAGCGTCGGTTCAGAGAAGCCTGCGGTTCTGCATGACGATGGCACCATCCGCGATGTCTCGTCCGTCATCCGCGACTACACGCCGGAAACCATTTCGCCCACGCTGCTCAAGCTGCTGCGCGACACGGATCTCTCCGCGCTGCCGGTGGTGCCGGAGGGCGTTCGCATCGGCGCGCCGGTAGCGCGGACCGGCCATTTCATCGCGATCGGCCTGAACTATGCCGATCACGCGGCCGAAACGGGCTCGCCGATCCCTTCCGAGCCCATCGTCTTCTCCAAAGCGCCGAGCTGCCTTTCGGGTCCGAATGACGATGTGATGCTGCCGAAAGGGTCCGAGAAGACCGACTGGGAGGTGGAGCTGGCGGTTGTCATCGGCGAACGCTGCGATTGCGTTCCGGAAGACAAGGCGCTGTCCAAGGTGTTCGGCTACACCGTCTGCAACGACGTGTCGGAGCGCGACTGGCAGATGAAGCGCAGCGGACAGTGGATCAAGGGCAAGAGCGCCCCCACCTTCGGCCCGCTCGGACCGTGGATCGTAACCCCGGACGAGATCAGGGACGTGCAGGACCTCGACATGTTCCTGGACGTCAATGGCGAGCGCATGCAGACGGGCAACACGAAAACCATGATCTTCTCCGTCGCCCATCTCATCTCCTATCTGTCGCAGTTCATGGTGCTTGAGCCCGGAGACATCATCACCACCGGAACGCCGCCCGGCGTCGGCATGGGAAGAAATCCGCAAGTATTCCTCAAGCCCGGCGATGAGATTCGCCTTGGAATTGCCGGATTGGGTGAACAGAAACAAAAGGTTATAACGCGTTAATTAATAAGCGATTCTTGGGAAGGAAAGGGAACGAGATGGCGGAAGACAAGCGCCCGGCCGCGGATAATTCAGAACTCATGGAAGCAGCGCTGTTCTTTCACCGCTATCCCGTTCCCGGAAAGCTCGAAATCCAGCCCACGAAGCCGCTCGGCAACCAGCGCGACCTGGCGCTCGCCTATTCGCCCGGCGTGGCCGCACCGTGCATCGCCATTCACGAGAACCCGGCGCTCGCCGCAGAATACACCTCGCGCGCCAATCTCGTCGCGGTCATCTCGAATGGCACGGCCGTGCTGGGGCTCGGCAACATCGGTCCCCTCGCCTCGAAGCCGGTGATGGAAGGCAAGGCCGTCCTGTTCAAGAAGTTTGCCGGCATCGACGTGTTCGACATCGAGATCGACGCACCCGACATCGACCGCATGGTCGAGACCATCTCCGCGCTGGAGCCTACCTTCGGCGGCATCAACCTGGAGGACATCAAGGCGCCGGAGTGCTTCGAGGTCGAGGAACGGCTCAAGGAGCGGATGTCCATTCCGGTCTTCCACGACGACCAGCACGGCACGGCGATCATCGTGGCCGCAGCGGTGCTGAACGGCCTGCAGCTTGCGGGCAAGGACATAGCCAAGGCCAAGATCGTGACCTCGGGCGCGGGTGCCGCGGCGCTCGCCTGCCTCAACCTGCTGGTGTCGCTCGGCGCAAAGACGGAAAATATCTGGGTCACCGACCGCCACGGCGTGGTCTACAAGGGCCGCGTCGAGGAAATGGACCGGTGGAAGGAGCCCTACGTCAAGGACACCGAAGCGCGGACGCTCGCCGACGTGATCGGCGGGGCTGACGTATTCCTTGGCCTTTCGGCAGGCGGCGTGCTCAAGCCGGAGCTGCTCTCCCAGATGGCCGAGAAGCCGCTCGTCATGGCGCTCGCCAACCCGACGCCGGAGATCATGCCCGAGCTGGCGAGGGAGGCACGGCCTGACGCCATGATCTGCACAGGCCGCTCCGACTATCCGAACCAGGTCAACAACGTCATCTGCTTCCCCTACATCTTCCGCGGCGCGCTCGATGTCGGCGCCACGGCGATCAACGAGGGAATGAAGCTCGCCGCCGTGCGCGCAATCGCGCAGCTCGCGCAGGAGGAACCATCGGACGTGGCGGCGCGGGCCTATTCGGGCGAGACGCCGGTGTTCGGGCCGAACTTCCTGATCCCATCGCCCTTCGATCCGCGCCTGATCCTGCGCATCGCCCCGGCCGTGGCAAAGGCCGCGATGGAGACCGGCGTTGCCACGCGGCCGATCGAGGACATGGACGCCTATCTCGACCGGCTGAACCGCTTCGTCTTCCGGTCGGGCCTTGTCATGAAGCCGGTGTTCTCGGCGGCGAAACAGGCGCCGCGCCAGCGCGTCATCTATGCCGACGGCGAGGATGAGCGCGTACTGCGCGCCGCCCAGGTTGCGCTGGAGGAAGGCATCGCCCATCCGGTGCTGATCGGCCGTCCACACGTCATTGAAATGCGCCTAAAGCGCTACGGCCTCAGGATCCGCCCGGGCAAGGACTTCGACGTCATCAATCCGGAGGACGATCCGCGTTACCGCGACTATGTGGACCTGCTCATCCGGCTGGCCGGTCGGCGCGGCGTCAACACGGAGGCCGCCAGGCTGCTGGTGCGCACCAACAACACGGTCATCGCGGCACTCGCGGTGATGCGCGACGAGGCGGACGCCATGCTGTGCGGCCTCGAGGGCCGGTTCGAGCGCCACCTGCGCTATGTGGACATGATCATCGGCCGCGCCGAAGGCGTGAAGGAACTCTCGGCGCTTTCCATGCTGATCATGCAGCGGGGCGTGACGTTCTTCGCCGACACGTTCGTGAACCATAATCCGAGCGCCGAGGAAATCGTCGAGTCGACGCTGCTCGCCGTCAAGGAAATCCGCCGCTTCGGCATCGAGCCGAAGGCGGCACTGCTGTCGCACTCCAGCTTCGGCTCGCGCGACAGCGAAAGCGCGCTCAAGATGCGCAGGGCGGTCAACACGCTGCACCAGGTCGCGCCGGACCTGCTGGTCGATGGCGAGATGACCGGCGATGCGGCCCTGTCCGAAGTCCTGCGCCAGCGCATCTATCCGCACGGCCTCCTGAAGGGCGAGGCGAACCTGCTGGTCTTCCCGGGTCTCGACGCGGCCAACATCACACTCACCACGGTCAAGGCGCTGACCGACGCCCTGCATGTCGGCCCGATCCTGCTCGGCGTGGCGCGCCCGGCGCATATCCTGACGCCCTCGGTCACCTCGCGCGGCGTGGTCAACATGACCGCCTTTGCCGCCGTGGAAGCCTGGAACCAGAAGAACGGATCGGCCTGACCTCAGGCAAGGGGACCGGCGCTCAGCCGGTCCCGAAACGGGGAAAGGGTTACGGCTACCTAACCGGTAGATTGTGCGCGTGTCCGAGGCAGTTGCGGCATTCCCAGCCGCGCGAGGCGTCAGTGCAACCTGCACAAACTTGTGTTGCCGGTTGTGCTTCTGCTCAATTAACTGGTTTACGTGCACGGCAAGCTTCTTTAGAGCTAACCGGAAAGACAACCAAAGAGACTGCGTATCCCATGGCTGACGATCGCATCCGTTATGACATTCTTGTGCAGGAAGCCGCGCGCGGCGTCATTCGCAAGGTGTTGCAGGAGACAGCCCAGGCCGGTCTGCCCGGCGACCATCATTTCTTCATCACCTTCGTGACGAACGCGCCGGGCGTGCGCATCTCGAGCGCGCTGCGCGAGCGCTACCCGGAACAGATGACGATTGTCATCCAGCATCAGTACTGGGATCTCAAGGCCCACGAGAAGGGTTTCGAGGTGGTGCTCTCCTTCTCCGACGTGCTGGAGAAGCTCGAAATCCCCTACACCGCCATTCGCGGCTTCTATGACCCGCACGCGAATTTCGAGATGGAATTCGACGACGTGAGGCCGGCAAGCGCCAACGAGGCCCAGGTGCAGGAGTTCCCGCGCGAGCCCGAGGCCGACAAGCCCGCCAAGCCTGCGAAGGCGGAGAAGCCCGCCAGGAAAAAGGAAGAGCCGGCCAAGCCCGAGGGTGACGCGCCTGCTGCCGGCAAAGGCGCGGAGGTCGTCTCCCTAGACGCGTTCCGCAAGAAGTAGGCCATGGGCGAGATCGTCAACCTCCGGCTGCGGCGCAAGGCCAAGGCGCGGGCCGAAAAGGAACGGATCGCGGAGGAAAACCGCGTCCGGTTCGGCCGGCCGAAGTCCGAGAAGGAACGCGAGCGGAGGTTGAGCGATCTGGAACAGAAGAGGCTGGAAACCCACCGCCTCTCCCGCGACGAGGAGGACGGACCGGAAGCATGAGCGCCCCGCGCAAACGCTCCGTCACCATCCACGGTCACCGCACCAGCTTCTCGCTGGAGGACGCCTTCGTCCAGGAAATCGAACGGATCGCGCGCGAGCGGGGGCTTGCCGTCGCGGCGCTGATCGCCGAGATTGACGAAGCGCGCCCGCGCGACAGCAATCTCTCCTCCGCCCTCCGGCTTTTCGTGCTGGAGGATCTGAAAGCAGCGGCAGCGCGGACAAGCGATTCGACTTGAACGGCGGCAGCCATTCCGCCCCGTTCAGGCCACGCGTCATCGGCGGTTAAATAGATCGCGGAGCCGTCGCTCGTTCTCTTCCGATGTAAGACTGCGCTGGCCGGTAGCCGGATTCACGTTGACACCTGGAAGCTGCTGCATCGGCGTCCCCGACGGCCGCGCGCCAGACGAAGCGGGACGCTGTTGCTGCTGCTGTGGAGGCTGAGGCTGCGGGCGCTGCGGTTGCGGCTGCTGCGATTGGGGTTGCGGCTGACGCGCGTCCTCGCGGCGCTGCCGGTCCTCCTGAAGACGGCGTTCCATCTCCTGGCGGCGGCGTTCCTCGGCGGCGCGGCGTTCAGCCTCCTCACGCTGCCGGCGTGCTTCCTCCGCCGCCTTGCGGCTGCGCTCGGCCTCGCGCTCCGCCCGGATGCGTTCGGCCTCCTCGGCAGCGCGGTTGGCCGCCTGCTGCTCATAGTAGCGGACCTCGCGGCGCAGGCGCTGGGTCTCGAGAAGAACCGCCTGCATGTGCTCCACGCGCTCCTGCTCGCGCTCCAACGCGCGCTGGGTCAGGAACTGCGCCAGCGGCTCGGTGTCGAGCGACACCTGAACCTCCCCGAGGGGTCCTTCGACGCTGAAGCGGACTGCCGGCTCGGCCCCAGAAACCCCCTCCAGACCGGGATGATACGTGATGCTGCCCGAGGCGGCCACGGTCCGCTGCCTCAGATCGGCGGCACCGTCGACGCTTACACGGGCGCCCTCGCCTTCCAAGTGAAGCTGGGGGAAGCGCGCCACGCCGTTGGCAACGGTAAAGGCAATGGCCACCGACCCAGTCCGGAATACGCCGTTTCGCACGATGTCGGGGGCGAAGGCCGCCACCTGCCCGGCATCGACCTGCGCGCCAAGCTCATCTGCCCGAGCCAGGAGATCCGGGAAGGCTGACGGGTTGAGGCCGGAAACTGCCAGGTTGCGAACATCCGCGGAACCGGAACCGGACAGAGCCGCCACCAGAGCGTTGACTGACTTGCCGGAAGCGGTGAGGCTCGCGCTCAGGTCCGCCGAGCCCGCAAGACCGCTTTCTGGCAGAAGCTTCTCCAGCGATACGTCGGCAAGGGAAAACTGGCTGGACAGCAGTCCCGTGCCGGCGTCGTTGCGAAGCTCCGCACTGCCCTTCACGACGCCCCCCAGCATCTCGGCGGAAAGACTGGCGACGGACAGCTTCTCACGATCGAGCCGAAGCTGCATGCTCGCCGCGCGTGCTGATGCCCAGCCGCCGAACCACAGCTCTTCCGCCGCCAGCTCGACGTCCGCGCTGAATGGCGTGGATATCTCCCGCTGCAGGGAGGCTTCTGGCCAGCGGCCCTCCTCCGCCGGCTGCAGCGCGGCGCTGCCGGTGACCATTTCCACCGGAAGACCCAGATCGAACCTGCTCAAGTGAACAGAGCCGATTATGTGCGGGATTCCGTTGCGCATCTCCGCGTTGAGATCGCCATATATGTCCGCATCGGCGACAGTGCCGGCGAGATCGCTGATGACCGCGAGCTTGTCGCCCACGTCGATCGAAGCGCTCACGTCCACGGGAAGGCCGTACCCGAAACCGGGAAGCAGAATACCAGCCACGGACAGCCAGGGTTCCAGATCCTCCGTCTTGATCGCAAACTGGCCACGCGAGTTGAAACCACTCTCCGACCGCGTCAGCGTTCCGTCGAAGGTGGCGGACAGTCCCGTTCCCTTGATGGCGAGTTCCGCGGCAGCGCCATCGCCCAAGGGCCCCGACACGCTTGCTTCAATCGAAGCCTCGCCCGCGAGACCCAGCGGCAGCGCCGGCAGGCCCGCCAGCGCATAAAGCACCGCGGCATCGTCGTTACGGGCGGTGAGCCGCAGTTCAACCGGCGTGTCTGGGGCGGTGATGAGGCTCGCGGCGCTGCCGGTGATCGAAAAATCGGTTCCACCGGCCATGCCGCGCAGCGTGAATTCGGTAGAGCCGTTCACGGCCCGGCTTGCCAGAACATCAACCTTCGCGTCCTCCAGCAGACCGGGATAGGCGGACGCATTGCGGGCAAGAGCCCGCAGCGGCTGGACATCCGGAAGGACAGCGGCCAACGTCTCGACAAGCGGTGCAAGATCCACGGCAACAATCGTCGCGTCAATGCTGCCTGCAGGATCGGCAGCGAGGTTCTCCAGGCGCCCTGTCGCGCTGATGTTGGCGTCGGCGAGTCCCATGGCTGAGAAGCGGTCGATTTCCAGCGCCTGGTCGCGCAGCCTCACCTTGGTCTCGAAACGTTCCGTCTCCACGCCTCGCCAGACAACGGGACCCGCGGCAAGCTCAACGTCCACGTCGTGGTTGCTCAGGCGGTTCTCACCCTGGTCATCGACGAACAGCGAGGCGAAGGCCCGTAGACCGTCAAGGTCCAGACGTCCTCCTTCGAGGGACACGAGGACGGAGGCGCGGCGATCGGCAGGGCTCTGCCGCTCGACCCTGCCCGCGAACGTCGCGTCGCCGAGCACAAGCTCAAGGTTTTCAAAGACCTGTCGAGTACCGCTCAGGTGAACATCAGCACTGAAACCAGCCGCCGGGAGACGGCGGATCGCATCGTCTATGTCGCGCGCGACCCAGGCGGCAAAGCCGGAGGGCTGAGCGATCGCGAGCAGAAAGTGGCCGGAGAAGGCCGCCTGATCGCCCAGCGCCAGCACACCGCTGCCTTCCAGGCGGGTGCGGCCTGGCAAGGTGGCCGCCACCGAACCCAGGTTCCAGCCTTCTGCAACCGGCCGGGCCTCGATGCGGACGTCGCGAATGGTCGTATCACCCGCAACGATGGCAGGAATGTTGACGGAGACGATGCCCGGAATGGTGGGCCGCGGCAGGCCGGAGACAAAACGGACCACCGCTTCGATGCGCTCGGCGGCGCTCATGCCGGAGCCGCCATGCTCGTCCGCCGCTCCGTCCCAGCGAAGCTGCGCGCCATCCGCCACGATGGAAAAGGAGGGATCGGCTCCGAAGGAGATCTCGGCGCGGCCCTCGGTCGTGTAGGGATCCTCGGGCGATCCGGCAATCAGCCGGAACTCCTCCACCATCAGCCGCTGATGATCCAGATGGAAGCGTCCCGTGACCCTGTTGCTCGGGACCGTGGATGGCTGGGTGTCCCCCTGCCCCGCGGCGGGCGTTCTCAGGTCGAAGCTGCCCGCATAGGTGAGGACGCCTCCCTCGCCTTGCACGTGGCCGTCCAGATCGACCGTGAACGGCAGGCTCTGCGGCTGCAGTGCCAGACGGACGCGGATGCCGTCTTGAGCCATCGTGCCGGTCGAACCGGAAACCGACATCGGGATCCCATCGACGCTGAGGCTGCCCTGCATCCGCCAGGGGCCCGCCAGACTGCGTGCCGAGACCTCGCTGTTGATGTCGTTCACGACGATGCTGCGCAGCCCTCCCGCCCGGTGGATGGTCACAGTGCCGTCCGTGATCGCCACCCGCTCGAGACTGATCTGCCGCAGTTCGAAGGGCGTCGACGGTCTCATCGTCCAGTCGACGCGCCCGTCCCCGTCCACGAAGATGTGTACCTGCGGGCGCACCAGCCGCATGTCGAAGATCAGCAGCTCGCCCCGCAGGAACGGGGCTAGCTCGGCATCCATGGAGAACTCCTCAACCGTCATCGACGGCTCGTCAGGCGATGCGCCCGCCACGACGACATCGGTGAAGGTCACGGAGGGAAATGGCAGAAGCCTGGCGCGGGCCGCGCCCTCAACCCGCACCTCGCGGCCAAGGATGATGCCCGCCTGGCGTTCAAAATCCGACCGGTAGTGGGTCCAGTCGATGAAATAAGGGGCCACCAGCGCCGCTGTCAGAAGCAGCACCAGCAAACCACCGATGAAGACGAACAGCCTAGCCAGTTTCAACTCCTACGATGCTTCCTCCCGGCACGCAGATCAGCCGCAGAGGTTACCGCGTATCCTCATCCGCAACGAGATGGAACATGCGCCCCCTGCAGGTGCCATCCTTTCATACCATCATTGCGGCCGACGCACGGCGCCTGCCGCAGGATTATCCCCCATCCGTTTCCTCCGGCGCGGCCGCAACAACAGATACCGGACACCACAAATCGCCACGTTCGTCACGACTTGCCGGCACAAATTACCGCTACATTATCGGTCCTTTAACCATAAAGCTCTTTGCGGAGGCCCACCCGGTCGTTTCAATGCGCGGGTCTGAAACACATTCTGGGCCGGAAACCCGGATCAGCCCACGCATGGCCCTCACGAGCCGACCGGAGGCAAGGTTGAAGATCGACGTCAACAAGATGTCCAGAAGTCTAGCCGAGGACCACCGCATCAGCAATTTCAAGCTGGCGCGGGCCTTCCAGCGGCTGGACGACGAACTCAAGGCCATCGAGAGCAGCCGCAGTGCCATTCCCATGGAAATCATCTTCGCGCGCGCCATCCTGAGACGGGCGCGCGAATTGCGCCAGGATGCCAATCGCGAACAGCGTTAGGCTTTCTCGCGCTCCGGGCCGGGCATCGCCTGCCAGGTCAGCGCGGCACGTGTCCCGCCGCCGGCACGCAAGCCATCCGCATCATTGAACGGCAGCATCCAGCACCTACCTTGTCAGGGAGCATTCCGGCGCGTATCCCGCTCCGGGCGCATGGAAAAGGCGCCGTGGATTATTTCATCAAGCCTTGGCCCCGCCACAGCAAACCGGTACAAAAGGAAAACGTTTCGCCTTCACGGTCGAACCTAGATGCGGATTTAGATGACAGGTTACCCGGACGATCTGCCGTTCTTCGGCGACGATGACGACTTCGTACCAGCGCCAGCACCTGCCCCCCGACCCGGAGGCATAGCCGCGCGGGCCCAGGCCGCGCGTGGCGCTCCGCGCTATCTGGAGGGGCTTAACCCCGAGCAGCGGCTGGCCGTCGAGACGACGGAGGGCCCCGTCCTGGTGCTTGCCGGCGCGGGAACGGGCAAGACACGCGTGCTGACGACGCGCATCGCGCACATCCTGGCCAGCGGCCTCGCCTATCCGTCGCAGATCCTGGCCGTGACCTTCACCAACAAGGCGGCGCGCGAGATGAAGGCGCGCATCGGTATTCTTGTGGGTGAGGCCATCGAGGGCATGCCGTGGCTCGGCACGTTCCACTCGATCGGCGTGAAGATGCTCCGGCGACACGCGGAGCTGGTCGGCCTCAATTCCAACTTCACGATTCTCGACACGGACGACCAGATCCGGCTCCTGAAGCAGCTCATCCAGGCGGAAGGGCTCGATGACAAGCGGTGGCCGGCGCGGCAACTCGCCGGCATGATCGACGCATGGAAGAACAAGGGGCTTTCGCCCGCCGAGATCCCCGAAGGCGATGCCCGTTCCTTCGGCAACGGCAAGGGCCGCCAGCTCTACCAAGCCTACCAGGACCGGCTGAAGACGCTCAACGCGGTGGACTTCGGCGACCTGCTGATGCTGCCGATCCGCATCTTCCGCGAACATGCGGACGTGCTCCGGGAGTATCATAGCAAGTTCCGCTACATCCTGGTGGACGAGTACCAGGACACCAACACCGCGCAGTACATGTGGCTACGGCTTCTCGCGCAGCGGCCAGCGCTGCCCGACGGCAGCCGTCCCGCGGTCAACATCTGCTGCGTGGGCGACGACGACCAGTCGATCTACGGCTGGCGTGGCGCCGAGGTGGACAACATCCTGCGCTTCGAGAAGGATTTTCCGGGCGCCAAGGTAATCAGGCTGGAACGCAACTACCGCTCGACGGCGCATATCCTGGGCGCCGCCTCCCATCTCATCGCCCACAATGAGGGCCGTCTCGGCAAGACGCTGTTCACCGACCGCGGCGACCCCGACGACGCGCGAGTGAAGGTGCATGCCGCCTGGGATTCCGACGAGGAGGCGCGCGCCATCGGCGAGGAGATCGAAGCGCTGCAGAGCAAGGGCCACGCCCTCAACGACATGGCGATCCTGGTGCGCGCGTCCTTCCAGATGCGTGCCTTTGAAGAGCGGTTCATCACGCTCGGCCTGAACTATCGGGTGATCGGCGGCCCGCGCTTCTACGAGCGGCAGGAGATCCGCGACGCCCTCGCCTATTTCCGCATCGTCTCGCAAGGATCGGACGATCTCGCGCTCGAGCGGATCATCAACGTGCCGAAGCGCGGCCTGGGCGAAGCTTCGCTGCGCCTGATGCACGACACGGCGCGGGCGCGCAACACGTCGCTGCTGCAGGCAGCGCGCGATCTCATCGGCACCGAGGAGATGAAGCCCAAGCCGCGGGCCACGCTGCGGGCGCTGGTGGAATCCATCGAACGGTGGCAGGGCATGCTAGACCGCACGCCGCATACCGAACTGGCCGAGCTTATCCTCGAGGAGTCCGGCTATGTGGACATGTGGAAGAACGACCGTTCGCCCGAAGCGCCCGGCAGGCTCGAAAACCTCAAGGAGCTCATCTCCAACATGGAGGGCTATGAGAGCATGCGGGCCTTCCTGGAGCATGTCTCGCTGGTGATGGACGCCGAGCAGAATGATGACCAGGATGCGGTCAGCCTGATGACGCTGCACTCGGCCAAGGGTCTCGAGTTCGACACGGTGTTCCTGCCCGGCTGGGAGGAAGGCCTGTTCCCGCACCAGCGGGCGCTCGACGAGGGCGGCCGCGCCGGCCTCGAGGAAGAACGCCGGCTCGCCTATGTGGGCGTGACGCGCGCCAAGAAGAACCTGCACATCTGGTTTACCTCGAACCGCCGCATTCATGGCCTGTGGCAGTCCACCATCCCGTCGCGCTTCATCGACGAGCTGCCCGAAGAGCATGTGGAAGTCGTGGAGTCGGGAAGTTCCTACGGCGGTTACGGCTCCGGTTACCCCGGCAGGCCCAATCCTTACGGGGCGTCGCGGTTCGACGACACGCCGGTGTTCTCGAACTCCTACAGCACTCCCGGATGGCAACGGGCACAGAGGAACCGTAACGAGGCAACCCAGCGCAACTGGGGCAACCGCTCCGGACATCAGGTCGAGCGTATCGGTTACGGTGAACCCGACTCCGGATACGGTGCCGGACGGGGCTCATTCAAGGGCAAGGTCATCGAGGGCGAACTGGTCGCCAAGTCCGTGGCGACCGAGCCTTCCCGCTTCAAGGTCGGTGACCGCGTGTTCCACCTGAAGTTCGGCAACGGAAACGTCGCTGCCGTCGATGGCAACAAGCTCACGATCGACTTCGACAAGGCCGGCCAGAAACGGGTGCTCGACGGCTTCGTGCAGCCTGCGTAAGGTTTCGGGAAGAGCCGGCAGGGGCCTTGTGAAAGCACGAGCCCCGGATGTTGCGGAAATGCCTGGCCCTCCCCTTTCCGCCTTAAATTGAAAGAGCCGCGCTGTTGCGGCGCGGCTCAGACCTGAGAAAAGGCAGAAAAAGCGTTCGGAACAAGGGCCTACTTGTAGTAGGCAAACTTGCCTTCCTCGTTCTTCTCGCGCTTCAAAACGCCGCTCGCCGCATAGCGCGACAGGGGGCCGGAGAACGCGTTGGACTTGTAGCGGACGCCAAAGTCCTCCTCGCATTTCCTGACAACGTCGCCGATCGTGCGCTTCTCCTTGAAGAAGTCGCTTTCAACCAGGCGGGCAAGCGCCGCCACAGCACCACTGGCGCTGGGAGCGGTCGTGTCGGAAGACCGGCGGCCGGATGCCCTGGACTGCGAACGACCACCCAAAGCGCCTGCGGGAGCAGCAGCAACCTGCTGCGACTTGGCCTCACGCTTCGGCGCCCCTTCAAAGGTTGCATGCTCTTCGGCCAGACCCCTCAGGCCGGATTGATTGAAAAGCAGTTCCACAATGCGCAGTTGCACGGCCTCGGATTCGAATTTGTTTATCGTCTCCGAAAGCTCATTCAGCTGCTGCTTAAGCTCAGCAAAGCTCTTGTTCATGTCTGTGCGCCCCAACCTAGATACACGCCTGAAAGGCCGTAATCCTGCACATTTGGCTTCATAACCATATGCAGGTCAATACTCACTATCGGAGGATGAAACGATCACCGAAAGCGAGTACGTCAAAATGCAGTCGTGAAATGTGACTTGACGTCTACGGCCACGCATTTGTGTTTGATACGCTACTAATAGCACAAGTATATAATTTCATGTAAGCAGATTCTGTTCCGAAATTAATCATTATTTTTGAAACATCCTCTCTCCGCGCGAAACAATGTGTTTGCCGGGTGACAGAACTTCGCCAGGTCTTGGCGATCAGAATGCACCTCGCGGTGGAAATTCACGAATTAAATTAACTGTTTAACTTTGCCGCAAATCAGGCCGTACAGGAACAGGGTCGGGAGGCGCTATCCGTACACATCCGCAACCATCGGAAACAAAGTTTTAACGATGTGGCGCTTTAACTGTGGGTACGTGGCCCTGGTATCGGACACGAATCGCTTCGGCGATGACCTCCAGTTCCCTTCCGCTGGTGCGCCGGCGGAAGGGTACAGCATCGAACCAACGCGCCGTCTCACCCTGCCCACTTCTCAAGAAACTTCTCCGCCGACATGGATTGCATGTCGGGCACGGCCTCAAACAGCTTCTCGAGGGGCCAATCCCACCAGGCCAGCGCCTGAAGCCTGCCTGCGATATCCTCGGGGAACCTCCGCCGGATCGTCCGGGCGGGAACACCGCCGACGACGGTATACGGCGGCACTTCCCTAGTGACCACGGCATTGGCTCCGATCACCGCTCCGTCGCCCACGGTCACGCCGGGCATGATCACAGCCCCGTGGCCGATCCAGACATCGTTGCCGACGGTGACGGACTTTGCCCGCCGCCGTTGACGAAAGCCGGAATCCAGCTTCTGGTAACGGAAATACTCGTTCGGCCGGTAACTGATCTTGTGCGTGGTCACGCGCTCCATCGGGTGCTCGAGCGCGTTGATGCGGACATTGGACGCGATGGAACAGAACTTGCCAATGGTCGCGTAGATGCCCTCGGAGTGACGCTGGATGTAGCTGAAATCACCGAGCACCACCTCCGTCAGGCTGACGCGCTCCCCCACCGAGCAGTAGCGCCCGATGCGGCAACCGCGCAGTTCCGCCGTGGTGTGGATCTTCGGCTGCGGGTCGGTAAACCGCAGGTCCTGCACGTCGTCGTCCCTCACTGTCTCTCCATCCGTCCGGCTGTCCCCTTCCCGCGGGAAGGCACCTCAACGCAATGTGACGCTTTGCATCTTTGCTTCATAGCCCCAAGGGGCTATCTTGAGGGCATGAGCGCTGCCCCTATCACATATTCGACGATCTTCAAGCTCGCACTGGCGGCCACGCTGCTTTTCGCCGCGGGTTTGCTCGGGACGGGCCTTTGGATGGCAAACGGGGCCGCCCTGTTCCTGGCACTGGCCGAAAGCAGCCTTTCCTGGTGCCTCTAGGAGCCGGTCAGCTTTCCATGAAAACCAATGCACGCCTGAGCCTGAACAAACCCATGTGCATGGGCCGTGACCCAGCCGGGCATCCCTGCACGACGGCTGCAACATTCCTTCTCCTCGGGTGAAATGATCATGCGATATGTCCTGCTCTGCATCACGGCGGTTCTCATCATGGCTGCGGGCGTGGCGACCTACTTCTGGTGGGCCCAGACGCACGACAGGCAGATCATCGCCTTCGGTGCGCCGTTCGAGCTGGTCGACCATGACGGCAACACGATCACCGAACAGGCGCTGCGCGGACATCCATCCGTCCTGTTCTTCGGTTTCACCCATTGCCCGGAGGTGTGCCCCACCACGCTCTACGAGCTGGCCGGCTGGCTGGACGAGCTCGGCCCGGACGGCGACAAGCTCAAGGCCTTCTTCGTTTCCATCGACCCCGAGCGGGATACGCCGGAGGTGATGAAGGCCTACCTCAGCAATTTCACCACCCGCATCACCGGCATCACCGGCGAGCCGGACAAGGTGATGGAAATGGCCAAGGATTTCCGCATCTACGCGAAGAAGGTGGAGCTGGAGGGCGGCGATTACACAATGGATCACACGGCATCCATCATGCTGCTGGACAGCAAGGGCGACTTCTTCGGCACGATTGCCTACCAGGAAAATCCTGATATCGCTTTGGAGAAACTGCGGAGGCTGATAAGGGAGGGCTGATTCAACCGGACCCGAAACCCATGCCGCAGACACGACTCCTATTCCAAGCGCACGGCCCCGAGGCAAACCGGGCCTTCCAGCACCTCGAACGCAACCTGGAGGACGACGGCGTACCCATCTCCATCTGGGAAGTGGACGAGGATGCCGATCTGCACGAAGTGTCGATCTATGTGACCGAGGATGACGATCCGAGCGCGATCCGTGCCCGGGTGGACGGACTGCTCGCCGAGCTGCCGTTCAAGGTTGAGCTTGAGAAGGTCGAGGTTCCGGACATCGACTGGGTCACACATTCGCTGCAGGGACTGCACGCGGTGCGGGCCGGACGCTTCTTCGTGCATGGCTCGCACGAACAGTCGAAGCCGCGCGCGGGCGAGATCCCGATCCTGATCGACGCCAGCCTCGCCTTCGGCACGGGTCACCACGGCACCACGGCGGGCTGCCTGGAGATGATCACGCGCGTACTGATGCGGGAACGGCCGCGCAACGCGCTCGATCTCGGTACGGGCAGCGCGGTGCTGGCGATCGCCATCGCAAAGCTCCGGCGCATTCCGGTGCTCGCAACTGACATCGATCCGGTCGCGGTGCGCGTCGCGCGCGACAATGTCGCCATCAACGATGTATCGAAGTGGGTGGAGACGGTGACGGCGGCGGGCTTCCACAACCCGATCTTCGCGAAGCGGAAACCGTTCGGGCTGATCGTCGCCAATATCCTGGCGCGGCCGCTGATGAAGCTCGCGCCGGACATGGCGCGGCACATCAAGCCAGGCGGTTCGATCATCCTGTCGGGAATTCTGGAAAAGCAACGCAACGCGGTGGTTGCCGCCTATATCGGCCAGGGATTCCGTCACATGACCACCCTGCATCGCGAAGGATGGGTAACCCTCCACATGAAGCGCTAGGGTTCTTCAGCGCCAACTGAAATCCCGGAGCGATCCCTTTTCGACTTGATGCGGGACACTTCAGCCGCGTCAGGAATCTCTGATCGGAAACAGAACGGCCGGGTCAAGCCCGGCCGGAAATTCTTACTTGCGCTTGGCAAGACGGTCTGCGTCGTCCTCGAGCATGCGACGCACCTGATTGACGTAGCGGGCAGCCTGCTGCTGGCGAGCCGCAATCATGGCGTCCATTACGCTACGGAAGAAACCCTTGGCCATGTCACTCATCCCCTTCTGGAACCATTTCTCAAATTCAAGATAGGTGCTGAACCCCGCGCAAACCATGGCAATTCCTGCATGGGTGAGTCGCATTTTTGCATTGCACAATTGATTATTGCAACGCAGCAAAGCAGCTCCACGCAACCGCAAAGGACTCTGTGACGTTCGCGTCCGCGTCATTTGCATCAGAGCGTGAATGGACTAGAGTTGCGCGAGATCATCGGTCCACAACATGATTTCCAATCCAGACGAGAGACAGGGCTTCGAAGGAGCGGCTCAGACGGCCAATCGGGCGCCGGCGCTCCATCGTCCTGCGGAGTAAAACATGTTCCAGTCCTTCAAGACCATTTCCAATCCCGCCCAGGCTGCCCCGCGCATTGCCCGCATCCGCGAGCTCATGGCCGAGGAAGGGCTTGACGCGCTGCTCATCCCGCGCGCTGACCAGCATCAGGGCGAGTACGTGGCGCCCTGCAGCGAGCGACTGGCGTGGGCGACGGGCTTCACCGGTTCGGCCGGGGCGGCGGTAATCCTCGCCGACCGGGCGGTGCTGTTCGTCGACGGACGCTACACGGTACAGGCGCATGAGCAGACCGATCCCGCCCTCTTCACCATCGAAAGCCTGGTGGACAATCCCCCGCGGGAGTGGGTGAAGACCAATCTGAAGAAGGGTGACCGGCTCGGCTTCGATCCGTGGCTGCACACGGTGGCGGAGGTGCGGGCGCTCGAAAAGTCGCTCGAGAAGATCGGGGCCACGGCGGTGCCGCTTGCCCGCAACCTGGTCGATGCCGCTTGGGAAGACCGGCCCGACGAACCCACCGGCCGCGTCATCGTCCACCCGCTGAAATATGCCGGCGTGGCGGCGGAGCAGAAGCTCGATATGCTTTCCGGAAAGCTTGCCGCCGAAGGGCTCGACCACACGGTGCTGACCGATCCAGCCTCGCTCGCCTGGACGTTCAACATCCGCGGCAGTGACGTGCCGCACACGCCGCTCGCGCTTGGCTTCGTGATCCTCTCGGCCGAAGGCAAGCCAAAGGTCTTCCTCGACGAGCGCAAGCTCGATGCCGAGGCGAAGACCCATCTCGTCAATCTAGGGGACCTACACGCCCCGGCGGCACTGCTGGATGAACTCGCAAAGCTCGCCCGCACCGGCGCCAGGTTCGGTCTCGACGAGAACCTCGCCGCCGACCGTCTGCGGCAGGTGATCGAGGACAACGGCGGCACGGTCGTGGCTTTCGCCGATCCGGCGGCGCTGCCCCGCGCAATGAAAAACGAAACGGAACTTGCCGGCACACGCGCCGCGCATCTGCGCGACGGCGCCGCGCTCGCCACGTTCCTTGCATGGCTCGACCGGCAGGAGCCGGGAACGCTCACCGAGATCAGCGTCGTGGAGCAACTTGAGTCCACGCGGGCGAAGGTCGGCGAAGCCATGCAGATGCCGCTGCAGGAGATTTCCTTCGGCACGATCTGCGGCGCAGGCCCCAACGCGGCGCTGCCGCACTATCGCGTCAACGAGAAGAGCAACCGCACGGTGAATGTCAACGAGCTGCTGCTGGTCGACTCGGGCGCGCAGTACTTCGACGGAACGACCGACGTCACCCGCACGGTTGCCATCGGCCAGCCCACGGACGAAATGCGCAAGCGCTTCACGCTGGTGCTCAAGGGCATGATCGCCATCTCGCTGCTGCGCTTCCCCGAAGGCACGCGCGGCATGGACATCGACGCCTTTGCGCGGCAGTCGCTGTGGCGTAACGGCCTCGACTACAACCACGGAACCGGACACGGCGTGGGTTCGTATCTTTCGGTCCACGAGGGTCCGCAGCGCATCGCCAAGACCGGCGCCACCAAGCTCATGCCAGGGATGATCCTCTCCAACGAGCCAGGCTACTACAAGCCGGGGCACTACGGCATCCGAATCGAGAACCTGATTGTGGTGTCGCCCGCCGAGCCGATCGAGGGCGGCGACCTGCCGATGCACTCGTTCGAGACGCTGACGCTGGCGCCGATCGACCGCGGGCTGATCGAGCCGTCGCTGCTCACCGAGGAGGAGCGCGCGTGGCTCAACGCCTACCACCGCCGGGTCTACCAGGAAATCTCGCCCCTGGTGGACGAGGAAACGGCGAAGTGGCTTGAACAGGCGACGGCCGTCATCTGACGGCCGTTCTTCCGCTCCTTCATGGCGGGCCTGACATGAAACAGTAGCCGGGTCCTCTCATCCCACGAACTGGCGCAGGGCAACCAGGACGGCGGCGCCGGCGAGGAACATCAGGAGAAAGCTGTTGCTGCGAAGGGCGACGGCGGCGGATGCCGCCATCGCTACCCATTCCACCGGGCCGCCCTCCGTCACCGCGGGCGCAAAGAGCGTCGTGAGAACAGCCACCGGAACCGCATTGAGCCCGGCCTCGACGCGCGGATGGAGATGCTTGAAGCGAGAGATGACCAGATAGCCACCAATCCGGGTCAGATAGGTGGCCACCGCGCCCCCGAGGATAATCCAGAAGGTCGTGCTCACAGGCCTGCCCCCGTGGTATCGATGTCTGCCGGACCGTTGTCCCTGCCGCCAAGCAGGAATGCCCCCACAAGGACGCCCGCGATCGCTCCGATCGAGATATGCCAGGGCGATCCGATCGTGTGAAAGGCGATGCTGGAACCGAGTGCGCTGGCAGCGGCGATGGGCAGCCAGTTGGCGCGGGCGCGAAACTCCAGCACCATGCAGAAGAAATAGATGGGCAGGATGAAGTCCAGGCCGATTGCGTGGGCGTTCGGGATCAGCGGCCCGAAAACCGCCCCAACCCAGGTGGCGACCAACCACAGCACGTAGATCGGGATGGCCATTCCCATGTACCAGACGAAGCTCGGCGGCCGGCGATCCACGATGATGCGGCGCTCGGACTCGGCGAAGGTGGGATCGACCAGCAGGAAATAGGCAATCGCCTGCTGCAGGAGCGGCCAGCGCGCGAAATACCGCCCGACCGACGCCGAATAGAGGACGTGGCGGAAGTTCACCGCAAAGATGGACAGAACGATCAGCCACGGGGCGACGTTCGTCCCGAACATGTCGACGCCCACGAGCTGGCTTGCGCCGCCATAGATGGTGGCGCTCATGAACACAGCCTCCCACACCGAGAAGCCGTTCTGAACGGCAATCATCCCGAACAAGGCACCGAAGGGCGCCACGCCAATGATGATCGGGGCGCTGAGCGCCGCGCCTTCAAGAAACTCGCTGCGTGGGGTTGCCTCCCCTTCCAACGCCATCGCGCCTCCTCTCCTCCAAGGCAGACAGGATCCCCACCCAGTCTCCGGACTGCCCTCCCGCATTGCGCCTGAGCACCTCAGACTTCCGCAGGCTCCAACTGCTCATCATCGGTTTTTTCTGGATCCAGACGGAAAACTGGTTTTCGACCCTTCCGCGAAGCGCCCTGCTCCCGCCGTTCCGAACGGAAACCGTGCTCAGCCCTTCCCGGCCGGACCTCCGACTCCGCACGAACACGATCCAGCCGATCATTGCTAGCGGAAGACAGGGCGGCGCGCCACGGCTCTTTGCTGAAAATCAGATTCAGTTTTTCTTTATGACGCGCATTCAACTCGCCAGACGTTTCGTCATGTGGACGGCATCGGGGCCGTAGCTCGCGAGCTTGGCGGCCCATTTCGGGTCGGAGGACACCACGAAACCCTGCCGCTCCCAGAAGCCGCCGGAGTTGTTGACGGCAACGAGAGCGATGGCGGGAAGGCCTTGCGCGCGGGCATGAGCCTCCACCAGCCGCATGGCGGCCTCGCCCGCCCTGAAGCCGCGGGCGGCGGGCAGCAGTGCAATGTCGTGGACGTAGTAGACCTCCGGCTCCGGCAGCGTGCCGATGAGCGTGTCGAGCGCGGGGGCGCTGGCCGCTTCCCACGGATGGCTCAGGAGGTAGCCGATGGCCTCGCCGCCTGCATCCTGAAGGATGAAGCAACCCGCCGGATGCAGCCGGAACTTTTCCTCCAGCACCGCGCGGGCCTCGGGAAATCCGGGATGGACGATCGTCGCAATCCGCTCGACATGATCCATGTCGGCGGCCACCATCGGCCGCCATTCGACTCCCGGACGCGACATCCTCATTCCTCTCCTATCAGGCGGAACCATGCATCCTCGTCGATGACCTCGATGCCAAGCTCGCGCGCCCTTGTAAGCTTCGAGCCGGCGCCGGGACCAGCCACGACGAGGTCCGTCTTCGTCGAGACCGATTCGGCCGTTTTCGCACCGAAGCGTTCGGCCATCTCCTTGGCCTGCTTGCGGTCCATGCGCTCCAATGAACCGGTAAAGACAATGGTCTTGCCGGCGACAGGCGAGTCCGCCACCACCTCAACCTTCTCGTCGAGCGGCGTGACTTCCTTCAGAAGGGCGTCCAGCACCTCGATATTGTGGGGCTCCCTGAAGAACTCGACGACGGATTCGGCCACGATGGAGCCGATCCCCTCCACGCCGATCAGTTCCTGCCAAGCCTCGTTGCCCTTGTCGGAGCGGTTGCCTTCAGCCGGCGGGACCGCCGCCTTGGCGACCTCCTCGAACTTCACCCAGGAGCGGAAGGCTCGGGCGAAGCGCTTGGCATTCACCTCGCCCACATGGCGGATGCCGAGCGCAAAGAGGAAGCGGCTCAGCGCAATCTCGCGGCGGGCGTTGATGGCCTGGTAGAGCTTGCGCACGGAGGTCGCGCCAAAGCCCTCGATCTGCTCCAACTTGCGCAGCGCAGTCTTCTGGCGCCGCTCCAGCGTGAAGATGTCAGCCGGGGTGCGAATCCACAGCGACGGGTCGTCCGCGTTGAAGAAGAACTCGACCTGCTTCTCGCCCAGGCCCTCGATGTCGAAGGCGTTGCGGGAGACGAAGTGGCGGATGCGTTCCACGACCTGCGCCGAGCAGATCAGGCCGCCAGTGCAGCGGCGCACGGCCTCGTCCTCCTCACGCACGGCATGGCTTCCGCAGACCGGGCAGGTGTGTGGGAACTCGAAGGGCTTCGCGTCGGGCGGGCGCTTCTCCAGCACGACGTCGACGATCTGCGGGATGACGTCGCCGGCGCGCTGGACGATCACGGTGTCACCGACGCGGATGTCGCGACCATCGCGGATCGGCTGGCCGTTCTGGCCGATGCCCCTGATGTAGTCCTCGTTGTGCAGGGTGGCGTTGGTGACCACCACGCCGCCGACGGTGATCGGCTCCAGCCGCGCTACGGGCGTCAGTGCGCCTGTGCGGCCCACCTGAATGTCGATTCCGCGCAGGATGGTGAAGGCCTGTTCCGGCGGGAACTTGTGGGCGATGGCCCAGCGCGGGCTGCGGGAGCGAGAGCCCAGGCGCTCCTGCAGCTCGATGCTGTCCACCTTGTAGACGACGCCGTCGATGTCGTAGTCGAGGTTCGGGCGCTCGAGGCCGATCCTCCGGTAATGCGCCAGCAGATCCTCGACAGTGAAAACGCGGGTGATGAGCGGATTGACCGGGAAGCCCCAGGACCTCAGCACCTCGATTAAGCCGTACTGGGTGTCAGCCGGCATCTCCGACATTTCGCCCCAGGCATAAGCGAAAAAGCGCAGCTTGCGGCTCGCGGTGACGCGCGGATCGAGCTGGCGCAGCGACCCGGCGGCCGTGTTGCGCGGATTGACGAAGGTCTGCTTGCCCTGCGCGGCCAGCTCCTGGTTCAGCGCCAGGAAATCGCTTTTGGCCATGTAAACTTCGCCGCGCACCTCCACGATAGCGGGCGCGTCCTTGGGAAGACGCTTCGGAATCTCGCCGATGGTGAGGACGTTCGCCGTGACGTTCTCGCCGGTAGTACCGTCGCCGCGGGTGGCTGCGCGGACCAGAACGCCGTTCTCGTAGCGGATCGACATGGACAGGCCATCGATCTTCGGCTCGGCAGTGAAGGCGATGGAATTGTCCGGCAGGCGGCCGAGATTGCGGTAGACGCTGCCGACGAAATCCTGCACATCCTCGTCGGTGAAGGCATTGTTGAGCGATAGCATCGGGCGGGCGTGGGTGACCGGCGCGAAGGTGGGCAGCGGTGCGGTACCGACGCGCAGCGACGGGCTGTCGGGCCGGATCAGCTGGGGAAAGCGGGCCTCGATCGCCTCGTTGCGCAGCTTGAGCGCGTCATACTCGGCATCGGAAATCACCGGGGCATCTTCGGCGTAGTAGCGCCGGTCGTGCTCGGCGATCTCCGCAGCCAGCCGGGCGAGTTCCTCCCTGGCCTGCTCCTCGGTCAGCTCATCGACGGGTATGTGCGCTGCTGTGCTCATGCGGCGAATCCATGCTTCAACGGGCCTGTCCCTGACAGGGTCCTAGATCATTTCCGCCCGTGATGGGAACACCGAAACGACCTGCACCGTGTAACACGTTGCGGACAGTCCAGTGAAAATCCTTCTCCCGCCGCGCGCATCAGCAAGGCAGCCAGACGATGCGGCGGCCCGCGTGGATCAGCCGGCGATGGCGAGATTTTCACGCAGGAGACGCTCGGCGGCCGCTCTCGCCTCGTCCGTCACGGTAGCGCCGGCGAGCATGCGGGCGATCTCCTCCTGGCGCGCCTCGGCGTCCATGACGGAAACCCGCGTCGTCACCAGATCGTCGGTGCCCGACTTGGAAATCAGGTAGTGCGTGCGGGCGCGCGCGGCGACCTGCGGGGCATGGGTGACGGCCAGAACCTGCACATTGGCCGAAAGGCGCGCCAGACGCTGACCGATGGCATCGGCCACCGCGCCGCCGACGCCGGTGTCGATCTCGTCGAAAACCAGTGTCGGGGCGGAACCACGGTCGGCCAGCGCGACCTTGAGCGCAAGAAGGAAACGCGACAGCTCGCCGCCTGAAGCGACCTTCATCATCGGTCCGGGCCGCGTGCCGGGGTTCGTCTGGACCCAGAACTCCACCTTGTCGATGCCGCTCTCCTGGCGGTCCTCGGCATCTGTCTCGATGTTCACGAGGAAGCGCGCGCGCTCGAGCTTCAGGGCCGGCAGTTCGGCCATGACGGCGTCCACCAGAGCGTCAGCGGCGGCACGGCGAGCCTCTGACAGGGAGGCGGCAGCCTGGTCATACACGACCTGAAGGTCCGCGACCTGCTTTTCCAACGCGATCAGCCGCTCCTCGCCCGCATCAAGGTCGGCGAGGTCGGCGTCCATACGGTCGCGCAGCGCCGGAAGCTCCGAGACGGGAACGTTATACTTGCGCGCGGCCGCCCGCAGGGCGAACAGGCGCTCCTCCGTCTCTTCCAGACGGCGCGGGTCGAATTCGGTCGCGCGCATAGCGGCATCGACGGCAGTCTGGGCGTTGTCCAGATCGATCAGCGCCTCGTCGAGGTTCTGGATGATCTCATCCAGCAGGCCGGGCGCCTCGGCCGCCTTGCGCTGCAAGCGGCGCAGCAGGCTCGATAGAGCCGGCACGACCGCATTGTTGCCGGACAGGACTTCCTGCGCGTCCGCAATGTCGGAAGCGATCTTCTCGGCGCGCATCATGCGGGCGCGCTCCTCGGCCAGTTCTTCCTCCTCGCCCGGTTGAGGGTCGAGCTTCGTCAGCTCCTCCACCGACGCGCGGAGATAATCAGCCTCGCGGGCAGCGGCCTCAACGCGGGCGCGGTGGCGGGAAAGCTCGTGCTGCGCGGCGCGAAGCGCGCGCCAGGCCGCCGACACTTCCTCGACACGTGCCTTCAGGCCGCCAAAGGCGTCCAGCAGGTCGCGGTGGGCGTCAATGTCGACGAGTGCGCGATCGTCGTGCTGGCCGTGAATCTCGACCAGCTGATGGCCCACCTGGCGCAAGAGGCCCACGCTGGACGGCTGGTCGTTGATGAAGACGCGGGAGCGGCCATCGAGAGTCTGGACGCGCCGGAGGATAATGTCGCCGTCGTCATCCAGCCCGTTCTCGCGCAGCAGCGCACGGACAGGATGATCCATCGGAACATCGAAAACCGCCGTAACCTGCCCCTGCTGGGCACCATGGCGGACCATGGACGCATCGCCGCGGGCGCCGAGGGCGAGCGAAAGTGAATCAAGCAGAATCGACTTTCCCGCACCGGTCTCGCCCGTCAGAACGGAGAGACCGGAAGCAAAATCAATGTCGAGCCGTTCAATCAGAACAATGTCACGGATCGAAAGATGGGAAAGCATCTAGGGCTCCGCCCCCTGGATCAGGTTCCCACGACCGTCCTGAAAGCCTTGGAAATCCACGAACCACTGTTTTCGCGCGGCTCAAGTCCACCCGACTGCAGCAGCTTGTAGGTGTCCTTGTACCACTGGCTGTCCGGATAGTTGTGGCCGAGCACCGCGGCAGCCGTCTGCGCCTCGGAGGTGATGCCCATCGCGAGATAGGCTTCGGCCAGGCGGGCAAGCGCCTCTTCCACGTGGCGCGTATTGCTGAAGTTCTCCACCACGCCACGGAAGCGACGGATGGCGGCAATATACTCATGCCGCTCCAGATAGTAGCGGCCGATCTGCATCTCCTTGCCGGCAAGCTGGTCGCGGGCGAAACGGATCTTGTCCTTCGCGTCCTCGACGTAGGGCGAGTTCGGCCAGCGCTGCACCACCTCCTCCATCGCCTCGATGGTGCGGCGAGCGTCGGCCTGGTCCTGCGTCACGTCCTTGATCTGGCGGAAATAGCTGAGGCCGACGAGATATTGCGCGTAAGCCGCATCCGGGTCGCTCGGATAGAGGTTCACGTAGCGCTTGCCGCTGTTGATCGCCTCCTGGTACTTGCCCTGGCGGTAATTCGTGAAGGTGCCCATGATGAGCGCCTTGCGAGCGTACTCGGAATAGGGATGCTGCTTGTCGACGGCCTCAAACTTCTTGGCCGCCTCGGACAGGCGACCCGCCTCAAGATTGGCCAGACCCTGATTGTAGAGCGCGTCGGCCGGCTCGGTCGTGTCGACATAGGCAGAAAGATCAAGATCCTTCTCGGCATTGCAGCCCGCAAGAAGCAGCGGAAAAGCAACTGCCGCCGCCGCAAGCTTTGCCAGGTTCAGCGGAAGATTGATCTTGGCTGCGTGTCTTGAACTCATTCTCGATCGCCCTCTCGGGGTTGGACAAAAACTTCCGCATGCACTTATGCTTTGAACGCATAACCCGGGAACCCCGGCGATGCTAGCTGACCCAATGGCACATTTTTAAGGCGTGTGACAACAGGGACGAGCCGCTTGGGGACAATATCCATTCCCCGTGCATACGCCAAGAGGTTGCAGCCCGTAAGCTCCTCTTTCACCAGCAATGCTGCCCTCCCCCGGCGGACGCCGCTTCCCCAGCCCGCGACTCGCGCTTCCCGCACGTGCGTCACGGGCTGCCGATTTGCAGCGTTCCGTTACGAGCGGGTCAGAGCCGCCCCTGATTCACCGGGACAATATCAGCAAACTGCGTGCCCGTCTTGCGCGCATGCACAAGTTCAACGGCGGAAGGGTCCGCGAGAAGTTCCTTCACCGCCATGGCGTTCAGCCGGTGGCCGCTGCGGTACGAGCGGAAACAGCCAATGATGGGGCCGCCCGCCACGGACAGATCACCGATCGCATCGAGCGTCTTGTGGCGCACGAATTCGTCCGGATAGCGCAGGCCCTCGGGATTTACGATGCTGTCGTCCTCGCCGATGACCACGGAATTGGCCAGCGACGAGCCAAGCGCGAGACCGGCCGCCCAAAGCCACTCGACATCCTTGATGAAGCCGAAGGTGCGCGCGCGGGAAATCTCGCGGGCGTAGGTTTGCGGGTCGAGATCAAGCTCAATCGACTGGCGGCCGATCGCGGGCGTGGCAAAGTCGATCTCCACTTCGAAGCGGGTGCCGTTCCAGGGAACGAGTTCCGCCCAGGCGCCATTCGCCTCCACCCGCACGGGCTTGAGGACGCGAACGTATTTTCTGGTGCTCTGGAGGGTCTCGATGCCGGCCTCTTCAAAGGCCTCGACGAAGGGAATGGCACTGCCATCCATGATCGGAACTTCGGCGGCATCGATCTCCACAAGGAGATTGTCAATGCCGAGGCCCGCAACCGCCGACATCAGATGCTCGATCGTCATCACCTGATCGCCGCCTGGCTGGCCGACCGCGGTGCACAGGTCGGTCTTCACGACCTCCGAGGCGAGCGCCGGAATCAGACGACCCTCGGCACCCTCATTGATCCGCCTGAAGACAATTCCCGTTCCAGCCTCAGCCGGATTGAAGTGGACGGTCACCGGCCTGCCGCTGTGGACACCCACGCCAGACAGACTGACCCGCCGCTTCAGTGTAGTTTGCCGTTCCACAGTCAACCCCTGTCACCTTCCGTCGAGTGGAAGCCCGCCCAGCGGGTTCCACGCCTCAAGAACACTTCATCCGGTCATCGGCGGCGAGATTGCCGCCGGGAACCGCCCTGCTTCCAACGGATCGCCGGGGACCGGTGTTCCGACGGGCGCAGAGCGAACTCGTGCCCGGAATATAGTCGCAAGTGCGGCGGCAGCAATCGCAGTTTCACGCAGCAGCCATGCCGTATCGGGCGGAAGACGTCGGGCACCTGCGGTCCAGGAAACCTGCCTCTGTCTAGGAGCAACCCTTGTCCCGTGGGTGCCCTGAACCGAAGCACGGGCCCTGGTACCATCCCGCCCCCCCCACAAAAAGAGAATGGGCGCCGAAGCGCCCATTCCAACGAGATCCGGGAGCAGAAGAAATCAGTTGGCCTGACGGCGGAGGAAGGCCGGGATTTCGAGCTGATCCTCTTCATGGTGCTGCTGGCGCTGCAGACGGCCCTGCTCGTCCAGCTGACCGCGCGGAGCGTAGAACTGGCTCTCCGGACGGCGCGGCTCGGCCTGACGCAGGCGCGGCTCCGGCGGCGTCGCGGAATGATCGTCCTCCTCGCGGCGGGACAGCCCCTGGGTCAGACGGCGCAGAAGGCCGAGCGGACCACGGTCCTCATGCTCCTGCTGCGCAGGCTGCACGGTACGCTCCACCTCGCGCTGCACCTGCGGCGGGAAGTCGGCCACCTGCGGCATGCGCTGCTGGGCCGGAGCCTGCTGAACAACGGCGGGCTGCTGCGGGGCGACGGCGGCAGGACGCAGAACCTGCGGCTGAGGCTGCTGGACCTGCGGCTGTGCCTGCATCTGCGGCTGAGCCGGACGGGCGGGAGCCTCCTGCGGCAGCGGACGGAAGAGCGTGCTCTGCGGCTGGAAGACCGGCGCGGCAGGCTGCGGCTGCGCAGCCGTCTGGGCAACGGCCTGGGCTGCGCGGGTCACTTCCTCAAGCTGCTGGTCGATCACGGATTCGACGCTCGGCTCAGGCTGGAACGGCGAACGGACGACCGGAGCGGCCTGGGTTGCCGCGGGAGCGGCCGGAGCGACGGCGGGCTGAGCCCCGGAAGGCTGCGGCTGGGCGGCCTGCTGAACGGCGGGCTTGACCTGCTGCGTCTGGATGGTGGCCGGACGCGCGGCCGGACGAACAGCGGCCGGCGAAGCGGAGATGTCGGCGGCCGACTTGTCGATGCCGGTGGCAACCACGGACACGCGGATGACACCCTCCAGCTCCTCGTCGAAGGTCGCGCCGAGGATGATGTTGGCGTCCGGATCGACCTCCTCGCGGATGCGGGTGGCGGCCTCGTCGACCTCGAACAGCGTCATGTCGCGGCCGCCGGTGATGGAGATCAGCAGGCCCTTGGCGCCCTTCATCGAGGTCTCGTCAAGCAGCGGGTTGGCGATCGCCGCCTCGGCGGCGGCCAGCGCACGGCCAGCACCGGAGGCTTCGCCCGTGCCCATCATGGCCTTGCCCATCTCGCGCATCACCGAGCGGACGTCGGCGAAGTCGAGGTTGATCAGGCCTTCCTTGACCATCAGGTCAGTGATGCAGGCAACGCCCGAGTAGAGAACCTGGTCCGCCATCGCGAAAGCGTCGGCGAAGGTGGTCTTGTCGTTGGCGATACGGAACAGGTTCTGGTTCGGAATGACAATCAGCGTGTCGACGCAGGTCTGCAGCTCCTCGATGCCCTGCTCGGCGATGCGCATGCGGCGCTGCCCCTCGAAGTGGAAGGGCTTGGTCACGACGCCGACGGTCAGGATGCCGCGCTCGCGGGCAGCGCGAGCAACGACGGGCGCAGCGCCCGTACCGGTGCCGCCGCCCATGCCGGCGGTGACGAAGCACATGTGCGTGTTGCCAAGCTGGTCGAGGATCTCGTCGATGCACTCCTCAGCCGCCGCACGGCCAACCTCCGGCTGGGAACCAGCGCCAAGGCCCTGGGTCACGTTCACGCCCAGCTGAATCAGGCGCTCGGCCTTCGACATGGCCAGAGCCTGCGCATCGGTGTTTGCAACCACGAACTCAACGCCACGAAGGCCGGCATTGATCATGTTGTTGACGGCATTGCCGCCACCACCACCAACGCCGAAAACCGTGATCCTTGGCTTGAGCTCGGTTATGTCCGGCTTCCGCAAGTTGATCGTCATAATCCTCGTCCTTTCCGCCTATTCTGCCGGGCCCGCTGGCCGTCCCCCGGATCAAAAACTGTCACGCAACCACTGACTTACACGCTGAAGGCGTCCACCCGTCCCGGTGGCACGCATCAGGAACCCACCACCCCGCACATTGCGGCTCTCGAAGGCCGCGACCTGGGGGTAGATCAACAAACCGACCGGCGCCGCGAACGCCGCTCCCTTGGCCGCCTCGGGCAGACCCATCACGCCCAGGGGACGCCCCAGACGGACGTTCCGTCCCAGCAACCGCCGGGCCGCTTCGGGAAGGCCCGTCAACTGGCTCGCGCCTCCGGTCAGAACAACCCTGCGCCCGACCAGATGCCCGTACCCGGAGCGGTTCAGCCGGTCGCGCACCAGTTCAAGCGTCTCCTCGACCCTTGCCCTGATGATCCGGGACATCACCGACCGCGGCACCTGGAGGGGCTGCTCATGCTCATCCGCACCGATCGGCTGGATCGACACAAGGCTGCGGTCGTCCGCGCTCGTGGGAAGAGCGGAGCCGTGCATCACCTTGAGACGCTCCGCATCCTCAAGCCGCGTCGACAGACCGCGCGCCAGATCCATCGTCACGTGATGGCCGCCGACCGGCAGCACGTCACAGTGGACGAACTTGCCCTCGACAAAGACCGAGATCGTCGTCGTGCCGCCGCCCATGTCGACACAGGCAGCCCCCATCTCGGCCTCGTCATCGACGAGCGTCGCAAGTCCGCTGGCATAGGGGGTCGCAACCATCATCTCGACGGCGAGGTGCGCGCGGTTCACGCACAGCTCCAGATTGCGCAGAGGCACGGAATCGGCCGTCACGACATGCATGTCGACGCCAAGCGTCTCACCGACCATGCCGCGCGGATCGCGAATGCCGCGCTCCGAATCCAGCACGAAACCGACCGCCAGCGAGTGAACAACCTCCCGCTCGGCCCGCAGTGCCTGGCGGGCGCCGGCGAGCAAGACCTTGTTGACGTCCACCGTGGAAACCTGATGACCGCCGAGGCTGATCGTGGCCGACGCTGGCTCGCTCTTCAACCTGCCGGCCGAAACATTGACGATCAGAGATTCAACCGTCAGTCCCGCCATGCGCTCAGCCGCGTCCACCGCCAGGCGGATGGCCTGCTCGGCCTTCTCGAGGTTGACGATCACGCCCGACTTGACACCCTCGGACTTCTGGTGGCCGATCCCGATGACCTTGATGCGGTGCGAGCGGTGGGACAGCGCCACGCCGCCTTCGTTGGGGAGCAGCTTGGCAATGATGCAGCAAACCTTGCTGGAACCAATATCCAGCACGGTAATGATACCGGAACGCCGCTGCGAAGAGCCGCCGCCACCAAGCAACCAACTCATATCCGTGCCCCCTTCTTGCGCGCCGCCATCATCTGCTTGAAGGCGTCCTGGTGCGCGTCCGCCGCCTCCTGCGAGAGTCCCACGGTGATACGGTCCTCAAGCCGCAGATCGACAACGGTCAAATCACGCTCCAGCAGCGCATATTCTTCTTCGAGCTGCGCCAGCTCCCTCACCGCCGCAGCCACGTTACGCTCGGGCAACCGGATGGTTACACCGTTGTCCATGCGCAGATCCCAGCGCCGGTCAGCGACGCGGATATAAGCGCGAACACGCGGGGCCAGCGATGGATAGACCGACAGCATCTTCACGATGCCCGGCGCAGCCTTGTCGGCGCCCGCGCCAATCACCAACGGAAGGGAGGCAAGACGGCCACCATAGAACGGAGCGATGGTGTCGCCATCACCCTCGATCACGTCCAGCGCCTGACCATGCTGCCAGATGGCAAAGGGCTTGCGCTCGACGATCTGAACCTCGAGCCGGGCGGGATAAACCTTGCGAACCTCGACGCTTTCAACCCACGGAAGCTCGGCAATGCGGGCGCGTGCCTGCGCGACATCAAAGCCGATCATGGAGGTCCAGCCATCGAGACCGATCTGCTGAAGGACATCGATCTCGGAGGTCTCGACGTTACCGGCGATCTTCACATCCTCGATCGCGAAGCCGGTACGCGCCGTGACAAACTGGACAACCGCGTCCGAATGCCCACCCTCAACGGTGCCATAGACCAGGACAAAACCCAAAAGCGCGCCCGTGGAGATGGACGCGCCGAAACGGGGGTAGCGAATGTCGTCAATGCGCACCCGCCGAACGGCCCGCCACAGCCGCCGAAGCCAGCGCGCCGGGGGCAGACCGCCCACCGCCAGAGCCAATCCCCTGTCCGAGCTCAACGCGAACAAGACGCGTCCTCCACGATCCAACGCAACAATTCACCAAAACTGATACCCGCAGCAGCGGCGATATCAGGAACCAAAGACGTGGGCGTCATGCCGGGCTGGGTGTTGATCTCAAGCCAGATCAACCCTTCATCCTCCGGCGACTGGTCATCAAAGCGAAAGTCCGACCGGCTCACACCCCGACAACCAAGGGCCGCATGCGCCTCAACAGCCCATCGTTCTATTTTTTGGTAAATATTCGGTGAAAGATTTGCCGGACACTCGTGACGGGAACCGCCCGGCGCGTATTTGGACTCGTAATCGTAGAACTCCGATCCGACCGGAATGATCTCGCAGACACCCAGCGAACGATCACCCATGACCGCGCAGGTAAACTCACGGCCACGCACATAACGCTCCACCATGACGCGATCACCGTATTTCCAGTCGGCCGACTGCAGGACCTGCGGCGGATGGGATTGCCCCTCACGCACGATCACGACGCCAAAGCTCGACCCCTCGTTGACCGGCTTCACGACATAAGGCGGCTCCATCGGATGCTGGCCAGCAATATCAAAGCGATCCATGACGAGCGACGGCGCCACCGGCACGCCAGCCGCAGCAACCACCGTCTTGGCAAGCGCCTTGTCCATAGCCAGCGCCGAAGCCAGCACGCCGGAATGAGTATAGGGAATCTCGAGATATTCCAGGATGCCCTGGATGCGACCATCTTCCCCGAAAGGACCATGCAGCGCATTGAAGGCCACATCCGGTCGCAGGTCGCTCAGAACCTGACAGATGTCCCTGCCGACATCGACGCGCGTCACGCGATAGCCAAGCTGCTCCAGCGCATCAGCACAAGCATTGCCCGATGAGAGGCTCACCGGCCGCTCGGATGAGAACCCACCCATCAACACAGCTACGTGCTTCTGCACCATAATTGCAGCCCTCTCCGCTTCTCAACGCGGTACGCTTACTGAATACACACTCTGAAAGGGGAAACCCTTTCGGCACAAACGCCGCCGACTCAAATCAGGGAACGTGCGACCTAAAGAATCAGAGAGTTGATTCTCTGGCAAGCCCTTGAGATTCAACCTGATTCATTTTTTCGGTAAATTTGTAAGAAGTCATCACATATAGCGGTTGTCGTGTTATCCACCGCAGGATTTGGGACCGACCGAAGGGGCGCAAGCGTACTGCAAGCCGGGTCAGCAACCTGCTTCCCTTACGCTGACTGAAAGCTGTTGTAGCGCTCTGTTATATCGAACGCCTGGCGCGGCGGCGTGCTCCAGCGCCGTCAGGAAATCACTGCAGAGGTATACGGCAAAAACTACAGGTCCGGCGCCGTTCCGAGGAACGGCTCAATCGTCCGGCCAGGCTCGAAGTCGCCGAGCCGCTTGATCTCCCATTCGAGCCTGATGCCGGAATGGGCAAGCACGCGGGCGCGCACCGTCTCGCCCAGCAACTCCAGATCGTAGCCCGTGGCTGTACCGGTATTGATCATGAAGTTGCAGTGCATGGTCGACATCTGCGCGCCGCCGACGGCGAGACCACGGCAACCGGCCTTGTCGATCTCCTTCCAGGCGGAGGTGCCGGGCGGATTCTTGAAGGTCGAACCGCCGGTCTTCTCGCGGATCGGCTGCACCGTCTCGCGGTGGTGCTGCACTTCGTCCATCTTCGCACGGATGACCTCGGGATCCTCCTGGTAGCCTTCCAGGATAGCCGAGGTGAAGATGAGATCCGCGGGAGCGGAAGAGTGGCGATAGGAATAGCCCATGTCGGTATTCGACAGGACGTGAAGATTGCCCTGGCGGTCGAGTGCACGGACCTCAACCACGCGCTCGCGCGTCTCGACGCCGTTGGCGCCGGCGTTCATGCGCAGCGCGCCGCCAAGGGCGCCGGGAATGCCATGATAGAAGTGAAAGCCGTCAATACCCGCCTCGAGCGCGACAGCCGCAAGGCGCTTGTCGGGGATCGCAGCACCCGCCCGAATGCGCGTCGGAGAGATCACTTCGGCCGAGCCGAAACCCTTCGCGGACAGGCGGATGACAAAACCGCGGATGCCCCCGTCGCGCACCAGAAGATTCGAGCCGACGCCGACGATGGTGAGCGGGATTTCCTCCGGCACATTGCGCAGGAACTCGGCCAGATCCTCCTCGTCCTGTGGCTGGAACAGCGTGTCGGCCGGGCCGCCAGCCCGGAACCAGGTCACCGTGTCCATGCCAACATTGGGCGTCAGGCGGCCGCGGATGCCGGCCAGCCGCTCGCCAAGGCGCTCGATGAGGTTGGTCTGCGAACTCATGCCTCAAGTTCCTTCGGAAGGGCATAGGCCCACTGGGTAATGTTGCCTGCGCCCAGGAAAACGACATAGTCGCCGGGCCTTGCCAGCTCCTTCACCAGCGGAGCGATCTCCTCCGGGCCGGAGATGAAACGCGCGTCGCGATGGCCAGCCGCACGCAGTCCCGTGACCAGCGCCTCCGACGACACACCCTCGATGGGCTGCTCACCGGCCGAATAGACCGGCGCGACGAGCAACGTGTCGGCATCATTGAAGCAGGAGCAGAACTCCGAGAACAGGTCGCGCAGGCGCGTGTAGCGGTGCGGCTGGGCGATGGCGATGATCTTGCCGTCGCAAGCCGAGCGGGCCGCACTCAGCACCGAGGCGATCTCGACGGGGTGGTGGCCGTAGTCGTCAAAGACGCTGACGCCGTTCACCGTGCCGGTGTGGGTGAAGCGGCGCTTGACGCCGCCGAAGCTCGCCAGGCCCTTGCGGATGGCCCCCTCGCCGATGCCGAGTTCCCAGGCCACCGCGATCGCAGCGGTGGCGTTCGACACGTTGTGCCGGCCCGGCATGGGCAGCACCAGCCCTTCCAGCACGACATCCGGCGCGTTCTTGCGGCCGCGGATGGTGACGTCAAAGACGGACTTGCCCCCCTCCATGCGATGATTGGAGAAGCGAACGTCCGCCTGGAGGTTCGCGCCGTAGGTGATGACTCGCCTGTCCTCGATCTGGGCGACCACCGCCTGAACCACCGGATGATCGATGCACATCACGCCGAAGCCGTAGAACGGCACGTTCTCGACAAACTGCTTGAAGGCATCGCGTACCTTCTCGAACGAGCCATAGTGATCAAGATGCTCGGGGTCGATGTTGGTGACGACAGCGATGTCGGCGGGAAGCTTCAGGAAGGTGCCGTCGCTCTCGTCCGCCTCGACCACCATCCAGTCGCCCTTGCCCATGCGGGCGTTGGTGCCATAGGCGTTGATGATGCCGCCGTTGATGACCGTCGGATCAAGCCCGCCCGCGTCGAGCAGGGTCGCGACCAGCGACGTGGTGGTGGTCTTGCCGTGGGTGCCGCCGATGGCGATTGCCTGGCGGAAACGCATCAGCTCCGCCAGCATCTCGGCACGGCGCACGATCGGAAGATGCCGGTCCCTCGCCTCCTGGTATTCCGGATTGTCCCGGCGGATGGCCGATGAAATGACCACGACCTCGGCGTCGCCCAGATTGGCCGCGTCGTGGCCAACGAAAACCTTGATGCCCTTTCCACGCAGGCGCTGGACATTGGCATTTTCCGCCTGATCGGAGCCCTGGACACGATAGCCGAGCGTGTACAGCGCTTCCGCGATGCCGCTCATGCCGATCCCGCCAATACCGATGAAATGAACCACGCCTATGGTCTGGGGCATCTTCATGGATTCGGGCTCCGCTTGAACTGTGACAGAGAATCACCAGTGGTGATAGCCTCCACCACGTTCGCAAGCAATGCCGCAGCGTCGGGACGGCCGACGCTTCTCGCCGCAGCCGCCATGTCGGCGAGCTTCTCGGGCATGGTCATGGCAATTTCCAGCATCCCTCGCAGGCGATCCGCCGTCAGCCGATCCTGGGTGATGATCTCCGCCCCGCCCGCCTTCTGGAGCGCGGCAGCATTCGCCGCCTGGTCGTGGTCCAGGGCGTGGGGGTATGGCACGAGCAGCGCCGGCCGGCCGATGACGGCAAGTTCCGAGACCGTGGAAGCGCCAGAGCGGCTGATGACAAAGCTCGCGCGGGCGATGCGGTCGGCCATGTCATTGAAGAAGGTGGCCACTTCAGCCTGAACGCCCGCTTCCGCATAGGCCCGCCTCACCTCGGACTCGTCCTCCGGTCGGGCCTGCTGGACGACGCGCAGGCGGGCGCGCACCGCCTCGGGCAACAGCTTCACGGCGGCGGGAACCACCTGCGAGAAGAACTGGGCACCCTGGCTGCCGCCGAAAACCAGGAGATGGAAAGGATTGTTGCCGGTCACCGGTACATAGGGAATGCTGGCCGCCTGCAGCACGGCTGGGCGGACCGGGTTGCCCGTCGTAATGATCTTGCCAGCAAGGGGCCCCTCGGCGGGGAGGAAGCCGCCGGCAATGGCCGTCACCCGGCCCGCAAGCAGCTTGTTCGCCCGGCCCATGACGGCGTTCTGCTCGTGGATCATGGTGGGCACCTTGCGCCGGGTCGCGGCAAAGACGGGCGGCAGGGTCGGATAGCCGCCGAAGCCTACCACGGCGCTTGCATTGATGCGGCGGATGAGAGCCGAAGACTGACGGACGCCTCGCCAGATGGTGAGGACGGACTTGAGCAGCGCGACTGGGTTCTTCGAACCAAAGGTAGCGGCGTCGATCCGGTGGACGGCCTCGGCGGGAAAATTCCCGGCAAACCGTTCGGCGCGAGCGTCCGTCGCCAGATGCACCGACCAGCCGCGGGCCACCAGTTCATGCGCCAGAGCCTCGGCAGGAAAAAGGTGGCCACCCGTGCCACCCGCGCAGAGCAAAGCAGTCTTTGTGGTCATGTCAGCGAGCCGATGCAGCACCGTCCGGGAACGTGGAAAGCGTAACCGTCCGCCAGCGCTCCGGCCGCTTGCGCGACAGGGCCAGCACGAAGCCCATGGAAATGGCCATCGCGATGAGCGACGAACCACCGTAGGAGATGAACGGCAGCGTCATTCCCTTTGCAGGCAGAAGATTCACGTTCACGCCCATGTTGATCATGGACTGGAAGCCAAACAGGATCACGAGTCCCGACATGGCATAACGGGTAAAGTCATCCTGGTCGTCGCGGCGGGCGAGCGCCAGCCCCCGCAGAACGACGAAGGCGAAGATGAGCAGGATCAGCAGGCAGAGGATCAGGCCGAACTCCTCACCAGCCACCGCAAAGACGAAGTCGGTATGACTGTCGGGCAGGATGCGCTTTACCGAGCCCTCACCCGGCCCCTGGCCGAGCCAGCCGCCGCGGGTGAGCGCCTCGAGACTCATGTCCACCTGGTAGGTGTCACCCTCGCCGGTGAGAAAGCGGTCGATGCGGCCCGCCACGTGCGGGAACACGAAATAGGCGCCGACGCCAAGAACCATCGCGGCGCCCGCGAGCAGCACAATCCAGATCCACGGCATACCGGCAATGAAGAACATCGCGCCCCAGGTGCCCAGGATCAGAATCGTCTGGCCGAGGTCCGGCTGGGCGACCAGAAGGGCAACCACCAGACAGAGAAGGATCGCCGCGAACAGGTTGCCGGGGATTTCAGGCGCGCGGCCATGCTCCGCGAAGAGCCAGGCGCAGACAACAACGAAGGCGGGCTTCATGTACTCGGACGGCTGGATGGACATGCCGAAGACATGAACCCAGCGCTTGGCACCCTTGGCCTCCACGCCGACGAACAGGGTCAACACCATCAGGACCAGGGCAGCCAGGAGCATGATGAGCGCCAGGCGGCGCACCTGGCGGGCATCCAGGAAGGACACGCCTATCATCACGCCCACGGCCGGAACCATGAACATGATCTGGCGCGTCACGAAATGGTAGCTGTCGAGGCCGATGCGCTCGGCCACCGCGGGACTGGCCGCGAAGGACAACACGACCCCGAGCCCCATCAGCATCAGGAATGCGGACAGGAACCACCGGTCAACGGTCCACCACCAGGTGGCGACGGGGCTGCGATCCGTGCGGCTCAGCATCATTTCTTCGTCCCTCCCAGAGGCTCCACTCCGTCAAGGGCGAGCACCAGCTCACGAAATGCCTCGCCCCTCACCTCGAAATTCCTGAACTGATCGAAGCTCGCGCAGGCGGGAGACAGGAGAACGACGGGCTCGCCTTCCCCATCCTGCGCGGCATCGCGGCTGGCATGTGCCACCGCAGCGGACAGCGTACCGGATATTTCATAAGGGACTCTTTCACCGAGCGTCGCGGCGAAAGAGGGTGCCGCCTCGCCGATCAGGTAGGCCTTGACGATGTGGGGGAAGAAGTCCGTCAGGCTCTCGATTCCCCCTGCCTTCGGCAGGCCGCCCGCGATCCAGTAGATGCGGTCGAAGCTCGCGAGCGCCGGTGCAGACGCTTCTGCGTTGGTGGCCTTGGAGTCGTTGACGAAAAGGACGCGACCACGACGGCCCACCTGCTCCATGCGGTGGGCAAGGCCCGGGAAGGAGCGGAAACCCGCCTTGATTTCCTCAAGCGAGAGGCCGCAGGCAAGGCATGCAGCGAGTGCGGCGAGCGCGTTCTGGGCGTTGTGGCGGCCGCGCAGCGAGCCGGTGCCGGCGAGGGAAAGAAGCTCCTCCGCCCCGCCCCGCGCGGCGCGCATCAGGCGTGGACCGTCGGCGTAGAGACCTTCGGCGAGCGTTTCCTTCACGGAAATGCGGATGACCTTGCGTCCGGCCTTCTCCAGACGGTCCGCGATGGCGCGGCAGTAGTCATCGTCGACGCCGAGGATGGCAGTGTCGCTCTTCGCCACCAGGCGCTCCTTGACCGCGGCATAGTTCTCCATCGAGCCATGGCGATCGATGTGGTCGGGCGTGAGATTGAGCAGGATACCGACGGTCGGGTTGATGCCGGGCGCCAGGTCGATCTGATAGGAGGAGCATTCCACCACGTAGTGGCGCGCAGGCGCCGGCGGGTCCAGCGTCAGGATGGCGGTGCCGATGTTGCCGCCGAGCTGTGTGTCGCGTCCCGCCGAACGCAGGACGTGGGCGATCAGCGCCGTGGTGGTCGACTTGCCGTTGGTGCCGGTGATGGCGACGAAGGGAGCTTCCGGCGCCAGCGCCTTGCGCTCGCGCACGAAGAGTTCAATGTCGCCGATGATCTCGACCCCTGCCGCGCGGGCAAGATCCACCGTCCAGTGCGGGCGCGGATGGGTGAGCGGAACGCCGGGCGAGAGCACCAGCGAGGCGATCCCGGACCAATCCAGATCGTGCATGTCGCGCACGGCGAAGCCCTCGGCTTCGGCCTTGCGCACGTTGTCGGGATTGTCGTCCCAGGCAACCACGTCCCCGCCGCCCGCCTCAAGCGCCCGGGCGGTGGCCATACCGGAGCCGCCAAGGCCGAAGACGGCAATCTTCTTGTTCTTGCAGGTCGTGGCCGGAATCACGGACGCATGCTCCTTGCGTGTCTCTTCATCAGCGCAGCTTAAGGCTGGACAGGCCGACCAGGGCCAGGATCACAGCGATGATCCAGAAACGGATCACGACCTGGCTCTCCGTCCAGCCGAGCTTCTCGAAATGGTGGTGGATGGGCGCCATCAGGAACACGCGCTTGCCGGTGAGCTTGAAGACAGTCACCTGGATGATGACGGAGAAGGCCTCCACGACGAACAGGCCGCCGATGATGGCGAGCACGATCTCGTGCTTGGTCGCCACCGCAACCGTGCCGAGAAGACCGCCGAGCGCCAGCGAGCCGGTGTCGCCCATGAAGATGGCGGCGGGCGGCGCGTTGAACCAGAGGAAGCCGAGTCCGGCGCCGATCACCGCGCCCAGGACCACGGCAAGCTCGCCGGTGCCCGGTACGAAGTGGATCTGCAAATAGTCGGCAAAGATCGCGTTACCCGAAAGATAGGCGATTACGCCGAAGGAGGCCGCAGCAACCATGACCGGCACCGTGGCGAGTCCGTCGAGGCCGTCCGTCAGGTTCACGGCATTGCCCGCGCCGACGATGACGAAGGCCGCGAAGGGAATGAAGAAAATGCCGAGATTCAGCAACAGTTCCTTGAAGAAGGGAAAGGTCAGCGTCGAGGAGAACGGCGCCTGGCCGGATCGCATGATGATCCAGGCTGCGAGACCCGCGATCAGGAACTCGATCGCCAGGCGAACCTTGCCCGATACCCCGAGGTGGGACTGCTTGGTGACCTTCATGTAGTCGTCGTAGAAGCCGATGGCGCCGAAGCCGACGGTCACCATCAGCACCACGAGCACATAGATGCTGGAAAGATTGGCCCAGAGAAGGCAGGAGCCAAGGATGCCGGAGAGGATCATCAGGCCGCCCATGGTCGGCGTGCCGGCCTTCTTGAAATGCGTCTGGGGACCGTCCGCGCGGATCGGCTGGCCCTTGCCCTGGCGGATGCGCAGCGAGTCGATGATCGCAGGCCCGAAAAGGAAGACGATGAATGCCGCCGTGATCAGCGCTCCGCCCGTCCGAAAGGTTATGTACCGGAAGACGTTGAAGGCCGAGACCGTGTCGGACAGCTGAACCAGAAACATCAACATTGTTGTTTAATCCCCGCCCTTTTCCATTCACGCATCGTCCGCCGCATCCACCGGCGGGAAATGCGCAAGAAGGGCTTTCACGAGTTTTGAAAAGCCAGCCGACTTGGACGACTTGACCACAATGGTGTCTCCCGGCCGCACGGTCTGAAGAAGAATCGGCTCAAGATCGGCCGCCGTCTCCCGGTATTCCACATGCACATCGGCGGGCGGCTTGGCCGCGAGCGCCTTCATCTCATCGCCAGCGATCAGCAGAAGGTCAGCCTTCGCCTGCGAGACCAGCTCGCCCAGAGCCTCATGCAGACGGGCGGAATGCTCTCCGAGTTCGAGCATGTCGCCAAGAACCGCGATGCGGCGGCCACCCTCCGGCACCGGAGCGGCGCTCAGCAGCTGAAGCGCAGCACGCATGGAGGCGGGGTTGGCGTTGTAGCTCTCGTCGATCACCGTGAAGTCGCCCCCGTCCGGATGGCGCAGGCGGTAGCGACGGCCGCGCCCCTCGGCAGGCTGGAACATGGCGAGGGCGTTCAGCATCTCGGGAACGTCGGCGCCGACCAGATAGCCTGCGCCGAGGACCGCAAGCGCGTTCTGAACCATGTGACGGCCCGGCGCGCCGATGCGTCCGGTGATCTCCTGCCCGGCGATCCGCACGGTGATGGTCGAGCCGGTGTCATCCGGCTCCCACGAAACAAGACGGAACTGAGCGCGCGGATTCTCGCCGAAACCCCAAACGTTCTCGACGCCCATGTCCATCGCCATCTTGGCGAGCAGGTTCCAGCGGGGATCGTCGCGGTTGATGATGGCCTGCCCCCCGGGCACGAGGCCGGAGAAGATCTCGGCCTTGGCGCGGGCAATGTCTTCCAGGCTGGAAAAGTGTCCGAGATGGGCGCCGGCCACCATCGTGACGACGGCCACATGGGGCTGAACCATCTTGACCAGCGGCTCGATCTCACCGGCGTGGTTCATGCCGATCTCGAAGACGCCATAGCGCGCGTCCAGGGGCAGACGGGCAAGCGTCAGCGGCACGCCCCAATGGTTGTTGAAGGAACCTTCTGCCGCATGAACGGGACCAGCGACCTGCAGAGCGGTGCGCAGCATTTCCTTGGTCGTCGTCTTTCCGGCGGAACCGGTGACGGCGACGATGCGCGCGCGGCTGCGGGCGCGGGCGGCCACCGCGAGCTTCTCGAGCGCGCGCAGCACGTCCGGGACGACGATCTTCGCAATGGCCAGGCGACCCAGCGCGGGCAGACGCTCTTCAGACACAACGATCACGCTTGCCCCCGCCGCCATGGCGTGGGTGGCGAAGTCGTGCCCGTCGAAACGGTCGCCCCTGATGGCAAAGAAGGCCTCGCCCGGTTTCAGCGTGCGCGTGTCGATGGAGACGCCGGTGATGCCCTCGGGCAGATTCCCGAAGGGACGACCGCCCATGGCCGCGATCAGGTCGTCTGTGGTCCAGAGCAAAGTCACTGGCCCATTTCCTCCAAGGCTTTGCGGACTTCCTCGTGATCAGAGAACGGATACTTCCGGCCGGCTATCTCCTGGCCGTGCTCATGCCCCTTTCCGGCGACGATCAGCGTGTCGCCGGTGCGCAGCCCGGCGATCGCCGTGCGAATGGCCTCGCGCCGGTCACCGATCTCCCGGGCCTCGGGAACGGCGGCCAGGATCTCGGCCCGGATAGCGTCGGGATCCTCGCTGCGCGGATTGTCGTCGGTAACAATGACCACATCGGCCAGACGCCGCGCGATGTCACCCATGATCGGGCGCTTGCCGCGGTCGCGGTCGCCCCCGCAACCGAACACGACGACGACGCGGCCCGTCGTGAAGGGTCGGACCGCCTTCAGCACATTCTCCAGGGCCTCGGGCTTGTGGGCGTAGTCCACATAGATCTGTGCCCCGTCCTTCGTGGTGCCGGTGAGCTCAAGGCGGCCGGAGGCGCCCTTGAGATGCTTCAGCGCCTTGAAGGCCGTCGCCGCGTCGAGACCGGTGGCGATGGCGAGACCGGCGGCCACCAGCGCATTGGCGAGCTGGAACTCGCCTGCCAGCGGCACTTCGATCTCATAGAGCCGGCCTTCATGCTCGACTTCGCCATGCTGGCGATGACGTTCGTGCTCCGCCCGCTTCAATGCGATGAAGGTGCCGTTGCGGCCAACCGTCAGCAGCTTGCGCCCTGCCCTCTCGACCGCCTCTATGGTCGGCTGCGACCAGGCATCGTCGGCGAAGACAACGGCCGGCGCGCCCGGCGGCAGGAGCGTGTCGAACAGGCGCATCTTGGTCTGGTGGTATTCCTCGACCATCGGGTGGTAGTCCATGTGATCGCGGCCGATGTTGGTAAAGGCCGCAGCGGCAAACCGCACTCCATCGACGCGACGCTGGGACAGGCCGTGGCTGGAAGCTTCCATGGCAGCATGGGTCACGCCCGACGCCGCCAGTTCGGCGAGAAGCTTGTGCAGGGAAACCGGATCGGGCGTGGTGAGTTCGCCATATTCGTCGCGGCCGGGGGCCACGACGCCGGTGGTGCCGATGGAAGCTGCGGCGAAGCCCGCCTGCTCCCAGATCTGGCGCGTGAAGGAAGCGACCGACGTCTTGCCGGCCGTGCCGGTGACGGCCACCATGATCTCTGGCTGCGCACCGAAAAAGCGCGCGGTGGCCAGCGCCAGCGCGCGACGGGGATCGTCAACCTCGATCAGCGGAACGGACAGGGGTGAGCGGATCGCGCCCCTTGCCGCAACCACGCCCGCGGCGCCTCGCCTGACAGCATCCGCGACGAATGCCGCACCATCCGCCTTCGTTCCGGGAAGAGCGAAGAAGAGGTCGCCAGGTTGAACGCGGCGGGAATCGAAAGAAAGACCGGTAACATCCATATCACCGGATATTGATCCCACATGTGGCAGGATATCGGCAAAATCGGCCAGCTTGATCATGATTGGCGACTCTCTTGGCCCTTTTCCCCATCTTACGAAGGAAACTATTGGTACGAAACCAGCACCGCCGAATTTTCCTGCCCGAAATCCGGCTTCACGCCCAGCATCGCCGCAGTCCTGCGAATGACGTTGCCGGCCACGGGCGCCGCGTTCAGACCCGACGTGGCGCCAATGCCCGGGCGCTCCGGCTGCGGCTCGTCGATCACGATCGCCACGACATATTCGGGATCATTGGTCGGGAAGGCCGCAATGAAGGCATTAAAGCGCTTGTTGTTCGAATAGCGGCCGTTCACCACCTTTTCGGCCGTGCCGGTCTTGCCGCCCACGAAATAGCCGGGCGCTTCGGCGCGGGAGCCCGAGCCCTTCTCCACGTTGAGGCGGAAAAGGTAGCGGATCTTGGCGCTCGTCTCGGGCGAGATCACCTGCTGGGCGATTTCCCGGGCCTCCTCCTCAGTGCGCGGCAGGAAGGTCGGCGGAATGAGCTTGCCGCCATTGACCATCGCCGCGGCCGCGACCGCCGTCTGCAAAGGCGTGGTCGCGACACCGTGGCCGTAGGAAATCGTGATCGAATGAAGGCGCTTCCACTCCTTCGGCTCGGTCGGCGTAGCCACTTCCGGAAGCTCGATCTTCATGCGGTCGAGCAGGCCCACCTTCTTCAGGAAGGCGCGATGCCCCTCTACACCGACCACCTCGGCCATCTTGGCCGTGCCGATGTTCGATGAATAGATGAAGATTTCAGGCACCGTCAGCACGCGGCGCTTGCCGTGGAAGTCGTTGATGGTGAAGCCGCCGATGCGCAGCGGCTTTGAGGCGTCGAAGCTGCTGTTGAGGTTGACCTTGCCGGAATCCAGCGCCATTGCGGTGGTGAAGAGCTTGAAGGTCGAACCCATCTCGAACACGCCAGCGGAAACGCGGTTCAGGCGGTCCTTTTCCAGCGCGTTGAACGGATTGTTCGGATCGTAGTCCGGCAGCGAGGCCATGGCGACAACTTCGCCGGTCCGCGCGTTGATGATCGTGCCGGCAGCCGCCACCGCGTGATAGCGTTCCAGGGCAGCCTCCAGCTCGTCGCGCAGAACGTGCTGGGCGCGCAGGTCAATCGAAAGGCGCACCGGCTCGAGCGTGTCGGGACCGGCGAGCCCCAGAGCCTGGAGGTCGGCCAGACCCTGGTCGTCGATGTATTTCTCGATGCCGGCGATGCCTTGGTTGTCGATGTTCACCAGGCCCAGGATGTGCGAGGCGGTCGGACCGCCCGGATAGAAGCGGCGTTTCTCGGTGCGGAAACCAAGGCCCGGAATGCCGAGCGCGAGGATGTCGGCCTGCTGGCGCGGCGACAGCTGCCGGCGCAGCCATACGAAACCGGCCTGGCTGTTGAGCTTGCGGTAGGTCGAGTCGTAGTCGAGGTCCGGGAGGACCGTCTGAAGCTTCTCGATCGCCTCGTCGATGTCTACGATGCGGCGCGGCTCGGCGAAGAGCGAAGCCGTCTTGATGTCGGTGGCCATCACCAGGCCGTTGCGGTCGAGAATATCGGGCCGCGACGCGGTGGGCCGGCTCTGCGGCAGGTTGACGACCGGCTCGCCGGTCATGCCGAGCTGGACCAGGCGTGCGCCGATGGCGCCGTAGACGGCGAAGACGACGCCCATCGCCAGCATGAGACGGCCGCGCGAGCGCGCACCGCCGCCGCGAGCCTTGACCTTGATGGATGAAGATGCGCCGTTGTCCCGGCGCGCACGAAGCCTGAAGGGATTCAGCACGCTCATCTCTCCACTCCACCGGTGACCGTCGGGTCCTTGTCTTCCTGCGCCACGATATCCGGAGCCGGGCGGAACGGAATGTTCCGCAGCTCCTGCATGGTGATGATCTGCTGAGGCTCGACCAGTCGCAGGCCGAGCTCGGCCTCATGGGTTTCCGCGAGATCCTGCAGGCGGTTCGGCTGGACGAGCAGGCTCCAGTCGGCTTTCAGCACGTCGATCGCATCCTTCTCCGCCTGGATCTGGCTTTCCAGGGTATGGATACGCTTGCGCAGCGCCTCGGCATCGTGCTTGGTCTTGTAGGTGAACGCGGCCGCGGACAGCATGATTGCGATCATCGCCACGTCCCTGGTCCGGAACAGCATGTCACCTGCCTCCGTCGTTTCCAGCCGTGAGCGACAGGGCTGGCATGGAGAAAATCGAGAAATCGCCGCGGCCGGCTGGCCCGGCAGTGCGCACGGCCGAACGCAGCCGCGCCGAGCGGGCACGCGGATTTGCCGCGATCTCCGCTTCGTCCGGCTCCACATCCTTCGCCGGCTTCTCGAAGGCGGGCGCGGCGCCGCCCGCGGCGGGCAGATGGCGCGAACCGCCCTTCCCGCCCGAGCGCTCCGCGAAGAAACGCTTCACCATCCGGTCCTCTAGTGAATGGAAGGTCACCACGGCAAGAACGCCGCCGGGTTTCAGCAGCCGCTCGGCGGCGAAGAGCGCGCGGGCAAGCTCCCCGAGCTCGTCGTTGACGAAAATGCGCAGCGCCTGGAAGACGCGCGTGGCCGGGTGGATCCTGTCGGTCGGCTTGCGACCGACAACCTTCTCGATGAGCTCTGCGAGCTGAAGCGTCGTGGCAAATGGGCGTTCGGCGCGCGCCTTCTCGATGGCGCGGGCGATGCGGCCGGCATGACGCTCCTCGCCCAGAAGACCGAAGATGCGGGTCAGGTCCGAGATCTTGAAGCGGTTGACGACATCCGCGGCGGACAGGCCGGAGCGGGCCATGCGCATGTCGAGCGGCCCCTCGAAGCGGAAGGAAAAGCCGCGCTCGGCCTGGTCGAGCTGCATGGAGGAAACGCCAATGTCGAGCACGACGCCATCGACAGGTTGGCCGACGAGCCGTTCCATCGCAGAGAACGGCCCTTCTTCGAGCCGCAGATGACCCTTGTACTTCTCGACCAGAGCAGCGCCCGCGGCGATGGCATCGGGATCGCGGTCAATCGCCACCACGTCGGCACCGCCTTCGAGAATGGCGGTGGTGTAGCCGCCGGCGCCGAACGTGCCGTCGACAATGATCTTACCGGGCGCCGGCTTCAGGGCATCGAGAACCGGTTGCAAAAGGACCGGGATGTGGCTGCGTTTGCCGTCGCCGCCCGCATTGCCGGAAGCCGCGCTCATTGGGCACCGTCCCTGAGACCGTGAGAGCCCTGCTGCCGCAGCTTCAAGAGCCGCGCGCGCACCTCCGCCCCATACGCCTTGAGACGCTCCGGTTCCCACATCTGAAAGAAATGGCCGCGACCGACAAAGGCCACCTCCGTGGTAATGCCGGTGTGATCGCGGATGAAATTCGTAACGGTGATGCGGCCTTCCTGATCCACCTTCAGGAAAGCGCCATCCCCATGAATGAAGAAGGACATGTCGTCCGCCGTCTGCAGGAAGGGATCCTCCGCCGCGATCCTCTGCTCGTAACGGTCGAGCAGGTCGAGGCCGCCGACGTCCATGGCCGGAATGTCCAGCGCACGCAGGGCATAGAGTTCCGTGTAGCCGCGCTTCTGCAGGACGGCGCGGAAATGCGCCGGGACAGAGACGCGCCCCTTCGCGTCTATCCTGTTCACAGCACTGGAAAGGAACCGATCCATACCCTGCCACTACCATCGCCGGGGAGAAGCCCCGTGCCTGCCAATGCCCGAAGCTACCGACGCCGACCGGCGGAAAGGCCGATCCAAACGAACAACGGAAGACCGCTTTCGCGCGCCGTTCTTGACTGCGCAGCGACCGAAACAATCCCCCAAATCACGGTAAGCGAACTGATTTCTTGGGATAACATGGGGTATTATGGGCGTCAATGGGATTATCCCCCAACCGAAATCTGCCACGCATCGGCACTGCAAAAACTGTTATCCAACGTTAAGACTAACGAATGGTGAAACGCGCAGGCTTCCGGATGAGCCGGTGTTCAAAAATTACCGGGCCTTGCGCAACGAACAGGCCGGGCGAGCGAAAGGAGGGTCTGGACGCGCTCCGACCTGCCCCGGACCACGCGATCACGGCATTCCGTGGGAAGAGCAAGCGGACAGAATGCGATGTGATGAAACAGAGTGAGATAAATGCCAGCCGGCCTGTAAGCCGGGTTCTGTAAGGCCACCGCGAGCGGTGACGTGACGACCATTCCTCTGGGATCGGCGTTGCCGCCGACCTCTAGCAACCTACCCGAACGACTGGGCTGGAACTGCCTGAGGTTACCCTCGCGTCGTTCCTATTCGGTTTTGCTCCCGATGGGGTTTGCCGTGCCGCTCCTGTTGCCAGTCGCGCGGTGGGCTCTTACCCCACCCTTTCACCCTTACCCCGCAAGCGGGGCGGTTTGCTTTCTGTGGCACTTTCCCTAGGGTTTCCCCCGCCGGACGTTATCCGGCATCGTGTTCCATGGAGCCCGGACTTTCCTCACGCGCGGCCTTTCGGCACTTGCGCGCGCGGCCGTCCGGCCAGCTGGCAAACTCCAGATAAGGAAAGCGCCCCGCGGGCGCAATACCCGGCTCCGTAACTGGGCCGGGTATTCACGGTTCGTTTCATCGGGATTTGCCACCAAGTATGCGCTTCACCTTCTCGCAATACGCCGAAGACACGGGATTCATGCGCTTGGCCCCGTGACCGGCATTGTATCGCAGGATCGTGCCGCAAGTGGTCTTGCCGAGCTGGTACGCCTTGGCAAGATACTTCATGCCGAACCTGAGGTTCGTCTCAGGGTGAAAGAGGCCGCTAACGCTGCCGCGGTACCCCATGATGCGGGCCGTGGAAGGCTTGATCTGCATGAGTCCCACCTCGCCCGCACTGCCCTTCGCATTGGGGAAGTAGTTGCTCTCGACCAGAACGACCGCGTGCGCCAGATCCGCCGGAACCCCGTACTCGCGGGCAAAGCGGTTTACCAGGGTCCGGTATTTCGCCACCTTTTCGGATGGCTGGGAGGAACCTCTCGCCGATCGACGCCTGGAGGAAGGCCGCTTCGGAGTACGGTCAGACCGCCGGGGCCGCTTGACCTTCGACCGGTCAGGCGAAACAGCCGCGGCATCGCCGACGCTCGGCTTGCGTCTTGCCATATACATCTGGCGAAGCGCGTCCGTGCGTCTTGCCGTGGACTGCGCGACAGCTCCGCCGCTTGCAGCGGCTTCGGCCATCCCCATCATTGAAACAAACGAAATACAACTCAGCGGCAGCGCAACGGCGACCGCCATTGCAACACGTTTCTTTGCAATCATTTTTCCGTCTTACGAATGCACCAATATTTTGTTGGCTCGTACAGATTACGAGCCGCAATAGTACGCCCCACCGCGTGCGGCTTCATCTAAAGAGAAACTCAGGAAAAAAAGGGCATAGTTGATAAATTAGTGTTTCAGTTTTTAACGGGTACAGGATCGAACTATTACAGTTTAGGCAGTTCCATCAACAATTTCCGCAATGTCGCGAGCGTGGACGGATCGGCCACGCCATCGATCCTCTCCGGACGGAAACGCCGCTGGAACGCCTTCACCACGATGGCCGTCTCGGAGTCGTAAACACCATCCGTCGGCACGCCGTATCCCACGCGGGCGAGATCCTGCTGAAGGGCCAGCACCTCCTCGCCTTCCACCCCCGGCGCCAGGATCGGTCCGGGAACCAGCGGCGCCGGCTCGACGTAAACACAGATGCTCGCCTCCGCCAGGCGCCGCCAGGGGAACTTCTCCCCCGGATCAATCTTGCGCGAGGGCGCGATGTCGGAATGCGCAAGCACCCGTTCCGGCCTGATCGACCAGCGCTCCATGATGCCCTTGCACAGATTGATGACCGACGCGATCTGCGCTTCCGGAAAGTCCTCGTAGCCGAGGTCGTGGCCGGGATTTGCAATCTCGATGCCGATCGAGCGGGAGTTGAGGTCCGTCTCGCCCTGCCAGCAACTCACGCCCGCATGCCAGGCACGAAGTGCCTCAGGCACCATCTGCACCACCCCGCCGTCTTCATAAACGAGATAGTGGGAGGAAACCTGGCTGCGCGTATCACAGAGCCAGTCTTCCGCGCCACTGGCCGTCGCCATGCCTGTGTAGTGCAGAATGATCGTGTCCGGCGTCTTGCCGTCCCTCCGCTCGCCGAAGTTCGGTGACGGGCGGACACGGGCGGTCTTGCAGTCAGGCTCGAAGTTCATTTTTCCCGCGCAACATCAGTTCCAGCCGTTCATAGGCTTCGTTGAGGGCAGCAAGACGCCCATTGGCGATGACGATGAACTCCTCCGGCACGCCCCGGGCGATCAGGCGGTCGGGATGGTTTTCCGCCACGAGTTTGCGATAGCGCTTCCTGATCTCGTCGAACGGGGCATCGGGAGACACGCCGAGGAGAACGTACGGGTCCGCCTTGCCCGGAACCATATGCCGCGCCTCGATCTGGGCAAAGTGGTGCTCGTTGACCTCGAAAATCTGGGCAATGCGGACGAGGAAGCGATGCTCGCGCTCGTGGATCACGCCGTCAGCCTTGGCGACATGGAACAGCGCGTCCAGCACGTCTTCCAGCATGGCACATTCGTGCGTGTCACCGGAACATAGCGACGCCATCTGGCGGGCATAGGTCTCGAAGCCCGCGATGTCCTGCTTGGCAAGGTTGTAGAGCCGGGTGACGTTCGCCATTTCTCCCGGCGGAACGTGGAAGAACTCGTGGAAGGCCTTCACCTCGTCGACGGTCACGACGCCATCCGCCTTGGCCATCTTGGCCGAAAGCGCAATCAACGCAACGGAGAACGCCACCCTGCGGCGGAGCTCCGGGTCATGGTGGAACATCTCGCGGACGGCAGCCACCAGGCTGTAAACGCCGTCGGACGCGCGGGCGAGTAGCTGGGCTATGTGCTTCAGGATCGTCATGTCCTCACCATAAAGCGATCTGAAGCGCGTGACGAGGGAGCAAAAACCAGAAGGCAGAAGCAGGACGGAAAACTCCACCCTGCTTCTGCCAATCCTTGTTCAAGGTATTTTTGCGGGCCGTTACGGGTTCGGAGAGCCCGGCATCGTGTTGTTATCCATCCCACCCGCATCGGGCGGTGGGGCTGCGCTCGGCGGCGTCGCGTCCGGAGCAGCCGCAGGCGGAGGCGTGGCCTGATCAACGCCCTGTGTGGTCGTCGAGTCTGTATCGCCGCAGGCGGCGAGACCCATCAGGGCCGCCCCCGTCACCAGGGCAGTAAGCAGTTTACTCATCACACATCTCCTATCTCATGCGAGCCCAACGCTAATGGGCGGTCGTGGCGGGAATGTGCGAAATGCCTGCCCGGTTTCGTCACTTTCAATAACAAATAGTTAATATTTCAGAACGTTACAGGCCTTGAGACTGTTAGCCGGCCATCGGTAGGCAGCGGGCCACCTTCAGGCGACGGTGAGGTTTGAATGTGCCAGAGAAGGACGGCCAAAGGAAAAGGCTCCGCCACGGCAGCGGCGGAGCCCATGCATCGTTTCATGTTCATGCAGGCACCCGCGCCATCATCTGCGAGGGCCGGCGCCCGCAGGACGCTGTCCCCTACTACTTGCGGTTCTTCGCGCTGGCGGCCGCAAGAGCTTGCGAGAAGGCCGCCCCGAAGGCACTTTGGCTCGGCTTCGGCGCGGACGCCTGCTTCTGGGAGGAGCCGCGCTGGCGCGGTTCCGACGCGGCGCCACGTTCGCGAGGCTCGCCGCCGCCATCCTTGCGCATGGTAAGCGAAATGCGGTTGCGCTTGAGGTCCACCTCGAGCACGCGCACTTTCACGATGTCGCCGGCCTTCACCACATCGTGCGGGTCCTTCACGAAGCGGTCGGCAAGCTGAGAGACGTGAACCAGGCCGTCCTGGTGGACGCCGATGTCAACGAAAGCGCCGAAGGCCGCCACGTTGGTGACCGTGCCCTCCAGCACCATGCCGGGACGCAGGTCCTTCACCTCCTCCACTCCCTCGGCGAAGGTGGCCGTCCTGAAGGCGGGACGCGGGTCGCGGCCGGGCTTTTCAAGTTCGGCGATGATGTCTTTCACCGTCGGCAGGCCGAAGCGCTCGTCGGTGAACTGGCGGGGATCGAGCGCTCTGAGCGTCGCGCTGTCGCCCATGAGGGAACGGACGTCGCGTCCGCAGGCGGCAACGATCCGGCGCGCCACGTCATAGGCTTCCGGGTGGACGGCAGACGCGTCCAGCGGCTCATCGCCATCGCGGATGCGCAGGAAGCCGGCGCACTGCTCGAAGGTGCGCTGGCCGAGACGCGGCACCTTGAGAAGGTCCATGCGGCTGCGGAACGCGCCGTTGGCATTCCGGTAGGCGACTATGGCCTCCGCCAGCGTGGGTCCGAGGCCCGACACGCGGGCAAGCAGCGGCACCGAGGCCATGTTGAGATCAACGCCGACGGCGTTCACCGCGTCCTCGACCACCGCGTCCAGCGCCTTCGCCAGGCGGAACTGATCGACGTCGTGCTGGTACTGGCCAACGCCGATGGACTTCGGTTCGATCTTGACCAGTTCGGCGAGCGGGTCCTGCAGGCGGCGGGCGATGGAGACGGCGCCGCGCAGCGACACGTCTAGGTCCGGGAACTCGGAGGCGGCGAGCGCCGAGGCAGAGTAGACGGAAGCGCCAGCCTCAGAGACGATCACCTTGGTGGGCTTCGGCGCGGGAAGCTTCGCAAGGAGGTCAGCGACGAAGCGCTCAGTCTCGCGGCTCGCCGTACCGTTGCCGATGGCGATGAGCTCCACCCTGTGCTGGACGATCAGCTTCGTGAGTTCGGCATGCGCGCCGGCCACGTCATTGCGCGGCTGGAAGGGGTAGATGGTCGTGGTCGCGAGCAGCTTGCCGGTGCCGTCCACCACGGCGACCTTCACGCCGGTGCGGATGCCGGGGTCGAGGCCCATGGTCGGGCGGGAGCCCGCGGGAGCTGCGAGCAGCAGGTCCTTGAGGTTGCGGGCGAAGACGCGGATCGCCTCCTCCTCGGCACGCTCGCGCAGATCGCCCATGAGATCGAGCACAAGGCGAAGCGACAGCTTCACGCGCCAGGTCCAGGCGGCCACATCGCGCAGCCAGAGGTCGCCCGGCAGCGCACCGGCGATGCCGTAGGCGGCGCAGATCATCGCCTCCACCGGGGCGGACGGCGGCAGACCGCCCTCGCCTTCCGGCAACTCGATGTCAAGCGACAGGATTTCCTCGTTGCGCCCACGGAACATGGCCAGCGCACGGTGGCTCGGCACGCCCGCCCAGGGCTCGGCATGGTCGAAATAATCGGAGAACTTGGCACCCTGCTCCTCCTTCCCCTCGACGACGCGGGAGCGGAGGACGCCATATTCCTTCATATAGGCACGCAGCTTGCCGACCAGTTCGGCGTTCTCGGCAATCAGTTCCGAAACGATGTCGCGCGCGCCATCCAGCGCCGCCTTCACGTCCGGCACTTCGTCGGTGATGTAGGCTTCGGCAAGCTTCGCAGGCTCGGCGGCGCGGTTCTCGAGAATGGCGTCGGCCAGAGGCCCCAGACCGCGCTCGCGGGCGATCTGGGCCTTGGTGCGGCGCTTGGGCTTATAGGGCAGATAGAGATCTTCCAGCTCCGCCTTGGTGGAAGCCGCGAGGATCGCTTTCTCCAGATCCTCGGTCAGCTTACCCTGTTCGCGGATGGAGTTCAGCACCGTCTCGCGCCGCTGGTCGAGCTCGCGCAGGTAGGAGAGCCGCTCGGACAGCGTGCGAAGCTGCGTGTCGTCCAGCCCGCCCGTCACTTCCTTACGATAACGCGCGACGAAGGGAACCGTCGCCCCCTCGTCGAGAAGCTTGATGGCGGCCAGAACCTGACCGGCGCCCGCGCCAATCTCCTGGCCGATTATCGCCGCATGGCGTTGCTGCAACTGTTCCATGATACCTCTTTTCCGAAGCGGGCGAAAATAGCCGCCAAAGCGGTCACCTCAAGGCAGACGGACAAAACTCCTGTGCATTTCATGCGGTCCGCGGCAGGTCGAACGATTGAATCTCCGCTTTAACTCCATGAATCGGCCCGGCAGGAAATCCGGCCAAGCCATTGAACCGACTCATCAACCGGCAAACGGCGATCGAGCTCCTTCACCACCGCCCCGACCAGCGCCTGCGGCGGATAGTCGAGCCAGCCGGGCGTAAGCCCCATGCGCAGAACGATGAGCCGCCGGGACGGGATGATGGCGATCGTCTGGTCGTCGTGGCCGATCATCCAGAAGGCATCGGGCGGAAGATCGAAGGGAGCATCAGGGTTCGCCTGCCCCCTTGCCGGACCGCGGCGCGGTCCGTGCAGCCAGACATGACGGCCATAGGAGCCGCGCGAGGATTGCGCCGGCGCGCGCATCCACTCCACCCATCCCTCCGGCAGGATGCGCCTGCCCCGCCAGATGCCGTCATCCAGCAGCATCTGCGCGAAGCGGGCCCAGTCCCGTGCGGTAGCATAGAGGTAGGACGAGCCGCCCGCCGTGCCGCTGGCGTCCGCCTCCAGCACCGCGCTCCTCATGCCAAGGGGATCGAAGAGCGTCCGGTAAGCCCATGCAATGGCAGCGGAATCGTCGGGGAAGGCGTTCTGCCAGACGCGCGACAGCAACACAGTGGTGCCGCTCGAGTAGCGGAACCGGCGTCCGGGCTCCGTCTCGGCAGGCAGGGACGCGACGAATGCCGCCATGTCCGGCTCGAGGTAGAGCATGCGGGTCACGTCGCTGACGTGGCCGTAGTCCTCGTTGAAGGCGAGACCGCTTTCCATGCCGAGCAGATCGGCGATGGTGACCTTCGCGCGACTGTCGTCCGTCCATTCGGGAAACAGACCCGATTGGCCGACGTTCAGACGCCCCTCGCCCACCGCCGCGCCGACAAGCGCTGCCATCACTGTCTTGGTCATGCTCCAGCCGAGCAGCGGCGTGTTTGGACCGAAGCCCTCGCCGTAGCGCTCCGCGATGATGCGGCCATCATGGATGACGAGGGCCGCGCGCATGCCCGGTCCGGCGAGCGTATCGTCCCCAAGCAGCGCGGAGATGGCCGCGTCCGGGGAAGCAGGCCATTCCCGTTCCTGTGCAGGCATTCGTTGCGGGGCAGCAAGCTGCTTCGGTAAAACACCACGCGGAAGCACCGTGCAGCCAAGCCCCTCCCGGTAAACTGCCCTGCCGCCTCCGATGATTCCCAGCAGACCGGCTTCGACGAGTCCGCTCTCACGATCAACGCGAACGCGCATCAGGCGCAGGAGAGGATTCCCCGGCGCCTGCACGTCATCGGCAAGGACAACATCCGCTTCCCGGCCGGCGATGAATACGTTCGAGCAGACGATCTTCGCCGCGTAGCCGGACCCCACCCGGAAGAGAGCCGGCGGCGCGATCCAGAGCCACGCGACCGCGGCCGCCAGCCCGACCGCCAGCCATTTGACTATGGCAATCGCTATCCGCATGCCCTACTCCCGAAATTGAGATACCAAAGAATGATTCGGGGCCTGGTCTGTCATGATCCATCCCATGAGGCTGGTGGCAATCTCGCTCGGCCTTGCGCTGGGGCTTTCCGCCTGCGCCACCCTCCAGTTCGAGGACCTTGTCCCCGCCACTTCAGAGCCCGGCGCGCTCGGGCACGGGCCGCGGTTCGAGGACCGCAAGCCACACCCGTGGGACGGCCATACTCCGTGGCATTATCCGATTCACGGAACAGACGTATCGAAGTATCAGGGCGACGTCGACTGGCATGCACTGCGGCGGGCCGGCATTGCCTTCGCCTTCATCAAGGCGACCGAGGGCGGTGACCGGCTGGACGACAGATTCCACGAAAACTGGGCCGCCGCCAGACAGGCCGGCATTCCGCGCGGTGCGTATCACTTCTTCTATTTCTGCCGGCCGGCAATCGAACAGGCGCAGTGGTTCATCCGGCACGTGCCACGCGACGCGAACGCTCTGCCGCCGGTGCTCGACATGGAATGGAACCACCTCTCCCCCACCTGCAAGCTGCGTCCCCCTGCAGAGACGGTCAGGGCGGAGATGCGGGTGTTTCTGAACGCGATCGAGAAGCACTACGGCAGGCGGCCGATCATCTACACGACAATCGACTTCTTCGACCGCAACGAACTCGCGCAGTTCAAGGGCTACCAGTTCTGGCTGCGCTCGGTCGCAGCGCACCCGGACGACCTCTACGGCAAGCATCCCTGGACCTTCTGGCAGTATACGGGCACGGGAATCCTGCCCGGCATCACGGGCGACGCCGACATCAATGTCTTCAACGGCAGCCGCAGCGCCTGGCTGAAGTGGCTGAAGGATCACACCCGGTAAGTCTTTTGAGAAGGGCGCAAGAGCGCCCGCACGGCCCATGCCATTGAACGGCCAGCGGAAAGCCGGTTTCATCCAAAATCGGGTGGGCGGAACGGACCACATATGCTTCAAGCTGATCCGTTGCCGTAACAATTGTTTTCGGATACCGCTTCCCGCTCACACTCCAAGGATACTCCCCGCCATGGATGAAGCTTTCATCAACTCGCGGCCGACCTCGTCCGTTTCGATGCAGAATTGGAGCCTCATCCTCCTCCTCGGTGCAATCTGGGGAGGCTCATTCTTCTTCGCCCGCATCGCCGTTCAGGAGATTCCGCCGCTTCCGCTCGTGATGATCAGAGTGGCACTGGCGGCCATTGCACTGCAGGTGTGGTTGCTGTTCACCGGTCCCAGCTTCCGGCTGGCGCTTCCCAGGGCGGGAAGTTTCTTCGTGCTGGCCACCATCAACGCGGTGATCCCCTTCTCGCTCATGTTCATCGGCCAGACCGAAATCGGCGCCGGACTCGCATCCATTCTCAACGCGACGACGCCGTTCTGGACCGCCATCATCGCGCAGCTCTTCCGGGTGGAAGAGCGGCTAAGCATGACGAAGATCGCAGGCATCCTGCTCGGTATCCTCGGCACGGCCGTGATGATCGGACCGGGTCTCGCCGAAAGTCTCGGCGGTCCTCTGTGGGCCAAGCTCGCGCTGATCGGAACCGCCATTTCCTACGGTTTCGGAGCCACCTACGCCCGCCGCCTCAGCGACATTCCGGCGCCGGTGGTGGCAGCGGGCCAGTTCACCGCAAGCGCCATCATCATGGTCCCGATCGTGCTTATCTTCTACGGCACGGACAGCTTCTTCAACGCCAGCGCGACGGCCTGGGGCTCGGTGCTGGCCCTTTCGCTGGTTACCACCGCCTTCGCCTATCTCATCTACTTCAAGCTCTTGCAGACGGTGGGACCAACCAACACCTCGCTGGTGACCCTCATCGTTCCGGCGAGCGCCATCCTGCTCGGTGCCCTGTTCCTCGGCGAGCATCTCGAATCGTTCGAGATCGCCGGCATGGCGCTGATCGGCTTCGGCCTGCTCGTCGGCGACGGGCGGGTGCGGATCCGCCCTACAGTCCATTAACGAATTGTGAACCGAGATCGATCGGGAAGGTTAACGCAAGAAGATCAAGCGGTTAAAAGGCAAATTCGTTTCTTTGTCCCCCCGATCGGGCAAATTGCATTCTTGGCAAATGTCATCCAGCCGTTAGAATCGTCCCGTAATCTGCATAGGAGGCTAATGTATGGGCCTTACACGTCCACTCAACGTGCTGGCAATCTGTGCCGCATTCGCATTCGTCGGCGCAGTGATTATGGGGGTCCTGCCTTAACGCAGAAATGGGGAAAGATTCATGCACGCGAAAGGCCGGTTCATTCCGGCCTTTCTTTTTTGGCTCTTACTTTTTCCCATCGAGCCGAAATATCGAGATGCAGCGATCTCCGGCTCAGGCGGCAGCGGATTCTTCCGCCACCGCCTCAGGCGTAGGGCGGATGCCGATCATCTGGCAGACGGCGAGAGGCAGGCCGGCGCGATTCAGCGTGTAGATGTGGAAGTCCCGCACGCCGCGCTCCACCAGATCCAGCACCTGCTCCGCCGCCACCGCGGCGGCAACCAGCTGGTGAGTCTCGGGGTCGTTTTCCAATCCCTCGAAGCGTTCCGCCAGCCACGCCGGGATATGCGCGCCGCAGCGGCTGGCAAAGTTGGTGATCTGCCGGAAATTGTGGATCGGCTGGATGCCTGGCACGATCGGGATGTAGATGCCCGCGCGGCGGACGCGTTCGACGTAGCGCTCGTAGAGGTCGTTGTCGAAGAAGAACTGGGTGATCGCCCGCGTTGCACCGTTGTCGACCTTGCGCTTCAGCATGTCGATGTCGGTGGCGAAGTCCGGGCTCTCGGGGTGCTTCTCCGGATAGGCGGAGACGGTGATGTCGAAGTCGCCGTGGCGCTTGAGGGCGGCAACCAGCTCGGCGGCGTTGGTGTAGCCATCCGGGTGCGGCCGGTACGGCTGGCCGACGCCGGCGGGGGAGTCACCGCGCAGCGCGACGAAGCGCTTGACGCCCATATCGGCGAACTCACGGATCACCGCGTCCACCTGCTCGCGCGTGGCGTCCACGCAAGTCAGGTGCGCGGCAGGCGTAAGACCGGTCTCGGTCAGGATGCGCCGCACGGTGTGCAGAGTACGCTCGCGCGTCGAGCCGCCGGCGCCATAGGTCACGGACACGAATTCCGGCTTGAGCGGGGCCAGCCGTACGACAGTCTCCCACAGGCGCGCTTCCATCTCCTCCGTCTTCGGCGGGAAGAACTCGAAAGAGACCCTGAGGCGTGCACCCGTGTCGGGACGGCGGGAGAAGCGATAGCTGGACATCAAGCCAATTCCTTGTCTTCGGTTCTTGTTATTGCGGGATCCGCGATCTCGATGCGCGGATCGCGGCCAAGCCAGAGCTTCACCGTCAATCCGTTCGGAACATCGCGGCCGGGGGCTATTTCGCGCGTTTCCTCAAGCTCGAGCTCCGCCGCGGCGAGCCACTCGGCAATCTGCCGGTCACTGAAGCCGAGACGCACGTGCGCATGCTCCTCGCGGAGGAATTCATGGTCGTGCGGGGCAAAGTCGACGATCACCAGGCGGCCACCCGGACGCAACAGCCGCGCCGCTTCGTAGATCGCCGCCGCCGGGTCCTCCAGGTAATGGAGCACCTGGTGCATGGTGACGAGATCGTTGGCATTGCGGTCCACCGGCGGCGTGTAGAGGTCGCCGAAGCGCACCTGGGCATGGGCGATGCCGGCGCGGTCGAGATTGGCGCGGGCAACCGCGAGCATCTCCCGCGACAGGTCGATGCCAACGCCGCGGCGATAGAGCGGCGCAAACAGTTCCAGCAAGCGGCCCGTGCCTGTGCCGAGATCGACCATGGACTGGAACGGGCGGTCGCCCACCAGCGTCCGCAATTCACTTTCGATGGCCGCATCCGGAACATGGAGCGAGCGGATTTCGTCCCAGCTGGAGGCGTTGCGGGCGAAGTACTCCGCCGCCTTTTCCTGGCGCCGGCGCTTGATGCCTTCCAGGCGCTCGAGATCGCGGGCGATCACCGGGTCGCGCCGATCCAGGCGGCGGAGCAGGCCGTCGACCAGAGTGCGGCTGTTTTCCTCATCGGAAAGGCGGAAGAACGCCCACGAACCCTCCTGGTAACGGGAGATGAGGCTGACCTCCAGCAGCAGCTTCAGATGCCGGGACACGCGCGGCTGTGACTGCCCGAGAATTTCGGTAAGATCGGAAACCGTCAGGTCCGTCTGATTCAGGAGTACGAGGATGCGCAGCCGGCTCTGCTCTGCAGCCGACTTCAATACATCGACCATGGTTTCAAGCCCGAGTGACTGTTGCACCTGCGCGCTCCATCAAAAAGACATAAATATATCTTTATGTCATATTCCTATGAAAGACAAGACACACATCATGTTAAATTTGTGGCAAGCGGGACGTTTGGTATGAAGGCCGTATCGACGGGCCGGCAACGAGCGGTGGCCAAGGCGCTCAGCACCCTCCTGCCACAGGCACCCTATGCGGATATCGAAGCAATCCGCACGGCCGCCAACGACAGGAAGCTTAGGGGGCTGCCGCCGTCGGTCGCCGTGTGGCTGGCGACGGTCGCCTACGTGCGGCATGCGCACACCGATTACGACGATTTGCTGGCGGAAGGATACGACCGGGATTCGGCGCGCTATTTCGTCGTGGACCAGATCAACGAGGTCCTGACCCGCTGGCGCGCCACGCGGTTGCTGGATCCCGAGGACATGGAAACCGAGGACGCCTGACGCTCAGGAACGTCGTGGGCGTCGTGACTTTGCACGACAATCGCCGCTCTTCTTCTCATCCCAATCCGTCAAAGGGCCGGACGATGAGACACGGCGACTTCCCGCGTCTTCAACAAGCTCATCCTTCGACTAGCTCAGGATGAGTGTCGCATGCTTTCACAAACGAAGGGAATTGAGTGATTTGAGTGAGCTTGCGAGCGTCCCGCAGGACGACAGCGGGGACTCACATAGGATTGCGCGCCTCGGCAATCGCAAGCAGCCGCTTCAGGGCGCGTTCGACGTCGTCCGTGGTGTAGGGCTTGCGAAGGGCAGGACTCTCACGCCACCGTTCAGGAAACGTCGAGTTGTCGTATCCGGTGGCGAAGACCAGGGGAATGCCCTGCTCCCCGAGGAGGTCGGCAATCGGGAAGACTTCCCTGCCCGCAACGTTCACGTCCAGGATGGCCGCGTCGGCGTTGACACCATTCTCGACCATGGCGACGGCACGGTCGAACCGCATGACCGGCCCCACGACCCGGCACCCCAAATCTTCAAGGATCATCTCGAGGTTCATGGCGACAAGCGCCTCATCCTCGACGACGAGCACCCGCAAATTGTTCAATGATGAACCCAAGATCCCAACATCCACTTCTTTTCGGCCGGCTGAAGGAAACCTGACCACTGTTCCGGCAGACGCCCGGAACCGATTTAGTTATATCAAATAACAAGACCGGGGCGGAAAGGTTCCGCCCCGGTCACAATGATCCGTGATACGAAATTTCGATCGGGTTAACGCGTCAGCCGCTTGTAGGTCACGCGCTTCGGGTTGACCGCATCGGGCCCCAGACGGCGGATCTTGTCGGCCTCGTATTCCTGGAAGTTGCCCTCAAACCACTCCACATGGCTATCGCCCTCGAAGGCCAGAATATGGGTGGCCAGACGGTCGAGGAACATGCGGTCGTGGGAGATGATGACCGCGCAGCCCGCGAAGTTCTCGAGCGCGTCCTCGAGGGCGGCCAGCGTCTCGGTGTCGAGGTCGTTGGTCGGCTCGTCGAGCAGGAGGACGTTGCCGCCTTCCTTGAGGAGCTTGGCCAGGTGCACGCGGTTGCGCTGACCGCCGGAAAGCGAGCCCACCTTCTGCTGCTGGTCGCCGCCGCGGAAGTTGAAGGCCGAGCAGTAGGCCCGCGAGTTGACCTCGTGCTTGCCGAGCTTGATGACGTCGGCGCCGCCGGAGATCTCCTCCCACACGGTCTTGTTGGGATCGAGCGAGTCACGCGACTGGTCGACATAGGCAAGGCGCACGGTCTCGCCGATACGGATCGTGCCGCTGTCGGGTTGCTCCTGGCCGGTGAGCATGCGGAACAGCGTCGTCTTACCGGCGCCGTTCGGACCGATCACGCCTACGATGCCGCCGGGCGGAAGCTTGAAGGTCAGGTTGTCGATCAGGAGGCGGTCGCCATAACCCTTGGACAGGTTCTCGACCTCGATCACCCGGTCACCCAGACGCTCGCCGGCCGGGATGATGATCTGAGCGTCACCCGGACGGCGCTCGGCCGCGGCGCGGACCAGCTCGTCATAAGCCTTGATACGGGCCTTGGACTTGGCCTGGCGCGCCTTCGGGGACGCGGCGATCCACTCGCGCTCGCGCGCCAGCGCCTTCTGCCGGGCGGCTTCCTCGCGCGCTTCCTGCTCCAAGCGCTTGGCCTTGGCTTCCAGGTAGGCCGAGTAGTTGCCCTCGTAGGGAATGCCGCGGCCGCGGTCGAGCTCAAGGATCCAGCCCGTCACGTTGTCGAGGAAGTAACGGTCGTGGGTCACGATCAGCACGGCGCCGGGATACTCGCGCAGATGCTTCTCCAGCCACGCCGTGGTCTCGGCGTCGAGGTGGTTGGTCGGCTCGTCGAGAAGCAGCAGGTCGGGCTGCTGGAGCAGCAGCTGGCAGAGCGCCACGCGGCGCTTCTCGCCACCGGAAAGCTTGGTCACGTCGGCATCGCCGGGCGGGCAGCGGAGCGCCTCCATCGCCATCTCGACCTGGGACTCGAGGTCCCAGAGGTTCTGGCTGTCGATGATGTCCTGAAGCTTGGCCGCCTCGTCCGCCGTCTCATCCGAGTAATTCATCATCAGCTCGTTGTAGCGGTCGAGGATCTCCTTCTTCTTGGCGACGCCCTTCATGACGTTGCCGAAGACATCCAGCGACGGGTCGAGCTGCGGCTCCTGCGGCAGGTATCCGCAGGTGGCGCCTTCGGCCAGCCAGGCCTCGCCCGTGTATTCCTTGTCGATGCCCGCCATGATGCGCAGGACCGTCGACTTACCCGCGCCGTTCGGGCCGAGGATGCCGATCTTCGCATCGGGGTAGAACGACAGATAGATGTTATCGAGGACCTTCTTCGGTCCGTAGGCCTTGCTCAGGCCAGCCATATGATAGATGAATTGACGCGCCATAGGGCAGGTACGCTCCAGTGTTAAAGTCAGAAGCAAGGCCGACAAAAGAACCTATTGGCAAATAATGCCGGTCCTTCTTCCCTGCTCCGGATCACAACCTGCCGCGTATGTAGGCTAAAGCGTCGCCGGGAGCAACTTTGCGTGGGAATTCAACACAGCAGCCACAGGACAACAGGTTGCAGACAGCGCAGGCAATCGCCATGACGGTACAGGAGAAGCCTTGCGTCCGGGCCGCAGCGCTCATCCTGCCGGGGGAAATGCCAGAAGACGAAGCCGAGGCTCTGGTTTCCGCCCTCACCGCAGCGGGCATCAAGACGACGGTCCTTGCCACAGACACGCACGCCAAACCATCAGCGAACGCGGTCCTGGAACGGGCCGTCTCGGCGCCGGGCGCAATGGACGAGCACGGCGCGAAGCGACCCGTCTTCCTCCTGGGCCATGGCTTCGACGCAGCCCTCGCCGTCGCCCTGCTGCGGACAATGCCCAACCGGTTCGCCGGAGCAATGCTCGCCCGCGCCGACTACATGCCGCCGCTGCAACGGGCCGTTTACCATTGGCTTCTACGATGGGAGCGATTCCGCCTGGGATCGGACGTTCCAAGCCGCATCCTGCACGAAGCCGGCAAAACGCCGCCCACGGTGGGACAGGCGATCATCCGGATCGGCCTCAACCACCTGCTTGCGCCGGAACGGTTGAAACAGCTTTCACGGCACGTTGACATACTCGTGATTCCCTTTCCTGAAGCCCGACATCCGCTGTTCAGAAAAGGTTTTTTGAATCCCGAACCAAGTACTTGCACGGAAAAGCGGATTCATTTTCTCAGCAACTTGAATCAAGACTTGAAGAACATCTTCCCGGCCTGGATCGAGGATGCGCTGGATGGCGCAGCGGAGCGCAACACGCTCGCTTGACCGCGTCCGGCAGAATGCTACCGTCTGCCCACCGAACCTTTCCAATGGAGGAGGCCCATAACATGTTGGAACGAACCCGGCCGAACGACCTCAGCTCTTTCTGGATGCCCTTCACGGCCAACCGGCAGTTCAAGCAGGCGCCGCGCATGCTCGTCGCGGCCAAGGACATGCACTATTTCACCGACGACGGCAGGAAGGTGCTGGACGGGACATCCGGACTGTGGTGCGTGAACGCCGGCCATGGCCGCCCGAAGATCACCGAGGCGATCCAGCGCCAGGCGGCCGAGATGGATTATGCCCCGCCCTTCCAGATGGGCCATCCGCTTGCCTTCGAGCTGGCCAACCGCCTCGTGGACATAGCGCCCCAGGGCATGGACCATGTCTTCTTCACCAACTCGGGTTCCGAGTCGGTGGAAACGGCGCTGAAGATCGCTCTCGCCTATCACCGCGTGCGGGGTGAAGGCTCGCGCGTGCGCCTGATCGGGCGCGAGCGTGGCTATCACGGGGTCAACTTCGGCGGCACCGCCGTGGGCGGCATCGTGGCGAACAGAAAGATGTTCGGAACGCTGGTGGCGGGCGTCGACCACCTGCCGCACACCCACCTGCCCCATCTCAACGCCTTCTCCCGCGGCGAGCCCGAGCATGGCGGCGAAGACCTCGCCAATGCGCTCGAGCGGCTCGTCGCTCTGCATGACGCCTCGACCATCGCGGCAGTCATCGTCGAGCCGGTGGCAGGCTCCACGGGCGTACTCATCCCGCCGAAAGGTTACCTCAAGCGCCTGCGCGAGATCTGCGATAAGCATGGTATCCTGCTCATTTTCGACGAGGTGATCACCGGCTACGGCCGCCTCGGCGCGCCGTTCGCGGCGGAAGTTTTCGGCGTGACGCCGGACATCATGACGACGGCCAAGGGCGTGACCAACGGCGCGGTGCCGATGGGCGCCGTGTTCGTGAAGAAGGAGATCTACGACGCCTTCATGACCGGGCCGGAGCATATGATCGAGTTCTTCCACGGATACACATACTCGGCCCATCCGCTTGCCTGCGCGGCCGGCATCGCCACGCTGGAGACCTACCGCGAGGAAGGGCTGCTTACCCGCGCCTCGGGCGAGATCGGCCAGTACTGGGCGGACATGCTGCATTCGCTGCGCGACCTGCCGCATGTGATCGACATCCGCAACATCGGACTGGTCGGTGCCATCGAGCTTGAGCCGATCGAGGGACAGCCGACCAAGCGCGCCTTCTCCGCCTTCCTGAAGGCCTTCGAGAACAACCTGACGATTCGCACGACGGGCGACATCATCGCCATGTCGCCGCCGCTCATCATCGAGAAGGAGCACATCGACCAGATCGGTGACACCCTGCGCAGCATCCTGAAGTCGATCGACTGACCAAAACCTCGGGCCGGACAGCCGGCCAGGCAAAGACCAATGTCGAGCCGGACCGCCTTAACGGGCAGTCCGGCTCACTTCATTCCGGGCCCGGGTTGCCCGTTTCAGGGCGCGCGGGGTGGGTCGCGGCCAGCCGCCCCTGCCGCACACGACGGCGAAAGCCGGATGCCGGCGGGCACCGATAAGCAGGAGCCAGTTTGCACATAAGCTGGCAGGGGGGAACAATGCCAGATCATGTGAGACTTCCATCATCGGGCATTCCCGGAACGGGAATGCGCACAGCTGCCTGACGGGGACCACTTGGCGATGCAGAGCTGGGATTTCGAGCCCATCCAGATTGCAGTGATCGCCGGCGCCCTCGCTGTCTGTCTCCTGGGATACCTGGTCTTCCGGTCGCGTCGCCACGTCAGGCGGCGCAAGCAGGAGCGGGATGCAGGGGAGAAGAGACGCGCGGACGCGGTCGCAGATCTGGAGAGCCAAAAGACAAAGAATCACGACCGACAGTCACCACCGAAGTCCAGCACCAAGCCTGGAACCGGATCGAAGCCGAGCAGCGCGACGGCCGGAGCGAAGTCCAGCGCAAGCGGCGCGAAGTCCGGTACGGCAGCCAAGCCTTCCGGCGGGGCCAAAGCAGGCGGCAGGGCAAAGCGAGGCTGAGGGCTGGCCAGGCGATAACCTGCCGCCCCCTTCGTGGAGCAAATCGGGCAATCCCCCTCCGTGGAGCGCGTCGGGCAATCCCCACCCATCGGTGAGATGCCCATTGGTGAGATTGCGTGGTGATCGTGCGGCTCAGGCACAGCCGATGCCCGCGGCTTCAGCGGGGCTCCAAGCCGAGGGGCTTGCTATTCCACCTGTTCAATGCTGTCCTGCACAGCCCGCGCGCCGGCAAGGCGGCGGCGTTCGGCCTCGCGGTACTGACCGGGCGTCATGCCCGTCTCGCGTTTGAAGAAGCGATTGAAGTAGGCCGGATCCTGAAAGCCCAGGGAATAGGCCACGCCCGCCACCGGCGTGGGCGTGAAGACCAGTTCGCGCTTGGCCAGACGGATCAGGTGGAAGGCCGCGAGCTCCTGAACGCTGGCGCCCGTCTCCCTGCGGACAATGCGGTTCAAGTGCGGCACCGACAGGCCAAGCTTTTCGGCATAGAAGCTCACGGGGCGATGTTCCCGGCAGTGGGCCACAATCAGCGACACGAGCCGGTGCATGCGGCGTCGGTCGCGCTCGCGCGCCGACAGAGCCGCCTCGCCGCCCGCCTCATCGAGCTGCAGGCGGGCAAGCCGCAGGACCAACTCGGTGATCATCGCCTCCAGAAGGAGGTTCGAACCCAGACGAACGTCCTGGAATTCGCCGAAGATGCGAACTGCGAGATCCATCAGCAGCCGGTCCTCGTTTCCGTCTTCGGACAGCAGAACGATTCGCGGCTCGGCGAGGAAGCGGGCTATGCCCTGATCGGCCGCCCGCACGGGCGGCAGACGGTCTTCCAGAATGGTGAATACAAGCCCCTCGGAGCTGCGCACATACTGGAAACCGTGAACCGCACCGGGCGGGATGTAGATCACGCAGGGCGCGGCAAAGGACTGGTGCCGGCGCGGCTCCAGCAGTTTCCCCTCGCCCTCCTGCAGCACGAAGAGCTGGAAGAGGCCCTCGTGGCGGTGCAGGGAAATCTCCCAATTGTGCAACCGGCTGCGCTGCGACAGCGTTTCGCCGTGCAGCCAGAAATCGCCCGGCTCGTCCGTCCCCTGACGGTAAAGGCGATAGCTTGGTACATTGCTGGCGCTCATGCGCTCCTCCCGACCAGTGATCGAAAAGTGCAACAATTCGCCCAATTTGTCCATTGTGCGCCCTGATCGGACGCTACACATTAGGATCGACGAGGAGGAGACATGCGTACCCAGGTTGTGATCATCGGGTCGGGTCCATCGGGTTTGCTGCTCGGCCAGCTGCTTACGGACGCCGGCATCGACAACATCATTCTCGAACGCGTCACCAAGGACTATGTGCTGAGCCGCATCCGCGCGGGCGTGCTGGAGGAAGGCATGGCTGCCATGCTGGACGAAGCCGGCGCCGGCGAACGCATGCACCGGGAGGGTCTCAAGCACGACGGTTTCTCCATCGCCTTCGATGGTGGTTGCCATCGCATCGACCTGCACGGGCTCACAGGCGGCAAGCGCGTCATCGTCTATGGCCAGACCGAGGTCACCCATGACCTGATGGACCGGCGCGAAGCGACGGGCGGGGTCACGATCTACGAAGCGGCCAATGTACAGCCGCACGATTTCGACGGTGACAGGCCGTATGTCACCTATGAGAAAGATGGTGTAACCTACCGGATCGACTGCGATTTCATCGCCGGATGCGATGGGTTTCACGGGGTGAGCCGCAAGTCGGTGCCCGAGGGGGCCATCACCACTTACGAGCGGGTCTACCCGTTCGGCTGGCTCGGGATCATCTCGGACGTGGAGCCGGTGAGCCACGAACTCATCTACGCCAACCATCCGCGCGGCTTCGCGCTGTGCTCCATGCGCTCGCCCACGCGGATCCGCTATTACGTGCAGGTCGGGCTCGACGAAAAGATCGAGGACTGGTCGGACGACCGGTTCTGGGACGAGATCCGCCGCCGCCTGCCCGAAGAGCAGGCGCAGGCAATGAAGACCGGGCCTTCGATCGAGAAGTCCATCGCCCCGCTACGCTCCTTCGTGGCCGAGCCGCTGCGCTTCGGGCGGCTGTTCCTGGCGGGCGATGCGGGCCACATCGTGCCGCCGACGGGCGCCAAGGGCTTGAATCTGGCTGCGAGCGACATCCGCTATCTCTTTGACGGGCTTCGCGAATACTATCAGGAAAAGTCGAAGGCCGGCATCGACGCCTATTCGCAGAGGGCGCTCGCGCGCGTGTGGAAGGCGGAACGGTTCTCCTGGTGGATGACCAAGACGCTGCATCTGTTCCCGGACGATGGCGCGTTCGGCCAGAAGATCCAGCACGCCGAGCTCGAGTATCTGTTCTCGTCCGTCGCCGCGCAGACGTCGCTCGCCGAGAACTACGTAGGCCTGCCCTACTAGGCAGCAGACAGCCTTTCCCCCACTGGAATCCGTGACGAGGACCGATGACCGAAAAATCCAGACGCTACGAACAGGGCATGGCGACACGGCGCTCCGTACTGGGCGACGATTGGGTCGACCGGGCAGAGGCCAGCAAGACCGAGTTCGACGCTCCCTTCCAGGAACTCATCACGGAAGCCGCGTGGGGGCACGTCTGGACGCGCCCGAACTGGACGAAGCGGGAGCGTTCGATGGTCACCATCGCGCTGCTCGCCGCGCTCGGCCACCACGACGAGCTTGCCATGCACGTGCGGGCAACGCGCAACACCGGCGCCACGCCGGAGGACCTGCGCGAGGCGATGCTGCACGTGGCGATCTACGCCGGCGTGCCGGCGGCCAACCACGCGATCAAGATCATCAAACAGACCCTCGCCGCAATGGAGCGGGAGGAGAGTGAGAACAAGGAGTCCGGAGCCTGACCGGATTCCAGAACGCAGGAGGAGACATATGAAAAACTCGATTCCGGAGGTTCGGGGTTTCTTCCAGAGAGACAGAACCTGGCATCCCCCGTCCTTCGCCCCGGGCTACCGCAGCACGGTGGTCCGCTCGCCGCGCTATGCGCCGATCTCGTTCCCGAACACGCTCTCGGAGGTGACGGGACCGGTGTTCGGCCACTCGATGCTGGGCGAGCTCGACAACGACCTGACCGTCAACTACGCGAAGCCAGGCGAGAGCGCCATCGGCCCGCGCATCGTCGTGTATGGCCGCGTGCTGGACGAGAACGGCCGGCCCGTGCCCAACACGCTGGTCGAGATCTGGCAGGCCAATGCCGGCGGCCGCTACCGGCACAAGAAGGACACCTACCTCGCGCCGCTCGATCCCAACTTCGGCGGCTGCGGACGCACGGTGACCGACGAGGAAGGCCGCTACTGGTTCCGCACGATCCAGCCCGGCGCCTATCCATGGCCGAATGGCGTCAACGACTGGCGTCCGGCGCACATCCACTTCTCCGTCTTCGGACCGGGGTTCGTGCAGCGCCTGATCTCGCAGTTCTATTTCGAAGGCGATCCCATGATCTGGAAGTGCCCGATCGTGCGCACCATCCCGGACGAGCGGGCGATCGAGCGGCTCATTGCCAAGCTCGACATGGACGCGACGGTGCCGTTCGACTCTCGCGCCTACAAGTTCGACATCGTGCTGCGCGGAAGCAATTCCACGCTCTTCGAGAACCGGAAGGAGGGTAACTGATCATGGTGCAGGAGCTGTTCAGGCTTAAGGAGACTCCCTCCCAGACGGCGGGCCCTTACGTCCATATCGGGCTCACGCCCAACTTCCTCGGGATCGAGGGCATCTATCCGTCCGATCTCGGCAGCGAGATGATCAACGAGAATACCAAGGGCGAGCGGATCGACGTCAAGGTGCGCGTCTTCGATGGCACCGGCACGCCGCTCAGGGACGTTCTCGTGGAGATCTGGCAGGCGGATGCGAACGGCATCTACAATTCGCCCAACGATCCGCGCGGCAATGCCGATCCCAACTTCATGGGCTGGGGCCGCAAGCCGGCCGACATGGAAACCGGCGAAATGGTATTCCGCACGATCAAGCCGGGCCGTGTTCCCTTCAATGACGGCCGCCTGCAGGCGCCGCACATCAACTTCTTCATCGCGGCGCGCGGCATCAACCTGGCGCTGCAGACCCGCATGTATTTCGGGGACGAGGAAGAGGCGAACAAGCAGGATCCGGTGCTCACCCGCATTGAGCATCAGAACCGCGTGCCTACCCTGATTGCGCCGCGCGAGGGGAACACGTACAAGTTCGACATCTACCTGCAGGGCGAGAAGGAAACGATCTTCTTCGACCTCTGACGGGTTTGCCTGTCGAAACCGAACATCCGTGAGAAACCCATGAGCGCCGCCGCCATCGATCATCTCTTCTTCCGCAAGCTGGTTGGTGATGACGAGGCGGCGGCACTTTTTTCCGTCCAAGCCGACATCGACTCCATGCTTCGTTTCGAGCTGGCGCTGGCGCGGGCCGAAGCCAGGCACGGCGTGATCCCCGCCGGGGCGGTGCCAGCCATCGAACAGGCCTGCTCCGGGTTCGAGCCCGACGTCGACGCACTCGCCGAAGGTATCGGCAACGACGGGGTGATCATCCCTGCCCTGCTGAAGCAGCTCAGGGCACGGATGAAGGAAGAATTCCGCCCCCATCTCCACTTCGGCGCGACCAGCCAGGATGCGATCGACACGGGGCTGGCGCTGCGGCTCGTCAAGGCCAACGACATCATCGACCGGCGGATCGAGGACGTGATCGACGCGCTCCAGGCGCTCGAGGCGCGGGATGGCGACATTGAGGTAATGGCGCACACGCGCATGCAGGCGGCCATTCCGGTGACAGCGGCGCGCAAGATTCGCTCGTGGCGGGATCCGTTGATTCGGGACCGCGCCCGCTTCGCCGAGAGCCGCGGCGACGTCGAGGTGCTCCACTTTGGAGGAGCTGCCGGAACACTGGAAAAGCTCGGCGACAGGGGAACGGCCGTGACGGCCGACATGGCCGGGGAGCTTGGCCTGCGGGCAGTGGACCATCCCCGCCATTCCGAACGCGACGGCATCGCCGCCTACGCCTCGGCGCTGTCGCTGATCACCGGCAGCCTTGGCAAGTTCGGCCAGGATGCCGCGCTCATGGCGCAGAACGAAATGGGCGAAATCGAGCTTGCCACCGGAGGCGGCTCGTCGGCCATGCCGCACAAAAAGAACCCGGTTCCGGCCGAGGTGCTGGTGACGCTCGCGCGGTTCAATGCGACGCTTCTTTCCGGCATGCACCACGCGCTCGTCCACGAGAACGAGCGGTCGGGCGCGGCCTGGACGCTCGAATGGATGATCCTGCCGCAGATGGTGGTGGCAACCGCCGCGGCACTCCGGCTGGCAGGTTCGCTGGCGCGCTCCATCTCATTCGTGCGAGGGTAAGCCCTTCTGGGACCGCTTGTTTTCCGTCGCGGTTCTGGGCGGAAAACCGGTGCCCACTTTTCCTGGAACCGCTTGTCTCTCTGTCGCGGTTCCGGACGGAAAACCGGTGCCCACTTTTCCTGGAACCGCTCAGGCGGATTGACCCCGTGCCGTTCCATTCGTTATATCGCGGAATACTCAAGGTGCCGTGCGCCCCGGGCGTACGGGTAAAAGGGAATACGGAGGGCATTTCGCCCGCAAGCCGTAGCTGCTCCCGCAACTGTGAGCGTGGAGGTCTCTCCACAGGCCACTGGACGCAAGTCCGGGAAGGCGGAGACACCGACGAAACGCGAGCCAGGAAACCTGCCTTGAGGCGTCACCTACCGGATGCGGGAAGCTTCCGGGGCTGTGGTCTTCGCAGTGGTGACGGCAAGTCATCGCTGGCGAAGCCGGGACACCAACCCCTTCGTCCAGCAGGGAACAACCGTTTTCTGGAGGGGCAAGCCGTGTCCTCGCGCATTCGATTCCATTCTCTTCTCGCCACGTCCGCCATTTCGCTCGTCGTTGCCGCCCTGCCGGCTGCCGCGCAGGAACTCAGGCTCGACACGATCGTCGTCACCCCCAACCGCGCACCGGCCAAGGCGAGCGAAATAGGCTCCTCGGTCACGGTGATCGACGAGAAGACCATCGAGGAGCAGTCACTGCCGACCGTCAGCGACTACCTCGTGACCGTGCCGGGCGTGACCATCGCCAGCCAAGGTGGCAAGGGGTCCCTCAGCACGCTGATGGTGCGCGGACTGCCGGGCGAGTATGTGAAGACACTCATCAACGGCATCGATGTCTCGGACGTGACCTATACCAAGGTGCAGTCCCATCACGGGCAGTTTCTTGCCGGCATCATGGACCACATGGAGGTTCTCAGGGGCTCGCAGAGCACGCTCTACGGATCGGAAGCGATTGCCGGCGTGGTCGATATCCAGACGCTCGGCGGAGTCACGGTCGGAACACACCACCGCATCGGCGTCGAAGGCGGATCGCACGGGACGGTGCTCGGCACCTACCGGCTGGACGCCGGATCGGACGAGGGGCAGTTCGGCCTTGCCCTGGCGGGACTTCACACGGACGGGTTCTCGGCCGCCGCACGCGGGACGGAGAATGACGGGTTCAAGAACATCACGGGGACCGTGGCCGGCCGCTATGAGGTCAGTCCGGATCTCACGCTGTTTGCCAGCGGACTCATCATTGACAGCCGCACCAGGTTCGACGATGCCTATCCCGCACCGGACTTCGTGGTGTCCGACAGCCTCGCATATTCAACCTACCGCCAGATTGCGGGGCGAGCTGGCGCAGAATTCACGCTCTTGGATGGACGGCTGAAGAATACCATTTCGATCCAGCACAGCCGGACCGATCGTGACAGCATTTCCAACCCCGCTCCGGAATATTTCGTCACCGATACGTTCCGGGGTGGCCGCACCCTGATCGACTACATGGGATCGGTCGAGGTGACACCGGATGTGCAAGTGAACTTCGGCGCAGACTGGCAGCACCTCACAGCCGACACGTCACAGGGGATCCATCGCAGCGCCAATCTGGTAGGCGGCTGGGCGGAGGCCATCTACTCCCCCATCGATCCCCTCACCGTCACGCTCGGGGCGCGCTACGATCACCACAGTACCTTCGGCGGACATGCGAGTTGGCGTGCCACGGGCTCCTACCGGTTCGAGGATACGGAAACCCGACTCCACAGTTCCGTAGGCACCGGCTATCGCGCGCCCAGCCTGTACGAACTGTACAGCGGCGCTTCCGGCAATCCGGACCTGCAGCCGGAAACGAGCCTGAGCTTCGATGCCGGCGTGGAGCAGACGCTGCTGGATGGCAAGCTGGTCGCCGATGTCACCTACTTCCAGATCGACGTGAAGAACTACATCGAGTGGGTGATGACCGATCCCAACACCTGGCGGGGTCGGTACAGCCAGGAGCGCGGCGGCCGCCTGCGCTCGCGCGGCGTGGAAGCCTCGCTGCGCTATGCCGCCACAGACTGGCTGGATCTCACCGGATCGTACACCTATACCGACGCCAGGCAGGCTGACGGAAGCAGGCAGGTCCGGGTCCCGCGGAACGACTTCCGTATTGGCGCCACCATTCGCCCGGCCGAGAAATGGACGATTTCCGCTTCGGCGCGAATCGTACTGGACACCATCGACTACAGGAATGACGGCTCCCGCATCCGTGATCTTGACGATTATGTCCTGATCAATGCCAAGATCGCGTACAAGCCGAACGAGAACACGGAGTTCTATGTTCGTGCCGAAAACCTGCTCGATCAGCATTATCAGGTGGTGGACGGGTACAACACGGCACCGCTGTCCGTTTTCGCTGGCATCAAGGCGAGCTTCTGACATGAGTGACGGGCGCTGGTCAGCACTGCAATTTCTGGCTGGCGCCATCGTTATGGCCGGAGCCGCTTTGGCCCCGGACACGGCCGGCGCCGCCGAAGCGCCCCAGCGGGTCATGTCCCTCAACCTCTGCACCGACCAGTTGGCAATGGCGCTGGCCGCACCCGGTCAGCTCGTCTCGGTGTCGTTTCTCGCGCGCGACCGGTCCATCTCGCCCATGTGGCGGGAGGCGCAGAACTATCCGGTCAACCACGGCCTGGCGGAGGAGGTCTTTCTCGAACAGCCCGACCTCGTGCTGACGGGTACCTTCTCGCAGCACAACACCACCCACCTCGTGCGCAAGGTGGGCATCCCGGTCGAGGAGTTCGACTTCGCCATGACACTGGAGACGATCCCGGGGGAAATCCGGCGGATGGGCGATCTGCTCGGGCAGCAGGAGAAGGCGGAGAAGCTCGCGGCAGATTTCTCCACCTCGCTCGAGGCCATCGAGCGGCGGCAGTGCGAACCGAAACCCACCATCCTCGCCTTCGAGCAGAACGGAGTGTCGCCGGGCAAGGATACGCTCGCCGATTCGGTTTTCCGCGCCGCCGGCTTCCGCAACCTTGCCGCCGAGGCTGGACTGGTGGGGGCTGCGCCCTTCCCGCTGGAACTGGCGATTGCCGAGGAACCCGACGTCATCGTCGTGCAGTCGCATGAGGACGATGCGCCCACGCTCGGGGCCTATGTGCCGCAACATCCGGCGCTGAAGCACCTGCAATCGCGGATCGACGCATTCCTGCCACCGGGGTCGTGGGCGTGTAACGGACCACTCATCATTGATGCGGTGAAGCGGCTCGCCGAACTGCGCCAGGAGATCGCCCCCTGCCCGGCGGAGGCTTCCCGATGAAGCCCGCCGCACTCAATCTGGGGCTCCTCGGCCTCGTGGTGCTGTTCTTCCTCGTCTCGCTGGCGGTAGGACCCGCGGGGCTCGGCATCACCGATTCGATTACCGGCATCATCGCGGGGGGAAGCGACGTCGGCGGCATCATCATGCGGGAAATCCGCCTGCCGCGCGCGATCCTGGCGCTCGCCATCGGTTTCACGCTGGGGATGTCGGGCGCCGTGCTGCAGGGCTTCCTCCGCAACCCGCTGGCCGAACCCGGCCTCATCGGCGTCTCCGGCATGGCTTCCCTCGGGGCGGTGATCCTTTTCTATCTCGGGCTCGCGGGGAACACGCTCTATGCCCTGCCCGCAGGAGCTTTGCTCGGCGCGCTGATCGCCGTGGCGCTGCTTCTGGCACTTGCTGCGCGAAGCAGCTCGACGCTCACGCTCATTCTTGCGGGCGTGGCGCTTTCCAGCCTGGCGGGAGCGCTCACCTCGCTGGTGCTCAACCTGTCGCCCAACCCGTTCGCGAGCTACGAGATCATCTTCTGGCTGCTCGGCTCGCTCAAAGACCGGTCGATGGAGCATGTCTGGCTGGCGCTGCCGCTGATGATTACGGGCTGGCTGCTGATCGCACTCTCTGGGCGGACAATCAATGCGCTCTCGCTCGGCGAGGAGGCTGCGGCAAGTCTGGGCATCAGCCTGCCGCGGGCCCGCGCCATGATAGTGCTGGGGGTTGCCCTCGGCGTGGGGGCGGCGACGGCGGTCGCGGGCGGCATCGGCTTTGTCGGCCTGGTGGTGCCGCATCTCCTGCGGCCGTTCACGGATGGGGTGCCGAACCGGCTGCTGCTCCCCTCCGGTCTCGGGGGCGGTGCGCTGCTGCTGGCCGCCGATACGGTCTGCCGCGTGGTGCTGCCGGCGGGTGAGCTCAATGTCGGCGTGGTGACCGCCCTCATCGGCGCGCCGTTCTTCCTCTGGCTGGTGGTGCGGACACGGAGGGAGGCAGCATGACGCTGGAAGTCAAGAATGTCATGGTGGAGCTCTCCGGACGGCGCATCCTGCGTTCGGTGAGCTTTGCCGTCGAGCCCGGCGAGGTTGTGGGGCTTCTTGGGCCCAACGGTGCGGGAAAATCGACGCTGATGCGGGCCATCACGGGACAGTACCCGGCTTACGGTTCCATCCGGCTTCTGTGCCAGGACCTGCCGCAACTTTCGCCGAAGCGGCGGGCACGTCTCATCGCCTATCTGCCGCAGACGCGGATAATCAGCTGGCCCATGAGCGTGCGGGACACGGTGGCGCTCGGGCGGCTGCCCTGGCGGGCCTTCGGCCAGCGTATGACGGAGGCGGATCATCAGGCCGTGCAGGATGCGCTTGCGCTGATGGACGTCGCACAGCTCGCAGGGCGCAAGGCGACGGAGCTTTCCGGCGGGGAACAGGCCCGCGTGCTTGCCGCGCGCGCGGTGGCACAGGACACGCCGCTGCTGGTGGCAGACGAACCCGCCTCAGGCCTCGACCCCGCGCACCAGATAATGATGATGGACGCTCTGCGCCGCATCGCCCGCAAGGGACGGATGGTGCTCGTCTCGCTGCATGACCTCACGCTTGCCGCGCGCTGGTGCGACCGGCTCATCCTGCTCAAGGACGGAGATATCGCCGGCTGCGGCGCTCCGGAAGAGCTGATGCAGCCGGAGCGGCTGGCGGAGGTGTTCGGAATCCGCGCGCATATTGCCCGCGAGGGGGACGGGCTGGTGCTAGCCCCCACGGGGCTCACCGAAGCGGGGCTCAGACAACCCGGGCCCGCCCCAAAGGAAAGCGATCCCGGCCGGGACTAGGTTTAACCCGCCTGCGGCCTGCGGCCGATCACGATCCAGCTGATCACCGGGTCCGCTTCGAGCGCCTTCACGAGCGTGTCGTAATCCGAAACGGTTTCTGCCGGGACCGCCACGCGGTAGACGCCACCGGGAAAGGGTCCCGCCATGAACTCCAGGCCCAGTCCCTCCAACGTCTTCGTCACGTCGGACATGCTGACCCCCTCGGCAAAGCTCACCAGTACGAAGGGCAAGGGGGCTCCCTCGGACGGGGTACCGGACACGGTTTGCGGCGATAGGACCGGCATCTCGCCGAGCCAGGCCATCATGGACCCGGCAACGACCACGGCGCCCAGCGCCCCGAGCAGAAACGGCCAGTACCAGACGGCCGAATGGCGGGCGGCCCGATCGGGGCGGCTTGCGGCGTCGAGCCGGGCCAAGGCTTCGTCGGTCGAGAAAAAGCGGGGAATGTGGCCGGTATTGGCCGCAGCCTGGCTGGGAACCTGTCTGGAGCCAATTGGCTGCGAAGCGGGCGGCAGATCCCGGGGGTGCCCGTCAGCCCCTTCGGGCAAATCGCCGCGACGCTCCACCCGGTCCGGTCCAGCCTGTTCTTTCGTGCCCATGGTCGTCCCCCGCACACAACGCGAATTCAAGAGACGCGACTACGTCCCCATTCGCCCTTGCATCTCGAGGGCCTGCGCGGAACGATCCGCTCCACAGCACCAAGAGCTATTGAAGGATCTCGAGCAAGATCCCCTTCAGCCAAACGTTATATCACTTGACTCTCGGCGCCAAGGAAAAAGCGCGCACGCAATGAGGCTGCCGGGAGCCTCACTGGCTGGTGGAACAGGTGACCGGCGCCGGAGGACGCCGGTCAGGTTGGTAAGCGTCAGCGGTTTGCGACCGGCGCCACCAGCGGCGTGATGCGGCGGACGGCAACGCGGCGGTTCTCGCGCTCCGGTTCCTGCGTGTTGATCTTCAGATACTGTTCGCCATATCCTTGTGTCACCAGGTTCTCCGGCGGGATGCCGAAGACATTGGTTAGCGCCACGGCCACCGACTCCGCCCTTCGGTCGGAGAGCGCCAGGTTTGCAGTCTCCGATCCCACGGCATCCGTGTGACCTTCCAGCAGGAAGGTCTCGGCGGGAATACGCTCCAACATCTCGATGATTGCGTTCGCCAGGTTCTCCAGACGGCCGATCTCGGTGTCGGAGATCGCGGCGGAACCGAACTCAAACTGGATGGTGTCGAGATCGATGCGGCGAACCTTGTCGCGCAGGCGCGCCGAGTAGCGAACCTCGTCGATGGAATAAAGCCGCTCGACGGGCTCGACCGGAGGCTCGGCGAGAAAGGCATAATATGCCTGCGGATCGTTCACCCGCCCGGCGTCCAGGATGTACTCCTCGACCGGAATGGTTAGGCGAAGCGGTGGCAGGTCGCGGCCCGGATCGCGGAAGGGCCGCATGTTCTCATAGCGGTCATCCGGGACATAGACGAGCACCACCTCGCGGCCGTCCGGAAGGACCCTAACGCGGCGGATCACGTCGCCATAACGATTGCGGATGGTGACCAGCCGCGAACCGTCGCGGCGCTCGACAACCTCGCGCACACGGCCGCCGCGCAGCTCCTCGTAGTAGACCGCATCATCCTGGCGGACGAGACGGCCATAGTCCGAGCCGCGGACATACACGTGGTTGTCGATCTCGACGATCGTGCGGTTGTCGTTGAACTGCTGCACTACCCTGCCCTCACGTGGACGCTCGAAGATCTCCGACCGGCGCATTGCCCGGTCCTCTGGCGTCTGGCCAAGATCCAGCCGCTGGCCCTCTTCCTCGATGACCGAACGAATGCCCTGCTCGATCTGCTCGGGCGGCTCCGGAAGCTGCTGGGCTTCGGCATCCGACTGCGGCGGCGGGGCGGGTTCCCCCGCCTGTGCAGGTTCGCCTGCCGGTTCACTCGCGGGCGGCTGTGCAGAGTCCTGCCCTGACTGTCCGGCGGGCTGCTCCTTCTGGCTATCGAGCACCGGGGCTGCGTTTTCCGGCAGGACCGATTGCCCGCTCTCGACCGGTTGTTCTCCCCCGGCAGGGGCAGGTTCGCCGGTTTCGGCCGGTGCAGCGTCGGAAGGCGCTTCAGGAGCGGCCTCAGGGGGCGTTTCAGCGGGCGTTTCAGCCGCGGGTTCACCGGACGGCTGGTCTACGGGAGCCTGCCGGGGTGCATCAGGCGCCGGGGTGGGAATAGGCGCCGGTCCGGATGGCTGTTCTTCCGGTGCAACGTCAGCCGGAGGCTCGGACTGCTGCAAAGCGGGCGCCTCGCCCGGAACCTCTGCCGGTTCGTCCGGCGAGGCTTCGGGGGCCACATCTGCGGGCGGCTCGACGGCCGGAGAATCGTCAGGAGAACCTGGCTCGCTGGCCGGAGCCTCTTCCCCTCGACCAGCCCCGTCTGGCGCGGGCTCGGCTTCCTCGCTGGCGGGCGGCTGCTCAGGCATCGCCGGTTCGGGCTCCGCCTCCGGCTCCGGCGCAGGACGTTCCTCAGGCACAGGTACCTCAGGCTCTGAGGGTTCCGGCGCTTGCTGCTGGTCCTGCTGCCCCTCTTCCCCGACGGGCGCGGATGGCTGCTCGGCATCTGGCGAAGTTTCCGGTTCGGCAGGTGCGGCGTCCTGGTCCTCGGGGGGCGCGGTCTCCTCCGGCGGGGCGGCAGGTGGAACGGCCGGCGACTGGGCGGGTACGCAGCCGTCTCCCGCCGCAGTGGTTCCCGGCGGGCATTCCGCAGCCGGAGCCTCGGGTGTCTCCGCCTGTGCCAGCATCAGCGGATCCTGCCGCTGACCGGCCCGCTCCGCCAGCGCGGCGGACGCCGGAACAAGGAGGCACAGGGCCGATCCCGCGAGCAAGCTTCTGGAAATTTTCATCACATCCTCCAGTGGGAAATCCCTTCGGGATGCAAACCCTCCGTTGCGCGAATGGTTCCGCTCGGGAAAGCGTCTCCAGGCCCCTTGACGGGCAGCGCAGGGCAGGCCACATGCGGCGGATGACCGAACCCTTCTGGAAGACAAAGACGCTCGAGGAGATGACCCCGCAGGAGTGGGAGTCGCTCTGCGACGGCTGCGGCAAGTGCTGTCTCGCCAAGCTCGAGGACGAAGATACCGGCGACATCTACTGGACCTCGGTGGGCTGCCGCCTGTTCAATGCCGAAACCTGCCGCTGCCGCCACTACGAAAACCGTCTCGCCACGGTCTCCGATTGCGTACAGCTGACGCCCGAGAAAGTACGCACGCTGCGCTGGCTGCCCTCCACCTGCGCCTACAAACTGGTAGCGGAAGGCAAGGACCTCTACTGGTGGCACCACCTTGTTTCCGGCAACCGCGAAACGGTCCATCTCGCCGGCGTATCCGTTCGCGGACGCGTTTCAATTCTTGAGACGGAACTCAACCAGCCCGAGGACTATTTGCCCTATCTGCTGGAGGAGGAACCATGAGCGAACGGACGGCACGGAGCACCATCGAGGCTTTCTTCGCGGCACTCAACGCGAGCGACATGGAGGCAGCCTTGGCGCTGCTGTCCGAGGACGTGATCCTGGACACGCGTGAAGGCTCGCGGGAAATCGGCAGGGACCGCTTCCACTGGTATTGGGGCATGCTCGCCCGCCACTTCACGGAACGCTACGCGGACATCGAGATCATGGAAGCGCCGGGGGGCTTCCGCGCTGCGGCGGAGGTCACCTTAACGGGAACTTACACGTCGACCCGCGAAGGTCTCCCCGAAGCTTCAGGCCAGAGCTACAGCGTACCGGGCGGCATGTTTTTCGAAGTGGAAGACGGCGTCATTACGCGTGTGACCACGTATATCAACATGGAGAACTGGAAGGCGGCGCTCGCGTCCGGGAGATGAACCGAACATTAACGTTTGGTTCGCGCTGGGTTCAGACTTGGTTTCGTATGGTTGGATCATCGAAGTTCCGAACACGGGAGTGAGACAATGTTCCGCCAGATCAAGACCATCGCCCTCGCAGCCGTCGTCAGCCTGGGTTCCCTCGCCGCTGTGCCCGCCGCCAATGCGGAAGGCGTCTACTTCAGCATCGGTTCGCACGGCGCCACCATCACCGTCCGCGATGGCCATCGCGGTCCCGGCTGGGGTGGACATCACCATCGCCGTCCGCCCGCCTGCTCCGCCCGCGAAGCACTGCACAAGGCCCGCGGCATGGGTCTTCACCGGGCACGGATCGTTCGCGAGGATCGTCGCGCGATCCACGTGGCAGGTCGGGGTCGCCATGGCCGGGACGTGGTCGTGTTCGCCCGCGCGCCGCATTGCCCGGTCATCCGCGTGCACTAATCGCCAGACCGATCACACGATCCCTGCCCCTTCAACCCTCCTTCACCAGACGAAAAGAGCCGCCGGACGGCCCATCCGGCGGCTCTTCCTTATTCATTCTGGAAGCCGATCAGTTCTGCAGGAGCTCGAAGGTCACGTTGACATTAACGCGATAGGCGTTCTCGCCCGCCTCGACCGGAACCGGGGCACTGGCGACCATCGCCTCCATGCGAGCAGCCTTCATCATCGGCATGGGCGGCGGCGTGCCCCCGCTTTCGGTAATGCGGAGCACCTTGCCGACCTCGGCCCCGGCGGCCTCGGCCAGTTCGCGGGCCTTGGCCATGGCATCCTCCACGGCCTTCTTCCGTGCCTCGCCGAGAACCGACGCCGGATCGTCATTGGTGAAGACAATGTTGCCGCCCTGGTTCACGCCGAGGGAAACGGCACGGTCCAGGACCGCGCCTACCTTCTCTATGTCGCGCACGCGCACCGAAAGCGTGTTGGTGACCTGGTATCCGGTGATGCGCGGCTTGTCCTCTCCGTTCTTGCCATCGGGATAAACGTACTGGGGATTGATCGACAGGCCGCTGGTCTGCAGATCCTTGGCCTCGATCCCCTCTTCCTTAAGGGCGGCAATGACGGCGGCCATCGCAGCGTTGTTTTCGTCCATGGCCTCGCGGGCCGTGGCAGCCTCCTTGAGGACGGACAGGGTGACAAGCGCCGTGTCGGGAGCGACGCGGACCTCACCTTCTCCTGTGACGTGAATCTTCGGCCGCATGTCACTCTCCTGAGCAAATGCCGGCGCCGCGGCGATGAGAGGGACCACAAAGGCAAGCGCTAAAAGGGACCGCGTCATACATAGTGCTCCGATTACCTCTACCGACTCGGGTCTAAGTTGTGATTATGGACCGAATGGGGCACGGCTGTCTCCTGCCCCCCTTGTCTGGAAAAGCGAAAGCATCTAATCAGGGTTCGCCGGGCCTGTAGCTCAATGGTTAGAGCCGGCGGCTCATAACCGCTTGGTTGGGGGTTCGAGTCCCTCCGGGCCCACCACCCCGACATTATGCCATTGATTTTGTTTAGGTGCGGGGCGGTCTGAAATTAGGTGTGGGGCGCACGCAAAACACCCACGCGGGGTACGCCAATCCAATACTCAAAATGATAACGTTGGTAGTGAGGCGTCGCCGACGCAGATCGTTCGCGTGACGTCTCTGCCCTGATTTGAGGAATACCTTTTGGGGTTTGGGCGAGGGAAAATGATCAATAAATTTGTTGCAGCGGCCCTTCTGTCGTTTGGCGTTGTGACGATGGTTTCATCCACGGAAGCTGCTCAACTGATCTCCAGTTATACCGACGTCGAAAAATGTCCGATTCCGTTTGAACGCGATGATGAGTTTATCTTCGAATGTACCGGACCCGGCGGCGTGAAGGCCGTCCTCTACTACGTGGAAGGCAAGGTTGAGATTTACTATGACGAAGGGGGCCGCACCATCGGGACCCATGCCGGCATCATTGAGCTTTCGACAAGAGCTCCCCGCGCCTTCGGACAGAAACACGAGTGGCGCATGAAAAAGGGAGGTCGCAAACCCTGCGCCGCCATCATCCGGGTCTATGCGGCGGAGGGCGAGCGCCTGGTGGTTGCCGATCTTTCCGGCACAGGCGGACGCCTTGGGCTGGTCAAGACCAACAATCAGGCCCGCGCGCTGGCGGACAAGGCCTGCCGGTAACCGGCGAATTTCACGCTATGTCCGAAAGGCCGCAGAAACCTGCGGCCTCGCTCACAAGCGGAAAGTTGATGGATCCTGTTCCCTGTCCTGATCGAGCACCGCGCTCTACGCACGGCATGGCGGTCAGGATCTTGCGCGAACCTTACCACATCACTGATCGGAGGATCTGCTTCCAGCTCTCCGACCATCTCTCGTACGAGAAGTTCTGAGCAACAGCCTGTGCGCGCCGGGCGAGATCCGCGGCAAGGGCCCGGTCATCAGCAAGCCGGGTCACGGCGCGTTGCAAATCGTCCCCTGTGGGCCGGATCAGCAAGCCGTTGTATTCGTCAAGCACGAGATTCGGCAGGCCACCGATATTGGTCGCAATCACAGCGCAGTTGGAAGCAAATGCCTCGAGACAGGACAGGGAGGTACCCTCGCTGCACAAGGTCGGGATCAACACAACGTGATGCTCGGCGTATACCTCGCCCATTTCGTCCATGTCCCGCTCAATCCAGTCCACCCTGCCAGGGTGACGTGCCATGAAGCTGCGGGTGGCGCGTGTGTCTTCGCCGACTGCCTGCCCGCACAAGGTGAGATGGATGTCCTGTCTCTCCGCGAGCAACCTGTCGAAAGCCTGAATCGTGAGGTAAAGGCCGCGCGGCTCGCACATCCGCCGCGGGAAGAGTATCTTCAGAACCCTCGCGTCAAAGTCCTTGTCAACCGCGCGAAACTGCTCGTGATTGACGTAGTTCGGAACGTAGTGGAGGTGCCGTCCAAGGTCCCAGTCCACTGTGCGGATCCAGTTGATGAAGTTCGTGTCGACGCAAGTCACGGCGCGGCAGCGCTGCAGAGCTTCCACGATCTGCCTGCGGAGCACCGTATTCTGCTCCACAAAGAAGCGGTTAGTGGTCGCATCCCAGTGGATGCCGTGGTTGATACCCACGATGCGTTTGCTGGCACTGAGGCCGCATGCCAAGTCCATGGGCGAGGCGATCACCAGATCGGCATCCATCGTATGGCATTCCAAGTTGCCTGACAGTTTGCCCAAGTTCCAGGCTCCGCCTACGGGAATGCCGATGACCGGCACCCCACGAAAACTGCGCTCGAAGGGGACTTGCGAGCTTTGCAGGATGCGTGGCTTCAGGCCCATTTCCCCGCAGATCCTGGTCAGATCGGTCACGTAGCGCTCGGCGCCGCCGCGAAACAGCACCTCCCCCTTCCAGTCGAAGAAATAGACGTTGATGATGTCCACACGCTCCGGCGGCCGTCCTGCGCGAGCCGGGACCCGGACCTCCCTTTCAGCCAGGCGCTCCAGCAGAGGGCGCGTCAGATGCCGCCAGTCGTGACGCTTCAGCACAGGTTCACGGTCGGAAGCCGAAACCCGTCGCCAGGAGCGTTCCTTCACCCAGGCCACGACCTGCTCAGGAGACCCCACCTCGATAATATCCGCATACTCTTCCAACGTCTTGGTGCGCGTTGCCACGACGGGCTTTCCCGCTGCCAGGAACTCGAAGAGCTTGAGGGGCGAAACACCGTCCGTCGCCGCGCCAGGGCGAAACGGAACGATGCCCACATCGATTTCTGCGAGGTAGGAACGGAGCTGATCATACGGGATCTTGCCCAGGTGCCTGACATTGGAGCGCTCGAACAGCTCTTCGTACGCCTCCTGCACCTTCGGAAGCGCCGGAACGTCAAAGGCTGCCACAGGCCCCACGAGCACCAGCTCGACGCCCGGAAGATCAGCAATTCTGCCCAGGAGATCCACGTCCAGCAGCTCGGTCAGGACGCCGTGATACCCCACGCGAAGGACACCGTCATCGGAGCGCGGCGTTCCATCGGCGTCGGACGACCGGAAGTCGTCGATGTAGACACCGTTTTCCAGAAGCAGTGGCTTGTTGGCAATTTTTCTATTTTTTTCAAAGAGATATTTGGAAGAAAAAAGAGCCGTATCCGCCACGGAGAGAAGAAAGCGGTGATCGGACTGAAGGTACTCACCATTCTCCGAGAAGGTCGCTTCATCATCCAGGACATCGTAGACGATGCGCGCGCCCGGCAGAAACTCCTGAAACAGGCGAAACTTCGGATAATGGATGTAGAGAATCGGCGCGGCCTCCCGGAAGAAGGCCACGGCATCCTCCCAAAGGTTACTGACGTAGAGGCCGGGTTGCCGGCAGACAATTTCGCGCGGCCTGTCATTCATCTCCAGCATGAGGCATAGATAACCTTCCTCTACCAGAGCGTGCATGATGTGATCGGGCCGCTGCTTCAGGCCCAGGTCATAGCCGACCGGGGCGAGAACCACGCCTTTATAGTTGCGCCAGTCTCCAACCGCATCGGCGATACGCTGCATGCGCCAGCCAAGTGGCGCCTGGAGGTACTGCTGCAGATGTTGGGTCAAAGCTTGCTGATGTTCGCGATACTGCTTGGGACGTTTTTTTTCAGCCTGGATATGTCGGAGCCGCGCACGGACCTCCATCGCCGCCTTGCGGCAGCCATCCGCGAAGCCGTATTCCCTGACGTACCAGCCGAACAGACGAGCGACACGAATTGGCGCTTGCGAAGCCATCGTCTGAACGAACCGCACGGACAAACCCACGTTCTCAACCATATCCAGATTAGCTTTCTTCGTTCTCGTGTCTGGCCGCCATCTAAATCTCCCGAATGTAGTATTACTCAAATATCCACACGCTTAATTATAGTTCCCTAACATTATTGCCTTCCAATAAGACAATATTTCAAAAACAAATAGTTTATGATACATCACAATTAATCTTAAAGTACAGGCGATCGGCCAGCCAACCGAAGCCCGTGCGCCTTTTTTTTAAGCAGGCACAACCAGCAAAATCAACCCCATACAACCGCTGATCATTCAAACTCAGTTCATCTGTTGTTGATCAACTGGGAAAGCAGGCGCCAAGGCGACCAAAACTCGGTGCTCATCATCCGAAGAGCAAACAGCAGGCCATTGCCCGAGGTGGAACAATCCCTGTCAAGCTTGCGACGTTCCGTGGGGTGGACCTTAGTGCCGCGATCCTGTAGGCGATGGCAGCGGGACGGCAAGAAGCAGGGGGATCAAGCGGCCATGAGCATCTTGAAGGATCTGCGCTACACCATCATTCGCGCCGGACTGGAGGGAATTAACCTGCTCATGCCGGGGGCACTGCGGTCGAAAGCGCGCGGACGCGGACTCATCTTCACGCTCCATCACGTGCGGCCCCAAGAGAAGAAAGACTTCGATCCAAACGCAATCCTGACGGTCACACCGGAGTTCCTCGAGGAAGCCATCCAGGTCTCACTGGAATGCGGCCTCACGCCAGTGGCCGCAGAGGATCTCCCCACACTGCTGGCCAACCCGGCGGACAAGCGGCACTTCGTGAGCTTTACCCTCGACGACGGCTACCGGAACAATGCAGAGTTTGCCGCGCCGGTGTTCCGCAAGTACGGCGTACCGTACACGATCTTCATCACGAAGGGATTTGTCGAACGCACGCGTTCGCTGTGGTGGGAGACGGCCGAAGCGCTGCTACGCAAGGCGGAGCGGATCCGCTTCAATTTCGGCAAGGGGCTGGAAACCATCGACCTCGAGACCGCGGGACAGAAACAGGCGGCCTTCGAGCGCTTCGTCGCCTATGTCGCCACACAGGACGAGGACGAGGCCGTCGCCGAACTGGACGTGCTGGCCATGGAACATGGCATCGATCCGCTGGGGATCACCGCGGACCTGACCATGGACGCATCGGAGCTGGCGAATCTCGACAAGGACCCGCTCGCCCGCTTCGGCGGACATACGGTCACACACCCCAATCTGCGGCGGGTGAGCGAGGAGCGCCTTCGCGAGGAGATCCTGCTGTCGATGCAGGCGGTGGAGCGATATGTCGGCCGGTATCCGCGAGTCTTCGCCTATCCTTACGGTTTCCCGGCCGCCGCGGGCGAACGCGAGTTCAGGGTCGCGGCAGAACTCGGCGTGCCGATGGCCGTCACGACGCAGCCCGGCATGCTGCGGCCGGAAAACCTGCAGACCCCCACCGCCTTCAACCGGGTCTCTCTCAACGGCCTTTACCAGAAGCGGCGGTACGTCCGGGCCCTGATTTCCGGCCTGCCCTTCCGTTTCGCCTGACACCCGGCACGCGGCCCTCTTGCGGGGGATGCCCAAAACCGCAGGACGGGCCCTGTCTCAGGCTCCTGAAACTGTCCCATCCCTACTGGAAGTCAAACGCGCTGAAGCCAGTGACCATCTCGTCGAGGCCGAGCGGGCGGGTGACAGGAGGCTCGGCGCGGGAGAGGCATCCCTGACGCTCGCACAGGCGGCAGGCACGGCCAACCGGAAGCGGCGCTTCCAGGGAGGCCTGGCTGAGCGCGCCGCCGTAGACGGTCTGGCCGGCGTAGGACAGCTCGCAGCCGAGCAGAATGGCGGTGCGGCGTGGCCGCACCTCGAAACCAGCATAGGGGCCGTCCACCGTGCGCGAAAGGGTCAAGAACATTTCGCCATCCGGCATCTGCACCGCCTCGGGAATGATGCGGCCCGGCTCGGCGAAGGCGGCATAGACGGCCAGACGCGGACAGGCCCCGCCGAAGCGGGCGTGCGGGAAGCCCTCCGCCCCTGCCCTGCGCAGACGGTTTCCGGCGTGGTCGATCTCCATCATAAAGAACGGAATGCCCGCACGCTCTTCCCGCGCGAGCGTGGTCAGGCGCGTCGCGGCCTGCTCGAAGGAGACACGGAAGCGCGCGGCCAGGACATCGATATCGTAGCGCTGCCGCTCAGCGGCATTGAGGAAAGCTGCATAGGGCATCATCAGCGCATGCGCGGCGTAGCGGGCAAGCTCGAAGCGGGCGAGACGGCGCGCTTCGTCGCTGGACAGCCTGAGGGCGTCGATCTCGGCGGCGATGGCCGCGCGCATGCGAATGAGGCAGGCCTCGATCGCGAGCTCCCGCAGCTGGTCTGCCGGAGACAGGCGCTCCGACAGGAACAGCCGGTGTGAATGGCGGTCATAGCGACGGCGCCAGTTGGGCATCACCGAGACCGGCAGGACGCGGACAGCGATGCCGTGCTCCTGCTGAAGCCAGTGCCTGAGGGCAGCCGACAGATCGTCCTGCGGCGACAGGATACGGCCAAAGGCCTCCGCCTCCTCCTCGAGCGAGGCGAAATGGTTGGGGCGGGCTTCCAGAACGTCGCGCACTTCATTGGCCGGCAGACGCGGAACCGCGATGGTGCTCGCTCCAGGATTGGCCGCAATAACCTCCGACAGATCCGACAGACGTTCAGCCTGCTCGCGGTAGGCGCGGTACAATTTCACGAGCGCAGTGGCGGCATTGGGAGCGGCCTCGGCAAATTCGACCAGCTCATGCTCGCCGGGAAGCTCGCCCGAAAGCAGGGGGTCGGCAAAGACTTCGCGCAGCTGGCTCAGGGACGCTGCGCCCTCGCCGTGAAGCTCCTCCGGATCGACCTTGTAGACGGAGGCAAGCTTGAGGATGAGCTGTACGGTGAGCGGGCGCTGGTTGCGCTCGATCAGGTTGAGGTAGGACGGCGAAATGCCCAGCGCCTCCGCCATCGCCGTCTGTGTAAGCCCCTTCGAGACCCGAATGCGACGGATGCGAGCCCCGGCAAAGATCTTCTGCGCAATCATCTTTACAAATTTGACACGAGCCTTGGTGCGCAGAGTATTTTACATTTTTGACAAGTTTACAAGAAGAGATTGACGAAACTCGACAGAACAACCCGATTTTCCATGCTGCAATGCGAAATTTTGCTGACAGTCACGACGGCGTTCGCGTAAATCCTGTCACAGATTTTCGCCAACCGATATAACGAGCCGCAGCATGACAGACTTTTACAACCTTGTTCCGTCCGCTCCCAAGGGACGCTTTGAAGGCATCGAGCGCCCGTATACCGTCGAAGACGTCAAGCGCCTTCGCGGTTCCATGCCGATCCAGTACACGCTGGCCGAGCATGGCGCCAACAGGCTCTGGAAGCTCCTGCAGGAGGAGCCGTTCGTCAACGCACTCGGCGCGCTCTCCGGCAACCAGGCGATGCAGATGGTGCGTGCCGGCCTGAAGGCGATCTATCTCTCCGGCTGGCAGGTTGCTGCCGACGCAAACACGGCCGGGGCGATGTATCCGGACCAGTCGCTCTATCCGGCCAACTCCGCGCCAGAGCTCTGTCGCCGCATCAACCGCACGCTGCAGCGCGCTGACCAGATTGAAGTCTCCGAGGGCAATGGCCTGTCGGTCGAGACCTGGTTCGCTCCGATCGTCGCTGACGCCGAGGCCGGTTTCGGCGGCCCGCTGAACGCCTTCGAGATCATGAAAGCCTTCATCGAGGCGGGTGCCGCTGGCGTTCACTTCGAGGACCAGCTGGCCTCCGAAAAGAAGTGCGGCCATCTGGGCGGCAAGGTGCTGATTCCGACCTCCCAGCACATCCGCAACCTGACGGCCGCGCGCCTCGCCGCCGACGTCATGGGCGTGCCGACCCTCGTCGTCGCCCGCACCGACGCCGAGGCCGCCAAGCTGCTCACCTCGGACATCGACGAGCGCGACCGTCCGTTCGTGGACTACGACGCCGGCCGCACGGCGGAGGGCTTCTACCGCGTCCGCAACGGCCTCGAGCCCTGCATTGCCCGCGCGGTCGCCTATGCGCCCTACTGCGACCTCATCTGGTGCGAGACCTCGAAGCCGGACCTGGAGCAGGCGCGCAAGTTCGCAGAGGGCGTGCACAAGCACTACCCGGGCAAGATGCTCGCCTACAACTGCTCGCCGTCGTTCAACTGGAAGAAGAACCTGGACGACGCCACGATCGCGAAGTTCCAGAAGGAGCTGGCGGCCATGGGTTACAAGTTCCAGTTCATCACGCTCGCCGGCTTCCACCAGCTGAACTACGGCATGTTCGAGCTCGCCCGCGGCTACAAGGAGCGCCAGATGGCGGCCTATTCCGAGCTGCAGCAGGCCGAGTTCGAGGCGGAAGCTCACGGCTACACCGCCACCCGTCATCAGCGCGAGGTTGGCACGGGCTACTTCGACCTCGTGTCGCTGGCAATCACCGGCGGCGAGTCCTCGACCACGGCTCTGGCCGAGTCGACCGAAGCCGCCCAGTTCAAGCCAGCGGCCGAGTAAACATCATCACACTCCTGAAGGGAGACCACCATGCAACGCACACACGTCAAAGAGCGTGCCGAGGAACAGTCAATCGCCATGGATGCCGATCAGCAGGCAGCGGTCCGGGCGCTGGCCAATGACCTGCACCGTCTCAACCAGTCGGTGATCAAGGCCGTGGAGATGGGCCTGACCGTGGAGCTCGTGCGCTCGTCGCGCTTCCATGGTGGCGACGGAAGCTGGGGCGATCTCCTCGTCCCAGTCTTCCTGGCCAAGGGCCCTTCAGCCCACTGACCGCTCGCGGAAGGCTTCACGGAAGCGTGCGGCCTTCCTCCGCGCCTGACCAAGCCCCAAGCGATTCCGAGCGGTTTCCGGGAAACTTGGCACCAATTCTTCACGGAACCGCGAACAGGAAACCCTCAGGTGGGTTTTACCGGAAAATCAGTCTCTCCCATTGGCCATGCGGCATGTCACCTGTGCCGCGTGCCCGTCCTGAGCCAACAGCACAGGCGGCTTCAGCAGGACAGGTCCGGCACACGCCGCGTCCCTAACCTGCCCGGACAAGTCCTGCGGCCGATCCCCGCGCCGGAGGCAATATCGTCAACGCGGGGGTCACCACTTTCGCTCGTTCTTCCTCAGACGCTCCCTAGGCCCCTGCACTCCCGGCAGGGGCCATTTTTTCTTAATTAAAAAGGCGCCGCGGGGCGCCTTCTCGGGATGTCATGCCGTGTCTCAAACGCCAGATTGCGGCGGGCCGGTCAGTCGTCCTTGCGGGTCGGCAGCTCGGAGATGCCGCCGTGCGCGGCGGACCACTCGAGCGGCGACTTGAGGAAGGCTTCCACCTCATCCAGCTGTCCCGGGAAGCGGCCTTCCTTGCGACAGACCTCCAGCACATGCCACCAGGTCGAAAGGTAGTGCAGCTTCATACCGGCAGCCTCGAGACGGGCCGGCGTGTCCTTGAAAATGTCGTAGTAGAAGGGCGCGAAGGTGTGGCTGACGGTGGCCCCGGCGTTGCGGAGCGCTTCGGCGAACTTGAGCTTGCTGCCGCCATCCGTCGTCAGATCCTCGACCAGCAGGACGCGGGCGCCTTCCCTGAGATCGCCCTCGATCTGGGCGTTGCGGCCGAAGCCCTTCGGCTTCTTGCGCACGTAAAGCATGGGCAGGCCCAGGCGGTCGGCGATCCAGGCGGCGTAGGAAATGCCGGCCGTCTCGCCACCGGCCACCGCGTCGAACTGCTCGAAACCCGCGTCACGCAGGATGACGGAGATGCCCAGGTCGATTATGGCGGAGCGCACGCGCGGATAGGAAATGATCTTGCGGCAGTCGGTGTATACCGGGCTACGCAGGCCGGAGGTGAAAGTGTAGGGCTCGTTGGCCCGGATATGGACGGCCTCGATCTCCAGCAGCATCCGCGCCACTGTCTCGGCAATCAGCGCCTTGTCCGGAAAGGTGTTGGCGAACATGAAGGTGTCTCCGTAGTCGTTTTTCCGCAGACGCGGCAGTTACTGTGCTCCCGTGCCCAGGGGCGCGGGCTCGAGAAATCTCCGTGCGCAGCGGGGACGGACGAATATCCGCCCGCCGGTTGCGTCAGTCCGCGTCCTCGACCTCCCAGTGGATGGGGAACATCGGGTCGAAGACGGTGATCGTGTGCTCGCCTGCCGTGATCTTCGCGGGCATGGTCACCGGCTCGTCGCGGCGGACCAGGGTGATGCGCTTCTCGTTCGGCAGCAGACGGTAGAATGCCGGACCGTTGAGCGAGGCGAAAGCCTCCAGGCGGTCGAGCGCCCCTTCCTGCTCGAAGACATGGGCCAGGCAGGCCATGGTGTTCGGCGCGTTGAAAACGCCGGCGCAGCCGCAGGCGCATTCCTTGAGCGGGTCGATGTGCGGGGCGGAATCGGTACCGAGGAAGAAGGTTCCCTCGCCCGAGGTCGCCGCGGCGCGCAACGCCAGGCGGTGCTTCTCGCGCTTGGCAACCGGCAGACAGTAGTAGTGCGGACGGATGCCCCCCACGAGGATCGCGTTGCGGTTTATGATGAGGTGGTGCGGCGTGATGGTGCCGGCAATCGCGCCATTCTGGGCGCGGACGAAGTCGACCCCATCGCTGGTCGTCACGTGCTCCATGACGATGCGGAGCTCCGGTATGCGCTGGCGTAGGGGCGCCAGCACCCGCTCGATGAACACCGCTTCACGGTCGAAGATGTCGACGTCGGGGTCCGTCACCTCGCCATGGACGCAGAGTGGCATGCCGATCCCGGCCATGCGCTCCAGGACGGGATAGACCTTCTCGATGTTGCGCACGCCGCTGTGGGAATTGGTCGTGGCGCCCGCCGGATAGAGCTTCACTGCCGTAACGATGCCATCACGGAAGCCAGCCGCGATGTCGTCGGCGGAGCTGTTCTCCGTCAGATAGAGGGTCATCAGTGGCTGGAAGCTGCTGCCTTCGGGCAGCGCGGCCAGAATCCGCTCGCGGTAAGCTGCCGCGTCTGCCGTGGTTACGACCGGCGGAACCAGGTTCGGCATGACGATGGCGCGGCCGAAATGGGCGGTGTACGGCGCCACGGCCTGGAGAACCGTTCCATCGCGAAGGTGCAGGTGCCAGTCGTCCGGCTGGCGGATCGTGATCTTTTTCATGAGGTCCAACACATAGCCGGATTCCGCGCCCGCGCAAGGAGAAAGCAGGCCGCACCGCCGCCTTCGGCGTGGAAAAGGCTCGCCACTCCTGTCGGATTGGGGCATCCTCGTCCGTCCATAAGGGAGGAGGAATGCCATGCTCTATGCGATCCTGTGTTACCATGACGAGAATGTCGTCACCTCCTGGTCGAAGGAGGAGGACGACGCCGTTCTGGCGAAGCGGGGCAAGGTCACGGCCGAGCTCGCCGCGCGCGGCAAGATGGGCCCGTCGATCCGGCTGCTGCCGACCTCGGCGGCAACCACGATCCGCAGCGGCCCGAACGGCGACGTGGTTCTCGACGGCCCCTTCGCGGAAACGAAGGAACAGTTGCTCGGCTTCTACGTACTGGAAGGCGACAGCCTCGAGGAGGTGATCGAGGCGGCCAAGGCGATCAAGAAGGGCGAAACCTGCACCTTCGAGATCCGGCCCATCAGCATCTTCAAGAAGGGCGTCGTCGAGGCAAAGGCGGCAGAGACGGCATGAGCGACCTCGCCTGGATCGAGAAAGCACTGGTTGGGGCGCGGCCGCAGGTCGTCAGCGCTCTGCTGCGCTACTTCCGCGATCTCGACCGGGCGGAGGAAGCCTTCCAGGAAGCCTGCCTCAGGGCGCTCAAGACCTGGCCCGAGAAGGGACCGCCGCGCGACCCTGCCGCGTGGCTCATCTTCGTCGGGCGCAACGCGGCGCTCGACAGCGTGCGGCGCGACAGTCGCACCACAGAGCTGCCCGAGGACCGGTTGATCTCCAACCTCGACGACGCCGAGGCGGAGATGTCGGAGCGGCTCGACAATTCGCATTACCGCGACGACATCCTGAGGCTCATGTTCATCTGCTGTCATCCGGACTTGCCCGCGACCCAGCAGATCGCGCTGGCGCTCAGGATCGTCTCCGGCCTGACGGTGAAGGAGATCGCGTCCGCCTTCCTCGTCAACGAGAAGGCGATGGAACAGCGCATCACCCGCGCCAAGCGACGGATCATGGCTGCGGACGTGCCCTTCGAGGCGCCCGGACCGGCGGAGCGTGCCGAGCGCGTGGGGGCAGTCGCGGCGATGATCTACCTCATCTTCAACGAAGGCTATGCCGCAAGCGGCGGCGAGGCACACCTGCGCGCACCGCTCTGCGACGAGGCGATCCGGCTCGGCCGGCTGCTGCTGCGTCTGTATCCCTCGGAGCCCGAGATCATGGGGCTGCTGGCGCTGATGCTGCTCCAGCATGCACGCACCCCCGCCCGGCTCGACGCGGACGGCAACATCATCCTGCTCGAAAACCAGGACCGGACCCTCTGGAACCGGGAAATGATCGCGGAGGGGCTTGCGCTGGTGGAAAAGGCGGTGCGGCACCGACGGCCGGGTCCCTATCAGCTGCAGGCTGCCATCGCCGCGCTGCACGCGCAGGCGGAACGTCCGGAAGAGACCGACTGGACCCAGATCAGCCTGCTTTATCTTACGCTGGAACGCATGACCCCCTCCCCCGTCATCACGCTCAACAGGGCGGTCGCGGTGTTCAAGGCATCCGGAGCGGAGCAGGCGCTCAACCTCGTTGAGCCGCTCAAGGTCAAGCTCGACGGCTATTTCTACTTCCACGGTGTGCGCGGCGCACTGCTCAAGGAACTGGGACGGGTCGAGGAGGCGCGGCAGGCATTCAGCCGCGCCATTGCGCTTGCCCGCACGCCGGCGGAAGCAGCACACATCCGCCAGCAGCTTGACGCATTGGAAGCAGGCCGGAAGTTCCTGACGCCCGCCCGTCCGTGACCGAAAGGTGGTTGTCGGATCAGGCGATCCCCATTCGTCGTTCCTTCAGGAAAACCTGAGGAGGAATCCATGCCGGAAATCGAAGTTGCTCCAGGTGAGACTGCGGAGGTCCGCGGCGGCGTCATCGCCTATCTGGAACTGGATGGCGCGGTGAGGGCCGCGGAGATCTTCAAGCGTGCCTTCGGCGCCAGGGAGGTAGCCCGCGCTCCGCTCGACGACAAGGGCCGCACGATGCACCTGCACCTCTACATCAACGGCGGGTCGCTCATGCTCTGCGATGCCTTTCCCGAGCACGGACATCCCGCTGAAAAGCCTGCCGCGGTGACCCTCACACTGAAGGTGGATGATCCGGAAGCTTGGTGGGAACGCGCGACAAAGGTGGAGGGCTTCGAGATCGAAGTGCCCCTGCAGGTGATGTTCTGGGGCGACAAGTACGGCCAGATCCGCGACCCGTTCGGTTTCCGCTGGGCGATCACGGGATAGGAAGGTTTTCGCCTGCGCCTCGCATCCCCGAATCGTCCCATCAAATTTGGGCGGAGCGCAAAGGTGACTCCGCCTTTTTCCTGTTTTAAGTTTCACCCTCTCACGGGCACATAGGTGCGCAGGCGGCTATTAGGCGCAACTACGCCGATTGTTTCAACCAGCCGTGCATGACAGAGTCTTTTGATTACGCCTGCACGGTCTGTATCAGAGGGTCTCATCCCCCTCCCGGCAAAATAAATTCACCCGCCGACCTTTACGTCGGGAACCGATGCCCTATCCTCTCTCATGTCTGCGTCGCGTGAGGCGCGGAGTTTGCGCGGCTTGATGCCAGCAAGAAGTCCGGTACATCGAAGGGAGACAATTCATGGCACAGGCACAAACGGGCGACATCGTTCGCGTCCACTATCGCGGCACGCTCGCGGACGGAACGGAATTCGACTCTTCCCGCGGCCGCGAGCCTCTGGAATTCCAGATCGGCAGCGGTCAGGTAATTCCCGGCTTTGAGCGGCAGGTCGAGGGCATGTCGGTTGGGGAGACCACCGTCGTAACCATCCCGGCGGACGAAGCCTACGGTCCGCGGGACGAGCGCCAGGTGCAGGAGATTCCGCGCAGCGCCCTGCCGCCGGAACTGACTCTGGAAATCGGCACTGGCCTGACGGCCACCACACGGGACGGCAGGGAAATCCCCCTCACCGTGATCGCACTTACGGACGAGACCGTGACCGTCGACGGCAACCACCCGCTCGCAGGGCGCGACCTGACGTTCGAGCTGGAGCTGGTCGAGATCGTCGAGTCACCCGGGAAGTCCGGTTTCGGGTTCTGATGCAGAACGGACGGCACAAGCCGCGCGTCCATCCTTCTGCGTGAAATTTGCGCCCCGCTGGCGTGAGATATGCTCACCGCGCGGGGCGTTTTCGATGCGCGCCCGGCGCTGGCCTCACGGTGAAGCGGGCGCCTCGCTCAATTGAAGATGTGTTCGCCCATCTCGTCGATGATCTGGCGCCCTTTGCGGATCGCGTGATCGGCGGCGAGATCGATCGACGGGAAACGGTCGGCGCGAATGAAGCGGTGCTCCTTGCGGACCCCATTCACCTCCTTGGTGATCACGCCGCAGGTCTGGAACTGGCCCTGCTCCTTGTAGGGCGTCGCGCGGATCAGAAAGCCCTTGTGCTCCACTGCCTCGCCGACGGTCTCGCTGCCGCCCGACGTCTCGCGGGAACCTCCGCCGAACAATCGCTTCAGGAATGACATTACCGTGCTCCGCTCCTCGTTCTGCAGGCCGCCCGTAACGCGTCCGGCCCGGGACAATCAATCCGTCATGCTATATGAAGCACAACCGTGCGGCTATGGGGCCGGTCGCGGTGTTCAAAGAGATATATACCCTGCCAGGTGCCAAGCAATGGTTGGCCGTTGCCGACCGGTACGGCCAGGGAAACGGGCATCATCGCGGCCTTGATGTGGGCAGGCATGTCGTCCGGCCCTTCCAGCGTATGCACGATCCAGCGCATCGACGGATCATCAGAGGGCGGCACGAGACGGCGGAAGAACTCCCTGAGGTCGCGCCGCACGTCCGGATCCGCGTTCTCCTGGATCAGCAGCGAACAAGACGTGTGACGCACGAAGACGGTGAGCAAGCCCGTATCGACGCCGCTCGAGCGGACGAAAGCCCTCACCCTGTCGGTAAACTCGTAAAGGCCCTGACCGGAGGTGTTTATCGTCAACTGCTGCTGGGGCATGGCGGAAGCAGGAACATGTTTGCCGCCGCCTGTCAACGGGCGCGGCCTTGCGCGGCCGCCCCTAGTCGTGAGCGGCGACGGGGGAAGCGGACGAGGAAAGGATCGGGCGGCCGTTGGCCGGAGCGACGGGTCGCGCATTCATCGGATAAAGGGCGCGGAAGCGGGTAATGTCGTCCCCGCTCACCTTCACCGGATGCTGCAGCACCATCCAGGACACCTTCTCGCTGCAGGGCGGTGTCGTAAGTGAGCCGTCGTAGAACCAGTATTCCCGTTCGTCCGGAAAAGTCCGGTTATATCGACATCATCGACCTCGACGCTCACTCCCTCTTTCGCCGGAAAGTGCGAGGCCAGACGAGCGAAGCTCTCATTTTCTCCGCCAGAATCTAGAAACACGGCGAGCACGCCGAGATCGTCGCTGCCGACGCGGCGATGCACGAAGTGAGCCTCCATTGGGAAGCGCCTGCCCTGGACTTCATGCTCGCTCGGCGCATGGAAATGAAACTGAAGAAGCTCGTAGGTCTCGCCCCCGCGGCGAAGGAAGCTGCCCGCGGGCACATCAACCTGGATCGTGTGGCCGTTGTTCACCATGCGGGTCTCGCCCGCCCCCCATTCGATATCGATGGCCGGCAGACCGGCGGGCGTGGCTTCTTCAATGTCGACGGGAGACTGCCGCGCGCCGACTGAGCAGGCGGCATAATCGTGGCTTAAGTCTCCCCAGTGCGCGGGGCCGGTCGCACCTTCATATCCCCAGTGCAGGGCCGTATGGCCCCCGTCCGCCAGCGTCCAGGAAGCGCCAGCCAGGCAGATGACAAACGCAAGAGCGGGCAGAGAAGTCCGTTTCATGACACACCATCAGAAGAAACCGCTTTTGCCAGGGCGGAGGGTTACCGGCGAACAGGTACGCAATTTGATCGCGTATACGCGATCATCGTGATGGAATGTCACAAAAAGCAAGAAGCCGGGCTGCAAAGCCCGGCTTCTGAACCGTTTTCTTTCGAGGCTTCCCGGATCAGCTGTCCAGGAACGAGCGCAGCTTACGGCTGCGGCTCGGGTGCTTGAGCTTGCGCAGCGCCTTCGCTTCGATCTGTCGGATACGCTCGCGGGTCACCGAGAACTGCTGGCCAACCTCCTCAAGGGTGTGGTCGGTGTTCATGCCGATGCCGAAGCGCATGCGCAGCACGCGCTCCTCACGCGGCGTGAGCGAGGCCAGAACGCGCGTGGTCGTCTCGCGCAGGTTGGCCTGAATTGCCGCGTCGATCGGCAGGATCGCGCTCTTGTCCTCGATGAAATCGCCGAGATGTGAATCCTCCTCGTCGCCCACCGGGGTTTCGAGGGAGATCGGCTCCTTGGCGATCTTCAGGACCTTGCGGACCTTCTCCAGCGGCATCGCCAGCTTCTCGGCCAGCTCCTCAGGGGTCGGCTCGCGGCCGATCTCGTGCAGCATCTGGCGCGAGGTACGGACGATCTTGTTGATCGTCTCGATCATGTGCACCGGAATACGGATCGTGCGGGCCTGATCGGCGATAGAACGGGTAATCGCCTGCCGGATCCACCACGTGGCGTAGGTGGAGAACTTGTAGCCGCGGCGGTACTCGAACTTGTCCACGGCCTTCATCAGGCCGATGTTGCCCTCCTGAATGAGGTCAAGGAACTGCAGGCCGCGGTTCGTGTACTTCTTGGCGATGGAGATCACGAGACGCAGGTTCGCCTCGACCATCTCCTTCTTGGCGATTGCCGCCTCGCGCTCGCCCTTCTGCACCTGGTTCACGATGCGGCGGAACTCACCGATCGAAATACCGGTTTCCTGGGCAAGGTTCTGGATCTCGGCGCGGATTTCCTCGATCGTCCTGGCTTCCTTCTCAACGAACTGCTTCCAGCCGGGTTCGGGAAGCTGGGCAACGGTCTTGATCCAGTTCGGATCGAGTTCCGAGCCCTGATAGGCGCGCAGGAAATCCTCGCGGCGCACGCCGTGGCTCTCGGCCAGGCGCAGCAGCCTGCCCTCGTTCTGAACGAGGCGCTTGTTGATGTCGTAGAGCTGCTCGACCAGCGTCTCGATGCGCTGGTTGTTCAGGGACAGCGACTTCACGGCCTTGATCAGCTCGTCCTTGAGCTGCTTGGCCTGAAGCTGCTGGGCCGTCGACAGCTCCTTGCCGCCGTCGTTCAGCTTGTTCTCGACGTGCTGATCCTGAAGCTTGCGCAGCTTAGCGTAGGTGTCGGCGATGAAGTCGAGGGTCTGCATGACGCTGGGCTTGAGATCGGCCTCCATGGCCGCCAGCGACAGGTTGTTCTCGTCCTCTTCCTCATCCTCCTCTTCCTGGATCGGCTCGCCGCCGACGTTCGTCACATCATCATCGTCATTGCGGCGGGCACGGGAAGGCTTCTCGGGAGCGGCAGGCTTCTTCTCTTCTTCGTCAGGGCGCGCAATGACCGGCGCCTGACGCGCCTCCGGGCCCGCATAAGTGGCCTCAAGGTCAATGATCTCGCGCAGGAGGATCTTGCCTTCGTTGAGCTCGTCGCGCCAGATGATGAGAGCCTGGAAAGTGAGCGGGCTCTCGCAGAGACCGGCGATCATGGTCTCACGGCCAGCCTCGATGCGCTTGGCGATCGCAATCTCGCCCTCACGGGACAGAAGCTCGACGGAGCCCATCTCGCGCAGATACATGCGAACCGGATCGTCGGTGCGGTCCGTCGGCTCCTTCTTCTGGGCAACAGCAAGAGGACCGCCGCCGCCGATTTCAGCGAGCTCGCCGCCCTCGTCGTCCTCGGCCTCAGCCTCTTCGCCCGCTTCCTCATCCTCGACGACGTTGATGCCCATGTCGGACAGCATGGCCAAGGTGTCCTCGATCTGCTCAGAAGACACCTCGCCCGACGGAAGAACCGCATTGAGTTCGTCCATCGTGACATAGCCGCGCTTCTTGGCGACCTTGATCATCTTCTTGACTGCGTCGTCAGAAAGGTCCAGCAGCGGGCTGTCGTCGCGCTCGGTCTCGACCTCTTCCTTTTCCTTTGTCGCCATGCCTTGCAATCTCCTACCGGCCGCCGTGCCGGAAAATCACATTGGTTGCGCGCAGCTCCCTCGCGCGTGAGTCGCCTCTATCGCGCTCCCGTAAACGCACGATTAACCCTGTCATCTAATGCGAAGTGTCGAACGGTCCATGCCTTGTGATACGGATCTTTTTTCCATTCGGAGCGAGCTGTGCCGTGGCAGCGCAGAATCAATGTTGATTCCTTCATTCGTGATCCAGGTCAAGGTGCAGTGACATGATTCGCTCGAAAAAGCGAATCAAACGCAGTCTCACCCCTCATGACCGTCCTCCGACACGCCCCGACGCGATACCAAAACCGTCGATCAGCGCATTGGTGGCTTCGATGTTGTGCAGCTCGGCCTGAAGTTCAGCCAGATGGCGCGCATCCTCTTCCGTCCAGACTTCCGCCGCCGCCATCTCGGCCTCGGCTGCTCTCAGCTCCCTATGTAGAGAGCGAACTCGCCTATGCAAGTGCAACACCTGCGAGAACGCTTCGCGGGCATCCTCGATCGCCGCTTCGGGCAGCGCCGGCCACAGATAGGCAGCCTTCACGCGCTGCTCCGCCTCGGCCCAGATAGGACGTAAGCCCGCTTCTTCAATAGCAGAAATCAACTTTTCACGGTCAACCGCACGGCCAAAGGCGAACTGGTCCAGGATTACGCGCCGCAGGCGCACAAGATCGTTGCTGGTCAGCTCAAGAGGCTCGACTGCGTCAAAGTGCTCTTCGATCAGCGCGGGATGGTTGACCAACATGACGATGATGGTGGCCTCCCGCAGCGGCATCGCCGTACCCGGAACGGCCCTCACCAGGGACGAGCGGGCAAGACTCTGCGAGACGGGCAGGCGGCCGGAAGCCGCTCCCGGCCGCGAGCCCGGTCTGTTGCGGCCGCCATAGGAACCGCCATAGGAAGAGCCCGCACGGTCCCCTCCCCTAGCTGCCGGCTTCGGCGCGCCGAAGAAGCTTACCATGCGGTCGCGCAGCTCCTGCGCATAGTGGCGGCGGACGCTCTCGTCCTTGATCTGGCTGGTGAGGGCGCGCAGGCGCTGCTCGAGCTCAGCGCGGCGCTCGGGCGTATCGAAGACGCCGCCCGAGGTCTCGCGCATCCAGATGAGATCGGCGAGCGGAAGGGCCTGGGCGATCACCGTGTCGAAGGGCTCGCGGCCGCCTTCCCGCACGATGTCGTCAGGATCCTTGCCTTCCGGAAGCAGGGCAAAGCGCACCGTGCGGCCGGGCTGGACGAGCGGCAGGGCGAGGTCGGCGGCGCGCCAGGCGGCGCGAAGACCCGCGCCATCGCCATCGAAGCAGAGGATGGGTTCGCCGGTGACACGCCAGAGCAGCTCAAGCTGGTTTTCGGTGAGCGCCGTGCCGAGCGGCGCCACGGCCGTGTCGATGCCGGCCTGGGCTAGAGCGATCACGTCCATGTAGCCTTCGACAGCGATCAGCGGCGTATCCTTGGCGTTCCTGCGGGCGCGCGCGAAGTTGTAGAGCACGTTACCCTTGTGGAAGAGCTCGGTGTCCGGCGAGTTGAGGTATTTCGCGGGCACGTCGGACGACATGGCCCGGCCGCCAAAGGCGATGACGCGACCGCGCGAATCCTCGATCGGGAACATGATGCGGCCGCGGAAGCGGTCGAACGCCACGGGCACATCCGGGCCAGAGACGATCAGGCCGCAGGCCTCCATCTGATCGACCGTGACGCCCTTCTGGGCGAGATGCTGGCGCAGCGCATTGCGCGAATCGGGCGCGAAGCCGATGCGGAAGGTCCGCTGCGTGGTCGAGGAAATGCCGCGATTGCGCAGATAGGCGCGGGCTTCCGCGCCGACGGCCTCCTGCAGGCACTTCTCATAGAACTGCGCCGCCATCTCCATGACGTCCGTGAGGCTCGCGCGCACCTGTTCACGGCGCTCCATCTCCGGATCGCGGGCGGGCATGGGAACGCCTGCCATCTCAGCGACGATGGCGACCGCCTCGGGGAAGCTGATGCCATCGAGATCCGTCAGGAATCGGAAATGATCGCCCGAGACGCCGCAGCCGAAGCAATGGTAGCGCCCCTTGCGGTCCTCGCAGTGGAAGCTCGGCGACTTTTCACCGTGGAAGGGGCAGCAGGCCCAGTAGTCGCCGCGGGCAGTGTTGGTCTTGCGCTTGTCGAAGGAGACGCGCATGCGCACCACCTGCGAAATGGGCACGCGGTCACGGATTTCATCAAGGAAACTCTGGGAAAAGCGCATGGTCAAGGCTTTCTCACGAACCGCACCCCAAATCAACGCCGCTTGAAGAAAGCTTGCCCGAGCTTTCCGGATCGGCCGGATGCCACCGGAAATGTGCACGCTATTCCCGCAATTCACAGCATGTGGACAACCCGACCCTGGAAAGAGCCAACAGGGCAGCCATCACAAACCATCGCGAAAGAAACCCTTCGCTTCGCGGGAACTGCGACCAAGGCGCCGCGGCTCTCGCGGCTACTTCAGCAGCTCGCGAACCACGCCGCTGGCCTTGCTGAAGTCCATGCGGCCCGGATAGCGCTCCTTCAGGGCGTTCATGCAGCGGCCCATGTCGCGCAGACCTTCCGCGCCGATCTCGCGCACCACCTGCTCGCAGGCCTGCTTCAACTCCGCCTCGTCCAGCGGTTTGGGCAGGAATTCCTCGATGATGGCGATCTCGTGACGTTCCTCCTGCGCCAGGTCGGCGCGGCCGTTCTGCTCATAGATCTGAGCCGATTCCCGGCGCTGCTTCACCATCCGGGTGAGGATTTCCAGGACGTCCGCATCGGTCACAGGGTCCTTGCCGGCCGAACGATGCGCGATGTCACGGTCCTTGATGGCAGCCTGAATCAGCCGGAGCGTCGAGGTCCGGCGTTTATCCTGGTGCTTAACGGCATCCACAAGGGCTTGAGCGATATCGTCGCGAATTGGCATTTAAGGTCTCCAGAGAGGAACCGGCACATATCCCAAACGGATCGGATTTTGTAGGTGGGTTCACTCAAAGTGCCCGTAACTTTCCGAACAGGCCGGCTTTGCACCGCGTCAATTGACCACGCGCGCTGCCTGAACTATTGTTCGCCACCTGCAAGCATATTAACTAACACGAGACGCTGGCTGGTCGCGGTCCGCGCTACCCTTGCGCGCAACAAGCACTCACGGTAGTGACCGCACCGATCTTTTCGGCTGCCTCTGTAAGATGGAGACTTTGTATGACGACTGCAAGCGGCCCTTGGATCGCTCCCAAGGTCACGGCTGTTCTTGTGCTGGCGGATGGGACGGTCATCGAGGGTTCGGGCCTTGGCGCGACGGGCAGCGCCGTCGGTGAGGTGTGCTTCAACACCGCTCTTACCGGTTACGAAGAGATCCTGACCGATCCTTCCTACAGCGGGCAGATTGTCACCTTCACCTTCCCCCATATCGGCAACGTCGGCACCAACGACGAGGACATCGAGGACCTGCATCCGGCCATGCGCGCTGGCGCCGTTGGCGCCATCTTCCGCGCCGATGTCACCGATCCTTCCAACTACCGCGCCACCGAGCACCTGGACGCCTGGCTCAGGCGCCGCGGCGTGATCGCGCTCACCGGCATCGATACGCGCGCGTTGACCGTGCTCATCCGCGAAAAGGGCATGCCGAATGCGGTGATCGCGCATTCGCCGGACGGCAAGTTCGACATCGAGGATCTGCACCGGCAGGCGCGCGAGTGGAGCGGCCTGGTGGGCCTGGACCTCGCCAAGGAGGTGACCTCGGGCCAGTCCATGGTGTGGACCGAAACCCCGTGGGTCTGGAACGAGGGGTACGGTGAGGCACAGGACACCAAGTACCACATCGTCGCCGTCGACTTCGGCGTGAAGCGCAACATCCTGCGCCTGCTCGCCGGGCTCGGCGCCAAGGTGACGATCGTGCCCGCCACGACCTCGGCGGAAGACATTCTGGCGCTCAATCCGGACGGCGTGTTCCTGTCCAACGGCCCGGGCGACCCAGCCGCCACCGGCGAATATGCCGTGCCGATGATCCGCAAGCTGCTCGAGGCCGACATCCCGATGTTCGGCATCTGCCTGGGCCACCAGCTGCTCGGCATCGCGCTCGGCGGCAAGACCATGAAGATGGATCAGGGCCATCACGGCGCGAACCATCCGGTGAAGGATCACACGACGGGCAAGGTGGAGATCGTGTCGATGAACCACGGATTCGCGGTGGACTCCAAGTCGCTGCCGGAGGGCGTGGTCGAGACGCATGTCTCACTGTTCGACGGCTCGAACTGCGGTCTCGCGGTCGTCGGCAAGCCGGTGTTCTCCGTCCAGCACCACCCGGAAGCTTCGCCCGGCCCGCAGGACTCGCACTACCTGTTCCGCCGGTTCATCAACCTGATCCGCGAGCGCAAGGGCGAGCCGCTGCTCGAGAACGCCTGAACCTCCGGCTGCTACCAAGTCAAGAAAAACCTAGCAAAAGTGTTTCAGCGGCGGGCGAGAGCCCGCCGTCTGCGTCTGAAGGGCAGCGTGAGGATGCGCCCGATCAGCCAGCCGACAAATCCGCCAGCGCCCGCCCAGACGGTGCCATCCGCCGTCACCGGCACGGCGGGCCGGAAGTCCTGGAAGGTGCCCTCCAGCACGCGCTCGTCAGGAGGATAGGCAAGCGCGACCGGCCTCAGGAACGGCGGCAGTTCCTCGAAATGCCTGGCCTGGGCGTGCAGACGGTCGAGCCGGCGCAGCACCGCTTCCATGGACACGCCGCGGTCGCGCAGGAAAGGCTCGGTGGCCTGGCGATGGATCTCAAGGGCCTGCTCGCGGTCGAGGTTGTATCGGGCGGCATCCGCATCGAAGCCGGCTACCACCTCGGCAAGCTCCTCCAGCGCGCCGCCCAGGCGCTGCCGGTATTGCTGAGCAAATTCAGGCGCCTGCGACATAACAACGGCTCCGGCGCCGGTGACTACCAGGGTGATGAGCTGAACCAGTCGCATGGCTGCCTATGACATTCCCCGAGGTTCGTGCGGTCAGATGTCCCCGCTGAAGGTGTCGCAACTCGTGACATCACCAGACTGATAACCGCGCAGGAACCACGTCTTGCGCTGGGCCGAAGTGCCGTGATTGAAGCTTTCCGGCACGACGTAGCCCTGGGTACGCTTCTGCAGCGTGTCGTCGCCAATCTGGAAGGCGGCGTTCAGCGCCTCGTCCAGATCGCCCTCCTCCAGAAGCCCCTTCTGGTCGGTGTGGTTGGCCCACACGCCCGCATAACAGTCCGCCTGCAGCTCCACACGCACCGACATGGCGTTGGCTTCCGCCTGGCTCATGCGCTGGCGCGCCTGGTTGAAGCGCGGCAGCACGCCGGTCAGATTCTGCACATGGTGGCCGACTTCGTGAGCAATCACGTAGGCCTGCGCAAAGTCGCCCGCAGCGCCAAAGCGCGTGGCGAGCTCGTTGAAGAAGTCGAGGTCGATGTAAACCTTCCGGTCGCCTGGGCAATAGAAGGGGCCGCTGGCGGCGGATGCGAAACCGCAGGCTGACTGAACAGCGCCGGAGAAGACGACCATGGTCGGTTCCGGATAATCTGACCCCGCGGCGGCGAAAATGTCGGTCCACACATCCTCCGTCTCAGCGAGCACGACACGGGCGAACTGCATGCTCTCGTCATTCTGGGCGGTGCGCTCGACACGCGGCTGCTCGCCGGGGACGCCCGTCAGAAGCTCCATCGGGTCGATGCCGAGCGCCCGCGCGCCGACGAAAAGCACGGCCAGGACGATGATGGTGGACAGTCCACCGCCACCACGGCCTATGGGAATGCGAACGGGCATGCCGCGCGGCATTCCTGAGAAACCGCCGCGTCCTCTCTGATCACTGACATTGCTGCTTTCCCGGCGGCCTCTCCAGCGCATGAACGTCCTCACTCGTGGTCATGTTTGCCTGCAACTTAGAACTAGTCGAATAACCGGACAATGTCATTGGCGGAAATTCCGCCGTTCCGTGCGAACGAATGACCGCCTTGATGTCATCTGGTGGCAGTAATGTGATGGGCCAGCGTCCGCGATCGCTGATAAAATTCTTCGTAATGTCTATATTCCAGCGCCTGCTGTCGGCCTGAACCAGGCAGCAACGTCCATTTCATGTTGCAACCAGACACGGTGGTTTCGATGAATACGACAGCACCTGCGCGGAACTTCATTTCGGAAGCGTCCGCATTTCCCTTCGCGATCACGGCACGCGGACTCACCAAGCAGTTCGGCAGCGTGAAGGCGCTCGACGGAATCGACCTCGACGTTCCGCGCGGCATGATCTTCGCAGTGCTCGGCCCGAACGGCGCCGGCAAGACGACGCTGATCCGCATCCTCGCAACACTCATCAAGGCAGACGCCGGGACGGCAACGCTAATGGGGCACGACCTGGCGACGGAGCCGCACAAGGTGCGCAGCGAAATAGCTCTCACCGGCCAGTTCGCCTCGCTTGACGAGGATCTCACGGGCCGGGAGAACCTCATCATGCTTGCCCGCCTGTGGGGCTTCCGCGGGCGCACGGCGGCGGCACGCGCGGACGAACTCCTCGACGCATTCGACCTTGCGGACGCGGCGCGCAAGCAGGTCAAGGACTATTCCGGCGGCATGCGGCGCAGGCTCGACATCGCGGCATCACTGATCGTGACGCCTGGCGTACTCTTTCTGGACGAGCCGACGACCGGCCTAGACCCCACGGCACGTCAGGGCGTGTGGCGGATGATCCGGGAATTGGCGGCAGCGGGCGTGACCATTCTGCTCACCACCCAGTATCTCGAAGAGGCGGACCAGCTCGCCGCGCGCATCGCCGTGATCGACAAGGGCCGCAAGATCGCAGAAGGCACGAGCCGCGAACTCAAGGCGCAGATCGGCTCGGCGGTGCTGCATGTCTCGATCCCTGATCCGGACCAGCTCGAGCAGGCCGCAGACATTCTCGCCGGCCAGCTTCGGACCACGGTGCACCGGAACGCTGAGGGCGGGGAAATCTCGGCCATCGCCGGATCGCCGAAGGCGGCGAACGCGGCCATCGCGGCGCTGATCAAAGCGGGCATCGACATCGCCGACTTCTCGATGGGCTCGCCGAGCCTCGACGAGGTGTTCTTTGCCCTCACCGGACAAAGCGACATGGCTTCGGCACAGGAGGTTCAGCCATGAACGGGATCACCGCCAACACGATTCGGGTCCAGCGACCGCCACAGCCGTCGGCGCTCTCCAACGCGCTCGTCTTCGGCTGGCGGGCGGTGCTCAAGTTCCGCCACGTGCCGGAGCAGATGTTCGACCTGGTGATGACGCCGATCATGTTCACGCTGCTGTTCACCTTCGTGTTCGGCGGCGCGCTGGCGGGCTCACCCGACAGCTACCTGCAATACCTGCTGCCGGGCATCCTCGTGCAGACGGTGGTGTTCAACTCGGTCTATTCCGGCATGGGCCTTTCGACGGATCTCTCCAAGGGGCTGTTCGAGCGGTTCCGGTCGCTGCCGATCTGGTCGCTCGCTCCCTTCGCCGGGCTGATGGTGGGCGACGTGCTGCGGCACACGATCGCCGGGCTGATCATTCTCACCATCGGCCTCATTCTCGGTTTCCGGCCGGAGGGCGGAGTGACGGGTGTTATCGGCGCGTTCGTGCTGCTGGTGATCATCGGTTTCGGCGTGGGCTGGATCTTCCTCGTGCTCGGACTGCTGATCCGCTCGCCCATGACGGTGATGACCTTTGGCTTCACGCTCATCATGCCGCTGGCCTTCGCGTCGAACATCATGGTGCGGCCGGAGACGATGCCGGGATGGCTGGAAGCCTTTGTGGTGCGCAATCCCGTGTCGCACATGACGACCGCCATCCGCGGGCTGATGAACGGGACGGCGTCGGCGCCGGACATCCTGCTGGCGCTGGTGGCCCCCGTGGTGCTCACGGTGCTGCTCGCTCCGGTGACGCTCTGGCTCTACCGGCGGGGTAACTAGTCCGCGGGCTTTCGGCGGACGTGGAGCAACCGGTACTTCCCGTGATTGCCGGGTGTCTCGTCGGCCTCCAGGTCGGGCGGAAGCTTCGGCAAGGGCAAGCCCGCCGGCACAGCCAGGTAGCCACTCTTTTCCGACAGGGCCGTGGCCAGTTCATCCTCGCGCAGTACCCGGGCGGCGTTCTGGCTGTAGAAGGTGGCCGAGAACGGGCGGTGCTTAACGAAGTAGAGCGGCTCGTCAGCCTGCCGGCGGCCAAGGTAGGCGACGGCAACGGCGCGGGCCGTCACATCGTCCAGGAGTTGCGGGAAGAAGGCGGCCCCCGTCCCTGCCCCGATCGTGAGCGCTATCATGATGGCGAGGCCGCTTGCGACCCACTGCTCGATCCGCTCGGAACGCGCGGCGAACCAGCCGGCCATGAACAGGCTTGCGCCCGGGAGGCACGGCAGCGCGTAGGTCCAGATGATGTTGCGCGAGGCCGTGAAGAAGAGAAGCGGCGCCAGCGCCCAGAGCAGCGTGTATCGTGCCCAGGAGCGCTCGCGGGGCAACGGCTTCCTGCCCCGCGCCTCCCAGGTGACGATCAGCACCGTAAACGGCCAGGGCAGCGCGGCGATCAGCGCGAAGAGCCAGATGGTGCCGATCGGAAAATTGTGGGCGCGACCGTACAGGTCTCCCGTCCAGCCGGGTTCGACGAAGCGCTTCCAGTGCTCGCCGACGATGAAATATTCGAGGAAGCCCGGCGTCTTCTCCTCTGCAAGCCAGTACCACGGCAACACGAGGACGGCGACCAGCAGCGCGCCGGGGATCCACGGCAAGCGGGTGAAGGTCTCCTTCCACCGGTTCTCGATCAGCACCCAGAGTCCGATGGGCACGCCGCTCAAGACCAGCGCGACAGGCCCCTTGGCGAGCAGACCGACAGCGAGGCCGAGGAAGAAGATCCAGGCGCTCAGGCGGCGGTGACGCTCGGAGGTTCCGAACAGGCCGCCCCAGAAGCCATAAAGCTCGGCGGCGGTGCCGAGCACCAGCGCCATGTCGGTCATGACTGCGGCGGCGGAGACCAGAAACAGAGTGGAACCCGCCAGAAGGGAGACGGCAATGATCGCCACCCGCCTGCCCTCGACTCGGCGCGAGATGTCCCATACGAGAAGGCCGACCAGCACCGCACACAGGAGATGCGGCAGGCGTGCGGCAAATTCGGACACGCCCAATAGTCGGAAGCTCAGCGCGGTAATCCAGAAGGAAAATGGCGGCTTGCCCCAGAAGGGAACATCATCGTCCGCCCAGGGTGTGACCCAGTCGCCAAGAGCCGCCATCTTGCGGGCGATTTCCGCATAACGGGCCTCGGTCGTGTCCATGAGAGGTAGAATCGCCATGGTGGCGAGACGCGCCAGCACGAGACCGGCTAGCAACACGACAAGCAGGCGCTCCGCCTTCGGCAGGCCTGATTTCATTTTCCCCTCCACCCCGCAGGACCTGCCCGGCACGTCCTGCTGCCCGGTTTCCAAAAGAGCCTAACCCAGAAACGATCAAAGTAATCGGCACGATAAACAAAGGACGCTCAGCAGAAGCGTCGCGCAATATCTACAGGAAACGCACGGCCGTTCAAATAGCGTGCGCTAATATCTCGGAGAAAAACAGAAAGCCGGCGATACGGGCGTATCGCCGGCCTTTCTCATCAGATCCGGTAACGGGTAAACGGGCGGCGAAGCCCGGTTACTGGCGCGCGAAATAGCTCTGCAGCGGACGGACCTCGAGGCTACCGGCCTTCAGGGCCGCGATGGCCTCCACGACCGCATCACAGCCCGCCATGGTGGTGTAGTACGGCACCTTCTGCATCAGGGTCGCGCGGCGCAGGGACTTGGAGTCCGATACCGCCTTCTGGCTGTCCGTCGTGTTGAAGACGATCTGCACCTGGCGGTTGCGGATGGCGTCCTCGATGTGCGGACGGCCCTCGTGCACCTTGTTGATCTTCTCCGCCTCGACGCCATGCTCGCGCAGGAAGCGCGCCGTGCCGCTGGTGGCAAGAACCTTGAACCCAAGGTCGGCCAGCTTGCGGACGGCAGGCAGGACGCGCGCCTTGTCCTCGTCGCGCACCGCCACGAACAGCGTGCCGGAGAGCGGCAGGTCAACGCCGGCGCCAAGCTGGGACTTTGCGAAGGCCAGAGCGTAGTCGTGATCGAGGCCCATCACTTCGCCGGTGGACTTCATCTCCGGTCCGAGCAGGGTGTCGACGCCCGGGAAGCGGGCGAACGGGAATACAGCTTCCTTCACCGCGATATGGCCGAGCTTGCCGATGTCGGGAAGCTCTCCGTAGACGCGGAAGACGTCCTGCAGGCCCTCACCGGCCATGACGCGGGCGGCCATCTTGGCGATCGGGCGTCCGATGGTCTTGGCCACGAAGGGGACCGTGCGGGAAGCGCGCGGGTTGACCTCGAGGACGTAGACCTCGCCATCCTTCACAGCGTACTGCACGTTCATCAGGCCGCCGACATTAAGGGCCTTGGCCAGAGCCTTGGTCTGGCGGGCGACCTCTTCGATGATCTCCCTCGGCAGCGAATGCTCGGGAAGCGAACAGGCCGAGTCGCCGGAGTGGATTCCGGCTTCCTCGATGTGCTCCATGATGCCGCAGACATAGGCTTCCTTGCCGTCGGCCAGACAGTCCACGTCGAGCTCGGTCGCTTCCGTCAGATAGGTATCGAACAGAAGCGGGTTCTTGGAGAGCAGCGTGTTGATCTGGCCGGTCTTGTCGGCCGGATACTTCTGGCGGATCTCCTCCGGAACAAGGCCGGGAACCGTGTCCAGCAGGTAGCTCTGCAGGCGGGCCTCGTCATAGATGATCTGCATGGCACGGCCGCCAAGCACGTAGGACGGGCGGACGACAAGCGGGAAGCCGAGTTCGGCTGCCACAAGGCGGGCCTGCTCGACCGAGTAGGCGATGCCGTTCTTCGGCTGCTTGAGGCCGAGCTTGATCAGAAGCTTCTGGAAGCGGTCACGGTCCTCGGCGAGGTCAATCGCGTCGGGCGACGTACCGAGAATCGGAATGCCCTCGCGCTCCAGCGCGTCGGCCAGCTTCAGCGGGGTCTGGCCGCCGAACTGGACGATGACGCCCATGAGCTCGCCCTTCGACTGCTCGATGCGGAGAATCTCCAGCACGTCCTCCTCGGTCAAAGGCTCGAAATAGAGCCTGTCGGAGGTGTCGTAGTCGGTGGAGACCGTCTCCGGGTTGCAGTTGATCATGATCGACTCGTAGCCTGCTTCAGCCAGCGCGAACGCGGCATGGCAGCAGCAGTAGTCGAACTCGATGCCCTGTCCGATGCGGTTCGGACCGCCGCCGAGGATCACCACCTTCTTGCGGTCGGAGACCTGGGATTCGTCGGACAGCGTGCCGGCGAAGGGGGTCTCGTAGGTGGAATACATGTAGGCGGTGGGCGACGCGAACTCGGCCGCGCAGGTGTCGATGCGCTTGTAGACCGGATGCACGCCGAGCTGATGGCGAAGCTTGCGGACGGATTGGGCATCCGTGCCGGTGAGCGAGGCCAGGCGCTGGTCGGAGAAGCCCATGCTCTTCAGCATGCGCAGGTTATGGGCATCCTGCGGCAGGCCGTGTTCGCGGATGCGCTTCTCCATGTCCACGATGTTGGCGATCTGCGCCAGGAACCAGCGGTCGATGTGGCACATCGAATGGATCTCTTCCAGCGACATGCCGAGGCGGAAAGCCTGGGCCACCATGCGCAGGCGGTCCGGCGTGGGCGTGCCGAGGGCGGCGCGGATGGCGTTCTTGTTCTCCGACGGATCGCCACCCTCGCGGTAGCCCGGGATCTCGATCTCGTCGAGGCCGTTCAGGCCCGTCTCGAGGCCGCGCAGCGCCTTCTGCAGGGATTCGGCGAAGGTGCGGCCAATGGCCATCACCTCACCCACCGATTTCATCGAGGTGGTCAGCGTGGTGTCGGTGCCGGGGAACTTCTCGAAGGCGAAGCGCGGAACCTTGGTGACGACATAGTCGATGGACGGCTCGAAAGAGGCCGGGGTGGCACCGCCGGTAATCTCGTTCTCAAGCTCGTCCAGCGTGTAGCCAATGGCGAGCTTGGCCGCGATGCGGGCGATCGGGAAGCCGGTCGCCTTGGAGGCGAGCGCCGACGAACGCGACACGCGCGGATTCATTTCGATGACGACCATGCGGCCGTCCTTCGGGTTGATGGCAAACTGGACGTTGGAGCCGCCCGTCTCGACGCCGATCTCGCGCAGCACCGCGATCGAGGCGTTGCGCATGATCTGGTATTCCTTGTCGGTCAGCGTGAGCGCCGGCGCGACGGTGATCGAGTCACCGGTGTGAACGCCCATCGGATCGACGTTCTCGATGGAACAGACGATGATGCAGTTGTCCTTGCGGTCACGGACAACCTCCATCTCGTATTCCTTCCAGCCGAGCACCGATTCCTCGATCAGCACCTCGGTGGTCGGTGAGGCGTCGAGGCCGCGCTCGACGATCTCGAAGAATTCAGAGCGGTTGTAGGCGATGCCGCCGCCTGTACCGCCTAGGGTAAACGACGGACGGATGATGGCCGGCAAGCCGACGTAATCCAGCGCCTGGGCGGCAATACCCATGGCGTGCGCCATGTAGCGCTGCTTGCGGTCGCCCTCGCCGCGCTGCCACTCGGCCTCGAGCGCGTCGAGGGCCGCGTCCAGCTCCGCGCCGCTGAGCCTGCCGCGAAGCTCCTCGCGCTCAGCCTCATGTTTCCTGCGGTCGGCTTCCTTGACCTCGGTGGCGTTCGCCAGCATCGAACGGGGGGTCTCGAGGCCGATGCGGGCCATGGCCTCGCGGAACAGCGCGCGGTCCTCGGCCTTGTCGATCGCCTCAGCGTTGGCGCCGATCATCTCGACGTTGTAGCGGTCCAGGACCCCCATGCGGCGCAGCGACAGGGCCGTGTTCAGCGCCGTCTGGCCGCCCATGGTGGGCAGGATGGCGTCCGGGCGCTCCTTGGCGATGATCTTGGCGACAACTTCCGGCGTAATCGGCTCGATATAGGTGGCATCCGCCAGTTCCGGATCCGTCATGATGGTGGCCGGATTGGAATTGACAAGGATGACGCGATAGCCCTCTTCCTTCAGCGCCTTCACGGCCTGGGTGCCGGAATAGTCGAACTCGCAGGCCTGGCCTATGACAATCGGGCCGGCCCCGATGATCAGGATCGACTTAAGGTCGGTACGTTTGGGCATATTTTTAGCGTCCGTTCGTGGCTCAGGCGAAAACACCTCACCGGAACGGTGAGGAGCCGCCGAGGCAAATTCGTTTGGGGGCTAAGCGAGCCTTATAGGCAATGGCCGTGCCATAAGGAACCCCGAAAATAGCGGTGTAATGCCGCTTTTATTGGATAACTTGAAGAGGGCTCACCCGGCGCGTCCTAGGGACGCAGGCCAGTCACCTTCAACAGCCCCTTCCGCTTCGCGTCATAATAGTAGCCGCGCGAGTAGAAGCGCACCGCAAGATCCTCATTGCCTTCCGCAGTGATATAGGCGCCGCGCAGGTACTTCACCGCATATTTTAGGTTGGTCTCGGCATCGAGAAGACCCTCGGGGGAGCCGCGATAGCCCATGGTGCGGGCGGTATCGTGACGGATCTGCATCAGACCCCAGTAGATCTTGTTGCGGGCGGAGGGATCGTAATTGCTCTCACGCTTTACCACGCGATGAACGAGCCGCTCGGGCACATTGTAATGGGCCGCATAGTGTGAGATGAGCGCATGGAGCTCGGGACTGTTGGGAGCGACCTTCCGGCCCGAAGGAACCGGTTCCACCAACGCGGTCGCCAGCGATCCAGGCTGCTTCTGCTCGGCATAGGCGCTGACGGCAACCAGCGACGCCTCGACGGCGCCCTGCCCCGGGCGCTGCACGGGAACCGCTGCAATGACGGCGGGCTCAGCGCCAGATTGGGCAGCCTTGCCCTCCCCGGCAGCGGCAATCACCCTGCTCTGCGCTGCCTCAGCGTCGGCGGAGGCTACCTCCTGAGCCGCTGTCGCTGCGGTCTTACCGGAATCCGATGCAGTCTCGCCTTCTGGGGAAGTCTGGGCTGCAGTGCCGTCTGTGGCGGTCAGATCGGAGGCGATCAGATCAAGGCCGCCGGCCGAATTGCAGGCGCCAAGCATACCGGCCATCACAGAAACCAGCACGGCGCGGCGATAAGAGGTCCAGGGCGTCAAACTGTATCTCCGCATATGGTTAATGTTCCCGGCCCAATGGGGTCGATACAACAAGACGACCCGGTTTTCAACCAAGCCAGCCGAAACAGCGGGAAGCCGGCTAAACGCAACGGCCTTATTTGCCGTCTTGCCACGTTCCGGACCTTAATGCAGCATGGTTGGAGAGGGGTTAACGGGACAATGATTCACGCAATGATAACCAACGCCCCATAGGATCCGTCCCGTGCACAGGAAACATTCGGGGATACGCCGTCCAAGGGCTTTCTATGCACGTTGGGGGATGAAATGGGTTACGGACCGTACGAGAACATCAAGCTGCGCCTGACCGAGCGCGACCAGCTCATGAAGGCCGTCCATAAACTGATGGCCGCGGGCATATCCGAAGATCTCATACCCACGCATCTGGTTCGCGCCTTCTATGTCGACATGGACGAACTCAACTCCGTCCTTCGCTCCATTGCCCAGGCGCAGCAGGCAAAGACTTCGTCCGTGGAGACCCTTCTCCAGCAAACCGCCTAAGAGACAGCGAGACACCAGCCAGCGAGCGGAGGTGACACAGCTACTCCGCGCGCCCCGGCATGAAGACTTCCGGCGCCTCCAGGAGCCTCGGGTCCATCATCGGTACGTGGCCGGGCTCCGCCGCCACGCGATCAAGCCATCGCCGGACGGCCGGAAATCCGTTCAGGTCGAACCCGCCCACATCGGCGTCGTGGGTATAGGCATAAAGCGAGATGTCCGCGACCGTCAGGCAATCGCCCACCAGATAGGGCGTTCTTGCTAGCTGCTGCTCCATCACGCCAAGAGCGTGATTGCCGCCCGCCAGCGTCTGCGCCAGGCGCTCCGGTGTGGCCCGGGCGGCCCTTTCGGGATAGGTCAGCAGCGCCCGCCTCACCGCCACGTTGGGCTCGTGGCTGTATTGCTCGAAGAAGAGCCACTGGAAAACCAGCGCGCGCTCGTAAGGCATCCGGGGCAGATAGCACGTGGGTTCAGTGTGGTGCAGCTCCGCCAGATAGAGAAGAATGGCGTTGGACTCGGCAAGGTGATGGCCATCGTCTAGCTCCAGCACGGGCAGCTTGCCGATCGGGTTGATGGCCAGGAATTCCGGCGTGCGCGTCGAACCGTCGCGCGAGCTCATCGCGACATGGACATATGGAAGACCAAGCTTCGAGAGCAGCAGGCGCACCTTGTAGGAGTTTCCGCTCCCGATCATGCTGTAGAGCTTCATGAGCCCCTCCCCTGTTCGACACGAGAATAGGGGAGAAGCGAGGATCAGGCGATTCAATTGGGCTGATGCAATCGATCAGTGCGATTGAGGCATGTCGCGGCAGCCGCAGACCGTGGAGACGAAACGGACCACGTTCTCGCTGTCGGAAAGAAGCGCGGCGAGATTGATCGGCGACATGTCGAACAGCACCCCGGCCTGGCGGGCCGGACGCAGCAGCGGACCTTCCAGCAGGTTCGCGCCCATGTCCACGGCGACGCGCAGCTCCTCCACCGTCGCAATGCCCGTGACGAGCACATCCCGGCCCTCACGCTGCAGGCGTTCAACGATTGACGTCATCAGGCGGACGGCGATGGGCACAAGGGCGATCCGCTCAAACATGCTGCGGTCGAGCGCGACGATGCGCGGTGACAGAACCTCCACCCTGGCGATGGAGGACTGGTCCGTTCCAAAATCGCCGAGAGCGGGCTGGATGCCGCGGAATTTCAGCTCGTTCGCCACGCAGGCAAAGGTCGCCTCGGGCACCTCCTGACCGACGGAGAAATAGACCAGCGACGGCTCCAGCCACACGTCGGCAATGGCTTGCACCAGGCCATCCAGGCAGTGAACCGCGCTGTCAAGGTCGCCATAGGCGGGGGCGCCGCAGCCGGAGAGAACAGCAAGACCGTCAATGCCGAGATGAAGATAGTTGCGGACCGGCAGCAGTCCCCGCAGGGCAGCCGCCAGAAGCTCGTCCTCCGGCGACATGCTCGCCCGGAATACCTCCTCCGAGACAGGTTCGCCATCCTTCAGCGCCTCGATGCGACCGGCCGCACCCCAGGGCGTGGCCGCCTCCCTGCCATGGCGGCGGAAAATCGGATGATACACGGTGCGAAGCCTGAACGGGCCGCAGAGGCCCGTTTCCAGGCCTACCTCGTCCACGTGAATCGCTTCGTATATCTGATCCGGGAGAAGCTTGACGCGCGACATGCTATGGCCGTCCCGATTGCAGAGGTTCAACGGTTCCATGCCGGGTAACAGACTTTGCCGGAAGCGCCATGACCAAAATCATTCATCATTCCACCGGATCGAGGATGACATACAAGAATTGACCCGCCGTTAATGCAAGTCTTCACCGCAGGCTCTTGCGGATTTTCTTCCGATCGGACATTAAGGCGGCTGACCCGCACTCAGGCACACTGCGGGCGTGCGTAACATTCCCAATGGAGCTCCATATCATGGCTTTCCTCGCCGACGCCCTTTCACGTGTTAAGCCCTCCGCCACCATCGCCGTCTCCCAGAAAAAACGAGAGCTGCAGGCGCAGGGACTGACCGTCATCGGCCTGGAAATGGGTGAGCCGGATTTCGACACGCCGGAAAACGTCAAGCAGGCGGCCATCGACGCCATCCGCCGCGGCGAGACGAAGTACACGCCGGTCGCGGGCATCAAGCCGCTGCGCGAAGCCATCGCTGCCAAGTTCAAGCGCGAGAACAACCTCGACTATGACTGGACACAGACGATCGTCGGCACCGGCGGCAAGCACATCCTGTTCAACGCCCTGATGGCGACCATCAACCCGGGCGACGAGGTCATCATCCCCTCGCCCTACTGGGTGAGCTATCCGGAGATGGTCGCGCTGTGCGGCGGCACGCCCGTGTTTGCGCAGACCAAGATCGAGCACGGCTTCAAGCTGCAGCCGGACGTGCTCGAGGCGGCCATTACGCCGAAGACCAAGTGGCTGATCCTGAACTCGCCGTCGAATCCGTCGGGTGCTGCCTACACGGGCGACGAGCTCAAGGCGATCGCGGACGTGCTGCTCAAGCATCCGCACGTCTGGGTGCTGACCGACGACATGTACGAGCACCTGATCTACGGCGACTTCAAGTTCTACACCATCGCCGAGGTGGAGCCGAACCTCTATGACCGCACGCTGACGATGAACGGCGTGTCCAAGGCCTACGCGATGACCGGTTGGCGCATCGGCTATGCCGCCGGCCCGATCGAGCTCATCAAGGCCATGGACAAAATCCAGAGCCAGCAGACTTCCGGCACCTGCTCCATCGCCCAATGGGCCGCCGTGGAGGCGCTCAACGGCCCGCAGGACTTCGTGGCCAAGAACAAGGCCATCTTCCAGTCCCGCCGCGACCTGGTCGTGTCCATGCTGAACCAGGCCGCGGGCATCAAGTGCCCGACGCCGGAAGGCGCATTCTACGTCTATCCGTCCTGCGAGGGACTGATCGGCAAGAAGACGCCGAGCGGCAAGGTGATCGAGACGGACGAGGACTTCGTGACCGAGCTGCTGATGACCGAGCATGTGGCCGTGGTGCACGGCTCTGCCTTCGGCCTCGGCCCGAACTTCCGCATCTCTTACGCGACGTCCGAGGACCTGCTGGAGGAAGCCTGCCGTCGCATCCAGCGCTTCGCCGCGTCGCTGCGCTAAAAGCTTTCACGGGTGCCGGATTGATCCGGCTCCCAACCGCTCGGGCCGTTCCGGAGAGATCCGGGACGGCCTTTTCTTTTCCCGTCCGATCCGGACGTTTCCGGACTTGCTCTCAACGCGCCATCATGTGACCATAACCGACATGAGGCGCCGAAGATGCGCCCGTGACAGTGCGACGGCCGACGGGGGCCGGCCGCCGCTCGAGCAGGAGCCGAGAGGAGGCCGGCAACATGGAGACACGCCCAGGCGAAAGATTTACGGGACCCAAGTGCATTGCCATCGTGGGTCCCCTGGAAAGCGGCAAGAGTACCCTGCTCAACGCCATCCTCATGCGAACGGGCGCGCAGCCCTTCACTCCCCCGACATCCGGTCCCGCAACGCATTCCATGACAACGGAGGCCTGCTTCGCCACCACCAGCTTCATGGGCGAGAGCATGACATTCGTGGACTGCCCGGGATCGGTCGAATTCGCCCACGAGGCGGGCCCCGTGATCGCAGCGGCGGACGTGGCGGTGATAGTGGCCGATGCAGATGACAAGAAACTGCCGCAGCTCCAGCTACTGATGCGCCAGCTGGAGGAGCTCGGAATCCCCCGCATCCTGTTCCTGAACAAGATCGACAAGAGCACGGCGGGCGTGCGCGAGACCCTGCAGATCTTCCAGCCGATCAGCTCCACGCCCCTGCTGCTGCGGCAGATTCCGCTGCGAAAGGACGGCATCGTGGTGGGGTCGATCGACCTCGCACTCGAACGGGCCTACATCTACCAGGAGCATGCACCGAGCGAGATCGCGCCGATCCCTGACGAGGAAAAGGCGCGCGAGGTGGCAGCACGCTTCTCGATGCTGGAAACGCTGGCCGATCAGGATGACGCGCTGCTCGAGCAACTGTTGCAGGAAATCGAGCCGCCGCGTGACGCCATCTTCAACGACCTCGCATCGGACCTGCGCGCGGGCACGGTGACGCCGGTGCTGATCGGTAACGCCGAAAAGGGCCACGGGGTGCTGCGCCTCCTCAAGACGCTGCGGCACGACGCCCCGGACGTGACGGCGACACGCCGCCGCCTTGGTGTCGACGGCAACGGAACGCTCGTCCAGGTGATGAAGACGGTGCATACGAGCCACGGCGGCAAGGTCTCGATTGCGCGCGTGCTTTCGGGACATATCAGCGACGGCGCGGATTTCGGCGCGGCGGGCCGCATCTCCGGCATCTACCGCATGAACGGCAAGGAACAGGCGAAGATTTCCTCTGCAGATGAAGGCGAGACAGTGGCGCTCGGCAAGATCGAGGGCGCGCGGACAGGCGACGTGCTCGGCGCCGGCAAGGCCGTCAGCGCGCCGCGCCGGATCGAACTGAAGCGGCCCGAGCCGGTGTTTTCCATGGCAGTGCGCCCGGCGGACCGAAAGGACGAAGCGAAACTTTCGGCCTGCCTGCAGAAGCTGATAGAGGAGGACCCGTCGCTTGCGCTGGTTCAGAGGAAGGAGACGGGCGAGACGTTGCTGTCCGGCCAGGGCGAGATGCACCTGCGCCACGCGAAGGAGCAGCTCGAGAGGCGCTATCAGATCGTGGTCGACATGCGGATGCCAGCCGTACCTTACCTCGAGACGATCCGGAGGGAGGTGACGCAGCGGGGACGCCACAAGAAGCAATCGGGGGGCCACGGCCAGTTCGGCGACGTGGTGCTGGAGATCGCGCCGCTCCCCCGCGGCAGCGGCTTCGTGTTCACGGAATCCATCACCGGCGGCGTCGTGCCCAAGCAGTACATTCCGTCGGTCGAGGCCGGCGTGCGCGAAGCCATGCAGCGCGGACCGCTGGGCTTTCCGGTGGTGGATATTCGGGTGAACCTCGCCGATGGTTCCTACCATTCGGTCGACTCGTCCGACATGGCGTTCCAGATGGCGGCGAAGCTCGCCATGCGGGAGGGCCTGCCACTCGCGAGCCCGGTCCTGCTGGAGCCGATCCTCAAGGTTTCCATCGACACGCCCTCGGACGCGACGGCCAAGGTCACGGCGATCCTTTCGCAACGGCGCGGACAGATCCTGGGCTTCGAAACCCGCACCGACCTGCCTGGATGGGACGTGGTGGAAGCGCTGGTGCCGGAAGCGGAGATGGGCAATCTCATCATCGAGCTTCGCTCGGCGACAGCCGGCGCAGGCACCTATCGCGCCGAGCTTAACCATATGGCCGAATTGACCGGGCGGCTGGCAGATGATGTGCTTGCAGCGCAGGGCAGATCCGCAGCCTGATCCCTATGGCGGAACGACGGGAGGACTGAGGCGGTAGATTCAATCTGCAAACAAAAAAAAGCCGGATCGAATGATCCGGCTAAGTTAGATGGAGTGCCGTTAGGCAAAACCTCCAGAGGGGAACACTCACGGAGGAAAATGGGAGGAGAACGCCTCCGCGAGTGCCCTCCATATGGGCTGGATCTGCCGAAATAACAAGCACGGTGAAACGCAACTCAGCCATGCGCTGTCCGCATGGCTGGCTAATTATTTTTCCCCCTCGCTGGCCGCACGTGGTCGCTCCCGCCCGGGAAAAATGTTCTTTTTCAATAACATTTACGGACCGGAACGGATAGCAACGCGCCGGCACCCGGAGACAATGGTATCCGACCCCTCTCGATTCAGAAGGACCAGCTGCGCGACTTGGCAATCAGGAAGTCGCGGAAGACCTGCAGCTTTGCCTGATTTTTCATCGCGTCAGGGTAGCAGAAATAGGTGTCGAAGGACGGCACTTCCGTGTCCGGCATGATCCGCACGAGGCCGCTCGTCTCGTCCACCACGTAGTCCGGTAGCATGGCGATTCCCGCGCCGCGCTGGACCGCCAGCTTTATCGCCGGAATGCTGTTGATCTGCAGGGCAGCCGGACGCTTGACGCCCTCGGGCTTGCCCGCCGTCTCCAGCCAGTTCATGTCGCTCAGGTGCGGGGGAACCGTCTCGCCGAAGATGACCAGGCGATGGCGGTCGAGATCCTCCACCGAATTCGGCTTGCCGTAGCGGCTGATGTAGGCCGGCGAGGCATAGAGGTGGAAGTGCACCGTGAACATCTTGCGCTGGATCAAGTCCGGCTGCTGCGGCTGGCGCATGCGGATGGCGCAATCGGCCTGGCGCATGGTCAGGTCCAGCTCCTGGTCGTCCAGGATGAGCTGAAGCTGAATGTCAGGATAGAGCTCGCCGAACTCAGGTACGCGCTCGGCCAGCCAGCCGGTGCCCAGGCCGACAGTGGTCGATACGCGCAGCATGCCAGACGGCCTGTCTTTCGTTTCGGACAGGCGCATCTTCACGCTTTCCAGCTTCATCAAGACTTCATGCGCCGTGCGGAAGAGGATTTCTCCCTGTTCCGTGAGCACCAGGCCGCGCGCGTGACGGTGGAACAGGGGGACGCCCACCTCCTGCTCAAGCGCGCTTACCTGCCGTGAAATTGCGGATTGAGAAAGGTGCAATATCTCTGCTGCATGCGTAAACGAGCCGGCCGAAGCGGCCGCGTGGAATACCCTGAGCTTGTCCCAATCCAACTTCAGTTTCCCTCTTTAGAATCGCAAAGCCCGCATGCCTATTGCTGGCACTTGTCCGGCGCCCTGCGTGATGTGCGACCAGCCGCACCACCCCCCGCACGGGCGAGACCGCCCGCGCCGGCACACTGTCGCTAAACCTGTTCTGCGACCTCCCGAACAGCTCCCTTTTCGGCCAGATATCGTTCAACTTCAAGAGCCGCCATACAGCCCATGCCCGCCGCCGTGACGGCCTGACGGAAAACGTCGTCAGCAACGTCGCCAGCGGCGAAGACGCCCTCGACGCTCGTCTTCGTCGAATTCGGCTCGGTCCAGAGATAGCCGCCGGGCTTCTGCTTGAGCTTGCCCTCAAACAGCTCCACTGCCGGCGCATGACCGATGGCGATGAACACGCCATCCACGGACAGTTCCGAGACCTCCCCCGTCTTCACGTTGCGGATGCGGATTCCGGTGACGGACGGCGGCAGCGGCGCGCGGCTCGTGTCGCCAACAATCTCCTCGACAACGGAGTCCCAGAGGATCTCGACGTTGTCACGCTGCATCAAGCGCTCCTGCAGGATGCGCTCAGCGCGGAACTCGTCGCGGCGATGAATAACCGTAACCTTTCGCGCGAGGTTCGACAGATAAAGCGCCTCCTCGACGGCCGTGTTGCCGCCACCGACGACCACAACGTCGTTGCCGCGGTAGAAGAAGCCGTCGCAGGTGGCGCAAGCCGAAACGCCGTAACCCATGAAGGTCTGTTCAGAGGGAATGCCCAGCCACTTCGCCTTGGCGCCGGTGGCAATGATGAGCGCGTCACAGGTGTAGACCGTGCCGCTGTCACCCCGGAGCCGGAAGGGACGCGCGGAGATGTCGGCCTCCACGACGATGTCGTTGACGATCTCCGCACCGACATTCTCGGCCTGCTGGCGCATCTGGTCCATCAGCCACGGCCCCTGGACCGGCTCGGCGAAACCGGGATAGTTTTCCACCTCGGTGGTGATCATCAGCTGCCCGCCCTGATCCAGGCCGGTGACGATGAGCGGCTTCAGCATTGCACGAGCCGCATAGATGGCCGCAGTATACCCCGCCGGACCCGATCCGATGATGAGGACAGGAGCGTGACGCGTCGACATTGAGCAAATTCCTTTCTCACGGCTTCTCAAACGGCCGTTAGACATAAGTATCCCATATCCCCTGTTACAAGGCGACGTGCCCAAATTCCAATAGTTATGGCTGGAGGCCACAATCGTGTCCGAAGCTGTGGAAAAGATGGCTTTCGGGGACTTGTTGGCGCAGCTCGCAACATGCCTTAGCCTGCCGTATCGAATACAACGGAATCACTCTGCAGTGCAGAAACTGTGAGGCTTCAATGCCGTTTAAGGCCGAACTCGACGCCATAGACTGGAAAATCCTGCGCGAACTCCAAAAAGACGGTCGGATTACGAATGTCGAACTGTCGCGCCGTGTCGGGATATCAGCTCCCCCGTGCCTGCGGCGCGTGAAGTGGCTCGAGGACAACGGGATCATCCGGGGCTATCGCGCGCTGCTCAACAGCCCCGCCCTAGGATTCGACGTCGTGGCGTTCTGCCTGGTCGGCCTCAATCACCAGTCAGAGGCGGAACTCAAGAACTTCTCCGAGCGCACGAAGGCGTGGCCCATCGTCCGCCGCGCATGGATCGTGTCGGGGGACTCCGACTTCCTCCTGCATTGCGTGGCTCCGGATCTGGCGACCTTCCAGACGTTCGTCATCGACGAACTGACGTCCGTGCCGAATGTGGACACCGTACGCACCGCCCTCACGATCCGCCAGGTCAAGGACGAAGGCCTGGTCCCGATCGACTGACCTGGAACTGATCCTTCCCCGCACATTCCCGAATCCCGTCAATCTACCGGCATTCCAGACCGTCCGTCCTGTCTGCGGCACGGCTCAATCCGGCGGCGCCCTGACCGATGCTGCGGGCCGTCCCCGGCGAGGCCGCCGGCAATAGCCCCGCCCATGCGCCGTCTCAGAGGTACGGGAGGTCGAAGCCTATCTTGCGCCGCTGACGCAGGCCGAACCAGGAGCACACCCGATTGAAGCCGGAGTATAGCTCACGGATCAGCTTCCGCCCGAGCCGCAGCCGGCGCTTGAACTGCCGCCCCTCGATGTAGCTCCCGGGCTCCCCGTCATTCTGCGGGAAAACGTAACGCTCCTGCGTGCAGAGGGCCGGAACGACCTGGTAAACGCGGGAGCGGCGGAATGCCGGCGACACGACGTTGAACATGAACTCGTCCACCGGCGCGCGGAGGATCTCGCTTTCCTTGAGCAAATAGGCCGCGGCCCGCTTCGAGATGATGTAGCCGCCGGTGCAATAGTGATTGAAGCAGAGACGGTGTAGGCGCCGTCCGCCGGGCAGATCCTTTCCGTCACGGCCGATGTAGGTCCGGAAGGGTGCCGCATCCAGCTTGACGATGTCCGCGTCGGCAGGGACCCACTGCGTATCGGCAAGGAGTGCGGCGGCATCCGAGCCGAAAACAATATCGTCCTCAAAGACAGCCACATGCTCGTGCGGGCCCTCCGCGATGCGTTTCCAGCACAGCCGATAGCTCAGAAAGCAGCCCAGCTCGCCCTTCGCCAGCCAGCCGAAATAACCTGGCTGCGGCTGGCAACGCTCAAGTTCTTCCGCAGACAGCTGGCTGCCATCAACGCCGGAAACGCGCTCGAATTCGATGCCGGCTTCGCCAAAGACCCGGCGCATGCGTTCCAAACGATCCGTCGCGCGGTCGAGATTGATCAACAGAACCTTCATGGACGCCTCATCCCTCGCGCCGGCGGATCAGGCAGCCTTATCCGTTTCCCCGGCGCCACCGTGCAAACGGGAAAGCTTTCGCGTCTGGCTGCGGAACCTGTACCGCTGCCATTCGCGGTAAACCCGCTCCAGCAGAGGTTTCGGGGCGTGGATCGTCGTTCCGCCGACCTTCGCGGACCGGCTGAAGACGCCTGAGGGAACGGCAGCCAAGGGATGAACGCCCGTGAGCCAGAACATCTGGAAGAGCACATCCACGGGCCGATCGAAGATTTCCGAGCTCGCGAGAAGACGTTTGGCCGCCTCGCGGGAGACGAGCTGTGCCTGCGCCCCAAGCATCACCGTCTGCGGGCAGACGATGCGTGTCTCGCCATCGGAAGCGATCACGGTTCCCCTGCCCCGAGGCGGTCTAAGGCCAAACTGGATCATCGTGGCAGAGCTGCCATCACACCGGGACTGCGCCAGCCGAAGGGCGTTGCCGAAGATTACTGGATCGATCGAAATGTCGTCCTCCAGCACCAGCGCGGCGTCGAGCCCGCGATCGACGATCTGGCGCCAGGCCTTGCGATGCGACAGGAAACAGGCGATCTCCGCCGGACGTAGCGCGAAGGGGTAAAGCGGCTTCAGCAGCTCGGGCCGATAGACGTGCTCGATCTCTTCGCGGGTCAGGCTCATGCCATCGACGGCGTCCAAAATTTCAACCGGCAGCGGGGCGATCTGTCGAAACAATTCGCTCACTTGCGCCCGGCGACCTTCGGCGCGCTGCAGGTGAATAATGAACGCCTCCAGTTTCATTGCATCCGCCAGAGCTTTTCGTAGACCTCCAGGATCCGGCTTGCCTCGCCTTCAAGGCGGAATTTGGAATGGACCAACCCCAGCGCCGCGTCGGAAGCACGCGCCAGCCGTTCCTCATCATCCATCCAGCCGGCGACGGCCGTGCTCATCGCATCGAGGTCGTCCGGAGGAATGATTTCGCCGGTAACTCCAGGCTCTATCAGCTCCGAGAATGCGCCGACATCCGTCGCGACAACGGGCACGGCGGTCGCCATAGCCTCCAGCGGCGTCAGACCGAAGCCTTCCCAGCGCTGGGGCGCCACGAAAAGGCTCAGGGCCCGGTAATAGCGCGGAATGTCCTTGCGCTCGCCGAGGAAGAGGATGCGGTCAGCGAGGCCCGCCTTCTCGACGCGCGCGCGCAGATCGGACTCGAATTCGGCGTGGCTCGCGGTCGTGCGGCCGGTGATGATCGCCGACCAGCCCGGACGATCCGGCAACACCCGGATCATCGTGTCGACGAACAGGTCCGTGCCCTTCTGGTGGCGGACGCGCCCGAAACAGCCGACATAACGCTGCGCCGGATCGAGCCCGAGCGAGCGGATTGCCTCCGCCTTGTCGGCGGGCGGCGAGAAGCGATCCACGTCCACCCCGTGCATGATGACGGTGTTTTCGACCAGCAGGTAACGGGCCGACTTGTGGCTCGTGGCAATCACCGCATCCATATGCCGGATGAGCCAGCGGGTGTAACGGGTGTGGTGGCGCTGGGAGGCCGAGGTAAAGACCAGCCGCAGCGGAGCGCGGAAGACATGCTTGAGGATGATTCCTGCAAGCATTTCCGGGTTACGGCGGGCGTGCCAGATGCGAAAGGGCTTGCCTTCGGGCCTGAGCAGCAGGCCCGGAACCTGCCACCACCGGAGCTTGGGTAAATTGTCCGGCAGACCCGGCCCCAGCGCCGCGATACCGGTCATGCGGGACTGCAGCGGCAGAAGCTGGATGATAGTGCTGGTCACGCCGGAGAGGCGCCGCTTGAAGTTCGGCGCGATGACATAGGTCCGGCGCAGATCAGGGGCCGGAGAAGCTTCAGCTGCTTCCCCCTCCCCTGCTCTGCGAGTCTCGTTCATGGGAAAACGGTCAGATGTACTGGATGCTGACGAGCTCGTAGCCACGAGCGCCGCCCGGAGCGTTGACCTCGATCGTGTCGCCAACGGACTTGCCGATCAGGGCGCGCGCAATCGGGGAAGAAATGGAGATGCGACCGGCCTTCACGTCGGCCTCCTGATCGCCGACGATCTGGTAGGTCTTCTCCTCCTCGGTCTCCTCGTCGACGAGGACCACCGTGGCACCGAACTTCACCGTGTCGCCGGAGAGCTTCTTCACGTCGATCACCTCGGCGCGCGCAATGAGATCCTCAAGCTCGGCGATACGACCCTCGTTGAGGCTCTGCGCCTCCTTCGCGGCGTGATACTCCGCGTTCTCGGAAAGATCGCCATGGGCCCGCGCTTCCGAAATGGCGTCGATGATGCGCGGACGCTCTTCCTGCTGGCGCCAGCGAAGTTCCTCCTTCAGCGCCTCGTAGCCAGAAAGAGTCATCGGGACCTTGTTCATATCTGCATCACCTTAGTTCTGACCGCTACGCACCATTGCGCATGCGACGACATACAAAAAGAAAACGGTCCGAAACCAATGGCTACGGACCCGCTTCATTCACTCGCGCATCAATATAGCAAGCTTTGAGAGTTTTTCATCAGCATTTTTTGGCGTTAGACACAGACGGAAGCCCCCCGCCGGCTGCTGCCTGCTCCCTGGGCAGATCCTTAACAATGTGCGCTCGTGCCCCCTACCAGTTCCGCTTAACTTTCGCTATTCAACGGCGTCCCTTCCAAACCGGCTCAAAGAGTCTCCCATGCCGCGTTATCAAGCAAACTTGATGCTTCTCCTGGCCGGCGCCCTGTGGGGCATGGGGTTCGTCGCGCAATCCAGCGCGATGAACGCGATCGGACCGCTCACCTTCATCGGCTCGCGGTTTCTGCTCGCCTTCATCCTGATTCTGCCGTTCGCCCTGAGGGAAAGCGCGCGGGCCCGGCACCGGCTGACGCGAAGGGACTGGCAGATGTTCGGGCTGATCGGGTTCCTGATGTTCTGCGGCATGACGGCCCAGCAGATCGGCCTGCTCACCACCACGGTCACCAACTCGGGCTTTCTCACCGGCCTCTACGTGGTGATGGTGCCGTTCGTGGGCGTTCTGCTGTTCCGGCAGTGGCCCGCGCCGATCGTGTGGCCGGCTGCCCTGCTCGCCCTTCTCGGCATCTGGCTTTTGTCCGGAGCGAATACCGTGGAAGGCCTCACCACCGGTGACTGGCTGACCATCCTGTGCGCGGGAATCTGGGCGCTGCAGGTGTTCTTCATCGCCCGCAGCGCGTCCCACACCGGCAGGCCGGTGACGCTGGCGGTGACCCAGTTCGGAGTGACCGGCGCAATCGCCCTCGTGCTCGCTCCGTTCTTCGAGCCGATCCATCTCACGGCCCTGCACGATGCGATGCTGGAGATTTTCTACGCCGGCGTCTTCTCCGGCGGCATTGCCTTCACGCTGCAGGTCGTGGGACAGCGCCACACGACAGCGCCACAGGCCGCGCTGCTACTTTCGTCGGAAGCCGTGTTCGCCGCCATCTTCGGCGCCATCTTCCTCGGCGACCGCGTCCCGCCCATCGGCCTCCTCGGCTGCGGACTGATCTTCATCGCGATCCTGATGGTGGAGGTGCTGCCCGCGCTCAGGAGCAAACCCGCCACGACCTGACGGCGCAGACCATCTTTCCGCCACACTCCTGAACGCGGGCACAGAGCTTTCGTTTACCGTTGGCCGCTAGAGTTTTTGGCCAAACGATTATCGAAGCATCAGTACCTGCGTTCAGAGGCAATCCAGTGGCCGAACGGACCTCCCACAGCGACAAGCCCTTCAGCAACCGGAAATCATCCGCACGCGCGGCGGCCGCGCTGTCCATGGCGCTGCTTGCGAGCGGACTTTCCGCCTGCTCGGTGGATGATCTGCTGCGCCCCTCGGCGGATGTGGGCTTAGGCAATGCCGGGGTGGTCAGCACCGCCGTGCACATGCCCGCAGCCACCTCACGCGCCTACATGACGCCGATGCCTCCGCTTTCGCCGAACGCCTACATGCCAGCCGACGAGGTTGACTGCCGCAAGCAGCTCAAGCGGCTGGGCGTGACATTCCGCGAACTGCCGCCGATCGACGAGGGCGGTGCCTGCCGCATTGACCATCCCGTCCAGGTGATCTCGCTCTCCGGCGGCATCGAGATCAAGCCTGCAGTCACGCTCAACTGCCAGATGGCCGTCGCCTTTGCGACGTGGACGAAGCGAGAGCTCGCGCGCGCCGCGCGCTGGCGCTACTTCTCCGGTATCCGGACCATACGCCAAGGATCGGGCTATTCCTGCAGGAAGATCAACGGAACATCGGTGGCGTCCGAGCACTCGACCGGCAACGCAATCGACATCATGTCCATCACGCTGAAGAATGGAAAGACCATCGACGTGCGCAAGCCCGGCCTGTTCGCGTTCCGCCAGCGCAGCCTGCTCAACAAGGTCCGATCGGAAGGATGCGATTATTTCACAACCGTCCTCGGACCGGGTTACAACCGTGACCACGCGGACCACTTCCATTTCGACATCAAGAACCGGCGAAACGGTTACCGCGCCTGCCGGTAACCGCGTCTGCCGGTAGTAGCGTTCCGGACGCGAATGCTCTAATTGTAGTGCCGGCGCACAGGAGCGCGGCTGTTCCAGAGAAACCTCATGCTCGCAATTGAAATTGCGATCCTCGTACTGCTCATCCTTTTCAACGGCTTCATGGCCATGTCCGAGCTGGCGGTCGTCTCCGCCCGTCCCGCCCTGCTGCGTTCCCGCAGCGAACGGGGTGAGAAGGGGGCGACGCGAGCCCTGAAGCTGGCCGAAGACCCCGGCCGCTTCCTCTCGACGGTGCAGATCGGCATCACGCTGGTCGGCATCCTGTCCGGTGCCTTCTCGGGCGCCACCATCGGCGTCCGGCTCGGCGAGTGGCTGATGAGCATCGGCATGTCCGCCACCATGGCCAACGCCCTGGGCGTCGGTATCGTGGTCGCCATCATCACCTATGTGTCGCTCGTGGCCGGTGAGCTCGTTCCGAAGCAGATCGCCCTGCGAAAGGCCGAGGACATCGCGATTCTCGTGGCGCCCTTCATGCTTAGCCTGTCGAAGGTAGCGCTTCCGCTGGTATGGCTGCTCGACATTTCGGGACGGTTCGTCCTGAAGCTGCTCGGCCAGAGCGCGGACGATTCGCAAAACGTGACGGACGAGGAGATTCGCAGCCTTATCGCCGAGGCCGCCCGCACCGGAACCATCGAAGTCGAAGAAAAGCAGATGATTTCCGGCGTCATGCGGCTTGCCGACCGCAAGGCGCGCGCCATCATGACCCCGCGCAACGAGGTCGAGTGGATCGACATCAACGCGGATCAGGAGAAGATCCGGGAGACGCTGCGCAACACTGAACATACCCGTCTGCCCGCGGGCGATGGCACCATCGAGCAGATGCTGGGCGTGATCAACACCCGCGAGCTGCTGACCGCGGAACTCTCGGGCAAGCCGCTGAACCTGCGCGAGCACGTGCGGCAGGCCCCCGTCGTGCTGGATTTCGTCGATGCGCTGGACGTGCTGAAGACCCTGCGCGAGGCGGAAGTGCCGGTGGCGCTCGTCCACGACGAATACGGTTCCTTCGAGGGTATCATTACGCCTGCCGACATTCTCGAGGCCATCGCCGGGGCCTTCAAGTCGGACCAGGACGAGGACGATGTCGACGTCGTCCAGCGCGCCGACGGCTCGTGGCTGTTGCCGGGGCTCATGCCCGCCGACGAAATGGCCGACCTGCTGGGCATCACACTGCCGTCCGACCACAGCTACGCCACGCTGGCAGGCTTCCTGCTGTCCTACACGCAGGAATTGCCGCGCACCGGCACGATCGTCAATGCACTCGGCTGGGAGTTCGAAATCGTCGACCTCGACGGCCGCCGCATCGACCGGGTCATCGCACGGCGGGAGGGGGCTGCAGCCGCCACCGCCGCCGGCTGACCGGCACCACCCTCAGAAGGGGCCGGGCGGCCACGGGATTGATGCCGACTCCAGAAGCCGCCATTCCGATCAAAAATATCTCAGAGCCCTTCGGGGCTCACCCGAGCCCCGCGGGCGGCCGCCGGGTGACGGTCGCCCGGCCCTCAGCGCAAGCCCATGGGCGGGCGATGGTCCTATCCCTCCGGCGGAACCGGAGTCGGGCGACCTGTTTCATCCAGCGCCACCATCACGAATTCCGCGCTCGTCACCAGTTCAAGCCGATGCGTGAGGTAACGGCGCACCCAGGCTTCCACCTGCAAGGTGATCGACGTGCGGCCGATCCTGGAAATCTGCGTGTAAACCGCCAGCGTATCGCCAATCTTCACGGGCTTGCGGAAGGCCATCTCACGAACGGCCGCCGTCACGACGCGCCCCTTGGCGCGTTCGGCCGCGCGGATGCCGCTGGCAATATCCATCTGCGACATCACCCAGCCACCGAAAATGTCGCCGGCGGCATTGGCGTCACCAGGCATGGCCTGCGTTCTCAAGGTCAGCTCACCCTGCGGAAAAGCTTCGGACATTCAAGAAATCCTCTGTTCTCAATCAATGGAGACACGTTCCGTTTGAGCGCGGAACATCCTCCTGCTGCTGCAAATCCGTTTACCCAACCCCCATAGAAGATCCGAGAAGCCGTGCAACAGTCAACTGCAGCAGCGCCATACCCCCCGGTTTCCAGCCCAGCGCCCGCAGGCGATCCGTCCGCATGGCGTTGACCGCCGAAGCGTCCGCGCGGGGCGGCAGTTCGTGCAAGCTGCCGGAAAGGTCGCGCACGATGGCGAGCAGGTCGCGCCAGTCCAGCAGAAGGTCCGAGACGTTGAGAACCGGCGACGGCGGGTCGGGCATCTCCAATACCAGGCGAACAGCAGACGCCACATCGCTGCCGTGCACTTCCGTTCCCGCGCGCGGGGGGAGCGGCCGTCCGGCGAGATAATCCGCAAAGAGGGAGGCCCATTTGTGCTCCCGCCCCGGACCGGCGGGTCCATAGACCCCGGTTACCCGCAGGGTCACGCCATGAAAAGCGCCCCCACCCAGCGCGGCAAGTGCCTGTTCGACCTCGAGCTTCGCCAAACCGTAGAGTGTGTCGGGCCGTGGCATATCATCCTCATCAAGCAGCACGCCGGGCGGACGCGGACCGTAGACGGCGCGGCTCGACAGGAAAACAGCGCGACTGACACCCGCTGCCCTTGCCGCCTCGAAGAGCGCAATGCTACCCGCCGCGTTGCGGCGGCGGAAACCTTCCGGATCATCCCCCTCCCCGCCGCGATACCTGCCGGGAACATGGTCAAACGCCGCGTGGACGAAGAAGGACGCTCCATCGAAGAGCGTTGGTGAAACCGGGGTATCGCCGAGTTGGAGCCGCGCGAAGGCCACTGCCCCGGAGAAATAGCCCTCCGGCGGGGCCGTGCGGTTCAGCACCGTCACGTCATAGCCGGCGGCGAGCAGATCCTCGACGATGAACCGTCCGACATAACCCGTTCCACCGGAGACAACTGCCTTTTTCATGACGGATTGGGAAGCCGATCAGGATCGGGAATGGCCCTGCCCTCATAGCAGGCGAACCAGAGATCAATGAGGGGCCGGAGCCGTTCCCGCTTCGGATGGTTCTCCTGCCAGGGCTTCTCATACTGGTAATGGACAACATGGACCGACCGCCAGTCCCACAGCTCCGGCAGGTTGAACCAGGCATACTGAAGCATGTTGTAGAAGACCGGCAGGCCATGCCAGCCAGGGAAGTAGGTCTGAAGGAAGGTCTGGTCAGTCCGCGGCCAGAAGGCGCCCGGCGCGTCGAGCGCCTTCAGCATCGCGTCGTATGTATCCACCGACGGGGCGGCGACGAAGACGCCCGAGTTGAGCCGGTGGAAGTCCTTCAGGCTTTCGTAGACATTCGGCGCGGCGGAAAACTCGGGATAAACGAACAGCCGGTCGATGTTGCGGATGACGATGGCATCGGCATCGATGAAGACCACGCGGTCGTATTCCACCAGCGTCCAGAGGCGCAGCTTGACGAAATTGTCGAGCGGCGTGTGAAAGGCCGGCTTGCCGCCCTTGGTAAACGGCGCGAGCGCGTGAATGCGTTCGCGCTGGTGGCGTTCGTTGAATTCGGTGGATGTGGGCAGCAGATCCGCTTCCACCAGGCGCGCACCCAAGACCTCGAGGGGACGGAGCGCATTTCCTTCCACACCTCCGGTGTGCAGCACGACGATGTCCGCCCCGGTGCCCGTGTTTCTCAAGGAATGGACCAGCGCCAGCGCGCCCTTGGCGTAATCGGCGTTGGTCACCAGCGTGACGTAGGCGTATCGCAAGAGGCGCTCCGCTTCAGGAACTGTGACAGGCCTAACCGACACTCTTCAGGCGCCTGCCTTCCGGATCACGTTCGATGGTCGGGGCGATGTCCTTCGTCCAGGCCGACACGCAGGGTATCCGCGAACGATCGACACGATAGGCATACTTGCGCGCCACGTCGACCACTTCGGCCAGTAGTCCTTCCTGAAGCGTGATCGGGTTGAGACCGAGCGCGAGGAACTGGTCGTTGCGCACGATGAGGTCGTTCTCCGGCGCTTCCTTGCGCGGGTTCGGCAGGTAGGCGACCCGTGCACCGGTGAGTTTCGCGACTAGCTCGGCGAGATCGCGAACGCGGTGCGTTTCGGTCATCTGGTTGAAGATCTTTACGCGGTCGCCGCGCTTCGGCGGGTTCTGGAGCGCAATCTCGATACAGCGGACCGAATCCTGGATGTGGATGAAGGCGCGCGTCTGCCCGCCCGTGCCGTGAACGGTCAGCGGATAGCCTATCGCCGCCTGGATCAGGAAGCGGTTCAACACCGTGCCGTAGTCACCGTCGTAGTCGAAGCGGTTGATGAGCTGCGGATGGAAGCGCGTCTCTTCCGTATGGGTTCCCCAGACGATGCCCTGGTGAAGATCGGTGATGCGCACGCCATCGTTCTTCGCGTAGAACTGAAAAAGCAGCTGATCCAGACACTTGGTCATGTGGTAGATCGAGCCGGGATTGGCCGGATACAGGATCTCCTGCTGTACCATCTCACCCGTCGCGGCCTCGATGCCCACGTTCAGGTATCCCTCCGGGATGGCCGCGCCAATGGTGGAATAACCGTAAACGCCCATGGTGCCGAGATGAACGAGATGGGCGTCAAGCCCCACTTCCACGATGGCGTTCAGCACATTGTGGGTGGCATTGACGTTGTTGTTGACCGTGTAATTCTTGTGCCGGTCACTCTTCATCGAATAAGGCGCGGCGCGCTGCTGGGCAAAATGAATGATCGCGTCGGGCCGGTGCTCGGCAAGCCACGCCTTCAGCCGTTCGTACTCGCTCGCCAGATTGAGCAGATGGAAATGGATGCGCCGCCCCGTCTCCTGATGCCAGACCCGCGTGCGCTCCTGGATGGAATCCATCGGCGTCAGGGACTGAACGCCGAGTTCGGTGTCGATCCAGCGCCTCGAAAGATTGTCGATGATGTGGATTTCATGGCCGCGAGCCGAAAGGTGCAGTGAGGTCGGCCAACCGATGAAACCATCCCCGCCGAGAACCGCAATCTTCATGTGTCCTCCCTTTCGTGAACAGCCGGCTCCCCGCCCCCCGACTTTTCCGTTACCATTTGTAGGCAATGCCGTTCAGTATGGAAAGTTTCGCCGCGCGCATTCTTTCGCGGCAAGGCAGTTCATCACGTCACATTACGCAACGCGATAAAGGAAAGATTTGATCATCGCGTTAACCATTCCTTAATTTTTTGGCTTGACGCGAAATCTCCGCGAATCAACGATAATTTTGCCTGAAAAAGACGAGCACATACCGATGTGAACGCATTTTTCTGGTTGCCGTAGCGGGATGAGAACCGTGTTTACCGCCGGCATCTCGGAAGGAGGCCGTGAAATGATCGCATCCGAGCTGAAGGAAGCCGGCATTTACGATGCCAATGACATGGCCAGCATTCGCGCGGTGGTCGAAGCCGTATGCGGAGAACTCGGCATCGCCCGCGACGACCGGATCGCCCGCGAACGCATCGCCACCCATATCATGCGGTCCTGGGAGGCAGGGCAACGCACTCCCCTCGACCTGGTGAGGGCGGGTCTGGACAGTTACGTGTAAGAGAATACCGGTTTCATGACAAAGCCCGGTCGCCGCCGGGCTTTCTTTATCCTCCAGGCACATGCACACCGTACTGTTTACATGCCTTGGCTGAAACATTGCCTATTTTGCGGTCAATTGTTTTATGGATTACTCTGATGGACAAGAAAACCTCCGGGGGGAGCCATGTGGGACTTCAGCATTGGCCGGGCGCTCGGCCTGATGGCGCAAACAGCACCCTTTATCCTGCTCAGGATCGCGGTCTATTTCGGAATTGCGGTGGGGTATGTGCTTGCAACCGGCGTCGGCGCCGGCGCCGGCTATACGTTCGGGCTGTTTGGCGATGAAGAATTCCGGACGACGAGTTCGGTCTGGGGCGGCCTGATCGGGCTCGGGCTGTTCAGCGCGGCGCTCTACTGGGCCCGGGAGTACATCCTGTATATGGTCAAGGCCGGGCACATCGCCGTGCTGGTGGAGCTGTTGGACGGCAAGCCGCTGCCCGCCGGCCAGTCGCAGGTTGCGCACGCCACCGCGGTGGTGAAGGAGCGGTTCGTCCAGGCCAACGTGCTCTTCGCAATCGACCAGTTGGTGAAGGGCGTGATCCGCGCCATCACCGGACTGGCGCGGGGGATCCTCGGCATTCTGCCGATTCCCGGCGGCAAGCAGCTCGCCGACATCATCCACGGTTTCCTGCGAGTGGCGGTGGGCTTCATCGACGAGGTGATCCTCGCCTATGCGATCCGCACCCGTTCGGCCAATCCGTGGGATTCCGCCAGGACGGCCCTCGTGCTCTACGGCCAGAATTACAAGACGTTGCTCAAGAATGCCGCCTGGCTCGCCGTCATCGTGTATGGTCTCAGCATCGTGGTCTTCGTCATCATGCTGGCACCGGCGGCCCTCGTCGTCTACCTGATGCCGGGTGCGTGGGCGGCAGGTGGCTTCATCTTCGCGCTGATCTTCGCGTGGAGCGTCAAGGCGGCGCTGCTGGAGCCCTTCGCCATCACCTGCCTGATGGAGGTCTATTTCAAGACTATCGAAGGCCAGACGCCCGATCCCGAATGGGAGGCGAAGCTGGAGCAGTTGTCCGGAAAGTTCCGCGAACTCAAGGCCCGGGCGCTGGGCGCCGGGCGGCAGCAGCCCGAGGCCGGCAGTTCCGACCTGCGGCGGGCGTGAGCCGGTCTCTCCAGCTTGCCTCTATTCAGGCGCAGTGAAAGGAGCGGAGCGCCGGGTGCGATCCTTCCCTTAGGCGCCAACCGGACCGTCCGCTGCCATGGCCATGCAGCCGCCCCAGGCCTTGCCGTTCCCGTGGGTTCAGCTGGCGGGCCCAAGACTCTGGAAAGCCCGCCGGCTCAGCGGCGGTACCACATGCGGGCGAGCATACCATCGCGGCGGATGAACTGGTGATAAAGCGCCGCGGCAACATGTAGAAGCAGCAGAAGCACAAGCAGATTGGCACCAATGCCGTGGGGCGCACGGGGCGCAAAGTGCCGGAAATCGGGCAGCGGCACCGCGGCTCCGCCGAAGATCACTTCGCCCGCCCCGCTCAACGCTACCATGCCGATGCCGCTCCCGACCATCACGAAGACCAGCGCATACAGCAGAACATGGACGAGTCGCGCAGTCGCCTCCTGCCACGGTGGAAGACCCACCACGGGATCTGGCTTCCGGTCCCGCGCCACCCACCAGAAGATGCGGAACAGGGTCAGCAGCAGGACCAAAACCGCCGCGGGAATGTGGACGCGCAATAGCTGGACCTTGCCCGCGTCGTCCAAGCGGTCCGCCGCGTTGAAGCCAGTGCCCAGCACGATGACAATCAGAATGGCCGTCAGCCAGTGAATAGTGACCGCCACTGAGCCGTAATGTTCCGCCGTGCTCTTGAGCATTGCCCTGTCTCCAGACAACCCGCCATCGACAATCTTCAATCATCGCGTGTATCGAGTCAAGGAAGCGACATGCGAACTAATCAACGCTCCTCCCGGCGAAGACCGGCCAACCCTAGAGGCAAGGTTCCGATCTCTCGCTGAGAAACCGTGGCGTGCTGGGGCGCTGCAACATCGGGCTCGGTTCCTGAGGGACGGTCGAGGAGAAGACCCGCCGCCGCCGAAGAATACCTGCCTACAAGGGCGGTAACACGTCGGCGGCCTTCTTTGACGGTGGTTACTATCCTCGTCCTGCTCCTCGTAAGAGCAATGCGATACGGCCTGACGCGCCGCAGCCGCGGCCGCGAAGATCTCAGCGCCCAGGACGTCCGGTCTTCTTCGGGCGTCGACGGCGGGCCTTTTCCTCGACCGGGTCCTCGTAGGAGCCAATGCCGATGCGGCCGCGACGCAGGATCGGGTCGTCCGGTTGGTCCGGCTGAGGCTTGCCCAGCGGCTTCTCCGTGCGGCGGACGGTCATCTCGTCCAGCGTGTTCTTGCGGAAGAGCGAGCCGCGTCCCGCCGGGACCGCATGGTCGCCCGAGGTGCCCATCTCGTCGAGGTCGGGCTTGCGGAAAAGACTTGGTCTTGTGCCAGCCGGCGCAGAGTAGGTCGTCGTGGTTTTCGCGGCGGTACTAGGGCTTGCAGCCATCCCGGCTTCCGCAGCCATGCTGGCGTCACCCCCCCTGCCCTTCGCCGCATTGCGGCGGGCGGACCTGGTGTTTTTCACGCCTGCATCGCGCGCGAGGGGGGCGTCGAGGACGGCGAGTTCCAGCTCGCGCAGGCGCTTGATCTCGTCTCGCAGGCGGGCGGCCTCCTCGAAATTGAGGTCCGCGGCGGCATCGCGCATGGCCTTCTCGAGATATTCGAGGTGGGCCTGCAGGTTGTTGCCGACCAGGTTGTTGACGGGCTGGCCACCGACCGACGGGATGTCGGCGCGGACGTGGTCGCGCTCGTAGACGGAGTCCAGAATGTCGCCGATGCTTCTCTTCACGCTCTCCGGCGTGATGCCGTGCGCCTCGTTGTATGCCTGCTGCTTCTCGCGGCGGCGGTTGGTCTCGGCGATGGCGCGCTCCATGGAGCCGGTCATCTGATCGGCGTAGAGAATTACGCGACCATCAACGTTACGGGCAGCGCGGCCGATGGTCTGGATGAGCGAGGTCTCGGAACGCAGGAAGCCTTCCTTGTCAGCGTCGAGAATGGCGACCAGGCCGCATTCCGGAATGTCGAGGCCCTCACGCAGCAGGTTGATGCCGACCAGGCAGTCGAAGGCGCCGAGACGCAGGTCGCGGATGATCTCGATGCGCTCGAGCGTGTCGATGTCCGAGTGCATGTAGCGAACCTTGACGCCCTGTTCGTGCAGGTACTCGGTGAGGTCCTCGGCCATGCGCTTGGTGAGCACCGTGACCAGCGAACGGTAGCCCCGCCGCGTGGTCTCCCGGATCTCGCCCAGCACATCGTCCACCTGGCTCTGGGCCGGACGGACCTCGACGGGCGGGTCGATGAGGCCGGTCGGGCGAATGACCTGCTCGGCGAACACGCCGCCGGACTGCTCCATCTCCCAGGCGCCGGGGGTCGCCGACACGCAGATGGTCTGCGGGCGCATGGCGTCCCATTCCTCGAAGCGCAGAGGGCGGTTGTCCATGCAGGACGGCAGGCGGAAGCCGTACTCGGCCAGTGTCGCCTTGCGGCGGAAGTCGCCGCGGTACATGCCGCCGATCTGCGGGATGGTGACGTGGCTCTCGTCGATGAAGACGATGGCGTTGTCCGGCACATATTCAAAGAGGGTGGGCGGCGGCTCGCCCGGCTTGCGGCCGGTCAGGTAGCGCGAATAGTTCTCGATGCCGGGGCATGAGCCGGTCGCTTCCAGCATCTCGAGGTCGAAGCGCGTGCGCTGCTCCAGGCGCTGCGCCTCCAGCAAACGACCGGCGCGGGTAAGCTCGTCGAGGCGCTGCTTCAGCTCCTCCTTGATGCTCTTGATCGCCTGGTTGAGGGTCGGCCGCGGCGTCACATAGTGCGAGTTCGCGTAGATCTTGACCGACTTCAGGTCGCCGGTCTTCTTGCCCGTGAGCGGGTCAAACTCGGTGATGGCCTCGATCTCGTCGCCGAACAGCGAGATGCGCCAGGCGCGGTCCTCCAAGTGAGCCGGGAAGATCTCGATCGTGTCGCCGCGCACACGGAAGGAGCCGCGGGTGAAGTCGGCATCGCGGCGCTTGTACTGCTGCTCCACGAGGTCGGCCAGAAGCTGGCGCTGGTCCAGACGATCACCCACCTCCATCTGGAAGGTCATGGCGGTGTAGGTTTCCACCGAGCCGATACCGTAGATGCAGGAGACCGAGGCGACGATGATCACGTCATCGCGCTCCAGCAGCGCGCGAGTGGCCGCGTGGCGCATGCGGTCGATCTGCTCGTTGATCGAGGATTCCTTCTCGATATAGGTATCCGTGCGCGGGACGTAGGCCTCCGGCTGGTAGTAATCGTAGTAGGAGACGAAGTACTCGACCGCGTTGTTCGGGAAGAAGGACTTGAACTCGCCGTAGAGCTGAGCCGCAAGCGTCTTGTTGTGCGCGAGGATGATCGCCGGGCGCTGCGTCGCCTCGATCACCTTCGCCATGGTGAAGGTCTTGCCGGAACCGGTAACGCCCAGAAGTACCTGGGTGCGTTCATTGCTCTTCAGACCTTCCACCAGATCCTGAATGGCCTGCGGCTGGTCGCCGGCGGGCTTGTAGTCGGTGACCATGCGGAAGGGAATGCCGCCCTCCGTCTTCGGCGGACGGGCAGGCCGGTGCGGCTTCCAGTTGGCCCTGAGGTTCGGGTCTCCCCCTTCGATCAGACGGGTTAGCGCCGCCACGGTGGCGGTTACGCCGCTGCCCGGGGTGAGCGACTCCGCTTCTTCCAGAGATATGTCAAGGCCGGGCACGGGGTTGAGGCCGGCGGCCGCGCGCTCCCGCGCCGTGGCGGCGCCCCCCATGGAGGTGCCGCGGGCCGTGCGGCCCGGCGCCGTCGAGCGCTCAAGCGCCTTCTTTACCGATTTCGCGGCAGACTTCGGGGACGACGCCTTTGAGGAGGCAGACTGTCCCGACGCGGATTTCCTCTCCCGTGCGGGGGGAGCAACAGGCTCTTCCGTCGCACGCGTTATCTCTTCCGCCCAGTCGGAGATGGATCCGGACAACGTAATGCCCGAGAGCGGCGGTTGCGGTTGTTCCGCGAAGCCGGAGACTTTCTTGGGAGAGGATGATTTAGCCATGCGCGGAATATGGAGACTTAACACGGAAATGGAAAGGGGCTGAGGGAGCCCACCCCCAGCCTCGGCCAATCCTGCTGACAGCAGGGTGTCAGTGCCGACACTCCTTCAGCGCCTCTTCGATCAGTTCCCTGCCGCCAGCCAGGGCGAACAGCGCGTAGGTCTCGTAGGGCGAGTCATCGGCAGCGTTTTCCGGCAGGAGATCGAAGCGCAGCAAAAGCTCCGAGCCGTTGAGCAGGGCCTCAATGAACTCCTCGTCGATATCGGCCAGATAGTTGTCCTCGGCCGGGCCCTCCGAAAGGAGGATCACCGCGTCGCCGGAGCCGGCAGCCACAAGCGGAAATTCCGAGCCGTCGATCACGGCCAGGATGCGGCCGCGCTCGTAGAAATAGTCAGGCTCTCCCCTGCCGTCCTTCGTCAGCACCGGCCCATGCTCCGCAAAAACGGCAATGTGATAGGGATCGCCGCAGCCGATCTCGAGCTGAAGGATATTGCTGCTCGTGACCGCGGGCGGCGTGATCGCCATTCCATTTTCCAGTTCCCAGCGGGCAGCATGGGCGGTGGAGGCCACGGCAACGATGAGGAAAGCAAGCGACAAACGTTTCAGAAGATCGAGGCTTGTTCGGATCGTCGTCATGACACATGTCCCGCCTAGGTTGCGATCTAATCCGGAATGTCCTGCGGATGCAGGAAGTGAGTGAGCCGTGCCGCGTAAGGGTTAAGGTGTTCCCAGGGACCGTCAAATTCAAACCGGGCCAGCCCCGCAGCCGGAAACGGCAAGCGAAGTCGCCGGACCGCCTCCGGCTCCGAGTCATCGCCACAGAGCCGCAGTGCCAGCTCGTGCATCGAGGGATTGTGTCCGACGACCGCCAGGGAGCTCACATCGTCGGAGATGGTACGGATGAGATCGAGAATGCGGCCCGCGGTTGCATCATAGAGGCGGTCGGCGAACACCGCCTGCGGGGCACGATCCCCGACGCCCTGGGACACTCCTGCCCAGGTCTGGCGCGTACGTACCGACGAGGACACGAGCGCCTGCTGCGGTATCCACCCCCTGCCCGCGAGAGCCTGACCAAGACGCAGCGCGATGTCGTGCCCGCGCGCGGAAAGCGGACGTCCGATGTCGTCCCCGGTGGGACTCTCGTTCAAAGCCTCGGCATGGCGCAACAACAATAGTTCGCGCACGTCTGGCACTCCAATCGTCAGCCGGTCCGATGACCCGCCGACGCCGATCATCTGAAGTTCGCTACCACAATGCTTGCTTAAACGTAAGTCTGCAACTGCTGACAACGCCGCCGGCAAACCCGCGACAATACCGGTCCAAACGGGATCACGCGGGAGACGGCGGGCGGGAATGGAAAAGCGGGAGCCTCCCCCTCCTGCGGGAATTTCCGACAAGAAAAAGCCCCCGACAGATCATGCCGGGGCGGAACGGTTGGCGGTCGATCAGCCCCGTATGGCGCGCGCAGCCCCGATCAGGATGCACGCACCTATGAAGCCGGCAACCAGATAGCCGAGCCAGCCGCCGAACGAAACGCCCAGCAACCCGAAGAGAAAGCTGGCGACCGCAGCTCCAACAATACCGAGAACAATATTCATGAAGATTCCAGTATCGCTCTTCATGAAATTGGATGCAATCCAACCTGCCAGTCCGCCAATAATGATGGCGGCAATCCAGCCAATACCTGCGTCGTCCATGTGATTTCACTCCCTCCTGCTGAAACCTGTCCATTCAGACACAACGGAAATATTTAGCAAGCCAAATAACGAGGAATTTCGCCCTTCCCTAAACACTTGCTTTTCCGGCGATTTTAACGCGCAGGCGGCCGATTGGTTTCAATCGGGCGGAGCATCGGGAAAGATTTTTCAGGATCAGGCGAGAAAAGGCGGTCTGATCAAATGCCCGGGAGGTCCGCCAAAACCTCCGCCACAACGCGGCAACGACATGCGACGGTGCGCTCTCGGCATCTGCGCCCCAACTGCGGAAGGGCTCTCCCCGTGCTGGATCGTCCGGCGCCGAACGAAAGGGCGAGCATCCCCTTTCCCAAGGCCGGGAAACGACACCAAGCCCCTCCGTCAACGGGAGAGCCTGTTGCCTCTCAAAGTGTTTCAAGGAAATCTGCCTGCCGGAAGCTGCCCCCGTCGCCAGAGCGGCGGGAGCGATCTCCGACTATCCCGAAACCGAGTCAGCAGAGACGCGCCCCGTTCGGCACCGGCCGGTCGACATTGGCCAGCACGATGGCGCCGATCTCATCGGCAAAACCGAGCGTAAGAACTTCGGAGATGAACTTCCCGATCTGGCGCGGCGGGAAATTCACCACGGCCATGACCTGGCGCCCGACAAGCTGCTCAGGCGTATAATGCGCGGTAATCTGGGCAGATGATTTCTTGACGCCGATTTCCGGACCGAAATCGATCTGCATCTTGATGGCGGGCTTGCGCGCTTCCGGGTAAGGTTCGGCATGAATTACCGTTCCGGCGCGGATATCCACCTTCAGAAAGTCGTCGAAGACGATCTGCGGCGCAAGTGTCTCGCTCATGGTTCCCCCGTGTTATTGCAATCGTTGGAGCCTTGTAGCGCAATCCGGCCCCGCCTGCCAAACCGCCGAAATGAACAGGCCACCGCTTCAGCAGCGCCGTAGATTGGCATCAGCCACCTCCCTACCCTGCTCCAACGTGACCACGGCGGAAAGAAGGGCCGAGGACAAACGTCCCAGCCACGCCAAGACGGTGGACTGCCCGAGGCAGGCCGTGGGGACGAGATGATTGCTACAGGAAACCTCTTTGGCCCGGTGTGCACCCCTCCGCCGTGCCAATCTGTTTCCGCCCCTCACCCCGAGCCGATTGCGTGAAGGGCGATGCCGGGCTCAGGCGGTTCCGGAAACCTCGAAAAGGACGCTCTTTAGCGCCTCCTGGGCCGTCGTGTCGGACCAGGTCACGTACTGGAACGCCTGATAGTAGGCCTCGCAGGCCTCCAGGGCGCTCTTGAGCATCACTTCCACCTGATGCCCCGTCGGCTCCAGCCCGCCCGGCAGCATGAGCGCCTGGCGGAACATGATCACGCCTTCGCGCTCCCAGTGGTCGAAATGGCCGAAGAGCATCTGCTCATTCACCAGGGAAATGAGGCGCATGACCTCAAGCTGACGGCCCACCGGAACCTTGAGCTCAAACGCACAGGCTATGTGGAGCGCCTCGAACTCCTCCATCCAAGAGAACGAAACCTGGTAATCCGTCCACGTGCCCGCGACGGAAATCGAGATTTCGTCTTCCCCGTTGCGCTCAAAGCTCCAGTCGTTTGTGCTTGCCACATGCTCGATAATGTCCACTGGGTGGGCATCTCTGGCGATGTCAAATTCAACAAGGCTCATATAATTCGTTATCCCGTTTTGCCGGAGCGCACGCAGGCACGCCCCGCCTTATGACCGGCAGCTTCAACTCACGACACAAACTCTGTGCACGAAGCGGAGCGAGAGGAGACACAATACAAACGGGCTCCGCCCCAACCCGATGCATATCGAATCATGCAGTGTTTTCAGTGTATTGAAGCGAGAGTCCGTGAACAGCCCCTTTTTTGCTTATGGAGGGTTATGTATGTGGATATTGGCTACCGTAACGGGACTTCAGAGGAACCCTAAGCGACTCTCGCAGAACGCTTTTTCAGGACTGTTCACAGGCGCGCGGGATGACGAAAATTTTTCCTCAGACTTCTGAATTTTCGCTCTTCGGAGCAATCTGGGCGAGCTTTTCTTCCAGAGCCGTCACGCGGGCAGCGAGAATCGCGTTTTCTTCACGCGCCTTGACGGCCATGTCGCGCACGGCATCGAACTCTTCCCTCTTCACGAGGTCCATCGAGTTGAGAAGGCGCTCGATCTGACTGCGGAAGACCGCTTCAAATTCCTGGCGCACGCCCTGGGCGGCGCCCGCCGCGTCCGTCACCAATTTCGCGAATTCATCGAGGATACGATTGGGGCCGTTGGTCATGGTGGTTTTCTCCTGATCCTGACGTGCAAGTAGGGCCGAAAAGCATTGAATGCAAGGCCGCCAGACGGCTGCAACCACTCAGGCTTTACCAGACGTTACCGGCCGGGAGGCCCGGCGCCTTGACCGCGTGCGGCGGGTTGATCATAGGCTGAAGGAAGGCCATAAGCTTCCTGCACACGGAAACCGGAGCCACCGACTTGAGCGACTACCTCCTGCTACACCTGGCGGCATTGCCGTTTCCCAACATCGATCCCGTCATCGTTCAGATCGGACCGCTCGGCATCCGGTGGTACGGGCTGGGATACATCGTCGGCATCTTGTTCGCCTGGTGGTATGCCAAGCGGATGGTGAACACGCCGGCCTTGTGGGCCAACAACGCACCGCCCATGAAGCCCATCGACCTTGACGACTTCGTGGTGTGGGCCGCGATCGGCGTGATCGTGGGCGGAAGGATCGGCTATGTGCTGTTCTACGACCTGCAAAGGTTCCTCGCCAATCCGGTTTCGCTGATCGAGGTGTGGAATGGCGGCATGTCCTTCCACGGCGGTCTCATCGGAACAATTCTGGCGATGGTGCTGTTTGCTCGCCGCAGGAAGATCAATCCCTGGAGCATGATCGACGTGGTAGCGGCCACCGCACCGGTCGGACTTGGCCTCGTGCGCATCGCCAATTTCATCAATTCCGAGTTGTGGGGAAGGCCCACCGACATGCCGTGGGGCATCGTGTTCCCGGATGGAGGTCCCCTGCCCCGCCATCCCAGCCAGCTCTACGAAGCCTCGCTGGAAGGGCTGGCGCTGTTCCTCGCGCTGCGGGTGCTCACGCACCGCTTCCACATGTTGAAGCGCCCGCGGTTCGTCGGCGGCGCCTTCGTGTTCGGCTACGGGCTGGCGCGCATCTTCGTCGAGTTCTTCCGCGAGCCGGATGCACACATCGGGTATCTCGCCGGCGGCTGGCTGACGATGGGCATGGTGCTGAGCCTGCCAATGGTGCTCATCGGCCTGTGGGCGATGCTCAGCGCCCCGCGGCCTGAGCCTGCGGCAGCAGAGCAGCACTGAACCCGCTGGGAGCAGGTGAGGCGTGACGAAACTGAAGGAAAAGCTCAAGCGGCTGATCGAGGCTACAGGGCCCATCAGCGTGGCCGAGTACATGGCGCACTGCCTGCTCGACCCCGAGTTTGGCTACTACACGACGCGGGAGCCGTTCGGGACGGAAGGCGACTTCATCACCGCGCCGGAAATCAGCCAGATGTTCGGCGAGCTGATCGGCGTGTGGATCTATTCCCGGTGGAAGTCTGCCGGATCGCCGCGCAATCCCATCATCGCCGAGATCGGTCCCGGCCGCGGCACGTTGATGAAGGATCTCCTGCGCACCGTGAGCCGCCTCGACCCCGCTTTCGCGCGTGAGGCCCGTTTCGCGCTGGTGGAAGCAAGCAGCCGGCTGATCGAGGTGCAGAAGCGGACGCTGGCGGAAGCCGCCCGCACCATTTCCCTCGAATGGTACGACCGGTTTGAGGCCCTGCCATTGGGGCCTCTGTTCATCGTCGGCAATGAACTGTTCGATGCGCTGCCGATGCGGCAGTTCGTGAAGACGGCGAATGGCTGGCGCGAGCGGGTCGTGGGCCTCGACGAACAGGGAGAGCTCGCATTCTTCGCCGGTGCGGCCGGGCTCGACGCCAATGCGCTTCCACCCGGCGTAACCGGGACCCCGGAAGGCTCCGTCATGGAGATTTCACCGGCGCGGGAGGCGCTGATGGACGTGATCGCCGAGCGGCTCGGCCGCCAGGGAGGCGCCGGTCTGTTCATCGATTACGGTTACGAGCGCAGCGGCGTGGGCGACACCCTGCAGGCGGTCCGCCGACATGCCTATGACGACGTGCTGGCGCACCCGGGCGAGGCCGACGTCACGTCCCATGTGGACTTCGAGGCGCTTGCCCGCGTCGCCCGCAGGCATGGCCTCGCAACGGCGCTCACAACGCAAGGCGATTTCCTGCTCGGGCTCGGATTGCTCGAGCGCGCCGGGCGGCTTGGCGCAGGCAAGAGCGAAACCGTGCAGGAATCGATCCGCGACGCGGTCGAACGCCTCGCCGGGCCGGACCAGATGGGCACCCTGTTCAAGGTGCTGATGGTGACCAACAACCCGTTCTGATCCATCCGACCACATGCCGGAACAGCGAGCCGCTTCGCAGATCCTGACGGCTACTGCATATCCTGTCACGATCCATCAACGAAGTTTTCGCGCCAGACGATTCCGCGCGCAATGATTTTATGGCAAGAAGGTCAACCGCACAACGAAACACTTCTGCAAAACCATTTGTATGGGGGCCGGGCTGCATGAAAGGAGTCAGATCCTTCGGTAAAAGCTTTTCTGCAACAACGAAGATATTGCTACCCGTCATATTGTCGACTGTTGCTCTTTCAGGACATTCTCAAGCTGCAGATCATTTATTCCAGCCCAAGGATGAAGGAAACCTGAGGCTTTCCGCGGGTATTGGCTATGCGTGGATACGGGCCGACGAAAGGGTTTACGCCGAGGGCGACAGGATCAGCCATCTGATCTGGAAGTCACAGACACCCGTCATTAGTGGGGAAATCGACTTCAGATCGGACACGGGGCTGACGGTGGCCGCCAGAGCCCGGGTCGGCGTCGCCGGGACCGGCAAGATGGACGACTACGACTGGATCGACGACTATTTCAAGAGTTATCGCTTCGAGGACTGGACGCACCACTCCCATCACTCCGTCGAGCTGGAGCGCTATTTCACCGGAGACATAGCGATCGGTTATGACTTTGTCCTCAACGACGACAACACTCTCAACCTGAGCGGCGGTCTGAAGTACACGAACATCAAGTTCAACAGCTACGGGGGCACCTTCACCTACAGCAAAGACGGTTTCAGGGACGTCAGCGGCACCTTTCCCGATGTGCCGAACATCTTCTACGAACAGAAGATCCCGGCTGCCTTCGCCGGCCTGCGGTGGAGCGGAACGTTCACGAATATCCGGCTCACGGCCGAGGCTCGCGCCGGCGCGACATTCCATGCGCGGGACACCGACTGGCACTGGCTGCGCCCCCTTCTCTTTCAGACCCGGCTTGAGAGTGCTCCCTTTCTGGAGCTTCGAGCCGAGATGCAACACCAACTGTCCGGGCAAGCCGCGATCTTCGCCGCGGCAGACTTCGAACGACATTTTGAAATGTTGGGAATTGACCGGGCGACGGACATGCGGACGAACCGGCGCGACCCGGACTCGGATTCCGTGGAAGGAGCGGCTTTACAGAGCTTCACTGTCTCGTTTGGCCTCAAGGTCAGGTTCTAGAGCTTCATTCCGGTACAGTTCCGGGTGAAACCTGGTTTCCTCCTGTCCCGGAACTGCGCCGACATCTGCGCTCGTCGGGCGACAGCCGCACGCAGGTGAAGACTCTGCTGGGCATCGTGACCCAGCCCGAGCCACCTTCGCGCGGGAGACGCGCCCCGTCCCCCGCCGGCCGCCTGATCCTGCTACAGAAGCGGATGCTCTTGCCGGCCGGCCGCCATGCGGTCGAACGAACGCCTTGCCCCCCGATGGACATCCCGTTCAGGCGCCGATCCTGAACCAAAACCCGCTCTGATCCACTCTCGCCTGGCGTTCCAGGTAAAACGCACACAGCCTTTTTCCGAGGCGTCTGCGCGCCTGGACAATGAATGCTTGCACGGCAAAACAAATTAGAATACAAGAGGTATTTATGATGTTGTTTTTTTAATATAATCAGAAACATACTATTACAAAATAATATATAATGCGAAAAATTCTTAAAACAATTATTTTTACAATTGCACTTTCGGAAGGCGCCCACGCCGCTGACTACAGCCCCCGCCCCGCGAATACTTGGGGCATCGAGGATGTGAGAACAGCCTATGAGATCGGCTATTCATGGATTCGGGCTGACGAGAAGGTTTATGTGGACGGGGACAGAATTAGCCACCTGATCTGGAAATCCCAGATGCCGGTCTTCATTGGCGGGATTGACTTCAGATCTACGTCAGGACTGACGGTGGACGTCAGATCCCGGATCGGCCTGTTCGCGACCACCCGCATGGACGATTATGACTGGCTGTCCAACAAACCCCAGTTCAAAAGTTTCCGCTTTGAAGAGTGGACGGATTATTCCCATCACGAAGCCGTGGACGTCGAACGGTACTTCGACGCCGATCTCGCCTTAGGGCAGGATTTCAACGTAGGCCATGCCCAGAGGATCAACCTGCATGGCGGCCTGAAATATGCGACCATCAAGTTCAATTGTTACGGAGGAAGATATATTTACAGCCGCAACGATTTCAGGGACTTTACCGGGTCCTTCCCGGATATGCTGGGGGTGACCTACGAACAACGGATCCCTGCCGCATTCATAGGCGCAAGCTGGGCCGGCGAGTTCGCACAAACACTTATCACCATCCAGGCACGGTTGGGCGCCACCGTGGGCGCGCAGGACGCTGACCGCCACTGGCGCCGCCAGGTGATCTACAGCACGGATTACAATAATGCCCGTTTCGTGCAGATCAGGGGCGAGGTTCACCACCAGCTGTCCCCTCAGGCGACAATGTTTGCTGCGGCGCAGTTCGAGAGATTCGACGAGATGGCAGGCAACTTCTGGGTAACGGACCTGCAGGAGAATTTCACAACGCAGAGTCACGGCACCGGGGGAGCAGCGTTAAAGAACCTCACGGTATCGTTCGGACTGAAGGTGGGGTTCTAGCGCCGCCGCCGGCGGAGGGGTATTGGCCGCCGCCGGGGCGAAACCCCGGCAACATTTGCTTGAGACAGGCGCTTTGGGGATCTGGCAGACAACGCACGCGGAGGAACCCCTCCTCCGGGAGAACGGTCTCTCCCTACGGCTGCCTCGCCCTTGCCCACATCTCAGTCCCATCTGCCGGATTGACAGCCGGACACCCCTGCCCCACGATCCCGCGCTTGTGAGGAAAAGCTGGAGCGGTTGATGCAGGATGCCTTGAAACCGGAGCCAATCCGGTCGCCAGAGCTGGATGTTCGGGGAATCCGCCATGGCTTCTTCACCCGAAACGGCGGCGTTTCGGGCGGGCTTTACGCAAGCCTGAACGTTGGCCTGGGCTCCTCCGATGCGCGCGAACTGGTCCTTGAAAACCGTCGCCGCGTCGCGGCGGCAATGGGGGTCGGGGCGGACCGGCTGTGCACCGTCTACCAGTGCCATTCGCCGGACGTGGTGACCGTCAGCCAGCCCGTCGGCGCCCAGGAGATGAAGGCGGACGCCATGGTCACCGCCACACCCGGCCTTGCACTTGGCGTGCTCACCGCCGACTGCGGCCCCGTGCTGTTCGCGGACGCCGAAGCGGGCGTGATCGGCGCGGCGCACGCCGGCTGGAAGGGCGCGGTCGGCGCCGTGCTGGAGAACACCGTGGCGGCCATGGAACGCCTGGGCGCCAAACGCAGTCGCATCATTGCCGTGCTGGGACCTTCCATTTCACAACGGAACTACGAGGTCGGGCCAGAGTTCATCGAGCGGCTCACCGCGGAAAGCCCTGCCAACGACGCCTACCTGGCGCCTTCGGGGCGGGAGGGACATGCCCTGTTCGACCTCAACGCATATACCATCGACCGCCTGAGCCGCGCCGGAGTCACCGCCTCGTGTCTCGGGCGCTGCACCTATGCGGAGGAAGACCTGTTCTTTTCCTACCGCCGCACGACCCACAGAGGTGAACAGGACTACGGCCGACAGATCTCGGTCATTGTATTGGGAGACAGTTGATGGGGTTGCACTTTGACCGTGCGGAATTCGACGCGAGACGCGATCGCCTCCTGATCGAGATGGCAGAGCGCAAGCTCGACGCCATCCTGCTTTTTGCCCAGGAGAGCATGTACTGGCTGACGGGCTACGATACGTTCGGCTTCTGCTTCTTCCAGTGCCTGGTGGTCAAGTCGAACGGCGAGATGGTCCTGCTCACGCGCTCGGCCGACCTGCGCCAGGCGCGGCACACCTCCATCATCGAGAACATCGTCCTCTGGAACGACCGGCACGGCGCCAACCCAGCGGCCGACCTGCGCAACCTGCTGAACGATCTCGACCTTCTCGGCATGAGGATCGGCGTCGAATATGACACGCACGGCCTCACGGGCAGGAATGCGAGAGCGCTCGACGAGCAGCTCCAGACCTTCGCCAAGGTTGAGGACGCCTCGTCCATCGTTCCCAAGCTGCGGCTCGTGAAGAGCCCGGCAGAGATCGAGAAGGTGGTCCGGGCGGCCGAGCTTTCGGACGAAGCGTTCGACGCCGGCCTCAAGGTGATCAAGGCCGGCGCGGACGAAGCCGCCATTCTGGCGGCAATGCAGGGCGCCGTGTTCGCCGGCGGCGGCGACTATCCGGCCAACGGTTTCATCACCGGCTCGGGACCGGATGCCCTGCTCTGCCGCTACAAGGCAGGACGGCGCAAGCTGACGAAAAACGACCAGCTGACGCTCGAATGGGCGGGCGTCTACCACCACTACCACGCACCGATGATGCAGACCGTGCTCACCGGCAAGGTCTCCAAGGCCCACCAGGAGCTCTATGAGGGCGCTGCTGCAGCGCTGGCGGCGGTGGAAAAGGTGCTGACCCCTGGCAACACGTTCGGCGATGTTTTCGAGACCCATGCCAAGGTAATGGAGGCGCACGGCCTCACCAAGCATCGTCTCAACGCCTGCGGCTACTCGGTGGGAGCCCGGTTCGCCCCGTCGTGGATGGAGCCGCAGATGTTCTACTCAGGCAACCCGGAGCCCATCGGACCGGACATGACGCTGTTCGCACACATGATCATCATGGATTCCGAGCAGGGCTGCGCCATGACCCTCGGCCGCACCTATCTCACCACGACGGGAGAACCTCGCCGCCTGTCACGATACGGCCTTGATCTGATTGTCAAATAAGCGTTCGAGGGGTGATGTCGCAGGAATGTTGGAGCGGGGGCTTTAGCGCATGAAGCGACTGTATCTGACCAGCTGCCTGGTGGTGGCCAGTCTCGTTCTGACCGCGTGTTCCGGAACCGAAGCCATCAACCTGAACAAGGAGAACGGCGAGGCGGGTGCCGAGACGTCCACCGCGCCAGATGCTGCTGCGGGAACGGCTGATGCCGCCATGCCAACACAGTCCACCCCCGCCAACCCGCAGGCTGCGGCGGCAGCCATCGCAGACGCCAGGGTGCATTTCGCCTCGGCGCTGGGAACGCCGGCCGAGGCGCTCTCGCCCCTGCAGAATGGCCTCAACCAGCGGGCCCGCGAACGGGGTCTTTCGATCGAAACCTCCGACAAGGCGACGCTCGTCGTGAACGGCTATTTCTCGACCGTTGACGAGGATCGTCAGACGCTCGTCATCTATGTGTGGGACGTGACCGACAAGGCTGGCAACCGTCTGCACCGCCTGCAGGGCCAGGAGAGAGTGAGCGGCAACGACTCCGGATGGCAGGCAGTGGACGCCGAGACCATGACCCGGATCGGCCAGAAGACGGTGGACGGTCTGCTCGATTGGCTGTCCCGCAGCAGGACATGAGCCCCAGCGGCCGGCTCCGCATCGGCGACGTCGCGCGTCCTGGTCGCGCCGCGGCGGAACCCGGAGCGCACCGCACACATTTTGAGACGTGACGAGAAAGTCACGGCTGCTATGCAATAGGGGATTTTTGGAACGCAAAGCTTGCATTGCCGCTCTTTGGCGGTAAAAGCGCCCTCAACGAAGGCAGTTGCCGAGGATATCTCCCATGAAGCTCTTTGCGGGCAATTCAAACCGGGTGCTTGCGGAAGCCGTTGCCCGATACCTGAACATTCCCCTGGGCCAGGCCGTTGTGAAGCGGTTCGCAGACCAGGAAATCTTCTTTGAAATCAAGGAAAATGTGCGCGGCCAGGATGTGTTCATCCTGCAGTCGACGTCCTATCCGGCCAATGACCACCTGATGGAGCTGCTGATCATGATCGACGCCTTCCGTCGGTCGTCGGCTCGCCGCATCACGGCGGTCATCCCCTATTTCGGATACGCACGGCAGGATCGTCGCACCTCTGGCCGCACGCCGATTTCCGCGAAGCTGGTCGCCAACCTCATTACTCAGGCCGGCGCTGACCGCGTGCTGACGCTCGACCTGCACGCCGGACAGATCCAGGGGTTCTTCGACATCCCGACGGACAACCTGTTCGCCGTCCCGGTCATGGCCCGCGACGTCAAGGTCAACTACAAGGCCGAGAACGTCATGGTGGTTTCGCCGGATGTAGGCGGCGTGGTGCGCGCCCGCTCGCTGGCCAAGCGCATCGACGCCCCGCTCGCAATCGTCGACAAGCGTCGTGACCGTCCCGGCGAGTCCGAGGTGATGAACATCATCGGTGACGTGAAGGGCCGCGACTGCATCCTGGTGGACGACATCGTCGACTCCGGTGGCACGCTCTGCAACGCCGCCGAGGCGCTGCTCGAGAACGGCGCGACGAGCGTCACCGCCTACATCACCCACGGCGTGCTGTCGGGTGCCGCGGTCTCGCGCATCACCAGCTCGAAGCTCAAGGAGCTTGTCATTACCGACTCGATCCAGCCGACTTCTGCGGTCGAGGCCGCGCCGAACATCCGCGTGATGACCATCGCCGACCTGATCGGTGAAGCCATCCTGCGCACGGCCTCCGAACAATCGGTGTCCAGCCTGTTCGACTGACAGGCCGAACCGCGAGATCGGCGCGGACGAAGTTAAGTCCGCTGCCGAACTGCTGATGGGCCGGCTGGCGCGAACGCCGCGCGAACCGAAACCGACCAAGAAGTCGACAGCAAGGAAGCCCGCCAAGTAAGGCGGGCTCTTTCAATGGAATGCCAATGATTATCCGCTCGAACTCATTTCATCTTCCGGCTCTTAAGGCCCTTGAAAGGGTTCTTGAAGTGCGCCCTGACCTCCGCTTTGGCGACATCCATCGCCTTGGCCTTCACGTCTCCGAAACGCCCGAACTCCTGCCCGCAGGATTTGCATTTAGCAATGGAGTCATCGGTATAGTCGTCAGGGCGTTCGAGAACGGTTCCGCCGCATTTGAGGCATTCAAACTTAATAGTGATCTGGTCGCCTGACATCGATAGCCCCCCGTCTCCATCAGTGATGGGGACGGTGACCCTCAATCGCCTGTTTGTAAAGTATATAATCGCTTTTCTTACGTATTCTCGTCCCGCCCAGACATTTCCAAGCAGTTCGCAAAGGCGCTGACGCAGCAGTCTCCCGTAATGCGCCCGTAATCCCCCCTCCCCTGTACTGATACGGCACTTAGTCTGCCCCGCATCGCGTCCTGCCAGTCCTGCCGTCACGATTCTGTCTTCCCGGTTACGAAACCAGTTGCTCCCGCACGGGGACCGGTCATCCAGCACGACCGGAAAGGCTTCAGCCTACAGCTGACATGAACTGAATACGGCAAGTATCTCAAATACATAACAGGGAGATGCGGGATAAATGATACTAAGATATCAAGATCCATCCAACAGAATTCTTTTGTTATCTTCTGTCACATTAACCAACAGCGAACACGTTGCGCCAGGAAACAAGCCAACCACAAAGACTTCTGATCTTCCTTTCAGCATACACGCAGCTGCCAGTCTCCTTTACGCGGTTGTTGCTGCCAGCGGGGCGTCGGCAGCCGACCGTCACTGGGATCCAAACGGCACGGCCCCTGGGCTGGGTGGCGCCGGCGTGTGGGACACGACCTCCACAAACTGGAGCCAGAGCAGCGACGGAACCACCGGTCCGTATGTCTTGTGGAACAGTGCAGCCAATGACACCGCAATCTTCGGGGGAACAGCCGGTGCGGTCACGATCGGCGGAGCGGTCTCGACCCGCTTCCTCACCTTCCAGACCGATGGTTACAGCCTCTCCAATGGCACGCTGACATTCACGGGAACCGCACCAGCCATCACCATCAATGGAGCCGATACCCGGGTGTCGATAAGCTCAACCATCATCTGCAATGCAATCATCAGCGATCCGGAAACCAGTGATGCGCTGATCATAAGGGGCGGGGGCACGCTCGTACTGACCGGCAATACCACAACAAACGGCCTTGCACGTATTGCCGGTGCCCATGTGAGGCTGGAAGGCGGGGGGCAAATCAACGCCACCAACACACTTCTCGCCATTGCTCTGAACGAACCCCGCGGCTCCTCCTCCCTCACGGTGACAGGGCCTGGATCGGTGCTGACAACGGGGGGCCTGCAGCTTGGCTGGATCAATCGCGACGATGAGATTTCGCTGAACATCGTCGATGGCGGGAAGCTGATCATAACGGGAAACAACTCAAACTTCTTCGGGAGGTTCGGGCCTTACGCGATGACGATCACAACGAACGTCGCCGGTCAGGGTTCGGAGCTCGATGCCTCCAATTCCGACATCTACATTGCGTTCGGGCATCACACCAACACCTTCAACGTGACAGATGGGGGAAAGGTCCGCTCACTGGGCCTGACCATCGGCGGACCGTTTCATACGGCCACCTATCCGGTGGCACTCACCATCTCCGGGCAAGGGTCAAGCTGGGCTGTCGGCGAGGCAACAGAGGCATATCTTGGAACGATTTCTGTCGTGGATGGCGGGCGGTTTGATACCGAAAACATGGCATTCTGGACAACCGGAACGACGGCCGGGGCATCGCAAGGGATCATCTCCGGCGCTGGTTCGGAGTTCACGGTACGCAACAACCTAAGAATTGGAAGAACGGCAGCCAGAGAAGCCTCCGTAACGGTCACCAACAACGGAAAGTTGAGCGCGGGCACATTGTTCCTGGCAGAAGACGCCACCGGCGTCGGGACGCTCAATATTGGCGCAGCTGCTGGAGAAGCGGCCACGGCCTCCGGCGAAGTCATCATTCCATCCATCATTTTCGGGGAGGGCATCGGAACGATCACGTTCAACCACACCGACACCGACTACGAACTGTCATCCGCCATGTCCTCAACCGCGGACGGGCAAGGACGCATCAACATCTTGTCAGGCGTGACGCGGTTCACGGGCGACAGTTCGACCTTTTCCGGCACGACATCCATCGAGGGGGGCGCTCTCTATGTGAACGGCAGGCTGGGCGGCCTGGTCAGCGTCGGAGCTGCCGGACGGCTGGGTGGCACGGGGGAAGTCGGAAACGTCGATAATGCCGGTATCGTCGCCCCCGGAAACAGCATCGGCACGCTGACCGTCGCCGGTGACTATGTCGGCAACGGCGGCACGATCGAGATCGAAACCGTACTGGGCGACGACACTTCGCCTACCGACATGCTGGTGGTGAACGGCAACACGTCCGGATCGACAACCGTAACCGTCATCAACAACGGCGGACTCGGTGCGCCTACCCAGGAGGGCATCAAGATCATCGATGTCGCTGGCAATTCGGACGGCGTGTTCACACTCAACGGCGACTATGTCCTCGATGGCGAACCTGCGGTCGTGGCCGGCGCCTATGCCTACCGCCTCTACAAGAACGGCATCACCGATCCAAACGATGGAGACTGGTACCTGCGTTCACAAATGACAGCCAGCGGGTCCGATCCCAATACCGGTGGAGGTTCGGGTGGTGGGAACGGTGGAAGTGGTGGTTCTGGCACAGGCGGCGGGAATGGCACGGGTGCCGGACCGAATTCAGGCTTTCGGCCGCAGCCAAGCACGGAACCGCTCTATCAGCCGGGCGTACCGCTCTACGAAAGCTACGCTGGAGTGTTGCGTGAGGTCCTCGAACCGGACACGTTGCAGCAACGCCTGGGTACACATTTCTGGGGAACCGCAACCGGCGTCTTTTCGCGTCTCGACCGGCTGGATGGCGTATGGGCACGGATTGGAGCCAGGCACGCAACCTCCGATGCCTACGGGTCCACCAGCCGAGCATCCTATGACGCCAGCAGCCGAAAACTCAGCGCCGGAGCCGACTTCAGCATGTTCGAGAACGCACTCGGCACACTGATCGGCGGCCTCTACGTCCAACACGGCACCGTCGCCTCGCAGGTCCAGTCGCCCCATGGCAACGGAACGATCGAAACGGCCGGCCTTGGTTTCGGGGCGACACTCACCTGGTATGGAGAGAATGGTTTCTACGCGGATGGCAGGGCGCTGTTCAGCCGGTTCGACAGCCACCTTCACTCCAGCACGACGGGTCGCCGCCTTGTAAGCGACAATCGCGGCAGAGGCGAAAGCTTCAGCCTGGAACTCGGGCAACGGTTCGAACTCTCCAACGGCTGGTCGCTCACTCCGCAAGCCCAGCTCATCCATTCAACGGTGAGCTTCGACCCCTTCACCGATGCCTTTGGAGCATCCGTGAAGCTGGACACCGGCAGCTGGCTCGTTGGACGGGCAGGTATCGCAATCAACCGCGATTCCGAGTGGCAAAGTCCCAATGGCAAGCGACGCCTGCAGGTCTACGGAATTTCCAACCTCATGCAGGATATCCGAAACGAGTCGCAGGTGAATGTGGAGGGTGTTCGTTTCCTGCGGGAGAAGCAGTCGCTCGACGGCGCACTGGGCATCGGCGGAACATTCAGCTGGGCGGACGGACGCTTTGCAATCTATGGTGAAGCCAATGCCAGCACCAATCTCGAGCGTATCGGCTCCGCGAATGCCTATGCCGGGACAGTGGGCTTCCGCATGAAATGGTGAAGCGAACCCTAAGCGATATCGGCTCCCCTCTCCCTCAGCAGATCTCGCAGGACGGAGCGGTGACAGCGGGCCTCGTTCTCGCAGTAGCAGCCAACGGAGAAGTTGGCGGTGCGCGAGAGGGCAGCGAGAAGGTCCAGGGTACGGCTCGCGGCCGGCTGCTTCATCTCCTTGCGAAACGCGCGGACGAAGCGATCCCACTCGGCATCCGTCCGGGCCTTCAGGGCTTCAGACACCAGGTCGGGGCTCGGGGACAGTTCAGGATACCAGACGTCATACCAGTCGTCGGCCGCGAAACGTTCCTTCGGCACGCCCCGGGGCGGACGGCGCACCGTCCCGATGCGAAGCCCCTCGTTCTCCAGCCGGGCCGTGCCGAGACGGACGATATGTACAACCATGACCTTCCTCCTGGCCGGATGCCGGTCATGCGGGGAGACAGCTCACCGTACCATTCCGGCCACGGCAATGGTGCCCAGAATCCGGTCTGCCCGCAACCTTTCGCCGCAAGCGGAATTTCCTTGAAAATGAAGGGCTCCGGCCCGTGATGCTTGCGCAAAACGACTGCGTGAGCTATAGAGCCGCGTCCACGTAGACACCCTTGGAGGCAGCGTGGATGGAAGTTCGCCCGACGGCAGGCCGTCAGGGCGGCTTTTCCGTTTCCGGGCCGGCGTGACAGTCGCCCGGGGATACTCCAGTAACCGAAAGGATAATACCATGAGCCAGAGCTCGACGCTTAAGGCTGAGCCGCGCACACGGGTCGGTAAGGGGTCCGCCCGCGCGCTTCGCCGTGAAGGAAAGATCCCAGCCGTCATCTACGGCGACAAGCAGGCCCCGCTCTCGATTACGGTTTCCGCAAACGAGATCTACCACCGCATCTATCGCGGCCATTTCACGACCACGATCGTTGACATCGAGGTCGATGGCAAGACCATTCGCGCCCTGCCGCGCGAGTACCAGATGGATCCGGTCAAAGACATGCCGCTGCACGTGGACTTCCTGCGCGTCAGCAAGGGCGCCGTGGTGACCGTCGAGGTGCCGGTCCAGTTCATCAATGAAGAGCAGTCCCCCGGCCTGAAGCGCGGCGGCGTGCTGAACGTCGTGCGTCACCAGGTCGAGGTCGAGTGCCCGGCCGACGCGATTCCGGAGCACATCGTCGTGGATCTCACGGGCGTCGATCTCGGCGACTCGATCCACATTTCGGCCGTCACGCTGCCGAAGAACGTCACGCCGACCATCATCGATCGCGACTTCACGATCGCCACGATCGCTGCTCCGGCCGGCCTCAAGTCCGAGGAAGCCGAGCAGACCGAGGATGCTGCCGAGGCCGAATAAGGCCTCGCACCGCTCCCGGTCGCATACAGGGATCATCGACCATGCTGCTGATCACTGGGCTTGGAAATCCCGGGCCGCAATATGCGGGGCAGCGGCATAACGTCGGTTTCATGGCGGCGGATGCGATACACCGCCGCCATTCCTTTGGCCCCTGGGCCAGGAAATTCAGCGCACTGGTCGCTGAAGGCCGCATCGGCGGCGAAAAGGTCCTCCTCATCAAGCCGCAGACCCACATGAACCTTTCCGGCCAGGCGGTCGGCGAAGCCATGCGCTTCTACAAGCTGGAGCCGAAGGATCTCATCGTTCTCTACGACGAACTTGACCTCGCCCCGTCCAAGGTGCGCGTAAAGCGCGGCGGCGGCTCGGGCGGTCACAACGGAATCAAGTCCATCGACGCCCATTGCGGCAACGACTACCGGCGCGTGCGGATCGGCATCGGGCATCCGGGCGACAAATCGCGGGTCACCGGTTACGTGCTGGGCGACTTCTCCAAGGCGGACCGCGAGTGGCTGGAACCGCTACTCGAAGCGATTGCCGACAATATCGAGCTCATCTGCAAGGGCGACGACGCGGGCTTCATGAACCGCGTGAGCCTGGCGGTGCAGCCTCCCAGGAACAAGGCCGAAGAGAGCACGGGCGCGGCAGCGGCTGCCGAACCAAAGCCCAAGGGACAGAGCCATATCCGGCAGACGCGTCCGAACAAACCCGCCGTGAAAGTTCCCGAAACGGGGCCGATGGCAGCCATGCTCAAGAAGCTGTTCGGCCCAAAGGACGAATAGCGCAGGCGCGTCATACAGGGCCCGCAGGGGACAGGTCACGGCTGTTGGCTCCGGCGAAGCGATGCCGGCAGATCCGGACTTGACGCGCTCCCTCCCCTAACCCCATAGCCAAGGCAACATTCTTGAACGCTACAGGACACGCATAATGGGTTTCAAATGCGGGATCGTCGGACTGCCGAATGTCGGCAAGTCGACCCTTTTCAACGCGCTTACGAAGACGGCCGCAGCGCAGGCTGCGAACTACCCGTTCTGCACCATCGAGCCGAACACCGGTGAAGTCGCCGTGCCGGATCCCCGGCTGAAGAAGATTGCCGAAGCGGCGGGCTCCAAGGAAATCATTCCGACCCGCATCTCCTTCGTGGATATCGCCGGTCTGGTGCGCGGCGCCTCCAAGGGCGAGGGCCTAGGCAACCAGTTCCTCGCCAACATCCGCGAGGTGGACGCCATCGTCCACGTGCTGCGCTGCTTTGAGGATGATGATATCACCCATGTCGAGGGCCGCATCGACCCGGTTGCGGACGCTGAAACGGTGGAAACCGAGCTGATGCTCGCCGACCTGGAAAGCCTCGAACGGCGCATCGTGCCCCTGCGCAAGAAGGCGTCCGGCAAGGACAAGGAAGCCATGGCCGTGCTGCCCGTGATGGAAAAGGCTCTCGCGCTGCTGCAGGACGGCAAGCCGGTGCGCCTCTTGCTCAAGGACCTCGACCAAGAGGAGCTGCGCATCCTGCGCTCGCTCAACCTGCTCACGTCGAAGCCGGTGCTCTACGTCTGCAATGTCGCCGAAGGCGATGCCGCCACCGGCAATGAGCATACGAAGGCCGTGGAGGAAATGGCGGCGGCACAGGGCGCTGGCGTCGTCATCATATCGGCGGCCATCGAGGCCGAGATCGCGCAGCTCAGCGACGAGGAAGCAGCCGAATACCTGCAGGCGATGGGTCTCGAGGAGCCGGGCCTCAACCGACTCATCCAGGCCGGCTACCAGCTACTCGACCTGATCACCTTCTTCACCGCGGGTCCGAAGGAGGCACGCGCCTGGACCGTGCGACGGGGCGCCAAGGCTCCGCAGGCAGCCGGCGTGATCCATTCGGACTTCGAGCGCGGCTTCATCCGCGCCCAAACCATCGCCTATGACGATTTCGTTTCACTGGGCGGCGAAACGGCAGCCCGTGAGGCCGGCAAGGCCCGCGACGAAGGCAAGGACTACGTCGTCCAGGACGGCGACGTGATGCTGTTCAAGTTCAACGTCTAAGACGGCGCGGTTCCAGACACGCAATGCGATACAAGAAACCCCGGCTCAGGCCGGGGTTTTCTTTTCCGTTTGCCGAAGTTGTCAGAAGCGGTAGGACACGCCCAGACGGATGTCGTGGGTGTACGACTTCAGCGAATACTCGTCGGTGATGTCTGTCATGAAGTCCTTCTTGCTGAACCGCGTGTACCGATACTCGCCGCGCAGGGACACGTTGTCCGTGAGCGCGTATTCGACGCCGGCGCCAACGTTCCACCCGATCAGGGATTTCTTCGCGCTGGCGTAGTGGCTCGCGTTCAGATGCTCGTTGAACTTCATGTGCGCGGAGGTCACCCCGCCGGCCACATAGGGCATGAGACGGTCAACCGCAAAACCCAACCGCGCACGGGCGCTGATGGCCCGGTCGATCTTCGTCTTGGCCCGGAACTCGTCGTCGCCCGGCGCATGGGACGAACCGTGGACATCACCGAACCAGGCATCCGCTTCCACGCCCAGAACCACGCCGTTGTCGAACTGGTGATTGTAGCCAGCGTAGATGCCGCCCAGGAAGCCGCGCAGGCCATGGTTGTAGTTGTAATCGGAACCAGGAATCTGGAAGTAGGTGTATTCGGCGCGGCCACCGACATCGTAGCCGATCTGGGCACCTGCATAGAAACCGGACCAGTTCAGCGACGACCCGGTTCCCGTGGACATGTCAGCCGCCAGTGCGGCGGTGGAAGCCGACACCAGGGCGACACACGCTACAATACGGGCTATCATAATATCCCCCCTACATAGACTTGCCCGTCATGTATAAAATTTGATCTTTCTCAGTTCCAGATGACAACGAGAGAAAATCACATATGACGCCGGGGTAGCGGTACCGAAAGCCTTCGCAGCTCGCGAACCGGTAGAGGTTGATGGTCGCGCCAGAGGAGACAAGCATGCTCACCGCCTACGTTCCGGACAATGGCTGCCTGCGCGCCGTGAACGACCCAGCAGCCCACAGGGACGAGATTGTCTGGGCTGACCTTCTGGCACCCACCGACGAGGAACGCCACACCGTGGAGGCGTGGCTGGGCATCGAGTTTCCAAGCCGGGAGGAGATGGAAGAAATTGAACTTTCCAGCCGTCTCTACGCTGAAAACGGCGTTCACTACATGACGGCCACCCTGCCCGCCAAGAGTGACGACGACTCTCCCGAGATGGGACCTGTAACCTTCATCCTGGCCGGAAACCGGCTACTCACGCTGCGTTTCCATACCCCCTATGCGTTTGAGACCTTTCCGGAGATCGCCTGCAAGACGCCGATCGGCAGCGACACCGGCCAGTCGGTGCTGATCGGTCTGCTGGAGGTGATCGTCGACCGCATCGCCGACATACTCGAGCGCGCGAGCCGCGACATCCTCGACCTGTCCATCAAGATCTTCCATACGAGGGACAGAAAGGCTTCGACGCGCGACACCAAGTTTCATGCAATCCTGCATCAGCTTGGCAGGAAGGAGCATCTGCTTTCCAACGTTCAGGAAAGCCTGCTGACGCTGCGCCGCCTCTCAGCCTACCTGAGCACCCTGCAACTCTCCGCGCGCGAGGTGGATCTGACCGCCCGGGTGCGCGTGCTTTCGCGGGACATCATGTCCCTCTCGGACCACGCGATCAGCAAGTCGCAGAAAATCAACTTCCTGCTCGACGCGACGCTCGGCATGATCAACATCGAACAGAACGCCATCATCAAGATCTTTTCGGTGGCAGCGGTCGTCTTCCTGCCGCCGACGCTCGTTGCATCCATGTACGGCATGAACTTCGAGCTGATGCCGGAGCTGCACTGGAAGTTCGGCTACCTTTGGGCTATCGGCCTGATGGTTGTCTCCGCGCTGCTGCCGTATCTCTACTTCAAGCGGCGCGGATGGCTTTGATCGCGGCATTGCCTGGAGGTCAGCAGGGGCAGGCACGCCGCGGGAAGGCTTGATGGACCCTGCCGCCTCGGCTTTCACCGAAGAGGCGGTTCGGCAGACAATCCACTGGAGGGGGACGTGACGCAAACGATACGCGCTTACGAGGACTTCACCGAGGGCATGACGCTGCCCTTCGGCACGGTGAAGGTGACGGCGGAGGACATCGTTCGCTTCGCAAGCCAGTTCGACCCGCAGCCTATGCACCTCGACGAGGAAGCCGGCAGGGCCAGCCTCCTGGGCGGACTCGCGGCATCCGGATGGCATACGTGCAGCATCTTCATGCGGCTCGCCTATGAGGCTTTCCTGAAGCACTCCACATCACAGGGTGGGCCGGGCATTTCCGAACTCAGCTGGAAGCGGCCGGTGCTGGCCGGCGACGAACTGAGCGGCTCTTCCACGGTGCTGTCCAAACGGGTTCTCCGGTCGCGGCCTAATGTCGGCCTCGTCACTTTCCGCCACGTGCTGACCAACCAGCGCGGCGAGACGGTCCTCGAACTGGAAAACCCGATTCTCTTCGCCCTGCGCGAACCGGAGGCAGGAGCAGCCCCATGAGCCAGGCCCTCGACACATACTTCAGGATCGGCGAGCGGATCGAGCTCGGCACACACGAGTTCACGGCCGACGAGATCGTGGAATTTGCCCGCGAGTTCGATCCGCAGGACTTCCATGTCGACGCGGAGAAGGCCGCCCACACCCTTTTCGGCGGGCTCTGCGCCTCGGGCTGGCACACATGTGCGATGTGGATGCGCTACAACTGCGCAGCGCGCGAGCGCACAATACGAATCCCCTGGCATGGCGAAGGATCCGAGCCCGAGTTCGGCCCCTCCCCGGGCTTCAGGAACCTCCGCTGGGTGAAACCCGTTTATGCGGGCGACCGGATAACCTTCTTCCGGACAAATATCGAGTACCGTCCGGTCAGGTCGCGACCGGGATGGATCGTCCTGACGCTCAAGGGCGAGGCGGTGAACCAGAACGGCGACCTTGTGCTGGAGATGGAGAACGCCGTGCTGGTGAGGGCCAGCCTGCCCTAGAGCGATCCAAAGTCTATGCCCGAACGCGACCGCCGGGGAGGAGCCTCACTCGCCCTCGAAGGCGATCAGGGTGCGGACGTCTATGCCCATCGCTTCCAGCTTGGCGCGGCCGCCGAGGTCAGGCAGATCGATCACGAAACAGGCCGCGACGATATCCGCGCCGAGCTGCTTCAGGAGACGGCAGGCGGCTTCGGCCGTACCGCCGGTGGCAATCAGATCGTCGACGAGAATGACCTTCTCGCCGGGTGAAACGGCATCCACGTGCATCTCCATCTCGTCCAGTCCGTATTCCAGACTGTAGGCGACGCGGACGGTCTCATGGGGCAGCTTCCCCTTCTTGCGGATCGGCACGAAGCCCGCATAGAGCTGGTGCGCCATGGCGCCGCCCAGGATGAAGCCCCTCGCCTCGATGCCGGCGATCTTGTCGATGTGGCTGTCGGCATAGGGCGCAACCAGCTCGTCCATCGCGCGGCGAAACGCCTGCGCATTGCCCAGGAGAGTGGTGATGTCCCGGAAGAGGACGCCCGGCTTCGGATAGTCCGGAATCGTGCGAATGGCATCGCGCAAAACCTCTTCAAGCGCCCTCGTCATCATCAAGTCCTCACCCTCTCAAGCGGCTAAGAGCAGCCGGGATCTTCGCCAACTGTTCCAATGGTTGGTCTTTCGCGGTTCCGAACGGAAAGACGACACCACCCTTTCCCGAACCGCCCGTTCCTTGCCGCCTGCACCGAGGCAGAGGCCGACAACAGGCAGAGGCGGCAGCGCCCGCAGTTCCGTCTTCCGTCCAGCTCCACAAATAGACGACACATCCATCAGAGCAAGAAAAAAGGGCGCCATGACAGCGCCCTTCCAAACCTTCGTTCAAAGCCGATCAGTGCTCGATGTTCGACCAGACCTTGCGCTTGGTCAGATACATCAGGCAGCCGAAGAGCATCAGGAAGACCATGACCACGAAGCCGGTGGACTTGCGGGCCTCGAGATGGGGCTCGGCAGCCCACATCAGGAACGCGGAAATGTCACGGGCGTACTGGTCAAGCGTCTCCGGCGAACCGTCGTCATAGGTCACCTGACCGTCGGAAAGGGGCGGAGCCATCGACAGCGAGATGCCGTTGATGAAGTGCGGGTTGTAGTAGGTTCCCGGCGGCACCTGGACACCTTCCGGCGCTTCCTCGTAGCCCGTCAGCAGGCTGTAGATGTAGTCCACGCCACCTTCGTTGTACTGGGTGAAGATGTCGAAGATGAAGGTCGGGAAACCACGCTCCACCGCGCGGGCCTTCGCGATCAGCGAGAGATCCGGCGGAACCGCGCCGTTGTTGGCGGCAGCGGCCTGATTCGCGTTCTCGAACGGAGACGGGAAGTAATCCGACGGGGTGCCCGGACGGGTGAACATGTCACCGTCCTCGTTCGGGCCGTCCTGGATCTCGTACTCCGCCGCGAGGGTGCGGATCTGGGCTTCATCATAGCCGAGGTCGGCGAGGTTGCGGAACGCCACGCGGCTCAGCGAGTGGCAGGACGAACAGACCTCGCGGTAGATCTTCAGGCCGCGCTGCAGCTGGGCCTTGTCGTACTTGCCGAAGGGGCCGGCAAAGCTCCAGCTCTGCTCGACCGGCTTCTCATGCGGGAACTCGGCGGCAGCAGCAGTACCGGCCAGCGACAGACCGATGCCAAGCGCGGCCAAGGTGCGGATAAACGTGTTCATCGACTTAATCCCTTTGCGCATCGCTTAGCCTTCGTTTGCGGTGGCTGCGGCAGGCGCGGCAGCCTTGTTCTTTTCCAGCACCGCTTCGGTGATGGAGTTCGGCAGGCGGCGCGGCGTCTCGATCAGGCCGAGGACCGGCATGATGATCAGGAAGAAGGCGAAGTAGTACAGCGTCGCAACCTGGGCCATGGCGACATACACGCCTTCAGCCGGACGCGAACCGAGCCAGCCGAGGAACAGGCAGTCCGCGACGAAGATCCAGAAGAACAGCCGGTACCACGGACGGTAGACGGCGGAGCGAACCTTCGACGTGTCGAGCCACGGAACCACAAAGAGAACCGCGATGGCGCCAAACATGGCCAGAACGCCGCCCAGCTTGGAGTCGATCGGTCCAATGTTGAAGGTGATCGCACGCAGGATCGCGTAGAACGGCAGGAAGTACCATTCCGGAACGATGTGCGCCGGCGTCGAAAGCGGGTTGGCCTCGGTGTAGTTGTCCGGGTGACCCAGGTAGTTCGGGATGTAGAAGATGAAGTAGGCGAACACCAGGAGGAACACCACCATCGCGAAGGCGTCCTTGACCGTGGCGTAGGGCGTGAACGGCACCGTGTCCGTCTTGTGCTTCACCTCGACACCCGTCGGGTTGGTCTGGCCCGTCACATGCAGCGCCCAGACGTGCAGGATCACAACGCCGGCGATCATGAAGGGCAGCAGGTAGTGCAGCGAGAAGAAGCGGTTCAGCGTCGGGTTGTCCACCGCGAAGCCGCCGAGCAGCAGCTGCTGGATCCAGTCACCCACGAGCGGGATGGCCGTGAAGAAGCCGGTGATCACGGTCGCGCCCCAGAAGCTCATCTGGCCCCACGGCAGCACGTAGCCCATGAAGGCGGTCGCCATCATGAGGAGATAGATCACGCACCCGAGGATCCAGAGCATCTCGCGCGGGGCCTTGTAAGAGCCGTAGTAGAGGCCGCGCATGATGTGGATGTAGACTGCGATGAAGAAGAACGACGCGCCGTTGGCGTGCATGTAGCGGATCAGCCAACCGGAGTTGACGTCGCGCATGATCTTCTCGACGGAGCTGAAGGCGATACCCGTGTTCGCGGCATAGTGCATTGCCAGGACCACGCCGGTAACGATCTGCACCGCCAGCATCAGCGTGAGAATGCCGCCGAACGTATAGGCGTATGTCAGGTTACGCGGAACGGGATAGGCAATGAAGGAATCGTAGACCAGACGCGGCAGGGGAAGACGGGCGTCCATCCAGCGCCCCAGGCCGGTCTTGGGTGTATAGGTCGAGTGTCCACCGCTCATGAAAAATGTGCTCCCTACGCCCTTAACCGATCTGAATCACGGTATCGGAAACAAACGAATAGGTCGGAACGAGAAGGTTTTCCGGCGCAGGCCCCTTACGAATACGGCCAGCCGTATCGTAGTGCGAGCCGTGGCACGGGCAGAACCAGCCGCCAAAGTCGCCGGACTGTCCGATCGGAACGCAACCCAGGTGCGTACAGACACCTAGCATGACCAGCCAGTTCTCCTTGCCCTCGCCTGCAGAACGGTTCAGGTCGTCGGCGGGAGCGTCCGGAGCCAGATTCTGGTTACGAGCGATCGGATCCTTGAGTTCCGCCAGGGGAACACTGCGAGCCTCTTCGATCTCCTGCTCGGTCCGGTTGCGGATGAACACCGGGCGGCCACGCCACTTGACGGTCAGCGACATGCCAGGCTCGACGGAGGACACGTCCACCTGGATCGAAGCAAGGGCACGTGTCGATGCGTCGGGCTGCATCTGGTCAATGAAAGGCCAGATAGCGCCAGCGAGACCTACTGCACCGGCAGTACCGGTGGCGACGTAGAGAAAATCGCGGCGAGTATGTTGGGATTCGGTAGCGCTCACGAGACCTCGATCCTTTCACCTCAGGCTGAAACCGAAGGACAGTTTATATCATTTTATCCTCGCGATGGATGGACTCCACCACTTAGATCAAGCCTTCCCCCGGCAATTTGCGTTGGTTTCTATGCTCGACATAAGCGCTTGTCCAGTCGCACCCGTTTTTTTGGGCAGATTGTCGCGGGGAAAATGGTTGGTAAAATAAACACCTGACGCCCCAAGACAATGCAGCGAGCCCCAAGGACGAACGCGCGACTCACGCGAGTCGCTTACCCGGCCGCTGAGTCGATCACAAAGCACCGGGATGCCGGCGCCGATCTGGGCCCTTCCCTGCCGCGTGACACGGGTCCGGGGTCGAGACGACGGAACACGGCGCTCAGCTCTGGCCAAGCCGGGCCAGAACCTCACGCGGGATCCGCAGGGACCGGATGACCTCATCGTGGTTGCGCATCCCGGCCAGCTCACGCTGCACGAAATAGGCATAAACCGCATCGACGGCCTTCTTGCGCAGGGCAAGCCGCTCGGCTTCATCCCCCTCGAAGGCAAGCAAAGCCGCCACCCATTTCTCCGCCCGGCGACCGGCATGGCCCAGGGCAGCGGCAATCTCGCCGGCAATCTCTTGGTCCAGGGCGGAAAGGCCGGTGTGCTGGCGGGAGCCTTGTCCGGGCAGTCGGAACATGGGGCATTTCTCCCGTTCAGTGCGGGTACAAGTCTTGCGGCTTCTGCGTCTCAGAAGTCCACGCGCCGGGGCCGTCGGACATGGACAGAATAAGCTGGACAGTCGCGAGAGGAAAGCCTGGCAACCTTACGGCGCCAGGCTTCGGTTCCAGTTTCGCCGCCGCTCACGGCCACTTCACGACAGGCGGCATGCTCGACAGGATGGAATTGACGTTGCCGCCCGTCCTCAAGCCGAAGGTCGTGCCGCGGTCATACAGAAGGTTGAACTCCACGTAGCGGCCGCGGCGGATGAGCTGCTCTTCCCGGTCTTCTTCCGTGAAAGGCGTGGTGAAGTTGCGGCGCACGAGCTTCGGATAGATGTCGAGGAAGGCGCGGCCAACATCCTGCGTGAAGGCGAAGTCGGCATCCCAGCCGCCCTTTTCTTCCGGCGAGTGCAGCCAGTCGTAGAAGATGCCGCCGATCCCGCGCGGTTCCTTGCGGTGCGGCAGGTAGAAATAGTCGTCGCACCACTTCTTGAACTTCGCGTAATCCGCTACCCCGCTGTTCTTCTCGCAGGCGTCGCGCATGGCCTGGTGGAAGTCGACCGAGTCCGGATCCTCCTGGGTGCGGCGGCGGTTCAGCATCGGCGTGAGATCGGCGCCGCCACCGAACCACTGGCGGCTGGTGACCACCATGCGGGTGTTCATGTGAACGGTCGGCACGTTCGGATTGTAGGTGTGGGCGATGAGCGAAATGCCGGATGCCCAGAAGCGCGGGTCGGCTTCGGCTCCCGGAATGTTGCGGCGGAACTCGGGCGAGAACTCGCCATAGACCGTCGAGACGTGGACCCCCACCTTCTCGAACACGCGGCCATGCATGATGGACATGACACCGCCACCGCCGCGCCCCTCGTCACGCTGCCAGGGCGTGCGCTCGAAACGGCCCGGGGTGAGATCCGAGAGCGGGCCGGTCAGCTCGTCCTCGAGCCGCTCGAACTCCGCGCAGATCCTGTCGCGCAGCTCCTCGAACCATTGCCGGGCAATCTCCTTCTTCTGCTCGATGCCTTCGGGCAGGCCAACGGGGATCTCGTGCGGTTCCATGGAACTCCTTCCTGCAAGCGGGGCCAGCCGGGCCCCGCGGCACATTTTGACTCGCAATTTCTATTTTTGATCCGTAATCTCATTGCAAGACGGGTCAAGGAGTTCTTTCGTGCGTATGCCCGCCAAACCGCCGCTCGAGGGGTTGAAGAAGAGCCTCGACAAGAAGCGAGCGCAGCCGGCCGGACGGCTGCCGCGGGACGGATTCATCCGCGAAACCTTCTCCCTTCCGCGGGAACAGGCCCGGGCCAAGGCGCGGGAATGGCTGGAACGCTGGCCCAAGCAGGCCTACTGGACCGAAGTCGAAAGATGGGCCGAACGCCCCGGCGGCCAGATCGAGTTCACGATGAGAAGACTGCCGAACGCCGATTGAGGCGACTGAAGATTAGCCAAACCTTCCCCTGTCGTGCGGCTTCGAGTAGTCGGCTTCCGGTCCAAGGGGGATGATGCCGGTCGGATTGATGGTCTTGTGGCTGCCATAGTAGTGGGCCTTGATGTGCTGCATATTCACCGTCCCGGCCACGCCCGGCACCTGAAACAGATCCCGCAGGTAATTGGAAAGATTGGGGTAATCGGCGATGCGGCGGATGTTGCACTTGAAATGTCCGACGTAGACGGGATCGAAGCGCACGAGGGTGGTGAAGAGCCGCCAGTCCGCCTCGGTCAGGCGGTTGCCGACCAGGTAGCGCTGGCGTGACAGGCGCTTTTCCAGCTCGTCCAGCGTGGCGAAAAGCTGGGTGACAGCTTCCTCATAGGCCTCCTGGGTGGTGGCAAAACCGGCACGGTAGACGCCGTTGTTGACGTTGTCGTAGACCACCGTATTGATGGCGTCGATCTCGGCCCGCAGTTCCTTCGGGTAGAAGTCGACAGACGCGTCGCCCCACTCGTCGAAGGCCTCGTTCAGCATGCGGATGATCTCGGAGGACTCATTGTTGACAATGGTCTCCGTCTTCCTGTCCCAGAGGACCGGAACGGTCACGCGGCCGGAGTAATGCGGGTCAGCGCGGGTATAGATCTGGTAGAGATAATCGGACCCATAGAGGTGGTCGCCGGTCGCGCCGTCTTCCTGCAGGAAAGTCCAGCCGTTCGCCCCCATGTAGTGGTGGACGACCGACACGGTGACGACATCCTCCAGCTTCTTTAGCTTGCGGAAGATCAGCGTGCGGTGCGCCCAAGGGCAGGCCCAGGAGACATAAAGGTGATAGCGGCCGGGCTCCGCCTTGAACCCACGGGTGCGCCCCTCGGCGGGTTCGCCACCTGGAGTCACGAAGTCGCGGAATTGTGACTGCGAGCGTACGAAACGCCCTCCCGTACTGGAAGTATCGTACCACTCATCATGCCAGACGCCATCCACGAGAAGGCCCATCGTTTTTCTCCCTGTCTTTGACCTTGATGTACGGGCTTGCGCCGGAAGGACAAGGGCCGCCGCGATGAACGCTGCGTCAACAGATCGAAAGAAGCATATGGACGAGCAATGAATTTGATGATACCGGAGCGCAATTCGGGGAGAAAACTCAGGTGACGCACTATCCGATTGAGCGACGACGATAAGGCTGGACCCGCTGAACCGCGGGCGTTTCCGCACGCCTCAAGTCAATCCACGCTCATCGGATACACCGCATGTCCATCTCCGACGTCACCTTCATGCAGGAAACTCCGGCGCATGACGCCGAAATCGAGGCCATCAATGCCGAAGCCTTCGGCCCCGGCCGGTTCGTGAAATCCTCTTACAAGATCCGCGAGGGCGGGCCGCACGACCGTTCGATGTCCTTCGTCGTGGTGAAGGATGGGCACGTCATAGCCTCGGTCCGCATGACTCCGATTGCCGCCGGCAAGGGACGTGCAATGCTCCTCGGTCCGTTGGCGGTCAAGCCCGAGTTCAAGAACCAGGGCCTCGGCAAGGCGCTGGTGCGGATGGCGCTGGAGGCGGCGCAGAAGGCGGGCGTGGGCGTGACCATGCTTGTAGGCGACGCGCCCTATTACGAGCCGCTCGGCTTCCGCCGCATTCCCTATGGCCAGGTCGTCATGCCGCGGCCAACCGACCCCAACCGGATGCTGGCCGTGGAACACATCCCGGGGGCGCTTTCCGAGCTCAAGGGCTCAGTCATCCATGCGCGGCTGGCGTCAACGCCCCAGACGACGTAACGCGCGGAAAACATGACAGAACATACTGATAAATCTGCATAATCTGTCACATCTATTACAGATGGAAACTGGCAACAGCCTAAAAGGGACACAGCTATCACTGTTCAGGCGTTGCCAATGACTGCCTTCATCTCATTTCAGACCCGGCTTGGAGGGCAGCTGGACTTGACCGCAAGGGAGGTCGAAGCGCTCGCGGCACGCGCTGCCCGGGGCAAGCCCGGCGCTTCACGGATCGAAGAGATCTGGGACCGGATCATGGACTGGTTCCTCGGGACACATCTCGCGGAGGCAAAGCGCCACCTGGCCCGGCTCTACGCCCCCAAGGCCCCGGACGATGAACGCTTCATGAGCTTCCGGGAGCTGCAGCGGCTTGCCGGCGGGGCCTTCCAAGACCGTTTCTCGATCGTCCCACAGGCATTCGGTTTCGCGCTGGAGATCAACTTCGGAGGCGGTCTGCCCGCCTATCACCAGCAGATCACGGTTTGCAGCCAAGAGTACCTGGCCACGACCTGGAACAGGCTGGTTGGTGACGTGCTCGATCCAGGCAGGGCGCGGGAGGACAGACAGCGCCTTTTCCGTCAGCATGAAGCGCAGCTCATGCGGGATCTTCCCCGGACGACCTATTCGATCGACGGCGACCGGCTCGATTTCGCCGCGCCGGAGGGCGGAAAGCCCAACGATCCGCAGCTCATGCTGCAGATCTTCCGGGGAGTGCTTCTTTCCGGAGGCACGGTGACGGAACGGCAGCACACCGCTGTGGAAGTCCTTGCCTCGCAGGGCGTGTTCGCCGACGTCGCCGCTTCCGCCATGAAGCACAATGGCGGCAAGTTCGATGCAACGGAAGCAGCAAACATGATGGTCGGCCCCGAGATCGAACTGCGCCTCGACATCACGCGATCCGGCGACGACATCATCCTTCACGGAAAGAATGTGAAGGGCGACATCAGCCTGCCGGACGGCGATGTCCTCAAGACATCTCCCATGATGCTGAGCAAGGTCACCGAGTTCACCCTTGCGATCGCGCCGGACGGTCGCGTGAATGTGCTATCCGCAAGCTTCTGCGGCCCCGCCGAAGCGTAGCTTCGATACCGGACTGCCGACGGGCCCGGCGTTCCCTGTCCGGTCCAGCACGCAGCCTGGGAGCGGCCGGGCATCGCCGCGCGGATGGTCAAACCCCAAAGGTCACGCGTCCATCCTCCGCGATGGTCCAGGCCGGATTCCAGGCGATTTCCCAGGCGTGTTCGTCGGGATCCGCTACATAGCCCCGAAAGCCGCCGTGGGGCGGCGCATCCGCCGCGCGCAGAAGCCGGCCTCCCGCCTCCAGCAGCCGATCCATGAGCGGCGAAACCTCCTCTTTCGTGCGGACAATGTGGGCGAGCGAAAAGGCGCCCGGGGTGCGCAGGCCCGTCCCGTTCATGTCCGCTTCCAGCGAGGACAGCAGGAACGTGCCGAGCACGAAGCCATTCATCTGGTAGAAGATGATCTCCTCGTTGGCGAAAACCGGCGTCCAGCCGAAGCCGTGCTCATAGAAGCGGCGGGAGCGTTCGAGATCCCGGATGCCAAGGGTGATGACGGAGATCTGCTGCCGCATCGGTTCCTCCTTCCGGTAGCCTGGCGTACCCAACGCAGGCTGGCGCATTCGGTTGGCCGCTTTCCGCGGCATACGTCCAGCGCTTTCGGGGGTTACATGCCAACGCCATTGACCTTCGCCGGAGATGCCGAGAACCCCGAATCCGCTACCGCCCCTCGCGGTACCACATGGCGCCGAAGGCTAGCAGCAGGACGCCGAGGCCCAGGAAGCCGGTGAAGAGCGGGACGCGCTGGACCGACCTCAGGACGCTGTCGTTGGTCATGCGCAGGCCGATCCAGTCCCGGCCAGAGGCGACGGAGGCATTGGCGCGAACCGGCACGATATTCGGCAAACTGATGCCGGTAACACCGCGCTCGATGCGACGAACGCTGCCACGGGTCTCTTCGGCGATCGGGCGCAGGATCTCCTCGGTCGAGACAGTGGCGGCAAATTCCGGCGCGTTGACGGGGCCGACATGGGCGAGTGCCGAAAGATCGCCGCTCTGCACCTGGAAGAGGCCAATCTCGTCGGTCTCCATCACGGCATCGAACAGGCCCGGAGCGGTCTGGGCAAGCTGCAGTTCACGGGTGGCGCCTGAGGGTGTCGTCACCGTCACGGGACCGGGATCGTCGGCCATGGTCTGGCGGGTGATCTCCAGCGTCATGCCGCGTCCGGTCGCCGTCAGGCGTTCCTCCTCGAGTTCGGGCTCCTTCATCAGCCAGTGAGCGATGCGCCGGTAGAGCGAGACATAGGGGCCGCCGCCCTCGAAGCCGCGCGCCCAGAGCCAGCCCTGATCCGACAGGAACATGCCCACCCTGCCCTCGCCGATGCGGGAGAGCACGAGCAGCGGACGGTTGTCGGGGCCCTCCATGACGACGTGGCCTTCGGTTTCATCGACACCGATGAGACGGAACCAACGGCTCCAATTGGGCGGATCCTGCTCGGAACCGTCGAGGCCGCGGGTGACGGGATGGCGTTTGCCCACCTCACTCAGCATCGGGCGGAAGCCTGTTTCCAGCACCTCGCCGTTCGGCATGGCCGGAAGCGCGGAGATGAGCGGCGTGCGGGCGATGGACTGATCGCCCGCGAGCTCAGGCCCCGCCGCGATCAGCAGCGCGCCGCCGTTCTGCACGTATTCGGCGATGTAGTCGTAATAGAGCAGCGGCAGCACGTCCCGGTGCTGGTAACGGTCGAAGATGATGAGGTCGAAGTCGTCGACCTTCTCGACGAACAGCTCGCGGGTCGGGAAGGCGATCAGCGACAGTTCGTGGATCGCCGTGCCGTCCTGCTTCTCCGGCGGACGGAGAATGGTGAAGTGGACGAGGTCGACGGAGGCGTCGGACTTGAGGAGATTGCGCCAGGTGCGCTCACCGGAATGCGGCTCGCCGGAAACCAGCAGCACGCGCAGGTTCTCGCGGATGCCATCCACCAGCGCAACGGTGCGGTTGTTGGTTTCGGTAAGCTCCCCCTCCTCGACCGGAATGCGCAGCTCCACGACGTTGCGGCCGGCGATGGGCACGGTGACGGTGAGCGGCATTTCGGCGCCAATCTCGGCCTGCTCGATGGCCTGCAGCTCGCCGTTGACGAAGACCTCGACCTCCACAAATCCCTTCTCGCCGGTGGCGGAGAGCACGCGGTAGACCATGTCCATCGGCTGGCCAACAATGGCGAAGCGCGGCGCGCGCTCGAAACGGATGCGGCGGTCCTTCTCGTCCGGGTGGCCGGTGATGAGCGCGTGGATCGGCGCGGAAAAGCGGGACGCATTCTCCGGCACGTCGTGAACCTGGCCGTCGGTGATCATGATGGCGCCGCCGATGCGTGACGGCGGAACGTCCTGCAGCGCCCCTTCCAGCACCTCGAAGAGACGGGTTTCGGCACGCTCCTCGGCGGCCTCGGCGCGGCCGGCCTCCACGACACGAACCTCGAACTGGTCGAAGCGCTCGAGACGGGCGCGAAGGGCTGCGGCAGCCTCATCCGTCACTTCCGTGCGGTCGCCGATGTTCTGGCTCTGGCTGCGGTCGACCACGAGGGCGACAACGCTCTTCAAAGGATCACGCTGCTCTTCCAGCAGAACGGGATTGAGCAGCGCAAGCGCAATGGCGATGGAGGCGGCAAGGCGCAGAAACGAGCCGCGCTGGCGCAGCACGAGGCCGACCAGAACCAGCAGCGCGATCGGCACCAGGATCAGCGCCAGCGTGGTCAGCGAAAAGAACGGCTCGAAGCTGACGGACCAATTCATCTTACTGCCCCAGCCGTTCGAGGAGTGCCGGCACGTGGACCTGGTCCGACTTGTAGTTGCCGGTCAACATATACATCATGATGTTGACGCCGGCGCGGAAGGCGTAGACGCGCTGCATCGGATCGGACGGAACCGTCGGCAGCAGCGGCTGGCCGTTGTCGTCAATGGCCCAGGCGCCCGCGAGATCGTTGGAAGTGATCATGATGGGTGTGACACCATCGCCGGTGCGCACGGGACGGTCGACGCGGCTCTGCGCGTTGACCGATGCCTCCACCCATAGCTCGCCGCCACGGTAGCGGCCCGGAAATTCGTTGAGGATGTAGAAGGCCTTGGTCAGCACGTGGTCTTCGGGCACGGGCTCGAGAGCCGGGACATTGAGGCCGGAAAGGATCTCGCGCAAGCGGCGCGTTTCCGGCGTCACAGCATCGCCGCTGCCGAAGCCGGTCGAAAATTCGTCGCGCGTGTCGAAGAGCACGGTGCCGCCCTGCTGCATGTAGGCATCGATGCGGGTGATTGCCTCCTCGGACGGGATGGGTGCGTTGACATCGATCGGCCAGTAGATGAGCGGGTAGAAGGAAAGCTCGTCGGTCGCGATGTCGACCGGAGCAGGATCGCCCGGCACGAAGGCGGTCTTGTCGGCGAGGAAGCGGTTCAGACCCTCAATTCCTGCGCGCGTGATGGCGTCCGTGCTGGAAACGCCTGTCACCACATAGGCAATACGGGTCTTGGAGATCGCGTCGATCGCCTCGGCGTCGGAGACTTCCTGCGGAGGCTGCGCGCTCTGGGCAAGGCCGTCGGACGGAGCGACCAGCGATGCGGCCAGAACGGCAGCCACGAGGGCCGCCGCGGCGCCGGTGCCGCGTGCCCTGCTCAGGCGGAAGCGCCTTCCCGCGCCACCGAGCCAGAGCATGGCAAGCGTGTCGAGGGCGAGAAGCCCGAGCGCGGCTGCCATCAGCATGCCCTTGAGCGGCCTAACGGTGTCGAAGGCATAGGCCGCGCGGGTAACCGGTACGGGCGCCTCCGGCACCCGGATTGGTTCCAGCGCCGCATCCGGCTTCAGTAGGTTGTGAGCCACGAAGCCTTCCTCGGAGCCATAGAGACCGGGGGGATTGGCGCGGGTTACGGGCACGTCGCGGCCCGGCGCCAGCGGTTCGGCATCCTGTCCGGGCGGGACCAGCGCGCCGGTGGCGGAAATCATGCGATAGGGCGGAAGGCTTCCGCCGTTGTTACGGCTCGCGGCGGCAGCGCCCTGATTGCGGGAAATCTGCACGAGGCGGCGCAGCATTTCCACGAAGGAACCAGAGATCGGAAGGTTGGACCAGGTGGCCTCGGGCGTCACATGGAACAGAACCACCCTGCCCTCGCCCAGCTCGGCACCAGTGACGAGCGGCGTGCCATCGGCGAGGCTGGCCCAAGTGCGGTCGGCGATGTCAACCGAAGGCTCAGCCAGAACCTGACGGGTGACTGTCACCTCACGCGGCGGCGTCAGGTCCGAGAACGGACCGTTCGGCGGAAACTCCGTCACCGGCTGCGGCTCGGACCAGGAAAGCGCGCCGCCCAGGGAACGCTCGCCGGTGCGGAGGCGGACCGGCAGCAGGACGTCGTCACCCTCCGCGGCGGCAAGGCGGGGACCGGCAAAGCGGACCAGCGTGCCGCCCTTCCTCACCCATTCCTCGAGCTGCTCATGCACGGAGGGAACGAGCGTGCCTACGTCGGCCATGACGATCATGGCCGGCTGCTGTTCCAGAAGCTCCGGAAGGGCCTTCGTGAGATCGGGGTTCGAGGGCTCGAGCAGGTCCGCGAAAGGCGCCAACGCGCGGCGGATGTAGTAGAGCGGCGACAGCAGCGGCTGTGCCTGGTCGGCCTCCGCCTGCGAGAGCAGGCCGATGCGGCGGCGCCGCGCATTCTCGTCCAGAAGGTGGACGGCGCCGGCATGGTTCTGGCCTTCGATGACAATGGAGGCGAAGTCGTTGCGCAGCTCGAATGGCACGCGCATTTCCGCAAGCACGGAAACGTCACCCGGGCCAAAGGACGCGGGCGTTTCGGCCAGGCGGCGACCCTGCATGTCGAGGGCGACGGCCGTGGCACGGACGGGCATGTCCTGCCCCGCCGGCCGAAGAGCTCGCAGAACAAAGCGCTCCGGCTCGTTGGAGCTGTCAACGATGGTGAAGAGATCGGGCGTGCCGGGATCGAACCAAAGGACTTCGGCCAGATCCGCCCACAGAAGCTCGTCGAAAGCCTGCTCATCGCCCGCGGCGGCAAGGCCGTCGGTGAGAAGCGCGAGCGTGGCGCCCGGCGTTTCGTCCAGCGCGCCAGCCACACGGCCGAAAACTGCCGGCCGGTCCGGCGGAAGGGGCTGCGGTTCGGCAGCGTTCAAGCGGTCGAGCGCGGTAGCGGCATCGAAGGGGCCGATCTCCTGCCCCGGACGCTCTGCAGTGAGCGCCAGAATGACGGGCGTGTCGCCGGCGCGGGCGTCCTCGATCAGGCGTGCGGCGGTCGCCACACGGCGGTCCCAGTCGGGCGCTGAGGACCAGCTGTTGTCGAGCACGATGGCAAGCGCCCTGCCCTGCACGGAGGTGCGCTCGCGCGGGTTCAGCACCGGGTCGGCAAGCGCGAGGATGACGAGTGCGGCCAGAAGCAGGCGCAGCAGCGTCAGCCACCAGGGACTCTTGTTGGGTGTTTCCTCCGGGCGCAGCACGCGGGCGAGGATGCGCAGCGGCGGAAAGACTTCCTCCTGCGGACGCGGCGGCGTCATGCGCAGCAGCCACCAGATCACCGGAAGCGCGAGCAGCCCCCAGAGGATCATCGGCGAAGCGAAGGAGAGCGGCAGGAAGCTCATGGCGGGCTATCCATTCCTTCGGCCATGGCCATCTGGACACGGACCAGCGCCTCGGAGGCCGGGCGGTCCGTGTGGTTGACCGTGTAGCTCCAGCCGAGCTTGCGGCACCACGCCATCAACTCCTCGCGGCGGGCGAGATAGAGGCGGCGATAGTCCTCGGCCATCACCTCGGCGCGGCCCGCGGTGAGCTTCTCGCCCGTTTCGGGATCGCGGAACTCGGTGCGCCCGGTATAGGGAAAGCTTTCCTCGGCGGGGTCGGCAACCTCGATCAGATGGGCGCGAGCGCCCGCGCGGGTGAGCGGCGTGAGCCAGCGCATGGTTTCCCCTGCGTCGAGGAAGTCGCTGACGATGACAGCATCGTTGAATTGCCGGATGGCCGACATGTCCGGCCGCGGGGCGCCGGCATCCGCGTGGATGAGGTGCCCGGTCAGGCGCTCGGCCGCGTCCCGCCCGCTTACAGGACCCATCAGACCCGGCCAGGCAATACGTTCGCCGCTGCGCGCGAGCAGCTCCGCCAGCGCAAGAACGAGGACCAGCGCGCGTTCCTCCTTCGATACCTCCGCCTGGCGCGAGCGGTACAGCATGGAGGGCGAACGGTCCGCCCAGAGCCAGACGGTGTGGGCGGCTTCCCATTCGCGGTCGCGGATGTAGACATGGTCATCACGGGCCGAGCGGCGCCAGTCGATGCGGGAGACGGCCTCACCTTCGACATAGGGGCGGAACTGCCAGAAATTTTCGCCAATGCCGCGACGCCTGCGGCCGTGCCAGCCGGCGGTGATGTTGCTGGCAACCCGGCGTGCCTCGACAAGCAGGTCAGGAAGCAGCGACGCGCCGGTGCGGCCGCGCACAAGCGCGTCCTGCAGAGCGACCGGAGTTGTGACCTCACCTATTCGCATCGGTCCTGACTTGGTTCAGGAGCCTCGGGCACTCCCCCTCCCTTGGGAGGTCTGCCCCCGGCTTTACCTTAACTTCTACAAGCGTATGCCACGCGGCTGTGTTTTTTTGACGTCAGCCAAGCCGCTCGACGAGACCCGCGATCACGTCGCGGACCCGGATGCCCTCCGCACGCGCCGCAAAGGTCAACGCCATGCGGTGCTGAAGGACGGGTTCAGCCAGCGCGCGCACATCGTCGATGGAGGGCGCGAGGCGGCCGTCATAGAGCGCGCGGGCGCGGGCACACAGGGTGAGCGCCTGGCTTGCGCGCGGGCCCGGACCCCAGCTTACGTTGCGGTCGATGTCCGCGAGGCCATTGCCGGGACGGGCGGAGCGGACCAGGTCGAGGATCGCCTCCACCACGCTTTCGGGTACCGGCATGCGGCGGATCAGATGCTGGATCTCGCGCAGGCGCTCCGGCGTCATGACCTGTTTCGCCCTCGCCTCGCCAACGCCCGTGGTTTCAAGGAGAATGCGGCGCTCGGCTTCGCGTTCCGGATAGAGAACGTCCACCTGCATCAGGAAGCGGTCAAGCTGCGCCTCGGGGAGCGGATAAGTGCCCTCCTGTTCCAACGGGTTCTGGGTGGCTAGAACGTGGAAAGGCGCCGGCAGGTCGTAGCGCTGGCCGGCGACGGTGACGTGATACTCCTGCATGGCCTGCAGCAGCGCCGACTGGGTACGCGGGCTCGCGCGGTTGATCTCGTCGGCCATCAGAAGCTGGGCGAAAATCGGCCCCGGAATGAAACGGAACGACCGGCGGCCGTTCTCATCCTGCTCCATCACCTCGGAGCCCAGAATATCCGACGGCATCAGGTCGGGCGTGAACTGGACGCGGCGCGTCAGAAGGCCGAGGGTGATGCCGAGCGTGTCCACAAGTTTCGTCTTGGCAAGACCCGGAACGCCGACCAGCAGGGCATGGCCGCCCGCCAGAATGGCGACGAGCGAGCGTTCGATCACCGCTTCCTGACCGAAAATCACCCGGCCGACCGATTCCCGCACACGGGCGATGTCGGCAAGAGCAGCCTCGGCCAGAGCGACCATCTCCCTTTCGTCTGCCGTCTCGATCCCGGAATTTTGATCCCTGGAGATGATGCTCATGCGGTCTACCCTTGCTGGTGCGGCAACTTTCCGTTGCCCTCTCGCCATTAAAGCACAGGATGGAGATATTCCAAAAGGAATGGTGAAACGTTCAGCCTCTGCTGACAATCCCGACAACAGTGACTATTTCGTGGCCGGGACAGGATCGCAGGGCAACCGCGAATGAAGGAGGATGCAATGGGACTTGCCGAAGCAGGGGAAGCAGGAGCGCTTTCAGCCCTGATCGAGCGCGCGGCCCGCGCCGGCAAGGGAGCCCCGCCGGTCGAGAAATGGAACCCGCCCTTCTGCGGCGACATCGACATGGAAATCCGCAGCGACGGCAGCTGGTGGTACATGGGCACGCCCATCAACCGCATGCCGCTGGTGCAGCTGTTTTCCTCCGTGCTGCGCAAGGATGAGGATGGCAGGACCTATCTCGTCACGCCCGTGGAAAAGGTGGGCATCCGGGTAGCGGACGCGCATTTTCTGGCGGTGGAGATGGCGGTCACCGGCAGCGGCGAGAGCCAGGTGCTCACCTTCCGCACCAACGTTGGCGACGTTGTGGAGGCGGGGCCCGAACATCCGCTGCGCTTCATGGAGGATGAAGCAACGGGCGGTATCAAGCCCTATCTTGCCGTGCGCGGGCGGCTCGAGGCTCTGGTTACCCGTTCGGTGACCTACGACCTGCTGGAGCTCGGCGAGGAAACGACTATAAACGGCCGTAAGGTGATCGCGGTGCGATCGGGTGGAGCCGTCTTTCCGATCATGGAGCAGGACAGGCTGGAGATGCTTTCCCAATGAGTGCGTGTCCAGGCATGACAGGGATCAGACCGTTTACGGCCAGCGACTTCCGCGAGCGCGCCCGCCTGCACCGGTCGGACGAGGAAACGAAGGAATACGGCGACCACCGGCTGAACCCTTCCCTGCGCGAGCTGTTCCTGAACCAGAAACTGCGTGACGCGGCGGTGCTTATCCCGGTCGTGGACCGGGGGGACGAGGCGACGGTGCTGCTCACCCAGAGGTCCAGCAGCCTGCGCGCCCATGCGGGCGAAGTGGCCTTCCCGGGCGGGCGGATCGATCCCGGAGATCCGTCGCCGGAGGCGGCCGCCCTGCGGGAAGCGGAAGAGGAAATCGGCCTCGACGCCTCTTTCGTGGAGATCGTCGGGCGCCTGCCCTACTACCACACCGGTTCGGGTTTCCGCATCCTGCCCGTTCTGTCCGTGGTGCGGCCGGACTTCCTGCTCACCATAAACCAGGACGAGGTGGAGGATGCTTTCGAGGTGCCACTGTCCTTCCTGATGGACGAGAAGAACCATGTCCGCGGCAGCCGTATCTGGCAGCAGAAGGAACGCTTCTTCTTCCGCATGCCCTATCTGCAGTACAATATCTGGGGGGTCACCGCCGGCATTATCCGGGTGCTTTATGAAAGGCTCTACCATCCATGACACGCATCGAAGCTGCATGGCTTGAAGATCCAAGCCTGCAGAAGCTGCTGGCCGCCCTCTCCGAAGGGGGCGAAGAGGCCCGGATCGCCGGCGGTGCCGTGCGCAACGCGCTGCTGGGCGAACCCGTCGCCGACGTGGACGTGGCCACCACCACCGTCCCCGACGAAACCATCCGGCGCGCGAAGGCAGCCGGATTCAGGGTCGTGCCGACGGGATACGAGCACGGGACGGTTACGGTCATCGACGCGGGCAAGGCTTATGAGGTCACGACGCTGCGCGCCGACGTGGAGACGGACGGGCGCCGCGCGAAGGTTCAGTTCGGACGGGATTGGGCTGCGGACGCCGCGCGGCGCGACTTCACGATCAACGCGATCTATGCCCGGGCGGACGGCGAAATCGTCGACCTGGTCGGTGGCCTGCAGGACATCGAGACGGGAACCCTGCGCTTCATCGGCGATGCGGAAAAGCGGATCGCCGAGGACTACCTGAGGATACTGCGCTTCTTCCGCTTCTACGCCTGGTACGGACGCGGACGGCCCGATCCGCAAGGGCTCAAGGCCTGCGCGAAGCTCAGGGACGGGATGAAGAAACTCTCCGCCGAGCGTGTATGGGCGGAACTCAAGAAGCTGCTGTCGGCGCCCGATTCCTCTCGCGCGCTGCTGTGGATGCGGCAGACGGGAGTACTGACCGTCATCCTCCCCGAGACGGAGAAATGGGGCATCGACACGATCCACGGGCTGATCGACACGGAACGCGCCCTCGGCTGGACGCCGGACGCCATGCTGCGGCTTGCCGCCATGATCCCGCCGGACGTGGAGCGCGTGCGGGAGCTCGCAAAGCGGCTCAGGCTATCCAACCAGGAAGCCGCGCGACTGGAGATGTGGGCCACTGCGCCCGAGCCGCCGCATGACATGGGCGAAGGCGAATTCCGCAAGCTGCTCTACCGTGAGGGCGCCGAGGGGATCATCTGGCGGCTGAAGCTCGCCATCGTTGCATGCCGCTCGCGGGCTGCGGATGAGGGAAAGGCGCTGGAGAAATTTGCAGGCTTCCAACGGCTGCTTTCCATCGCCAATAGCTGGCGGAAGCCGCAATTTCCCGTATCGGGAAAAGATCTGTTGGCGCTCGGCTTCGAGCCTGGCGTGACCATCGGCCAGACGCTCGCCGACCTCGAGCGGAAATGGGTGGAGTCCGGCTTCTCACTCCCGAGGGAAAAGCTGCTGGAAATGGCGGCAGCGGCAAGATGACAGGCTCCCTCACGGGGAGCCTGTCGGTTCATGAAAGGGTCAGGTACCCGTAGCAGCCTTCATTCGACGAGTTAACGCCATCGCCCTTCGACAGACCATTCTTCGACGAAGCTCATCCTTCGAAGAGGTCAGGATGCGAAGGGCAACAGGGCAAAAAGTTGTCAGGCCGCGTTGCTCGACTGGATGCGGGAACGGATGGCCTCGACCATGCTTTCGCGGATGATGGTCTCGCCGTGGGTCTCGCGCATGTGATCCACCGCACGGCGGATGACCTCGGCTTCCTCTTCATGCCGTGTGTGCCAATTGCAACCCGGCACCAGTGAACCGCAATGGAACTCCTTCATCCGATCCTCCTTCGTTTGAATGTGCAGCCGATCGATCCTCGGATCAGGTTCGATTATCGGTCCCCTTTGGGCAAATGTGGGACCTCATCAACGCCCGTGCAAGCCTTCGGGTTTCCCTCCGGTTCCACACAAGGCCGGGAAACGTGGATTTTCGCGGAATTTGTGCGAAAACAGCCCTGGGGATAGCCGCCTATTCGGCGGCGATGCGGTCGCTCAGGAAACCGCCCGACTGGCGCTTCCAGAGGCTTGCGTAGAGACCGCCCCTGCGCAGAAGATCCTCGTGGCGGCCCTCCTCCACGATGCGCCCTCTGTCGAGCACGATCACGCGGTCTAGCGCCGCGATGGTGGAGAGCCGGTGGGCGATGGCGATCACCGTCTTGCCCTCCATAAGCTTGCCCAGGTTCTCCTGGATCACCGCCTCGATCTCGGAATCGAGGGCCGAGGTCGCCTCGTCCAGGATGAGAATTGGCGCGTCCTTCAGCATCATGCGGGCAATGGCGATGCGCTGGCGCTGGCCGCCGGAGAGCTTCACGCCGCGCTCGCCCACATGGGCGTCGTAGCCCATGCGGCCCTTGGGATCGCGCACCTGCAGGATGAAGTCGTGCGCGGAAGCCCTTTTGGCGGCAGCGATAATTTCCTCTTCCGTGGCTCCCGGTCTCCCGTAGGCGATGTTGTCACGGATCGACCGGTGCATCAGGATCGGCTCCTGACTCACGACGCCGAACTGGGCGCGCAACGAGGCTTGGGTCAGATCGCGGATGTCGTGACCGTCGAGCGTCACCCGCCCGCCCTCGACATCGAAGAGGCGGAGCATCAGATTGACGACGGTGGTCTTGCCTGCGCCCGAGGGGCCCACCAGCGCCACGCGCTCGCCGGGGCGGATCTCGAGATTCAGGTTCTCGATGATGCCGCCGTCCTTGCCGTAGTTGAAGGTGACGTTCTCGAAGCGAATGTGGCCCTTCGCATGATCGAGGACCAGAGCGCCCGGCTTGTCCTGGATGGCCGGCCGCTGGGAAATGACGCCCGTCGCATCCTGAACCGTCGCATAGGAGCGGATGAGACCGTTGATGTTGAACATCATGTAGCCGGACATCTGGTTGAGGCGCAGGACCAAGCCCAAAGCGGCTGCGATAGCGCCGCTGGTGGTGTTGCCTTCCATCCAGCTCATGACGGAGATCGCGCCCACCGTGGTCATCATGATGCCGTTGACGATGAACACCGCGGCGCGGACGCGGGTGATCGCCCGGCCGGCAATCTGGCTCGCTCGCAGAAGGCGCGCCATGCCATCGCGCACGTAGCCGTGTTCGCGGCGGCCGCTGTCATAGAGCTTGACGGCCATGATGTTGGTGAATGCGTCAACCATGCGACCGTTCAGGATCGAACGTTCGTCGGCGCGGCGGCGACCAGCCTCGCGCAGCGGCGGCAGCAGATAGCGGGCAATCAGCAGATAGGCCCCGAACCAGACGGCGAGGACCAGTCCCAGGATGGGATCGAGGGCCGTCAGGATCGTTCCCGCCAGTATCAGGAAGGTCAGGAAACTCCAGAGCGTCTGCAGGATGGAAATGATGAAGTCGCCGGTGGCCTCGCCACCCTGCATGATCTTGGTGGCGATGCGGCCGGCAAAGTCGTTCTGGTAAAACTCGTAGGGCTGGTCCATCACGCGGCGGAAGGCCTGCCAGCGGACGCGCTGGTAAAAGGCGGGGGTGATGATCTGCTCCTCGATGACCGTGTTGGCCACCATCACGAGGGAACGGACGACCAGCACCAGGAGGGCGAGCGCCAGCAATTCATGCCAGTGATCGGCGATCAGCGTCTCCGGCGTCGACGTGTCCATCAGGTCGATCAAATGGCCCATGCCCCAGTAGAGGCCGGCATCGACCGCACCAGACAGGCCGCCGAGGATCAGGAGGAGGAGGAAGGCGCCCTTCGCCTGCAAAGCGAAGAACAGGATGAAACGGGCCGCTTCCCTGGGCAGAACAGGGCGGTCGGTATCGCCAAAGGCATCGATGGCGTTTTCCGCCCTGCTCCAGAACCGGTCCCAGAAACCAGTCCGTTCATCCTTACCTGTCACTCGGCTGCCTCCGATACGTTCACGTCCAGGAACCCGCCGGACTGATGCTGCCACAGGCGGGCATAAAGACCGCCGCGGGCCAGGAGTTCCTCGTGGGTGCCCTGCTCCACCACCCTGCCCTTGTCGAGGACGATCAGACGGTCCATCGCGGCAATAGTGGACAGGCGATGCGCGATGGCGATGACGGTCTTGCCTTCCATTAACTCATAAAGGTTCTCCTGGATAGCAACCTCCACCTCCGAGTCCAGGGCGGACGTCGCCTCGTCCAGGATCAGGATGGGCGCATCCTTGAGCATGACGCGCGCGATCGCGATGCGCTGACGCTGCCCGCCGGACAGCTTCACGCCGCGCTCGCCCACATGGGCCGCAAAACCGGTGCGACCCTTAATGTCGGCAAGGTTCTCGATGAATTCCAGTGCCTTCGCCTTGCGGGCGGCCTCGATCACCATTTCGTCAGTGGCGTCGGGACGGCCATAGGCGATGTTCTCCCAGACCGAGCGATGCAGGAGAGACGTGTCCTGGGTGACCACGCCGATCTGCGCGCGCAGGCTTTCCTGCGTGACGTCGGCGATGTCCTGTCCGTCGATCAGGATGCAGCCGGACTGCACGTCGTAGAAGCGCAAGAGCAGGTTCACGAAGGTGGACTTGCCCGCGCCCGAGCGGCCCACGAGGCCGATCTTCTCGCCCGGCCGGATGGTCAGCGACAGGTTCTCGATCACACCGCCCTTGCGGCCATAGTGGAAGCTCACGTTCTCGAAGACGATCTCGCCACGGGCGACGGTGAGCGCCTTCGCGCCAGGCTTGTCCTCGACCAGACGCGGCAGCGAGATGGTCGCGATGCCGTCCTGCACGGTGCCGACATGCTCGAACATCTGGCTCATCTCCCACATGATCCACTGGGACATGTTCCAGATGCGCAGCACCAGCCCGATGGCAACCGCGACGGCGCCGATGGAGACCGCGTCAACGGTCCAGAGATAGAGCGAGAGGCCGCCGACCGCGAAGAGGATCACGCCGTTCAGGAGATAGAGCAGGCCATAGAAGCCTGTGACCATCCGCATCTGCGCGTAGACCGTGCGCAGGAAGTCCATCATGCTTTCCCGAGCGTAGGCAGCCTCGCGGCCGGCATGGGAGAACAGCTTGACCGTCTGGATGTTGGTGTAGCTGTCGACAATGCGGCCGGTCATGGCCGAACGCGCATCTGCCTGCTGCTCGGCAACCTTGCCCAGCCTCGGGATGTAGTACCAGAGCAGCGCCACGTAGCCCGCGAGCCAGGCCAGCATCGGGATCAGCAGGAGCGTATCCTGCGCTGCGACGATGATCAGGATGCCGGAGAAGTAGACGACAACGTAGTTCAGCACCTCCACCAGCTTCATGACAAAGTCGCGGACCGCCAGCGCCGTCTGCATGAGCTTGGTGGCGACACGGCCGGCGAACTCATCCTGGTAGAAGGTCATCGACTGCTTGAGCAGGTAACGGTGGACCATCCAGCGGATGCGCATGGGGTAATTGCCCATCAGCACCTGCTGGGAGATCAGCGACTGCACATACACCGCCAGCGGCAGCAGGATCACGATGGTCGCAGCCATCCCCGCCAGCTTCCAGCCCTCCTGCGAGAAGAAGTTCGCGCGGTCATGCTCGGCCAGCCAGTCCACGATGTTGCCGAGGAAGGCGAACATCCACACCTCGATGATCGCGATGAGCGCCATCAGGACGGTGGACAGAGCAATCCACGGCCAGGCGCCGCGCGTGAAGTGGATGCAGAAGGCCAGCAGCGTGCGTGGGGGCTCCCTCGGCTCCTCGTCGGGGAACGGATTCAGCCGCTTCTCATAATAGCTGTAGATCGAATCAAGAAACGTTTGCCATGCACGCATGGAAATTCTCTCGAACTAATGCCGGGACGGCCGCGCCGTCCCGGTGACAATATTTTCCAACCGGGGGCATGGTAAGGTTTCACTTTACGCCCCCGATAAGCATTACTTGTGACCCCTGCCCGGGATATGTGGTCTCTGAACCGGAAGAGGCCGTTTCAGACCGACCTTGACCGCATTGGTCAACACTGCATCGCACGCCGATCGGACATCCTTTGCGGGAAGTTCAAACCAAGGCTTGCGTCCAATTGCTGATGCGAACACGCCCGGCAGGGCAACGTGTGGTTCACGGTCCATGACAGACCCGCACACGGGCGTAAAGCGCCCGGTCTCAAGTTTTTTCGGCATGGTTGAATCCTTCGTGTCCGGAGAACCGGTTCGGCGGATTCGCTCAGTCTGTATGGATGTGATGCGAAACCGCCGTCAGGCTGCTGCGGCCCTGATCCAGGGGCGCGCAACGGTCATGATGACCATGACTTGGTTGTCCACGGCCGCCTCCAGCGGTTCGAGTTGATATTTCGGGCAGGTGAAAGGTCAGATAAACCATCGCCAGCCGCAAAAACAGTATAAATTATAAACAATTGTCGAAATTTGGGCAAGCCAGGCGGGCTTGCAACCCGCCGTTACGCCATGATTACAGACAACCCATGACAAACGACTCACCTCACATTGCGCTGTTTCAGCCCGACATCGCCGGCAACACTGGCGCGATCATGCGCCTTGCGGCGTGTTTCGGGCTTGCCGTCGACATCATCGAGCCGGCGGGCTTCGACCTCTCCGACCGAAACCTCAAACGAGCAGGCATGGACTATTTGGAGCTCGCGACATTGGTGCGGCACCGCTCCTGGGAACATTTCGAGGATTGGCGTAGGCAGGAGGGCCGGCGGCTCATCCTGTTCACCACTTCCGGCGGGACGGTCTACACGGACTTCGCGTTCCAGCCACGGGACATCCTACTGTTCGGACGTGAATCGGCAGGTGTGCCGGATTACGTACACAAGGCGGCCGACGAGCGGGTCATCATCCCCATGCGGGAGGGCGCGCGCAGCCTCAACCTCGCCATGGCCGCAGCCATCGGCAGCAGCGAGGCACTGCGGCAGATCCGGTCAGCCCAGCCCCCGGTGGCCGGGTGAAGGAAAACAGCAGGGCAGAGCCGAAGCGCCCTGCCCTCAGCGATCCAGAGCGGGCCGCAAGCTACCACGTTGCGGCAGGTTCCTGACGGTCAAAGATCTCCGCCAGGCGGCGGCGAGTCCCGGCGGTGGTTTCAGGGGGAAGCGCGTCAAGGGGATAGAACCCGGCCTCGGCAATCTCGCGGTTGGCGGTCACCGGGCCCAGCGAACGAAATCGCGTAACCAGGTAGACCGCCACATGATCGCGGCGGCTTGCCTGCCGGTTCAGATGGATGGAGACCAGCTTCGGCCTCTCTTCCGGTACCACCCTGCCCTCTTCCCTCAGCTCACGTTCAAGCGCGTCCTCCATGGTCTCGCCCGGCTCCACCCCGCCGCCCGGCAGATGAAAGCCGGAGACATAAGTGTGGCGCACAAGGAGAACCGCGTCACGGTCCGCATCGTAAACGACGGCCCTCACTCCCAGCGTCATCGGCCTGGAGAGAAGAAACCAGACGTGCATCAGCCGATGAAGAGCCCGCGACCAGAGAAGTTTGCGCGACATTGACAGCCTTACGGTTTGCGCCTGAGACCTGCCCCATCAAAAGGATCGGGACAGCGCCGGCCGTCAAGCAAAAATGGATTCCGATTCCGACACGGCTGGGGTAGACAGCGGTGATGTTCAAGCTCGCCCATCTTTCCGACATCCATCTCGGACCGCTGCCGGAGGTTCGTCTCCGGGAGCTGCTGTCGAAACGCATCACCGGCTACATCAACTGGCACAGGCACCGAAAGATCAATCTCGACAACGGGATCATCGACGCGCTGAGCTCCGACATGCTCGCCATGAAGCCGGACCATATCGCTCTGTCCGGCGACCTGGTGAACCTCGGCCTCGACAGGGAGATCGAGGTCGCCGGGCTTTGGCTCCAGAGCCTTGGGGCGCCGGATTACATCTCCGTGGTGCCCGGCAACCATGACGCCTATGTCCGCAGCTCGCTGCGCAAGGCCTGCGAGGCATGGGGTCCCTACATGCGGGGAGACGGCGACAGCGGACCGGTGCGGCCCGACAGCTTTCCGTATTTGCGCATCCGCGGGCCCATCGCGCTTATCGGCCTCTCCTCCGCTCGGGCGACCGCTCCGTTCATGGCCACCGGCTATTTCCGCGAGCGGCAGGCAAGGGCCACGGCGGAACTTCTCGACAGGACACGCGAGATGGGCCTGTTTCGGGTGCTGATGATCCATCATCCGCCCATTCAGGGCGCGACGCACCCGCACAAGCGGCTGTTCGGCATCACGCGGTTCCAGAAAATGGTATGGGAGCATGGGGCCGAACTGGTGTTGCACGGGCACACGCACCTTCCAACCATTCACACCATCATGGGACCGGGCGGGGCCCGCGTGCCGGTGGTCGGTGTCGCGGCAGCCGGTCAGGCACATGGTTCGGCCAAGCCGCCGGCGCACTACAACCTGTTCCACATAGACGGCGAAGCAGGCCACTGGCGGGTGCTGCTGACCCGCCGCGGCAGCATCATGCCGGGCGGCGACGTCGTCGAGCTATCACGCCAGTGGATCATCGGCTCTGACGGCCCCGATCACCTCGACCGTTGAGCTCGTTCTCCCCGCCGCCAGGCGGCGTACGCCTATGCACCGCGCGCACAACTGCAACGATGCCATTTGCAGAAAGTCCCACGAGACCTATCGAGACCAGCAGGAGTGCCGGTATCACGAGGAAGAAATAGGGCTCTTGCAGTTCACCCGAGGCATCGACCCATGAATTGTTTGCATGGATCCTCAGAAAGATCAGCCCCATCGCCGCAAAGAATACGGACGATATCCAATCGCCCGTATTTCTTATTCGAACTCTCACAATAATAACCTATCCATATAGCGATGCTATATACAGCATTAAAAATACTATAAAGAACAAAATATCAGAAATTTTCATATGAAAATTGACAAGAAATACAAAATCAAATTAAAAGAATAAGTCTGTGTCGGCCATCTACTAACAGCCAACAGGTCAGCCTGACGGCATTCCGTATCAACAATCGCGGGCCCATTGCGCCCACCGGGCTTCCCTCTGCGCGGGCGATATCAAAGCAATTCAGCGCCGGGGAAACCGGTCCTGCCGCTGCGACCATTCACAGGTCTTGCACACAAAAGCGGCCATGCCACAAGCGGCAAGGCCAAGCATACCGGTAACCGTCAACAGCACGGCCGGGGGTATCAAATAGCTCTCGTAGGGAGCCCGCAGGACATTGCCGTCAAATTCGGCTCGGGAAACAGCCAGATGGGCGAGCACCGCTCCGGCGAGCGTGAAAAGCGCAAACACAATGCAGCTTCTGGAGTTGTTTGTGGCCTCGGGCCCATCCGCATCCGACATGATCCGTGCTCCTGTTCAAACTCCAACAGCCGCAAATTTCTTGAGCCTCAAACCGCTCAGTTCCTCTAACCTCGCCGCACTCTGCGAAGTACTGCAACGGCCCCGCAAGCGATCAGGCCCAGCAATCCGGTCAATGCCAGCAAGGTCCCGGGAATCACCAGACAAAGGTAAGGCTCATGCACGGCCCCATCCGGTCCAATCCAGTTCCTGGACATGGGCGCATGGAAAAAGACCATGCCCGAGAGAAGACAGATGGCGAAGGCGATCCACGTCAGATCCCTCTTCGGCCTGGGCCTGCCATTCTCACCCGTTCGCGAAATAGATGACGGACAAAGCCAAGAGCGCCGCGACACTGAAAACAATCCCAGATAATATTAGAGAAACTAACTTTAAAGTCCGCATTCACTTCACAGATAATCAGAACGCCCTTCAGTGAAAAAGAGTAGCACGAAACGAATTCACAGGTGTGCTTTAAGGTACAACGCCGGTTGGACAGAAAACGGCAATCAGCCCTTTTCAGGCATCCACATCTAAAGCGCCTGCAGAATCCGCTCCAAGACCTGGCCCTTCAGAACAAGCAGAACCAGACTGGCACCGATGACTGCGCCCAGCAACAAAGCCAGGAGGCTTTTCCATGCGTTTTCCCAGGGTCCGTCCGTGTCCGCGGATGGATCCTTCCGCTTCACAACGGGTTCGACATCTCCTTCGATCATCCGCTGGCGCTGCACCATGCGTTCCGCAATATACAAGGTCACCCGCTCGGCTACCGTCTTCACGTCGGCGGATTCCACCAGCACCACCCGTCCCATGCGCGTGTCACGGACGAAGCGGTAGGTACGGCGGTCGCGCCCGAGCGCCACGTGAGCGACCGCGTCGATCCAGAGCCTCGGCTGCTCGCCGTTCGAGATAACAAAATCGAACGATGGATCGTCCGCCGGGACTTCGGCAAACACCGGTTCCAGCTCCACGGCCAGCAGTTCCAGGCGGCTCCGGCTCGCCTCGCGAATGTCGGAAACGACATCCTCTCGTTCGGCAGCTATGTCCCTGACCTCGCGCATCGCCTCGGCGAGACGACCGCCCTTCAGATTCCGCAACAGACTTCCACCCGCCTCATTCATGGGATCCAACTCCATGCAGTCACCCTGGTTACGAGGTAGCACGACATAACGGCAAGACCAGTGAGGCGTGTGCCGTTTGCGACCGCGGAACCGGAATTTAGCCCTAAATGCCGCAAATCAGGCGTGCCATTTCACGCGGGGCCTCCAGCGGCAGCATATGGCCGAGGCCAGGAAGACGCTTCACCTGGAAATCCGCCGGAGCGTTTGCCGCCTGCTGCACAGGCAACACAGGATCGAGCTCGCCCCAGACGAGCTGAACCGGGATCGTGAGGGTTGCGAGCTGCGCGGCGGTGAAGGCCCCCTGGCGGCCATCGCGCACGATCCGCGCAAAGAGCCGTTCAAGCGTTTCGCGCTGGCCCGGTACGGAACGTTCCTTCCATGTCTGCCGGACAAGTGTCTCCGAAGGCGCGAAGGACGGCGCCGCCATGGCGCGAAGGCTGCTGGCGATATCTTCCTCCGTTTCCGAGCGGGCAAGCTGCTGCAACAGCGACGCGTTGATTTCAGGCCCGAATCCGCCGGGCGCCAACAGCGTCATGGAGCGAACCCGCTGCGGTTCAAACAGCCCCACAAGGACCGATACCGCTCCGCCCAGCGAATGCCCGACTAGGTGAACGGATACCATCCCGCGGGCATTGAGATCGGCCAGGATCATCCGGGCGAAGGACGCGGCCGCACCGTCGCGGAAAGCGTCGAGGGACTTACCGTGTCCGGGAAGGTCGTAGGCCAGTATCGGACGGGATGAATCGAGGTGCGCGATCACTTCATCCCAGATGTGGTGGCTGCCGCCGAAGCCGTGCAGCAGAACGAGGGCTTCATCGCCCTCGCCCGGGATTTCGCGCGCATAAAGGCCCGCCGGTCCGGTTTCGGCACCGGCGGCCCGACGATTGTCGTCCCCTCTGGGCATGCTGCAATCCTGCCTCATCGGGCGATCCAAGCAGGTCCAACGGGATGACGCAAGCCTACCCGGCCCCACTGTCGGAGCCGAGTCGACCAAATTCATCCGTGAGCGGTCAGCCGATGACGCGGTTGACGGCGGAAACCACCGCCTCGAGCGAGGCAACGACGATGTTGGTGTTAATGCCCACGCCGAACAGGCGGCCGCCCGGGTGCTCCACCTCCATGTAGCAGATGGCGGCAGCATCGGCCCCCTTCTGAAGCGAATGCTCGGAATAGTCGACCACCGTCATCGGGACGCCCAGATACTTCGACAGGCCGTTGATGAAGCCGTCGATCGGACCCGTTCCGTGACCGGTAATCGTCACCTCCTTGCCATTGTCGGTAATCGTGGCCTCGACAATGCGGCGGCCCTTGACCTCCGGATCAGGGAACGTCTGGTGCTCCACGAACTTCAGGCGGGCATCCGGCTGGCGCACGTAGAGATCCAGGAAGCGCTCATAGATGCGGGCGGACGGCAACTCCTTGCCCTCGGCGTCGGCGATGGCCTGGATGTCCTCACGGAACTCGATCTGCAGGTTGCGCGGCAGATTCAGCCCGTAGTCGGCCTGCAGCACGTAGGCGATGCCGCCCTTGCCAGACTGCGAGTTGATGCGGATGATCGCCTCGTAGGTGCGGCCCACGTCCTGCGGATCGATCGGCAGGTAGGGCACCTCCCACAGCTCCTTGTTGGAGGCGGAGAGCGCCTTCATGCCCTTGTTGATCGCGTCCTGATGCGAACCGGAGAAGGCCGTGTAGACCAGCTCGCCCACGTAGGGGTGACGCTCGTGGATGCGCAGCTGGTTCGAGTACTCGAAGACTTCCTTGATCCGGTTGATCTGGCTGCAATCCAGCTCCGGATCGATGCCTTGGGTATACATGTTGAGCGCCAGGGTGACGATGTCCACGTTGCCGGTGCGCTCACCGTTGCCGAACAGGGTACCCTCGACGCGGTCGGCGCCAGCCATCAGCGCCAGTTCCGTGGCGGCCACGGCCGTGCCGCGGTCGTTATGCGGATGCAGCGAGATGATCACGGAATCGCGGCGGTCGATGTTTCGGCACATCCACTCGATCTGATCGGCGTAGATGTTGGGCGTCGACATCTCGACGGTCGCCGGCAGGTTGATGATCATCTTGTTGTCCGGCGTCGGATTGACGATCTCGATGACGGCGTTGCAGATCTCCAGCGCCACTTCCAGCTCGGTGCCGGTGAAGCTCTCCGGAGAATACTCGAAGCGGTAGCCGCCGCCCGCCCTGGCCGCCATATCGGTGATCATCTTGGCCGCGTCGGTGGCGATCTCCTTGATGCCAGCCACATCCTTGCCGAACACGACGCGCCGCTGCAGCTCGCTCGTCGAGTTGTAGAAGTGCACGATGGGGTTCTTTGCGCCTTCCAGCGCCTCGAAGGTGCGCGTGATCAGCTCGGGACGGCACTGCACCAGCACCTGCAGGCTGACGTCATCCGGCACATTGCCTTCCTCGATCACCCAGCGGGTGAAGTCGAAATCCGTCTGCGAGGCGGACGGAAAGCCGATCTCGATTTCCTTGAAGCCCATGTCGAGCAGCAGCGCGAACATGCGCGCCTTGCGGTCATGCCCCATGGGATCGATCAGCGCCTGATTGCCGTCACGCAGGTCCACCGAACACCAGATCGGCGCCTTCTCGATACGCTTCGACGGCCAGGTGCGATCCGGCAGGTTGACCAGGGGATAGGGCTGATACTTGCAGCTCGCGTTCGGCATGCCCTTGCGGCCAACCTGCGGGTGCGGATTCTTCACGTCCATTCGCTTACTCCTTGCGGGCAGATGCCCGCGCCTTCCGAATATGTCTGGATTGCTGGTTCGACTCGTCGAAGGAGCTGCGCCGCGCCGGCGATCGACCGCCGGGCGCTCCTTCAACGGACCCGGCGATCGCCAATAAGGCCGAGAAGAAGAAGCGGAGAAAGCGGGAGCGTGCCCGCAGCCATCGCTGCGGCGTCAGGATAGAACCCGTCTGTGCGTTCCCGGTAAGTCATGGTCAGCTTGATAGCGGAGCCAGCCGAGGGACGCAAGTTTTTTTCGTCGTTCGCGTGTTGTTGGTAACAATTGTAAAGGTGGCAGGGCCATCACCGCGACAGCGACAAGACACCGGCATGACTGCCTGAAAAATGCAGGCATTGGCCAAGAAGGAACGTGGCCTGACTTGTGTTCAATCATTCCCCGAGCCGTAAACGCCGGTTACATTGCAGTCACACACCGATGTGATGCCGTGGACGCCCATTCGCGGACCTGCACGCTTCGCACTGAGCTGCCGCTCTCGCTTCACGGATGTGCTGAATTTTCTCAAGGACTCCGGCGCGCTGGTTCGCAAGCGACCTCAGACTGATAGGGACGCGACGGCATTCGCAACGATGGTGCAGGTGAACCAGCCCGAAAAATGCAAGACCGGTTGCACAACAACAGAACTGAATGGCTAGAAATTCCCATCCGTCAGGCATCATTCTGCTCCTTTCCGACCCTCAGAGACGGCCTCAACCTCATTCTCAGCCCCGAAATGCAGAAGCGCAGGAACCACCGCACAGAATGGCACGCTCCCGAGAACCAAGTCGGTCGAGCCCACGGCGGTGCCAAGCACCCATCCGGCTACGGGGCGATCACGCAATCCGCGAATACAGCCGAGGCGAAGCGTGCCACGAACGTGTGGATCGTTGGCGCCACCTCGAGCCTCATTTCCAACTGACAGCGTCCGACCTTCATGGCGCGTTCGGCAACGGCCAACGCCCATACCGCAACGTCCAGTCCCCGATCGGTTGCTCTTACATACACACGCATTTGTCGTCAAATTCAGTGTATAATACAACTTATACGATAGTTCGGAGAAGAAGCAACCTGAAACGAATACGGAAAGGGCATCCGCATTTTTTGGCCGCCCTCGACATGTCGGGTCCGAGGCAACAGGATCGTCCTGAGGAGGAAACGTCCGCCGGATGCGTATCCTGCGGCAAGGACAGCCAATGATAACAGGAGGAGCGAATGAAGTTCATGATGCTGATGATACCCGCCGGGTACGAAACGGCAGAACCCGGGACCATGCCGCCTGCGGACGCCGTAGAGGCAATGATGAAATACAACGACGAGCTGCAGAAGGCGGGCATCCTGCGCGACATCAACGGCCTGCATCCGCCGTCCATGGGGGCGCGGGTGTCGTTCGCCAGCGGCAAGCCGGTGGTGACCGACGGCCCCTTTGCCGAGGCCAAGGAGGTGGTGGGCGGCTACTGGATCATCGAGGTGGGCTCGCTTCAGGAAGCCATCGAATGGGCCAGGAAGTGCCCTGCCCGGCCCAACGAGACGATCGAGATCCGGCAAATCATGGGCGACGACGACTATCCGGACGAGATCCGCGAGCTGGTGGAAAAATATCCGGACATGCCATAGGCCGGCGACAGGCTTGCCGGAAATCCCGCGGAGCCGTGGGAGGGGCGGCCGTCGGGCCGCTCCCATTAGTCGCCGTGAACTCGACCGCCGTGGATGGCGGCGGTCCTGTCAGACGTGCTTCGCCTTGAATTCCGGCTCGACGTGAATGGTTACACGCGCCCCCGGCAGCTGGTCTCCCAGGGCATCCTCGATGCGGTCGCAGATCGCGTGCGACTCCTCCACGGTCATGTCGGAGGGTACGACAAGATGGAATTCGATGAAGCGGGCGCGACCGGCCTCACGCGTCCTGAGGTCGTGGAACTCAAGGGCACCGGCGCTTTCCTCGCGGATTATCCGCTCGACCAGAGCCAGGTCCTCCGCTTCCATGGCGGCGTCCATCAGTCCCTGGACGGAAGAAATCACCAGCCGCCCGCCGTGGAAGATGATCGAGATGGCCATGATGACGGCGAGCAGCGGGTCGAGCCACAGCCAGCCGGTGGCCAGCGCAAGCAGCAGCCCGAGGACGACACCGCCGGAGGTCAGAACGTCTGTCCACAGATGGCGGCCGTCGGCGGCCAGCGCGGGCGAACGCGCCTTGCGCCCCATGCGCATGAGCAGGGTTCCCCAGGCGCCATTGATGACGCTCGCGAGCAGGTTGAGGGCAATGCCCTCGACCGGCGCATCAAGGATGCGCGGCTCGTTGAAGGCCATGATGGCCTCACGAGCGATCAGAGCAGCTGCGATCAGGATCAGGATGCCTTCGATCACGGCCGAAAAGTATTCGACCTTGAAATGCCCGAAGGGATGGTCGTCATCCGCCGGCTTGGCCGCGAGGCGGATGGCATAGAAGACCATCAGGGACGCCACGACGTTGACGATCGACTCCAGCGCGTCGGAGAGCAGGGCCACGGAGCCCGTGAGCTTCCAGGCCAGGAGCTTGAGGGCAAGAACCGCAGTTCCGACGATGATCGTCCAGAAGGACAGGCGACGGACCGTCCTGGCTGACATGCTGGCTCTGTCCTTCCGTTCTTCCAAGCACAAAGACCCAGCCGCAAGGCCGGGCCCGGATCAATTGATAGGTTCAGAATGCGCGCTTCCTAATCCCTGCCGACCCGATTCACAAGAGCGAAATTAGCGACCACCCATGCGCAGAGTGCAGCAGTCGTAACTGAACCCAAACAAGCGTGCCCACCTCTTCCCGCACTGACACCGGCGCTTGCGCTCGACAATCGTGTCCGTCGCGTGAAGGCGATGTTGGGGAAAGGCGGATGCACCGCCTTTCCCCAAGACCCATCAGGCTGCCGCGACCTTCACCTTGCGGGGAAGATGCGCGACGACATTCTCGATCATCTTCATGCCGGCGTTGTGGCCGAGGGTCATGATCGACTCGGGATGGAACTGAACCGCGGCAATCGGCTCGCTCACGTGCTCTATCGCCATGATGATGCCGTCGTCGGTCTCCGCGGTGACGTTGAACTCGCGCGGCAGGGTCGAGGGATCGGCGAAGATCGAGTGATAGCGGCCGACCGTCACCTCCTGCGGGAGGCCCGAGAAGACGATGCTCCTGTTGTCCACGCGGATGCGCGACGGCTTGCCGTGGACCGGCTCATGCAGCTGGCGCAGCTCGCCACCAAAGGCGAGCGCCAGGGCCTGAAGGCCAAGGCAGACGCCGAAAATGGGCAGGTTGCGGCTGCGCGCCTTACGGATCGTGGCCGTGCAGTCGAAGTCCTGCGGTGTGCCAGGTCCGGGCGAAAGCACCACGAGGTCAGGCTGCAGCCGGTCGAAGATCTCGTCGGGCACCGGCGTGCGAACGGTGGTCACGGTCGCGCCCGTCTGGCGGAAGTAGTTCGCCAGCGTGTGGACGAAAGAGTCCTCGTGGTCCACCAGAAGGATCTTCACGCCTTCGCCCACCTTCTTCACGGCGCGGGTCTCCGGCGCGGCGCCAACCTTGCCGGCGTCACGGATCGCGGCAAGCATCGCGGATGCCTTGAGTTCGGTCTCGGCTTCCTCCTCTTCCGGATTGGAGTCGATGAGAAGGGTCGCGCCGGCGCGAACCTCGGCGATGCCGTCCTTGATGCGGATGGTGCGCAGGGTGAGACCGGTGTTCATGTCGCCATTGAAGTGCACCATGCCAATGGCGCCGCCATACCAGGCGCGCGGGCTCTTCTCGTGCTCCTCAATGAAGCGCATGGCCCAGAGCTTCGGCGCGCCGGTGACGGTCACGGCCCAGGCGTGGCTCAGAAAAGCGTCGAACGCGTCCATGCCCTCGCGCAGGCGACCCTCGATGTGATCCACCGTGTGGATCAGGCGCGAATACATCTCGATCTGGCGGCGACCGATCACGCGGACAGAGCCCGGTTCGCAGACGCGGCTCTTGTCGTTGCGGTCCACATCCGAGCACATGGTCAGCTCAGCCTCGTCCTTCTTGGAGTTGAGGAGCTTGAGGATCTGCTCGGAGTCCTCGATGGCGTCCTGGCCGCGCTTGATGGTGCCGGAGATCGGGCAGGTCTCGACGCGGCGACCGCTCACGCGCACGAACATCTCGGGCGAGGCGCCGATGAGGTACTCGTTCTCGCCGAGATTGATGAAGAAGGAATAGGGAGACGGATTGATCTCCTTCAAGCGGCGGGAGATGGCGGAAGGCTTGTTCTCGCAGCGCTCGAAGAACATCTGGCCGGGAACGACCTCGAACAGGTCGCCGCGACGGAAGCTTTCCTTGGCCTTCTCGACCAGCTTCGCGTATTCGCCGGGCTGGTGATCGCCATGCGGCGGAATGGTCGTGGACGGTACATACGGTACTTCCCTGATCTCGCGGGGAAGCCCTTCGGTCGTGAAGTCCTCGCCCGAGAACTCGTAACGGTCGCGCCATGCGGAAGCGTTGTAGTGGTCGACCACCAGGATCTCGTCGGGGATGTAAAGCAGCAGGTCGCGCTGGCTTGCGGGGCGCTCCAGGTGCAGCTTCACCGGATCGAACTGGAAGGCGAGATCATAGCCGAAGGCGCCATAGAGGCCGAGATTGCTGTCGTTGTCGGTGCGGAACTGGTCCGTGATGGCGCGCAGGACGGTGAAGACGGACGGGGCGCGGGAGCGTTCTTCCTCGGTCAGGACGCGATCGGGCTCCGCCACTGTGAGCTCAACCAGCGAGGGAGAGCGCGAGGTGATGGTCACGACCGGCAGGGCGGCAACCGCGGCCGCAATCGGGCGCAGCATCTGCTCGCCGCGGCGGTTCAGCCCCTCGAGCTTCATGGCGCGTCCGCGGGCAGAGATGGCGACGGGAGGATCGACGATAGCGGTGTCCCAGCGGGTGTAGCGGCCCGGATATTCGTAGTTGGAGGAGAATACCGCCCCGCGGCGGGTGTCCAGGGCATCCACGCATTCGTCGATCGCAGTCGCGTAGTTCACCCCCTGCCGGGACCGGAGAATGACAACTCCCCCCTTGGTCACAAAGCGCTCCGTGCCATCCGGCAACGTCTCAACAGTCATCATGCTCTCCCTTCCTGCGCCGCTCCCAGGAAGCCATACAAAAATGGCCGCCTGGTTCACTACCAGCGGCCATCCGATTTCCCGAAACGATGCGCAAACGATCGCGTGGCCGCTGTTCAGCGAGCCCACCACCACCAGCCGAGGATTGCGATCGTCGTCATCATGGTCCAATCCATAGCTTTGAACGCACGTTCGCGCAACAGGAATTGCGAGGTTCCCGCGCAAATCCGACGACGGCGGGATCAGCCAGGGCCATCACACGGAGCTGTCGGTCTCACTGCTGCCGGTGTCCAAGAAATCGCATCACTAGCCACAGGAAGCTGGCCCATGCCACGCCCAACGACCAACCGGCCAGCACGTCGCTCGGCCAATGGACTCCCAGCATGATGCGCGTGATCCCCACAAGCGCCGGCACGAGAACGGCTACGAACAGGACATAAACCCGCACCCGCGTCTCCCGGTAGAAATGCGCCACCACGACGGCCATGGTCAGATAGATCACCGTGCTCATCATCGCATGGCCGCTCGGGAAGCTGGCCGAGGATGCGCTGTCCAGATGCTCCACAATGTTCGGGCGCGGGCGGTTATAGAACTGCTTGAGCGCGGACGAAATGAGCCAGCCGAGCGCCACGGACAGGAACATAAACAGCGCGGGCCCATACCGCCGCAGGGTCAGCAGGAAACCAACCACCAGCACGAGCGCCAAGATGACGACTGACGTGCTTCCCAGGGCACTCAGCTCGACAACCCTCTTCGGCAGCCACGGCGGACCGATCAGCCGGGACGGGTCCGAGGCATCCCTGAAGAAAAGCAGGAGCGAGACGTCAAAATTGCGGATCTCCCCGTCCGCAACCTTGCCGGCGATGACCAAGAAGAAATAGATCCCCAGCGCGAGGCAGCCGAACACGATTGCAGGCACCACGGCATCCCGGCCAAAGCGCATTCCCTTGAAAAGCGGCAGTTTCGGCGGAGTAAGTTTCTCGTTCTCAAAATTCATTTCTTGCAACCGTACCTTATTGAATAATCGCACCCCCCTGGAGGCAATGTTATTCAGAACAACTTTTTTGCTATTCTTGACAAGACCCGGTTCCTGCACCACCTTGAGGTCATGGTGACCCACGTTTCGCAGAATCGTTGCTTTGTCAGGGTGTGTCCGATCGCCGGACACTAGCCCCGGGGTTCGGCCGCGCCTCCGAACCACGGGGGCGCAGATAATCGCCTGAACGTGGCGGCAAGTCTATCCGAAGGCGCATCAACTTCCATCACCGGATCAACCGGAAAAGTGAGTTTGACGAATGCACAGGAAACCCGGGCCCAAGCCTCGCATCACGCTTTGCAGAACCGACCACGACCGCCTTCTCGGGCTCGCGGAGACCATGGAGGCAAAGGATCCCACCTTCGCCGAAACCATGATCGCTGAACTCGAGCGCGCTCATGTCGTGGATGACAACGCGCTGCCCGCAAAAGTGGTGCGCATGGGATCGACGCTGACCTACACGGCCGATGACGGCGAGCCGCAGACGGTGACGCTGGTCTTCCCTGTCGAGGCCGATATCCAGAAGGGCAAGATTTCCGTGACCACGCCCGTCGGCACCGCGCTGATCGGCCTGTCCGTCGGTCAGTCCATCGACTGGACGGATCGCAGCGGCAAGCTGCACCGGCTGAAAATCGTGTCTGTCCAACCCGAAGGCGCACCGGAAAAGGCAGAAGCGGCAGCGCGATAGCTGCTGCACGCTTCGGTCCGTCTCAACTCCAGGTTTCATCCGCAGCCCTTGCCGCCCGGCAGGGGCTTTGCTTTTTGCCCGTTCACCGCCAGTCTAGGCCGGCCATACACAATGGCAGCCAAGTGTGACGACAACTAATATTCCCGTTCAATAATTGAATATTATCAGCATCTTACCGTCTACTCTTCTTGCAATACGTACAATTTTTTATTTGCTTTATAAAGAAGTAATCATGTTCATGAGATGTATCGGCCAGAAAACCACCACAGAATTTCCGCCTAGCCTCCATCCCTGCAGCCGGTCCGAAAAGGCACGAGCCGGGACGGATTGGGGAACAGACGGGGCATGAAAGCCTCCCTTGCGTTTCTCGCCGAGATTTCGCGCACGCGCCAAGGGATCTGGCTGACCTTCCTCAGCGTGCTGACGTCGGTGCAGTCAATCTCGGTCATCCTGCTCCAGCCGGTGCTGGTCTCGGCCTTCGTCCGTACCCTCACGAACCGGCAGGAGATCGTCACGTTGCTCGTCGCGACGCTCGTGGCCACCCCGGTAGCCCTTTATGCCTCGGCTTCAGCCAACAACGCACTACTTCAGCATGTGCGCAAAGCAAGCAAGGAGATCCTGTTCGACTCCATCATCCGCAAGCCGCTCACATTCTTCCACGATCACAACGAGGGATGGGTCGAATCGAGCCTCTCGACCGGGTCGCACGCGGCGCAGACACTTGTTCACGAATCCATCGCCATCTTTTCACGGCTGCTTTTCCTGGCCGGCGCGGCCGTGCTGTTCGCCATCTGGATGAGCCCGTTTTCCGGTACGATTTTCCTTGTGGTCCTGCTCGCCTATCTCTGGCTGTCCCTTTTCCTGTTCAAACGGAATGCGGAGCGCGTACAGCAGGCCGTGCAGTCGACCGCGGCCGTGTCCGCGCAGATCGCCGACGCGATCGCCAATGTCACCGCCATACAGCACAACAACACGTTCGACCATGAGCGGCGGCGGCTCGACCGCTTTCTCAGACTGGAGAAGAGCACCTATCGCGCGTCACAGGCGTCCGTGGACCGGGCTGACGCCACCCAGCGGCTGATCCTTGCGGGCGTACTGGGGGCCTTCCTGATGATCAGCCACAGCGCGAGGACGGCGGGAGACGGCACGTTCCTCGCCCTGTTCGTCCTGACCATGCTGACCTACGGACAACTGGAAAGCACCGGGCGGGCGCTCAATTCCTTCTTCGAGCACTATCATCACCTCGCCTCGGTGCTCACCTCCATCGGTTACCGCCGGCAAGGCGATACCCGACGGCGCGGCGCGGGGTCAGTACCGGCATCGACTTCACGGAAGAGAGCCACCCCTCCCCTCATCCAGGCCGAGAAAGTGAGCTTCGGCTATCGTCCGAGGGAGCAAATCCTGGATCGTGTGGAGCTGGAGATCCGGCCGGGCTCGCATCAACTGATCCACGGCAGCAGCGCGCCGGAAAAACGACCTTCCTCAAGCTCCTGACCGGACAGCTCACGCCGACCGGCGGACGGGTACTCGTGGCAGACAGGAACGTGCAGGACCTCTCCACGCGGGAGAAGGCGGAAACCTTCTGTATCGTCTCCCAGGGGGCGCCCCTGTTCGACCGTCCGCTCCACGAGAACGTGGCCTACGGACATGCGAACCAGAACCGGGCCGTAATCCTGCAGTTGCTCAGGGAGCTCGGCCTTCGTCCACCGCCCGGCCAGGACGAGGAAGAATGGCTCGACACACCCCTCGGCCGGAACGGATGCAGACTCAGCGGCGGTGAGCGCCAGCGAGTGCTGATCGCACGGGCAATCCTTGCCGCGCGACCCGTCCTGGTGCTCGATGAAGCGACCTCGGAGCTGGACCCGGAGACCGAGAAAAGGGTGCTGGAGATCATCCATGACCGACTGGCCGGCTGTTCGATCGTGGCCGTCAGCCACCATCCCCACGCGCGGGTCAGCGGCTATGCCAGCCTCTCCCTCTCACGCGCCCGCGCAGCTGCCCGCGCGGCCCAGAGGGCAGCGCCGGGCAGTGCTCAGGAAAGCCCCTCCACATAGCCCTCGGGCGAGAGGAAGATACGTTCTGCCGCGGGCACCCGCGGCAGGCCGGGCATGGTCATGATGTCACCGCAGATGGCGACGACGAACCCTGCACCCGCCGACAGCCGCACCTCGCGGATGGGCACCACATGGCCGGTCGGAGCTCCGAGAACCGACGGATCCGCCGAGAAGGAGTAAGGCGTCTTCGCCATGCAGACCGGGAGATGGCCGTAGCCCTCCTCCTCCCAGCGGCGCAACTGGGCCTGGATCGTGTCGGAGGCCACCACGCCAGCGCCGCGGTAGATGCGCTTGACGATGGTTTCCATCTTTTCAAGCAGCGGCATCTCGTCGACGTAGAGCGGAGCGAAGTTGGAGGCCCCATGCTCCGCGAGCTCCACCACCTTCTGGGCAAGCTCGACCGCACCGGCTGAGCCTTCTGCCCAATGGTTGCAAAGAATGGCCTCGCAGCCCATGCGGGCAACATAGTCCTTCACCGCACGGATTTCTGCCTCGGTATCGGAGTGGAAGTGGTTGATGGCGACGACGAGCGGCACGCCGAACTGCCGCACGTTCTCGATGTGGCGGCCGAGGTTCGGGCACCCGGCCATAACCGCCTCGACATTTTCGGTGCCGAGGTCTTCCTTCCTCACGCCGCCGTTCATCTTGAGGGCGCGGACGGTGGCAACGATCACAGCGGCGGCAGGCTTGAGGCCCGCCTTGCGGCACTTGATGTCAAAGAACTTCTCCGCGCCTAAATCAGCGCCGAAACCCGCCTCCGTCACCACGTAGTCGGCCAGCTTCAGGGCCGTGGTGGTGGCGATGACCGAGTTGCAGCCATGGGCGATGTTGGCAAAGGGACCGCCATGGACGAAAGCCGGGTTGTTCTCGATGGTCTGGACGAGGTTCGGCTGCATGGCCTGACGCAGCAGCACGGCCATGGCGCCATCGGCCTTTAGGTCGCGGGCATAGACCGGCGTCTTGTCGTAGCGGTAGCCGATGATGATGTTGCCGAGCCGCTCCTCGAGGTCCTTCAGGTCGCGCGCGAGACAGAGAATGGCCATGATCTCGGAGGCCACCGTGATGTCGAAGCCGGTCTCGCGCGGGAAGCCGTTGCCGGTCCCCAGTCCGACAACGATGTCGCGCAGGGCGCGGTCGTTCATGTCCATCACGCGGCGCCAGGTGATGCGGCGCGTGTCTATGCCGAGCGAATTGCCCCAGTAGACATGGTTGTCGATCATCGCCGCGAGCAGGTTGTGGGCGGAGGTGATCGCGTGGAAATCGCCCGTGAAGTGAAGGTTGATGTCCTCCATCGGGATCACCTGCGCATAGCCGCCACCGGCCGCGCCGCCCTTCATGCCGAAGCTGGGGCCCAGCGAGGGTTCGCGCACGCAGATGATGGCCTTCTTGCCGATGCGGTTCAGGGCGTCGCCGAGGCCGATCGTGGTCGTTGTCTTGCCCTCGCCCGCGGGCGTCGGGTTGATGGCGGTGACGAGGACGAGCTTGCCGTCCGGCCGGTCGGCCAGCGAGGCGATGAACGCGCTCGACACCTTGGCCTTGTCGTGCCCGTAGGGAAGAAGATGCTCCTGCGGGATGCCCAGCCCAGCGCCGATTTCCTGGATCGGTTTCCAGGACGCCTCACGGGCGATTTCGATGTCGGTCTTCACGTGCGCCATGCACAGCCCTCTTTCGTCAGCGATCCAGAACCTGCCGCAGCTCGACCAGATTCGAGCGGACGCGGAGGATGTAGAAACCCATGGTGGCAAGATGCGTCGGCATGATCCAGCCGTCTTCCCGGCCGTTGGAAATGATGAAGGGCGTGATGTTCAGGGCCGCGCGCAACTGCTGCTCGGTGTCCTTCCAGAGCGTCCCCAGGTTGCGTTGCTGGATCACCTCGCGAAAGTCGGCGTGGGCGGCCTTGAGCAAGCCGTAGTAACCGTAGAGCTGGCCGTAGGCGAACCAGAAGCGGTCATCGGCGCGGAAGTCGAACCAGCCGCCGTTGTGGTTTTCCGACCGCTCGCGCAGGATCGCCGAGGTGGAGCCGAGATCGCCCGCAATGCGGTCGAGGAACTGCATGAGGTTGTCGGCGCGGCCGTCGAAGACCGCCTCGCAGCGCTCAAGACGGGCGTTGAAGTCGCGCAGAGCCCTTCCCGCCGTGCGGTAGAAGGAGGGGGTCGGGGTCTTGGGGCCGAACGGGTTCAGGCCGAAGTACCAGGCATCCTCGCTGAACTGGATGTTTTCGCGGGCCTTCTGCAGGTCGTTGTCGATCTGCGACGTGCCGCGGACGCGGCCCAGCGTGTCGACGAGCTCCACGGCGGTACGGCGGATGGTCTGGTTCACGCCCCGCTGGAAGGCAGCCTTGTTGTCGAAGAAAGGCGTGTGGGTCCAATCAATGCCGAAGAAGCCCAGCTTGTAGAACAGCATCGAAGTGATCCACGCGTTCTGGTCGACGTTGAAGTCGATCAGGTCGGCTGCGACCTGCGCGATCGCCGAAGGCGAACAGATCTGCGCACCGGCGCCCGTGTCGGCAAGCTGCATGCCGGCGGACGTGTTGCGCTCATCGAAGCCGTATTGCTCCGGGTAGTCCGGGTTGAAGTTGGTCCAGACCTGCGTCTGTACCATGAAGTAGATGTTGAGGCCCACGAAGAGCACAACCAGGAAGCCGACGACGATCCGAAGAATCCACCCCCGGCGCGTATACCAGCGCCCGACGGCAGCGAAAGGAGAGAGGATCCAGTGGAGAAGACGCGAAAAGAAACGACCGATCGCTGCGAACAAATACGCCTCCTGCGGCGAAGGGGAACGGCATCAAACGCGCAAGAACCTGTCCCCGTGGACCTTGCTGCACACTGACATATGTCTTTTACATCAAAGCAACAACCGGCGTCACCCGCAGCGTAAGCCCGAAGTTCCAGGCTGTGGAGTGAGGGCTTGGGCATGTGCCACGCGGCTCCTGAAACTTCTCCCCCTGAAACCGGCAGACTGGGGGCGGAATCGGGGAGGCTGCCGCGGCCCGGCCTTCGAAAAATAGCCATCCCGTTGTCCCTCTTGCCTGTGGCAAGGCCAAATTCGCGCTTGCGTTGAGGCGCTGCCATACCGATTATTCCGCCGAACCAAAGTCTCGGGAGATCGTCATGGCAGGCAAGATGGGTTTGGGTGCAGGTTTCGGACTGGTGCTTTCACTGCTCGGGAGCTGCGCATTCGCGGCAGAGCCTGCAGAATGCCGGTCGATCACCTTCTCCGACGTGGGCTGGACGGACATCACCGCCACCACGGCGACCGCATCCGTGATCCTCAAGGCGCTCGGCTACCAGCCCGAGGTGCAGATGCTGTCGGTGCCGGTCACCTATGCCTCGCTCGCCAACAAGGACATCGACGTCTTCCTCGGCAACTGGATGCCGACCATGGAGGCCGACATCGCGCCCTACCGCGAAAAGGGCTCGGTGGAGACGCTCGTCACCAATCTCGAAGGCGCCAAGTACACGCTGGCCGTACCGCAGTACACCTATGACGCCGGGCTGAAATCCTTCGAGGACATCGCCAAGTTCAAGGACGAGCTGAAGGGCAAGATTTATGGCATCGAGCCCGGCAACGACGGCAACCGGTTGATCCTCAGCATGATCGAGGAAAATAAGTTCGGCCTCGCCGGCTTTGAACTGGTGGAGAGCTCGGAAGCCGGCATGCTCTCGCAGGTGAGCCGTGCCATCCAGCGCAAGGAGCCCATCGTGTTCCTGGGCTGGGAGCCGCATCCCATGAACGCCAAGTTCGACATGGCCTATCTGGAAGGCGGGGACGATGTGTTCGGCCCTGACTACGGCGGCGCGACGGTGCTCACCAATGTGTGGACCGGCTTTACCGAACAGTGCCCGAACGTCGGACAGTTCCTGAAGAATCTCGTCTTCTCGCTCGACATGGAGAACGAGATCATGGGTGCCATCCTCGACGAAGGCGCCGATCCGCAGGAAGCTGCCTCCGCCTGGCTGCAGCGCAATCCGGATGCGATCGAGCCCTGGCTCAACGGCGTGACCACCTTCGACGGCGGCGATGCGGTGGCGGCCGTCAAACAGGCTCTCGGACTTTGATCCTGCACTGTTTCTTGCGGCTCAGCGCGGCTGCGCGCGGGGCCGCATCCCTTCCTCCCCACGGCGGCAAATGAGCGCCGGACCTTCCCTCCAGGGGTTCAAATGGTCTAATTCGTGGTTTATCCACGCAAACCGGCTTGCGGTTTTCTGGAATTGCTCGAACGCTCCAACTAAAGGAATGAGGGCTTTCAACGGCCTCAAGGATGCGCACCGCCAATGGATGACCCGATAACTGCCTGGATCTCCACCTGGAAAATCCCGCTCGGCCGGTGGGGGCGCGAGTTCTTTGAGTTCCTGACTGCGCATTTCGCCTGGTTCTTCGACAATCTCGCCGCCGGTCTGGACAGCGTGCTCAGCGGGCTGGTGGAACTGCTGCTGGCGGTGCCGGCGTCCGTGGTGGTGATCGCGGTGACTGGGTTTGCCTTCCTGCTGCAGCGATCCTGGCGGCTCACCATCGGAACCCTGATCGGGCTGCTTCTCATCATCAACCAGGGGCTCTGGCGCGAGGCCGTGGAGACGCTGGTGCTCGTGGTGGCGGCAACCGCCGTGTCGATGATGATCGGCGTTCCGGTCGGTATCTGGGCTGCCCACAGCGAGCGCATCTACGGGATCATCCGGCCGGTGCTCGACCTCATGCAGACGCTGCCGACCTTCGTCTATCTGATTCCCGTACTCATCCTGTTCGGGCTGGGCGCGGCACCGGGGCTAATCGTCACCGTCATCTTCGCGATTCCCGCGCCCATCCGGTTGACCTACCTGGGGATCACTTCGGTACCGGCGCCGCTGCGCGAGGCAGGTGTCGCCTTTGGCGCGACCAAGATGCAGCTCCTGCGGAAGGTGGAACTGCCGGCTGCCCTGCCCTCGATCATGGCCGGCATGACCCAGTGCATCATGCTGTCGCTTTCCATGGTGGTGATCGCCGCGCTGATCGGCGCGAACGGCCTCGGCAAGCCCGTGGTGCGCGCGCTCAACAGCGTCAACATTCCGCTCGGCATCGAGGCGGGACTGGCGATCGTCGTCCTCGCCATCATCCTTGACCGCATCACCCGGCTGGGCCGGAGGCCGGTGAAATGAAGGCGGTCATCGAATTCCGCAACGTCGATGTAGTCTTCGGCAGCGAGAATCAGCGCAAGGCTGCGCTGCCTCTCATCGACGCCGGCAAGAGCCGTGAGGAGATCGCGCAGGAGACCGGCGCCGTGGTCGGCTGCGCGGGCATCAACCTCACGGTCAAGCACGGCGAGATTTCCGTGCTGATGGGGCTTTCCGGCTCGGGCAAGTCAACGCTGCTGCGCTCGGTCAACGGGCTGACCAGGGTGGAGCGCGGCGAAGTGCTGGTAGACGGGGGCGGCGGCAAGGCCATTTCCGTCGGCAAGGCCTCGGACGACGAGCTGCGCAAGCTCCGGCGCGAAGGCGTGGCCATGGTATTCCAGCAGTTCGCACTGCTGCCCTGGCGGACGGTGGCGCAGAACGTTGGTTTCGGGCTGGAGCTCGCCGGCCTCTCCAAGCCGGAGCGGCAGGAACGCGTGATGGAACAGCTGAAACTGGTGGGCCTTGAGGACTGGGCAAACCGCTACGCGCACGAGCTTTCGGGCGGCATGCAGCAACGCGTGGGGCTTGCCCGGGCGCTGGCGACAGAGGCGCCGATCCTGCTCATGGACGAGCCTTTCTCGGCGCTGGACCCGCTGATCCGCGCCAAGCTGCAGGACGAGCTCATGCAGCTGCAGCAGCGGCTCAAGAAGACGATCCTATTCGTGAGCCACGACCTGGAAGAGGCGCTCAAGATCGGCAACCGCATTTCCATCATGCAGAGCGGGCGGATCGTGCAGTCGGGCAAGCCGGAGGAGATCGTGCTCAATCCGGCCAACGATTACGTGCGCGAATTCGTCTCGCATGTGAACCCGCTGTCGGTGCTGACCGCCGCCAACGTGATGCGCGACGTCAAGGAGCTGGAACCCGCCGGTGACGGCTGGGTGTGGCTGGACCGCCGCAGAACGACACGCTTCAGGCTCGACAGGAACATGCTTGTGGTCGGCGCCGAGTCGAACGGGAGGCCCGCGGACTGGATCTCCTGCGAGGACAAGAGCATGATCCCTCCCGGCCGCAATGTCGTGTACTGGGCGCAGGCGGGAACGCCGCTCAAGATCGTGATGCACGCCATGCACCAGTCGCAGACGGCGCCGGTTGCGGTGTTCGACGAGGCCAGCCGCTTCCTGGGCTCGATCGGCGTGCGCGACACGCTGCGGGCCGTCATGCGGACGCGCGACGACGGCATCATTCTTGAGGACTGACCAGGCCTTGGCACGGGACCTGATCCTGATCACCGACCCAGACGACCCGCGGATAGCCGCCTACCGCGACATCCGCGAGCGTGATCTCGTGGGGCGCGAGGGCAAGTTCGTCGCTGAGGGCAAGACGGTCCTAAACGTTCTCTTCTCCAATGCCCGGTTCGAGGCGGATTCCGTCTTCCTGCGGGAGAACCGGGTGGAAGGTGCTCAGGCCCTGCTCGAACGGGTTCCGCAGCACGTGCCAGTCTATGTCGCGAGCGGCGAGGTGATGGACCGGATCGCCGGGTTCCATATGCACCGGGGCGTGCTTGCCATCGGTCGCAGGGTGGACACACCCGGCGTCGAAAATCTGCTCGACAGCCTGCCGGAGGATGCGCTGGTGGTGGCGCTCGCCGGAATCGCCAACCACGACAATATGGGCTCGATCTTCCGCAACGCGGCCGCCTTCGGCGCGGATGCGGTGGTGATGGACCAGGGGTCGTGCGATCCGCTGTACCGGAAGGCGATACGGGTATCCGTAGGTGCCGCGCTCAAGGTGCCCTTCGCGCGCGAGGGTTCTGCCGAAGGGATGGTGGATGCTCTGATGGCGCGCGGCTTCGAGGTGCTGGCGATGAGCCCGCACGGGACGGTTGACATGACAGAGGTGAAGCCCAGCAAGCGGATGGCGCTGCTGCTCGGCGCTGAAGGGCCGGGTTTGCCCCCTCACCTCCTCGAGCGGCTCACCAGCGTGCGGATCGCCATGCGGCACGATTTCGACAGTCTCAACGTGGCAGCGGCCTCGGCCATCGCGTTGCACCGGCTGTGGCGGGGAGAGAAGCGCTGAACATCGCCAGAGAATGCAAAGTCAGCTCGGTCAGGATGAGAACGGCGGTGAGAAACTAGTCCACGGAAGCGGCGGCATGGAGCTGCTGCGGGCGGCGTAAAAGTCGTCCACCCTTTCCCTTTCTGCGACAGCAGGGAGGGCGCGAGGATTTTCAGCGTGGAAC